>OHCA01000001.1_pt1 | contig 534423 bp, 415 predicted proteins | sample 1577541 | NCBI WGS metagenome assembly OHCA01 (sample SAMEA3879598, study PRJEB24766) | human gut metagenome | biome: human-associated habitat; feature: feces | place: USA | collected 1985/1987 | reverse complement strand
TGCTGACACCCTTCGTGATCGGGTACAACCGTGTACCGCTGCCACCTGCCAAGATTATGCCTTTCATTACAATAAGTTAAATCTATATTTTATAAATAATGTGTCCCGGACATACAGGGTCGCGAATAAAAAAATCAAACCTTATCCATGACCTGCTGCAACCAGAAAAAAATTCCGGTACGGCTGATATGGGTCTTGTACCCCAGCCGGCGGATAATGCCCATGAATTTCGTGTCGCGGCGGATATGCCATTGCATGAAATGATACAACCCGAACGTGGCCAGAAGGCTCATGCCGACGACCGCATACAGTTGAACGGCGATTGAAAAACCGGCCGCTTCGAACGCCCACCAGCATAATACGACCGCCGTATTCAATCCCAAGATAGCCAATGTCGTCGCGACATGGGAACAACCCATGTCGATGAACATATGGTGCAGGTGGGTCTTGTCGGGACGGAATGGCGACGAGCCCTTCAGCATACGCGTCGACATCACGCGCAGCGTATCGAACACGGGAACCGACAATACCGCCAGCGTGAACGGTACAAGCCCGACATTGGGGTCGACAAAGGCTGCGACCCGCGAGCCGGATTGCAGGATGGCGATCACGAAGACGGACATGACGGTGCCCATGACCAACGTCCCGCCGTCGCCGATGAACATCTTTGAGGTTTTACCGAAGACATTGTGCAGGAAGAAGGGAATCAAGGCCCCGACCGAAACTACCGCCAGGATGGTCATCGCCTCTTCGCCGGCGAGATGGAAAAGTATGCCGAAGATGGTACAGGCCATGATGCAATAACCCGAAGAAAGACCGTTTACGCCATCCACCAGGTTGATGGCGTTGATAATGCCAACGGTGGCAAAAACAGTCAGGGGGACGGCACACCAGGGAGAGATCGGCCCGATGCCCCACAAACCGTGGAAGTCGTTTATGCAATAGCCGCCGACGAAGACCAGCAGCAGCACGACGACGATCTCGATCAAAAGCCGCAGGGAAGGGGAAAGGTTCAGAATATCGTCCATCGTGCCGGTATAGAGCATCGCCATCATGGCCATGATCACGACGGGCAGTCCGGAGCAGTCCACGACGGCGCTCATGCACCCGATCGCGATCACGACCCCGAAGAAAACGGCGACGCCGCCCAAGACCGGGACAGGCGTACGTTGGAGTTTACGGGCATCCGGATTATCGACAATGTTTTTTAACAGGGCGATCTTCACCAGTTTAGGATGGATCCAGCCGACTAAGAAAAGGGCTATAAAGAAAGGAATGATGACTGTGTAGCAAAGAGGCGTTGCCATACTGATTCATTTTATTATCCGGAAAAGGAAGAGGTTTTACATCGACAGCAATCAAATGGAAAATTCAACAGGCTTTATCATTTATGCGATATGCCGTTCCATTTCAGCCTCCAGTCGCGCCCCGATACTTTCGGCAATACAATGTATGACATAAGAAGTGCAATAATACCATGCGTCGCCGCGCACGGGCAGCGTCAGGCTGTAATCGTACATGAACCGGGCGATCCGCCGCGCTACGGGTTTATCGACAGGGAGGGCATTGCCCTGCAATGCGACCTCGTACATCCGCCCCAGCGTACAGAGGTACCCCTCGTCGAAATTCAGGGGGTCGGCAGGGACACGTACGCACCTGCGGTAATACCCCGTCGCCCGCCTTATCACGGCATCGTTCTCCAAGTCGGGAAACATCCAGGCAACCCGGTTCATCACCCCGATACGTTCCAATGCGACCTCGGACGACACCCCCGGCCAGCAGCCATCAGCATCCAGGGCGAATGTCCAGCCGGCCATCTGCCGTTTCAGGAACAGCAGGTATTCGTCATCGACAGCCGGAGCGGGATAGAGCAGGTCGGCCGCGCACATGCAGACGCCCGTCTGTTGAAACAGACCGTTTTCCGGTCGGGCACCGACGACGCCCACAAAATCCCGGACAAGTGCGTCCGCAGCCCGGTAGCAACAGTTTTTCTTCCGCAGATCGACGGAAAACACCGTTTCGCAGGCAAGCGAATACATGGCATGAACCATCCGGCTACGGATCGCTGTGTCGGGCTCGTGTTCAGAGCGTTCAGACAGCGCCCAGAACAAGCTGTCGATCCTGTTGCGATAGGTTTCCTCCGTACCGAATTCCCCGGCAGGCGCCACGGACGACACCAACCCATAGCCCGCGGCAAAAGCCTTTGCCAACGACACGAGCTGCACATTCGTGGCCTGGGCGGGATCGGCACCCAGCAGCAATGGCAACATTTTCTTCAGGTAATTCGGTGTCATGTCAGTAATTTATCGGAACCGGAATAGTTCCTTTTGCAGGTTTACAGGCCAGGGATCATATTTTTTCGACCAACGCGGACGGAATGGAAGCGGTAGCGACCGCCGTAATGCCGTCGATCTTGACAACGACACGTCTGTCCCGGGTGTTTTTCACCCGCATGAACGTGCCTTCGACACCCATGAATACGCCGTCCTTAATCCTCACCTTGTCGCCTTTCGACAACGCGACCTCTTCGGGCGAAAGGAAAATCACCGGTTCGTCGATATTGGCGGCCACGGCAATAAAATTGCGCATCTGGGACTCGGGCACGGTCATAATCTGGTTCTCGCCGTTTTGCTGATGCATCACATAGCGCAGAATCGGCAGCCTGAATGTCTTCAGGTCGTCGATAACCTCCCGCGTGGAACGGACGAAGATATAGTTGTGCACTGCGGCTTCCCGTACCCGGGAAAACCGGCCCTTGGAATCCCGGCGGCGTACGACCCTTACCGGCACGAAATTCTCGACATGCAGTTTGTCGAGATACTCCTTGGTGGAGAGTTCGCGCTGATAGGTAACCCGAAGCACATACCATTTGGCATCTGTGTCCTGACAGTCCATTATTGTGATCCGTTAAGTCGGGATTCGGCACCCGGGAAAGGCGTACAGTTGAGAAAAAAGCGTTCCATGGGGACATCGAAAACCTCTTAAAACCAAGATTTTCAATCAATTACGCGCCTCCCATAAGAACACTTCCGTATTTTAAAGTGCGGTCTCTATATAAGAGACCTTCATAACTTTTGCAAAAGTACTAAAAATAAAGCATATGCCCAAATTTTTTAAATCATATTTTTGTTCCCGGCACCGCTTATCGATGCGAAAATAAATTGATTATCAAAAACTTACCATCTTTGACCCGATTGTCTGCACGAATTGTTCGCCAAGTGGATGAATTCAGTGCTCTTTTAATCCGACTTTGGGTATTTGCAGACAATAATCGAACAAGGTCGGTAAAAACAACTTTTATTATATGTTATATAATTGATTATCAAATGGCAATCAAGGTAAAACTATCTCTTATATAGAGACCTTACACGTATAAGGATGCTATCAGGCTCCGGTTCGCCTGGTCGATGACGGAGTTTTCGAGCGAAGCCAGGTAAATCTGCGTGGTTTTTTCCGAAGCATGTCCCATTCCCGCACTGATGACCGACAACGGAATGTTATGGTTCCGGGCAGCAGTCGCCCACGTATGCCGCGAGGTATAGGAGGAGAGCGGGACTTCGAGCCCCAGCAAACCGGACAGCTTTTTCAACCGACGATTATAATAATCGAGGGCCGTACGGTATTGGGAAAACGCCCTGACCGGATCGTCCGAACTGAGCAGCGGAAAAACATAGCCGGATATGCGCCCTGCACCGGCATAGCGCCCGATAAGCTTCGCGATGCAGGGCTCGATACGGATAACGAGGCGCTGCCCGGTCTTGCGGCGGACATAACGGATCGTATCCCCGACGATATCCTGATTCCTCAGGAAAGCAATGTCCACGAACGCCATCCCGCGCGTACAATAACTGAAAATAAAAATATCCCGGGCCAATGCCAGGGACGGGGAATGTGTCAGATCCAGCTGCCGGAGCCGCACGACGACATCCTCGCCGACGGCACGCTTGCAGGTCTGGTCGACACCGGTGTACACATGCCGGAAAGGATCGGTCTGTGGCACGACATCCTCCTTCACGGCCCTATTATAGACTGCACGCAATATCCGCATATAAAACGAGACGGTATTGCGGACAACGCCCCGGCGCCGGAGCCAGTCGTCATACTGCCCCACAAGCCGTTCATCGACGAGCGAAAAGGGAATGTCCCGTCCGCCCAGGAAATCGGAGAAACTCCCGAGTGTCCGCCGGTAGTTGCGCGCCGTCCCCAACTTTCCGTTCGCCTCGAGCCTTGCGGCCTGCGTTTCGACATAGGCGAGCACGGTGCTCCGCCGGGACTTGCGAAACCGATCGACAACATCCCTGAGCGAGTACCCCTCCTGCCGGAATTCGAAATCCCGGATGATCGTATGCAACAGACACAAATCACGGTCGATCCGCTGCTGCACAGACAGCAACGCATGGGCTTCGCCCGAAAGGGGCGTGATGACACACCCGCGCCTTGCATCCCACTGCCGGGGCTGGAGACGCATGGAGGTAGTTACCTGCTGTGATTTGCGCCGATGGCAAAGCTGGTAATATATTACTCCCGCTTTCCCACCGACCGTCGATTCCCTGAGCTTGACTTTTACTGTTGCCATACATTTTAGTTGTTTATGGTTAGAATTGGAATTTTCCACGCCGCCGGAGGTGCACGGATGCATGTCCCGGCGGGATCATGGCAGCAAAACTAACCATCGGACAATTTAAAAAGGCTGAAAAATATGTTATTCGGCCATAACGGCATTGCGTCCAAGGTATTCCGGACAAGAAAATCCCTCGCAGCACAAGGCACTGGCGGACGGGACTCGACAGACGTGTAGGCCGCAAACCGGACAGGCAGGACAGAGCAGGCCACAGACAAGCGGAGCCGGCAGGACATGGCGGACAGGACAGCGAACGCACGGAAAGGACGGACGGATCGACGGGGCAGGGTTGGCAGACGGCAGACGACAGACGACAGACGAGCATTACAGCCCGGCCGGAAGCATGAAAAGCCCCCGGAACTTCGGTTCCGGGGGCTATGGAAAGGCATCTGCCGGGGATTATCCCAGCATCGGTTTCAGTACGCCGAACAGCACGAGCGCGATGAGGAGCGTAACGACGATATTGAAAGCCTGGGCGGCGAGGAACGCCCACAGGAGATTGCGGTTCTCCCGGGAAACGATATCCTTGAGGCGCGTATCGAGCCCCACGCAGACGAAGGCCAGCGAGAAGAATACCGTCGAGAACATTTTGGCGACACCCGGCTCGGCAAGTTTACCCTTGGCATCGGCCGTGAAGAGGCCGTTGCCCTGCAAAAGGCTGAACACCAGCGATGCGGCAACAAAGCCGATGATGAATTTCGGGAATTTTTCCCACACGATCCCCAGTGACGGGGCCTGCCCGGTCTTATCGCCGCGGCGCGTCGAGAGGTAAAGCGCGATGAAGAAAGCCACCACACCGATCAGTACGTTCTGCGCAGCCTTGATGATGACGGCATGCTGGTTGGCCACCTCGCCCACGATCATGCTCGACGCGGCGACACCCGACGTAGTGTCGATCGTACCGCCGATCCACGCCCCGGCAACCTCCTGCACGACATGCGGATCGTCGAAAATATGCGGCAGGATCACATGCGCCAGCCACGGCATCAGATAGATCATCGGCACGACGACGATCAGTACCAGCGAAACGATGTACGAAAGTTTCCGGTCGTCGCCGCCCGCCACGCGGGCCGCCGTGATACAGGCCGACACGCCGCAGATCGACACGCCGCTCGAAAGGATCATCGCCGAGCGTTCGTCGACCTTCATGCGGCGCGAAAGCCGGAAGGCGAAGAACCACACGACGGCGACCACCAGGCAGGCCTGCACGAGGCCGAAGACACCCGATTTCATCACATCGCTGAAGAGGATCGTGGCACCGAGGCACACGACGCCGATCTTGATGTAGAATTCACCCTGGATCGCGGGTTTCAGCCACGCGGGAACATGCCACACGTTGCGGATCAGTAACCCGAAGAGCACCGAAAAGAATACCGATTCGAAGCCGTAATACGACACGGAGGGGATCTTGGCGACGATCTGCGCCAGCAACGAGACGGCGAAGACGACCACGAGCGACGCAAGCAGCCCCCTGAGCGGTCGCCGCAGCATCAGGCACCCGGCATAGAGCACCACCAGCACGATGGCGAAGAGACAGGCGATATTGCTCCACGCAGCGCCGCCCAGCAGCGTCGCGGGGACTTTGGGCAGCGCGGAAGGTGCTACCGCGGCCAGCACCAGCAGGGGAATGCTCACCCAGACCACCACCCAGTCCTCGACCCGGAATTGTTCCATCCACTTTTTCATCTTTATCATTTTTTCAGGTTAAAATATGCCGGAGAGCATCAGTGCCACCACATTGCGACCGGCGACATCCCGCGCGGCGAAATCTTCGTAGGTGTAATCCAGCTGGCAGCGCAGGTATTTCACAGGTTGCCACGTAAGCCCGGCCGTATAATTGGTCTGGCGGCTCGAACCGCGGGAGCAGTCTTCGAGAAAGGTATCGTACCGCACCGTCGGCAACAATGTCCGGGCCACGCGCCAGCCGGCCACGGCATACCACCCCTCGCTGTCGAGGCCGCCCGTCGTGCCGCAGATGTATTCGCCGCGCAGGACGAGGCGCCCGTAATCGTAGCAGGCACCGGCACCGTAACGGATGCGCTTCAGGTAATCCTCGCCGTACTCGCCCCAGTAGTACGATCCCGCGAACTGCAATCCGGCGACGGGCTTGACCGTAAAGCGCGCCACGATGTCCTTGCTTTTGTTCTTATCCTTGACGTTCAGCCCCTCGCCGTTGAAAACGCCGAAGTTGTAGTTCAGGATACTGTATCCGTCGCGCTTGAAAAATCCTCCGAACAGCTGCGCGCCCATGTCGCGGCCAGTGGCCGAAAGCCCGCATAGATCGTTGAAACCCATCAGTTTGCGCAACGAAAGGGGGTATTCGATGAACTCATATCTGAGCGGCACATAGTCGGTATTCTCGATCGAAAAAGGCAGCTTGTATTCGCCCAGCTGGACGTTGAGCTCATCGAACGGTTTGTAACACAGGTAGGCGTCGACGATTTTCGGCGAAGCGAATTCGATCTGGACACGGTAATCCAGTTTCGGAGCGATGGCGCCCGCCAGGTTCAGACGTACGCGTTTGATAAAAAAGGTCGACGAATTGTCGCTCCATTCGTAACCGGTCTGGACATATCCCGAAATTTTCGGCAGGGCGGCCAGCACTTTGTCCCAGGTGGATGTTTTGGCTTTGAGCGCCGCGACTTCCGCCGAAAGTTCCTCAACCGAAGCTGTCGCGGATTGTGTGTCGGGTTGCTGTGCACGAGCGGCTCCAATTACGCCGAGCAGCAGCAATACGGGCAAAATCATTCTCATAAACAAGGTCGTTTGGGTTCACAAAAGTCGTGATTCCGGCGCAAAAGGTCAATACGCGAAAATACCTAAAATGACCCGAAACGGCTCCGGGCGGCATCCGGGGGCGTATAATTACCGGCAATTATGTACTTCGACGTTCCGGAAGCCCATGCCCCGAATCTTTGCATCCTGCCGCTGTTACCCGCAGCCCGTGGCTGCATCGACATGCCCGCCCTTCCCCGGAGCCCCTCCCCGGAAAGGTATTCGGGCCGCACAGTCCGGCACCGCCGCGTGCCGCCCGTACCCCGGAAACACAACAGGCTCCGCACGGGACACGAACAGGGACGGCACAAAAGAGGCCGGAATACTCCGGCCTCCCCGCTTATGGAATGAACTTTTTATCGGTCAGGGACAGGAATTACAGTTTGTTGGCGAGATCCTTGACCAGCTCGCCGTCGAACAGGTGCAGCACCCGGTGCGCGTAAGTCGAATCGTGCTGCGAGTGGGTCACCATGATGACGGTCGTACCCTCGCGGTTCAGCTCCGAAAGCAGTTCCATCACCTCGCGGCCATTCTTCGAGTCGAGGTTACCCGTGGGCTCGTCGGCCAGGATCAGCTTGGGGTTCGACACCACGGCACGGGCGATGGCCACACGTTGCTGCTGTCCGCCCGAGAGCTGCTGGGGGAAGTGTTCGGCGCGGTGCGAAATATTCATGCGGCTCAGGATCTCGTTGACACGACGCTTGCGCTCGGACGCCTTGACGCGCATGTAGATCAACGGCAGCTCGACGTTCTCGAAGACATTCAGTTCGTCGATCAGGTTGAACGACTGGAAGACAAACCCGATATTCCCCTTGCGGAATTTCGTGCGGTCTTTCTCCTTGAACCCGGCGACCTCGTGGTCGAGCAGCGTATAGCTGCCCGAGGTGGGATTGTCCAGAAGCCCCAGGATATTGAGCAGCGTGGACTTGCCGCAGCCCGAGGGACCCATGACGGCGACGAATTCACCCTCCTTCACTTCGAACGTCACGCCGTTCAGTGCGATGGTCTCGATCTCTTCGGTACGGAAAACCTTCTTGAGGTTCTCAACTTTCAGCATTGACATAACAAACAGGTTTTTATTGTTGATATTGATTTGATTTATTCGGATTTCACGGATTCGGCCGGGTTTTCGTTAACGGCATGCCACGAGCGGACGGTGACGGTGAGTGCCGTGACGGCCAGCACCCCCGCCAGTGCCAGGGCAAAGACCCACCAATACAGCGGCACGGCATAGGCGAAGCCTGCGAGCCAGTGCCTGACGGCCCAGATGCTTACCGGGACAGCCAGCACGAAACACACGGCGACCAGCATGACGTAGCGGCGGTTGAACATGGCGAGGATTTCGCCCCGCGAAGCCCCCATTACCCGGCGCACGGCGATTTCGCGGCGGCGGTGCTGTGTCTCGAACAGCACCAGCCCGAAGACGCCCATCAGGGCGATCACGACGGCCAACAGCGCGAACAGCCCGACGATGGCCGTCAGTTTGCGTTCGTTGTCGTACTCGAGGCCCAGCTCCTCGTCGAAAACACGGACGACGATATCGCCCGGCTCCGTGCGGGGATCGACCTCCGCGATACAGCGGCGGATATGGGCGGTAACAGCCGCAATATCGGCTCCGGGCGTCATCCGCACATAGACCACATGAGGCAGGTGCCAGTAATTTTCCTGCTGGATTTTCTTCGGAAGAAGATAGAAACAGAAGGGCGATACACCGTATTGCAGGGGCTTGAAGTTGAAATCAGCACAGAAACCTACAATTTGCTCGTCGGGCGACACGAAACCGTTGATACGGTCGCCGACCTGCATTTCAAATTCCCGCCGCGCCGCTTCGTTGAAAATCATCGTTCCGAGTTCCTTGTCGAAGTCGCTCTCCAGGAAATCGCGTCCGTCGGTAATCGGGATACCCATCACGCGCAAGAAATCAGGTTGTACGACATAACTCTGGAAAGCGACCTGACGGCCCTTGAACTCCCGGCCCCAGCCCATACGCCCGACCGACACCAAACGACTCGTAGCTCCCGTAACATCCTTTACCTGAGGGTCGGATAGAAGTTTCTGCCGAAGGGCGTCATAACTTACCGCCCCACGTTCGGAAAGCCGCACGGCGAGGAGGTTTTCCTTGTCGAAACCCATGTCATAGTGCATCATGTAGTCGTGTTGCAGGCGAATGAAACTGGTCGCGATGATCAGCCCGATGGAGATGAAGAACTGCACGCCCAGCAGCAGCGTACGCAGCCGGCGGCCGCTGCGGGTTCCGCCGAAGGATCCCTTGACGACCAGCGCCGGGGCGAACGACGTGATATACCACGCCGGGTAGAGGCTGGCGGCGAGCGCCATGACGAAAGCTACAACGGCTACCAGCCCCACGACTTCCAAATTCTGCGACAGCGCCAGCGATGCGGAAATGTAGCTGGCGAATTCGGTGCCCTGCAAGGCAAAGGAAACGTACCAGGCCGCCAGCAAAGCGATCAGGACGAGCCCGAACGCCTCGAAAACGAAATTGAAGCGCAGCGACGACGCGGGAGCGCCGAAGACCTTGAACGTATTGACGGTACGGATGCGCACCGGCACCAGCGCGAAGAAGAAGTTGACGAAATTGATGAAAGCCAGCACGATAACCAACACGGCAATACCCAGCAGGGTATAGGTCGTGACGACAGACCCCTGCCGGCAGGGTGCCTGTGAATCCGACTCGAAATAGAGTTCCGATACCGGAGAAAGGCGCACGCCGTAGATACCCGATTCGTCGTCGTCATCTGCGGCGTCCCCGGCCGCCGCACGTTTCTCGGCCGCCTCGCGCTGCATCTCCTGGTTCACGTTCGTCCACTGGCGCGCAAACTCGTCGGGATCGGCACCGGGCCTGAATTTGACGAAATAATTGAAACTCCACTCCGAAGTGGTATAAAGGTTCGTTTCGCCCAGATTTTTCACCACCTCGCACTCTCCCAGCAACGAATTGTCCGGAAAGTCTTCGAAAACCGCCACGACTTCCATCGCCCCGTCGGGCTGGGGTTCGTCGGTGTCGACCCATATGAGGCTGCCCACGCCGACCCGCATCCGTTCGGCCGCCTCGCGGGAAACGATGACGCTCTTCGGTTTTCCGAGGTCATGCACATCGCCCTCGACCGAACGGAAAGCGAAAACATCGAGGAAAGGCAGCGATACCGAACCGCAGGAAGCAGAAAACTTATTATACCCGAACGAAGGCTCGTTGCTCGTCCAACAGGTTCCGGAGCCGAAACCGCCCCACATGCAGCCCCCGACTTCGACCCCCGCCGTCGAAGCGATGACACGCTCGGGCACCGGCCGGTTAAGCCACGACGACCATTTCCCGGGCTCGTACCAGTCCTCGTTCTCCACGAGATAAATACGGTCGGCTTCGTGCAGCGAGCGGTTGTAACCCAGCTCCCACCAGACCTGCGTCATGATGACGTAGAACGCGGTAAATGCCAGCGTCAGGCCTATGACGTTCAGCAGCGACGAGATTTTGTAGCGCCGCAGCGTAGTCAGAAAATTACGAAATGCGATCTTCATAACACACTATTCGGTTTTAATCATGTTAATCGGGTTGGCATTGGCGATGCGCCACGTGCGGACGAGCTGCACGGTGCAGACGATCAACAGCACCACTGCCCCGCACAGGGCGAAGAGCCACCAGCGGAGCGCCACACGCTCGACGAAGTTGCTGACCAGCAGGTCTGCACCCCAGCGGCTTACGGCGGCCCCGACGACCACGGACGGAACGGCGATCCACAGCACGTCGCGCGCCAACAGGCGCAGCACGTCGGCCGTCGAAGCCCCGTTGACCTTGCGCAGGGCGATCTCCTTGCTGCGGCGGCGCATCTCGTCGCCCAGATAGCCCACGAGCCCCATCAGGGCGATAAGCAGGGTGATGCCGCTCACGGTAAAGACGATATTGCGGAAACTGCGTATCTCGAAAAGGATGGGGCCCAGTTTGTTGTCGTAAACTTCGAGCGTATGATTGTTGCCCGAAGGGTATTCTCCGATCTTGCGCTGCACGGCCTCCAGCGACTCGGGCGACATCCCGCGCAGGCGGATCATCAAGAAATAGTCCAGCATATAATCGTCCGTGGCACCGAACTTCTGGAAATAGCTGAACGGATGGAACACGATCGGCTCGACCTCTCCCGTAGCCACGACCGTCCGGAAATCCTTTACGACGCCCACGATCGTATAAAGAGGAGCCCCGGGCGAGGAGTCGTCGGTAATCTGATGCCCCAATGCCTGTTCGGGCGTCCATCCGCGCATACGGACGTAGGTTTCGTTTACGATCGCCTCCAGGGGGTTGCTCGAAGGCGTAAAGTTCCGGCCGCCGACAAGGTGCATCCGCATCGCAGGTATAAAGCCCTCGTTGCAAAGCAGCCAGCGGCAGGAGAAAAGCAATTCCTTGGAGTTTTCGTCGATGCAGGGCATTCCCGAATATCCCCAAAGCGGCACCTCGAGCGAAGCTCCGGCAGCGTCGACTTCGGGTAGCGAAGCAACGGCGTCGCAGACCGAAGAAATGTTGCCCAAAGGCGTTTTGACATATGTATATACGATACGGTCATGTTCGAACCCGAAATCGCCGTTGCGGAGTTTATCGAACTGCAACACGGCCAATAACAGGAGCGTAAGCGTAAACGTACAACTGACGATCTCGGCCACCAGCAGCGTCTGTTTCCACCGGCGGCGGTTGTCGCTGACCCCGCGGAACGCCAATGTCACGGGAACCGAAGTGAAAAAACGCGACGGGATAAGCGCGGCAAGGGCAAAGGCGGCAAGGATGACGAGCAACGGCACCCAAATGCGCTTCAGGGCGAAGAGTTCGGACATCGGCGTCCCGGTAATCTCCAGCACCTGATCCTGCAGGGCCCACAACAGGAATCCGGCCACGATGACCGAAGCGAAGGTCAGGATGGCGGTCTCGGAACAGAAAATGCGGAAGATGTCCGAAGACCGGGCACCCCCGACCTTGAGCATGGCGATGGTCTTCGAGCGGCTTACCAACGTCGAAATCGAAATCAGCACATAGTTCATCGACGCAACGAAAAGCGTAAGGGCCGCAAGTGCCATCAACACCCATGCGATCAGCCCGGCGGAAGTATTTATGCGCGAAGACTCCGTGATCGGGAAAAACCGGTAGCTGCGGTTCCAGGCTTTCATATCCTCGGTGAATCCGTGGCGGTCGAAAAATGTGGGAAGCTGCGCTTCGACCTCGGCGACGGACGCCCCTTTGTGGAGTTTGACATAACTCGGGAACGAATCGCCGCCCCGCCACGACGTATTGAGGTCGCGCTTCACAATTTCGAACGAACAGAGCATATTGAAACCGCCGAGGTGCTGGTTGGGATTCGGGTCGCGGAAAAGCCCCATGACCGTCAGCGAATCGGTGCCGTTCAGCAATACCAACTGCCCCACGGGATCCTTACGACCGAAGATCGTGCGGGAAAAAGACTCCGCAAGCATCACCTGGTCGGCATGGAGCAGGATCTCTTTGGGGTTGCCGTTCATCGGTTCGAATCCCAGCACGTCGAAAAACATCGTATCGGCGTATATATACTTTGCCTGGAAAGCATTATCACCCCGCACGATGTCGGATGTGCGCGGCCCGAACAGGCGTGTGGCGGCTTCGACCTGCGGAACCTCTTCGGCCAGCGCCGGGGCGATGGGGGCATTGAGCTGCGGACTGTACCCGCTGTGCTGCGGATCGGCATAATGAGCCCACAGTTGGAATATCCGCTCCCGGTCGGGGAAACAACGGTCGGACGTGAGGTTGTAATTGGCATACGAAAAGACCAGCAGGCCGACGGCCAGCCCCAGCGAAAGCGACACCACGCGGGCAACGGTACCGCCTCGCAATTTGCGCAGGTAACGTAATGCGAAGAGAAAATTTTTCATACCGGGTATCTTTTTTAGTTTTTAATCGAGTCGACCGGGTTGGAATCGGCCGCACGGCTGCTCTGCCAGAAGACGGCGACGAACGCCACCGCGGCGGCAAAAGCCCCGGGAATCAGAAAAATAAGGGGCGAGAGCGAAATCCGGACGCTGTAATCCTGCAACCAGCGTTCGAGCAGGTACCACGCCACGGGCACGGCGAGGACGAACGCCGCACCGACCAGCCGCATGAAGTTTCCCACCAGGCGCACGAGCACCTCTCCGCGCGTCGAGCCGAAGACCTTGCGCACGGCGACCTCCTGCTCCTTCTGCTGGATGTAGTAAGTCGACATGGCCACCAGACCGAGCGCCGAGATCAGGATCGCCACGAGCGTGAAGATGCCGACGATGTGCAGGATCCGCCGCTGCTCGGCATAGTCGGCTTCGATTTCCTGCTCGATATACTCCGCCCCGGTAAAGACCGCACCGTCGGAAATACGTTCGAATACCGATTTGACCGTATTGTAGGCCGCGGTTTTGTCCCCGCGGATTTTGACCAGGATATTCCACGGGTACATATCCGCAATGTCGTCCGTCTGCCACAGCATCGCCGATTGGGGCTTGTCGAGCGCCGACCCGATCTGGAAATCGCGGTAGATACCTGCGATTTGGTAGGGATAAGAGTAATCCATGCCTACCTTGAATTCTTCGGCGTCCTCCGCAATACCCAGTTCCCGCAGGGCGTGCTGGTTGATGAAGACCATATTGTCGTCGTTCATACGGGCGAGGTGGTTGTCGCGCAGCCGCTCCAGCCCCAGTATCCGGAAATAGGTCGAATCGCCGATGAATATCTGGAACCCGATCATCCGGTCGGGGCCATACTGCATCGTATTGTTGTTGCCCCGGTCGTGGGGCGTGCCGCAACCCAGGGCGACGGCCTCGACACACGGCTCGCGCAACAGCTCCTCGCGGAACTGCGCAATCTGTTTTTTCCCGAGGAAAATTTCGGTCGAGATATCGAGTATGTCGGCCGTATTGTACCCCATCGGCGCCGAAATCAGGTGGCGGATCTGCAGGCCGATGGTCAGCGAGGTGGCGATCAGGACAATGGTAATGACGTTCTGGATCGTGATAAGCACCTTGCTGTAAAACATCTTGGTGCGGTGGCGGAACGATCCCCGGACGATGTCCACGGGTTTGTAGCGCGACACCATCATCGCCGGGATAAAGCCCGCAACGACGCCCAGCACCACGATAAACGCGGCATAGCAAGCCACGACGGCAGGCGTCATATCCTGCCAGACGCCGATTTTCGACCCCAGCAGCCGCGAAGCGCCGGGCTCCACCGCGGCTGCCAGGAAAAGCGCGATGACGAACGCCACAACACACAGGAATGTCGATTCGAGGATCAGTTTGAGGATGATTTCGCCGCGCGAGGCGCCCAGCAGCCGGCGGGCGGCCATCTCCTTGGCGCGAAACCCGGTCTGGGCAACCGTCAGGTTGATATAATTCATCACGGCGAAGAGCAGGATGACGGCGCCCACACCGAAAAGGATCATCACGAAGGGCCAACTGCCGTAGTTGAACCCCCCATCATTATTCTGGGATAAAAAATAGACATCGCGCAAAGGCGTAAGGGTCACATGCTGATAGACATTGCCCTTGTAGATCCAGTATATCTCTTTGAAATAATCAAGCATATCGGGTATCTTGGCCGTCAGGTCGGCACCGGGACGCGCCAGGATGAAAGTCGTCACGGCACCGGAATTACTCATATGCTCGTCATTGGCCGAATTGATATCGCAGAGGCGCTCGGCCCGCATGATGATGTCCATATTGGGAATCACCGAGCGGTCGATATCCCGCACCACGCCGCTCACAACGTACGACTTTTCCTCGTCGGGGAAGCGGATCACCTGCCCCATCGGGTTGAACGTGCCGAAAACCTTGCGGGCGAACGACTCGGAAAGCACCACGTTGTCGCGCGAGGCGAGGGCTTGCTCCCGGTCGCCCTCCAGCAGTTCGAAATCGAATATCCGGAAAAAAGTCGTATCGGCGAAGAGGATCGTCGCCGAATATTTCCCCTGTCCGGCCTCGACGGGCTGCATGGCATCGGTGGACTGTCCCGACACCGCGACGGCGCAGGTCGATTCGATCTCGGGATAACGGTCGCGCAGGTATTTCTGCAGGTAATAACCGCTCGTAATGCGCTCCTCGTTGCCGATGACATAAATGCGGTCGGCCTTGGCGTGGTAGTCGTCGCACGTAAGTTGCCGAAGGGTGTAGTCGGCGATCAGGATCACGAACATCAGCGAGACGGACAACCCGAAGATATTGATGGCCGCATAGAGCTTGTTGCGCCCCAGGAAGTTGAAAAACGAGCGGAAATTGAGTTGACGGAACATATTATTCGGTTTTGACGGGTGCGGAGAAATTTCAGCGGAAAATTATTTATTGAGGATCAGCACGTCGTTCGAGCCGTAATTCTCATAGCCCGAAACGATGACCCGCTCGCCCGGCTCCAGCCCGTCGAGCACCTCGTAATACTGCGGGTTCTGGCGGCCGATGCGGATGGGGCGTTTATAAGCCTTGTCGCCCTCGGGCGCAAGGACATAGATCCATGCGCCGCCCGTAGTCTGGTAGAACGACCCGCGGGGGATGATGACCGCCTCGGTAGGCTGCCCCAGTTCGAGATGCAGGTAGTAGGTCTGGCCGCTGCGTATGTTCTCGGGATGGTCGCCCAGGAAGGTGAAGTCGGCTCGGAACTGGCCGCTGCGCACCTCGGGATAGACTTTGCGCAGGCGCACCTTGTAGTCGGTGCCCTGACGGTCGAAGGTGGCTTCGAGGCCGGCACGCACACGGTCGATGTAGCTCTCGTCGATCTGTGCCTCGACCTTGTAGTCCGACAAGTCGTTGATCTGCCCGATCTTCTGCCCCGTGGAGACCGACTGCCCGAGCACGATGTCCAGCAGACCGACTTCGCCGTCGATCGGCGACTTGACGTTGAGGTTGCCGATGCGCTCGCGGATGAGCTGCATGTTGCGCTTCATGTTGTCGAGGTTCTCCTCCATCTGCTCGATCTGCACCGAACGGTAGAGCGAATCCTGCACCTGCCGCTCGATGTTCAGCTCGCGTTTCTTTTCGGCCAGTTCGTAGTCCTCCTTCGACTGCAACCACTCCTCGCGGGCGATCAGGGCGTTCCTGTAAAGCTCCTCGTTCTGCTGCCAGGCCCGCTTCTTGCGCGACACGTCGAGATCCAGCTGCGCCTTGTCCTGCCGCAGCGAGAGTTTCTCCTGCTCCATCGAGATCAGCGTATTGCGCAGGATGTTCTGCTTTTCGGCCAGCTCGGCCTCGCTGTTCAGGATTTCGAGCGTGAGCGACGTGTTACTCAGCACGACCAGCACATCGCCCTTTTTGACGGAGGTACCCTCCTCGACCACAAGCCGCTCGACGATGCCCGCTTCGAGGGGACTGAGCTGCACGGTGGTGATGGGCTGCACCTGCCCGGTGACGCGGATGTAGTCGTTGAATTCACCGCTCACGACCTGCCCGACGGAAATCGTACGGGCATCGACGCGCAGCGTCGAGGAGTTGTCGCGCAACAGGAGCCACAACACGAAGACCAGGAACAGCGCCCCGGCCAGATAGGGGATGCCTTTTTTGGTAAACAGGGCGCGGATGCCCTTTTTCTTTTCGATACGGATGTCCATATTATTTTCTGTTTTTTCGTTAGCGGATCAGGGGCGCACCGTTGTAATACTCGACCAGGCGCGTTTTGATAATGTATTGCAACCGGGCACGCAACCGTTCGGAGCGGGCCTGCAACAGGTTGTTGGCGGCGGTCTGTAGGTCGAGCGCCGAAACCATGCCCCGGTCGTACTTGCCGGCGACGGCGTTGTAGGCCAGCTCGGAGGCAGCGCTTTTTTTGCTGGCCTGCACGAACTCCTTGCCGAAGCCGAGCATCTGCTGGTAGTTCTGGGCGATTTCGCTTTGCAGGGCACGCAACGTCTGATCGCGCTGCTGCTCGGCGATCCGCCAGTTGTTGCGGGCGCGGTTCGTCCTCGTGCGGCGCGAAAGCCCCCCGAAGATGGGGATGTTGAGCTGGGCGGAAAAATAGTAACCGCGGTTATCACGGAACTGGTTCTTAAACGGCTCGTACAACGAATGGTCGTCGAGGCTCATGAAGAAATTGGTCGAGTATCCGCCGCCGACATAGACCGACGGGAAAAAGCCGCCCCGGGCGACCGAATACTGGAGTTTCGACTGCCGCACGTTATAACCGGCGCTGCGGGCCTTGGGATTGTTGTCGAGGGCATAGGCGACCACATCGGAGAAGGGCGCCGTGCCGGCCGGGGTTTCGATGGCGAGATCCGTCTCGATCCCCAGGGGGCGGTCGGGCGGATAATTCATCGTTTCGGCAAGCGTGATCCTGGCCAGTTCGAGGTTGTTTTCCTGCTGCGTCAGCAGGTAGTCGTCCGAAGCGCACTGTGCCTCCTGCTCGGCCACGTCGGCAGCGCTCTTGAGCCCCAGTTCGAGCAGTTTGCGGCTCTTGGCGAGGTTGCCGGTGCTGGTTTCCAGCTGTTCACGGGCGAGGCGCACGCTTTCGGTGTAATAGACGACGTCGAAATAGGCCTGCATGGTATTGAGCGCCACCTCGTCCTTGACCCGCTGCAACTCCTCGACACCCATCAGGCGCATCACCTTCGCGGCACGGATGGTATTGATCCCCGTAAAGCCGGCGAAAACGGGCATTTGCCCCGAAACGCCGTAGTTGTTGGAAAGGTTCGAAACGTCGGTATAGGTATTGGTCTCGGGGTCGACCGAACGGCCGAAACTGGTCGTGGCGCTGACCGAGCCGCTGACCGAGGGCACGAGCGCCGCTACGGATTCGATATAGTCCTGGCGGTAGTTGCGGTTGGTGTAATCCTGCTGCCGCACGACGGGACTGTGTTCGACGGCATAGGCCATGCACTCGTCGAGGGTCATACGCACGACGGGCTCGGCCGCATTCGGGGCGGGGTCGGACAGGGAATCCACGGCAGGATCCGCGACGATGACGGTTTCCGTTGCCGCGGTATCTGCGGCCGAAGCCCCCACGGGAGCAACGGGCGCAGCATCCGGCTGCACAGAGGCGGCGGGCAGGGATATCTGCGCCGCGGCGAGTGTCCAAAAAATTGACAGAATGAGGAGTAATAACAGTCGTTTCATCCTTGATTAGCGGGTATTGTTCGTTCGGGACATTTCGGAGCCAACCCCGTGCCAAAGAAACTAAATAACTGTATTACAAATTAATACATCATACGCACAACAGACAAAGTGTAAAAAAATTTTACACCCTTGTAAATTTTGTGGACACGAAGGGACGATTTCACGATTTTAACGCTAATTTTACCGCAAAACAATCCGGAATGACCATGGCAAAAGAGGGAACGTTACTGATCGTGGACGACAACCGCAGCATCCTGGCGGCGTTGCGCCTGCTGCTGGAAAAATATTTCGCACGGGTGCTGACCCTCCCCACCCCCAACCGGCTGGCGACGACCCTGCGCGAGGAACAGATCGACGTGATACTGCTCGACATGAATTTCACGGCGGGCATCAACACCGGCAACGAAGGCATCTACTGGCTGAGCGAGATCCACGCCCGCAGGCCGGATATCAAAGTCGTGCTTTTCACGGCGTACGCCGATATCGACCTGGCCGTGAGGGCAATGCGCGACGGTGCGGTGGACTTCGTCGTCAAACCGTGGGACAACGACCGGCTGGTGGCTTCGCTGCGCAACGCCTACAATCTGGCGCGGTCGGCTCGCGAGGTGAAGCAGCTCAAGGAGATCAAGCGCGAGCTGGCCTCGGAGCAGCCGATGTTCTGGGGCGAAAGCCCCGCCATGGCGCGCATCCGCGAAATCGTGGAGAAGGTTGCGGCCACGGACGCCAACATCCTGATCACGGGGGAGAACGGCACCGGCAAGGAGATGCTGGCACGCGAGATACACAACCGCTCGGCGCGCAGCGGCGAACTGATGGTTTCGGTGGATATGGGAGCCGTACCCGAAACGCTCTTCGAGAGCGAACTGTTCGGCCATGTCAAGGGAGCCTTCACCGACGCCCGGGCCGACCGCGCCGGGAAATTCGAGGTCGCCGACCACGGCACGCTTTTCCTCGACGAGATCGGCAACCTGCCGCCCCACCTGCAATCGAAACTGCTGACGGCCATCCAGGGCGGGCGTATCTTCCGCGTGGGCAGCAACACGCCCGTAGCGGTGGACATCCGCCTCATCTGCGCCACGAACCGCGACCTGTTCGGGATGGTAGCGCGGGGGGGGGAGTTTCGCGAAGACCTGCTCTACCGCATCAACACGATCCACATAGACCTGCCGCCCCTGCGGCAGCGCCGCGAAGACATCCTGCCGCTGGCGGAAATGTTCCTGAAACGCTACGCCACGAAGTACAACAAACCGATCGAGGGTTTCGACCAGGCGGCGGTGCGCGAAATGGACGAATACCCCTGGGCGGGTAACATCCGCGAGTTGCAGCATACCGTCGAAAAAGCCGTCATCATGAGCGACGGAAGGCGGATCACCCCCGCCACACTACTGCTGCGGCCGGCTACGGCCGCAGTGCAGGCCCCGGCATTCTCGACGCTCGAAGAGATGGAGCGCGGCATGATCGGGCAGGCGATGGCGCGTTACGCAGGCAACCTGACCGAGGTGGCGCGGCAGCTGGGCATCACACGCCAGACACTCTACAACAAAATCAAACGCTACGGGTTATGAAACGCGAAGGAATAGCCTACGGCCCCGTAATCGGGTACACGGCGTTGCTCATCGCCGCTTCGGGAGCACTCGGATGGGTGGTAACGGGGTCATGGTACCCGCTGGCGATCCTGCTCGTCCCGGTGATCGGGATCGCGGCATACCGCCTCATAGGGCTTTACAGCGATTCGATACGCCGTGTAACCTTCATGTTCAACGCCATCGACAACGACGACTTCACGTTCCGCTTCCATGAAGACCCGTCGAAAGTGGACAACGGCATGCTCAACGCCGCCCTGAACCGTATCAAGGAGATCCTGGTGCGCGCCAAGGTACGCGCCGAAGAGCGGGAACGCTACTACCAGCTGATCATGGAGTACGCACGCACAGGGCTTATCACCATCAACGACGCGGGGAGCGTCTACCAGGCAAACGGCGAGGCGCTGCGCATCTTCGGGCTGCCGCGCTTGACCCACATCCAGCAACTGGAACTGCCCGCTCCCGAAGCATACCGGGTACTGACGACGATCCGCCCGGGCGAAAAGCACCATGTGTCGTGCGTGACCGAAACGGGCGAAATGGGCCTGTCACTGGGATGTTCGGAGATCGTACTCGAAAAACGCCGGCTGCGCGTGGTGGTCGTGAGCGACATCAACAGCGAGCTGAGCGAGATGCAGATCGAATCGTGGAGCAAGCTGACGCGCATCCTGACGCATGAAATCATGAACTCGCTCGCGCCGATCACCTCCCTGAGCGACACGCTGCTGCATATCGACCGGACGATGAATGCCGATGTGGCGCACGGGCTGGATACGATCTCGGCCACGAGCCGGCGGCTGATGGCCTTCGTTGAGAATTTCCGCAGGTTCACGAAGATCCCGGCACCACAGAAGGCACCCTTCGAGGTGCGGGAACTGCTGGAGCACGCCATGACACTGATCGCTACGGAGGGCATCCGCATCCGGCTCGACGTCGAGCCGGCGGACACGATGATCTATGCCGACCAGATGCTGGTCGGACAAGTGGTGGTGAACCTGCTCAAGAATGCCCGCGAAGCGGTAGGGACACGACGGGACGCCTGCATCGAAATCACGTCGCGCATAGACCCGCAGGAAAACGTGGTCATCGAAATAAGCAACAACGGTGGGGCGATCCCCGCCGAAGTAACCGAAAATATCTTTACGCCTTTCTTCACGACCAAACCCGACGGATCGGGCATCGGCCTGAGCGTCTCGCGCCGCATCATGCAGCTGCACAACGGCTCGCTGCGCCTGACGGCCAACACGGACAACCGGGTGACCTTCACGCTCCTGTTCGGATAGACGCCCGTAATGCGCCGTATTCCGTCCCGGCGAACTTCCGGGTCACGGAATCCAGCGGGGGACAGCCCCCCCCCAAAAAAACAATGCCCGGCCGGGAACGGCACTCCACAGGAACGGGACAGCAATACCCTACCGCGGCAGTGGCACCGAGATCGTCCGCGCATCGAGGAATGCATCGGGGAAGGAACCGTTGTTCCAGGCCTGGCCGTTCGAGATGGTGAAATGCCGTCCCAGCCGCAATGTATTGTTGTCGATCACAGTGACGCGTGAGGGCAGGTTCTCCTTATGGATCACCACCACCGAAGTCATCGTAACCGAGGGTTTGACCTTCATCCGGCCCTCGGCACGGTAATCGGGTTTCCAGGGCGACAAATGCGCCAGCGAGTCGGGAAGCTCGAACTTATTACGAAGCGAATCGGGAAGCTCATACTTCCCCGAACGGGGCGAATCGGGCTTTTTCAGCCCGAACTTATTGGGTTCCTGCGCCGAAATCGCAAGGGCCGCAAGCAGGGCGGCCGCCAGAATAAACATCCTTTTCATAACTATCCCTCCTATCTTTTATTTGGTCTCTCCAAAATTACAATTCCCTCAGAACACTTCCCGCAGAATCCGCACCGACTGCACCGCGCTGATGGCGTCGAGATGGTAGCCGAAATAGACCAGCACGGCATTGAGGAACTCGACGCGCTGCGTACGGTTGAGACCGATTTCGGCCAGGCAACGTACGTCGCACTCCATCATATCGCGCAGGATACGTGTGCATTCCTGTGTCATAAAACTAACGTGCTGCGGCCGCGTTTTGGTATAAAGTCCCTCACGGATATCGAACCAATCGTCGGCCGAGTAGTCGTTGCCCGGGCAAAAACCCAGGAAACGGCTCAGGTTGGCCAGGAACCAGAGGTGGAAATTGGCCACCCCCTCGTCCATCGAATCGAGCGCCCCGACGCTGTTCCATACAAAATCGAAAAGCGCCTGGTTGGGTTCGTCGTATTCCCTGACGAGGCGGTACAAAACCTCTGCCATGAAGAGCGCCATGGTCGATTTGCGCACGTCGAACGGCAGGCTTTGCAGTACGAAGCCGCCCTGCACCTCCTTGAAACGGTGCATCTGCTGACGCGACGATTCGAGCCCTTCGAACTCGACCGGGAACATCGGCTGGAAAAGTGCCAGCTTCGAGCCCCGCCCGTTGCGGCTGCGGACGCCCTGTACCATGTAGCTGCGGCGCCCCCCGGTGTCGGTCAGCAGATAGACGACCATCGACGAGTCGCCGTATTTGAGCGTATGGAGAACGACTCCGCGCCCTTTGTACGTCTTCACCTACCCTTTGCGCACGTGAACCATCATCCACCCGTCCCTGGCAGCGGTCGCCACCGGGCGCAGGCCCAGTTCCCCGGCACAGGCGACAATCGCCGGGACGTCCTGTTCCAGGAAGCCGCTCATCACCAGGTCGCCGCCCGGCTCCAGCGCTGCGGCATAGGCCGGCATATCGGCCGTGAGGATATTGCGGTTGATATTGGCCAGGATAAAGCCGTAATGCCGTCCGGCGATGCGGCGCACGTCGCCCAGCATCGGTTCGATGCGGTCGGCGACGCCGTTCGAAGCGATGTTCTCGCGGCAGTTGGCGTCGGCCCAGTCGTCGATGTCGACCGCATCGACATGGGCGGCACCGCATTTGGCGGCGACGATCGACAGCACACCCGTACCGCTGCCCATATCGAGCCCGCGACGGCCTGCGACGCCCAGGTCGAGTACGGCACGCGACACGAGCCAGGTGGTCGCGTGGTGCCCCGTGCCGAACGACATCTTGGGCATGACGACCACCTCCATCACCCCTGCGGGGGCAGGCTCATGGAAAGGCGCACGGATCAACAGGCGCCCCTCGACGTCGACGGGCGGAAAATTGCTCTCCCAGACGGCGTTCCAGTTCTGCGTTTCGATAGCGATATAACGTCCCTGCACGCCGTAACGCGCCAGCAAGGCATCGACCTCGCCCTTGCAGTCGGCCAGCTGCTCCTGCGGGATATAGGCCTTGAGCGTCCCCGCATCGGCCTCGAAGCTCTCGAAGGGATAGTCGGCCAGCTCGGCGGTCAGTATCTCGGCCTGCATGGCGTCCGAAAAGGCAATATTCAAGGATATATAGTTCATATTATGTAAAATTTACGTATCTTCGCCCGTACAAAGTTAACGATAATCTCGGAAATAAGGCAGGAAAAGGATGGCAGAAAACACGAAAAAGTGGGAAGAGACGGGACGTCGTTACCGTACTTATATCAAACTCGAAAAACGCCTCTCGGAGAATACCGTCGAATCGTATATGCGCGATCTGCGCCAATTCGCCCATTTCATCCTGCGCCAATACGACGTGACGCCCCGCAAGGTCGAGCGGACGATGATCGAACGCTACATGGGCTGGCTTTTCGAGCGCGGCCGCGAAAAGACCTCGCAGGCCCGCTGCCTGTGCGGCATCCGCAGCTTCTTCAACTTCCTGCTCATAAGCGACCAGATCGAAGCGTCGCCCGCCGAATTCGTCGACACGCCGAAATTCGGGCGGCACCTGCCGGACATCCTCACCACCGCAGAGATCGACCGCATCATCGCCACCGTGGACATGCGTACGACCAAGGGTATACGCGACAGCGCCATGCTCGAAGTGCTCTATTCGTGCGGGCTACGCGTCTCGGAGCTCACCTCGCTGCGGCTCTCCGACCTCTTTTTCGGGGAGGGCTACATCCGTGTCATCGGCAAGGGCGACAAGCAGCGGCTGGTGCCGATCAGCACCGTCGCACGCGACAAGATACAGCGCTATCTCGAAGAGCGCCGCAGCGCACGTTCGGGCGAAGAGGTCGTATTCCTCAACAACCGGGGCGGGCAACTTACGCGCGTGATGGTCTTCACGATCCTGAAGCAGGCCGCCCAACGCGCCGGCATCGACAAACACATCAGCCCGCATACGTTCCGGCACTCGTTTGCCACGCACCTGCTCGAAGGGGGCGCCAGCATCCGGCAGGTACAGGAGATGCTCGGGCATGAAAGCATCCTCACCACCGAGATCTATACGCACCTCGACAGCGACCACCTGCGCCATACGCTCGAAGAGCACCTCGGGATATAGGGGAACCGGGACTCCCGGAAATGGGAAACGGGCGGGAAACGCCGGGCATCCGTCCGTCCGGGCTGTGCGGGCGAAACGGACGAGCGGCCTAACAACATAGAACAGCGAAGCCGGGGAACGCTCCCCGGCTTCGGCATTTCATGGTATCGGGTCGTTATTCGGCCTGTACGCAATCGTAGACCAGGATATTGGCCCGGCGGTTGCTCGAAGAGCCGTCGCGGCAGGCGACACCCAGATAGAGTTTCCCGTCGCGGACTTTCAGGCTCTCACCCTCGGCATACCCCGTCGTGGTAAGCCCTGCAGCGGCGAGCCCTGCGGCATCGGCGACGGCTGCCACCTCGGTACGCGGCACGACGATCTTGCCGCTGTAATTGAATACCGTGACATAGGCTTTCGACGCGAAGGAATCCGCACCCGTTTCGACGGCGTTCCCCTCGTAAAAATAAACGTAGTTACCGGCAACCTCGTGCCCCTGGTGGGAATAGGAGTAAACGTCGTTCTCCTTGTCCGACCCGGCCGGCACCGAGAAACTGCCCAAAACACGGCAGTCGTTCAGGTCACGGGCCCGGATCTCACGGGTTACGGGGTCGCTGCCGGCCGAACCGACCGTCACCGTCGCCGTCATCGTCTTGAGCGGCAGAGCCAGCGCCTCGTCGAGGTCGAAAATCCAAAAGTAACGCACCCCGGACTTGCGCGAACCGACCAGCAGCCGGCGGGCCGGGAAGTCGATGGCGACCTGCTGGTCGTACTGCCCGTCCTTGTTGAGGAAGAATGTTTCGCCTGCATAGCCGGCTTCGGAGAGTGCACCCGGCACGAATTCCACACGCGACACAGACCAGTTGTCGCCGTATTCACCGCTGCTGTCGACCGAAGCGTTGCTGTTGAGCCAGATATAGGTCTTGCCGTCGGAAGCCTCCTCGGCGACGATCTGCGTGCCGTGACCGAAATACTTGAGGGTCATATATTCGGCCCGGGCATCCTGCCCCGGCCCGGCAGCCCGGCAGACGATGACCGAAGTCCCGTCGGAACTGATCTGCGAATAGTAGATTTCGCCGCCGTCGGTCAGATCGAAGCCCTGCATGATACGGCGCGGGGCATACAGCACCACATTCTTGCTGTAAACGATATCGTCGGACAAAGGTGCCCCGAGCGCCGCCGAAGGGTCGAGCGGCGGCTCCTGCAACGTAGCTACGGTACAACGCGCCGAATAGCTGCGGTAACGGGCCGTGATGACCGCCGTGCCGAAGGCGCGGAGCGTCACTAGCCCGGCCTGATCGACCGTAGCGACACTCTCGTCCGAGGAAGTCCACCTGATCGTCGCCCCGGCATCGGCAGGACGGGTCGTGGCGACCAGCCTGAAACTTTCCCCGACGGTTAGTTCCAGGTCTTTTTCATTGAGTTTGAGCGACGTGATCTGCACCGGCTTGTCATTCGAAGAGCATCCGGCGCCCGTTGCGACCGAAACGACGGCGAGCAACAGCAAAGTGAGGTATTTTTTCATGATATCCATCATTGGTTTAGTTCGACTCCCCGTCGACGACCGACACCGAGAAGGTGCCCTTGAGGCGTGTGGATCCGCCGCCGCCCGTCGTGATCGTGTTATTGGCGGTGATACGCACGTTGGCCGCAACCCGGTAGCGCACCCAGAGCGTACCCGAATTAATCGTGACGTCCACAGGGAAATCATACGAGAAATATCCGGTATTCTCACCCTCGAAAAGCGGGCTGTCGTAAGCGCGGACGTGGTAAGTCACCTCGGTATTGTTGAAGGTTCCGGTCTTCGCACCATCGGCCCGAAGCCAGGTCTGCCCGTCGGCCGAGTATTCGATCAGGAAGAAACCCGCCGAGGAGCCCGAACCGCCGATGCTGCCCGTGCAGTTGAGCATCGTGCCGGGAACGAGGTATTTCACGGGAATCTTTTGCAGCCAGTAATCGCCGACATAAAGCCCCTTCAGGTAGGCATGCCCGTCGTTGTAAGCCCAGCCGTTGACGGCCGCAGCCGTCTTGCCGGCGGCCTCGACGACCGTGATATAGGCCCTGCCGTCCTCCGAAACGAGGCTGTGCGCCGACGTCACCCAGTCGGGTTGCCTGGCTTTCAGGGCATTGACATCCTCGGTACTGCCTTTCACAGGACAGAACTCCCATTTCACGGGAAGTCCTTCGATCGGCATTTCGCTCATGGCGTAGACCTTGGCACGCGCCGAGCCGATCTCGGTACCGTCGACCGAAACGGTAAAGACCGCATATCCCGGCGTGGTGGGCGTACCCGCAATATCGAGGGCGACGGTCGCGCCGCCGTTGACCAGGGAGACAGAAGTTCCGGCGACCGTAAGTCCCTGCGAATCGCCACCCGGCGTACAGCTCACGGCAATCGTCTCGTCGCCGTAGGCATTGGCATAGGTGAAGCAAAGACGCGCCTTCGAGGGTTCCTGTTCGATGAGGTTGCCCTCGACGTAAGGCGTGCCGTAGACAACGGCCCCGTCGGCCTGCGTGACGGTGATCGGATATTGCTTGCCCCCGTTTTCAAGGTAGATGGTGGCGGTACGCTCGGCGGAGCGGTTATGGGTAGCGGAAACTGTGATCCACTCGAACTGTCCGCTGCCAATGCCTTCCGACGGCGAGGTCGAGAGCCATTGTGCATCTTCGGGCACGACCGTCCGCCAACTCCCTTCGCAGCGAAGCGTGATCTCCCGGGACGAAGCCAGGCAGCTGGCAAAGCGGATCGAATCGGTCTCGCGTACCAGATAGCTGTCATCGTCGTCGCTGCATGCCGCAGCCAGCAGCACACATCCTGCAGCCAGCAGCATAAGCTGATATATTCGTTTCATAATCTTCGTTTTTCAGGTTCTCAATCGTTTATTTGGTCTTCCAGCCCGGGTTTTGCCCCAGGGCGGGGTTGTCGTTCAGGGCCGTAGTGGGAATGGGTCGCACGTATTTCTTGTCGTCCCACTTGCGGTTCATGCGGATGTAGCACTCGATATAACCGCTGTCGCCGTCGGTAAGCGTATAGTCGTTGCCCAGTACCCGGTAGGTGACGCCCGGTTCGGAAACCGAAGGGCTTTCGCGCACGAAGCAGACGTCGCCCGTGCCGTCGCCGTCCATGTCGTAGACCTTGCCCAGCTCCCCCACATAAACACCATACCAGGGCTGTTCGAGCAGTTTCCCCATGCCCCAGCGCATGTCGTCGTCCCAGCGGCAGTTTTCCAGAAGCAGCTCGATTCCGCGTTCACGGCGGATCTCGAGCAGGGCCATGTCGGTCACCGTATTGAGGAAATAACCGGCCATATAGGGATCGTAGGAGTCCGGCATCTTGCCGTCGACGCCGGCACGTTCGCGCAGGAGCCTGACGGTCGCATTCCAGACGGTTTCCGAGAACTCGCCCAGCTCGGCCTTCGCCTCGGCATAGTTAAGCAGCACCTCGGCATAGCGCAGGATAGGGATGCAGGTGGAACAGGGCGAAGTATTGCTGTCGAGCGACGTGTCGTCGATGACCCATTTGATCGGCTGGTAACCTGTCACGCAATAGCCGAAGTCGGGGGCGTAATGCGTATTCACGTTGTTGTTCTTGCGCGTATAGCCCGGATGGCGGATACTCTGCATCAGACGGTAGTCGCGGTCGGTGAATTCGTCGGCGAAAGCGACCTTTTCGTACCCGGGCTTGTCGGTGAATCGGCTGCCATCGCGGTTGAGGTAGGTATTGACGAACTGGCGCGTAAGCGAGTAGCTGCCGTACTGCATGTTCACGAAATAGGTGTTGAGGATATGCGTGGCATTGAGCGAAGCGTCATAGGCACGCGCCCAGATCACCTCCTGCGTAGCCACATCCTCGCTGGTAAAGAGCCCGCGGTACTGCGTGGCGACGTTCGCCGGGTCGGAAACCAGGGAGTACTTCCCCTCGCCCATCAGCGTTTCGCACGCCTCGACGCAGGCACGCAGGTATTTTTCGGCTTCGTCCGAAGTCCAGGGCTCCCCCGTCGAGGGGTCGGTCGCGTGGTATTTGCGGAAAGTGCCTTCGTAGAGGCAGCAACGCGCCTTGAAAGCCAGCGCCACATTGCGGGTGATACGCACCGAGTTGACTTCCAGTTTGGCATTGGTAATACAGTTCCGGCAGGCGAAATCGAGGTCTTCGAGCACTTTGGACATCACGTATTCACGCGAATCACGAGGCTTATAAAGCGCCGCATGGTCGCCCGAATCGATCTCCTTGTCGTACCAGGGCACGGCGCCGAAGGTCTTGACTTTGTTCATGTAAAAATAGGCCCTCCAGAAGCGTGCGACGCCCTCGTAATGGTTCAGGATCGCCTCGCTGGCCGAAGCCCGGCGGAAATTGCCGAGGAAATAGTTGATATTACGCAGGTCTTCCCAGTTGCCCGTCGACCAACCGGTCTGGTCGTCGGCGTCGAAATTGTCGGTCAGGTACTGCCACTCGCCGCGCCAAGCCATGTAATCGGCATGGGCGTCGCCCGTGGCGACCGAAATGGCGGTCGGGATCATGGTTTGCAGGAACCCGTTGGCGTAGGCCTCCAGGTCGCTCTCGTTACGGAAATAGGTCGGGGCATCGATCTTATTGGGATCCCCGTTGGTCAGGAATCTCTCGCAGGAGCAGAGCCCCGCGGCGGCCAGCAGGATCAGGAGTATATTTTTCATCGTTTGCATGGTTTGAGGGTTAGAACGTAAGGTTGACGCCCAGTGTCACGGTGCGCAGCATCGGGTAGCTGTAACCGTCGCCCTCGGCCGTACGGAAATCGGAATCGCCCGCATTGATGACCTCGGGGTCGTAGTTGTCGCAGTACTTGAACATCGGTGACGAAGTCCAGAGGTTCTCGCCCGAGACGTAAACCTTCAGCCCCTTGATGCGCATCTTGCGGCAGATGTGGGCGGGGAAGGTGTAATCGACGGTGAGGTTCTTCAGGCGGATGTAGGAAACATCCTGCATGTAACGGTCATTGGGCGTGGTAAGGACGCGGTTGACCGATGACTCGTTGGTCTGGTAGGCCGAATAGCGCGGCCAGTAGGCCGTATCCCAGTTGTCGAGTTCCTCACGGTATACGTTGCTTCCCGTATGTGCCTTGAGCATATAACCGAACGGACGGTTATACTGTCCCCAGAAATAGCCAGAGTCGTAGCGCGGATACCAGTTTTTCTTGGCGACGCCCTGCCAGAAGGTAGAAACGCCGATCCCGTTCCAGTTGAAACTGACGTTGACGCCGTAATGGTAGCGGGACGAGGTGTTGCCGATGACCGACAGGTCGCCGTGGTCGGAAAGGGTCTTGGCACCCTGGTCGATCCTGCCGTCTTCGTTCAGGTCGGCGAACTTGACCTGTCCCGGACGCGTCACCTTGTCGGAGGATTGCAGGAACGACTGCGTGGCGTGCGAGTCGATGTCGTCCTGGTCGCGGAAAAGCCCTTCGACCCGGTAGCCCCAGATTTCGCCCAACTCCATGCCTTCGTAATAATCGTCGAGGTTACCCGTGGGGTTAATATACTTGGTCACCCACGTACGCGAGTCCCATACCATGGCCTTGACGCTGTAACGGAACTCCTTGCCGGCGAGTTTGAAGCTGTCGCGCCACCCCACCGAGAGTTCCCAGCCGTTGGTCTTCAGCGAGGCGTTGTTCCCCTTGGGGGCCGCCGTTCCATACACCGCGGGGAGGCTCACGCCGACGGTATACATGTCGGTCGTATTGCGGCGGTACCAGTCGAACCCCATCGTCAGGCGGTTCTTGAGGAAATCGAGGTCGGCACCGACGTCGTAGGTCGTCGAGGTCTCCCACGTCAGCGAAAGGGGGATGGCGCCCGGGGCGACGGTATAAGTACCCAGCGTATTGCCGATGACCACCGTCGACGACTTGAGCGTCATGTAGTCGATGTATTTGTAGGGATCGATATTCCCGTTGCCCATGGAACCGGCGGAAAGACGGATCTTGAAGTTGTCCAGCCAGCGGTCAGACCAGGCCATGAACTTTTCCTCCGAGAGGCGCCAGCCCACCGAGGCCGAGGGGAAGAAACCCCACTTCGAATTCTCGGGGAACTTCGACGACCCGTCGTAACGACAGCTGAACTCGGCAAGGTACCGGCCCTTGTAGCCATAGTTCGCGCGGAAGAAAGCACCGACATAGCTCCAGTCGTAACCCCCGACCGCAGGGTCGCTCGTCACGCCGTCCATCAGGCCGAAACTCGGTTTCGAAGGCACGGTAAGCCCTTCGCGCCTGATGGTCAGCGTACGGTACTTTTTCTTCTCGAGGTTCCAGCCGCCCAGCAACTTGAGCGAATGGTCGTCGCCAAGCTTGGGGGTATATTCGGCGTAGATGTTGCTCGAAATGTAGTTCATGTCGTAACGGACGTTTTCGAGCGTGCTGCCCTGGCTTTCGTTGACCGTGATGGTGGACTCGGGGCCGGTATAGCCCGTATACATGTTGGTCACCCGCTCGCGCGTGTTGCGTGAATAGAGGTACGAGAGGTCTCCGGAGACCTTGAGCACGTCCTTGACGAGGTCGATCTCTACACCCAGCTTGTCCTTGAGCGTGAATTTGTCCTCCTGCTGGTAACTCGTCCCCTCGGCGAAACCGGCATAGCCGTTCAGCACGGCGGCATAAGTCCATGTTCCGTCGGGGTTGGTTATCAGGCTGACAGGCTGGCCGGAGTGCTCGATCATACGCGGGACAAGCTGGTTGCTGTAATAGAGCATCGGCTGGTGGTAATCCACCACCGCGAAGTCCATGTTGTTGTTCAGGCGCAGCCACGGGCGGATGCGCACGTTGCCCTTGGCCCGCACGTTATACTGCTTGTAACGCTCGTCGCCCACACGGTAAATGCCGTCCTGGTCGTAGAAGCGCCCCGAGACATAGTAGTCGGCATTCTTGCCGCCGCCCGATATGCTGAGGTTGTGTTCGTGGGAATAGTTGACATCCTTGTAAAAGGCCTTCGTCCAGTCGGTATTGCCGAAATACTCGTATTTGCCGGCGTCGTTGATGCGTACGCGTTCGAGCGACGGATCCTGGCTGCGGCGTGCAAGTTCCCGGTACCACGAGTCGGAATAAGGAACAATGTTGTTGATCGTGGAATTGAGCTCCTTCGAGCCGTTGTAATAACCGTTCCAGGCATTGATATAGCCCGTCGTCCACTCGTAGCCGTCGGTCACGAGGTTGGGCTTCACGGTACGCGAATGGATCGAGAAACTGCCGTTATAGGTGACGTTCACCTCGCCCTCGGAAGCCGATTTGGTCGTCACGAGGATCACGCCGAACGCACCGCGGGCCCCGTAGATGGCGGCCGACGAGGCGTCCTTGAGCACCGACACGCTGGCGATGTCCTGCGGGTTGACCGTCTCGAGGTCACCCTCGACGCCGTCGATCAGCACCAGCGCACCGCCGCCCGAGCCGATCGACCCCGTACCGCGGATGTCGATCGTCGCGGCACGCGAAGGCTTGCCGTCGCGCATCGAAATGTTGAGGTTGGGAATGGCACCCTGCAACGAACGCGAAACGCTCGGGTTGGAGCGTTCGGCGAACTGCCTGCTGTCCACCTGGTCGACGGCGCCGATCAGGTCGCGGCGCTTGACGGAGCCGTAACCCACGACGACGACCTCTTCGAGGATTTGCTTGTTTTCACGCAGGGTCACATCGAGTGTGCTCCGGGCACCGACCGGCTCTTCGGCGGTCTGGAAGCCCAGGTACATGAAGACGAGCGCCGCATCGTCCCCGGTAAACGTGAGCGAATACCGGCCGTCGGCATCGGTCGACGTACCCACGACGGTGTTCTTCACCAGTACACTCACGCCGGCCAGCGGCTCGCCGGCCTCATCGGTGACACGGCCCACGACGGTATGTTTCCGCTGCAAAGTGGGTTTGGCAGCAGGTGCCGGGGAGGCCGCGGCGGATGCCGACAGGGCGACCACCTTATCCTTGATTTTATAAGAGATGCCCGAGCCTGCGAAGACAGAGGCAAGCATTTCGTCGAGCGTCGAGCCGTTCAATGCGACATCCACATCGGTCATCGTACGCTCCCCGAGCGACGTTTCATAGGAAAAGACCACGCCCGTCTGCCGGGTAAAAGCCGTGACGACCTCGCGCAGAGGGGCACTGCGGAACGACAGCTTCAGGTCGTGGCGCTGTGCGGCGAAAGCGGCACCGGCATCCGCCGCAGCGAACGACGGAAGCGCGAGGCAGGAGCATAGCACGCCCGCACACCACCCCCTGAGGAGTGAAGTAATTGATTTTTTCATTATGGTTCAGATTAGGGTAAAGAAAGAAATTTGTTTTAAGGCCATCGGCACTTTCCGGTGTCGATTACGGGGTGGCAAAAGACTCTTTTTCCATAGGCCGGATCAAATTTTGGGTTGGATTACGGTTGATTATCGATTCAGCTGAATAATTTTAAAACGGCATCCCGACACGAACTGCAACAGGTCTACGACATCTTCGACGGAAGCGTCCTTCTGGAAATTGAAGTTATAATGGTCGTCAGGCATTTGCTGCCCATCGGGACGCAACTCTACGCCATAGGCCTGTTCGATGCGCCCGATGATCTCGGGCAGGGTCGCATTGTCGAGGGTAATGACCCCGTAACGGATCAGCAACAGGTCGCCCACAGGCACCTCGTTGACCTCGAGCTGCTCGGCATCGGCGTCATAGACCGCCTGCTGTCCGGGATGCAGGCAGATCAGGTTGCGGCCGCCGGGATGCTGCAACGCAACGGAACCTTCGGCCAGCGTGGCCTCGGCGACCGACTCGCCGCTGAAGGAGCGGACATTGAAGACCGTCCCGAGCACGCGAACCCGGAATGCGGACGTGGTGACAATGAAGGGGTGTTGGGCATCATGCGTGACGTCGAAATAGGCTTCGCCGTCGAGCTCGACATTACGGCCGTCGACACGGAACGTATCGTCGTAGGAGAGCGACGTCCCGGGCCCCAGCCAAACGTCGGTGCCATCGGGCATGGCCACGTGCATGGCCACGGTATCGGCATTGTGGAAACTATGGACGAATGGTGCGGTCACGATCCGGTAGGTCATGAAAGACGCGACGAGGATCGCCGCAACAGCTGCCGCAGCGGCAAAACGCCGTAGGGGGATCAGACGCCCCTTGCGCACCGGAGCGGCATCGAGGGCATCGATCCGGCGGTTGAGGCCGTTGAGCGACCGCACGAAACGTGCCGGCAGTTGCGTATCGGGACGCTGCATGCGGCCCCGCTGCCAGACGGCACGCAACTCGGCGAAAACGCGGCGGTTTTCATCGCTCGCGCAGATCCATTCCCACAGCATCCGCTCCTCATCAGGGGTAGCGGCGCCGGCGAAATAGGCCGTAAGTAACTTCTCGTCGAAACGGACGGTCGTGTCGTTCTGTTTCACAGTTCGGAATATTGGGTTTCTACCCTAAATACACCTCGCCGGAGCAAAACACCTACATGAAAATGAATTTTTATTTGCCAAGGATATACATTGTCAAGAAAATCAGCATCTTATAGTGGCTTAATTTTTGCCGGAGCTGTTTCAGGGCATTATAGATATGGTTCTCGACCGTCGAAAGCGTGATGCCCAGCTGTTCGCTGATTTCACGGTTCGAAAGTCCTTCGATATGGCTCATGCGGAACACCTCTCGGCATTTGGGCGAAAGCGATTCGATCGCCGCGTCGATCTCGCCGGCGACCTCCTGCGAGTAGAGTTTACGGATGATTTCGCTGTTGTCGGGATCGTAATGGGCATAACAACTCTGCTCGATCTGCTGCGCCACCCACGAACGGTAGGCCGTGGCATTGGCCCCTTTCTTCAGGGCATTGAGCGATGCGTGGTAAACCGAGCGGAGCAGGTAGCCCTGGAGCGAACCGTCGTCGCGCAGATTGTCGCGGTGGAGCCAGATACGGACGAAAACATCCTGCACTACGTCCTCCGCACCGTCGTCCCCGACAAACAGCCCCGCATAATTGACGAGCGACGCCCAATAGAGGCCGTAGAGTTCGTTGAAAGCGTTGCGGTCGCCGGCTTTCACCCTTGCTATCAATGTCGAATCTTCCACTTCGGTTCCGGTTAGACGTTTACAAAGATACGTCTTTTTATCGTTTGTCCAAAAACGCCTTCCCGCATCCGCCTGACACCCTGCAACGGGCGAAAAGTCCGGAAAAATGCGGAATATGCGGGATTTCAGGCGGCCAAGTATACTTTTTGTGCATATATGCGGACTGTTTTCCGGATAAGATGGCTTAATTTTGTACGGATTTGAAATACAATTTTAACCTAATAATAACCCGAAGTATGAAGAAAAACATTCTCCTGACCGCTGCCGCTCTGGTGACGACCCTTGCCGGCGTAGCGCAATGGCAACCCGCGGGCGACCGTATCCGCACCCAGTGGGGCGAAAAGCTCGATCCGCAGAACGTATTGCCCGAGTACCCGCGTCCTCAGATGGTACGCGGCGACTGGCAAAACCTCAACGGCCTGTGGGACTATGCGATCCTGCCGCTGGGACAGACCCCCGACAAATTTCAGGGACAGATCCTCGTGCCGTTCGCTGTGGAGTCGAGCCTCTCGGGCGTAGGGAAAAGCCTGGGTAAGGATAACGAACTCTGGTACAACCACAGCTTCACGGTACCCGCGAAATGGAACGGCAAGCGCGTGTTGCTGCACTTCGGCGCCGTAGACTGGAAAGCCGACGTCTGGGTGAACGGTGTCAGCGTAGGCAGCCACACGGGCGGCTATACACCGTTCGAGTTCGACATCACGTCGGCCCTGAAAAAGGGTGCCAACGATATCCGGGTTCGCGTATGGGATCCGACCGACGACGGCTACCAGCCGCGCGGCAAGCAGGTGAACCGCCCCGAGGGCATCTGGTACACTCCCGTGAGCGGCATCTGGCAGACGGTATGGCTCGAAGCAGTGCCCCAGCAATATATCAAGGAAGTGAAGACCACGCCCGACCTCGACCGCAAGTCGTTCCGCGTCGAAGCCCCGGTTTGCGGCGCACAGCCTGAAGACCGCATCGAAGTGGTGCTTTTCGACGGCGACACGCAGGTAGCCAAGGGCAGCTCGCTCAACGGCGCCGTAGTGGAGCTGGCCGTTGCCGAGCCCAAACTCTGGAGCCCCGCATCGCCGTTCCTCTACGACATGAAGGTAAGCCTGGTACGCAACGGCAAGAAAATAGACGAAGTGAAGAGCTACACGGCCATGCGTAAATTCTCGATCGGCCGCGATGCCGACGACATCGTCCGCCTGGAGCTGAACAACGAGCCGGTATTCCAGTTCGGCCCGCTGGATCAGGGCTGGTGGCCCGACGGCCTCTATACAGCCCCCTCGGACGAGGCGCTGGCATTCGACGTCATCAAGACCAAGGACTTGGGTTACAACATGATACGCAAACACGTGAAGGTCGAGCCCGCACGCTGGTACTACCACTGCGACAAACTCGGCATGATCGTATGGCAGGACATGCCCAGCGGCGACCGCGGCCCGCAGTGGCAGATGCACAACTATTTCACGGGCGAGGAGAAGCACCGGTCGGCAGAATCGGAGGCCAACTTCCGTAAAGAGTGGAAAGAGATTATCGACTACCTCTATTCGTTCCCCTCGATCGGCGTATGGGTTCCCTTCAACGAGTGCTGGGGACAATTCAAGACCCAGGAGATCGTGGAGTGGACGAAGGCCTATGATCCTTCGCGTCTGGTCAACCCCGCCAGCGGCGGCAACCACTACCTCACGGGCGACATCCTCGACACGCACCACTACCCCAACCCGCGCCTGACGCTGCTCGATACCAACCGTGCAACGGTGCTGGGTGAGTATGGCGGCATCGGCTTCGTGATGAAGGGGCACCTCTGGGAGCCCGACCGCAACTGGGGCTATATCCGCCTCAACTCCCCCAAGGAGGTGACGGACGAATACGAGAAGTATGCAGAAATGCTCTACAAACTGATCGGCCGCGGATTCTCGGCGGGTGTATATACGCAGACCACCGACGTCGAAATGGAGGTCAACGGACTGATGACCTACGACCGCAAGGAGATGAAGGTCGAGCCGGAACGTATCCGCAAGATCAACCAGAAACTCTGCAACGCGCTGAGCAAATAGGCGCCCGGCATCGAAATACGAGGGACTTCCCGACGGATTTTCCTTTGAATAATTATAACAGCCTAATTTCCTTAGGCTGTTATTTTTTTATCATCGGACAAGGTGGCAATGGAAAAGCAACCGCTCTGTTTTCAGTCTGTTGCAATAACCTTCCAACCTCACGCGACCGATCCGGACGCAAACTGGATTCCCGAAAAAGCAAAGGGCCGATATGTATATCGTAAGGCTTTACACCCCGTTATCGCCTGAAAACCCGAAGTATTCGCAAACCGCAGCCGGGATGTTCGCATATTTCCATGATCCGAGACTCGCTCCCGCGGTTTGATATGTGTTGATGGAATGGCGTACCGTAGACGTGCGCGGATAACCCTGCCCTGGAGAGCCGCTCGTCGGTTTCAGAATACACGCCGACTTATGATATCCCGGCTGGAATGTACCGTAAATAACGACAGTTTCCCGGGCAGGCTGTCGTTCTGCATAGGCGGTCAGCTAAAACCAGCTGCGGGGAAAATACAAAACCCTCTCATGCCGGGAGGGTTTTGTATTCGTTGGGCGTATAACCGACCACCTTTTTGAACAGCCGGCTCAGATGGTGCGGATATTTGAAGCCCAGTTCGTAGGCGATTTCACTGACCGACCTGCTACCTTCGGTCAGGAGTTCTTTGGCTCGGTCAATGGTGGTCAGCTGGACATACTCCTGCGCCGATTTTCCGGTTTCCTTCTTGATCAGATCGCCGAAATAGTTGGGTGACAGGTGCAGCCGGTCGGCACACCACGCGACCGAAGGCAGGCCGAACCGCTGGGGTTTGTCCGATGTAAAATAATCCCGTAACAACGCTTCGAAACGGGTCAGGATATCTTTATTTACATTTTCACGTGTAACGAACTGACGGTCGTAGAACCGCACACAATGGTTGAGCAACACCTCGATATTGGCCGTAATGATCTGTTTCGAGTGCTTGTCGATGGCATGTTGCAATTCCTCGCGGATTTCACGAAAACAATTGATGATGATTTGCTGCTCGCGTTCGGACATATGCAGCGCTTCGTTCGACGCATAGGAGAAGAACGAGTAATCCGCCATGCGGCGGCCGAGCAATGTGCCCCGCAGCAAGTCGGGATGAAACATCAGGCACCATCCCTTGTATCCGTAGGAAACCTTGCCGTCATCGACGCCCGCCACCTGGCCCGGCGCGATGAAAACCAGCGTACCCTCCCGGTAATCGTATTGGTTACGCCCGTAGAGCAGCGGCCCACAGTCGAGATGCTTGAGGAAAATACAGTAAAAACCGAAGTTTTTCAGGCAGTGGCGGACATACTCCAGTTCCGAAAAATCGACGACGCTTACCAGAGGATGCAGGGTTTCCACGCCCAGCAGCTCGTTGTAGTCCTGTACCGAATCCAATTTTACGATCGTTCCCATGTTTATTAGTTCTTCTATTGCAAAGGTAACCGATTTTCAGATACGCACAACCATCCTCCGGCGGAATCCGTAATATCGGTTCCTGAATCCGTAATACGGGTTAGTCCGTTGAAAACAAGTCCGGTTCGAACCGTAAAATTGGTACTTGAAACTGTAATCCGTCTATGGATGCGCCTCCATCCGTTCCCTACTTTTGTAATGTCGGAAAAGACGAATCGAATTAAACCATAAAAATATGAAGTACCGGGAATTGGGAAACAGGAAATTACAAGTGTCCGCCATCGGACTGGGTTGTATGGGCATGAGTTACGGCTATGGTTCCGCAGCGGACAGGAACGAGATGATTACCCTGCTCCGCAAGGCATACGAGCTTGGGGTGACTTTCTTCGATACGGCGGAGTGCTACGGGCCGTACGCCAACGAGGAACTGGTCGGCGAAGCGATGGCACCGATCCGCGACAAGGTGGTCATAGCCACTAAATTCGGCATTAGGATCGACGCGCAAGGGCGGCAGGCGCTCAGCAGTCGTCCGGAACAGATCCGCAGGTCGGTCGAAGGCTCGCTGAAACGGCTGCGTACCGACCATATCGACCTCTACTACCAGCACCGCGTCGATCCCGAGGTGCCGATCGAAGAGGTTGCCGGGACGGTCGGCGACCTGATCCGTGAAGGAAAAGTCCTGCATTGGGGACTTTCGGAAGCGGGGATACAGACCATCCGCCGGGCCCATGCCGAACTGCCTCTGACGGCCGTTCAGAGCGAATATTCGATGTTCTGGCGCGAACCGGAGGAGCAGTTGCTCCCGACGCTCGGAGAGTTGGGCGTGGGCCTCGTGCCGTTCAGCCCGTTGGGCAAAGGATTCCTGACCGGCGCCATCGGCCGGGATGCCCGTTTCGGGAAGGGGGATTTCCGGTCGGTCGTACCGCGCTTCACCCCCGGAAACATAGCCGCCAACCTATCGCTGGTGGATTTCGTCCGAGAGATTGCCGCCGCAAAAGGCATTACGCCCGCGCAGGCCGCCCTTTCGTGGCTGATGGCACAACGGCCGTGGATCGTTTCGATTCCGGGCAGCCGCAGCCTGCAACACCTGACGGACAATATCGCGGCCGCCGGGGTGGAATATACCGAAGAAGAGATGAAGGATATAAACGAGCGCCTTTCGCAGATCGTCCTTTCGGGCGACCGATACCCCGCCGAATTACAGGCACGGGTAGGACGCTGAAACACCGAAGACTATGAAAAAGTACATGTTGGGAATGGGGATGCTCTGCGCCGCTTCGCTGGCCGCAGCACAAACCCCGAAAGCGGAACAAGTTATGGACACGAAACGGCAACACATCGCAGAGATCGCCGCCCTCACGGGGCGGGGTGACCTCGCTGGACTGGAATCGGCCCTCGTTGCAGGGCTGGACGACGGCATGACCGTCAATGAACTGAAAGAGGTAATGGTACACGCCTACGCCTATTGCGGATTCCCGCGGGCCCTGCGCGGGTTGCAAACCCTGGTCGCCGTGCTCGACGGGCGCAAGGCCGCCGGTGCCGAGGTGAATTGGGGCCGCGAGGCGTCGCCGATCACCGACACCCGCCCGAAATATGAACGGGGACGCGACATTCTCGCTGAAATTTCCGGCGTTCCGGCGGATGCGCCAAAAGCCGATTACGCCGTACTGGCTCCCGAGATCGAGGTGTTTCTCAAAGAGCACCTTTTCGCCGACCTCTTCGAACGCGACGTGCTGACCCATGCCGAGCGGGAGATCGCCACGGTAGCGATACTGGCCGCTATCGGCGGTGTGGAACCGATGATGAAGGGGCACATGGGCATCGCCCTGAACGTGGGTGTCACACCCGACGAACTGCGCGGCCTGCTCGCCCTCGTCGAGCGGCGGATCGGACGCAGTGAAGCAGATGCCGGACGCCTGATGCTGGACGAGGTGCTGCAGGGTAAAGGCCTGACCGCCGATCCCGGGACGCCGGTCGCCGAAGCGGGGAACGGAGTGAGGAGGCAGAAGGTTACATTCCGGAACCGCTTTCTGATCGACGTGGTCGGCGACCTTTTTCTTCCTGCGGGCTATGACCCCGCGAAGCGATACCCGACACTGGTTGTCGGCCATCCTTTCGGTGGCGTAAAGGAGCAGACCTCGGGGCTTTACGCCCGTCGCCTGGCGGAGTCGGGGTATGTTACGCTGGCGTTCGACGCTTCCTATTACGGCGAAAGCGGCGGCTATCCGCGCCGGATCGAGTCGCCCGAAGTCCGCGTGGAGGATTTCAGTGCGGCGGTCGATTTCCTTGCGAATCATCCGGCTGTGGACGCGGACAGGATCGGCGTGATCGGTATTTGCGGCGGCGGATGTTATTCGGTGAGTGCCGCGCAGATCGACCATCGCATCAAAGCCGTGGCGACGATCAGCATGTACGATATGGGTCGTGCCCGCCGCCGGGGCGTGGGCGACTCGATGACCTATGAACAGCGCATGGCCACGCTCGATGCCGTCGGTGCGCAGCGCACGGCGGAATACGGCGGAGCCGCCCGCAGGGACATCCGCGCCCTGCCCGAAAAGGTCGACGCTTCGACGCCGCAGTACGCCCTTGATTTCCTCGACTACTACGACAATCCCGCACGCGGCAAGCATCCCAATTCGACGGCCTATTATTCCTATACGAGCCTTGCGCCGATGATGAATTTCTTTCCGTTCGTGCAGATCGAGACCATCTCTCCGCGCCCGCTGCTCTTCATTGTGGGCGAACATGCCGTGTCGGCCTACTTCTCGGAAGACGCCTACGCGAAGGCCGCCGAACCCAAGGAGCTGTTCGTCGTCGAGGGAGCCACGCATGTCGATCTCTACGACCGCCCGGAGTACCTGGCGATTACGCTGCCCAAACTGGACGGCTATTTCAGGCAATACCTTAAATGACGACCGATATGAAACGGATATTCATCGTCGCAGCCGCAGCCCTGCTGGGCACCTGCTGTAACCGAACGGCCGAAACACCCCGAACGCAACCGCCGAAAAACGTTTTTGCCAAGGGTTCACTGCTGGAAAACAACCCCAATTTTTCGGGCGAGGCCTGGCTCGAAATGTTCGTTACGGCAGCCGATTCCATGGATTGTACGGTCGGCAACGTAACCTTTGCACCCGGCGTACGCAACAACTGGCATGCACATCCCGGCGGCCAGATTCTGCTCTGCACTTCCGGCAAGGGGCTTTACCAGGAAAAAGGAGGAGCGATCCGCGAGCTGCACCCCGGCGATGTAGTGAAAATCGCGCCCGGGGTGATACACTGGCATGGTGCGGCTCCCGGCAGCGGGTTCACGCATATCGCCGTCGGCACACAGGTGTCGAAAGGCCCGGCCGAGTGGTTCGGCCCGGTGTCGGACAGCGAATATAATGACACCGAAGGCCATGGGAACAGATAAGGGAATAAGCCGCAGGGAGGCTTTGGTACGGATGGGCAGGATCGTCGCCGGAACGGCCGCCGCGTCCATCGGGCTGCCGGCCCTGACTTCCTGCGCAGGGAAAAGGCGGAAAAGGCGGATCGTGCTGTATTTCACCGCTACGGGCAACAGCCTGTATGTCGCCCGCCAACTGGCGGAACCGGAAGGGGAGCTGTTGAGCATTCCGCAGATGGTGAAACAGAACCGGTATGAGTTCGAGGCGGACGAAATCGGCATTGTCTATCCGATATATGGCCACATGCCGCCCAATATGGTGCGGAACTTCATCCGGGAAGCCCGGCTGAAAGCGGAATACAAGTTCGCAGTACTCACGTACGGAGCACGGAAATGCGATGCGGCGGAGATATGGAACGACTTGTCGGCCAAGGCAGGAAACGCCTTCGACTACATCGCCACGCTCGTCATGGTGGATAACTGGCTGCCGAATTTCGACATGAACGAGCAGGTGAAGATGGACAAGCGTATCCCGGAAAACTTGCGGCGCATCGCCGGGGAAATATCCCGAAGGCGGCACTGGCTGGAACCCGTGAGCGAAGAGGAACGGCAGATGCACGCCGGGTTCATGGCATTCTCGGGGCTCGATCCCGAGGTCGGGTTCCTCAAAAGGAGCGAAAGGTATTTTACCGTTACGGATGCCTGTATCGGCTGCGGGGCCTGTACGGATGTCTGTCCGCGCGGGAACTACGAGCTGACCTCGCACGGGGTTGCGACGCAGGGAGACTGCGATTTCTGTTTCGCCTGCATCCAGAACTGTCCGCAGAAGGCCATCCGGTTCCGCCAGGACAGCGGCGACCCATTGCTGGCACGGGGCGAACGAAACCCGGATGCCCGATACCGGAACGAGCATGTCTCGCTGATGGATATAAAGCGGGCAAACAGCCGATAGACGATATGATAATCACTAAAATACAATGACCATGAAACGAGCATATGCAAGTTTATTCACCGCCCTTATCTGGATCGGCGGTTTCGGACAACATCTTTCCGAAGCGGTGTCCCCGCTCTCGATCGCCCGGCAGGGCAGTTTCGCCGTCGGCGGGACGGTGCTGCAACACCCGGGGAAATACGACAACAGCCGGTTTGTCGGTTTCGGAACGCCCGTCGAAGAGGGGCAGAGCTACCACGCCGACCATGCCGTCGTCGATTTCCAGATACCGGCCGGTGCATACCGGATACCGCTGGTCTTCGTCCACGGTTACGGGCAGTCGGGCCGCTGCTGGCAGACGACGCCCGACGGACGCGAGGGATTTCAGACCCTGATGCTGCGGCACGGCTTCGGCTCCTATGTCGTCGATCTGCCCGGGCGCGGACGCGCGGGACGCACCACGGCCGAAACGACGCTGGCGCCGAAAGCCGACGAGCAGTTCTGGTTCGATATTTTCCGCATCGGACACTGGCCGGCGTTCAATCCCGGAGTGCAGTTCCCGACCGATACGGCATCGCTCGACCAGTTCTTCCGCCAGATGACACCCGATATCGGCAGCCATGACACGCAGACCGACCTTGCGGCGCTCATCGCCCTGTTCGACCGCATCGGCGAGGGTATCCTCGTGACGCATTCGGCAGGCGGATTCCCGGGATGGATGGCCGCCATCGGGAACCCGAACGTGCGGGGGATCGTCTCCTACGAGCCGGGGACATACGTTTTTCCCGAAGGCGAGGTTCCCGATCCGATGCCGAGCCTGACAGGGACGCTCCGCGGAACAGGTGTGCCGATGAACGACTTCATGAAGCTGACGAAAATTCCGATCGTCCTCTATTTCGGCGACTACATTCCCGAAGAGGTAACCGACAAACTCGGCGGCGAGAACTGGCGGGTACGATTGCAAATGGGGCGGAAATTCGTTGACGCGATCAACCGCCACGGCGGAAATGCCACGCTGGTCGAACTTCCCGGGATCGGCATCCGGGGCAATACGCATTTTATGATGTCCGACCTCAATAACGCCGAAATCGCCGACCTGCTGGCCGGCTGGCTGCATGACAACGAACTGGAGAAATAATCTGAAATACGACGACGTATGAAAAAGCTACTTTTGATCCCGTTCCTGTTCTTTTCGCTGGCCGCCTGCTCGGCGGACGACAGGATTTCCGATCCGGAAATCCCCGACCAGCCGGCAGGGAACAGCAATATCCTGGTTGCCTATTTCTCGGCGACGGGCAACACGCAGCGCGTAGCCGAACGCATCGCGAAACTCACCGGAGCGGACGTATACCGTATCGTGGCGGCCGACCCGTATGCCGCGAATCCCTACGATGACAGCGACCGTGTCCGGCGCGAGGCATACGACGACCTGAGACCCGGAGTTGCGAACCTGCCTGCTGCGGAAACAATCGCCCGGTATGACACGATCTTCGTCGGTTCGCCCTGCTGGTGGCACCAGCCTGCGATGGTCGTCTGCACTTTTCTCGAAGCCTATGATCTGGGCGGCAAGACCATCGTTCCCTTCTTCACCTACGGGGCTACGACCTATCTGAACGAGTCGATGCAGAAGATTTACCGCCTCACCCCCGGTTCGGAGCATATTCCGGCCACCCTTCCGGAAGACCTCGACCCGGACGACATTACCACACCCGGACGCCCCGACGACGCGGGGATCGACATGCCGGGGAATGCCGACGGAGTGGAGGCATGGCTGATTAAGCTCAATTTCAAATAATTGCGGAGATGGAAGCAGACAAGATGCCGGTTCCGGCCGGCCGTATTACGGTAATAGACGCCCTGCACGGGTTTTCACTCACCGGGACTTGCCGGGAGCCCTGTTTTTCGAACCCAGCGATTTCCTGTTCGGCGTTGTTACCCCCTCTTTGAATGGGCGGACGCCTTTACCGACGCCTCTCACCAGTTCAGGAACCTTCTTGCCGCCGAAAACAACACGGTCAGCAGCATTCCCTGCATACCGATACCGCCGGGGAACAAGGGTATTCCCTCATAATGCACCTTTGTTGCGGGTTTGAATTATAATCCATGCCCCAATTCGTAGGCCATGCGGCTGTATTGCGTATCGTTCACCGCACCTTCCGGCCACATTCCGGCCGCTACGACCATCCCGCTGTCTTTCCAGCCCAGATACCGGAGCAGCGTATGATAATGCGAAAGCATCGGCCCGGCCTCTTCAGGTGCGGTGTCGGCGTATGCCATCAATAGCGCCGCCCGTTTCATCCGGCCCTTGATTTGCCCGTTGAGTGCGTAGAAACGGTCTATCACGGCCTTGAGCTGCGAAGAAAATCCGAAATAATACATCGGAGTGGCGAATACCACTACGTCGACAGACGCAAGATGCGGACGAAGCTGCTCGAAATCATCCCTGAACACGCACGGGCCGTTCATGCCGCAACGGTTGCAGGCAATGCAAGGCGATACTTTGCGTTGTGCACAATCAAAGCGGTACACCTCATGTCCGGCTTCCTCGGCACCTTTAACGAACTGTCCGGCCAGGTGATTGGTGTTGCCGTTCCGGCGCGGACTTCCGGTCAATACTACAATTTTCATCTTGTTCGTTTTATCATCGGGCACCCCGGCAGCCTCCGCCTTGCCTATTCCGGGAAAAAGCGTTGTCCCGGCTGTCATGCCGACAGTCTTTATAAATTTTCTTCTGTCCATTTCGCGGGTCTTTCAATCCAAATTCTTTTCGTACAGCCATTTTGAAAGATGGTCGGCAACCTCCACGTTGTTCAGGTCGGAGAACGGGAAATGCGTGTTGCCGTGCAATCCGATTTCCGGCAGGTGTATCACGGTTGCATCTCCGCCATATTCATTGAGCAAAGCCGCCCACTTGCGCATCAGATGCAGGCGGCGCGTCCACTCGTACAGTTCCGGTCGTTCGTCCGTCTCCGGCAGATTGTCGCCATAATAGATAAGGATCGGGATTTTGGTATAGCCCATGAATACATCCATCGAGACCTCGATGCCTTCGCTGGTATTGGAACGGGTGACGCATTGCCCCTCTTGCGGCACTTGCCCTTCGGGGAACGGCACCTGCCCGCCCGGCTCGTATGACACGATAGCACGGATGTTCTTCGTCTTGCGCAGCGTGAACCAGCCCACCGGGCCGCCCTGCGAGTGGGTGACGAAGACAGCGGGGCCTACCTTGTCGAACAAGGCCGCGTATCCGTCCGAATATACCTCGAAATCCACCGGCCCGATGTTGGGAGTCATCTGGCGGAAAAACTGGTCGAGAGCCCCGGGATCCCGGCTGAACTGTACGCCCTCGAAATAGTCGGGCCAGATACCTACCCGAAAGCGGTTGAACCATGTTTCCTCGTCGAAGGCAGGAGTAATGGCGGCGGGTTCCGTTCCCCGTCCCGCATTTCCCCGTCGGGGCTGATCGACGAGATAGGTGGAGAATCCCCGGCGCAGAAAAATGTTCTGGAAGCCCTCGCGTCCGTCGGGCGTCGTTTCCCAGGTTTTGGAGAACTGGCCGACGCCGTGGGCGAAGACGAGCGGATATTTCCGGGCAGCGACCGGTTTTTGGAAAAACACATAGGCATGGTCGCCGTGATAGGTATGTCCGAGAGAATCGGTCAGCACCTTGCCGCCTATGGCAAAGCTGCCCTGTTCGGCAATTTTCAGCACCGGGCGTTGAGAACATGCTGTCAGGAACAACGCCGTACTCATACAGATTGCAAGCATCCTTTTCATACCGTGCGCTATCTCTGTATTTTCGATTCCTGCAAAGCGTCGTAACGGCTGCCTGTAACCGGAATGGCGGCAACGGCATCTTCAAGCTCTTTCACCGTCTCGGCTGCAAAACGAATATCGGACGCCCTCAGGTTCTCTTCGAGGTGCGAAAGTTTCGTCGTGCCGGGAATGGGAACGATAAAAGGTTTCTTGTTCAGCAGCCATGCCAGAGCGACCTGCGCCGGGGTGATGCCCCTCGTTCTGCCGAAAGCGTTGAGCACTTCCACGATGCGCATGTTCTGCCGGATGGCTTCGGGCTGAAAGCGCGGCAGCGTCTGGCGGTTGTCGTTGGTGGGGTCGAACTGCGTGTACTCGTTGATCATACCGCCGAGGAAACCCCGGTTCAAGGGGCTGTACGGAACGAACCCGATGCCCAGTTCCTCGCAGAGAGCCAGCACACCGTTCTGCTCGACGGTGCGGTGCATGAAATGGTATTCGCTCTGAATTGCCGTTACCGGACAGACGGCATGGGCGCGGCGGATGGTTTCGGCATTGACCTCGCAGAGGCCGAAGTGCAGAACCTTTCCTTCTTTGATCAACTCGCCGACCGTTTCGGCCACGACTTCGATCGGCGTACCGGGGTCGATGCGGTGCTGGTAGAAGATGCCGAGCGTCTCCACGCCGAGGTTGCGCAGCGAGTTCTCGCATACACGGCGGATATTGGCGGGCGTGCTGTCCTCTTCCGTCCTGACCTGAACGCCATTCACAAACTTATGTCCGAACTTGGTCGTGGCGAACACACGGTCGGCATAACCTTTTAAGGCTTTCCCTGTCAGTATTTCATTGGCATGGTAACCGTAACTTTCCGCAGTATCGAAAAGCGTCACCCCTCGTTCGATGGCTTCGTGTACGAGGCGAATGCAGGTTTTCTCGTCAGGATGCTGGCTGCGGTGATGGTTCAGCCCCATGCAGCCGAAACCCATAGCCGAAACCCGAAACGCCGCATTGCCGCTGCCTAATGTGCGGAAGCCGTGAAGGGTTGCCATGGCGGCCATGCCTGTGGACGCAGTTGCGGGTCGTCCCATGACCGCCTTTTTTGCGGCGGTTGCTTTCCCGAATGCAGGGGCGACGCAAAATGCTGCGCCTGCCAATGCCGCCCGTTTCAGAAAACCGCGGCGGCAGATGGCTTTCTCTCGGATTTGTCCCTTTTCCATATTTATATTTGGTTGGTTATCTATCCGATGCAAAGATATACAGAGATTCTCGCCCCGGCCGTATCAATTTTACGGATTGAATGACCAATTTCATCGGCCGGAGGTTCAGCGCCTTCCGCCATCAGTGATTTTGGTTGCCGTATCTGTAAAATTGATACAGCCCGGTTAAACAGGATCGTCTATTTTTGTATTGCCGGAAAAGAGTTATGGCCATGGAAAAGAATCTGCTACCCGAAAAGGAATATCATGCATGGGATAAGAATCGGGTCGAAAGTCTGGATCGGCGTTCCTCCGCCGATCCTGCCGGGGGTGGAAATCGGAGACGGGACTGCAATCGGCGCGGGTAGCGTGGTGACGCGCAGCATTCCGCCCCGCTGCGTTGCCGTCGGAAATCCGTGCAGGATTATCAGGCGGTTATGAAGAGAAAAAGTATATTTGCAATAAATAAAGACGATCGGATTATGAATGAAATAATGAAAATCGACACCATTCAGCAATACAACGACTATTTCGGCGTGGAGACGCTGCATCCTCTGGTCAGCGTTATCGAGGGAAGCAGGGGGAAACCCCTGTATTACTGCCGGAAATTATATAATGTATATGCCATATTGCTGAAAGACACGATTTGCGGACAGCTCAAATACGGGCAAAGCGCCTACGACTACCAGCGGGGAGCGATGCTTTTCATTGCACCCGGTCAGGTAATGGGATCGGAGGACGACGGATTACTGCATCAACCCGAAGGATGGATACTGGCCTTCCATCCGGAGCTTTTGCGGGGAACGCCGCTGGCCCGTATGATGAAAGAATACTCTTATTTTTCATATAACGCCAACGAAGCGCTGCATCTTTCGGAACAGGAGCGCAAGACCGTAATCGAATGTATGGAAAAGATAAGGACGGAGTTGCAATATCCCATCGACAAGCACAGCAAGCCGCTGATTGTGGACAACGTCAAACTGCTGCTCGACTACTGCATCCGCTTCTATGACCGGCAGTTCATCACCCGTGAAAATGCCAACCACGATATCCTGACCCGTTTCGAGGGCTTTCTGGATGATTATTTCGCATCGGATGCCCCGGCCGAAAAGGGGATGCCTTCGGTACAGTATTGTGCGGATAAGCTATGTCTTTCGGCCAACTATTTCGGGGACTTATTGAAGAAGGAGACCGGAATGTCCCCGCTGAAGCATATCCAGCAGAAAATGCTGGACGCAGCCAAAGAGCGCGTATTCGACACGAAGAAATCCATCAGCGAAATATCCTGTGAATTGGGGTTCCCTTATCCGCAGCATTTCAGCCGCTGGTTCAAGAAAATGGCAGGATGCACGCCGAATGAATACCGAACCGCGAACTGACTTTACCCGCATCCGCCCGATGCATTACGCGAGCAGACGGCTCCGCAAGTTCACACGCAAAAAACCGGCCCTCATTCGGGGAGCCGGTCATACTGCGCGTCGGTTACGGGTTCCAACCATTCATTGGAGGTATTCTCGCCCGGCACCTCGAAGGCCAGATGAGAAAACCAGCTGTCGGCCGCTGCGCCGTGCCAATGTTTTACGTTAGCGGGAATATGGATGACCGTACCGGGAAGAATCTCCACCGCCGGCTTGCCCTCTTCCTGGTACCAGCCGCGGCCGGCAACACCGATAAGCATTTGGCCGCCGCCCTTCGCTGCACGGTGGATATGCCAGTTGTTGCGGCAACGCGGCTCGAAGGTAACGTTGGAAATGTTCACCTGCTCCCGTGAAATCGGTGCGAGGTAGCTGTTCCCGATAAAATATTGTGCATAGGCCGTGTTGGGCTCGCCGATGGGAAAGATCATCTCGCGCTGGAAAGCCGTCCTGGCGTCCTCTCCGGCAGTATCTTCCGCCCACACGTCTTTGGCGAGGCGGAATGCCGCCCACGCTTTAGGCCATCCCGCATAGAACCCTATGTGCGTGATGATCTCGGCGATCTCCGTGCGGGTAATGCCGTTATTCTTCGCGGACTGAAGATGGAATGTCAGCGAGCTGTCCGTGATACCCTGGCTGACGAGCGATGTGATCGTAACCAAGCTGCGGTCACGCAGGCCGAGTTTGTCGGTGCGGCTCCACACCTCGCCGAAAAGGACATCGTCGTTGAGTTCCGCGAATTTCGGGGCGAACTCCCCCAACTGGTTGCGCCCTGCCGTTTGTACGATCTTTTCCTGTGCCATAACGTTGAATGTTAAAATGCTGAATACTGAAAATAAAAGAATTCTGTTCATAATCGTTTCTTTTATTGGATGAAGTTATTGATTCTGTTTGCCGGATCGAGCGGGGTCTGGTCGGAGAGCACCAGCGTCTTGACCATATGCAGCGTTCCCTGTTTGTATTTTTGAAAATGTTCCGAGGCGATATGCTTTTCATAAGCCTCCCGGCTCGCGTAGGTTTCGAGAATGGTCACCATACAAGGATTCTCCTTTTCGCGGACTGCATACATGGTCAATACTCCCGGCTCGGTGCGCAAGGAAACCTCGCCGACTTGAGTCGCATACTCCAAATAGGCTTCGAGATATTCCGGATAAACCTCGACTTTCGACAACCGCACAATGCCGTCGGAGGCCATCGGCAGTTTGGCGCACATGCCCGGCTGTTTGTCCAGGTTCAGACACTTGCCGATCACCTCTCCCGTCGCAAGATAGGAATAGGTCGTAAAATCGAACAGCACGGGTTTCAAACGGGTGTAGTCGGGCTTACCGTCGCTGCCAAGCACATCGGGGTCTGCATAGGTATTGACTACGGAACAGATAAAGTTGTCGAAGCCCTCCGTTTCGTAGACATCCACAACCTCGCACTCCATTGTGAGCGGAGAAGCGTCGATGACAGGCGTACCGTTTTCACCGATATGATACTCGAACACTCCCGATTTATCGACCGACGCTCCGCTCACGCTGCCCACATAGTCGGCTTTGGGCAGCATCCCGCGGCTTACGAGATTGATGGATAGTTTCTTCGATTTCCTTATTCCCTGATTGGTATAATGGCTTTTGCTCATACTTACGAGTATCCGGTCGTGGCCGATAATTCCCGTGTGACCCACTACGAGCCAGTTCACTTTTCCTTCGACTTCGGCACCCACAACCGTCATCGGTTTCGGATAGAGAGCCAGCAGACTTCCGATATTTTTCTTTCCCATTTCAGTCGTATTACGTTCATCCGGGCTCTCTTTCACCGTCGTGCCGCATGACAGCATAACGGATAAGAGCAGCACGCTTAAAATAGATCTTATCATATCGCCTCGTTTTTGTCAGATTGCCTTGATAAACTTTGCCGGGACACCGCCCACGATCGTATTCGCCGCCACGTCTTTCGTCACGACCGCTCCCGCTGCGACGACGGCATTATCGCCGATGGTTACGCCTTGCAGTATAGTCGCATTCGAGCCTACCCAGACATTTTTCCCGAGTACGATGGGTGCGGGGCAGGTGGATTTGCGCTTTTCGGGCGAAAGCCCGTGGTTGAGCGTGGCAAACACTACATTATGCCCGATTTGGCATCCGTCGCCTATCGTCACCCCGCCGTGATCCTGAAAATGGCAGCAGGCGTTGACAAACACATTCTCACCCATACTGATATTTTTGCCGAAATCGGCATAGAACGGCGGGAAAACGCGGAGCGACTGCGGCACTCGGCAGCCGAATAGTTCGGAGAGCAATCCCCGCACCTCGTCCGGCGTATGGTAAGCCGTATTCAGCCGGAAGGTGACACGACGAGCCTCGTCGCTCATCTCGTCCATGAAACGGTGTATTTCCTCCGTATCGAGGGCCTGTCCCGTCTTTACATAATTTTTGAAATCTTCGATGGTCATAATATTATAGTGGTTTTACTGTCGCTCTATTTTCACGCGTATATCGCCGCCGATGCTCAGGGCGTCGATCCCGTCGCCGTCGATGCGGCCTATTTTAATCAGGTCGCTGCTGTGCGACCAGTTTTTGCAGAAAATGGCCACGTTACCCCACGGCGCATAAATCGTGATGTCGCCGGGCGTGGGGGCACAACCGCGCGTGACGCCTTCCGTCGTCAAAGCCGGATCGGGATAGAAGATTTTCTCAGTCGTGCCGTTGTAGTCGTTCAGCGTAATCTCAAGCGGAAGCCGGGACAGGAAATCCCTGCCTGCGGCATTGTCCTCCATTGTGGCAGTGAGCGTGCGGTCACCGACCGTGATATTCATTTTCAAAGAGGTTGCATCCGGTGCATCAGGCTTGTCCTGCTCTTCCCGGTTTGCTCCTATTTCTTCAAGCCATGCAGGTACACGGGTTGTCATTTGTGACAGTGTTGAAGATGTCAATAATAATGTGTGTTCCATAAGTGTGGCATCGGGGCAAAGGCTGCGGGCCTCGCTGACCGATGTGGAAATTCCACTGCTCCCGCTTGTGGCGAACAAGGCTATCCGCTTCCCGGCAAGCTTCGAGGCATGCCCGTGCAGGAACGTCTGCATCGGCGTTGCCATACTGCCGTGCCAGATCGGGTAACCGAAAAATATCATATCATAGTCATCGAAATTTTCAACAGTAGTCTTGACAGGCGGATAATCGCCTTGCCGGATGGCCGCCAGTTCTTCCTGCGAGCGTTCCAACATGGCATTATAGTCGTTATCGTAAGGCGTTTCCGGCTCGACTTCCAGCAGGTCGCAGCCGAACGTCGTCTGAATCAGTTGCGCCACACGCCCGGTATTGTTCGTGCGCGAAGCGTAAAGCACCAGATAGCGACCGTTACCGCCGGGAGCAGGCGTATCGGGTTCTCCATTGTCGTCGCCGCCCGGCTGTTCGGGCGTTTCGGGTTGTCCGGGGGTGAACGGCTCACGATCGGAACCGCCGCAGGCTGCCGTCGAAAGGACGGCAACCAGTAAAAATGAGACCAGTCGTATCTTTTTCATAAACAAATTTATTTGTCGATTTGGCTTTCGGTAAACGGATCGGCACGGTGTCCCATCAGGTCGATCTTCGCATATTCCCTGTCGAATTCTTCCATTTCACGGGACGTGAGGCGGATATTGCCGGCACCCAGAAAATCATCGAGGTGGCCGGGGTTGGTAGTGCCGGGTATCGGAGCTATCCACGACTTGCGCGAAAGCATCCATATGAGGGCGAACTGCGCGAGGGTCACGCCTTTGCGCTCTGCCCATCGGCGGACAAGAGATACAAGCGGCATATTGTGTTTCAACGCTTCGGGCGTAAACTGAGGCAGGTTCCACCGGCGGTCTCCTTGATAAAAACGGCTATTCTCGTCAATCACTCCCGTAAGGAAAGCCCGTCCCAACGGGCAATACGGGACAAAACCGATGCCCAGTTCTTCAAGTGTCGGGAATATCTTCGTTTCCGGCTCGCGCCACCAGATGGCATATTCGCTTTGCACGGCCGACACGGGGCATACCGCATGGGCGCGGCGAATGGAGCGGGTGCTTGCTTCCGACATGCCCCAATGCAGCACTTTGCCCTCCTGCATCAAATCCTTTACCGTCCCGGCCACATCCTCCATCGGGACATTGGGGTCGACACGGTGCTGGTACAGCAGGTCGATGCGGTCGGTACGCAACCTGCGCAGCGAGCCTTCCACCGCACGGCGGATATGGCCGGGACGGCTGTTCAACGCCGTCGGTTGCCTCTCCTCGACCCCGAAACCGAATTTCGTGCCGATCTTCACCTTGTCCCGGAAGGGGGCGAGGGCTTCGCCCACCCATTCCTCGCTGGTGTATGGCCCGTATACTTCCGCCGTATCGAAAAAGGTCACGCCTCTGTCGTAGGCGCGACGAATCAGCGCTATCATGTCCTGCTTGTCGTACTTACCGCCATAGTAACCGACCATCGGCAGGCAGCCGAGCCCGATGGACGATACATCCAAACCTCCTATCTGTCGGTGTTCCATACCGTTCGACGGGGCAACGTCGTTTGAACGTCCGTTTTTCGGCGGCGACGGGGTTTGCGCAAAAACTTTGGACAATCCCGTCCACTCTCCGGCTGCCAACAGTGCCGTCATGGATGACATTTTCAAAAAGCTTCTCCTGTCCATAGTTTCAAATTCTTCATGAATGATGCACGCGGGTCAATCCCCGCAATATTTCCATCTCGTTGTCTTCCAAACGGAAATCCGAAAGGGTTATTTCCTCGTCAGGGGTACACCCGGTCTGTGCAAGAAAACATTGCACCACTTTCCTCGGAGTAGTATGATAACGGTCTGCAAGAAAGCAGACCACTTCATCCTCATACAATTCGGAGGGAATGTCTATCCGTTTATTCATGATCCTTTTTTTGATAATGCAAAGTTAGCGTATCACACCCAAGCGGGCGTAACGATAAGTGGGAAGTTCATACCTTTTTTACTGATTTTGGCTCATAGACATTCGGCTATTTGATTGAAATAGTGTATTTTTGTCCATGGATACCAATCTTGCATATGCTATGGCTAAGATTATGAAGATACGAAATGTAGGCGATTACAGCCGCTATGTCGGGCACACCGACCGCCATCCGCTGGTCAGTGTCATCGATTACGCGGAAGTGTCCCCCGTCCGTCACAGCCTGAACAATTACAGCGTGTACGGAATCTTCTTTCACGATGAAGCGGAAATAGATCTGGCATACGGATGCGGCAAATACGACTACAAGAAAGGAACCGTCATCTGCGTGGCTCCCGGCCAGATAGGAGGGAAGGAGGATAACGGCGAACAGGTGATGCTGACGGGATGGGCGTTGCTTTTTCATCCCGACCTGCTGCACGCGACCCATCTGGAAAAGGCCATAAAGAATTACTCCTTTTTCGATTACCGTGTCAATGAAGCCCTGCACATGACCGACGAAGAACACGATATATTCGTCTTGCTGATGCGGCAAATCCGGGACGAACTTCAGAAAAGGCCCGACGAACTCCAGAACGCCATTATCGTGGGATATATAGAACTGATGCTGAACTTCTGCCAGCGTTTCTACAACCGGCAGTTCATTACCCGAAAGCTGGAAAACTCGGATATACTCATGAAATTCGACAGCTTGCTGCGTGATTATTACGAGGAGAAGACCCAGTTGACGCTCGGCATCCCGACCGTACAATATTGCGCCGACAAACTCTGCATGTCTCCCAATTATTTCGGCGATATGATAAAAAAGACGACCGGAGATACGGCGAGCAACTACATTCGTCAATATGTTATCCAACGGGCGAAAAGCGACTTTGCAACCGGGGCGTCCATCGCACAGGTGGCGGACGGACTCGGATTCGAATATCCCCAGCATCTCAGCCGGATGTTCAAAAGACAGGAAGGACTCTCCCCGAAAGAATATTGCGAAAGACTTCGGAAAAAGATCCGGGTCAGAGAATACGGCGGATCTGCGACGCCGGAGTGAGGCACAGCGTGTCGTAATCCAACCCTGAAACGACCGTGAGGCCGCAACGACGGCCGGGAGCTATTTCGCCGAGTGCATCCTCCATACCCAATGCCTGTGCACCGCCCCCGGCAGCCCAGGCGAGCAGTTCGGGAAGCGGGATGCCGGGGAACATACGCATTTCTTCGAAAACCGAAAGCCGGTCGTTCGAAGCCAGCGAGTCGGTTCCGAGGCAAATATTGAGGCGATTGCGGCGTAACAGCTCCACAGGGGGTTCGAGGCCGGAGATATAGCGGTTTGAACGGGGGCACAGGCACCACCATACGGGCGCCGTAAAATGGCCCATAACGATGTCTATGTCGTGCTGCGTTATGCAGCAGTCATGCACCAGGATCACGCGGCGGTCGTGCGGCACGCAGGCCACGAGACGTTCGGCCGGGGAGCCGTAATGCAGGAAATCGCAGGAGAAACCGGCCTTCGCGTACCACTCCCACAGCGGGCCGCGGTGTTCGAAGAGCGCCGCTTCGCCGGGAGATTCCATGAAATGGATCGAAAGCGGGGCATCGCCCCGGGCAGCGATCGCACGCAGGGGGGCATCCTGCACCGAATAGAGCGAATGGGGGGTCAGCGAAGTTTGCGGATGGCGGAGCAGAGGCAGCAGGTGCTCGGCCGACGCGGCGCGCAGGCCGAAAAACTCGACAAAAGTACGGTAGGCGATGCGGCTGCGCGATTTTACGGCGAAAGCGGTATCCCCGTTCGAAATATCGCCTACGGCTTGGATCCCGGCCTGCCACATGGCGGCATCGGCGGCTTCGACGGCTTGTGCACGCTGTTCGGCGGAGAAGCGCTCCCGCACCTGCGACATGGCACCGGCAAACCCCGCAAAACCACACCGTTCGGGGATCGCCCCCAGCAAATAGGAGAGTTCGAGGTGGCAGTGAGCATTGACCAGCCCCGGAGCGAGCACCCCGGCATAGAACTCGGTGCCGGGACACCGGTCGGGCTCGGGACACGTCCCGACGGAGAGGATACGGCCGTCGGCCGCAACCCCGACCAGGGGATTGCGGAGCAGACCCTGCGGTGTCCAGAGCAGGTTAGAGGCTATCCGCCTGGATGGCTGCGCGGAGGAATTCATCGGCAAAGATTCGCAGGTCGAGTTGTTGCCGGTAAAGGCTGTCGACGGCAACGGACGTCGTGGGAATGTAGTCGATTTCGAGGCCGGTCACCGTCACCGAGGGACGCAGGGGTTTCTCGCGGAAATCCAGGAAATCCAGGTGCAGGCGCCGGTGGGTAGTATCGACCGTGAAACGGCGGGTGAAATTCTCCGTCCGGTTACGGCGCAGCGTCGTGGAATAGACGCTACTGCGCCCGCCGTCCCGGTTTTCGAGCCAGACGACGCCCCTCAACCCCTTCTCGTTCCGGTCGAGCGAGTCAACGAGGTATTTGAGCCGCAATTCGTACTCGCCGGGCTGCACATCGACGGCGATCCGCAGGCGCGCCGTATCGCGCAGCGACCCCACGCGGATCAGCGAATCGGCATAGACCGTACGCGTGAAAGTACGGCGGGCCACGTTGTCGATCGTATCGAGCACGGCAACCTCACGGTCGTAAAATTTACCCTCGGCTTCGAGTTTATCGATCGCCATCTCGACGACGTCGCCCAGACGGGCGCTCTTGCGCTTCGAAAAGTTCCCGATCGTATAGTAGACATCGCGGGTCGTATAGCCATAGCGGGCGAAGATCGGTTCGTAGATGTTCAGCGAGTCGATATTGACCCGCACGTCGCCGATATAGGCGTTCGTGAGGAAGGCGTCGTGGAAGATCTGCGCCAGTTTCTCATCGGGGATAATCTTGTGGCGGGTACAGGCGGCGCCTGCAAGCAGCAGGAACGCGCAGAGCGATATACGGAAAATGCGTTTCATAATCAGGCATTATGTTTCACCATGCTGCGCACGGTAATGTTCGAAATAACATAGGCGACAAGGCCGAAGGCCACCAGCACGGCCAGCAGGTCGCCCGGGCGGAATTCGACGGGATAGCTCTTGGCAAGAAGCGTTTCGGCCGGGATTTCGATCAGGCCGAAGTGCTGCTGCAAAAGACTCAGCCCGACGCCCAGCAACGCCCCGCACGCAGCGCCGAGGCCGCAGATGAGCAACCCTTCGCTGCGGAAAATAGCCCGCACGAGCGACGTGTCGGCTCCCAGCGCACGCAGGGTCACAATGTCGCGCCGCTTGTCGACGATCAGCATCGCCAACGCCCCGACGACCGAGAACGACGCGATGACCAGTACCAGCAGCGAAATGAAGAAAATACCCCATTTCTCATAGGTCATGATCCGGTAGAAGGAGGCCCGCAGTTCGTGGCGCGTGCGGACGCGGTAATCGTCACCCGACAGCCGCGCCAGAGCCTGACGCACTTGCTCCGCATCGGCGCCCTCGCGCAGGCGGACGACAAGCCCCGAAACACGGCCGGGATGGCTGAAAAGTTCCTGTGCCAGCCGCAGCGACGCCAGGACATATGTCCGCTCCGTCTCCAGGTCGAGCGAATAAACCCCGCCGAGGGGCACCGTCCGCCGCGTATAGTTGTCGAAAGGCAGCAGCGAGGAGAACGAACCCCGGCGCACGGCGTAGACATTGACATCGGCATCGGCAAGCGAGCGGATGCCCAGCATATAAGTCATCGACTGCCCCATGACGAGTCGTTCGATATCCCCCAGGCGCACCCGGTATTCACCCGCGGAAACGACACTGTCGAGCGGAAACACCGCGGCATACGCATCGTCGACACCCCGCACCGTAGCCGTAGCCTGGCGCCCGGCATGTTCCAGCAGGGCACTCTGTTCGAGGACGAACGAAAACGCTTCAACCCCGGGAATCCGTGCCACGGCGGCCGTGTCTATCGCGTCGGCAGGAAAAGTCTGCCCCAGCCGCGCCGAGACGGTCAGGTCGGCGTCGAAGGCCGAATACATCGACTTCACGAGGCTTTCGAAACCGTTGAAGACCGAAAGCAGGATGATCATCGCAGCGACAGGCATCGCGACAGCTACCACGCTCAGCCCCGAGATCAGGTTGACGACCGAACGGGATTTGGGCGAGAAAAGGTAGCGGCGGGCGAAAAACTGCGGCAACATGGCGTCGGGAAGCGGGAGCTATTCGGGCTTGTCGTGCTTGAGCGCCTCTTCGATATGCTCGATGTATTCGAGCGAGTCGTCGAGGAAGAACTGCAACTCGGGCACATTCTTGACCTGGTTGCGGATCCGCTGCCCGAGGGCGCGGCGGATAAACCAGTTCTGGTGCTCGATCTCCTTCATCGTCGCGGCACTCCGGTCGAAGGGGAAGATGCTGACGTAGACCTTGGCATAGCCGAAATCGGGCGAGATGCGCACGGCCGTGACCGTGACGAGCGCCCCGCGGACGATGCCTGCACCCTCCTTCTGGAAGATCTCGGCCACGTCCTTCTGTATCTGTTTGGCGATTTTCTGCTGTCGTGTGGTTTCCATGGCTTGAATATTTATAATCCGTATTTGAAGACTTCGCGGTTCTTTTCGCGTTTGGGACGCGGTTTCCAGGTCGAGAAGCCCTCCTTGTTGAAGCGGTAACTCAACCCCACCGAAATAGTGAGGTTGTCCAGCGGCGAGCGCATGGGCGTCGTCCAGAACGGGTTTTCGGAACCGTCGATGCCGTTGTCCGCATACTTGTTGCGGTTGCGGACGACGTCCGAAAGCCCGAAGTAATAACGGGCGCGGACATTGATCTCGAAGCGGCGTATCAGAAAGGCGATACCGCCGCCGCCCGCAAGCCCGTAGCCCCAGCGGCTGTCGCGGGCCGTCTTGTAGTTGTAATCCCCCTTCCAGTCGGCCATTCCCGATGCCTTGGCACTCTCATCCTCGTAATCCGACGAAAGCTGGTAGGAAAAGGTGGCCGCAGCTTCGAGGTAAACGCGCACACGGTGGCGCAGCATATAGATATGGGGCTGCCAGACGATAGGCAACATGACCGAATTGATATGGCGCGTATAGTAACGGAAATCCTTCGGCTCCTCGACCAGCGAGGCATTGGTCGCAAAGGAGAAGCCCTGCTGCAGGAATTCGAGGTCGATACCGAAACCGCCCACGAAGCGTTGCGTACCATAGTAGCGCCAAGTAAGGCCGGCGGTATAGATACCCCACATCCCCTTCATCTCCTGTTTGGGGTCGAAGCGGGCGCTGGCCATGCCGTAACCGGCCGTAAAACCGAGCGTATGTTGCGCCGAAGCACCATGCCAGCAGCATACGGCAGCCGCGAACAACAACAGGTTTTTGAATCGTCTCTTCATCATCGCGCTATCGGAAATTATTGAACATGCCGCCCGTGGAGTTCATGCTGTTGTTCATGCGGTTATTATTCTGGTTGTTATCGTGGCTGTGACCCTTCTTCTTGGGTTCCTTGGCGCGTTTCTCGGCCTCGCGGCGCAGGCGCTGGGCCTCACGTTCCTCAAGCGTGCGCGAAAGCGACTCCATCGTCACGGGAGCGAACAGGGTGTTCATGTCGATCGAGAACTCGACCTCCCAGTTGGCTTTCGTGGCAAAGGTGTCTTCGCCTTCGTCGTTGGCATAGATTTCGGCGCGTTCGGGCTGGCGGCGTTCGACCACATTGCCCGTGTCCCACTTGCCGTTGCCGTTCTTGTCCTCGATGACACGGAACTTAATTTCACCGGCCGGGACGAAATTGAACTGCCAGTCGCCCGTGGTAACGTCGCGCTTCTCCTGTTTAAGGGCGTTGTTGCCGTCGAGCAGCTGGAGTATGTACTTCGAACTGTCGTCCTTGCCCGTGACATGGATCTTCACCGTGGCGAACTTCTCGGGGTCGAGCACCGTATACTTGCCGATGATCGAGTCGTTGGAAAATCCCGCCACATCGGTAATGGCCCCTTCGGGGATGGTGAGGGTATATTGCCCGCCGGTTTTCCAGGGCGCACGAATGTAATAGCGGCGCAGTTGCGCCGTATCGCGCACCAAACGCACGGGAATATCCTCGATGCTGTTGTCGGGATGCGTAAGCGTGAGGAGCATGGCGGCCGAATCGAGCTTCGTAAGCGGATAGTCGAAATCCATCGTCAGATGGTTCTCGGGGTTCACCTCGCCCGACAGCGGGAGTTTGTAGGCAAAGGGGTTCTCTTTCTTCGGCTCGACCCACTCCTCGCCCGCGGCCTCGGCCTTGCGGCGGTCGCGTTCGAGCTTCTCGCGCTCCTTCTCCTGCTCTTTGGTTTCGATGAACCTCCAGGCCAGCTTCAAGGGCTCGGTGACCGATTGCAGGACATTGACCGTATCGTGCTTGAAATAGGTGATCTCGCCCTTGATCGTATCGGGGAGTGCCGACGAAGGCATGTTGAACCACAGGGCGATGGTGTCGCGCCCGACGGTCTGCGGGTCGAAAATGACCCGGTCTTCGGGGATGCTGTCGAAACGGATACGCTCGATCTGCGGGTGTGCGGCCGCGAAATAGAGCATCGCCTTGTGTTGCAGGGGCCGTTCGGACTGCGAAAGCACCTGGCGCCGGAACGCCTTGTCGGTAAACATGCGCAGGTAGAGCTGCGGTTCGGCCACGACATATTGGCGGATCGAATCGTACCACATGGCGAAATCGGGTTGCTCGCGGGGGTTGTAGGTGCCTTCGAGGAAGCCTACCTGGTCGGAACCGGGTTCATAAATCTGGTTGTCGTTCTTGTCCTGGACGGCATAGACGCGGTAAGCGATCGGCTTGAGGTTCTGGGCGATGAAGATACCGTTGTTCTCGGCGCGGGCGATGACGGCCGGCTTGTACTTGAAGATCGTCGAGTCGTATTCGGCGACATTTTCCACCGAATCGGCGGGAAAGAACCAGATGAAGCTCTTCGACACGGAGTCGGCCTTATAGCTGTCGGCCGTATAACCCGACATGACCATCGAGTCGATCTCGGGCCCCGTCGAGAAGACATAACGCATCGAGTAGAGCGGGTTGCCCTCGTTGTTGTCACGGATGGCGCTGCCGAAGTTGAGCGCATAAGTCGTATTCGCCTCGAGCGTGTCGCGCAACTGGATGACGACCCCCCGTCCGCGCAGCGAAACGAGCGGTTTCTTCTTCATCTGCGGCGAGGTGAAGAACTCCTTTTGCTGATCCTTGAGCTGCACGAACTCGTCGAACTCGATGTAGATCTTCTCGTGGTTCACGAGCGGCCGGTTGGTCGAAAAGTTGTCGGGCGTCATGTTTACGATGACCGGGGGCAGCGAGTCGCGGGGCCCTCCCGTGGGGGTCATCATGCTCGCGCAACGGCTCAAAAAGGCCGAAACGAAAAGCAGCAGCACGGCGGCACGCAGCGTGCGGACGATATGTCTTTTGCGGATATCCATCGTTATCATTTACTTGTATCCGAACCCTCCTGTTCCGGGTCGGCGTTCTTTTCATTGACCACACGCCAGCCCTCCTCGACATAGAGGTATTCCGGGCGCCATGTGCGGAAGACGATCGGGAAGGTCACGGGCTCGCCGTCGAGGTCGACCTCCTGCTTCGAATAGGCGTAAACCTCGTTGGTCTGATCGACCACGACCACCATCAGCGTCGAGCTGCTCACTTCCATGCCGTAATCGCCCGACTCCTCTTTCGAGGCGGTGAAATTGGGGTTGGAACGGGTTTGCGACGGGTCGTTCTTCGAGGTGATGACACCGGCCGCGGCATCGACATACGAGGCGATCCTCCACGCCGTCGTATCGACGGCATAGGCATAGGCCTTGAGTTTCGAGGGCTCGGTCGTTTCGCCGCCCTCCTCGGCCTGCACCGAAGGTGCGATGTAACAATCGAGATAGGTCGGAGGCACATAGAACTGGTTGCGGAAAATCCAGTTGCCGTCCTTGTATTCCGTCCCCTCCTTCCACGGCTTGAAGACGACGGAAACGTAGAGCTTGGGGAAATTCTCGGCGATCTCCTGCTGGGTATAGCCGTAAATCCTGTGCTCGGTATCGACCGCGACGACCATAACCGAAGGTTTGTCGATCCGCATCGAGAGCCATCCGGCAATCCCTTCCTGCTGGTAGGGTTCGGCCGTCACGAGCGGCACGGTCTGTTTTTCGGTCGGGTTGTCCCGCCGCGTAATGATCCCGGCCAGGGCGTCTTCGTAAGAAGCGACCTCCCAAAAGACCGTGTCGGCAGCATGGGCAAAAGCCTGCGCCTTCCCCTCGGGAAGCAATTGGGCTACATCGCCCGAGTTCTCCTGCACAAGCGGCTTGAGCACATAGTCCGTCCTGTACGAGACTTCCTTGAAACATCCCGCGAACAGCACGACGGCCGTGAACAACGTTATTATTCGTCCCCTTTTCAATGTTCTCTCTTTTTTAATTTTCATTCGGGCGCAGGGCCTCGTACATCTCCTCCATGGTCTGCCCCGTGACCGGGTGGCGGCGCTGGCGCATGATTTCGCACAGCGGGGCCAGGGCGAATTCCCGCTCGGAGAGGAGCGGGTGGGGAACGGTGAGCCGCTCGCTTGCGATCACCTCGTCGTCGTAGAAGAGGATGTCGATGTCGATCGGCCGCGAGGTGTAGGTCACGCCCGTACGGGCTTTCTCGACCGCTTCGGCCGCGCGGTTGCGGCCCAGTTCCTGCTCGATGGCCTGCACGGCCTCAAGCACCTCGAGCGGTTGCAGGTCGGTGGAGACCTCAAGCGCCTGGTTCGAAAAATGTTGTTCGGCATCGAAGCCCCATGGCTTGCTTTCGTAACGGTGCGAACAACGCAGCACGGCGCCCACGCGGGCGTTGATGAGTTGTTGCGCAGCCTGGAGCGTCCGTTTCACGTCGCCCGTATTGCCGCCGGTAAGAAGTACTACACGTGCCATAAGTCAGAGTCGTTTTATCATTTTGCTCACCGCAAGGGCAAAATGGGTGAATACGATCGTCGGATTGCCATTCTGCGAAATCTGCGCCAAAGCGCTTTCGATCTCGCCGATGAGCGGTTCTATATTCTGCGATCCGATAAAAGGGGCGAATTTAGTACAGAAAGCCAGCTCCTCGCCCCAGAGGTAGCAGACTTCGCCGATGCCCGCATGGAGCATGTAACTCTCGCGCAGCAGGCGCGCGGCATCCCGCAGGAAGGCACGCTGCTGTTCGCGCGAAAGCTGTGCGGCATCTTCGGCCCAGGCGACGAGCTCCAGATGTTTGTCGTTATAACTCAGCCGCATAAGCCCGCAGAAGAGGTCGAAATTCTCTTTCCGCAAGGCATCGCTCTCGCCGGCCACGAGGTGTTTCAGTTCCAGCAGGTCGCCCCCCGCAAGACGGGCCATGTTACGGGCTTTCACCGGATCGGCGATCCCCCGCTCGCGGGCCACACGCTCCAGAACGTCGGGTGCGATGCGCGGCACGGAGACCTCCTGCGTACGCGAAATGATCGTCGGCAACAGGCGGTCGGGCTGCTCGGAAACCAGCAGGAAAAGCGTCTTTTCCCAAGGCTCCTCCAGGATCTTGAGGATCTTGTTGGCCGCCTCCTCGTTCATCGCTTCCGGGAGCCAGATCAGCATTGTCTTATAGTCGGCTTCGAAGCTCTTGAACGAGAGTTTGCGGATGATTTCGTCGGCCTCACGGGCTGCGATCATGCCTTTGAGCGTCTTGCCAAGGTCGAGGCGTTCGTACCAGTCCTGCGCCGAGAAATAGCCGCCGTTTTCGGAGAAAACCGCGCGGAACAGCGGCAGGAACTCATCGCTGCGCATCACCTCGCCGGATTTCTTCCCCTGCTTGTTGACCGGGAAAACCAGGTGCAGGTCGGGGTGCGCCAACGCAGCGATCTGCCTGCAGTCGGGACACTCGCCGCACGAATCGCCGTCATGGCGATGGTGGCAGCAAAGGTATTGCACATAGGCCACGGCAAGGGCGAGGGCACCCGCACCCGCCTGCCCTGTGAAGAGTTGGGCATGGCTCACCCGCCCTGCATCGACACTCTGCACCAGATGCCGTTTCAGATCCTCCTGTCCCGTTATGTCCGCAAAACGCATATCTTCTACTCCTTTTTCTTCTTCAAACTCCGTATCGTCTGCCGGGCGGCGATAGCCAGCAGCGCCAGCACAACGAATACCAGGACAATCGTACGGCCGTTGCCGCGATCCATAGAAAGCGCAAATACACCTCCCATGAAGAGCACGAAACTCATCGCCAGCACCACGGCCTTCCCTTTCGCATCCCGTTTCATCGCCTTATCTTTTTACCTCGGGTTCCCGTACCACTTCCGCACGCAGGATACGCACATCCGCCAGCGGACGGTCGAGCGAATCGGTTTCGGCGCGCTGGATCGCATCGACGACTTCCAGCCCCTCGGTCACACGTCCGAAAACGGTATACTGGCCGTCGAGATGGGGCGTACCGCCCAGCGTCGCATAGCATGCCCGCAGCGAGTCGGGGATCGTGACCCGCCCGTTCGTCCCGGCCCGAACACGTTCCTGCGCCCGGTCGAGCTCCCCGTCGTCCATCGGCTTGCCCCAGACGATGTAGAACTGGCTGCCGGACGATTTCCGCTCGGGGTTCACGTCATCCGGCGTCCGGGCTGCGGCCAATGCGCCGCGCGTATGGGCGAGCGCCGGATAGACGATCTCGGCAGGCAGTTCACACCCTGCATCGGCCAGGCCGAGGGGTTGCCCGGACGGGGCGCGGCGCGAGTCGGGATCGCCCGACTGTATCATAAAGCCGGCGATCACCCGATGGAAAAGCAACGAGTCGAAGAACCCTTCGCGCGCCAGCTCCAGGAAATTATCGCGGTGCCGGGGCGTCCGTCCGTCGAGCTCCAGGCGTATATCGCCCGCCGTCGTATGGAGTACGACCACAGCTGGCCCCGTCACGACAGGGCGGTTCCCGCCACAGGCCGTAGACAGCAAGGCCGCGGCCAAAACAGCCCCGGCAAGCACGGTTCGGATATGCAGGTGTCTCGGCATCGTCTATTTCCGTTTCAGCGCCGCTCTCAGCATCGCCCCGACATCAATCCGCTCGCGGCGGACGAGGTAGGCGGCATAAGTCGCAAACAGCACTATATTAAACGCATAGGTTATCAATTTATTGCCGTCGAAGGCCGCCACAGCTTCGCAGGCCGCAAAGACCACAAGCGCCACGGCCACATACTCACCGATGCGCCGCCAGTCGTAGGGTGTCGGGTAGAAACGCCGGTTGAGCCACCAGCTCACCCCCACCATCGCCGACTCGCTCGCCAGCCGGGCCCAGGCAGCCCCGTAATATCCCCACAGCGGGATAAACCAGAAACCGAAGGCCATCATGGCGACGAGCCCGGCACCCGTGACGACGATTGCCAGCGAGGTCTTTTCCTCGCGTTTGTACCAGAACGAGAGGTTGAGCCACACGCCCGTCAGCACGTTGGCCCCGAGCACGACCGGGAGGATGAAGATCCCTTCGCGGAAATCGCGTCCCACGATCAGCGCGAACAGGTCGCGGAACAGGGCGATGCCGAGGAAGATCAGCATCGAAGCCATGACATAGTATTTCAGCGCCGCGGCGTTCATCTGCACAAAATCGGACTTTTTGAAGTTCGAGAGGAAGAACGGCTCGGCGGCAAGGCGGTACATCTGGTAAAAAAGCATCATCACCACGGCGATCTTGGTGATAGCGCCGTAAACCCCCAGCTCTGCCATGGCCCCTTCGGGCACGAGGTATTTGATCAGCTGGCGGTCGATGAACTCGTTGGCCGTACCCGCCAGCCCGCCGATGAGCAGCGGCAGCGAATAGGCGAAAACAGCGGCCAGCAGAGCCCAGTTGATCTTCGGTACGGTGCGGTCGACGGTGGCGAGGATTACCAGCCACGTCACGGCACTGGCGATAAGGTTGGCGACGAAGACCCAACCCACGCCGAACCCGGTGGAAAAAAGCCCGGCGAGGCCGAATGCCACGGCCAGGACGACATTGAGCACGACGCCCATCGCCTTGAGCCCGACGAACAGCATCGCCCGCCCCTGCTCGCGCAGCCGTGAGAAGGGGAGGCACGACCAGACGTCGAACAGGATGATGAGCCCTACCCAGACGATGTATTCGGGATGTGCCACATAGGCCTCGCCCATCAGGTGCGAAATCCCGTCGCGGAAGAAGGCGACGACGACAAAGAAAACGGCGGCGGCAAGCGAGGTGACGCCCCATGTCGTGGCAAAAAGCCTGCGTTTGGCGGCCTTCACGTCGCCGCCCGCCTCCTCGGCTTTGGCCGAGAAACGGAAATAGCTCGACTCCATACCCATCGTCAGCAGCGTGAGCGCCAGCGGGATCAGGGCGTAGATATCCGTGACGACGCCATAGGTCTCCTGCCCGAAAATACGGGTATAGTAAGGCGTGAGCAGATAGCTCAGGAACCTTACGGCAATGGTACTGATACCGTAGACGGCAGTCTGTTTTGCAAGTTTTTCGAGCATGGACACAGCTTATAGCCTGCAAATATACGAAAATTGCGGGGAAAAGGCTACATTCTCTTTCTTTCTTAAGAAAGAAGAGAAAAACCCCAACGGGAAAGCATGGAACGGGGAGAACCGGGGAGAACAGGAAAGCGGACGCACGAAGCGGAAAGCGGAAAGGGCGAAAGGACGCGAAGTGCGGGAACCCCGGAAATGGAAAACGGGGCAGGAGCCGAGGGGAAAGGCCGGATGCCGGGATGGAACACCAGGCACGGAACGCCGGAAGCGCTACCGCATGAAGCCGCCGGGAAAGCGGCCGCACCGATTACGGAGACAGCGCTCCGGCCGGACACCAAAAATCCCGCCCCCGACAAGGGCGGGATAAATCCGCAAATCCGCAGGGTGCGGAGATTCCGCATACGGAACGGCGTGCCGTGTCGCAAACAGCCGCAGGACACGGGCCGCGCATGGAGGACGCTCCGCATGGCGGGGGAGGGCTGTCAGCCGCAGAACGTCGATTCGGCCAGTTGCATTACAGCCACTTTTTGTATTTGAAATACCAGATGGTCAGCGCCGAGCAGAAGATCATCAGGCCGATGGCAAAGATATAGCCCAGAGGAATGTTCCAGCCGTTGCCGAGCGTCAGCGTCCAGTCCAGCTCGGGCATGAATTTGAAGTTCATGCCATAGATCGACGCGATGAGCGTCGCGGGCATGAAGATCACCGCGGCCACGGAGAAAATCTTGACGATCTCGTTCTGCTCGATGTTGATAAGACCCAGTGCGGCATCCTGGATATAGTCCAGTCGCTGGAAGCTGAAATCGGCATGGTTGATCAGCGAGTTGACGTCCTTGATCATCAGCTGCAGGCGGGGGTAGATATCGTTCGGGAAGCGCTCGGAACGCAGGATACCCGACAACACGCGCTGGCGGTCGAAGATATTCTCGCGCAGCGACATCGTACTCTCCTGCAGGGCGCTGATGCGGTGCAGGACGGCCTTGTCGATCGAGTCCTCGGAGTTGATGTCCTTCGAGAGCGCCGCGACCTGTTTGGCGATCAGCTCCACGAGGTCGGCATCGAAATCGATGCGCACCTCGAGCAGCGAAATGAAAAGGTGGTAGCCCGTCGAATAGCTGCGGTAGTTCATCTGAAGGCGTTTTTCCGTTTCGCGGAAGGTGCGGAACTCGGCGCTGCGCACCGAAACCAGCACGCCCTCGTTGGAGATGATGAACGACACGGGTTCGACGATGAACGTATCGCCCGTCGGCACGAAGAAATTGGAGTTGGAGATGATGGCATTCTCGTTCTCCGAGTATTTCGACGTGGACTCGATCTCCTCGACCTGCTGTTTGGTCTGGAGGCTGATCTCCATGAAATTCTCGACGGCCTTCTGTTCCTTGATGGTCGGCAGGAGCATGTCGATCCACAGAATGTCGTCGTAACCCAGCTCGTCGAAGAGCTTCGTGTCGGCATTCCGGATAATCTTGTTGTACTGCTTGAGGTAAATTGTAATCATAAAACGCTCTCCTTCTTAAAGTTCGTAAATCCCGTCCGGCAGAGAGGCGGATTCCCTATCCGCTAAGCTCTTCAGCCGGGATTGGCCCTCGGGGTTACCTTGATACCCGATTCCCAGAACTTTTGCAGCGCTTTATGCTTCTGATTGTCGAAAATATAGTCGATATTCTGCGTAAGGTAGGCATACGCATCGTACGGTTTGTTGTCGAAACCATGTTCGAGAATGGCCTCGTAGGTGTGTTCGATACCGAAAGTCAGCGCATGCTGCAATCCCTCCGTGAAGTCGGGGTCGGTACCTTTGCGGGCGACCCAGACGGCGAACGCAAAAGGCAGCCGCGTGGCCTTTTTCCACTCGGCGGCCAGGTCGTACGAGTATGCGAAACGTCCTTCGTGGTCGAAGACCTTGTCGCCGATCAGCAGGAAGGCATCGCCCGGCAGGGCGTGCCCCAGCTGCGCATAATCTTCGAGCGTATAGTATTCGGGGGTGACTTTCCAGTGCTTTGCAAGCAGGTAGCCGGCCAGTTGCACCGACGTGAGCGAATGGGCATCGAGGAATACGCGGTGCGCCTTTTCGATCGGCTCGTTGCTCAGGAGCACCACCGTCCGCACGGGGCCGGCGGCTCCGATGCAGTACTCGGTCACGACCTGCGCATCCGCCAGCGACGGCACGGCTGCGGCCGGCACCAGTGCGATGTCGGCTTTGTGTTCGGCGAAATTCTTTGCACAGAGGGAAGGCGGAGACAACAGCAGTTCGGCACGGAGGTTACCTTCGTGCTCGATACCATAGATGAACGGTATCGTATTGAGATACGACACGGCCGCTATACGTGGAACTATGACCATCATCCATAAGGGTATAAAACTGTTGGTTCGATGTTGCAAAGGTAATCAAAATTCGGGAGTTTTTCCACAAATTTTAGAAAAAGTGCTTCCACCTCTTGACAAGGGGGTATACGCCGTCGTATATTTGCCACACAATTCACACCGCACGGTGCACAGTGCACAAGTTATCGACATCAGGACAGAACTCACTGCCAGTCGTTTACGAATTGTTATTTTCGTTTTTCAACAACCTTTCAACCTGTTTATCAACAATGAATCGCACCCACCTCGAGGGTGCGGCGGAAAAGCTCACGGCACAACGGGGTTACACCTTCTACACCGGGCCGGAGGACGACATGGGCCACACCGTGCGGAATTACCCCGCGGCATGGCTGGCACCCCCGGAACTGCACGCCGTCGAAGGGCGCACTCACGGACGGGCTACCTATGACATGACGCTGCACCTGCTCCGCCCCGGAGCACGCATCTCCCCTGCGGAGCGGCGCACGGCACTGGCCGAAATGGAGGCACAGATGATCGAGATCTTCGCGGAGCTCTCGCTCGACGAACGCATCCTCGCCGTCGAAGGGCTCTCCGTCCGCCCGCGCTCTTTCTCGCTCACCCCACACGGCGAAATTTCGCAAACCGCCACCGCCCGGATCGTAACGTGGTTTTAGCATGGCGCACCGTCGCCGTCCGCACGGCCGCAACCCCGCCCGGGTTACGGGCACGCAACAGAACGGCCGGCACGCTGCGAACGGCAACGGGCAACGTCGTGCAATCCGCCGCAACAACACCCCAAACATCTATCCAAATGACATTCACACAAATTCCGCCGGAGTACGCCCCGCTCGGCGGGGAACTCCGTTACACCGTCACCACGCCGGAAACCGCCACCCTCGACCTGCGCATCGCGGATGCGGGGAACGGCACGCTGATCGGCGCCAAACGCTTCGCCGGAGTCACGTCCGCCTCGTTCGATGCCGCCCCCTACCTGCGGCGCGCCGTCGCGTTCGTTCCGACGACCGGAAGCACGGGATTCCACATGGCAGACGGACGTAGTGTAGCGGCCTACATCGAGGCCCAAACGGCACAGGCGGCCGGGACGGCCCCGAGCGTCCACTCCCCGCTGCGAACGTTCCTCCCCTGCCGGACAAACGTAACGGCACCCGCCCTGCTGACCTCGATGCCGCTCGTCCGCCTGATCTCGCACGGCGAGTGCGACGAGCTGACGCTCTTCTCGGACGAAGCCGTCACGGTGACCGTCACGGCACAGGCCGGGACGACCGCGACCGCCGAAAGCTACCGCACGGCCACGGGAGGATTGCATGTCTTCCGGCTCGACACGCGCGACTTTCCCGAAACCGAAACCCTGGCCGTAGACGCCGGAGCCTGCGGCTCGGTCGCCTACACGGTCATCCCCGCATTCTCCGGAGCCCGGCGGCTGGCCTGGCGCAGCAGCGCGGGAGGGATCGAACATTACACCTTTCCGATCGAAAAGTCGGAGTCCGTCGAAACAACCAGGCAACGGGCATACGGAGCCGAAGGGCATCTGGTCGCCCGAACCCGTACCGAAAGGCGGACGGTACTCGTGTCGGCCTACGAACCCCGGGCGGCCCTCGAAGGGCTTTCCGAAGTCCTCTCCTCGCCCGACGTCTGGCTGGCGGGGGACGACGGCTACACGGCGGTCGACGTCGTTACGGAAAAGAGCGTCCTGCACCGGCATGGCGCCGTGACCTGCCTCGAAATCGAAATCCGTCCCAAACGTAAAACCGGGATGCCATGGAACTGACGATCGACTCGAAGCCCTGCGACCTGGCCGGGGAGCCCATCGCCGTCGGGGGTTACGCCGCCGCGGAACTCGCGGACGTGGAGGCCGCACGGGAAGGCCGGTCGCAGGAGTTCACGCTCCCCGCGACGCCCCGTAACGAGGCGCTTCTGGGATTCGCCCGCGACCCGCATACCTCAGGGCGGTTCAACGCCTCGCTCCACAGGGCTGTGCTCTCGGCCGAAGGGGCGAAGTTGCTGGCCGGGACGGTACGGCTGCTCAAGGTTTCGGACGAAGGGTACCGGATCGAAATTCGCGAAGGCGGTGCCCGCTGGGCGAAAAATGCCGCCCGACGGGTGTTCAGCGCCCTGGGCATCGATTATCATGCGCGCCTGCTCCCGTCGACCGTCTCGGCCAGCTGGACGGACGATTCGCCCGTAAAGTTTTTCCCGATCCGCCGCGACGAATACCCGCAACAAAACAGCCCGTCGGATCTGCTGCCGGCCGAAAGGATCCTCTCGGTGGACGACTACCATCCCTTCCTGCACGTGGCGACGCTCGTCGAGACGATCTTCGCAGAGGCCGGCTACCGCATCGAAAGCAATTTCACGAGCAGTCCGGAGTTCCGCTCGCTTTACATGAGCGGTGCCTACCCGTCGCGCGACACGGCGGCGCTTGCTGCGCGGATGGGCTTCTACGCCCGCAGGCTGGCTCCGGCCACCGCACAGGGCAACCACCTGGGGCGGGTGTCGGCCAACCCGAGCACAACGGCCAACAGCGTGGGCAACATCGTCGAAACGGCTACGCCGCAGACGCTCGACACCGACGGGGAGCCGATTCCCGAACTTTGCAACAACGGCAACTGCTTCGGGTTCGACAAGGGGCGCATCGTCTTCACCCCCACGACCGAAGTGAGTGCGGGCTTCGAATACTACCTGAAATACACCACCGACCACCGTATCCTGACGCGTGAGCGGCTCCGGGGATTCGACTCGGTTTACCTCGGGACGGGCGCCGACATGCCCTTCACGCTGGCGAACCGATATGAAGACCGCCGGCCGGACATCTCTCCCGGGCACCGTTACCTGGCTATCGTGTTCGACCACACCGACGGGGCGCAGTACCGCCTGGCCTACACGAAGGATGGAGTGGCAGAGGCTCTCTGGACGGAGTTTTCGGCGCGCACGGCGCAGGTCACGACCCCGGCCTCGGGCACCGTCGCCGACCCCGTGTTGCTCATCCGCAGCGGCACCCGCTGGGTACGCTATGCGGGCGACTGGGCGCTGTACGACGGATACGTCACCGAATCGGGACGGACGACCGTCGAGCTGCGGGTACGAACCGCCCCGGAACGCATCGCCCCCGCATCGCCCAAATTCTTCGACCGGATTTATTTCTACGGCGCAGAGGAGGGAATGTCGCTCACGCTCCACAAGGAGTGTTCACTCCGACCGCGGTTCTCGTCGGCACCGGGCTACGGCTCCGCAATCACTTTCGCCGACGTCGCCCGGCATCCTATCCGGCAGTCGGCACTGCTCGAAGCGCTGCAACACCTCTTCAACCTGAGGTTCCACACCGAGGAGGAGACCAAGACCGTCCGCATCGAACCCGCCGACGAATTTTTCGGCAGCGGAACCACGGCCGACTGGCGCGACAGGAGCGATTTCTCGCAGCCTGTGGTGCTGGCCGACATCGCCCCCGAAATACACGAAAGCCGCACATGGGGCTACCAGGAAAGCGACGGCGCCGTGAACCGTTTCAATGCCGGAGCCGGGAGCCCCTTCGGGGAGTGGAGCGTCCGCACCGATTCCTATGCCGCACGAGAGGGCGACCAAGTATTGCGCAACCCCCTCTTCCGGCCCACGCTCAGCGAGGCTGGGCACTATGCCAACGCCCCCTCGGCGCAGATCATGCAGGTCGGCGACCGGGATGACGTGCAGGAGGACGGCACCAACTTCACGCCCCGTATCGTGCGCTTCGCCGGGCTGCACCCGCTGCCCGCGGGCGAACGCTGGGGGTATCCGTCGGGGCTGGCGGAATACCCGCTCGCGGCATTCCACTTCACGGGGGACGCAGCGACGGAGGGCTTCACGCTCTGTTTCGAAGACCGCGACGGCATCCGCGGCCTGCACCATCGCTACGACCGCCAGGCAGCACAGGAAGCCACCTGCCAGCGCATCACCCTCTCGCTGCGGCTCGCGCCGCACGAATTCGAAAGCCTCTTCACGCCCGGCACCGGGATGCCCGACCTGCGTTCGGTATTCCGGCTCGACACCGGGGGCGAGGAAATCCGCGCCACGCTCCATGCCATCGAAAGCTACGACCCGCAGGCGGCATCGGCCAGATGCACCTTCACACGCCTGAGCGAAGGATGATGACACGGCACGAAAAACGGCTCGCCGAAGTGTTGCTCGACGCAATAGGCGGCCTGGAAGGGGAACAGGCCGTCGAACGGCTGTTCGGATTGGGACTGGTCAACCTGCGGGCCTGCGAACAGCGGGCCGTACGGGCACGGATCGACCGGCTGGCAGAGGAAGGCGTACCCCGCTGCGAGGCCATGCACGTCACGGCCGACGAATTCTGCTGCTCCTACGAAAAGGTGCGCAGCTACTATTACAACACGTACAAATCCTGAAACATGAAATCGGAAATCCAAATCAAAAACAGCGCCGGCGTCTGCCGCATCGAGATCGAAGGTACCATCGGCGTACCGGAAGAGTGGCAGTTCGACCAGCCCGAAGCGCGCGTCGCAACCTACGAGAAGTTCCGCGACACGGTGCGGCGCATCGCCGGGATCGACGCCCCGCAGATCGTGGTCGACATCCGCTCGACGGGCGGCGACGTCAACGACGCACTCCTGATTCACGACGCACTATGCTCGCTCGATGCGCACATCACCACCCGCTGTTACGGTTACACGGCTTCGGCGGCGACGATCATCGCACAGGCCGCATCGCCCGGCTGCCGCGAAATCTCGGCCAACGCCCTCTACCTGATCCACACGGCCATCTGTGCCGCCGAAGGAAACGCCGCAGAAATAGCGGGGAAACTCGACCTGCTCCGCCAGACCGACACGCGCATCGCCGCGGTCTATGCCGCCCGTTCCGGCCGCCCGGCCGGGGAGTTCGAGGCGCTGATGGCCGAAAACAACGGCAACGGCCGCTGGCTATCGCCCGAAGAGGCCGTCGCAGCAGGGCTCGCCGACACGGTGACCGACAACGAGGAGCGCACGGCACCCTCGCTGGCGGGGAATATCGCCCGCGGCTGGGAGCGGCTGCTCGCAGGCATCGGGCTCAACCGCCGCGAGGAGCTACCCGCCGACCGCAATGTACTGCTCACCGCGGGAGAACGGCAGGAGTTGCTGCGCCGCTCGGCCACGGCCATACGGCAGGCGCAGCAGAACGCCTCGCCCACCTGCACCAAACCGCGCGAAGACCCGTCGTACGGCGATACGGTACGGACGGCGAACCAACGCGCCTACGCCGAAGACGTCAAACGCTTCAAAGGCATCTGACATTCACACACGACATAACCCAACACCAAAAACAAATCAGCCATGAGTTTCTTAGAAAGTGCAAAACAGTACACCGGTTCCGACCTCGAAACCATCTTTTTCCGCCCGATCCTGAGCGGCGACTCCGCCCGCGAACTGGGCGTGCGGGTACTCTATAACATGCCCGTACCCACGACCATCCAGCTCTGGGACGGACAGCGCAACGTCCTCCAGAAATACTCCGCCGCCGGATGGACGGGCGGCAACGCAGCGACCAAGCTGCAAAAGACCATCAGCCTGGGACGCGTGAAGGCCGAACTGGGATTTTCGGCCGCCGACTATTTCTCGCTGGTCTATGAAAAGATCGCCGCACGCGCCGACGTCAACATGGACGACCTGACGGGCACCGAACTCGAACAGGCCGAGACGGCACTCTTCAAACAGGCCGTCGCCGAAAGCATCCGCGCCACGATGTGGGTGGGCGACACCTCGGCGGCATCGGGTTACAACACCTTCGACGGGTTCCTCAAAACCGTGAAGGCCGGAGCCATGCAGGAGAAGTTCTACAACTCGATCTGCCAGGCTGAGGATTTCTCCGATCCCGGGAAGGTAGTCGCCGTCCTCGACGACCTCTGGATGAACGCCGACGAGCGTGTCAAGGACATGAAGGCCGACGGGCAGCTCGCCTTCTTCGTCACGTCCGACATCTACTACGCTTTCGAGAAATACCTCGACGGCAAGAGTGCCGATGCCGCCTACATGGCGACCACCGAAGGCCGTCCGAGCCTCGCCTACCACGGCATACCGCTCGTGGACGTGCGTCTGGGTTCCTACCTCGGCAGTACGTCGCTGCACAAGTCGTTCTGCCTGCTGACCGACCGCCGCAACCTGGTACTGGCGGTCAACACGGCCGATTTCCCCGGCAACGAAGTGCGCATGTGGTACAACCCCGACCTGATGGAAAACCGCCAGCGTGCCGTCTTCATGGCCGGGTGCGACGTGCTCGACGAGACGCTGATGACCTACGCCTACAACCCGGCATAACGATGGCAGACTCCACACCCCGCAAACCGGCTGGGGGCGTCGCAGCCGTCACGGTCACCCCCGCAGGAAACCTCCTGCGGGCGGCGGTGGCGGCGGACGGGCGCGCCGAAGCGATTTTCCGTGACGCGACGCAGCTCACCGCCCTGCCGCTCGCCGAACAACGCTCGTCCTATGCCGAACGGCTCGACACCGACGCCGGGCCGCAGCGCATGCGCCACACGCTCACACTGGTCGTGGGCCGCGAGACGTTCCGCAAGGCTTTCACCCCGGCACTCCGCCGTGCGGCCGAGACCGAAGGGCTCATAGCCCTGGTCACGATGGCCTCGGGCGAGCGGCTGCTGGCGGGATGGTCGGCACGCTTCGGCACCTCGCAACCCCTGCGCCCGGACTCCTTCGCCATGGAGTCGGGCATCAAACCCCTCGACGGCACGCCGGCCGTCCTGACGCTTACGAGCGAGGACACCGACCCGGCCGCCGAGCTCAAAGAACAAGAAGCATGAGCAGAAAACAGAAATTCAAGCCGGCCGTAGCGGTCGCCAACCGTGCGGACGACCCATATATCACATCGGGCGCGGGGAGCGTCCAAAGCGACAAGTTCTGGCGCTGGGGCGACGACAATCTCTTCCCCAATGCCCTGGCGCTGATGGCCCGGCGTTCGGTCACGCACCGCCGCATCATCAACGACAAGGCCGACTACATCTCGGGCAAGGGGTTCTCCTGCGACGAGGGGCATGAACCCCTGCTCGCAGCCTTCATCCGACGTGTGAACGGCGACGGGGAGAGCCTGCGGCAGGTGCTCAACAAGCTGGCCTTCGACAAGGCCCTGTTCGGCAACGCCTTCCTCGAAATAGTGACCGACGCGGAACACTCGTTCCTCGCGTTCCACCACCAGGACGCTTCACGCTGCCGCGTGGCCCGCGATTCGGCGCACATCCTGCTGCACCACGACTGGGCGGCCTTCAACGCCACCGAGGCACGGACGCTGCCCCTCTACCCGGCCTTCGAACGGCAGGAGGACGGCACGCTGAGGGCCATGATCCACTACAAGGACTACGAACCGATGTTCGAGCACTACGGCGTACCGCCCTATATCGCCGGGTTCAACGTCTCGGCCATCGCCTACAAGACCGACAAATGGAACATCTCGCGGCTCGACAACTCGTTCCAGCTCTCGGGCGTGATGATGCTCGACAGCACCGTGGACAACGAATCCGAAGCCGAGCGCATCGTACGGCTGGCCGAACAGAAATTCGCAGGCAACCCCGGGCAGGTGATGTTCGTCATCCGCGACGGCGGCGAGGGCGACAATTCGCGCTTCATCCCCATCGCGTCGCAGAACGAAGGCGACTGGCAGGCGCTGCACGAACAGGCCGTGTCGGACATCGTCGTGGCACACTCATGGTTCCGGACGCTGAGCGGACTGGACTACGCCTCGGGATTCAGCGCCGAGCGTATCCTGCACGAGTACGAAGTGGCGCTCAACACGGTCATCCTCGGCGAGCAGGCCGAACTGACGGAGCCCGTGCGCGAGGCGATCACGTCCATTCTGGGGATAGACGCCTCGTCGTTACAGGTCATCAACCGTCCGCCGACGCGCTCCAAACCCATCTACATGAAGGTCTGGGAAGCCCGCAAGGCCGACGGGCTGGATTACGACCCCGACGACGAGCGCCAACAGGCGTTCTTGTCGGAGATCACGAAATACAACATACGAAGCATAGAATAAGGCCGGTTCTCCGGGCCTTTCGAAACTTGCCGTTCGCCGCCTCCGGCGGCACTCGAACACTCATTTCAACCACGACAATCATGAACACACTGATCACCCCTGCACAAGCCGTCGCATCGGCCTTTACGGACGGGGAGTACCTTGCGCCGGAAGCCATCGGCGAAAGCGACATCGCGGCGGCCGAACAACGCTACATCGTGCCCGTCATCGGACGGGCATTCCACGAAAAACTGCTCGCAGGCCTCCATGCCGGCTTCACGGCCGAATACCTCGCAGCCCCGGTAGCGCTCTTCACCCGCATCGCCGTACAGCCGCGGCTCGACATCCGCACCGGACAGTGCGGCACCGTAGCCCCCAAATCGGGCTCCTACCAGCCGGCCGACGCCCAGTCGCTGCGCGAACTGCAACGCAGCCTGCGCCGCCAGGCCCGCACACTCCTGCGCCGCGCTGCGGAACACCTCGAAGCACATGCCGCGGAATTTCCCGGGTACGATCCCGACAACAACATCCTCAAACGCTGCACGACCGATGGAAACCTTATACAGACTCATTAGCGGCCTCACGGCGGGCTTCATCGCCCTGTTCGCCCCCATAGGCCCGCTGGTGGCATGTGCCATGGCATTCATCGGCATCGATTTCCTCTCGGGCGTAGCCGCCAGCCGCGCCGCTGCCCGCCGCAAGGGGCACACCTGGTATTTCGAAAGCTGCGAGGCCTGGCGCACGGTGCTCAAACTGGGACTTACGGTCACGGCCATCGCCATGGCCTGGCTGATAGACAGCTGTGTCCTGGACTTCATGCAGCTGAACGTGGCACGGCTCTTCACGGGTTTCACATGCGGCGTGGAGCTGTGGTCGTTCCTCGAAAATGCCGCACAGCTCTCCGATGCACCGCTGTTCCATTGGCTGCGCCGCTATGTCCGCCGCCGTATCCGAAAGGAGGCGGGCGATGAGTAGGGGGCTGCAAAACTGCAACCCGGGCAATATCCGCCAGTCGAAGGTGCGCTACAAGGGCGAAGTGCGCCCCTCGCGCGACCCGGCGTTCAAACAGTTCGAGTCCCTTGCATGGGGCTACCGCGCGATATTCGTACTGCTTGACACCTACCGGATACGCTACGGGCTCGACACGATCCGGGGCATGATTTCGCGGTGGGCGCCGCCTTCGGAAAACCACACCGAAACCTACATCCGCGCCGTGGCCGACGCCGTCGGAATCCCGGACGGGCAACTGCTCGACACCCGCGACCGCACGACGATGCTACGCATGGCTGCGGCTGTATCGCGTGTGGAAAACGGCGCCGCGGCCGATATGGGCGAGGTGGAACTGGGGTGGGAACTGTTCGTCCGCGACAAGCCCGCATCCGGCTGACCCGCCCGGCGGGCGACGAAAGGAAACAGTAAACGGAGGCGGGTTGCGAGGATCCGCAAAGAGCCGGCAGCAGACCAAAAACCGGGACACCCCACCCGAATGTCGCACAAAACAATCCGAATTTACTATATTTGCAGAGATGAAAGCCGCCTCCCTGTCCGCACGACTCGACCGTATGCCGATGGTAAAAGCCGTCGCACCGTTCGCCGCGGGGATTCTCGCCGCGGACTGCTTCACGCTGCCCCTGTGGTTCCTCGCAGGGGCTTTTTTGCTGTCCGGGACGCTGGCGCTGCTGCTGCACTCACAGTCCGGCGCACTCGTAATGCTGCTTACGGCCGGGTTCGCCGCCTCGCAGCTCCGCGACACGGCGCACACGCTGCCCCGCGGTATATACACGACTTACGAACTTACCGTCGAGGGTATCCCCGCCGAACGCGGACGTTACACTTCGGCCGAAGCGACGGCCGTAGCGTGGCGCGACCCTTCGGACGGAACCTGGCACGCCTCGGGTGACCGCATAATGCTCTATGCCGACAGCCTTACGGCCCTCTACCCCGGCGAGAGAATCCGCTGCCGGGGTTCGGTGCGGCCGTTTCGCGGCGGAGCGGAAAGTTACCGCCGGCTGATGGCACGCCGGGGGTTCGCCGGAACGTTGTGGCTGTCGGAGCGCACCCTCATCGAGCGCCTGCCCGGACGGAGCAGCGCCCTGCACCTGCACGCTGTCGAGCGGATGCAACGGATCGGGATGCGGGACGATGCGGGCGCCGTCTGCCGCGCCATGGTCACGGGCGACCGGAGCGGCATCACGCAGGAGCTGCGCACGGTCTATTCGCACAGCGGGCTGTCGCACCTGCTGGCCGTCTCGGGACTGCACACGGGCATCGTCTTCGCACTGGTCAACCTCATGCTGTGGTGGCTGCCGCTGCTGCACCGCGGGCACTTGGTGCGCAACCTGCTCGCAACGGTCTGCATCTGGCTGTTCGTCGCGGCGGCCGGATTCCCACCCAGCGCCGTGCGGGCGGCCGTGATGTGCACGATGCTCCAGTTCGCCCTGGCCTCGGCGTCGGAGTACGTCGCACTCAACGCACTGGCGGCCGCCGGCTTCGGGATGCTGCTGTGGAACCCCGCCTGGCTGGGCGACATCAGTTTCCAGCTCTCGTTCATCGCCGTGGCGGCCATCCTCGCCTGGGGCGTGCCGCTCTGCCGACTGCTCCATACCCGCTGGCGGGCGCTCAACCTGCTCACGGACGCCCTCGTCATCAGCCTCGTGGCGGGCATCGCCACGGCACCCCTCGTATCGCACACCTTCGGCACAGTCCCGCTGGCGGGGCTGCTCGTCAATCCCGTGGCGATCCTCGTGGGAAGCATCGTCGTGCTGGGCGGCACCGTCTGGATGATCCTTCCCGTAAACTGGCTCGCCCCGACCTTCGACGCCGTGCTTTCGGGCACGGCCGGCCTACTCAACACGCTGGCCCGAGCTGCCGCAGCGCTCCCGGGCGGATATGCAGAATACACCCTCGGCGGCGGGGCGACGGCGGGCATCTACCTGTTTTTTCTGCTCACCACCCTGGCTGCATGGTCTTTCGAGCCGAAAAAAAGCGTACATTTGCCGGCATGATAACCCCCGGGGAATATACGCTGCTGCTGACGGACGAAGTGCAGCGGGCCATCGCCGCCAACCGCGGCCGCGACCCGCTGAAGGTGGCCTTAGACCGCAACACACCCCACGCCCGGCTGGTCGCCACGCAGGTCAAGTACCTCGCGCGGGCGGAGGCGAAACTCCCCTCGTACGCCGCCGCACAGTGCATCCTGCCGCCGCTGGCGTTCGAACAGGCATCGAGCGAAGCCTGCGCCGCCCACAAGCGGATCGCGGGCGGGGCCGTCCTCGATCTCACCTGCGGGCTGGGCGCCGACGCCTTTTTCCTGGCGCGTCGTTTCCGCCGCGTGGTGACGCTCGAACGCGACCAGACGCTCGCCCGCATCGCCGCGGAGAACTTCCGGCGGCTCGGCGCCACGAACATCGAGGTCGTCAACACCTCCGCCGAAGCATACCTCGCACAGCCCGGACTGCATTTCGACTGGGTCTATGCCGACCCCGACCGCCGTTCGGGCGACGGACGCAAACTGGTACGGCTCGAGGATTGTTCGCCCGACATACTCTCCCTGATGCCGCTCATCGGCAGGGCTTCGGGACGACTGTGCGTCAAAAACTCCCCGCTGTTCGACATCGGCGAGGCGCTGCGGCTCTTCCCCGGCGCCCGCGTAGAGGCCGTATCGCTGGGCGACGAATGCAAGGAGGTCGTCATCTATGCCGACGGCACGGGCCCCGGCATTACCGCGACCGCCCTCGGACGCGGCTCGTTCACGGCAACGCCCGCCCAAGCCGGCGCACCCCCGCACCCGGGGGCGTTCGAACCGGATCGTTACCGGTGGCTCGTGGTACCCGATGTGGCGTTGCAGAAAGCGCGGCTGGCACGGCTGCACCTGCGCGGCAAAGCCGACATATGGAGCGAAAACGGGTACGGTTTCGCTGCGGAGCGGCCAGAGGGGATAATTGGCAAAGTATTCGCAATCGAAAGTATCGAGCCCTACGACCCTCGGCGGCTGAAACGCGCGCTCAAAGGCTGCGGCGCGGAGTTGATGAAAAGGGACTTCCCGTTCGCCGCGGAGGAGCTGGCACGGCGGCTGGGCGTACATGCCGGCAACGACGTACGGCTGGCCTTCACGAAAATCGGGAGCGGTTTTTGGGTTGTACGGCTGGAATAGCTATATTTGCACGACAGGGACAGCGTCCGCCCCGACGGCACACGGGCCTCGGCACGGCGCCTCCGGGTTACGGGAACGGAAACGGCTTATGAAAATCAGCGAAATATTCACCTATTTTACGGACACGATCTTCCGGCGCGACATCCGCGAATGGCGCAACCCGGTGATCCGCTGGCTCGTGCAGCAATACCGGCTGCTGTTCTATACGGCGCGGGGCCTGCTCGAACACGGCACCATCGTCCGCAGCGCGGCACTCACGTTCTACACGCTGATGTCGCTGGTACCGATCGTCGCGGTGGTCTTCGCCGTCGTCAAGGGCTTCGGGCTGGCCGACGGGCTGGTGGAAAACCTCTACGCCCTCTTCCCGCAGAACCCCGAGATCGTAGACTACATCGTCACGTTCGCCGAAAAGGCGCTCGCCCGTACACAGGGCGGCGTGGTGGCCGCCGTGGCGCTGGTCATGCTCTTCTGGGCTGTGATCCGGGTCTTCGGCTCGATCGAAAGCGCCTTCAACAACATCTGGGAGGTCAAGGTCGATCGCAGCCTCACCCGCCAGTATACCGACTACATCGCCGTGGTGATGATCGTGCCGGTGCTGTGGGTCGTTGCCAATGCCGTCGGCAAATTCGCCCAGCAGATGCTGGGCTTCGACGGCAGCTGGTATTTCACCCTGCTCTCGCACCTGGCGTCGATGGTCATCATCTGGGTCATGTTCACCATCCTGTATATCATCATCCCCAATACGAAGGTCAAATTCAGGAGCGCCCTGATGGCGGGCATCGTCGCCGGCACGCTTTTCCTGCTTTTCCAGTGGGGATACCTCTACATCCAGCGGTGGATGACCTCCTACAATGCCATTTACGGCAGTTTCGCAGCGTTGCCGCTGTTGCTCATCTGGCTCCAGACCTCGTGGCAGATCCTGCTGTTCGGCGGCGAATTGTCGTTCGCCTACCAGAACATCGCCCGTTTCGGCGAAGAGCGCGAATCGCTGCTCATCAGCTACGACCAGCGGCGCAAGATCCTGCTGGCCGTGATGCTCACGGTCGTGCGGCGCTTCCGCGGCCAGGGCGGCGCCACCCCGGCCGACGAGATCCGGGCACAACTGGATCTGCCCACGCGCATCGTCAACGACATCCTTTACCAGCTCGTGCAGGCCGGACAACTGATCGCCGTGCCCTCGGGCGACGGCGAGCGCGAAGTGGCCTTCGCCCCGGCGCACGACCCCCAGTCGATGACCGTTTACGGCATACTCGAAGCGGTCGAAAAATCGGGGCAAACGACCGTCGACCTGACCCAGAGCGCCGAACTGACCCGCATCGACCAAGAACTGGAAACGCTCAAAGAGACCGCCCGCAAATCGCAGGACAACGTCCGGCTGGTGGATTTACTGTAAAACGATATGGAGAGACCTTTGGAACGCGTAGTGATCGTCGGCAGCGGAAACCTTGCCGAAGCATTGGCGCAGGCCGTCGCCCGAAGCGGCCTGCAACTGGTACAGTTGTTCGCCCGCAACGCCGCACGGGGGGAGGCTGTCGCCGCACTCGCCGGAACGCAGTGGACGGCAGACCCGGCACGGCTGGCCGACGCGGACATATACCTGATCTCTGTGAGCGACAAGGCCGTCGGGGAGGTAGCCGCGGCGCTGCCCCTGCCTGCAGGAGCCGTCGTCGCCCATACTGCGGGGAGCGTACCGCTCGATGCGCTTCCCGCCCACGCACGCCGCGCCGTCTTCTATCCGTTGCAAACCTTCACCAAAGGGCGCAGCGTGGATTTTTCGCAAATCCCCCTCTTCCTCGAAACCGATGACGAATCCCTGCGTCCCGCACTCGAAGCCTTCGCCCGCCGTCTTTCGCACACGGTGGTGTGGGCCGACTCGGCCTGCCGCGCCAAGGTGCACCTCGCGGCGGTTTTCGCCTGCAACTTCGTCAACCACATGTACGCCGTCGGCGAAGGCATCGTCCGCAGCGCGGGCCTGCCCTTCGACATACTCAAACCGCTCCTGGCCGAGACCGCTGCCAAGGCGCTCGACGCCGCCTCCCCGGCCGACGTGCAGACAGGCCCCGCCGTGCGCAACGACCTGCACACGATGGCACGCCACCGTGCACTGCTCGCCGCCGACCCCCGACTCGAAAACATCTACTCGATAATAAGCAACAACATATGGGAAACTTCAAAGAAGATATAGCCCGCACCGAGGCGTTTATCTTCGACGTGGACGGCGTGATGACCGACGGCGGCATCATCCCCACGCTCGACGGCGATTTCATCCGCCGCTACAATGCCAAGGACGGCTATGCGCTGGGCTACGCCGTCAAGATGGGCTACAAGGTCTGCATCATCACCGGCGGACGCGGCAAGACGCTCGAAAACCGCCTGCGGATGCTGGGTATCAACCGCTACTACACCGACTGCATGGACAAAATCACGGCCATGCGGGAATATTTCGCCGACGAGGGCATCGACCCCGCGCACGCGATCTACATGGGCGACGACATCCCCGACCTGGAGTGCATGCGCGAGGTGGGCATCCCGGTCTGCCCGGCCGACGCCGCGGCCGAAGTGATCGAGGCTTCGCGTTACGTCTCGGAGTTCCGGGGCGGCGAAGGGGCCGTGCGCGACATCGTCGAACAAGTGCTCCGCGCCCGCGGCGACTGGGCGAAAAACTCCGAGGGCGTCACCCCGTCGTCGCTGGCGGCATCGCGGTAAACCCGCCCCGGAACGGCCACGGAAAAGCCGGGCTTCGTTCGCGAAGCCCGGCTTTTTCATAATACTGCCTGAAGGCACCTATTGCATCCACTCGACATCCGTCGCATCGCGGAACAGGATGTTGAGCGGCCGCACAAGGCTCGCGGCATCGGCGGCGAAGATGAACCGCACCTTGTCGACGGGTACCGTCAGGAAGACCGTCGAGGGGTAGCCGCCGATCATGTCGACGCGATCGATGAGCGACCAGACGAATATTTCGAAAGGCATCTGGCCCGGCAGCAGCGTCAGCCCGGGGAATTCCGTTTCATACCCCGCCGAAGTGGTATCGGCAGGATGGGGTTTGAAGAACACGTCGTACTGCGCGCCGTACTGCTCCATGATCCGTGCTACATAATCGCGCTGCAAGCGGGCGCTGGCATCGTCGGCATGGCTCGTGCCGATGATGATGAGGTTTTTCTTCGGGGAGGCGTCGAACAGCGCTGCAAATTTGTCGTAATCGAATCCCGCCATGTCGTAGAACCGCTTGCGCGAGGACTCGGGCAGCGCCGAAAGCATCTCGTAAGGCTGGATGCTTTCGATCTCCATCTCCCCGAGCTTTTCGGTGATGAACGGACAGGAACTTTCCAGCAGCGAACCGTCCTGCACCACCAGCCGGTAATCGGGGCGGGTAGAAAGGTAATAAGGCCACGTATAGCTTTCGAACTCGGGCAGCGAACGGGTCTCGGGATAACGTCCGCCGTGGTTCCAGTCCAGCGCCTCGACCTCCGAGGCATAGCTCTCCCAGTTCTGCTCGGCCGTCGCCGCGTCGCCGAAATAGTTGTAAAAGTTATTGTAGGTTCCCGTACCGTCGGAGAGCATGCTCACCTTGACCCGTGCCGAATCGATCCCCTGCGCCACGAACCAGTCGTAGCCGATCCGGCAGCGCAGGTCGTCCACATAGAGGCCGAAGACGGCCGTCGGGTCGGCACTGTTGATCTCCAGGATACGGCGCTTCATTTCGCGCGCCATAGCCTCCATTTCGGCCTGCGTGGCGTCGGCCGTTCGGTCTGCGGCGGTCGTAACCTCGGCACGCGCCGGGAACTCCGCCGGGTCGAACGTCTTGGAGCGCGAATAGAACACGTAGCCGGGCTTGTCGTGCGAGAGCAGGTGAATGCCCGCATACAGGGTAGGCATCGTCCCGAACGTCACGTAGAAATAATAGTCGGGGGAGTCGTAGCCGGCCGACAGGGCCCCCTGCGACAGGCGGAAAGGCACGATCGCATCCCCGCATGCAAAGGCGAGCTGGGCGCTGCGTGCGGCACCCGGATTCTCGTCGAGGCTCAGTTCGACCTCGGAATATCCCGCAGGGCCCTCGGTCGCGGAAAGCCTGAACCACGTATCCCCCGCAGCCTTCGTCACACGCCACGGGGCGGGAGCCAGCACGGAAATCTTGCCCGCACGGGCCAGTCCGTCGAGCGACAGGAAATGTTCCCCGCCGTTGATTACGATCAGGTTCTGCGATACTTCGTCATCGCTGCACGCCGCGGTGCCCGAAAGCAACGCCAGGCAAAGGAAGAGCCGGAATAATCTTTTCATAAAGCGAATTGTTTTTCGATACTGCATATATAAACGCCGCGAATCCCGTTTTACTGCGTTGCCGCAAAAAATAACGGTAAAATTTAAGCCGCACGGGTTGTCCCGTGCGGCTTTGTCATTGAAAACGAGGAGTTAGCCGTTTCTTTTCTTCTTGATCCGGTCGAAATGCCCGCGGATGTGCTCGCGGAATAATTCCCGGCGGTATTTCAGATCGGCCTGCCAACCCAGCCAGCGGGTATAGCGCTCGCGCTTTTCAGGATAAATGTCGCGGATCGTCACCAGGATGCCCGTTTCCTCCACGCCGCCGAAATCGGGGTTCGACACCGTGTCGAAGACCCGCATCGTGGGCGAAAGGTTCATGTAGGCATTTATCAGCGGCGGGATGTTCTCGTTGAACTCGCGGATCTTCTGGATCAGTATCCGGTAGTTCTCCTGATAGGTACGCCCCGTGAAAAGCTGTTCGTAATAGGGGTCGTCCAAGTCGAGCTTCAACGGATGGATACCCTCCACGAGGTTCTCGCGGTCGGGGAAATAGCGGCGCAGGAACCAGATCAGCGCATTGCGCGCCACGGCCTTGTAGGTCGTATACATCGTCACCTTGCCGAAAAGGTATTTCGCATTCGGATCCAGCACGATCAGCGCCCCGAGGCCGTCCCAAAGGTTATCCAGCGCGTAGATGCTCTTGGCGTTGCCGCGCGCCTGGTAGGAGGGCTGCACGAACGAGCGTCCCAGCTCGATGGTGCGGGGCAGGTACTTGCGACGGAACTTGTCGCTGAAACGGAAATAGTGTTCGGTCGAGAGGTGGCGGGGATATTCGTCCGTACAGATGATGAAACGGTAGCCTCCGACGATCTCCCCGGCCGCCGGATCCCAGACGATCAGCTGGTAATACCCGTCCTCGGCCAGGTCTTCGGCGTCGATATCCACCTCCCGGCCCGTACCGCCGCCGGCGCCGCGGAACGCGATCTCGCGCAGCCGTCCGATTTCACGCATCAGCGCCGGGCACTCCGACGCCGGGAAGATATAGATCTCGTTCCCGGCCTTCTTCGTGTCGCGCGCTTTGCGCACGGGCGTAAGCTCGGCGCGGAGCAATTCCCGGTCGACGGGAGGTATGATAGGTTCCATTTCTCGTGCTTGCATAACTTAGGACAAAAATACCGATTTACCCGTTATTTTCCGCCGGGAGGAGCATATTTTCCAAAAAATACGCTTTTTTGCGTACGAACTCCGCCTGGTCGCGGAGGCCGCCGTAGCGTTGCAGCTCGGCGACGGGGATGGGGTCGCCCACGAGGATGCGGAAATGCTTGCCCTTCTGCGAAAACATCTCGTCGGACAACCACAGCATCTCGATATTGAATTTCACGCCCAGCATCCGGCGGATACGGTCGACGCGGTAAAAGAAGTTCGACAACCGCCCCTCGACGAACACCGGCACGATCTGGCGCTGCGAGGCATAGGCTTTCTTCAGGAAATTGGTCTTCCACGGCAGATCGGTCACCTCGCCCCCGATGCAGCGCGAGCACAGCCCGGCGGGGAAGGTGAGGATGGGCAGCTCGCCAAAGAACTCCTCGTCGAACTTGCGGGCGTAAAGGCTGTTCTGCGAACCGTGCTTGTTGACCGGGATCCACAGCGGGCGGAGGGGTTCGAGGTGCATCAGCAGGTCGTTGACCACCACGCGCGCATCGCCGAAGCGGTCGATCAGCTTGTCGGCCAGCATCATGCCATCCATCCCCCCGAACGGGTGGTTCGAGGCGAAGAGGTAACGGCCTTTGGGATCGAGTTTTTCGAGCCCTTCGACCGAATAGGTCACCTGCCATTCGCGGAAACAGGCGCGGATGAACTCCTGCGGCGGCAGGTTCCAGTAATGCTCGAGGATGTAATTGATTTCCGGCTCATGGATCGTACGGCGGAGCCAGCGGAGGACGAACCCGGGAACCCAGCGGGCCAACCGCGGGGCTTTCTCGGCGAGTACCGCTCCGATATCTATTCTGGGCATAGGGATGTTCAAAAAATTATATCCGCAAATATAGGTATTGTTTTTCGAAAAATCCCTAACTTTACACCCAAATCGACCTCATCGGCAACGAATATGTCTCAGTACCATACACCTGTGCTTTTGAAAGAGTCCGTCGGTCTGCTCGGCATCGACCCCGCAGGCACCTATGTCGACCTCACTTTCGGCGGGGGCGGCCACTCGCGCCGTATCCTCGAAGAACTGGGGCCCGAAGGGCGGCTCTATGCCTTCGACCAGGATCGCGACACGCTCGCCAACGCCCCCGCCGACGGACGGTTCCACTACGTCGAAAGCAATTTTCGGTTCCTGCGCGGAGCCCTCAGGCTGCGCGGGGTGACCGAGGCAGACGGCATACTGGCCGACCTGGGAGTCTCGTCGCACCATTTCGACGCCGTGGAACGGGGTTTTTCGTTCCGGGGCGAGGCGCCGCTGGACATGCGCATGAACCAGCGGGGCGGGCTGACGGCGGCGAAGGTCGTCAACAGCTACCCGGCCCAGACGCTGACGCAGCTGCTGGGGGACTGGGGCGAACTGGACACCCCGTGGAAGGTCGCCAACTGCATCGTCCGGGCGCGGGAAACGGCACCGATTCAAACCACGGCGCAGCTGGTCGAGGCCGTCCGTCCCTGCACGCCGAAGAAAGACGAGTCGAAGTTCCTGACCAAGCTCTTCCAGGCACTCCGCATCGAGGTCAACGGCGAGATGGAGGCACTCAAGATGGCGCTCGAACAGAGCCTCAGGGTATTGCGCCCGGGCGGCCGGCTGGTCGTCATCTCCTACCACTCGCTCGAAGACCGGCTGGTAAAGAATTTCCTGCGCAGCGGCAATTTCGCGGGCGAGGTGGAAAAGGATTTCTACGGCCGCGCCCTCACGCCGTTCGAAATCCTCACGCGCAAGGCGGTCGTCCCCTCGGACGAAGAACTGGAACGCAACCCCCGGTCGCGCTCGGCGAAGCTGCGCGCCGCCGTAAAACGATGACCCGGCCATGTATCCCGACCACGAATTCGACCCCATAACCCCCGAAGAGGAGGCGCAGCGCGCACAGGAAGCGGAATTCGCCCGCCGCGTGCGGCGCGAGGTACTGCGCATCGAACGGGGCGAGGCCGAGGAGGAGATCCGCGCCGACCTGGAGCGCGAGGCAGAAGAGAAGGCCGAAGCCGAGGAGCGCGAACGCAGGGAGCGCCGCCGCAAGGCCAGTACCTTCTGGCAGCTTTTTTCGGGCACGATCCTCGTACGCGAAGGCGTATCGAAATATTACCCCTACATGCTCTCGATCGCGGGCATGTTCTTCCTGAGCATCGCCGTCATGTTCACGGCGCTGCACCTCGACATGAAATACACGCGCCTCGAACGCGAAGTCCAGATCCTGCGCGAACGGTCGATCCGCCTGCAGGAGCAGCGTTACAGCCGTACGACCCACTCGGCCATCGTCGAGCGGCTGCGCGAACGCGGCATCGACCTCAATGACCCCTCCGCCCCGGGCGAAATCATCGAAAATTAAACGGCGATGAAACAGGAGCGTTCGAAGATCAAAAGCGACATTCTGCTGCGGGTACGGCTGCTTTACGTGCTGTTCATACTCGCGGGGCTCACCGTGTTCGCACGCCTGGTCTGGGTACAGCTTTTCAGCGCCGAAGTGGCCTACAACGCCGACCGGCTCGCCAGCCGCATCTTCACCGAAGAGACCATCCCGGCCCAGCGGGGCAGCATCCTCTCGCGCAACGGGGCGCCGCTGGCGACCTCGATCTTCCGCTACCAGGCGGCCTTCGACTTCGCTTCGCCCGGCCTCGATTCGCTCAAGACTTTCCGCGAACAGAGCGACTCGCTCGCCAAGCTGCTCTCCGCCTTCTTCAAGGACAAACCCGCCTCGGAATACGCCCGCCGCTTCCGCGAGGAGCACGCCCGCCGCTACCGGCTGGTCAACGGCCGCGACACCTCCTACCTGCGCTCCGAAGGGTGGCTGTCGTGCATGATGGATCGCCTGCGGGGCGAAGAGTACGTCACCCGGAAAATCTACGACACGATCCGCGACCACACACCCGTCAACATCTTCCCCCGCGAGGTGGACTATGCCGAATGGCAGACCCTGCGGCGTTACCCGATGCTGAACTGGAACATGGGCATGGTCTACCGCCTCGTCGAACGCGACCAGCGCATCTACCCGCAGGGCGAACTGGCGCGCCGTACGATCGGGCTCACGGGCGACAAGGGCAATTACGGCATCGAGGAGGCCTACCGTGAGGAACTCGCGGGACGGGACGGCAAGGCGCTGCGGCAGCGCATCGCCCGGGGCTTCTACGGCCGCGTGGCGGGAGCCGGGCATGAAGACCCGGTGGACGGGTACGACATCGTGACGACACTCGACCTCGACCTGCAGGACGTGGCCGACAAAGCGCTGCGGCGCCAGTTGGAAGCCCAGAACGCCATCTGGGGCACGACCATCGTCATGGAGGTGGAGACCGGCGAGATACTCGCCATGGCCAACCTGGGCCGCTCGGGTTCCTCGGGCGGCAGCTATTACGAAAGGGAGAACTACGCGCTGGGACGCAGCATGGAGCCCGGATCGACCTTCAAGCTGGCGACGATGCTCACGCTGCTCGACGACGCCGGCATGTCGCCCGAGACGACCTACGACACGCACAACGGCGACCCCGTGACGGTCGGCCCGGCCCGTAATATCCGCGACTCGCACCGGGGCGACCATGTCATCGGCTTCCGCCGCGCCGTAGCCTCGTCGTCGAATGTCTATTTCGCCAAGGCGATCTGGGATCGCTACGGCATCACGGGCAAAAAACAGGAATACAGCGACTTCCTGCACGAAAAACTCCACCTGGGCAAGACCGTCGGGCTGGAACGGCTCGGCGAACGCGCCCCGTCGATCACCGCCGACTGGAAAGTACCCGACCCGGGCGTCATGCTCGTCAAGATGAGCTACGGCTACCGCGTGCGGCTGGCGCCGATCCAGATGATCACGTTCTACAACGCCATCGCCAACGGCGGGAAGATGATCTCGCCCGTGCTGATCCGCGAACTGCGGCGCGGTGACCGCGTCGAGGAGCGGTTCGAGACGCAGACCATCGCCTCGTCGATCTGCTCGCGCGCGGCATTGCGCGAAGTGCAGCGCTGCCTCGAACTGGTCTGCACGCAAGGTACCGCAAGCCTCTATTTCAAGGACTCCACGCGCCTGCGCGTGGCCGCCAAGACCGGCACGGCGCAGATCACCGACGCCCGCAGCCGCGAGGGGCGCTACTACCTCGGTTCGATGGTCGCCTATTTCCCGGCCGACAATCCCCGCTATACGGTGCTGACGACCATCGAAACCCGGGCGCAACCGGGCAAAGCCTACTATGGCGGGCCGCTGGCGGGCCCCGTGGTCAAACGGATGGTCGATTACATTTACAACCGCAACCGCGACTGGTACGGCCGCGTGGAACGGCACGGCGGCCGCTGCTACCCGGGGCACGTCAAGGGCGGCGACATCGCCCAGATCCGCCGCGTGGCCGACAAGTTCTCGCCCCGCGCCTCGTTCGACCAGCGTACGGGCTGGGGGCGCGCCCGGGTCGACAGCCTCTCGAACGTAATCATCACGAGCCTCCCGCCCGAAACAGGGACGATGCCCGACGTGCGCGGCATGGGGCTCAAGGATGCGCTGTTCGTACTCGAAAGCCGCGGGCTGAAAGTCCGTTTTTCGGGCGCGGGCGCCGTAACACAGCAAAGTATCCCCGCCGGAGCCCGCATCACGCCTGGCTCGACGGTCGGCATAACACTGAAATAAGATGAAAACACTGAAAGACCTACTCAAAGATACGCCCGTCACGGCGCTGCACGGCGACGGTTCCACGACGGTGGCCGCCCTGGCCTACGATTCGCGGGCCGTGACGCGGAGCGACTGTTTTTTCGCCACCCGCGGCACGCAGTCCGACGGGCACGACTTCATCCCCGACGCCGTCGCAAAAGGCGCCTCGGCCGTCGTCTGCGAGCAGTTGCCTGCCGAAACGGCCCACGGGGTGGCCTACGTCGTCGTCCCCGACGCCGCAGGAGCGCTGGCCGACATGGCCGCAGCCTTCTACGGCCACCCGAGCCGCGAACTGAAACTCGTGGGCATCACCGGCACCAACGGCAAGACCACGACCGCAACATTGCTCTACGACCTGGTGCGGGCACTGGGCTACAAGGCCGGGCTGGTCTCGACGGTCGTCTACAAGGTCGGCGAACGCATCGTCGAGGCGACCCACACCACGCCCGACCCCGTGCGGCTGAACGCCATGATGCGCGAGATGGCCGACGAAGGGTGCGAATACTGCTTCATGGAGTGTTCGTCGCATGCCATCGTGCAGCAACGCACGCGGGGACTGCATTTCGCGGGCGGCATCTTCTCGAACATCACCCACGACCACCTCGACTACCACAAGACCTTCGCCGAATACATCCGCGCCAAAAAACTCTTCTTCGACTCCCTCGCCAAGGATGCCTTCGCCCTGACGAACGCCGACGACAAGAACGGCCGCGTCATGGTGCAAAACACCGCAGCCGGGGTACACACCTATTCGCTGCGCACGATGGCCGATTTCCGCTGCAAGATAGTCGAGATGCACGTCGACGGCATGCTGCTGCGCATCGACGGACAGGAGGTCTGGGTCGGGCTCGTAGGACGCTTCAACGCCTATAACCTGCTGGCCGTCTACGGCGCCGCGGTACTGCTGGGACTCGACCGCACCGAAGTGCTGCGTGCCATGAGCATGCTCCATGCCGTGAGCGGGCGCTTCGAATTCGTGCGGGCGGAGAATGGAACCACGGCCATCGTCGACTATGCGCATACGCCCGACGCACTGGAAAACGTCATCCAGACCATCCAGGAGATCCGCACCCCGGCGCAACAATTGATCGTCGTCTGCGGCTGCGGCGGCGACCGCGACCGCACCAAACGGCCCGAGATGGCGCAGATCGCGGTGAAATACGCCGATACGGCCATCTTCACCTCGGACAACCCGCGCCACGAGTCGCCCGGGGCGATCCTCGACGAGATGGCCGCCGGCCTCGACCCCGGCGCCCGGTTCCTGCGCATCGTCGACCGTGCCGAGGCCATCCGCACCGCCGCAATGCTCTCCCGGCCGGGCGACATCCTGCTCATCGCGGGCAAAGGGCACGAAACCTACCAGATCATCGGCGACGTAAAACACCACTTCGACGACAAGGAGGAGGTCGCCAAGGCCTTCGGCACACTCAGGAACTAAAAACCCGACATACGACATGTTCTATCACATTTTCAAACATTTAGGCGAACACTACGACATCCCGGGCTCGGGTATGTTCCAGTATATTTCGTTCCGCGCGGCGGCGGCCATCATCCTCGCGCTGCTGATCGTCATCATCTTCGGCCGCAAGATCATCGACTTCCTGCGCCGCAAGCAAATCGGCGAGGACATCCGCGACCTCGGGCTCGAGGGACAGCTCCAGAAACGCGGCACCCCCACGATGGGCGGCGTCATCATCCTGCTGGCGATCCTCGTCCCGATCCTGCTCTTCGGACGGCTCGACAACATCTACATCCAGCTGATGATCGTCTCGACCGTCTGGCTGGGGCTGATCGGCGGGCTGGACGACTACATCAAGGTCTTCCGCCACAACAAGGAGGGGCTCAAGGGCCGCTTTAAGATCGTGGGCCAGGTCGGGCTGGGCATCATCGTCGGCACGACGATGTGGCTTTCGCCCCAGATCATCGTCCGCGAGAAGGTCACGCAGCCCGTGCAGACCGTCTACCTGAACCCCGACGGGTCGGTGATCGAAAGCGTGCAGCGGAACGTCGTCCTGAGCTCGGAAAGCACCAAGACCACCAAAACCACCATCCCCTTCGTCAAGAACAACGAATTCGACTACGGATGGCTCACGGGCGAAACCAGCGCCGCCACGTGGCTGCTCTACGTGCTGGTGGCGATCTTCGTCGTCACGGCGGTGTCGAACGGCGCCAACCTCACCGACGGCCTCGACGGGCTGGCCACGGGCGTCTCCGTCCCGATCGTGGCAGTACTCGGCGTACTGGCCTACCTCTCGGGGCATATCGTCTACGCCGACTACCTCAACATCATGTATATCCCCGACAGCGGAGAGCTGGTCGTCTTTGCGGCGGCCTTCGCGGGGGCGCTGGTCGGCTTCCTGTGGTACAACTCCTTCCCGGCGCAGATCTTCATGGGTGACACCGGCTCCCTGTCGATCGGCGGCATCATCGCCGTCTTCGCCCTCTGCATCCGCAAGGAACTGCTGCTGCCGCTGCTGTGCGGCGTGTTCCTGGTCGAGAGTTTCTCGGTGATGATGCAGGTCGGCTACTTCAAATACACCAAACGCAAATTCGGCGAAGGGCAGCGCCTGTTGCTGATGGCTCCCGTACACCATCATTTCCAGAAAAAAGGGCAGTTCGAAACCAAGATCGTGCTCCGCTTCTGGATCATCTCGCTGCTACTGGCCGCCATTACCCTGGTAACGCTCAAAATACGTTAATAAACCGCCATGTATACCCCGACCCGCCTTACCGCCATCGCCTTGCTCCTCGCAACGTCGCTCCAGGCCCAGCCGCCGCAGCGGATGGTACGCTCGCAGATCCCGGAACCCTACCCCGTGCTTACGGCCACGCCGTCGGGAGAGGCCGTACCCGAATCGCCCGACCCGCTGGTGCGCTACCGCTGGACGAAAGTATCGCCGGACGACGGGCTGGAGATATACACGGTCTACCCCAGGCAGGCGACGGCCTCGAACCCCGAAGCCGCCGACCTCGGAGACCCGCGCCGGATCACCGTCAGCGACGCATGCGACCTGATGTTCGACTTCGGCCAGGTGAACGCCGGATGGCTCGAATTCGACTGCGACACCCCCGACGTCGCGTTCGAGGCCAGCATCAGCGAGTTCAACGAACCGGCCGTGTTCAACGCCGGCTCGGAGCACCCGGTGAAAACCGCCGTCCCCGCTCGCTACGGCAACAGCTTCCGGCTGGAGCTGAACCGGGAGCTCTACGAAGGCGTCCGCTTCGGGTGGATACACGTCCGCAGCCTCCGGAAGCCCGCCGTCATCCGCAACGTACGGCTTATCTGCCAGACCAAACCGGTCAACTACGAAGGGTGGTTCGATTGCAACGACCCGCAGCTGACGCGCATCTGGTACACGGGAGCCTACACCGTGCGGCTGAACCTGCTGAAAGACTATTTCGGGGCGATCCTCATGGAGCGCAGCGACCGCCATTCATGGACGGGCGACGCCTATACGGCGCAGGCCGCGGCGCTGGCCGCCTTCGGCAACTTCCCGTTCATCCGCAAGAACCTGCTTTACACCTCGACGCAGGACAACGGCATCGCCAGCTACTCGCTCTATTGGGTGCTGAGCCTGCTGGATTACTACAACTATACGGGCGATGCGGAGACGCTCGCCCTGCTGACCGAAAACGCCTGCCGGAAACTCGACGCCGCCTACGACCACTACGACACGCTGCCCCGGCTCTGGTTCTACGGCTGGGACGAGCGGCTCGGGGCGGGTTTCGAAGCCCCCGATTTCCGGGAGCCGCAGACCGCCTACCGTATGCTGGCCATCGGTACCTGGCGGCAGTTCGCCGCTGCCATGCGCCAGGCCGGCAACCGGGAACTGGCCGGGAAATACGAGCGTTACGCCGACGAAAAGACCGAAGCCCTGCGCCGCAATCCCCGCTGGTACGAGGGGTTGGGACTCTTCGCTGCCACGGATGCCGCCAACGCCGGGTTCGCCACGCCCGCCGAGCGCGAAGCCCTGCTGGCCCGGAATTTCTCCGACCGCCTGCAGCGGGTCTCATACTCGCCCTTCAACCAGTATTTCGTATTGCAGGCATTGGCGTCCCTGGGAGCTTACGACCGTGCGCTGCACACCGTCGACGATTGCTGGGGCGGACAATTGCGCTATGGCGCCACCACCTTCTTCGAGGTGTTCCGCCCCTCGTGGAACGACTGCAAACTTTCCGACAACGACGCCCCGGTCAACAACCAGTGCGGCTACACCAGCCTGACCCACCCGTGGAGCGCCGGTGTCACCAAGTGGCTGAGCGAGGAGGTGCTGGGCATAAAACCCCAGCTCCCGGGCTTCGTCCGCTTCGCCGTGAAACCCCGCCTCGCCGGATCGCTCACCCGCGTGGAGGGCGGAGTCCCGACGCCGCGCGGCATTGCCCGGGCATCGCTCGACATGACCGCGCGCCGCGGTTCGCTCACCGTGCCCGAAGGTTCGGAGGCCGAATTCTGCATCCCCGCGGACGGACTTCGCATCGGCACCATATACCTCGACGGCAAGCCCTGTGCCGCCGACCGTACGAACGACGGCTACTACCGTATTTCGGGGATCGGCGCGGGGCGCCACGCCATCCGGTTCGATGCCGAAGGCGAATTCCGCCCCCTGCAAACGCAGGAGGAGATCGCCTACCGCATCCCCGCTGAAAAATTCAGCGAGGACGCCGCGACGCAGGGCGACTGGCAGGATAAATACGGCTCGCAGGGCTACGTGCTCTTCAGCTACGATACGGCGGGCGCACACCGCGTAAAACAACCCGACCGCATCCGCAGCATCGTCTACGCGAACTACGACCGCATGGGCCACGTACACTATGCCGATGCGGCAGGCGACCCCCGTGCACTCCGATCCGACCGCCGGGGTGACGGCTCCCGCAGCCTGGGCGCCATCGTCACGCGCGACCCGGTCGCCTGCTGGCAGGTGATGACCGTCGACCTCGACGCCCGGGACACGCAGCCCTACCGCATTTCGCTCTATTTCGCGGACTACGAACGGGCGGGGCGCCGCAGCGCCTTCGAGGTTTTCGACCTTCGAACCAAAGAACTGCTCGCTCCGGTATACATGGTACGTGACTACGGTGAAGGCAAATACGTCACGTTCGAAGCCTCGGGTTCCGTGCGCATCCGCATCTGCCAGGTGCGCGGCCCCAATGCGGCCTGTTCGGGAATATTCTTCGACTGAAACGATAAAACATAAAAGATGAAACGCATCGCAGTCCTGGGCGGAGGCATCAGCGGTTACGGCTCCGCGATCCTCGCCAAAAAGAAAGGGTTCGACGTATTCCTCTCCGATATGGGGAAGATCGCCGACCGCTACAAAGCCAAGCTCGACGAGTGGCAGGTTCCCTACGAGGAAGGCGGCCACACCGAGGAACGCATCCTCGCGGCACACGAGGTCATCAAGTCGCCGGGCATCCCCGAAACGGCCCCCATGGTGCGGAAAATCCGTGCGGCAGGCATTCCCGTCATTTCGGAAATGGAGTTCGCAGGCCGTTACCTGGGCCGGTCGAAGTGCATCTGCATCACCGGCTCGAACGGCAAGACCACTACCACGTCGCTCGTCTACAAGATCATGCGCGACGCCGGGATGAACGCCGCCCTGGGCGGCAACATCGGCGAGAGTTTCGCCTACTCCGTGGCCACGGGCGACTACGACTGGTACGTGCTGGAATTAAGCTCGTTCCAGCTCGACGGCATGTTCAGGTTCCGCGCCCACATCGGCGTGCTGATGAACATCACGCCCGACCACCTCGACCGCTACGGACACTGTTTCCAGAACTACGTCGATTCGAAGATGCGCATCACGCAGAACCAGAACTCGCGCGATTATTTCGTCTATTCGGGCGACGATGAGGTGATCTGGCAGCAGCTTCCCAGGTACGACCTGCGCATGAAGCAACTTCCCTTCGCCGCAAAGAATGCCGTGGCGAGCGGTGCCGGCGACGCCTTCCTCTGCGACGGCAAATTCACGGCGGCCGTCGGGAAGGCCTCGGTCGAGATCGACACGGCCAAGATGCAGCTCAAAGGGCTGCACAATGCCTATAACGCCATGGCCGCGGCTCTTGCGACCCTTGCGGCAGGCGTCGCGCCGGCCTCGATCCGCCGCTCGATCTACGGCTTCGCCCCCGTCTGCCACCGTCTCGAACCCGTCCGGGAAAGCGGCGGCGTACTGTGGATCAACGATTCCAAGGCCACCAATGTCGACTCGGTATACTATGCGCTCGAAAGCATGACGCGCCCCGTGGTATGGATCGCCGGGGGCACGGACAAAGGCAACGACTACGAACCGCTGAAGGCTTTCGCCCGTGCGAAGGTACATACGCTCGTCTGCATGGGCGCGGACAACACCAAGCTGATCGAAGAGTTCACGGGTGTGGTGCCCGAAGTGGTCTCCACCGGCTCGCTCGACGCCGCGATGGAGGCCGCCAAAGCCGCCGCACAGCCCGGCGACGCGGTGCTGCTCTCGCCCGCCTGCGCGAGTTTCGACCTCTTCAAAAACTACGAAAACCGCGGCGAGCTGTTCAAGGCGTGGGTAAACGAAAAGGCATAGCACGATGAAGCTCGGCGAACGGAAATACACGCAGGACGAAGGGCCGGCGCAGGAGCCCTGGACGGAAGCGCCCGGGAAATCCCCCCGCGCAGCGGACGGGAAGACCGGGGCGCAGGACGCGCCCCGACGCCGCGGCGTGCGCGGCACCGATACCGGGGAGAGCGCCTGCGAAACCCCCGAAGCCCCCGAAAAACACAAGTTCCGGCTCTTTACCGGCGACCGCGTCCTGTGGATCATCGTCGCGGCGCTGGCGGTGATTTCCGTGCTGGTGGTCTACTCGTCGACGGCCAAGATGGCCTACGACGCCCACACGGCGCGTACCACGGCCCATTTCCTGCGCCAGCAACTCATCATCCTCGTCGTCAGCCTCATCATCATGGTCGCCGTGCAGAAGATCAACTGCCGGATTTACAACCTGTTCTCCCGCCCCGTCTATTTCCTTTCGGTAGCACTCACCGTCGCCGTCTATTTCATCGGCGCCACGACCAACGGCGCCGCCCGCTGGATACCCCTCGGGCCGTTCCAGTTCCAGCCCTCCGAGGCGCTGAAGGTCGCCACGGTACTGTTCCTGGCCCGGCAACTGGCCGGACGGCAGTCGAAAATCGATAAAATACGCATCGTCCCGTCGCTCAAATTTTGGACGTGGCGTTCGTCGCGCGAACAGCGCCGCATCTGGCGCGAGGGGACATGGCCGATCCTGATGCCCGTCGTGGTCTCGTGCGCGGTGATCTTCCCGGCCCACACCTCCTCGGCCGTACTGGTTTTCATGGCCTCGTGGGTCATGATGCTCATCGGGCGCGTCCGGCTGGGCGAACTGGTGAAACTCATCGGGCTGGCCTGCATCGGCATCGTCTTCATCATGACCCTCAACCTGGGGCGCAGCGAGACTGCCGAAGGGCGCGTCTCGACATGGATCCATCTCTGGACACGCTCGCAGACCGAAAAACCGATCGAGCACCTCACCGACACCGAGCGGTCGATGATCGCCATCCACAACGGCGGGGTCTTCGGCGAAGGCGCCGGACAGAGCGCCATGCGCGTCGAGATGATCCATCCCGAAAGCGACTATGCCTACGCCTTCTTCGTCGAGGAATACGGCATCGTACTGGCACTGGCCTTGCTGATGCTCTACCTGTGGATATTCTTCCGGGGCATCGAGATATTCCGCCGCTGCGGGACGGCATTCCCGGGGCTGCTGGTACTGGGGCTCGCCCTGTTGATAACCTGCCAGGCGCTGCTGCATATCATGGTGACCGTCAACCTGATCCCCGAAACGGGACAGACGCTGCCGCTGATCTCGCGCGGCGGTTCGTCGACCATCTTCACCACCATCGCGCTGGGCATGATCCTCAGCGTCAGCCGCCAGAACGACGAACAGTCGCACGATACGCCCCGCAGCGAATCCATTTACGAAAAATAACACGGTCATGGACGACATAAGACTCGACAAATACCTTTGGGCGGTGCGGGTGTTCAAGACCCGCAGCGACGCCACGGATGCCATCCGCAACAACAAAGTCACGGTAAACGGCTCCGCCGCCAAACCCTCGCGCGAAGTGAAGGTCGGCGACGTGATCGCCGTGCGCAAGATGCAGGTGACCTACTCCTACCGGGTGCTCGACCTCGTGTCGAGCCGCCAGCCGGCCAAGAATGTCCCCCTGTACTGCCTCAACATCACCCCGCAGGAGGAGCTGGACAAGCTCAGCATCCCGCGCGAAACGATCTTCGTCTTCCGCGACCGCGGTACGGGGCGCCCGACCAAAAAGGAGCGCCGCGAACTGGACGGGCTGATGGACGGAATCTACTACGACGGGGACGAGTAGGCCAGCATGTCCGGTGTCTCCCCATACGAACTCCTGACCTTCGCGTCGTCGTCCGTAGCCGCCGCCCTGGGCGCCCTGCTGCTGGGGCTCCGCATCCCGGGCGGGCAGGCGCTCGGCACCCTGCGCACGGCAAGGGGCTATCTGGCGCTGTCCTGTTTCATCTGGGCTGCGGCAGGTTTCGCCGGCACGTTCCTGCATCCGGACGTCGGGGATATGCCCTGACCATCCGCCAGACCGAAGCTTATTACGACGAGGAACAGGAGAGGAGGCTCGAAGTCGTCCGGTCGGAATTTGCGCGCATCCGCGGCACCCAGAACCTGCGGCGTGGTTTTCTATGGCAGGATCGGCAAACAGTTGAAAATCCCCACGGGATAAAACGCAAAAACGGACGGATCATCATGCAAGCACGATATCCGTCCGTTTTTTATTTCGAGCCCATCGGCTCTTTTTCAACCGTTTATTTACTTCTTGTTGAAGAAATTCATCGTCCGTTCCAACCCGATCGTCGTGAACGAAAGGATCGCGTCGCCGAACACCTTGAGCCGCTCGGGCAGCGCCTTGCGCTCCTCGTCCGACCACTCCCCCAGCACATAATCGACCTGGTGGCCCCTGGGGAAATCCCCGCCCACGCCGAAGCGCATCCGGGCGTAGTCCTCCGTTCCCAGCAGCTCGGCGATATTCTTCAGCCCGTTGTGCCCCCCGGCACTCCCCCGGGGACGCATACGCAGCGTGCCGAACGGCAGCGCAATGTCGTCCGAAACCACCAGCAGGTTTTCCGGGGCGATCTTCTCGGCCTCCATCCAGTAACGGACGGCTTTGCCCGAAAGGTTCATGTAGGTCGAGGGTTTCAGCAGGATCAGCGTACGCCCCTTATGCTTCAACTCGGCCACATCGCCGTAACGCGCCGTCGTAAAAACAGCGTTGGACGCCTCGGCGAGGGCGTCCAACACTTTGAATCCGATGTTGTGCCGGGTTCCGGCATATTCGGCGCCGATATTTCCCAACCCAACAATAAGGTATTTCATACGCTACCGATTAGGCTTGTGCCGCCGCACCGCGCGATGCACGGGTTACGCGCACTGCGCAGACGGCCGTCGAAGCCGGAGTGACGAATTTCAGGTTCTCGAATGCCAGGTCGCCTACGAAGATGGTCTTGCCGACACCCAGTTCGGTTACGTCCACGACCAGTTCGTCGGGCAGGTTCTCGACCAGCGCGCTCACGACGAGCTTACGGGCCGACAGCGTCAACTTACCGCCGACCTTCACACCTTCGGCGTTACCCGTCAGGCGTACCGGAATGGCGATGGATACGGGTTTACCCTCGGCAATGCGGTAGAAATCGAGGTGGAGGATCTGCTCGCGGATGGGGTGGAACTGCGCCTCACGCAGCACGGCCTGCTCTTTCTTGCCGTCGAAATCGAACTCGACGATGTAAGAGTTGGGGGTGTAGATCAGGGCCTTGATCTCGCGGGGGTCTACCGAGAAGGAAACCGACTCGCCGTTGCCCGACAGTACGCAGGGTACCATACCCTCGCGGCGTACGGCCTTGGCCGCTTTCTTGCCGTACTCATCACGCTTAACGGCCTTTACAGAGATAGTTTTCATAATACGTTTGTTTTTTAATGTGTTACCACCGGCGGTTCTCAGCCCGGCCACGCAAGCCGCGCCCCAATTCCGCCTGTTTCGGATCGCAAAGATAAGGTAAAATATTAAGAATCAAAAATCAACCGTAAAAAATTCGTTTCCGGGCAAAAAAATTTCGGTTTGGGATTTAACTTTTGCAACTTTAACGCGTCTTACAGACAAACCCTCATGGAAGAGACCCGCGACATACCCGCAGAAGAACTCTCGGCGCTACGCAATCCCGCCACCCGGCGCGGGGCGTTCGACCGTCTGGTCGGGGCATACCTGCGGCCGCTTTACTGGCACGCACGACGGCTGGTCGTCGTCCACGAGGATGCCGAGGATGTGGTACAGGAAACCTTCATCCGCGCCTACGACAAGATCGGCACCTTCCGGGGCGGAGCCGGGGAACTGGGGGCATGGCTCTACCGCATCGCCACGAACACCGCACTGACGATGCTGCGGCAGCGCAGGCCGGGGCTCTTCTCCTCGCTCGACGACGTAAGCCGCATCCTGGCAAGCCGCGTGGCGGAGGAGTGCGGCGAGGATGCCGACCGGACGCTGGTACGTTTCCAGCAGGCGATCCTGGAGTTGCCGCTCAAGCAACGGCTGGTCTTCAACCTCCGCTACTACGACCGGATGCCCTACGGACAGATCGCCCGCGTGCTGGGGCAGCGCGAAGAGACGCTCAAGGTCAATTACCACCATGCGGTACAGAAACTGAAAGAGAAACTAACACGGGAACTATGAACCACGAATTCGGAAATATCGGCAGGCGGCTGCCTTACGACCTGCCTGAGCATCGTCTCGAAGCGTTGCACGAACGCATCCTGCGCAATACGGCGGCACGGCCCGCACCCGCTGCCCGCACCCGCCGGCTTTACCTGGCGGCAGGGGTGAGTGTCGCGGCAGCCCTCCTGGCAACGGGCATCCTCGTCTCCGGACACCTCAGCCACCGCGCCGAGGCCCCGCTGCCGGACATCGAGCAGATGCTCGCCACGACCCCGACCGAAACCCTGCAACAGGCTGCGGCGGAGAACTACGACGACATACTCTACAACCAGCAACTTTAAAATTCCATGCGCTATGAAACAACTCCTCACTTTTCTTTGCGCGCTCCTCTTCGCCCTCGCAGGCAAGGCCGCGCCCGCCGGTGACGAACTGAAACAGCTTCTGGCCGAAGCCCGGGCTATCGTCAACACGGCCGGCAACGCGGCCGACCGGGAGGTCTCCCGGGCCTTGTCCGAAGCGCGCCGCGCCGTAAACGCCACCGACCGCCAGATCGACCGTGCCATGGCCGAGGCCCGCAGGGCCGTCGGCGCCTCCGACCGCGAGATCGACCGCGCCATTGCCGAAGCGCGCGCCGCCATCGACGCCGCCGAAACGGCCGCCGTCGCCAACCAGTCGATCGAAGAGCTGAACAAGGCCGCCCGCGAGCAGGTCGTGCGCGAACTGGGGCTTACCTCGCGCCAGCGCAAGGAGTTCGAACCGCTCTACAAAGCCTACCGCGAGGCGCTCGACAAGGCCGTCAATACCCCGGATGCGGGAACGGACGAGGCCGCTCAACGGCAGGGACTCAAAACCAAGCTCTCGAACATCGCCGCCACGGCGCAGGTCAAACGCGACTACGTGGACAAATTCGCCGCTGTGCTCACCGCCGAGCAGATCCGCCGCCTCTACAACACGGAGGGCGAAATCGGCACCAACATCAAACGTGCCGCCGTCGACCGCCGCCGCAACCAGAACACGCGGCTGAAAGGCAGCGGGCGCATGGTGACGCAGGACTGGGGCAAGGCGGGCGACTACACGGGCATTTCGGCCGCGGCGTTCTTCGACGTCACGGTCAGCCCCACGGCCCGAACCATCAGCGTGACGGCCGACGACAATGTGATCGACTACCTGGTGCTCGAGCGCGACGGCGGGACGCTGAAATTCCGCGTCAACGCCAACAATACGGAGAACATTTCGGTTTCGGTCGTCGTTCCCGCGTCGGCCGCCCTGCGCCAGATATCGGCCGGCTCCTACGGCAAGGTGACCTGCAAGCTGCCGTTGAAAGGGCCCTCGGTCGCGGTTTCCGTTTCGAGCTACGGATCGGTCATCGCCGACATCGACACCCCGGGTACCGCCCAGCTCAACGTGTCGAGCTACGGCAAATTCTCGGGCTCGGTACGCTGCAACGACTGCGAGCTGCGGGTTTCGAGCTACGGGTCGGCACAGGCGCCCGTCGACTGCCGCAACAACTGCCAAGTCACGGTCGGGAGCTACGCCAAGTTCTCGAACGACATCAAAGCTTCCGTCCTGACGCTCAAGATCAGCAGCGGCGCCAGTGTCAGCAGTACGCTGATCTCGGATGCACTGACGCTGAGCGTCGACAGCTACGCCAAATTCTCCGGCGCGGTGACGGTGAACAGCCGGCAGGCGAAACTGACCGTCAGCAGTGGCGGCTCGTTCAGCGGCACGTTCAGCGGGAATTCGCTCGAGGCGGAAGTCGGCAGTTACGGCAAGATCAACCTGAAAGGGTCGGCACAGGTCGCCAGCGCCGCGGTCAGGGTATCGTCCGGAGCCGTGTTCAGCGCCCCCGAGCTGCGGGTCGCCGATTACGACCTGACCGTATCGAACTATGCCAAGGCCGACGTGTGGTGCTCGGGCACCCTGCGGATAAACGCTTCGACAGCCGCCCGGATAACGTACGACGGCCCTTGCAGGGTCGAATCGCTCACCGACAACATACGGCGCAGAAAGTAAATACAAACACCATAAGCGTATTTACAGGAAAGGGACGGAATCCGGTGCGGATCCGTCCCTTTCGGGTTTGGGCAGTGTATTGCGCTATTCGATGCCGCGGATATGCTTCTCCCATTTCCAGGCTGCCGCGAGCGTCTCGTCGAGCGAGCGCTCGGCCCGCCAGCCCAGTTCGTTGTTGGCATACGACGGATCGGCCCAGATGGCCACGATGTCGCCCGCACGGCGGCCGACGATCTTATAGTTGAGTTTGAGGCGGTTGACCTGCTCGAACCGGTGCACCAGCTCCAGCACCGAAACCCCGCGCCCCGTGCCGATGTTGAATACCTCGTACCGGGCCTTGTTCCTGTCCTCGATCATGCGCCGGATCGCCGCCACATGCGCCTTCGCCAGATCTACCACGTCGATATAGTCGCGGATGTTCGAGCCGTCGGGCGTCGGGTAGTCGTCCCCGAACACCGACAGGCATTCGCGGATGCCTGCGGCAGTCTGCGTGATGTAAGGCACCAGGTTCTGCGGCACGCCGCGCGGCAGCTCGCCGATCAGCGCCGACGGGTGCGCCCCGATCGGGTTGAAATAACGCAGCGCGATACCTTTCAGCCCCTCGTAGGCGGCCAGCGAGTCGCGCAGGATATCCTCGCACATCTGCTTGGTGTTGCCGTAGGGCGACGTGGCGGGCTTGCGGGGCGTCTGCTCCGTGACGGGCAGCACGTCGGCCTCGCCGTAGACGGTGCACGACGACGAGAAGACGATGTTCTGCCGCCCGTACTCGCGCATCAGGCCGATGACGTTCATGAACGACATGAGGTTGTTGCGGTAATATTCCAACGGTTTGCTCACCGATTCGCCCACGGCCTTCGACGCCGCGAAGTGGATTACCGAATCGAAGTCGTATTTTTCGAACACCCGGGCAAAGGCGTCGCGGTCGCAGCAGTCGGCCTTTTCGAACGGGACGTCGACGCCCGTGATCCTGCGCACGCCCTCGACTGCATCCATGTCGCTGTTCGAGAGATTGTCGACGATCACCACGTCGTACCCCGCACCGATCAATTCCACGGCGGTGTGCGAACCGATATAACCGGCGCCGCCGCTGACCAAAACACACGATTTTTTCATAAGTTGACGGTTTTTATTCGAACTACAAATATATCAAAAAAATACGCTCGTCCGCCAATTAGCCCCGAAAACCTCGGCCGCCGCCGGAAAATCCTTTCCCGGAGGGCTTCCGGCCTGCCCTGCGGCTACGGCCGGGACATGCGGCGGGACGCCGTACCCGGGGATCGCCCGACGGCCTGCCAGGAGCGGGGGAAAGTCCGTCCCGGCCACGGAAGCTAACAAATTGTAACCCCGACATGGAAAAAAGCGAGAGGGCGGTGGCTGTTTTCGAAAATTAATCGTATATTTGCTAACAGATTGACACCTCACACACCGGAAATTCATCAAAACATTAACGGATATGTACGGAAAAATCAAAGAACATCTGCAGCAAGAACTTGCTGAAATCAAGGCTGCAGGGCTCTACAAGAGCGAACGGGTCATTACTTCGCCGCAACGTGCGGAGATCGAAGTTGCAGGTCGTAAGGTGCTAAACTTCTGCGCCAACAACTACCTCGGGCTTTCGGACAACCCGCGCCTGATCGAGGCGGCGAAAAAAGCCATGGACAACCGCGGCTACGGCATGTCGTCGGTGCGCTTCATCTGCGGCTGCCAGGACATCCACAAGGAGCTCGAAAAGGCCGTTGCCGACTACTTCGGCACGGAGGACACGATTCTCTACGCCGCCTGTTTCGATGCCAACGGGGGTGTCTTCGAACCGCTCTTCGGCGAACAGGACGCCATCATCTCCGACGCCCTGAACCACGCCTCGATCATCGACGGCGTGCGTCTCTGCAAAGCCGTACGTTACCGTTACGCCAATGCCGACATGGCCGACCTGGAGGAGTGCCTCAAGAAGGCGCAGGCACAGCGTTTCCGCATCATCTGCACCGACGGCGTGTTTTCGATGGACGGCAATGCCGCCCCGCTCGACGAAATCTGCGCCCTGGCCGAGAAATACGACGCCCTGGTCATGGTCGACGAGTGCCACTCGGCAGGCGTGCTGGGCAAAACCGGCCGCGGCATCACCGAACTCTACGACCGGCGCGGCCAGGTCGACATCCTGACGGGCACGCTGGGCAAGGCCTTCGGCGGCGCCGTAGGCGGCTTCACCACCGGCCGCAGGGAGATCATCGACATGCTGCGCCAGCGTTCGCGCCCCTACCTCTTCTCCAACTCGCTGCCCCCCGCCGTCGTAGGTGCCGGGATCGAGATGTTCAGGATGCTCGCCGAGAGCAATGAACTGCACGACCGGCTGGTGGCCAATGTCGAACATTTCCGCGAGGGGATGATGGCCGCAGGCTTCGACATCAAACCCACCCAGTCGGCCATCTGCGCCGTGATGCTCTACGACGCCAAGCTGTCGCAGGACTTCGCCGCCAGGTTGCAGGACGAGGGCGTATTCGTCACGGGATTCTACTATCCCGTCGTGCCGAAAGGCCAGGCCCGCATCCGCGTGCAGGTGTCGGCAGGCCATACCACCGACCAGCTGGATCGTTGCATCGCAGCCTTCACCAAGGTCGGCAAAGAACTGAATGTCATCAAATAACCAATCCTCATATGCCTAAGACCTCATTAGACGCAATCGACCGCAAGATCCTCAAATACCTGATCAAGAATGCGCGCATGCCTTTTCTCGAGATCGCCCGCGAATGCGGCATCTCGGGCGCTGCGATCCACCAGCGCATCCGCAAGCTCGACGATTCGGGCGTGATCCTGGGCAGCCGCCTGATCGTAGACCCCAAGATGATGGGCTTCGACGTCTGCGCCCACATCAGCATCACGCTCAAAGACCCGCAGCTGCTCAAGCAGACCGTGGAGCAGCTCAAGGAAATCCCCGAAATCGTGGAGGCGCATTTCATCACCGGATCGGGCAACATCCTCGTGAAACTCTACTGCGTGGACAACGAACACCTCATGCGTACGATCTTCGACGGCATCCTGCGTATCCAGGGCGTCGCCTCGACCGAGACGCAGATCTCGCTGCAGGAGGCGTTCCAGCGCCAGGTGAACATCGACTTCATCGAGGAGTAGTCCGCACGACGCCCCTTTCGCAAAGGCGGAGGCCGGAAATCCCGGCTTCCGCCTTTGTGTCCGTACATGCCGGGGCACAGGCCGCTGTCCCCGGCCCCGGACGCACAAAGAAAGTACCCCGCCCATAAGGCGGGGTACCCCGGCAAACAATTGTTTAACTGATGATTATCCCGCAAGTTTACTTAGCGGAATCCGAAGCTTCCGATGCGGAGGAGGAGTTGCCCTCACTTGTGCTTGTACTCTCAACCTTATTCTCCTCCTTGGCTGATTCTCCGGCAGTCGAATCAGTCTTTTCCGCATCGCCGGACTCCGATTTCTCCTGTTCATCGGTAGCCGGGGACTCCGTTGCGGGAGCCGTAGCTTCGGTCGCCGCGGAGGCGTCCTTCTTCTCGGGCTGCTGTGCGCATGCGAATGCGCCCCCAGCCATCAGCATCAAAGCTGCCATCGTTACAATTGTCTTTTTCATAGCTCTTAATGATTTAAGGTTCCACTTCATTTCCTCAGGTTCGTAATTTGTCTCATCAACCTTTCCGACTTTCGAAAGTCCAAGGGGCGTGCCATCCGGACAAAAAACAAAAAATCCGCTGACAGACAGCGGTTAACAAGATGCGCCAGAACCGGCGGTATGTGGAAAAGTGTGGAATTGCGCCACAGGGATGTGGAAAAATTCCACACGCAGGCGCATCACTCGATCCCGTAGAGGTGCAATTTGTTGTAAAGGGTCTTGCGGTCGATGCCGAGCAGTTTGGCGGCCTGCGACTTGTTTCCCCCGGCCATGGACAGGGCGCGGCGTATCTGCTCCTCCTCGCCGGCCGGGTTGCGCAACGGCACCGCAGCCGCACCGGAAACCCCGGCGATTTCGGCCGGCAGTTCGCGGCAGGAGATATAATCGCCCCGGCAGAGCAGCGTCGCCGACATCACCGTGTTCTTCATCTGCCGCAGGTTTCCCGGCCAGTCATAACGCACCATGGCCGCAGCGGCTTCGCCGTCGAACCCGACGATATGCTTGTCCAGCTGGCGGTTGGCCTGGTCGAGGAAAAAATCGGCATACAGCATGATATCCTCGCGCATTTGCCTCACTTCGGGCATACGGAGCGTAAATTCGTTGATACGGTGGTAGAGGTCGGCACGGAACGTCCCGCGCGCGATCGCCGCTTCGAGGTCTTCGTTGGTCGCTGCGACCAGTCGGATGTCGACAGGGACTTCGCGGTTGCTGCCCACGGGACGGATACGGCGCTCCTGCAAGGCCCGCAACAGCTGCACCTGGGTTTCATAGGTAAGGTTCCCCACTTCATCCAGGAAGAGCGTGCCGCCGCTGGCCGCTTCGAAGGCGCCCGTCTTATCGCCGACAGCCCCCGTGAACGACCCCTTGACATGGCCGAAAAACTCCGAAGCAGCCAGGTCGCGCGGTATGGCGCCGCAATCGACCGCCACGAACGGCTTTCCGGCGCGTTTGCTCTGGCGGTGGATCAGCTGCGCCACATGCTCCTTGCCCGTGCCGCTGGCACCGTTCACCAATACCGACATGTTCGTCGGCGCGACGAGCCGCACATATTCGTAGAGCTGCCGCGCGGCATCGCTCTGCCCCTCGATATAGTTGGGCATATCCCCGCCCGCAGCCCGGGAAGGCGCCGGCGCCTTTTCCGGCGTTGCCGGAGGGACATCGCCCACGGGCGCCGGGGCATCGAGCGCCTCGCGGATCTTTTTCAGCAATTCGTCGGGGTTGACGGGCTTGGCGACGTAGTCGCGGGCACCGAGTTTCATGCAGCGCACGGCGTTCTGGATCTCGGCATAACTCGTCATTACGATCACGGGCACTTCGATCCGCTGCCCCGACATCCACTGCAAAAGGGCGATTCCGTCCTCGTCAGGCAACCGCATATCGCTCAGCACGAGCGAGAACCCTCCTTCCGCAAGAGCCGTCCGGGCTGCCGCCGCACTGGCTGCAGTCTGTGTCCCGAACCCTTTTTTCGAGAGCCAGGTCTTGAGCATCAGGCCGAAGGTGATGTCGTCGTCTACGATCAGAATCCGTTCCATATTCACGACAAAGATACCTTTTTTTGCGCTTCCGCGATAATCGCGCGGATATTTTCTGCCGCCGTGCGTACCTCCCGGCATAACGTGTCGGTCAGGGGGCCTTCCCAGCTTTCCGCCGTCCGCAGCGCCGCCGCCACCTGCACGGCCCCGAGCATCGTGAAGATCGGGGCCATTTTGTGCGCCACGGCTTTCAGCGCCGCCGCATCGCCGTCATCGAGCGCCCGCTCCAGCAGGGCACAGTTGGCCGCGCCCTGCTCTGCGAACGATTCCAGAATTCCCCGTGCCGCCGCCGTGTCGTCACCCGCATAGGCCGTCAGGGCGCTGAAATTCACTCCGTCCGCCTGTTCCGCCCCGACCGCGGAAACCCCGCCCCCGGCGGGCGGCACCGCGGCATCCGCGCCGCAGACGGTGTTCAGCACGGCAACCAGTTCATTCGCCGTAAACGGCTTGCGCAGGCATCCCGCGAACCCGCGTGCCGAGAAATCCCCGGCATCCATCTCCCCGCGCGCCGAAACGGCCACCACGGGAATTGCAGGGTCGACCCCGCGCACCGCGGCCAATACGCTGAACCCGTCGGCCGACGGCATCTGTATATCGGTAAAGACAGCGTCGAACACCCCTTCGGCCACCAGTTTGGCGGCATATTCGGGATACTGGCAGCACTCGGCAGCCACCCCGGCCTGGCGGCACATCCCGGCAGTCATCTCCAGTTGCAGCGGGTCGTCGTCGATCAGCAGCACCTTCAAGTCCGGACGGACGGACGTGCGGGCAGGCTGCGGCGGGCCGCCGGGTTTCTTCCCGCTGCTGCGGCCTACCGGCACCGAGACAATGAACTTGCTGCCCTCGCCCGGGCGGCTTTCGAGCGAGATGCTGCCGCCGAGCAGTTTTACCAGACGGTCGACGATCGAAAGCCCCAGACCGAACCCGTCGACGCCCTGCGCCGAACGCAGGCGTACGAACTCCTGGAAAATGCGTTCTTTCTCCTCGCGGCCGATGCCCCGCCCGGTGTCGCGCACGGAGAATACCAGCCGTCCTTCCACGACGTCGGCCCGGATCGTCACACTGCCCTCGTCCGTAAATTTCAGCGCATTGGATATCAGGTTATCGGCAACCTGGCGGATCCGGAAAGGATCGCCCGTCACCTCGTCCCCGGCCCCCGGCCCGGCTTCGAGCACAAGGGCGATGCCCTTTGCATCGGCCATGGCCGCAAACCCCTCGCGGATCGTCTCGAACAGTTGTGCCGGGCAGAACGCCACGTTGTCGACGTCGACCTTGTTGATATCGAGCCGGTAGAAGTCCAGCAGGCTGTTGACCAGCGCCAGCAGGTGCTCCGACGACTCCTTCATATTGTGCAGGTAAAGTCCCTCGCGTTTGCCCGTGGTGAGGCGCGAAAGCAGGTCGATATACCCCATCACCGATCCCAGCGGCGCCTTGATGTCGTGCGTGATGGCCAGCATCAGCTTCTCACGCGCCGCCAGCAACGCCTCGTTGTCGCGGTTGGCCCGCTCGAGCGCCCTCCGGTAGCGGGTGCTGCGGTTGATATCACGCAGCAGGATACCCACGAACAGCAGCATCAGCACGACGGCGACGATGGCGATACCGCCCAGCACGTACGACGACCGGCGGCGGATAGCCTCCGTCTGGTCGATCTTGCCCAGCAGGAACGCCGTATCCTCGGCTTCGAAATCCATGATGAGGCGGTAGATCTTCGTATTCACCAGTTCGTTGCTGTAGCGGAGGCGCATCCCTTCGTCCCACGCCCGGTCGTAAATGCCGATGCGGTCGCTGGTCACCCGATCCTGCAACGTCCTGAGGACGATGGCGATCGTATCCTTCACGGCCGTCGCGGGGAGCGAATCGACGACCCGCTCACGGTGAGAGATCACGATGCTCGAATCCTCTTTGGGAGGACTGAACAAGTCGGCGAAACGGCGGAAGAAATTGCGCTTGCGCCGCGGCACCGCCACGGACAGCGTATCCTGCACCACCGTACGCACCGACACGCTGTCGCGCAGAACCCCCACGCTGTCCACACTGTCCGCCGGGCCGATCAGCTCGCGGATATTCTTGTCCAGCAGGCTGGCCGTAGCCGCCGAACGGATCGTCCGCCGCAGGTTCATCGTCCGCCGCTCCTTGTCGCCCAGCAGCCTCTCGATGCTGTCCAGACGCATCGTCTGCAGCGAATCCTGCTCCCCGGTAAGCCCGCGCAACGAGTCGATATAGCCCCTCACGGTGCGCAATTCGCGTTTGTAGCGCGCCTCGTAAGACTTGTATCCGGCGATCATCAGCTGGCCGTAACTCTCGGCCTGGTAAAGGTGGTAGAGGGTTTGTCCCACGACATTGCGCTTGGTATGCAGCAGCGAATAACTGCCGTCGGAGGTCGAAAAACGCACCACCGCCCGGTAAACATACCCTACCGAAAGGACGCACACCGCAATCAGGATGACATAGCCCGCGACGATCTTGGTTTTGACGAATTTCGACTCTTTCATACCCCCAAAGATAGTAAAAACCGGGGAAATCCCGGCACCCGCCGATTTCGCACCCGCACGCCCGGGCAGCACGAGCCGGCCGCCGGCCCATCCGCCGCGGGACGTCCCGCGCACAACACCGATCCCGGACAAGCCGATCCCGCACGGGGCGGACGGCCCGGCAGCACGAAAACAAACCGGGCCGCACGACAACGTACGGCCCGGTTATTCCGTGTTTCGCGGTGCGGACTAATACTTATACCGCATCCACTTGTACAGCTCCTTGAACGTCGGCTTTTTGCCGTACATGAAGATACCCACGCGATAGATCTTCGCCGCAAACCACACCATCGCCGTAAACGAGGCGTAGAGGATCACCAGCGAGAGGATTATCTCCCACAGGGGGATGCCGTAAGGGATACGCGCCATCATCACCACGGGCGACGTGAAGGGGATCATCGAGAACCAGAAGGCCATCTGCGAGTTGGGGTCGTTCACGACCGATATCATCACCAGCAGGGCGAGGATGATCGGGATCGTGATCGGTGTCTGCAACTGCTGCGCGTCCTGGATGCTGTCCACGGCCGAACCCACCGCGGCGAACATCGCCGAGTAGAACAGGTAACCGCCGAAGACGAACAGCAGCAGGTAGGCGAAGATGCGGAGGATAAAGCCGAAGTCCGTGATGGCCGCTATCACCTGCAACATCTCCGGGTTCACGTCGATCGCAGCCGCTGCGCCGGGAACCCCCTGTTGCATGGCCTGCACGCCCTCCATCATTTCGGGCGGCATCATCTGCGCCACCGCAAGCGCCCCTACGACGCACAGCGCGCCCCAGATCAGCACCTGCACGACGGCAACCGACGCCACGCCGAGTATCTTGCCCAGCATCAGGTCGAAGGGCCTCACCGACGAAACCATCACCTCCAGCACGCGGCTGTTCTTCTCCTCAATCACGGACTGCATGACCATCGAACCGTAGATCAGCAGGAACATGTAGAGGATCATGCCCAGCACGAAGCCCGTCCCCGTGGCTACCACTGACGATTTGGCGTGCGCCTCCTCTTCCTGCGACTCGTCGTTGCGGAAAGTCTGCATACCGACGCGGGTCTTCACCTCCTGAAGTATCTGCGACAGGTTTTCGATGTTGTACGATTTGAGTTTCTCGGCCTCTATGATATCCTCGATCTGCCCCGTGATGTTGCTTTCGACCGACAGCGACGACGACGAATTGGCATACAGTTTCACGTTGTTGGGATTGGTGAGGATGTCCGAACCGATGTAGAGCACGCCGAACTTGTCGGTCAGCTCCTTACGCGCGGCCTCGGTCGAAAGGTCGGTGGGCTCGAATATCAGCTCCTTGCCGCTTTGCAGCCTGGGGGCTATCAGCCCGCTCTCGTCGATCACGGCGATATGTTTCTCGTCGCCGCCCGAATACTTCATGATGAGCATCGGGGCGAACATCAGGCCGACCATCAGCAGCGGCATCAGCAGCGTGGTGATGATGAAGGATTTTTTACGGACGCGCTCGTTGAATTCGCGCCCTATGATGATACCTACTTGTGACATGGTTTTCAATTTTTTAGTTCGTTTCTTCTTCGTTTCTCCGCCGGGCATACCGCCGGATCAGTCCGCCGCCGCAAAACGCGATGAGGACGGCTATTATCGTCGGGACGAATGACCCGCTTTCGCTGCTCGGCCGGAAATACATATTCCGGATGAATATGAAAAGGGCGAATCCGAGCAGCAGCAATCCGAGCAGGGGCATCCAAGCCTCGCGGCGTGCCGCGTTCGGATGTTTTTTCGGTTCTGGGTGCATTTTTACTTGTTTTTATGAGTTTTGTTCCCGAAGAGATTGATTAGCTGCGCCGCGACGAGCAGCCCCACGCAGATGTAGACCCACGGCGCAACCCGCTCCCCGGCACAGACGTCGTAAAAGAGGATGCCCAGTGCCGCGACGGCGAAGACGGAGCTGACGATCTTGCTGTTCATGGCCGGCTAAAGGTTCCCGCTGACGGCGCGGATGAATATGTCGTTCATCGACGGGATGATCTCCTGGAACGAGCGCAGCTCGACGGCGTCGTTCACGGCGGCGATCACTGCGCGCACTTCCTCGTCGCGCTCGACATGGAGTTTGAGCGTAGCGTATACCGACTTGTCCTGCGAACCTTCGAGTATCTCGCAGCGGCCTTCGACGGCACGGCGCAGCGCCGCCTCATCGCCCCGGTAGGCCACTTCGAAGATGTTTGCCCCGTGCCTGCGGCGTATGTCGTCGACACACCCCGAGAGGATGTTACGCGACTTGTTGATCAGCGTGATGTGGTCGCAGATCTCCTCCACGGACGACATGTTGTGCGTCGAGAAGATGATCGTGGAGCCCTTGTCGCGCAGGGCGAGGATCTCCTCCTTCAGGAGGTTGGCATTGATCGGGTCGAAACCCGAGAAAGGCTCGTCGAAGATCAGCAGTTCGGGTTCATGCAGCACCGTGACGATGAACTGCACCTTCTGGGCCATACCCTTCGAGAGCTCCTCGATCTTCTTGTCCCACCAGTCCTGGATACCGAACTTCACGAACCACTGCTTGAGCCGCACGACGGCTTCGCGGCGCGAAAGCCCTTTCAGGCGTGCGAAGAAAACGGCCTGTTCGCCGACCTTCATCTTCTTGTAAAGGCCGCGTTCCTCGGGCAGGTAACCGATACGGTAAACATCCGCAGGCGTGATCTCGCGGTCACCGAACAACACGCGGCCGCTGTCGGGCGCCGTGATGCGGTTGATGATGCGGATCAGCGTCGTCTTGCCGGCCCCGTTGGGGCCGAGCAACCCGTAGACCGAACCTCGGGGGATTGCGAGCGATACGTCGTCGAGGGCCTTGTGCCCGGCGTATTGCTTGGTGACATGTTCTACTGTGAGTAAATCCATGGTCGCTGAGAGTTATTTTTAAGGTTTGTTCGGCGACAAATATAACAACAATTTTTGAATATCAAAAAATATTTATCGTTTTTCGATATACTCGACATTACAACCCGCCCGGCAGGCAAACAAAAAGGCGGCCGGGATCACCCGGCCGCCGGCATATCGATCGGAACGGAACCCGCCTACCAGATAACCACGCGTTCCTCCTCCGGCATGAACATCTCCCCGTCGGTCATACTGAACGCATCGTAGAAATCCTGCAGGTTACGCAGCGTGGCGTTCACGCGCCATTTTCCCAGCGAGTGTACGTCGAGCTTCGTAAGGCGTGCGATCTCCTCGTCGCGGATATTCTGCGCCCACAGCGTAGCGTAAGCCAGGTAGAACCGCTGGTCGGCGGTGAATCCGTCGATCGGTGCGGGCTCGGTGCCGTTCAGCGAGTTACGGAATGCCGTATGGGAAACGCGCAGGCCGCCCTGGTCGGCGATATTCTCGCCCAGGCAGAGGGCGCCGTTGGCCATAATCGCAGGCTGGCCGTCCTTGGCGGGCAGCACCTCGATCGCGTCGAACTGTTTTACGAGGATGTCGGTCTTGGCCTTGAACGCAGCGGCGTCCTCTTCCGTCCACCAGTTGTTCATGTTGCCGTCCTTGTCGAAGTTGCGGCCCTGGTCGTCGAACCCGTGGGTCATCTCATGGCCGATCACCACGCCGATGGCGCCGTAGTTCACGGCGTCGTCAGCCTCGGGGTTGTAGAACGGCGGCTGGAGGATGGCTGCCGGGAAGCAGATCTCGTTGGTCGTCGGGTTATAGTAGGCGTTCACCGTCTGGGGCGACATGTGCCACTCGTCCTTATCGACAGGCTTGCCGAGCTTCGAAATATTGTCGGCCGTATACCAGAGGCTGGCATTCACGATGTTCTCGAAATAGCTCTTCGAAGGGTCGATCGCCAGCGTCGAATAGTCCTTCCATTTGTCCGGGTAACCGATCTTCACCGTGAAGGCCGCCAGTTTTTCCTGAGCCTTGGCCTTCGTAGCGTCCGACATCCAGTCCAGCGCCGCGATATGCTGCCCGAGCGCCGCCTGCAGGTTCTTCACCAATCCGAGCATACGCTCCTTGTCCTTTGCGGGGAAATATTTGGCTACATACATCTCGCCCACGGCCTCGGAAAGGATGCCGTTGGGCACCGACATGGCACGCTTCCAGCGGGGTTTCATCTCCTGCTGGCCGGCCATCGCCTTGCCGTAGAAATCGAACGAAGCCTGCTGGAAATCGTCGCTCAGGTACGACGCGGCATCGTCCAGGTACTGCGCCGCGAGGTAGTAACGGATATCCTCCAGCGGGGCGTTCTTCATCAGGTCGTTGGCGTTGGCGATCGACGATTTCGTCGTCACGATGATCGTGTCGAAGTCGCCGATGCCCATTGCTTTGTAGTAAACGGGCCAGTCGATGGCGTCGTAGGTCTTCTCGAACTCGGCCTTCGCCGTGGGGTTGTACTGTGCCGGAATGTCGCGCAGCTCGGTATTCGACCACGACTTCTCGGCCAGCTTCGTCTCGATGTTCATCACCCCGGCAATAGCCTTCTCGACATCGGCTTCGGGAATTCCGCCCAGGCGGAAGAGCTTGCCCAGATACTCCTTGTAGGCCGTCCGGATATTCTCGTTCTCAGGGTCGAGGTAGTAATCGCGGTCGCCCATCGTGAGGCCCGACTGCCCGATATAGAGTGCATTGATATCGCTGTTCATCAGGTCGGCGCCCACGCTGATGCCGAAAAACGGGTTGGCGATCGCGGTGTGTATCCTGGCCACTACGGGGGTCAGCTGCGAACGGTCGGAGATCGCAAGGATCCCGGCTACGGCATCCTTCACCGGAGCTGCGCCCTCGGCGTTCAGGCGCACCGAATCGAGCCCCATCTTATAGAGGTCGGAGATTTTCTGCTCGATGCTGCCGGGCTCGGCCTTCATCTTGGTCATCTCCGAGAAAAGCTCGTTGATACGCTTCTCGTTGTTGTCGCGCAGGATATCGAACGAACCGTAGCGCGAATATTCCGGTTTGAGGGGGTTGTTCTTCTGCCAGCCGCCCGTGGCGTACTCGTAGAAATCGGCGTTCGGGGCTACCGAAAGGTCGAAATTGGCCAGGTCGATGGCCGGGGTTTTGGATGTATTCTGACAACTTGCCATACAAGCTATTGTTGCAGCGAAAAGAATGATTTTTTTCATTGTGTTCGGGTATTTTAGTGACGACAGGGGTGTCCGACCATGCCGGAACACCCCTTGTCTTTATTTCGGATCTGGATCGGAATGTCGGCTTATTTGCGGATCGCCGCCACGCCCGGGAGCTCTTTGCCCTCCATATACTCCAGCAGGGCGCCGCCGCCCGTCGAAACGTACGACACCTGATCCGCCAGGCCGAACTTGTTGATGCAGGCCACCGAATCGCCGCCGCCGATAAGCGAATAGGCTCCCTTCGAGGTAGCTTCGGCGATAGCCTCCGCCACGGCACGCGAACCGGTTGCGAACTTGTCGATCTCGAACACACCCACGGGGCCGTTCCAGAGGATCGTCTTGCACTTGAGTATCTCCTCGCGGAACACCTTCTTGCCTTCCTCGGCGATGTCGACGCCTTCCCAGCCGTCGGGAATGTTGTTGGCGGGGGCCACATCGGTGTTTGCATCGGCCGAGAATGCGTCGGCGATCAGCGCGTCGGGCGACATGACGACTTTCACACCCTTCTGCTTGGCTTTGGCCAGGATATCGAGTGCCGTCTGGAACTGGTCGGGCTCACAAATCGAATTGCCGACCTTACCGCCCTCCGCAGCCGCGAAGGTGTAGGTCATACCGCCGCCCAGGACGAGGACGTCCACCTTCTCCAGAAGGTTCTCGATGATGGTGATCTTGGTCGAAACCTTCGAACCGCCCAGGATGGCGCAGAACGGGCGCTGCGGGTTGAGCATGATGCCGTCGATGGCCTTCAGCTCGTTCTCCATCACATAGCCGAACATCTTGTCGTTGGGGAAATAGTCGGCGATCAGCGCCGTCGAAGCGTGTGCGCGGTGCGCCGTACCGAACGCATCGTTGATGTAGCAATCGGCATACGAAGCGAGTTTCTTGACGAACTCCTTCTGCGGGCCCTCTTTGAGCGCCTTCTTGGCTGCCTTCTTCTCCTCGTCGGTAGCGTCTTCGGCCAGGCCGCGGGGCTTGCCCTCCTCCTCGGCATAAAAACGCAGGTTCTCGAGCAGCATCACCTCGCCGGGCTTGAGGTTTGCAGCCATCTCGGCGGCCTTCTCGCCCATGCAGTCGCCGGCGAACATTACCTTCACGCCCAGGCGTTTCTCGATGGCGGGGACAATCTGCTCCAGCGAGAACTTGGGATCGGGATTCTTCTTGGGACGTCCCAGGTGCGACATCAGGATGACCGAGCCGCCCTTTTCGAGCACCTTCTTGATGGTGGGGATCGCCGCACGGATGCGGGTATCGTCCGTCACCTCGCCCTTCTCGTTGAGGGGCACGTTGAAATCCACGCGGATGATCGCGCGCTTGCCTTTGAAATCGTAATTGTCGATTGCGAACATAGCTCTTTGATTTTGAATTATTTTGTTGAATTGATCTTTCATCCGGTATTACCGGGGCAAATTTATGAAAATAATTTAAAAAAGTGTTATTCCGATAACAGAAAAAATAATGCAGCCCGCCGCGGCAAAGGCTCCGGAGTCTGCCCTCCAGCCCCGGAGTACCGCATCCAGCCCCGGACAAACCCCTGCGGCCCGATCAGGCAACACCCTTATTCACGCCGCCGCTTATTCCGCCCCCCCGGAGCGTACGAAGGAACTGCGCAGCACGCCATAAAGCCGGACAGGAAGCCGCGGAACCGGATTGCGAACCACAAAAACCGCGCAGGAATCGCCCCCCCCCGTCACAGCCCGCTAATAGAACGTCCCCTTGGGCGCGAAGATCGCATACCCGAAATTGAACGTCAGGTACATGTTCTTCCAGTTGCGCAGGTCGTATTTGGTCAGGGCCAGGCTGACCGGGCCGATCGGCGTATGGTAGACCAGCGACGCCTCGGCGATATAGTGCCAGCGTTTATCTTCCACCGGGCCCGACACCCCGGGCACGAAACTGCGTTTCTCGCGGAACATGGCGTAGAAACCCGTGCGCAGGAAGAAGTTGTGCATCAGGTCGAAGGTGGGCATGATACCGCCCGCCGCGAACCGCCTGCCACGGAAGTCGGGCATGTAAATCATCTGCGCATGAGGCACCGGCTCATAGGCCGGCATCGACATCACCGTGGCCCCCTCGGTCGTGAACTCGGGGTGGTTCGTGATCACGCCGTCGACATTCAGCCCCAGCGAAAGCCAGCTGCAGCCCGGCATGTCGAAATACTTGTCCCACGTAAACCGTGCCCCGAACCACTGGCGGGGCGTCCGCGACAGGAACTTTTTCGCATCGAACGGCTCGTATTTATCGCGTCCCGTGACGAAGATGCCCGACAGTTTCAGGTCGGAACCCCGGCGGGGATAGAGGAACTTGTCGAGCGTATTGCGTGCCAGCTCGGCCTTGATCCCGAAGAACGAATAGCGCGAATGGTCGGTATCGTCGGCGAAAAGCTCGTCGGAATCGTACCGGTAATTGACATGCCCGCCGTTGGCGCGGATCAGGAAGACGCCGCGGTGGGCGAGGGGCATCCCGGCAGCCACCGAGAAGAAACTTTCGCTGTTCTTGACCTGCCGCGTGTTGTCGATTTTGGTGACGTTGCCGAACGACCCGTGGCGGAAATTCCGCACGGCGAAATTATAGGAGTAGTCCAGGAAGATCGGCTTCCACGCATAGAAATCCGTGCGCCCGCCGATCGTACCCCACGTATAGATCGGCCCGAGGTAGAGGTCGGCGCCCAACTGCTGCCCCACGCGTCCGATCGTCTGGTAATTGACGCCGATGTAGGCCTGGTTGAAGGCCGTCGAGGAGACATTGCCGCCGATCGTGATCTTGAAATTGGGTTTGGTATGGAACTTCGCCCGGAACGAATAGCGTTCCTTCACGGTGTCGTATGCCACATGCGGGAAATCCATCGTGAAATCGCCGTCCGCAAGCACCGCATAGAGGTTGTCGCGCAGTTCGGAGAAGCCCATCGGGCGCTGGCGCCCGGGGGTACGGCGGTCTACCTTCACGAAGTCGCGGATATAGGCCTCGGGAGCCGGGGAGAGCCCTTCGAGTTTATAGTCGTTGAAGACCAGCGGCGGGCATTTGGCGCGGAACTCTTCGCGCCGCTCGGCATAGCGCTGGGGCGACCAGCGTTCGGAAACCCGCTCCAGGATCTGCGGCATGACGGCCATCGCATCCGCATACCCGGAGTCCATCACGGCCACCGCACTGTCGAAGTCGAGCATGTTGACATCCACCGCACGGCGTACCGTGACACTGCGTCCCTTGGGCAGGTCATAGTCCGTATCGTGCATCGCCAGCATGAAAGCCTGGTCGAGGATGTTGATGTCCTCGCCCGGCGGGGTGTTGCCCGCCGTGCAGATGCTGCCCACGATCAGGTCGGGACGGAACCCCACGTCGAGCGGCCGCCACGGGAAGTTGTCGTAAATACCACCGTCGTACAGCAGCATCGAATCGACTTTCATCGGTTTGAACACCAGCGGGATGGACATGGACGAGCGCACGGCTTCGCACAGGTCGCCGTTGCGCATCACCACCGGTTCACGGGCGTTCATATCGCTCGACACGCAGAGGAAAGGCACCATCAGACGGTCGAAGTCGCCGCCTGCGGCCGCCGAGGCCGGCGCGAACAGCTCCGTAAGCGCCATCTCGATCGGCGTCGAAGAAATCAGGTTCGTCACGCGGAAGCGTTTGCCCGAGCTTCCCAGGTTCAGGCGCACGCTGATAAACGACGGGTTATGGCCGATCTGCCGGTAGTAGGGGGTATAGCGGGGGTCGATACGCCCCGACACCCACTCCTTGACCACGCCCGAAGCGACGATCTCGCGCATCTGGGCAGGGGAGTAGCCCGCGGCATACATGGCCGCGATGATCGAGCCCATCGAGGTGCCCGCCACGTAATCGATCGGCACGCCGTTCTCCTCGAGGGCTTCGAGCACGCCTATATGGTAGAGTCCCTTTGCGCCGCCGCCGCTCATCACGACGCCCACCGAGCGGGGACGTGCAGTCCCGTCGTCGGGGTTCTGCGCCCCGGCAGCCGTCGCAGCGAGCAACAGCACCGAGATAAATGAGAGGGTTTTACGCAACATATCTCAATTTTTTTATAACTTTGCACGTTATATATACCGTAATAAGACGGGTAAAAATACGGAAAAAAGCGTAAACAATCAAAATATGACCGACAAAATCAATGAACTTCTCCGACGTGTCGAAGAGTTCAAACCGAAGGCCGCGGCCGAGATCGAGGAGTTCCGCATCAAAGTGCTCGGCAAGAAGGGCGAACTGAACGCCCTGATGGAAGAGTTCAAGACGGTGGCCCCGGAGCTCAAGCGCGAAATGGGGCAGCAGCTCAACAAGCTCAAGGCCACCGCCCTCGACCGCATAAACGCCCTGCGCGAGCAACTGCAGGACGCGATCTCCGCCGACGGCGCCGCGACCGAAGACATGACCCGCCCCGGTTCGGCCGAGCAGTTGGGGTCGCGCCACCCGATCTCGATCGTCAAGAACCAGATCGTCGAGGTATTCTCGCGGCTGGGCTACACCGTCGCCGACGGCCCCGAAATCGAGGATGACTGGCATGTCTTCTCGGCGCTCAATTTCCCGCCCGAACATCCGGCACGCGACATGCAGGACACGTTCTTCATCGAAAAGGATCCCGACATCCTGCTGCGCACGCATACCTCGTCGATCCAGGTACGCACCATGGAGCACCAGAAACCGCCCATCCGTGTCATCTGCCCCGGCCGCGTGTTCCGCAACGAAGCCATTTCGTACCGCGCGCACTGCATCTTCCACCAGATCGAGGGCCTCTACATCGACGAAGGGGTGTCGTTCGCCGACATGAAACAGTCGCTGCTCTACTTCGCCAAGGAGGTCTTCGGCGAGCAGGCCGTCATCCGCATGCGCCCGTCATATTTCCCCTTCACCGAACCTTCGGCCGAGGTCGACGTATCGTGCAACCTCTGCGGGGGCAAGGGCTGCCCGGTGTGCAAGGGTACCGGCTGGCTCGAAATCATGGGCTGCGGCATGGTAGACCCCAACGTACTGCGGGCAAACGGCATAGACCCCGAAAAATACTCGGGCTTCGCCTTCGGCATGGGTATTGAACGCATCGCGATGCTCAAATACGGCGTGAAAGACCTGCGCCTCTATTTCGAGAACGACGTGCGTTTCCTCCACCAGTTCGACACGGCACTCTAAAACCACCGGGCCCATGAAACGTCTGACAGCGATCACGGTACTCTGCGTGCTCTTCCTTTCGGCATTCGCCGCCGGGAAAAGCCCCGCCGGCATGCCCGGCTATCCCGATTCGCTGCGCAGCGTATGGCTGTATACGGAAGGCATCAAACAGAATGCCATTGCCCGTGACACCGTCCGGGCGCGGGAATTCTTCGTCGAGGCCATCCGCAACGACTCGACCTTCGCACCGGCCTATTACGAAATGGCCGCCAACGGCATGTATTCCACGCCCGACGAGGCGGTGGATCTGGCACGCACGGCCTTCCGGCTCGACACCGCCAACAAGTGGTACCACCAGTTCCTCGGGCAGGCACTCATCTATGCCCGCCGTTACGACGAGGCGCTGGCCGTCTACCGCCGCCTGCGCAGCGACGAGCCGCAGAACCCCGACAACTACCGGATTCTGGCCGCCCTCTACGAGCAGGCGCAGCAGCCCTTCTCGGCCATCGCTACGCTCGACTCGGCCGAGGTGCGCTTCGGGCGCATCCCGGTACTGAGCACCATGAAGCGGCAGCTGCTGGTCTCTACGCGCCAGATGGACAAGGCCGTCGAAGAGGCCGAGGCCATGGTCGAAGCGGTGCCTTACGAGGCCGAACACCACGTCGTGCTGGCCGACCTCTACGGCATTCTGGGCAAAGATTCGCTGGCAAAGGCCGAATACGACCGGGCATTGCAGATCGACTCGACCGACGTGGGGACGCTCATGTCGCTGGCCGATTTCTACAACGGCCGCCACGATTACCGGGCGGTGCTGGACGTTACGCAGCGGCTTTTCGAGTCGGACAAGATGCCGCTCGACACGAAGATCAAGCGTTTCGGAATCTTCACCTCCGACATGCGTTTCTACCGCGAATATTACCCCCAGCTCAATACGCTGGCCTCGACGCTTGCCGTCCGCTACCCGCAGGACAGGCGCGTCGTGGAACTTTATGCCAAACACCTGATCGCCTCGGGCGAGCTGGAACAGGCGCTCGCGCTCTACAAGCTCCACCTCGACGACCAGCCGCCCGTCGAGGAGTATTTCCGTTCGGTGATCGACATCGAGAGCTATCTTCAGCATCCCGATTCGGTGAACCGCTATATCGGGCGCGCCCTGGAGCTCTTTCCCGGGCAGGTCGATTTCCACCTCTCGAAAGGGCATACGCTGAATTATTCCAAACAATACCCCCAGGCGATCAAAGCCTACAAACAATCGCTGGGCTATGCCCGGACAGATTCGCTGCGCAGCGTGATCTGGGGATTTATCGGCGACACCTGGCACCAGAAAGCCACCGCCGGCGAACAGGACATCGACGACGATTTCGCCCGGGCTGTCCGAAAAGGTTCGTTCCGGGCGGATATGAAACAGTGCTACAAAGCCTACGACCACAGCCTGCGCTACGATCCGGATAACGCCATGGTACTCAACAACTACGCCTATTTCCTCTCGCTCGAAGGGCGTGACCTTGAAAAGGCGCTCACGATGTCGAGCCGCGCCATCGCCCTCACGGACAACAACCCCACCTACCTGGACACCCATGCCTGGGTGCTCTTCAAGCTGGGACGCACGGCCGAGGCCAAGAAGGTGATGCAGCAGGCCATCGCCCTCGACGGGCAGGAGAGTGCAGCGCTGCTGGTTCATTACGGGGATATCCTGCATGCCATGGGCGAACAGTTCATGGCCGAAATATACTGGCGCAAGGGACTCGAAAAGGGCTACGACGCCGACCAGATCACCCGCCGCATGGAACAGGGCAAAGCCGAAAAAGAGTGACCGTGATGAAGCCCGCCCGCATACTGACCCTCCTTTTCCTGTTCGCCGCCTTTGGCGCTGCGGCGCAGGGGGGCCGCGATGCCATCGAAGAGCAGAAACGGGTCATCGCTGCCCTGGAAAAGAGGATTGCCGACGAGGAACGCGCGATCTCGAAGATACAGGAAGGCCGCGCCGCCACCGAGGAACGGGTTCGCCGCCTGGCACGCCAGCTCGACTCCCGCAACCAACTGCTCGAGGAGACCGAGAAGCAGGCGCGCCTGCTTCGCAAGGAGATATCCCGTACGGACAGCGTCGCCGGCAACCTCAGCTCGGCCCTGGAGCGCAACCGCACGCAGTATGCCGAAATGGTACGCGAGGCCTACCGCAACTATAAGCACAACAATTACCTGACCTACATTTTTTCGTCGCGCGACTTCACCGACGTCGCGAAAAAGATCACCAACCTGCGCGAAGTGGCTTCGATGCGCGAACGCAAGCTGCACGACATCGCCGCGCTTTCGGAACAGGTCGCCCGCGAGAAGGAGCTGCTCGACCGCCGCAAACGCTCGCTCGACTCGGTGACGCAAAACCTTACCGCCCAGAAACAGAAGCTCCAGCGCGATTCGCGCAACGCCCGGGCCAATATCCGCCAGATGTCGCAAAAGGAGAAACAGGCCCTGCAACGCAAACTGTCGCAGGAACAGCAGCTCGACGTGGCCATCAGCGAGCTGCGCAAACTCACCAAAGGCAATACCGAGGGTGCGTCGTTCTCGACCAAGACCACGGGGCTGAGGCTTCCCGTCACGGCCGGTTCGGTAAAACGCTACAAGGAAAACATGGCCGAGATCGCCGGCCCCAAGGGTGCGCACGTCATTTCGATCTACGACGGAAAGGTCGTCGAAATCAAGCGCAACCGTATCACGAACAAATACGACGTTTTCGTGGCTCACGGCGAATATATAACCTCCTATGCCAACATGGGGTCGATATGCGTTGAAAAGGGCCAGAAAGTGGCAAGAAACGAACAGTTGGGCACCATCGGCTCGTCGGTCAACATCATGACGATGGAAACCGAGTACAAACTGGTATTTGGCATCTACCCGCCGAACCCCGGCATGAAGCTCCGCGCTGAAAACTGCTTCAAACGGTAAACCCCGACGATAAACACCGAACCGGAAACCCCTCCGAACGGTAACCCCGGCGACATACCGAAAACCGTTTCGGGCTACAGTCCCAGACGCCCACACTCGGGCGGGGACTGTTTCAGACGTCGCCCCCAACCCCGAACTGTTTCTGGCGGCGTTCCCGCAAATACCGTTTCGGACGAAGGATAATTCCCATCAAAAACTTCAGGCATCGGCGGGCAGAAATTCCTCACTAAACAGGCCAGCTCCCCCGCCTGCCGTTTCGGGCTCGAAAAGACCTTGTATGCTGCCCAGCACAAAGCCTGAACAGGATGTAATAAGCGGGATCAGGCTTCTACCTGATCCCGCCTACCAATTATTCCGGAAAGTCGTCAGACCTCCGGCGAATCGAGGATAATCACCGGGTCGCCTATGTTGGCGGGGATTTCGACCCAAAACCAGTTCAGGTCGCCCGGTTTATCGGCCGCATCCACGCCCACGACATAGTAGAAGAGCTTGTCGCCGGCCTTGAATCCGGCACCGTTGTTATTGAACTTGTGCTCGGCCGTGTCCATATAAACGCCCGGCACGTTCTCCTCGTAATCCAGCAGGATATACCCGATCAGCGTCTTTTCGTCATCATACCCTTCGCCGATAACATTCACCGTCTCGGTACTCGAATAAAAATGCGCACACTTGACATTGGCTTTGTTGGTGACACGCAACGTCCCCTTTCCGCCGACCGTCTCGTAAGAGAATTCGACATCGACCCACGGCGACGTCACGACGACCGGTTCGTCGGCTGTCGTCGTTGAAGCCTTCGCCGGATCCGAATCGGTATATCCCGGGTCGTTCCCGGCCAGCGCGACGACTTCGAGCGTATATTTCGTAGCGGGCTTGAGCCCCGAAAAAGAGACCTCCACGGCATCATACGAAGCTACTTCAGCCACGACGACCTCCTGTCCCCCTTCGGTCGTCAGCAGTTTATAGCCGAATGCCGCAGCATGTTCCACGGCTGTCCACGACGCCGCGAACGACGTGGGTTTGACATCCTTGAAGACAATCTCGGGCGAAGCGAGTTTCACCGGCTGCGGATCGGGTTCGGGCCTTTTGTCGTCATCACACCCCGAAAACAACGCCACGGCAAAGAAAGCCGCAAGTGCGGTAAGCATTTTGAAGATTTTCATTTTTTGAGATTTTTGGTTAATACTTCGTGACAAGGCAAATATAACGGTTTTTTCCTTTCGTTATACCCTGCGGAAATTTCATAACAAACAGTCAATCAGAATAATTATTAAGAAAAAATCCGTCCGCAACTCCCTGTGTATATCCCGATCGCAAATAAAAGTTACAATCCGTAACTAAAATCCCGATTTACCCGAAAAAATATATTTTTTCATTTTTACGGCACTTCCCGGCGGAGGAGGCCGATGCGGCTTCGGGACGCCCCCGGACAGCTGCAACGAGAAAAAGCCCTCCGGGGCGTTTTCATCTGCATTATTTTTGTACTTTTGCAAAGATTTACAGACTGATTACGGCCTCGGGCTGTCCTTAAACATGGCAATACGATACTATAACGACGATTGTACCTTCCGGCTGCCTCAGAAACGCCTGACGGCGGCATGGCTTCGCGCAGTGGCCGAAGCGGAAGGGTATACGCCGGGCGATGTGAGTTACATCTTCTGCTCGGCGCAACGGCTCCTGGAGATGAACCGCCAGTGGCTCGGGCACGACTATTTCACCGACGTCATTACGTTCGATTACAGCGACCGCAAAGGCGCCCGCATAATCTCGGGCGACATCTTCATCGACGTCGAGACCGTCGCCGACAATGCCCGGCAATACGGCTGCACGACGCTCCAGGAAATGCGCAGGGTCATCGTACACGGCGTGCTGCACCTCTGCGGGCAGGGTGACAAGACGCCCCGCACCAATGCGCAGATGCACCGCAAGGAGGATAAATACCTCAAATTCTGGGAGACGGCACAATGACACTCGAATACGATATAATCGTCATCGGCGGCGGACATGCCGGCTGCGAAGCGGCCTCTGCCGCCGCACGCCTGGGGTCGCGCACGCTGCTGCTCACCATGGACATGGCCAAGATGGCTTCCATGTCGTGCAACCCGGCCGTCGGGGGAGTAGCCAAAGGACAGATAGTCAGAGAAATAGATGCTTTGGGAGGACAGATGGGACGCATTACCGACCTCACCGCGATCCAGTTTCGGATGCTCAACCGTTCGAAGGGCGCAGCCATGTGGAGCCCCCGTGCGCAATGCGACAAAACCCGTTTCTCGGAGGAGTGGCGCCATACGCTCGAAAACACGCTCAACCTCTATATCTGGCAGGACGCCGCCACCGAGCTGCTGTTCGACACCTCGGCAACCAAACCGCGCGTGACAGGCGTACGGACGCGCATGGGCATCGAATTCGCCTGCAAGGCTGTCATACTTACCGCCGGTACGTTCCTCGACGGGCTGATGCACTGCGGCACATCGCATGCCGAGGGCGGCAGGGCAGGGGACGCCGCTTCGCACGGGATCACGGAGTCCCTGCTCGCAATCGGATTCGAAACCGGGCGTATGAAAACCGGTACGCCCGCACGCCTCGATGCCCGCACGATCGACTTCGAAATACTCGAACCGCAATACGGGGACGATAAACCATCCAAATTTTCCTTTTCCCCTGATACACAACCGGTTAAAGACCAACTCCCTTGTTTTCTGGTCTACACGTCGGCCGAGGTGCACGACATCCTGCGCACAGGGTTCGACCGCTCGCCGCTGTTCAACGGGACGATAACGGGAATCGGGCCGCGCTACTGCCCGAGCATCGAAGACAAACTGCGTACATTCGCCGACAAAGACCAGCACCAGCTCTTCCTCGAACCCGAAGGACGCAGCACCAACGAATACTATCTCAACGGTTTTTCTTCGTCACTGCCCTGGGAAATACAGTTGGAAGCACTGCATAAAATCCGGGGATTCGAAGACCTCCACATCTATCGCCCGGGCTATGCCATCGAATACGACTATTTTCCACCCACACAATTGCACCATTCGCTCGAAACGAAACTCGTTTCCGCCCTTTATTTCGCCGGGCAGGTCAACGGGACGACCGGATACGAAGAGGCCGCAGCCCAGGGGTTGATGGCCGGGATCAATGCACACCGGATGCTGAAAGGGGAGGAGGCCGTCGTTTTGCAGCGCGACGAAGCCTATATCGGAGTGCTGATAGACGACCTTGTGACCAAAGGGGTGGACGAACCCTACCGCATGTTCACCTCGCGTGCAGAATACCGCATCCTGCTCCGGCAGGACAATGCGGACATTCGGCTTACTCCTATCGGATATAAAATCGGGCTTATTACCCAAAAAAGATACGACTATTTCGTCAAAAAAAATACGCTCGTAGAATCGCTTATTTCTTTCGCTCGCCAACAGAGCATCAAAGCAGCCGAAATTAACGACTATTTAAAAGCAATAAATTCCGAACCTTTATCACAGGGAAGGAAGCTTTACGACATACTAATGCGGAATAATGTTTCGTTCGATTCGTTGCAAGCCGTCCTGCCGAAGCTCCGAAAATTCATCGAAACGAACCGGATGGAGGAAGAGGTGATCGAAGAGGCAGAAATCCAAATCAAATATAAAGGATATATTGAACGCGAAAAATTCATTGCAGAAAAACTACATCGGCTCGAAAACATACGGATTCCTGCGGATTTCGACTTTCACTCGATGAATTCCCTGACTATCGAGGCCCGGCAAAAACTGTCCCGAATCCGCCCTGAAAACATCGGGCAAGCCTCGCGCATACCCGGAGTTTCACCCGCAGATGTAAATGTTCTTTTGGTAAAATTCGGAAGATAGGGTAATGTTCCACGTGGAACCTATCAACCCACCCACCCCCGGAATAATTAAACCACAAGATTCTGTAAAGATTATCACTTCTATATTCTTCCCGAACAACCACCAAAGAAGACATGTTCCACGTGGAACATATATACAAAACCCTTAAACACAAACGAAACAAAAAGAGGCCGCTGTATAGCGGCCTCTTAACAATATATTCGTATTCTACAAAACAATCGTACACCAATTGTATTTATCCTCAGCTCGTCCGTACTGAATATCCTGCAATCGGGTATATAATTCCAGAGAAATCTTACCAACCTTATCACCATAAGAGTAGGTTTTCTCCGTCTGCATGTCATAGATAGTGCCGATAGGGGAGATCACGGCAGCCGTTCCGCAGCCTCCGCACTCCTCGAAAGAGGCAAGTTCTTCGACCGGGATTTTTCGGTCTTCGACCTCAAGCCCCATATCGCGGGCCAGCTGGCGGAGGCTCATATTGGTGATCGACGGAAGCACCGAAGGGGATTTCGGAGTGATATATTTGCCATCCTTGATGCCGAAGAAATTGCATGCACCGCACTCTTCGATGTATTTATGCTCCGCAGCGTCGAGATACATGATATTCGAATAGCCCATTTTATGCCCTTTTTCACCCGACAAAAGGCTGGCCGCATAATTTCCGCCGACCTTCACATCGCCTGTTCCACGTGGAGCAGCACGATCCTGCTCTCGGTCGATGGCAACCAGGATCGGCTTGATTCCCTCCTTGAAATACGCACCCACAGGCGAACAGTAGACAATCAGCAAAGCATCCTTTGCAGGTTTGACTCCCAGGCCGGCCGTCGTTCCGAACATCACCGGACGCAGATAGAGCGAGGCCCCTGTTCCGTAGGGGGGAATATAAGCTTCATTCCGCCGAACGACCTCGACGCAGGCATTAACGACCATTTCGACGGTCGGCAGCGGAAGGCAAAGACGTTCGGCCGAAGACCGGAGGCGGCGGGCATTGTCCTCGACACGGAACAGGCGGACTTTCCCATCGACTCCACGAAAAGCCTTGAGACCCTCGAAAAGTTCGATGCCATAATGCAGGCACGAAGCCGACATGTGCATCTTGATGTACTCGTCGCTCGTAACCTCCATATCACTCCATTTACCATCCGTAAAATAATAACGGACGTTGACGTCGGTCTTGTGATAGTCGAACCCCAAGGCGCTCCAATCTATATTTTCCATTATAGTAAAATTTAAAGGTTTTTCTAAATTATCCCCACAGCAAGTAAACCGGGCAAAAACAAACCTAGAACCGATCCTTTCCTCACATTATCCTACGATAGCACCGTTATTCGTATTTCCGTCGGGGCCCAGCAGCAGCAGTTTCCCCGAAGCATCTTCGGCCATCAGGATCATGCCCTGCGACACGATCCCTTTCAGTTCGCGGGGAGCGAGGTTTACAAGAACCAGCACCCTGCGTCCGACCAGCTCTTCGGGAGTAAAATATTCCGCTATTCCCGAAACGATCGTCCGCTGGTCGATCCCCGTGTCCACCGTCAATTTCAGCAATTTCTTCGTCTTGGCGACCTTTTCCGCCGCAAGGATCGTAGAAACCCGGATATCCATTTTCTGGAAATCGTCAAACTGTATCGTATCTTTCTGAGATTCAATATTTTGCGAATTTTCAGCAGCAAGATTGGCCTCTTTCGTCGCCGCAAGCTTGTCCAACTGGCGCTGGATCACGTCGTCCTCGATCTTCTCGAAGAGCAACGACGCCTCACCGATCTTATGCCCGGCAGCAATCAGATCCATCGCCCCGAGGCGCTCCCATCCGAATTTCTCCACGGCGAGCATCTTCAGGATCTTCGACGCCGAGAAAGGCATGAAAGGCTCGATGGCAATCGCCGTATTGGCCGTAATTTGCAACGCGATGTTGAGAATCGTTTTCACACGCCCGGGATCGGTCTTGATGACTTTCCACGGCTCGGTGTCCGCCAGATACTTGTTGCCGATACGTGCAATGTTCATGGCATCCTTCAGGGCTTCGCGGAAACGGTAGTTCTCGATATTGGCCTCGAGCGAACCCTTCACGGCAGCTACTTCCGCAACTGTCTGACGGTCATAATCATTCATCTCTCCGCAGGCAGGAACCTCGCCGCCGTAATATTTCTGCGTAAGCACCAGCGCACGGTTGACGAAATTTCCCAGCACAGCGACCAGCTCGTTGTTGTTGCGGGCCTGGAAATCCTTCCATGTAAAGTCGTTATCCTTGGTTTCGGGGGCATTGGCACACAGCACATAGCGCAATACATCCTCCTTTCCGGGGAACTCCTCCAGGTATTCATGCAGCCACACCGCCCAGTTGCGCGAGGTCGAAATCTTATCGCCCTCGAGGTTCAGGAACTCGTTGGCCGGCACGTTCTCAGGCAGTATATACCCCCCGTGCGCCTTGAGCATCGAGGGGAAGACGATGCAGTGGAACACGATATTATCCTTGCCGATGAAATGCACCATCTTGGTGTCTTCCGATTTCCAGTACTTTTCCCAATCGGGCGTAAGGTCTTTCGTGGCGGATATGTAACCGATCGGAGCGTCGAACCACACATAGAGCACCTTCCCTTCGGCACCCTCCACGGGCACGGGGATGCCCCAGTCGAGGTCACGGCTCACGGCACGGGGCTGCAATCCGCCGTCGAGCCAGCTCTTGCACTGTCCGTAAACATTCGTCTTCCACTCCTTATGCCCATCGAGTATCCACTCGCGGAGGAAGCCTTCGTATTGATCCAGCGGGAGATACCAGTGCTTCGTCTCCCTTTTGACCGGAACCGAACCCGACACGGCGCTATGCGGGTCGATCAGCTCGTCGGGCGAGAGGGTAGACCCGCATTTCTCGCACTGGTCGCCGTAGGCACGGTCGTTCCCGCATTTGGGACAAGTGCCGACGATATAACGGTCGGCAAGGAACGTCTGCGCCTCCTCGTCGTAATACTGCATGGAGGTTTTCTCGATGAATTTCCCCTCGTCGTAGAGTTTGCGGAAAAATTCCGATGCGGTCGCGGCATGGGTCGCCGACGATGTCCGCGAATAGATATCGAACGACATTCCCAACCCCTCGAACGACTTTTTGATCAGGTTATGGTAACGATCCACGATCTGCTGCGGGGTCACACCCTCCTTGCGGGCCTTGATGGTGATGGGTACACCGTGCTCGTCCGATCCGCAGACCGAAATCACGTCGCAGCCCTTCAGCCGCAGGTAACGCGTGTAAATATCCGAAGGTATATAAACTCCCGCCAGATGGCCGATATGCACCGGGCCGTTGGCATAGGGGAGAGCCGATGTAACGAGGTAACGCTTGAACTCTTTTGCCATATTGAGATATACAGTATTACTAATTTCTGTCAAAATTAGTAATTTTTAGGGAAAGAAAAAGCAAAGCCCCATTATTTGTTTACAAACTACAAGGGGGCCCCGCCGTAAGAAAACAAAACGGAAACCGCGGGAATGAATCGGCCCGCATTAAGCAGCGGGTAAAAATATGCCCCGGCATAGTCCGGGGCATATTTCTTAATTATCGGCGGTCGGAATCGTTATTCGAACACCAACTCGTCGAGCAGCCATCCTGCACCCGCGTACTTGTCGATGATGAACAGCACGTAGCGGATGTCGACCGATATCGTGCGCTGCAGATCGGGCTCGAAAGCCACATCGCCCGACATGGCTTCCCAGTTACCGTCGAAAGCCAGCCCGAGCAGTGCGCCCCTGGCATTCATCACCGGTGAACCCGAATTGCCGCCCGTAATATCGCAGTCGGCAAGGAACGCCACCGGAAGCTCGCCCCGGGCATTGGCATAACGGCCGAAATCGCGTGCCGCATAAAGCTCCTTGAGTTTTTCGGGCGCGGTGAACTCCGTGGGGTTCTGCGGGTTTTCCTTCTCCATCACGCCCTTGAGCGTCGTATAGTAGTTGTATTCGATGCCGTCGGCAGGCGAATAGGGCAGCACGCGGCCATAGGTGAGCCGCAGCGTGAAGTTGGCATCCGAAGCCCACGCCTTTTTCGGGTTTTGGAGCATCAGCCCCGCCACGTATTTACGGCTTCCCTCGTAATATTTTTCCACGACCGGCTTGCGTGCCTGGGAAAGCGCGTTATACTTCTCCCACACCGATTTTACAAACGGGGCAATGGGGTCGGCGGCATATTTATCGGCCGAAAAAGCACCGATCAGCTCATCGACCTTTTCCTGCGATGTAAATAACGAATTATCGAAAATATAATCCACATAGGCATCCGTATCGCCGTTGAATTCCTTGTCGACGATCTCCGTATAGAACGACGGCAGGTCGGTCATATGCTCGCGGGCGATCTTCAGCATACGCTTGGCCACCTTCCGATCCGTCGGGGCGTTGTAATCCTTATACCAACCGGCCATCGCCTTTCGGGCCGCTTCGGGATCCTTTATCTCCGTCCGCCCGTCGAACATCCTTGCCGGGGTCAGTATCTCCACCGCACGCAGGAAAGCCTCTTCCAGATACTGGCGGTTATCGTCGATGCCGGCCAGCCCCTCGATCGCTTCGCGGATTTTCGGCAGCGCGTCGATATACCCTTCCTCGGGCAGCGTATTTTTCTCGGCCCATGCCTGGAAGGCAGCCTCCTGCTGCTGCTTGCGCTCCTTCACACCCAGTTTGAGGATGCCGCGCGACTTGCCGATCGAATTCTTCCAGTAGTTCGACGACGTGGCGTATTTCGAAGCATACTGAATACGTACCTTGTCGCTGGCAGCCATATCCTCCTTGAGGATGGCCTGGCGCTCGCCGCGGATAAAGATCCGGTTGGGGTTCGAAACGTTCAGCATGTCGTCGATCTCGTACGAAGTCATATAACGCTGCGTGGAACCCGGGAACCCCATGATCATGGCGAAATCACCCTCCTCGTAGCCGTCGAGCGAAATCTTCAGGAACTTCTCGGCCTTGTAAGGGCGGTTTTCGGGCGAATAATCCGCCGGCCTGTTATCCTGTCCGGCATAGACGCGAAACACCGAGAAATCGCCTGTATGGCGCGGCCACATCCAATTATCGGTGTCACCGCCAAACTTGCCGATCGAAGTCGGGGGCGCTCCCACCAGACGCACGTCGGTATAGACCTCGATCACGAAGGCGAAATACTGGTTCCCTTCGAAGAAGGGCTTGACCTCCACCGTCATGCCGGGGTTGGCCTCCTGCAGCGAAGCGGTCAGGCCGGCGATATTCTCCGAGGTGATCCGTTCGTATTCCTGCTGCCCGGCCGTGGAAGGCACGTTGCCCAGAATATCCGCAGTCACGTCGCTGATCGAACGGATGAAACGCACCTTGAGCCCCGGGGCAGGAATCTCCTCCTGGCGCGACATGGCCCAAAAGCCGTTCTTCAGGTAGTCGTGTTCGACCGACGACAGGGATTGTATCGACCCGTAGCCGCAGTGGTGGTTGGTGAACAGCAGGCCGTCGGGCGAAACGATCTCGCCCGTGCAGCCGCCGCCGAAAATGACGATCGCATCCTTGAGCGAAGATTTGTTGATGCTGTAAATATCCTCGGCCGAAAGTTTGCATCCGCGCGCCTTCATGTCCCGGATATTCATTTTCTGCAGGTAAGGCAGCATCCACATGCCTTCGTCTGCCGCCGCGGTCAGCGACACGCACGCCGCTGCAATCAGTAAAAACAGTTTCTTCATATATAAACGATTATTTGATGTTGATCATGTTCAGGATCGAACGCTCGGCCTTGCGGCGCACCTCTTCATCGAGTACGATCTCCGGGGCCTCCCGCTCGAGGCATTCGCAGATGTTTTCCAGCGTCACCATCTTCATGTACTTGCAGTTGTTGCAGCCGCATGTCTCGTCGTCCGGGGGCGCCGGGATAAATGTCTTGCCGGGATAGCGCCTCTTCATCTCGGCGAGGATGCCCGATTCGGTGACGACGATGAACTCATCGGCCCCGTTGCGGCCGCAATAGTCGAGGATCGCAGCCGTCGACCCCACGAAATCGGCCACCTCGATGATATAGGCCCGGCATTCGGGATGCACGACGATGCGGGCTGCGGGGTGCTCCTTTTTGAGCCGGAGCAGTTTTTCGAGCGAAAACTCCTCGTGGACATGGCACGCCCCGTCCCAGATCACCATATTCTCGCGGCCGGTCAGCTTCCTGATGTAAGCGCCCAGGTTGCGGTCGGGCGCGAAGATGACGGGGCGGTCGGCCGGGATCGACTCCACGACCTTCAGGGCATTCGACGAAGTGCAGCAGATATCGGTCAGCGCCTTGACCCCGACGGTGGTGTTGACATACGAAACCACCGTATGCCCCGGGTACCTGGCCTTGAAGGCCGCAAAGTCGCGGGCGTCGCACGATTCGGCCAGCGAGCATCCCGCCTCGGGACAGGGTATGAGCACCTTTTTGCCGGGGCATAGCACCTTGGCGGTCTCGGCCATGAAATGCACGCCGGCGAACAGGATGATTTCCGCATCGACCGACTGCGCCTTGACCGACAGCGCAAGCGAATCGCCCAGGAAGTCGGCCACCTCCTGTACTTCGGGCAGCGTATAGTAATGGGCCAGTATGACGGCGTGTTTCTCGCGTTTCAGTTCTTCGATCCGATTCCGGATTTGCGCGGAGTTATCAACCTTCATTTTTTATTTTTACTTTTTAATTTAATTTTAATAAAGAAATAAGAATAGAAATAATAGCTGTTGATACTGTTCACAAGTTATTGCGGAAAATATCTTTCAACATTTTACTCCCGAACTGTTTCCTATTTCTCGTTACAACCGGTTCGTATTCAAAGGTATGAAATTATAATCAACAATTGTCAAAAAACGTTGTCAACATTTCGACAGCCGTTTGTTGTGAACAATCTGTTCCGTTTTCCGGGGTTCGGGGCTGACTATAATTTCCCATAACTTTTTTTGGTTTCCGGAAAATCTTGTATATGCCCGCCCTTTCCGGAATTTGCAACTCTTCCGACCGGAAAGTTATCATTAGTTATCGCCGTTTATCAACACGTTTCCTAACACGATTTCATCACCTTTTCGACAATCTTTTCCGCGATTCCGCGGTACCATTTTTCGACGCGCGGATCTATCCCCATAGCAGGCTTTCCTTCGTCGGATCCTTCCATAATCGACTGTACGATAGGTATTTCACCGAGGAAATCCACACCTTTTTCTTCGGCGAACCGGCGTGCACCGCCTTTGCCGAAGAGGTAGTAGCGGTTTTCGGGCAGTTCCTCGGGGGTGAACCAGGCCATGTTTTCGATGATTCCCGCCACGGGGATGTTGACGTTTTCGTTGCAGAACATCTCCACGCCGCGCACGACGTCGGCTACGGCGACCTGCTGGGGCGTCGAGACGATCACCGCGGAATCGATCTTCAGCTCCCCGATGATCGAGAGGTGTACGTCGCCCGTACCGGGGGGCAGGTCGGCCAGCAGGAAGTCGAGCGTCCCCCATTTGGTCTGGTGGATCATCTGTTTCAGGGCGCTGACGGCCATGGCTCCGCGCCACAGCAGGGCGTCGGTAGGTTTGATGAAGAACCCGATCGACATCAGCCGGATGTCCATCGGCTCCGCAGGGACGATGTGGTCTGCGCCCTCTTCCTGCACGGCGTCGGGCAGGTAGCCTTCCACTCCGAACATCTTGGGCTGCGAAGGCCCGTATATGTCGGCGTCGAGGATGCCTACGCGGAATCCCATGTTTCGCAGGGCGACCGCGAGGTTGGCCGTGACGGTCGATTTGCCTACCCCGCCCTTTCCCGATGCTACGGCAATGACCTTGGCGATGCCGCCCGTAGTCGTCTTCAGCTTGGGTTCGGGACGCGGGGCGGCGCCGCCCTCCTTGATGACTACCAGTACCGTTTCCCCGGGGAATTCGCGTTTGAGCAGTTCCTCGGCCTGGTTTTTGATTTTCACTGCGAACGGGTCGCGGGCCTTGGCGAAGCGGAGTACGACGGTGATTTTTCCGGCTGCCGAGGCGATATGCTCGATAAAACCGCTGCTGACGATATCCTGCCCCGTTTCGGGATGAACGAGCGACGCGAGCAGATGTCTGATTTTTTCTTCCATATTTGTGTAGTGACTTTCCTTGCAAAGATAACGTATATTTTACAGAATAAATATAGGTTACCCTTCTTTTTTATCGAAAAACGATAAATTTTATTTGTTTTTCATATAATTTCTGTATATTTGCGAAAGAAAACCGGAATCGGAACAAAATTAGGACAAACAAAAAATAACTTCGTTATGAATTTTATCAAAACTTTCCTGGCTGCCATCCTCGCGTTTGTCGTGGGATCGGTACTGGTAGTCTTCCTTTGGATTTTCATCCTGCTCGGCATTGCCGGTTCGATGGAGAAAAGCGTGGCCGTACACCCCGAGTCGATCCTCAAGCTCGATTTTTCGGAGGTGTTGACCGATGCCCCGTCGAGCGATCCTTTCGCCGGCTTCGATTTCGCGACGCTCCAGTCTACGCGCATGCTTCCGCTGATGAAGGCGCTGCGTGCGCTCGAGGCGGCGAAGGACGATCCGCGGATCAAGGGTATTTACCTGCGTATGAACGGCAACGGAGGCGTGGCGGGTTCAGCCCTGCTTGAAGAGCTGCGCGAGGCGATCGTCGATTTCAAGCAGAGCGGCAAGTTCGTCGTCGCCTATAACGAAACCTACTCGCAGGGGCAGTATTACCTCGCTTCGGCGGCCGACAAGATTTACATGCAGCCCGAAGGAGGGATGGACTGGTCGGGCCTTTCGTTCAATTTGGCGTTCTACAAGGGGTTGCTCGACAAGCTCGATGTCAAAGCCGAGGTTTTCCGCCCCACGGCCTGCAAGTACAAGAGCGCCGTCGAGCCTTATATACTTCCCAAAATGTCGGACGCTAACCGCGAACAGATGCAGGAACTGGTCAATTCGATGTGGAATACCATCGCGGGTTCGGTGGCCGAGGCACGCGGCATCGACTTGGAAACCCTGAACCGGATCACCGACAAACTGGAGGTCTCGTTGCCCGAGGATGCCCTCGAACACGGGTTCGTGGATAGCCTGCTCTACGAAGACCAGATGAACGACGTCTTTGCCGAACTGGGCGTGCAGTCCGATTCCGACGGCCAATACAATTTCGTCACCCTGGGCGAATATGCGTCGCAGGTCAGTGCCGACCTCAAGAATATTTCGGCCGACCAGGTTGCTATCGTATATGCCGACGGTGCGATCGTCGACGGCGAGGGCTTCGGCCGCGAGATTTACGGCAATACGCTGGCTGCGACGCTGGCCGGCGTGCGTGCCGACGAAAAGGTCAAAGCCGTGGTGCTGCGCGTGAATTCCCCGGGCGGCAGCGCATTGGCTTCGGATGTCATCTGGCGCGAAATGGAGCTGCTCAAGGCCGAGAAACCCGTCATCGTCTCGATGGGTTCCTATGCGGCCAGCGGCGGATACTACATTTCATGCCCGGCCGATGTCATTGTGGCCGACAAACTGACCCTGACGGGTTCCATCGGCGTCTTCGGCATGTACCTCAATACCATCGACGCCCTGAAGAACAAGCTGGGCATCACGTTCGACGCCGTGAAGAGCAATACCTCGGCAGGCATGGGCATGACTTCGGCCCTTACGCCAGCCGAAAGGGCTTCGATCATGCGCGGCGTGGATAAGGTTTACACGACGTTCACCAACAACGTGGCGCAGGGGCGCAACCTGCCTCTCGAGAAGGTGCTCGACATTGCCGGCGGCCGTGTATGGTCGGGCGACAACGCCCTCGGCATCGGCCTGATAGACACGTACGGTGGCCTGAAGACGGCCATTGCCGTCGCTGCGGACAAGGCCGGGTTGGGCGACAATTTCCGGGTGACGGAGGTGATCGAGCAGCCGACGGGTTTCGCGGCGTTCATCTCGTCGCTCAACGTCAGCATCCGCGAGGCCATGACCCGCTCGGAACTGGGAGTCATGATGAAGGAATACAAACAGGTGCAGGAAGCTGCTTCGCAGCAGGGGATCGTCATGTATTATCCCTTCAAACTCGAACTGCGCTAATCCCGGCCGGATGCCGGAACGATAAAAAGCGGCCCCTTTTCGAGAGGCCGCTTTTTATCGTTGCAGGGTTTCAAGGCCGGTGTGTCCGCGAAGCTGTCATTCGTGCCTGAAAAGGGGTTTGTCAGCCCTTGGCCGGGACTTTGGCCGCCGGATTTCCCCCCCCCGCCGAATCCTGCCCGCAGCGCATTTCATCCAGCTTGCGGCCTATCTCCTCGACCTGTTTCGCGTCGGGCGAAATGACCGTCGACCCGAACTTGCGCCGGTAGTCGCCCGGCGGGGAGCCGATGCGTTCGCGGAAGGCGCGGTTGAAATTCGAGATGTTGTAGAACCCGCAGCGCATACCGATCTCGGCGATCGGGTCGTCGGTCTCGACGATCATCTGTGCGGCGCGCACGATGCGGAAGCCGTTGAGGTAGTTCCACAGGTTCTGGTGGGTGTACTTTTTGAAAAAACGGCAGACCGAAGTCGCGGACATGCCTACCTCTTCGCCGATGTCTTCGAGCGAGATCTTACGTTGGTAATTGCCCTCCACGAACTGTACGATCTTGTTGATCCGGGCATTGCCGTCGGGTTGCATTTCGTAGTACGGGGCACCTATCGGCCCCGTTTCGTCCGGCCCAGCCGTGGCCAGGTCGTTGAGTATGTTCAGGAAAAGCGACGCCGATGCGAATCCCCGCAGCCCGGGCAGTTGCAGTAACCTGTCGCGGACGCGGTCTACGACGCTTTCGGCGAACCAGAGCCCGGCGACCGGCTGGCTCAGCATTTTCCGGATGGGGAGCATGGATTCCGTTTCGAATATCTGCCAGTTGGGCATGTCGCGGCTGAACTGCACGGCGACGGCCTCGCAATTGGTCTCCGCAAAGGCTTCGTCGCGTTTGTAACAGTGCGGTACGCGCGGGAAAATGATGATAAGGTCTTTTTCCGTGAAATTGTCGACCGATTGTCCGGTGACACGTGTCCCCTTTACGTTCAGGGTCAGGCTGAGCATGTAATCCTCATGGAAATGAAGGGGCGGATCGGTCTGTTTGTCAAACCAATACTGTGTGATGAACAGATCGTTGCCTGGCAACGGAGTGAGATCATTCAGGACACGTTTCATCGGGTAATGAGGCTTATTGTAACAAATATACAAATTAATAAGGACAAATCAAAACCGGGGCGGGTTTTGTGGGAAGGATACGCGGCCGGGGTTTCCCGCACCTCCGTTTTCCGATTCGGGACGGGGCGTAAAGGCATCCTGCAGGTGAAAAGTGCGGAAAACCTTTTCTCCTTTCGCATTTAATGAATATCTTTGCGGATATGGCAGTGATCAGATTGACAAAGGAGTTTTCGTTCGAGGCCGCGCATGCCCTCGACGGATACGACGGGCCGTGCCGTGAGATCCACGGGCATTCCTACCGGTTGTTCGTGACCGTGAAAGGGTGCCCTGCGGACGACGACACGAACCCCAAGTGTGGGATGGTGATGGACTTCGGTGTCCTGAAAAGCATTGTCAACGAGGAGGTCGTTTCCCGTTTCGACCATGCGCTCGTGTTGCGGGCGACACGCCGCGACGCTCCCCTGCGGGCGGTGCTGGCCGAACGCTTCGGCAACATCGTCACGGTGGACTACCAGCCGACGTGCGAAAACATGCTCGGCGATTTCGCTGCACGCATCGCACGCCGCCTGCCCCTGGGGGTGGAGCTGCATTCGCTCCGCCTGCATGAGACCGCAACCTCGTTCGCCGAGTGGTTCGCCGAGGACAACCGCTGATTTCCGCCCGGCGGTTCCGCCGGAACGACATACCCCGACATTTCTACCGGACAGGCCCCGGGCGCAAGGGATAGGCGCACGGCAAACATCGAAAGGGAACTATTATTGACGCAAATCGAATATATGAAAAAACTGTTTCTCGTCGACGCCTATGCGTTGATCTTCAAGTATTACTATGCCTTTCTGGGGCGTCCCATGCGCAACCGGGCCGGCATGAATACCTCCGTGGTATTCGGCTTCGTAAAGTTCCTGCGCGACATCCAGAAGCGTGAGCGACCCGACCTGCTGGGCGTGGCGTTCGACCCCAAGGGCGGCAGCTTCCGCCGGGAGATATTTCCCGAGTACAAGGCCAACCGTGCCGAGACGCCCGAGGACATCCTCCTCTCCGTCCCCTATGTCAAGCGTGTGCTGGAAGCCATGTGCATCCCGATCCTCGAAGTCGAGGGTTACGAGGCCGACGACGTGATCGGCACGCTGTCGCAAAAAGGCGTCGAGGCGGGTTACGAGGTCTTCATGGTGACGCCCGACAAGGACTACGGCCAGCTGGTACGTGACAATTGCAAGATATACAAGCAGAAGGGCGCCGAAGGGAGCATCGAGATCGTCGACCGGGAGGCGATCCGCGGGAAATACGGCATCGACGACCCCAGCCTCGTGCGCGACATCCTCGCACTGTGGGGCGATGCTTCGGACAATATCCCGGGTGTGCCGGGAATCGGCGAGAAGAGCGCCTGCAAACTCGTGCAGGAGTGGGGAACGGTGGAAAATATCCTCGACAACGTCTCGAAGATCAAGGGCAAGCAGGGCGAGAAGATCGCCGAGTGGGGCGACAAACTGCGCCTTGCCAAGACACTGACCACCATTTGCCTCGACGTGCCCATCCCGTTCCGCGAAGAAGACCTCACGGTCTGCGAACCCCATATCGACGAACTCAAGGCCCTTTTTGCCGAATTGGATTTCAAGGCCTTTATGAACGACCTTACGAACCTTGCGCCCCCCGAGGAGCAACCCGAAGGCCCCCGCCAGGAGGCGCAGACCCAGCTTGCGGAGATGGCTCGGGCCAAGTCCGCCGCCGCCAAACGCGCGGCGCTGGTCGGACAGGGCAACCTCTTCGGCGACCCGGTGGTCGACATGCCCGCCGCCGAGGTTCCCGTCGCAGAACTGCAGGCCGAAGCCGATGCCATGCAGTTCAAGACGGCGCAGACCACGCCCCACGATTACCGCCTCGTGGAGAATGCCTCCCAGTTGCGCGAAGTGGTCGCCGAGGTCGGGAAATACGACGAATTCTGTTTCGACACCGAGACCACGGGGTTCGACATCTTCAACGACCGCATCGTCGGCATGTCGCTGGCCGTAAAGCCGTTCGAAGCGTGGTACATTCCCTTCAAGGAGGAAAATACGGCGGAATATACGCAGATCGTGCGGCCGCTGTTCGAAGACGAAGGGATTGCCAAGATCGGCCAGAACATCAAGTTCGACCTGATGGTGCTCCGGCGCCTGGGGCTCGATATCCGGGGCCGCAAGTACGACACGATGATCCTGCATTACCTGCTCGATCCCGAGTCGCGCCACAACATGAACGCCCTGTCGGAAAAATACCTCAACTACAAGCCTATCGAGATCGAAACGCTGATCGGCAAGGGTTCCAAGCAGCTGACGATGGATCTGGTGAACGTCGAGCGCGTCAAGGAGTACGCCGCCGAAGATGCCGACGTCACCCTGCAACTCAAACACGTGCTCTACCCTCAGGTCGAGAAGATCGGGTTGCAACACCTCTATTTCGAGGTCGAGGAGCCGATGATCGCCGTGCTGGCCGACATCGAGATGGCGGGCGTGCGGATCGACTCCGGGGCGCTGGCCGAATACTCCGTCGAACTGAGCCGCAGGCTGGCCGAACTGGAAGCCGCGATCCGTGCCGAAGCCGGCGAGTCGACGCTCAACATCAACTCGGCACGCCAGCTGGGCGAGGTGCTTTTCGCCAAGATGCGCATCGCCGAAAAGCCCAAGATGACCAAGACCAAGCAGTTCTGCACCGACGAGGATTATTTGCAGACCTTCGCCCGCAAACACCGCATCGTCGACCTGATCCTCGAATACCGGGGTGTCAAAAAATTGCTTTCGACCTATGTCGAGGCGCTTCCCCAGCTGGTCAACCGGACGACGGGGCGTATCCATACCTCCTTCAACCAGGCGGTCACGGCTACCGGGCGCCTTTCGTCCACCAATCCAAACCTGCAGAACATCCCCGTGCGCGAAGAGATGGGGCGCCGCATCCGCCGGGCGTTCATCCCCTCCGATTCCGACCACCTGCTGCTCTCGGCCGATTACAGCCAGGTCGAGCTGCGCCTGATGGCGCACCTTTCGGGCGACGAATCGTTGATCGCGGCCTTCGCCCACGGCGAGGATATCCATGCCGCGACGGCCGCCAAACTTTTCAACAAAACCCTCGACGAAGTGACCTCCGAGGAGCGCCGCCGTGCCAAGACGGCCAATTTCGGCATCATCTACGGCATTTCGGCCTTCGGCCTGAGCCAGCGGCTCGAAATCCCGCGTAAGGAGGCCAAGGACATTATCGACGGTTATTTCGAATCTTACCCCAAGGTCAAGGAGTATATGGACAATGTGGTCGCCAGGGCCAAGGAGGAGGGATTCGTCTCGACGATCTTCGGCCGCCGCCGCTATCTCAACGACATCTCCTCGCACAACGCCGTGGCGCGCGGCCTGGCGGAGAGGAATGCCGTGAACGCCCCGATCCAGGGGTCTGCGGCCGACATCATGAAGATCGCCATGATCAATGTCCACCGCCGTTTCGCGGCCGAAGGCATCCGGTCGAAGGTGATCCTTCAGGTACACGACGAATTGGTCGTCGACATGCTCCGTTCCGAACAGGAGCGCGTCGCGGCCATCGTCACCGAATGCATGGAATCCGCCGCCGCCCTCAAGGTGCGCCTGGTGGTCGACTACGGCGTGGGCGACAACTGGCTCGAAGCGCATTGATCGCATCCTGAGTCCTTTTGCAAGATATAGTAACGGACGGCATCGGATATGCAGGCTCCCTGTTAATGCCTTGTATCCGTTATATCCGATGCCACTACCGCCTTTTTCGGTGCTGCGCCGGCGACTATGCGGACGGTTGTCCCGCTTGGGCATCCCCCGGGGAGGCAGGCGGAAAAATATAATGTTCCCGGATATTTTTGTTTTGATACTGAAATAAACTGACAGCTATGATCGAACCTATTTACCAGCCGGCCGCGTCGCGTTACGAAGATGGCATGACCTACCGGCGTGCGGGACGCAGCGGTGTGCTGCTGCCCGCCTTTTCGCTCGGCATGTGGCACAATTTCGGCAGCGGGCAGACCTTCTCCAAAGTGCGTCAGATGGCCCATTACGCGTTCGACCGGGGAATCGTCCATTTCGATTTGGCGAACAACTACGGCCCCGCCTATGGTACGGCCGAGGAGAACTTCGGCCGTCTGATGGAGCAGTCGTTCCGACCCTACCGCGACGAACTCTTCATTTCGACCAAGGCGGGTTACGACATGTGGCCGGGGCCCTACGGCAACTGGGGCTCTCGCAAATACCTCATGGCAAGCCTCGACCAGAGCCTGCGGCGCATGAAGCTCGATTATGTGGACATCTTCTACTCGCACCGCTACGATCCCGAGACCCCGCTCGAAGAGACCCTCCAGGCTTTGGTCGACATCGTCCGCGCAGGCAAGGCGCTCTATGTCGGGCTGTCGCGCTACCCGCTGGCCGCGGCACGTTTCGCTTTCCGTTACCTGGCCCAACGCGACGTGCCCTGCCTGCTTTTCCAGGATCGCTACAACCTGTTCGACCGCGAACCCGACACGTCGGGCATCCTGACGCTCAATGCCGAGGCCGGGGCCGGGTTCGTGGCCTTTTCGCCGCTGGCACAGGGGCTGCTGACCGACCGTTACCTGAACGGTATTCCGGAAGGCTCGCGCATGGCGACGGAGGGCTCGCTGCGGCGCGATGTGCTGACGGGCAGGATGTCGGAACGGATCCGGGGCCTGCATGAAATCGCCCGGCAGCGCGGCCAGACCCTTGCCGAGATGGCTTTGGCATGGCTGCTGCGCGACAAACGTGTCACGTCGGTCATTATCGGGGCAAGCTCCGTCGCCCAGATCGAAGATAACCTCCGGGCGCTGGAGCATGCATCCTTCTCCGACGACGAATTGTCGCGCCTCGACGCCCTGTCACGGCCATAGCGCCCTGCTCGGATGAAAAGAGCCGCAGTCCTTCGGGACTGCGGCTCTTCGTGTTTTTAGCTTTCTGTTATTGTCGCAACCGGTAGGTTCCGTCTGAGAAGTCGATTCGGTCGAGTGTCAGCGTGCGCGGATCGTCGTAGATATGCCGCACCGCGGCGACGGAATCCAACTTGCCGCTTTTCTGGCTGTTGATGAAATACCCCCAGACCATGAACCACGTCCAGTCGGGCTGGTTGTGGTAACTCTCCGGATCGGGCAGCTGCCCCACTTCGCCAAGGGCGATCGGTTTTCCGCCGGCCAGGGCTTTCAGGTCGTCGTGGTGCGACTGTTTGTAGTCGCGGTGATAGACGTCTGCCGCCAATATGTCGACATATTCCGAACCGGGATAGTAGTCGGCATAGGGGCCGGCTTCGTCACCCTGCTTGTCCCGCGGGGCATTCGTGTTCCATACCCAGAGCAGGTTGTCGAGCCCGTGCACCCGGGTCAGGTAGTCGTAGGTCATGATCCACAGCTTTTTGAATCCGTTTTCGCCGGGTTTGGCGCACCACCAGAACCAGACGCCGTTCATCTCGTGGTAGGGTCGCCAGAGGATCGGAATCCGGGCGTCGCGCAGTTGCCTGAGATAGGGAATGACCGTGTTCATCTGTGCCTTCCATTGCAGGTTGAGGCGCGTGCCTTCTGTGGTCAGTTCCTCCCATACCAGTTGCGGGGGACGGTTCTTCCATGTCCAAATCGACGAACCGTTGCAGTCGTTGCATTCCGCAGGGAAGCAGCAGTGCCACATCAGGGTGATGATCCTGCCTTCGGCGTGCCGGGCCTTGATCTCTTCGACGAGCCCCTGCCGCAGTTCTTCGGTCGATTTATTGTTCGGAAGGCACTCACCCCAGGGCGAGGTGAGGTTCATCGGGCCGCAGTGGTGGTAGTCGCGGACGTTGTCGCCTTGTGCATTGAAACTGAAATCGCTTCCCCAGACCACGGGGTGTTTGCCCGTCATTGCGAAAACGACACTGTCGTAACGCCCGGGGTCGCTGATGAAATTATGCTGCCCGGCGAGGGTATACCGGCCGCGGATGGAATATAGGAATTCGAGCAGCTGGCGTGCTTCCTGCGACGCGTCGGGGTTGACCGGGGAGATTTTCAGATTGTCCGAAGCGCATCCGCCCAGCAGGGACGCGGCCATAAGGGACATGAGTAATCGCAGCATGGGTCGTTATTTTACGGTTACGCCCTTGGGCATGCGGTACATGTCGGGCAGGTCGTTTTCAAAAATAGTCTGCGCATCGTCAAAGAATAGCTTGAAGTCGGCCGCCGTCGAATCGGAAGGATAAGGCCCGTAGGCGTGGCGGGGATTGTCGTTGCGCCATGCCACGACCATGCAACAGGGACGGTTGCGGAGCGCAGGCAATACATCGTGCGTCCAATAGTCGGCGTTGTGGTCGTTTTCCAGCCCGGTTTCGGTCACACCGACGGGCTTGTGCACGCGCTCCGACACCTCGGCGAGTGCCTTTACGTTCGACTCGAATGCCTTGCGGTTACGGCCGTGGTAGCAGTCGATGCCCACCAAGTCGACCCATTCGTCCCCCGGCCAGCGGAAAAGTATACGCCCCACGGGATCGTCGTATACTTCGTCCATTTGCGGGGAAATGGCGTATATTACGTTGTGGATCCCTTTCGTGTCGCGCAGGTAACTGACGATGAAGCGCCAGAAGGCGATGAATTCGGAGTCGGTCGTGGCCGAGCGGCCCCACCAGTTCCAGGTCTGGGTGTGTTCGTGCAGCGGACGGAAGATCACCGGGATGGGGCGGCCATCGTCGTCGACCATCTTCTTCAATGCTTCGGCGACATCGTCCAGACGGGCTTTGTACTTGACGTTCATCGCCGAGCCTTCGGTGAGTATCTGATCCACGACCTTGGTGTTGTCCCAGGCCGTGCCGTCGGGGTATTTTTTCCCGGGGCCTTCGGTCAGGGGATTGTTCTGGTGCCACACCAGCATACTGATGCCGCCGCGTTTATGGGCTTCGCGGAGGAGTTCGATCTTTCGCTCGTCGACACCTGCCATGTCGAGGCTGTAGACGGCCGGATGCGAGCCTACTATGTCTTTCACGTCCGAGCGATCCGGGTCGCCCCGCCAGCCGATGCCGTAGGAGGGATAATCGTGGTGGCCGAACATTACGCCGCGGAATCCGATGCACCAGAGGTTGGCGTAAAGCGCTTTGGTTTCCGGTGTCGCCTGGGGGTCGACCATTTGCAGAACGGTTTTTTCCGGCGCTTTCAGGCGTTTGCCGCCTGCGAAGGCCGTCCCGCAGAGCGGGAGCAGGAGAAGGCAAATAAGCAGTCGTTTCATTTCAGTGGTTTTAAGTTGTCTTTATTTGAAGATGCGCTGTGCGAAATCATGCAGCTGAAGTCGCCAGAACTGCCATTCGTGGCCCCAGGGGCCTTCGTGGAATTCGTAGTGTACGCCACGGCGGCGAAGGTCGTCCACGGTGTCGAGGTGTCCCTGGTATCGCGGGTCTTTCGTACCGCATGAAATCCACAGCAGTTCCAGTTTACGGTTGATGCGTTGCGGCTCGCCGATTACGCCGGGCACATAGCGTTCGTAATCGAACTGTCCGTCGCTGAGTATGCCGGCACTGAACTGCCCGATGGCGCAAAAGCGGTCGAGGTTGCGCAGCCCGATCACATAGGCCTGGCCGCCGCCCATCGACAGTCCGGCGATAGCGCGGTGCCGTTTGTCGGTATGTACCCGGTAGCGCCTTTCGACCAGGGGAATGACATCTTCCAGCAGCTCTTTTTCTAATGTGGCGATGCCCTCGGGGGTGCTGCCTCCGGCCCATGAACCGTCGGTCAGGCCGTTGGTCATCACGACGTACATCGGGACGGCTTTGTTTTCGGCAATCAGGTTGTCGAGTATCGTTGCGGCCCGTCCGTCCGTAACCCAACTGTTTTCGTTGTCCCCGCCCCCGTGGCGCAGGTAGAGTACCGGGAATTTTTGCCGGGGATGCCTGACGGCAGCTTCGGGGACGTAAACCCGCAATGTCCGCATACGACCCAGAGGGGTTGATCGGTAATTCAGGGTGTGTATTTCCCCTCCGGGGCGGTATGCTTCGTCGAAACGGCGGTTTTCAGCACCGGGGATCTCCACGACGCTGCCGTAGACCGTGGTTCCGGCCTTGACAGCGGGGTTCTCGGGGTCGATGGTTTCGAAGCCGTCGATACGGAATATATATTGGTAGACGCATGGCTCCAGGGGGCCGACCGTGACGCTCCAGACTCCGTTGCCGTTGCGCTGCATGGGGATTTCGGATACCTCCCACTCTCCCAGAAGCAGTGTGACCTCGTGTGCGCGGGGCGCCCGCAACCGGAAGGTAATTGAGGCGTCGTCGTGAACGGCGGGGGAGAAGGGCGGTTCGGCCGGTTTCCACCAGCCTTCGGTCGAGAAAGGGTTTTTTCCTGCGCCTGGCCCGGAAGGCCGGCCAGCAGCAGCGCCGCTGCTGCGAGCCATTTCGCTATTCGTCCCATACGAAAGTACCGGCTGCTCCCGGTTCGAGTTCGAGTTCCGCGAAACGTCCGTTGTATTGGATACGAATACTGCGCCGCGACCAGGAGTCATTGGCTGCAACGAGCACGATTCGCCCGTCGGGGGTGCGGAACGCCACGTTGGCAGCCACGCCGGCATGCTCGGTGACGTTCGTGCGGAATACATTGGGCCGCTGCTCGTCTTCGCAGATGGAAACGCTCCTGTCGCCGGGAGCGGTCGAGGCGATGCGCACGGAGCCCGGGCGCACGAATTTCGATGCGTGGGCAATGACGTAATAGGCCAGGTTGCGCGATACCGAATCCTTGTCGATGGTCAGCGCGCCCTGGCACATCGAGCAGCCGCCGTTGTCCGTGTGCGGGTCATTGAGGGGATCGGCCGCGAGGTTCCACAGCACCACGTTGCGGCTCCAGTTGCGCATGATGCCGACTATGAGCCGCTCGACGGCCGGGGCGATTGCGATTTGCCGTTGTCCGGGACGTTCGGTGGTCATCTGTTCGGTGAAATAAATCTCCTTGTCCGGACGCGCTTCGTGGACGTAGCTCATGGCGCTCAGGTCGCCGCGGTAGTGATGGAAAGCAGCTCCCGTGACATATTTTGCGGCCTCCGGGTCGTTGTAAACAGCCAGTGCGTAGTCCGGCCGGTCGCAGTTGTGGTCGAAGACTACGATGCCGGTAGACAACCCTGCTTCCCGGAATTTGGGGCCCAGATAATTTTTGATGAAATCGGCCTGTTCAAAGGCAAACCAGTACATACTGGGGGTGTTGCGCGAGTTGAGGGGTTCGTTCTGCACGGTAACGGCGTCGATGTCGATCCCGTGATCGCGCATCGCTTCCACATAACGTACGAAATAGTCGGCATAGACTCCGTAACACTCCTTGCGAAGCTGCCCGCCGCGCACGTCGGCATTGGTTTTCATCCATGCCGGCGCCGACCAGGGCGAGGAAAGTATCTGGATGTCGGGGTTGATGGCCAGGATCTCCCGCATGACCGGAACCACGTCGTGGAGGTCTTGTGCCAGTGAGAATTGTTTGAGTTCGAAATCTTCCTTGCCGGCGGGCATGTCGTCGTAGGAAAAGACGAAGCTGTTGAGGTCGGAGGCGCCGAGCGTCAGCCGGATGCAGCTTATGCCGATGCCTTGCTGTGGGTCGAAGAGCTCCTTCAGCAACGACTTGCGGGCCTCGGGCGACATCTTCATCAGGTGTTCGGCACTGCCGCCCGTGAGGGCGTAGCCGAAGCCGTCGATTCGCTGGTAGCTCTGCCGGGGGTCGATTATGATGTAGTTTCTGTTTTCCTGCCGTTGGGTCGAAAATTCGGCGGCATGCTTCTGCTGGGCGAAAAGTTCCGACCGGTCAGGGCATGTGATGTAAGAGCGGATGGTCTGTGCCGCGGCCGGGACGGCAAGTCCGGCGGCGAGGGACAGGGCCAGGAGTTTTTTTAGCATGATACGCATGGTTTTAGTCGTTGAAGGTGTTGCGAGCTGAGCGGTCGGGGTCTTCGGCTGCCCTGCATTTCGAGTCGAGGATTATCAATTCACCCCGTTGGGGCGTGTAGCGCGGCCAGCGGGGCAGGGCGCGGCAGTTGGGGTTACCCGTGCGCATGAATTGCAGCAGGGCGTCGGCCATTTTGCGGGAGAGCTTGCGGGGGGCGCTGCCGCCGCCCGTATGTGTGACCATGCGGTCGGTGTTGAGCAGCCAGAACCCGATGTCTATGCAATGGAAAGCCCGGTGGCGTCCGTTGAAAAGCGGCGATTCCCAGCCGAACCACGCCATGTAGACCGGCGACTGCTGATTGCATTTGGCGTTGGCCGTCTGTATTATTCCCTGCCGGTTCGAGGCAATCATCGCCCAGATTTCGATGGGACGGCAGGCCGGGAAGGCTTCGGCATATGCACGGACGATTCTGGCGGTACGCGCTCCGTATTGGGGCGTGAGCCGCTCTATGACCCCTTCGAAAGAGATGCTTTCCAGTTCCGGGTTGTCCCGGTCGGGGTTCCATTCGTGGAACGTCGAGCAGAGCAGCAGCGGGACGTCCGAGCCCGTCGTGCGGTTTTCCCCCTCGAAGAAGATACCCTTCGGGATGTCTATGCCGTCGGCCACGGGAGCGAATCCGCTTCGGGAGCCCGGGTCTTCGGCCGCCATCCGCTGCCGCGCCCGGTTCGCCAGTTCCAGGTATTGTTCCCAGGGAACCGACTGGAGCGAGTCGACCTGCGAGGTATCCAGCCCGGCTTCGTGCAGGATGGCATTGCCCAGCCGTTCGGCATAGTCGGCATTGTTGGCTTTTACGGTATTGCCGCTTAAGGCTACTGCTTTGTGGAACAGTCCTTTGGCTGCGGGCATTGCGCACAGCAGGCAGACCTTCGAACCGCCGCCGGACTGGCCCATGACGGTGACGTTCGAAGGGTCGCCGCCGAAGTTCGCGATATTGGCCTGTATCCATTTCAAAGCCGCCACGATGTCCAGCATCCCGGCGTTGCCCGAGTGGCGGTACTTTTCACCGCCGGCGCCGGCCAGGTCGGAAAAACCCAACGCTCCGAGGCGATGATTTACCGAGCAGAACACAATGTCGCCGTAGCGGGCGATATTCTCCCCGTCGTAGCTGTCCTGTTCGATGCCGTTACCCTGCGTGAAACCCCCGCCGTGGAGCCATACCAGTACCGGACGGCGTTTGCCGTCGGCAAGGCCCGGCGTCCAGATGTTGAGCCGCAGGCAGTCTTCGCCCATCAGGTCGTAGTTCCAATGGTCGACAAACATCGAGTAGGATTCGGGCCGCCGGTCGTAGAAGGGTTGAGGTGATGAGGCCCCGAAAGCTACCGCAGGCCGGATTTCCTGCCATGCGTGCGGCGGTTGCGGCGGCATGAAGCGGTTTTCGCCGCCGGTGTCGTCTCCGTAGGGAATGCCACGGAAGGAGTAGATGTTGCGCAGGAGGAATCCCCGGACGGGGCCGTATTCGGTGTCGGCTTCGGCGATTCCTTCGCCGATGAAGAGCTGCTGCTCCGATGCGGCGGGGGGTCTGTTTTTGGCTTGCGCATAAGCTGCTGCAAGCAGGCAGATGGCCGTGACGAGAACCTGGGTTCTCCGGGAAATGGAAGAGGAAGGGTTCATTTTTGGTTAAAATAATATAAGTGGGTCGGCAGAAAAACACAAACGGATCGGCCGGTTTTCAAAATTACATATTAAGAATACTATTTTCTTGTACTATTTTAATTGAATATAATCTTATTTTGCGGTTTCTGGATTGCCGGACGGCTTGCGTCGTTAAAAAAAGAGAGTTGCATTAGATTATGAATTAATGAATTATGAATTCATGACCGGTTTTATATATAATACATAGGTGTTGGTAAATTTAGTGTTTTTTTGCGAATTGTGAGAATTATTTAATTTTGTAACCGGAACCCTCTTAAAAGTCCGACATATGGAAATACTGCGCGAGAGCACACCGCTCACCGACAACGACTGTTTCATGATTTTTTCGCGGAAGAAGAGCTGCTTCGACTTCCCCCTCCACACGCACAAGGAGATGGAACTCAATCTGGTAATCAATGCCGCGGGAGCTTCGCGCGTAATCGGCAACCATGTGGGGACGATCGGGGATATGGAACTGGTGCTGGTGAGCGGCGATACGCCCCATGCCTGGTTTACGGATCGCTGCAAATCGGAGGAAATCCATGAAATAACGCTCCAGTTCAGTCCTGATTTGCTCGATGACAAGTTCCTGAACCGCAATCCGATGGGAGCGCTCAAACAGCTTTTCGATGAGGCCCGCCGGGGCGTGCTTTTTTCCCGCGAGACGACCGAGTTGCTCGCTCCCCGCATCCGTGAATTGTACGAACAGGGGTCGTCGGGCGGCATGAAGCCCGTGCTGGACATGCTGATGATTCTCAACAGCCTCTCCCTTTGCCAGGAGCGCCGCCTGCTTTCGGACACGACCTTTATCCAGAAGAAAATGAAGTCCCACTCAGCACGCCTGGAGACGGTTTTCGCCTATATGAACCAGAATTTCAACCGGCAGATCTCCCTCTCCGAAGTCGCGTCCGTGGTCAGCATGTCCGACGTGGCATTCAGCCGTTTCATCAAGAAAGTCACCGGGCAGAGCTACGTCGATACGCTGACCGAGATCCGCCTGGGGCACGTGGCGCGCATGCTGATAGACACCGATATGACCATCGCCGAGATCGCTTACTGCTGCGGATTCAACAACATGGCTAACTTCAACCGCATTTTCAAACGCAAGAAAGGCATGCCGCCTCATAAGTTCCGTATCTTGTTCATTCCGAAAAAGATTTACGTCTGATACCGTCGGGCCCGGAAATGTTCCGTTAAGGTGCTATATGCATCGGATTTGGTTAAAAACGTATTAAACGGGCGTGTGGGTTTTGTATAAATTTGCATTAGTGAATGGTGCGACCTTTTTCCGGCGGAATCCGACTGCCGGAGCGGTTCGCGGCCGGACATGGCAAACTAACCTAACAACCAAAATCCTATGCAAAAATCTATCCTTCTTTTCCTGTGTGCCGTGTCGGGGACTCTTCTTGCCGGATGCTACGAAAACGATTCGTCCGGCCCCGATATGGTCGATCCCTGGTTACGCGAACGTACGCCGTTGGGCTTTCGCGTGGAGAGCCAGGTCGGGGAAGCGGTCATTACCGACGACTGGCGCCACGACGAAACCGGTACGATCCGTTTCCAACTGGTCACGGGCGGAATAGCCGACATGACTAAAGTCAAAGTCGAAGAAATCACCTTGCAATACAATGCGAAGGCCTCGGTTCAGGCCGGCTCGACGATCGATTTGAGCTCGGGTTCCTGCGACATCGTGGTGACGGCCGAAACGGGTGAAACCCGAACCTATACGGTCTCCTACGACCCCTTCGTGGAGCCCTTCGAAGGGGTTTACGACATGGACTACGACGTCAATAACCATGACGAATCGCAGTATGAGAACGGCAACGCCTTCGCCCTGTGGTTTTTCGGCGGCAGCAACGACGGATGCTACTGCCAGTCGCTGATGTGGAAACACTGGAACTGGAACGGCGGTTACAAGCCGATGGTCGAGGATGACAACGTGTTGACCATCACGCTTACGGGCGTCGATTCGCAGACGGGCGACACCTACGGCACCTGTTACAACGATGCCGGCCCCGATGGCAAATATGCCGATTTCAAATGGAATTCGAACGGGGGCCATGACCTGAAAAAATTCTACCGCTGCATTCCCGAAGGGGAGAGCACGTGGCGGAAAGACGGAAAGACGGGGCTGGTTACCTTCACGGCCTCCGACGGCACGGCCCATACGGCGACTTTCTACAGCGAGCCCACGACATTGACCTACGAGCAGAGCGGAAAGTCCTTCTCTTGTCAGATCATGAACCAGGGCCTGGAGTTTCCCGTTGCCGGAACCCCCATGCCGGGTTGGTCGGACTATTCGGATTTCGACAAGTATGTGCAGAATCCGCAGCGGTTCATCGTAAAGATGAAAAAGCGCCAGCAGTAACCCGGGGATCGCCATGAACCGCTTATTCCTGTTGTTTGCAAAGGCATTCTGCTGCATTGCCTTGTGCTGTATTGTTCCCGTCTCGTGCGGCGGCGGAGACGTCGAAATTCCGCCCCCTCCCTCCACGGCTCCGGGCGGGGGCGATGATAATCCCGATGACGATGAACCGAAGCCCGATCCCAATCCCAATCCCGATCCGGACGAACCGACCCGGCTGAAAATCGTCGACCCGCAGGCGACGGATCAGACCAAAGCACTCTATTCGAACCTGTGGGCGGTCGCTTCCAGGGGATTCATGTTCGGACACCACGACGATCTGTGGTACGGCCGTTACTGGTACGATGTGCCGGGCGGTTCGGATACCAGGGCTGTTTGCGGGGACTATCCTGCTGTCTTCAGCGTCGACCTGGCGCCTATCATGGACAATCGCTCCGACTATGAGAGCGACCGGAAGGAGAATGCCATCCGCCGGCGTGTCATGCTCGAAGCCTACGGCCGCGGCGAGGTAATCGTTGCCTGCTGCCACCTGAACAATCCGCTCACGGGCGGGGATTCGTGGGACAACGGCAACACGGGTGTCGTTCGGGCGATTCTCGATCCGCAAAGCCCTCAGCATGCCCTTTACCGGCAATGGCTCGACCGGCTGGCAGACTTTGCGCTCAATCTCAAAGGTGCCGACGGGAATTTGGTTCCCTTTATTTTCCGCCCTTATCACGAACACACCCAGGAGTGGCCCTGGTGGGGTTCGAAATGCACGACCGAGCAGGAGTTCATTGATTTCTGGCGGATGACCGTGCGATACCTCCGCGATACCAGGGGGGTGCACAATCTCATCTATGCGATCTCACCCCAGATGGACTCGGAATATTCCGATGCGCGGGGACGTCTGTCGTTCCGCTGGCCGGGCGACGAATGGGTTGACTTCATCGGTATGGATTGCTACCACGGGCTCAACACGGCGGCCTTTACTTCGAACCTGAAGGCGTTGACGCAATTTTCCCGTGAAAAGTTGAAGCCCTGCGGCGTCACCGAAACGGGTCAGGAATCCTTCACTAAGGCCGATTACTGGACACAATGTATCCTTGCCCCGCTGACTACCCAACGTGTTTCGATGGTGGTCATGTGGCGTAACAAGTATGTCTCCGACGAATCCGATAAACATTATTACTCGGTCTATCCGGGGCATGTATCGGAGGCGGATTTCAAGATTATGTACGACCGTCCTCGATCCTTGTTCAGCTCCGATCTCCCTGCGATGTACCGGCAGGCCGAGGGGGTCGTCGTCGAATGATATCAAACTGCAAAACCTAAAACAACTTTAATCTTATGGTAAAATTCTTCAAAACGTCCCTGCTGTACGGTTTGCTGATTGTCCTGAGCAGTGCCCTTCCGCAATGGGCGGCGGCGCAGTCCCGGGTTGTCTCCGGAACCGTAAAAGATGAGAAGGGAACCGGTTTGCCGGGAGTTACGATCATCGTGAAGGGTACCGCGGGCGGTACTACGTCGATGGCCGACGGCCAGTATTCGGTCAAGGTGTCGACCGGGGATGAGCTCGAATTTTCATTTATCGGCTACGCATCCCAAACGGTCAGAATCGGCGCGCAAAGCGTGGTGGACATTACCTTGCAGGAGCAGTCGCTTCTTGCGGAAGAGGTGGTGGTTACGGCTTATGCTGTCCAGAAAAAGGTGAATGTCACGGGTTCGATTTCCCAGGTGAAGGGTACGGATTTGGTGGCCACGCCCGTGGCGAACATCTCCAATGCGCTGATCGGCAACACGCCCGGTGTAAGCGGGCTGCAGACTTCGGGCGAACCGGGGCATAACGCTGCGAACATCCGCATCCGGGGTATCTCGACCTACGGATCGGCCAGCCCGCTCATCGTCATCGACGGCGTGGAGCAACCTTCCGAGCAGGCCATGTCCGAGCTCAATGCGATGGACGCCAATGAAATCCAGGGTATCAGTGTCCTCAAGGATGCGTCTTCGACTGCCGTTTACGGTATCCGCGGTGCCAACGGTGTGATTATCGTCACTACGCGACGCGGCAACACGGGAGCCCCGACAGTGAATTTTTCGATGAACTACGGCTTTACGCGGGCTTCGAATTTCCAGAAGGGCACCTCTTCCTATGAGTATGCCCTGCTGCGCAACGAAGCCATCCGCAACGAGCAGCGCAGCTTCGCAGGAACGGAGAGCCTTTCAACCTACATTTTCGACGATTACGATCTCTGGAAGTTCAAGAACAACCGCGATTATACGCCCGTAGAGGTCGATGCCAAGACAAACCTTTCGGCCGAAAAACGGGAGCTGCTCAAGAAGCAACCCGCACTTTACTATGCCAACCGCGACCTGTATAAGGAGATGTTCGACCGCAATGCCCCTCAGATGCAGGTCAACCTCAACGTGGCGGGCGGCACACAACGCGTAAAGTATTTCGTATCGTTCGGCTATTTCTCGCAGGCCGGCATCACGCGGGACGTGCACTACCATGACGCCAATACGGGTTCGAAGTTCAACCGCTATAATTTCCGGTCGAATTTCGACATCTCGGTGGCCAAGAACTGGAAGATCTCGATCAATACGGCGGGGCAGTTCGGTGAAACGCAGGGACTGGGCAGCGGAAGCGACCCCTATGACCTGTCGTCGCGTTACAAAAGCATCATGCAGTATATTTACGAGGGCAACCCCTTCATCTCTCCGGGTATGATCGACGGCCGCCTGGTAAACGGGTTTGCCGGCACGGCGGGTTCCGAACAGAATCCCCTGGCCGTGAAGACGGGCAGCCAGCTCGGTTCGCAGAACGCTATCGTAAGCCTGCTGACGGCTGGGACGAACAGTATTTTCAACTCGTTGCTCGACAATACCATCAAGTTGGAACATACGATGGACTACCTGCTGGATGGCCTGCGTATCTACGGCACGGTCAATTACCAGGACAACTACAACCGTATCGTCAAATATAAACCCTCGATCCCGACCTACTCGGTGCAGCGCAATCCCAATGACCCGACCGTGCTCGATTTCTTCGGCGGCGGCATGGGTGCCGGTTCCTTCGAGTCGTGGGGATACAGCAACTGGAACAAGCTTTACCTCGATGCGGGCATCGACTGGCATGGCAGTTTCAACGGGCATAATGTTTCCGGGCTGGTGCTCGCCAAGGCTTCCCGCTATACCATGCCGGGCGATTCGTACAATGTGGCTTCGGGCGTCATGGGCTTCGTGGGTCGTGTGACCTACAACTATAAGGATCGTTACATGGCCGAGGTCAACGTAGGTTATAACGGAACCGAACAGTTTGCCAGGGGACGCCGTTTCGGCTGGTTCCCGGCCTATTCGATCGGTTGGGTTCCCACTTCGGAAAAATTCTTCCCCGAGAACGACATTCTGACGTTCCTCAAAATCCGCGCGTCGTATGGCGAGGTCGGTAACGACCAGTTGGGAGGCAATCGGCGGTTCTACTACCTGCCGAATACTTATAACCTCAATCAGGGCGGCTACTGGCTGGGCAACTCCGACGGTTCGTCGCAGAATCCCTATTGGGTCGGCGCTACGGAAGGGGTGATCGGCAATCCCGACATTACCTGGGAGCGGGCCAAGAAATACGACGTGGGTATCGAGGCGCGGTTCTTCCGCAATCGCCTCTCGCTGGTGGCTGACTGGTTCCGCGAAGACCGCCGCAACATCCTCACCACGCTGGGAACCATTCCGATCATCTACGGCGTAAGTTCCGACAAGGTTCCCCCGGTAAATGTCGGTATTACCAAAAACCAAGGCTATGAACTCCTCCTTTCGTGGGAAGACCAGATCGGCAACTGGCGTTATTCGCTCAGCGGCGACGTGAGCTATTCGCGCAACAAGATCGTCTACAAGGCCGAAGCCGAGAATCCCTATCCCTGGATGAACCAGACCGGATTCTCGATCGGACAACGCTTCGGACTGGTCAGCGACGGCTTTTTCAATACCAACGAGGAGCTTGCCAATCGTCCCTACAATACCTATACGGCCAACCGGGCTACGCTGGGAGACATCCGTTACGTAGACCTCAACGGCGACGGCCTGATCGACAATAAGGACATCGCGCCGATCGGTTATCCCAACTATCCCGAGTACCATTTCAACGTCAAAGCGTCGGTCGGGTGGAAAGGCTTCGACCTGCGCGTGCTCTTCATCGGTACGGCCAACGGCTCCTATTACCTGAACAGCGGCTACACGATGCCGTTCTTCAAGCGGGCGGGCAACGCCTGGAAATGGATGTACGACGGCCGTTGGACTGCCGAGCGTTATGCTGCCGGCAAGAAGATCACCTTCCCGCGGATGACGTTCGATACGACGAGCAGCGACAACAATTACCTGACGAGCGATTTCTGGATGAAGTCGAGCAATTTCTTCAAGATCAAGAATATCGAATTGGGCTATACGTTCGATATGACGCGCGGCCGGCTGGCTCGCAGCCGTATCCGTGCCTTGCGCGTCTACTTCAATGCCAACAATGTCTATACATTCAAGAACGAACTGACGGATATTGGCATCGACCCCGAAACTACCGACGGAAGCACCTATATCTATCCGCTGACGAGCGTTTTCAGCTTCGGTATAAACCTGAAATTCTAATCCGCACCGAACTATGAAAAAGATAATCGTTACTTTACTGATATCGGCATCGCTGGGCCTTTCCGCCTGCCAGGATACCTTCCTGCAGATGCCGGACACGACCGGAACGGTCGACCTGAACGAGGTTTACGGGTCGGCTAAAAATGCCAAGAGTGCCCTGATGACCTGTTACCGCGAAGCCCTGATCCACGGTCTTCCCGGCGGTTGGGGCGTCGGTCACGGCACCTTGGGAGCCATCAGCGGCGAGATTTCGCGCGGCTATTCGTGGCACGGAACCTATACGATCTCCCAGTCGGGGCTCGACGTGAACGGGACGGACGGCTCGGATGCCGGCTCCGACCACTTCGGTAACAACTGGGCGTATATCCGCCACTGCTTCACCGTGCGGGAGAATATCGACCGGGTTCCCGACATGAGTGACCAGGAGAAGAATTACGTCAAGGCCGAAGCTACGGCGCTGGTGGCCTACCGTTACATGGGCATGTTTTACCGCTACGGGGGCCTTCCCATCGTCCGCGGGTCGTTTTCCAATCCTGCCGACCCGGGGGTTTTCGCCGGCCGGGCATCGCTCCAAGAGACGCTGGAGTATATTCTCGAACTATGCCAGCAGGCCTACGACGGGCTTCCCGAAGGCGACTGGGGTGCTGCCGACCAGGGGCGGATGACGCGCGGCGCCGTGCTGGCCATCAAGGCCCGTACGCTGCTGTTCGCAGCCCGGCCGCTTTTCAACTCGGCGACTCCCTACCTGAGCGGAGGACATGACGACCTGGTGTGTTTCGGCTCAAAGTCGGACGACCGTTGGCAGGATGCCATCGAGGCCAACGAGGCCGTGCTGACCTGGGCTGCCGCCAATAACTACGCCCTGCTCAATACCGGCGGTGCCGGTGAGGGCAACCCTAACCCCAAGGCCTTCGAAGACTATGCTACGGCAACTTCGACGCCTGCCAACCGGGAGGTGCTGCTGGCCTACAAATGCGACGAGACCGGTCAGTGGACGTGGCCCGGAAGCGCCATCTTCTACTACAATAACTACTCTCCGGTTTGGACGAACAACCGTTGGGATACCGATGTGAGCGGTGTATTGACCAACTTTCTGAAGCTCTATTACAAAGCCGACGGATCGGAATTCACGAACTGGCCTGGTGTGAACGAAGCCGCTCCGCGGGATGCTTCGGAGTGGATTCAGAATATCGGGGACATCGAGCCGCGCGCCAAGGCCGATAATATGTTCGTAGGCTTCGACGCCTTCAATAACCCGGGCCATTCGAGCTGGTCGGCCAACAACTGGGGCCGTCAGGTGTCGAATGCCGGCAAGAAGACCAATTTCCCGGCCGCCATCGAGGCCGGGAAGGGGTGCGCCGCGCCGGTCAAATTTTACTATAAGGCCGGAACGCGCGTCTGGTTCGAGTTCCCGCTCTTCCGCCTGGCAGAAACTTACCTCAACCTTGCCGAAGCCTATAATGAGAAGGGCATTGCCGCCAAGGCGCTCGAGAATCTGAACAAGGTGCATAACCGGGCGGGCCTGCCGAAGGTCACCGAGACCGACCAGGATGCCCTGCGCAAGATTATCCGCCGGGAGCGTGCCATCGAGCTGTACCGCGAGAACAACCGGTATTATGATGTCAAGCACTGGAAGGACGAGAATATCGGTAACGGTATCATCGGTGGCAACATGCACGAGTTGCAGTTCAAGATCAAGGAGAGCCATTCGGGCAGCTTCAACCTCGCTTCTGGCCTCGAATCATACTGGGATGCAGTGGTTTACACCTCGTACTGGAATCCGAAAATGTATCTCGAACCCATTCCGCAGTCGGAGATCAATAAAGGCACGCTGGTGCAGAACCCCGGCTACTAATTTCCGCAGGTTTTTCCGCTAAAAACAAATACGATTATGAATAAATTCATCATTATACCATTGCTTCTTACGGGAGTCGTTTCGCTGACCGCCGCAACGGCCGCCGGGACGATCCAGGAGCCGGCGCCTGCCGATTCGGCTTACGCGGCGGAGCCTGCGGTTCCGGGGGCATTCTTCGGGACATCCCAGGCTCGCACAACGGGGGCCGTTTCGACCGTCGACGGGGTTTCCCTCGGCAAGACGACCGCACCCAACCTGACCAACAGTTTTGCCGGGCAGTTTTCGGGTCTGACACTTTTTCAGGGGTCGGGCGAGCCGGGTAACGATACGGCCAGCTGGCTGATCCGCGGTATCGGGTCGTATGGTAATGCCGGTTACAATACGGCTAAAATCTTTGTCGACGGCTTCGAAGTGAATGCCAGCTATATTGCCTACCTCTCGCCGGCGGAGGTCGAACGCGTGTCGATCCTCAAGGACGGTGCTGCGTTGTCCGTTTTCGGCGAACGGGGTGCCAACGGCGTGATTTGGATTGAAACCAAACGCGGCAGGATTGCCCCGGCAACCGTCAGCGCCTCGGTGCGTTTCGGGCTTCAGCAGGCCACGACCCTCGCCAAGCCGCTCGATTCGTACGGTTATGCGTCGCTTTACAACCAGGCCGTCAGCAACGACCAGGGGCGTTGGTCGCCTGCCTATAACGACGAGCAACTGGAGGCTTACCGGAATGGGACGGGTACCGATGTCGATTGGTACGACGAGGCATTGCGCAATGCCGGTTATACCATCGACGGCGATGTCTCCTTTCGCGGCGGTACCGAGGTCGCCCGCTACAACGTGATGTTGGATTACCTCAATCAGCAGGGTCTTTACGATGTGAAGAACAGCGATTCCCGGTCGAACCGTACCTACGAGCGCTACAATCTGCGTGCGAACCTCGACTTTACGATCTTCAAGTTCATCGAGGCGCGTGTCGACCTGGGCGGGCGGATCGAGCGTGGCAAGCGGCCCAATATCGCGACCGACGACCTGTTCTATAACATGGCACGCTATCCCTCGAACATTTACGAGATATGGGACGATGCCGAGCGGACGCACTATTCCGGAACTTCGGTCTACAACAGCAATCCCGTGGCGTCGCTCAATGCCCTGGGGTGGCGCCAGACCCAGTCGCGCGTATTGCAGGGCAATTTCCAACTGGTCGAGAAACTCGATTTCATCACCGAGGGGCTCTACCTGCGCGAAGCCTTCTCGTTTAACACCTATACCAAGAGCGGCTATTCGAAGACCCGTAACTACGCCCGCTATCACAACGGCGAGCGTACTACCACCGACGAAGATACATCGCTGCAGGCCAGCGGCTACGGCTCGGACGGCATGGAGGACTGGAAGCAGGGCCAGATTTCGCTGGGCTACAACCGTACGTTCGGCCGCCACGCCCTCGACGGTGCCGTGAATTTCCACATATCGGGCTATAACGGCGACGGCTATTTTTCCTATAAGTACCACTATGCGAATCTCAACGGCCGCATCAATTACAGCTATGACGACCGCTATGTCGCCGAGTTCGGGTTCTCCTATTTTGGTAACGATGCCTATGCCAAAGGCAACCAGTGGGCGTTCTACCCTTCTGTTTCCGCAGCCTGGGTGCTTTCCAACGAGGCTTTCCTGAAGGATTCCAAGGTCGTCGACCTGCTTAAGCTGCGTCTTTCGTACGGCCGTAGCGGCTTCGCCGATTCGGGTGCTACCGGCGTATTGTCGAACTACTCTTCCAATGGACGCTATCTGTTCAAGGACTATTACACCAATTCCTATGTCGGCTCCTTTTACATGGGCTCCGGCGAAGGAGTCTGGCAGAGTTCGCTGGTGCACATGTTCCTTGCGAACGCCGGCGTGCATGCCGAAAAAAGCAGCAAGTACAACGTCGGTATCGACGCCGAACTTTTCGGGAAACTGCATCTGTCGGCCGATGCCTTCATCGATAAACGCACTGACATCCTTACCCTCGATAATTCGATGATGGGCTATTACGGCAAAAATTATTATTTCGACAACATCGGCAAGATGACCAACAAAGGGGTCGAGCTCTCCGCCGTGTGGAACGACCAGCGCGCCAACTGGGGATACAGCATCAACGGGTCGGTGTCGTTTAACCGCAACAAAATCGATTACATGGCCGAGGTGGCTCCGGCGTACAGCTACAACGCCCAGACGGGTCGTCCGTACGGGACGCTGATCGGGTTGGTCGCCGACGGTTTTTACGATGTGGACGATTTCAATGCCGACGGTTCGCTCAAGGCCGACCTGCCGCAGCCGATGTTCGGCGCGGTGCAGCCGGGTGACATCAAGTACCGCGACCTGGATCGGAGCGGTTTTGTCGACCAGAACGACGTGACCAAGGTCGGCAAATCGCCCTATCCGGAGTGGACGTACTCGCTCGGTGCCGCCTTCAACTACCGGGGTTTCGATTTCAGCTTCCTGTTGCAGGGTATCGCCGGCGCATCGTTCAATCTGCTCGACAATGCGGTACAAACCCGGGCCTTCGTTGACAACGGCAATGTTTACCCCATCGCCCGCGGTGCCTGGGCCTACTATCCCGAACAAGGGATAGATACCCGGGCCACGGCGACCTATCCGCGCCTGACTACCCAAAGCAACGAAAACAACTACCAGCTGAGTTCGTTTTGGGTGAAGAGCCGTAACTTCATGCGCGTGCGCAATATCGAGGTGGGTTATAACTTCAGGCACCACGCCAAATTCCGCGCGGCGGGTATCTCCAACTTCCGGATCTACCTGAATGTAACCAACCCGTTTACCGTCAGCAAACTGATGTCGGATTACGACCTGGATCCCGAGTTGCTCTCCTACCGTTATCCGGTGCTTAAGTCCTATAACATCGGTGTAAGCCTTACTTTCTAATTAAACTATCGAAGCCATTATGAAATTCAGACTCATATCCAAGACGTTCCTGCTGTCGGCTGCTGTCGCGGCCGGTGCCGGATGCAGCGATTTCCTCGACACCAGTCTCGACCAGAACGAAACGGGGGAGTCGATCGAGACGACACTCGGTACGTTGTGGAAATTCGGCAATGCTTTCTACACCCCGATTGCTTCCGGTTATACTACGCTCGACTCCAATCTTTTCGCAGCGGCGACCGACGAGGCACAGCAAACCAAAGTGCAGTGCAATGCCAGCTATTTCAACAAGGGGGTCATCAACGCCAACCTCAACCCGATTTCGAATCTTTATACCGACTGCTACGAAGGGATCCGTGCCGCCAATTTTTTCCTTGACTACACAGCCAACGGCAAAGGCGAGTACATGGTGGGCATGAACCGCGATACGATCAACGACCGCCCCAACTATGAACGGGACTTGGCCTCGCTGCACTGGTACCAGGCCGAAGCGCACATCGCACGGGCTTATTACTATGCCGAACTGATCAAGCAGTACGGCGGCGTTCCCATCGTCGAGAGCCAGTATGCCGCGAACAAGTTCATCCCGCGTTCCTCCTACGACCAGATAGTCGAGTACATTGTCAAGGAGATCGATGACCATAAGGGAAAACTGGCTGTCGACTGGGCGAGTTTCTCCGAGCGCAACGGCCGCTTTACGCTGGGCGCCGCGCTGGCCATCAAGGCGCGTGTGCTGCTCTATGCCGCCTCGCCGCTCCACAATCCCGACAACGATGTCGAGAAGTGGAAAAAAGCCGCCGCGGCTGCCTACGATATTATCAGCAACCCGGATTTGAACTACTCCCTCGACAGCGATTACGGGGCTTATTTCCAAGGTAACCGCAGCCTTTCCAGCCCGGAAACCATCTATGTCGTACGCCGCGAACAGTCCAATGCGATGGAGAGCAACAACTATCCGATCGCTACGCCGGGCGGTGCGTCGGGCGTGACGCCGACGCAGAACTTGGTCGAGGCCTATGAGTGGGTCGGCGATCCCGTTGCCGGGGATCCCTATGCCAACCGCGACCCGCGTCTGGCGGCAAGCGTCGTGACCAACGGCAGCACCTGGAACGGTCATGTGATCGACCAGTCACCGGGCGGTAGGCACGACATGTCCGCCCCGAATGCAAGCAAGACGGGATATTACCTTAAAAAGTTCCTGACCGACAACCTCGACCTGACGCAGGGCGCCAAGGTGCAGCATAACTGGGTGTCCTACCGCTATGCCGAGGTGCTGCTCAACTATGCCGAAGCGATGAATGAGGCCTATGGCCCCGACCAGGCTCCCGGCGACTATGCGCTCACGGCGCTCGATGCCCTGCAACTGGTGCGCGACCGTGCCAGTCTGCAGCTTCCGATTGTCACGGCGGCGACCCGCGACGAATTCCGCGAGGCCGTTAAGCACGAACGCCGCATCGAACTGGCCTTCGAGGATCATCGTTACTGGGATCTGCTGCGGTGGAAGGATGCGATGGAGGTACTCAACAAACCCGTCCGCGGTGTGAAGGTAACGAAAACAGGAGAAGGCAAGTGGTCGTATACGCAGACCGAAGTGGCTACGCGCACTTTCCTCGAACGCAACTATTATATGCCTTTCACCCGTTCCGAGGTTGAAAATTCGAATCATACGCTCGAACAGAACCCCGGTTATTAGTTCCGGGATGCAAAAGAACAATGAATTATGAAAAACAAGTTGATCCTGCTCATCGCATTTCTTTGCACATGTGCCTTTGCAGCCTGCGAGGGCGACGGCGACGCCGATTACGGATTCGGTAAAGTATATATGCCCCAGGCCGTTTCGACCGGCGGCCTGAACAACTCCTATGCCGTACCTTCGGGCGGTGGTGACTATACCTACAATTTCCGTGTTGAAAACGGTACGGTTCGAATAATCCTGGGTGTCATACGCTCGGGAAAGCTCTCCGATAAGAAAGGGTATACCGTCGATGTCTACACTTCTGCGGAGGACACGGCGGCCGCCGTGTCCGCATTCGGCGGCGAAGCCATGCCCGAGGGACTTTATTCGCTGCCTTCGACGGTCGTGGTGCCAGACGGGAAAACCGGTGGGACATTCTACCTCGATATTCCCGTGCTGGCGATTTCGAGGAGCGAATACGCCGGCAAGAAACTGGTGCTTTCCGTCGGAATCCGGAATCCGTCGGCATACGAACTTTCCGATGCGGCGACCAAAACCGCCGTTATCGTGAATGTCGATGCCCTGAAGGCCTTGCTCTAAACATCTTAACCTGTGAGAACGATATGCCTCTTGTCGGAGAGGCATATCGTTTCTCAAAATCATGACGACCTATGAAAAAAGCCATTCTGATCCTCTTTGTACTCCTCTCCGCGGCCGGGATACGGGCGCAGATCCGTTCCGTGGAATGCACTGCGCCCAGGCCCGGCCTTTACGAGCGTACCGATTTCACGATCCGCTTGACGGCCCGTTACGACAATGCCTATCTGCAGGAGCAGGTTGCTCTCGACATGCTGATTACCACGCCTTCGGGCGCCGAACGTATGCTGCCTTGTTACTGGGTCGAGGGGGCGTCGGGTGCCGAGTCGCGCTGGGAAGCCCGTTTCACGCCTCAGGAAGAGGGACGCTATGCCTGCCGCTTCCGCCTGAGCGAACAGGGCCGTGAAACCTCCCGCTCGAAAACCGTACACCTCGATGTCGGCCCTGCCGCGGATTCCCGGGGTATTCTGCATGTGCGCGATTACTGGACGTTGATTTACGACGACGGAACGCCGTTCCGGGGTGTTGCTGAAAACATCTGCTGGGAATCGCGTGCCAACGACGATTCGCGCTTTTTCAAGGCCCTGCACGAACAGCACGACAAATATAACTACGACTACATGCTGCCGCTCTTCGCCCGCAACGGTGGTAATTTTATTCGCGTTTGGATGTGCGGATTCAATTTCCCGATCGACCAGCAAGACCATTTCAACAACATACGCTACGAGGCATCCGATGCATACTATAATCCCAGCGCCATCGCCCGTCTCGACCATTTCGTCGGGCTTTGCGAACGGCTGGGGATACACGCGATGCTCTGCATGGGACAGGGTGCCGTGCATGCCGACCGGGCGTTTTTCACCGGGGAGCCGCAGGCCCGCCGCTACATGAACCGCCTGCGCTATATCGTCGCACGCTGGGGTTACAGTCCGGCGATCGGTATGTGGGAGTTCTTCAACGAGATCGACAACATCCAGTTCCGCGATGCGAAGAACCCGATCCCGGCCGAAGAGATAGTCGCCTGGCATGCCCGCATGGCCAGGTACCTGAAAAGTATCGACCCTTACGGACACCCCGTCACCACGTCGATTTCCCACCGGGATCTCGAAGGGCTCAATTCGGTGCCTGGGATCGACGTCAACCAGAAGCATATCTATTGCAATACGGGCATTATTCCGGCCGAGATACTCCGCTATGAAAACCGTTTCGGCAAACCCTACGTTATCGGCGAGTTCGGCTATGAGTGGGACTGGTCGAAGAACTTCGATGATTTTGGCGCGGATATGGATCGCGATTTCCGCCGGGGACTTTGGTACGGCATTTTCTCGCCCACGCCTCTGACGCCGATGAGCTGGTGGTGGGAGTATTTCGAGAACCGCGGTATGATGGCCTATTTCAGGGGAGTGCGGCAAATATCCGACCGGATGCTCGCCGACGGCAAGGGCTCTTTCGAACAGATGACCGTAGCGTGCAACCCGGCAGAAGCAATGGGCATCCGGTGTGGCGACGTGGTCTATGTTTACCTTTATAACAATTCTGCCGAGCACATCAGGGAGGCGGGACTCACCGTCAATCTGGGTTGTAATGGCAGCTATGCGGTCGAAGCGTTCGATCCCGCGACGTGCATTAGCACGGCGCAGGGCAACCTTCCGACCCCAGGGCGTTTTGTACTCGAAAAAATCACGCTCGCGCCATATGCCGAGCGGATCTACATCTTTACTCCCGAATCCGTTAAATGACCGGTTTATGCGTCTTAAAACAATTGCCATGATGCTGACGCTGGGCATCGCTGCGGGCGGGGAGGCCCCGGCCCAGCAGGCTGCGCCCCTCAATCCTACCAATTTCGGGCTCGTGAGCCCGCAGCCGCAGTCCGAATTGCCGCACTCCGCGACACCGCCCCAACAGGCCGTGCGTAAACCGAAGCGACCTGCCCAAGCCCGTCTGGTGCCGTCCGGCGCGGATTCGTGGGTGCTCTCCGACGGCTGGGAACTGGCCCAAACGGATCGGTTGGTCGGAAGCGACGGTTCGCTTTTCGATTCCGCCTACGATACTTCGGCCTGGTACAATGCCGTCGTTCCCGGAACGGTGCTGACTTCGCTGGTCGAAGCGGGCGTTTACCCCGACCCCTATTACGGGCTCAACAACCTCTCCATCCCCGATAGCCTCTGCCGCACGGAGTGGTGGTACCGGATACGTTTCCCACAGCCGCGGGACGTCGCGGGACACCGTGTCTGGCTGCGTTTCGATGGAATCAACTACCGCGCCGACGTGTGGCTGAACGGCCGGAAGGCAGGTACGGTCGACGGGGCGTTTACCCGGGGCGTGTTCGATGTGACCGGGTTTTTCTCGGCCGAAAACGTCCTTGCCGTGAAGATCCGCCCGCCGCACAACCCGGGGATTCCCCACGAGCAGTCGAAAGCCGCGGGGCGGGGCCCCAACGGAGGACAGTTGTGCCTCGACGGGCCGACTTTCATCAGTTCCGAAGGCTGGGACTGGATTCCCGGCATCCGCGACCGTAATATCGGCATCTGGCAGGATGTGACGCTCGAATTTACAGGCGATGTGACGCTTGCCGACCCGCAGGTAATCACCGACCTGCCGTTGCCCGATACGTCGTATGCCGACCTGACGATCCGTGCAGAGGTTACGAACCACGCTGACGAACCATGCCGGGCGGTGCTGCGCGGCACTTTGGACGGCGGTATCGGTTTCTCGCTGCCGGTCGATCTCGCTGCCGGGGAGACCCGCACGGTGAACTGCACGCCGGCCGAGTGCCCGGCCCTGCGGATTGAGGAGCCCCGCCTGTGGTGGCCCAACGGCTACGGGCCGCAGGAACTCTATACGTTGCAGTTGGCGGTCGAGCAGGACGGAGTCCGTTCCGATGCGGAGCAGGTTCGTTTCGGCATCCGGGAACTTACCTATGAGTTGAGCGTGGATACGCCTTCCGGGGAGGAGTTGCGCATCGACTTCGCCCCGACGAACGACCTGTGCGGTGGTGAAATGCCTTTCGACAGCTTCCATCGCCGTTCGGCGGGTGACGGGGTCGTTGTCCCGGCCCTGAAGGCGGGGGTCGATGTTTCGCGCTTGCGCCGCATCGAAAAAGACGGTGCCGCGCCGTTTCTGGTACTTCGGTGCAACGGGGTGCGGATCTTCTGCCGCGGCGGTAACTGGGGCATGGACGACGGGATGAAACGGGTTTCGCGCGAACGGCTTGAACCCGCTTTCCGCCTCCACCGCGAGGAGGGTTTCAACATGGTGCGCAACTGGACGGGCGAATCGACCGAGGAGCTTTTCTATACGCTTTGCGACGAATACGGTTTGCTGGTGTGGAACGACTTTTGGCTCTCGACCGAGGGATATAACCAGAATGTCAACGATGAGGAGTTATTCATGGCCAATGCCCGTGAGACGGTGCGTCGTTTCCGCAACCATCCGTCGCTGGCCGTGTGGTGTCCGCGCAACGAAGGCTATGCTACCCCGACGCTCGAACCGCGGTTGGCCGCGCTGATAGCCCGGGAGGACGGCACACGCTTTTACAGTCCCAATTCCCGCTATATGAACCTGCGCACGAGCGGCCCGTGGCATTACCTGGCCGATGAGTCGGAATATTTCCTCCGCCATGCCTTCGGGTTCTCCACCGAGTTGGGAACTCCGTCGGTGCCGACCGCCGAGTCGATGCGCAAGTTCATTCCCGAGGCGGACAGGTGGCCTATCAGCGATACGTGGTACTACCATGACCTGCATTTCGGGCTGCCGGAGTACTGCGGGGCTGTCGATGCACTCTACGGGAAGGCCGAATCGCTCGATGATTTCTGCCGCAAGGTGCAGCTGATCAACTATGATAGCCACCGGGCCATGCTCGAAGCGTGGAACAGCCGTATGTGGAACTCCACTTCGGGCGTGCTGCTGTGGATGAGCCATCCTGCATGGCCCAGCCTCGAATGGCAGACCTATTCGTGGGATTTCGAGACCCACGGCTCCTTCTACGGCTGCCGCAAGGCCTGCGAATCGCTGCACGTGCAGATGAACCCTCATGACGGACAGGTGTTGGTTGTCAATACGATCCGCGACGCCCTTACGCACGGCCGGGTGATTGCGACATACTACACACCGGCCGGAAAACGCCTCGGCCGGCAGCGTGTTGTGCTGGAGGAAATTGCCGCCAATGCCGTGACGCCGGCCATGTCGGCCGCCCTACCCGAGAACCGGGACTGCTACATGGTGCGGCTCGAACTGTATGTCGGTGGCAGGCGGGTTAGCGTGAACGATTACCTGCGCAGTCCCGGCCGGGATTTCACGGCGTTGAACCGGTTGGCACAGGTTCGGCTCCGGGCGCGCCGCGTAGCGCGGCAGGACGACGGACGTGCCACGACGGTGCGATTTGAAGTGTCGAATCCCTCGGCCACAACCGCCCTTGCGGTGAAATTCAACGTCCGCGACGGGCGGACGGGCGAAGCGATCCTCCCGGCCTATATTTCCGAAGGGTATATCCATTTGCTTCCGGGTGAAAAACGGACGGTCGAAGCCGAATACGTTTCATGCGGCGGAGCCGTTCTTTCGGCCGAGGGTTATAATCTGGAACGGCATACATTGTTGGAACTCTGAATACCGCAAATGCGAAAGGAGCCGTGAAACTGATGTTTCACGGCTCCTTTTTTGTGCCTGCCTGTCGCTCCGAACCGAAGGTCGGGGATGCTTGCGGAGCAGCCGGCGTGCCGTAAGGCGGAGAAGTCCGGTCGTGCCCCCGGCTACATGAGAAAACTCCCTCGGGCACTGCAAAGCCCTGTTTTTATCGTGCGGAAGAGGTTTCGTTGTCCGGAATATGCGCGGCGATCTCCATGCACATGCGGCCGTTGTGATAGGGGCATTTCCAGAATCCGGCCTTGTCGTCCGTTCGGTTGACGCTGCCGTCGGGGAGAATGCTCCACCACCATTCGCCTCCCGTGCGGTCGATGAGGTGTGTCTTGATGTAATCCCATGTTTTCAGGGCGGGCTCCAGGGCCTCCTTGCGGCCGTGGAGCCGGTAGAGATAGAAAAGCCCGATGACGCACTCCGCCTGCACCCACCAATGACGTTCGAGATTCCGGGTGCCGTCGGGGTGCCGTTCGTAAATCATGCTCCAGTCACCCATATAGCCTTCGAGGGCCGCATTGGCGATGGCGTAGCAGCTGGTGCGGGTGCGCTCGTACAATGCTTCGTCGCCGAGCGTCGCTGCGGTTTCGAGCAGCAGCCACGAAGCCTCGATGTCGTGGCCGTAGGAGAAGCAACCGGCGCTTTTCAACTGCCATCGGTCGTCGAAAAATAGTCCCAAGTGGCCGTTTTGCGGCTGCACGATCCGCGAGAGGAAGATTTCCAGCAGGTTGCGGGTCTGCCTGCGCAGCCCCTCGTCGGGCCAGATGCGGAGCAGGTTGGTATAGGCCTCCAGGATGTGGAGGTGGGTATTCATCGTCTTTTTCTCGTTGGCGTCCTTGTCGCTCAGGCGCACGTCGTCGATCGGTGACCAGTCGCGGGCCGCCGCCTCTTCATAGCCGTTGTTAACGGCGTCGTAGGAGTGCTCTTCGATAGCCCGGAAGAGTCCGATTGCCTCCCGAAGCGCCCGCTCGTCGCCTGTCGCCCGGGCGTATTCGCTCAGTCCGTAGATGGCGAACCCGAGGGCGTAAAATTGTTTTTTCGTGTCTGCAGGGTTGCCCGCAGCGTCCACCGACCAGTAGACGCCGCCGTAGGTTTTGTCGAGGAATTTGTCGAGCAGGTAGTCCCGTGCGGCTGTGGCTGTTGCCAGGTATTGCTCGCAACCCGATGTCCGGTAGGCTGCCGAGAAAGTCCACAGGATGCGGCCGCAAAGGATTGCACTCCGCCCGGCGTTGGCTATCAGTTCGCCCGTTCCGGTCATGCGGCCGAAAAATCCTCCTCCCGGGTCAACCATTTGCCGCGCCCAGAACGGGAGGATATTATTGCGGAGCTCTTCGGTGAGCTCGCGCTTGAATTGTTGTTCGCAGTTCATGTTCATTTGTTTGCGGCCCTGCGCAGGGCCAGTTTTTCTCCGATTTCGCTTATGCGGGTTTCGTTGAGCGGATAGATTGCAACCAGCAGCACGGCCAGCGCGCACCCTGCCGCCGGCAGCCAGCTCATCAGCATCCGCAGTCCGAAGATTGCCTCGCCGTTCTGCACCGCGGCGCCCGAGGTGTCGTATCCGTAGGAAGCCAGCAGCCAGAGGATCAGTGCACTGCCGAATGCGCCGCCGAATTTCTGGGCCATCGATGACGACGAGAATATCAGCCCCGTCGAACCGTGGCCGTGCTTCAGCTCCGAATAGTCCGCCACGTCGGCATACATGCTCCAGAGTAACGGGAAGGTGATGCCGGCTGCGGCTGAAATCACGATTTGCAGTACGACCATCGCCCAGCATCCGGCAACGGTGGTCGGCATGAAAAAGAAGACGATGCTCAACAGGCCCGATACGGCCATGGCCCAGATGTAGGTCATCCGCTTACCGATACGCAGCGAGATGGGTACGGCCAGTACGACCCCGAGCATGTTGGCGATTTCGCCGATGGCGAGGAACGCTCCGCAGGAGAGTATCATACTGCCGCCCAACAGGTTGTCCTCCCCGATGAAATCCTTGAAGTAATAAGCTGCCGCCCCGCCGCGGATCGAGTTGAAGAGCAGCGCGGCCACCGCCACGCCCAGCAGTATCCACCACGGCCCGTTGCCGGCGAGCGATTTCATGTCGGACAGAATCGACTGTCCGCCCGCAGACGGGCTTTCGACCGGGGCGACGCGTTCGCGCGTCAGGCGGAAGCAGAGCAGGAAAAGCAGCGCGCAGATTGTCCCGACGACGATCATGGCCGCCTGCCATCCGTCGGCCTGCGCGGCGACGGCCCGCGCGGCGTCCATGTCCCCGGTGTCGGGGGTGAAGAGGTCGCACAGGGGTTCGAAAATCGCCAGTGCCAGGAAGCTGCCCCCGTAGGCGAAAAACATCCGGTAGGAGGAGAATACCGTCCGTTCGCGCGAATCGTCGGTCACCACGCCCAGCATCGCCCCATAGGGGACGTTGATGGCGGTGTAGACGGTCATCATCAGCAAGTAGGTGGCGTAGGCCCATATCAGTTTGGCCGAATAGCTCCACGTGGGTGTCGTAAAGGTGAGGATGCCGGCCACGGCGAAAGGAACGGCGACCCAGAGCAGGTAAGGTCGGTAACGTCCCCAGCGGGAGGTCGTACGGTCGGCGATCAGGCCCATGACGGGATCGGATACCGCGTCCCAGAGTTTGGTGACGAGCAACAGTACGGCGGCATGTTCCAGGCTCAACCCGAAAATGTTGGAGTAGAAAAACGGAAGATAATAGGAGAATATTTTCCAGAACATGCTCGACGACATGTCGCCCAGCCCGTACCCGATTTTTTCCGACCGTGCAGCTGCCATTTTAGCGTTTGAGGTTTTTGTCGATGAGTTTTTTGAGCGTTTCGACGCTGTGCCCGGTCGTAAATCCGTCGGCAGGCGTGTGCAGGCAGTAGTCGACCAGCTGCCCGACGGTCGAGGTCGCTACATGCATGCGGGTATCGCACGAGGCGTAATAGATGCAGACCCGTCCGTCGGGATCGGCGATCCAGCCGTTCGAGAAAAGCACGTTCGACACATCGCCCGTGCGTTCTTCGCCGAGGGGGCCGAGCAGCATGCCCGCGGGCTCGGCCAGGGGTATCCAGGGGCGTTCGAGCTCGGTCATGTAGAGGTAGAGCACATAGCGCAGCCCCGCGGCGCAGGTTCGTACGCCGTGTGCCAGGTGCAGCCATCCCCGGGGTGTTTTGATCGGATGGGGGCCTTCGCCGTTTTTCGTCTCTTTGATCGTATGGTAGTAACGCCGGTTGATGATCGACTCGCCCGTGACTTGGGCGTGCGTGATGTCGTCGATGAGCGCCCAGCCGATGCCGCCGCCGTTGCCCGTGTCGATAAACCCGTCCTGCGGCCGGGTGTAGAGGGCATATTTCCCGTCCACGAATTCCGGGTGTAGAACCACGTTGCGCTGCTGGCTGGAGCTTTTCAGGTCGGGGAGCCGCTCCCAGTCCACCAGATTTTTCGTGCGTGCGATGCCAGCCGCTGCAACGGCGGACGACAGGTCGCCCGGAGCCGCTGCCGGGTCTTTCCGTTCGACGCAGAAAATCCCGTAGATCCAGCCGTCCTCGTGTGCCGTCAGACGCATGTCGTAAATGTTGGTTGCCGGTTCCCCGTATTCGGGCATGGTGACGGGATAGTCCCGGAAACGGAAATTGTCGATGCCGTTAGGCGACTCCGCCACGGCGAAAAACGATTTGCGGTCGGCACCTTCCACGCGAACCACCAGGAGGTATTTGCCGCCGAATTTGATGGCTCCCGAGTTCATCACGGCATTTATCCCTATCCGTTCCATGCAGTAGGGATTGGTCGCAGGGTCGAGGTCGTAGCGCCAGAAAAGCGGCGTGTGCGCTGCCGTGAGTATCGGATGGCGGTATCGGGTGAAGATACCGTTGTAGGCATCGGTTGGCATATTTTTGCGTGTCAGGAGCTGCTCGTGCTGCAACTGCAACCGATGCATCGTTTCCTCAAAGTTGGTCATTGTCGAAAATTGAGTCTATATTGTTTGTTATTGAAAGGCGTTGGCTGCATCGGCCGCGAATAACGTCCGTGGCGAAGCATAGAACCGGTTGAAGTCGGCCTGCGAGACCTGTCCGGGATAGGGTGCGTAAAAATGCCCGGGTTTTAGCGTCTGTAAGGCATTCCTCCATACCAGTACGTATGCGGGACGCTGCTCCCCGATGCCCTGCATCAGTACCCCCGTCCACCAGTCGGCACGCGGAATACCCTCCATGCCGGTTTCCGATACGGCATAGGGTTTCCGGTGGTCTCGGGCGATCTGATCCATGATCCCGAGCGATGCCCCGAGCCGCGTGACGAATGCCCCGGCATCGCTGCTGTGGTAGGCATCCAGCCCCAGTATGTCGACCCATGCATCCCCCGGATAACGCTCGAGGTATTCCAGTCCTGTGACGCACGGGTTGGGCGAATAGACGGTGAGCATACGTACGCCCCTGTCGCGCATGCGTTCGACGGTCATTTTCCAAAGTGCTTCGTATTCGGCGGTCGAACAGAGCCGTTGTCCCCACCAGAACCAGCTCCCGGTGTGCTCGTGCCAGGGACGAAACAACACCGGAACGGTCGTGCCGTCGTTCGTGGACAGGGAGTTGAGAAAATCGGCCGCAAGATCCACCCATCCGAGGAATTTCGCATGGTTTCTGCCGCCCGGCAGTACCGAACGTACGGTGCCGGGGTCGCTCACATCCCATGCGTCGCCGCCTGTTAACGGGTTGCGGGGATGCCAGCTGACGGTCGTCAGCCCGCCGCGTTCGTATTGCCGGACAATTTCGCGGCGCATCGTGTCGAAGGGTACGCCGTCGAGATTATGCCCCGTCCCGAGCTCGATTTCCCCGAGGTCGCAGCCCAGCACGGCCGGATAATCCCCACAGCATGCCTTCACGTCGCAACAGCCGGGCCGGTAGGCCCAGTCGCAGCCGTAAAAGGGGAAGTCCTGCTGCCCGAACAACAGCCGGTTCCGGGCGGATGTTTCCCGCAGGAGCCGGAGCAGGGCCGCCGGGGTTCCGTTGCCGGGTGTCGCCGTAAGCGCTTGTGCATGGAGGCCCAGCGTGCGATTTGCCGCCGTGATCTCCCGCAAGGTAGTATGGTCGTTGTCGAAGACCGAATTAAGCCCCTGCTCTTCCTGTGCCGGGTCGCCGCAGTAATCGTCGCCGGCTTGCCAGCTGAGGTGTACGGGGCGTGCCGCGCCGCCCCAGCCCCAGAAATTGCATCCTGCCACGATGTCGCCGGCCGCTGCACTGCGTATGACCTGCTCGAAGATATGGCGGTAGTAGGCGTCGCGGGCCGTCGTAGGCGAGCCGGGCTCGAAGGCGAAGCTGTCGCGCGGGTAGCCGAACTCCTCGATGACGAGCGGTTTGCCCAGCTCCCGTGCGATTTCCGCATGGCGGCGGATGTATTCGGTCGTTTTTTCGCAGGCCGCCGTGAGGTCTCCCCCGACATTTTCCTGGCTGATCCACCGCCAGTTGTAGGGCCAGATGTGTATGTTGGCGTAGTCGATCTCCGGCAGGGCGTGGATGCGCCGCCATAGCCCGATGTCCCCTTCGCATCCCATTTCCCCTTCGCTGCCGGTCGAAACCATGTGGTTGGGGTCGAGTTGCTTGATGAGTTTCGCCGTGCGGGCGACCCAGGCGAAGAAGCGTTCCTTGTTGTCATCCGAGAAGGCCCGCGGCTCGTTGGCGATCTGCCAGGAGAAGATGGCCGGGTCTTCCCGGTAGGGGCGTCCCGTATAACGGTTCGTACGGGTGACGATGTGGCGTATGTGTTTTTCCAACAGTATTTTACAACTGTCGGTGGCCTCTGCTTCGTGGAACTGCCGCACGTAAGCCATGAAGGTGTCCCATCCGGCCAGTCCCGGAACGGGATAGGTGCCCCGGCCGCTCCATTCGAGGTACTGGCTGTATCCGCCGCTCCATTCCCAGGCATTGGTGAGGTAGAGCACTGCCTGCATGTCCCGCTTTCCCAGTTCGGACATCAGGAAATCCAGCCCGTCGAGTGCGCGGTCGTCGTAAACTCCGGGTGCGGTTTGCAGGATCGGTTCGACTTTCGATATGACTCCCGTGTTGCCTTCCGACCCGACCAGGACACGCAGGTTGCCGATACCCGATGCCTTCAGCCTGTCGAGTTCGCGGCACAGGCGGTCACGGTCGCGCCCCGGCCCTTCGGTGGCCAGCAGAGCCCCGTACCAAAAGTTGGCTCCGACGAAATAGCCTGAATTGGCGCTTCCGCCGACGAAACGTCCGTTTTCCACACGGATGAACTGGGGCTGGGGCTTGTCCTGACATCCGGACAAGCTTAGCGTAAGGGCTCCGAGCAGCGGCGTAAGCAGGTGTTTCATGGATTCGGGTTTAGTCGGTTTTCAGTTATGCAAATATACGAACGGAGGCGACTGTGAAAAGAGTAGTATTTTAACAGATATTTATACTTTTTTGTTTTTTATGTAACTTCCGGGGTTGCTTCCCGGTAGTGCTTGTGCCGATTGTCGGCAAACGATCTGTTTCGGTTAAAAAAGTATTACATGCGAAAGCTTTGGGCGGCTTATCTTTATCTTCGTAACCGAAAATATCCGGACGATGGAAAAAAGAATTGTGCGATATGCTTTATTTGCAGTTGTTTGTGCGGCTGGAACCGCATGGGCCTGTGCGCGGGGCAACGCTTCCCCGCCGGAGGGGACGTCGCCTGCTCGGGGCGTGCTGACATTGAGCGGCAGGGTGATCGACGACGCCTATATCGGCAACGGCGTCCAGTGGGATCCTTACGAGGTGCATGACGTCGACGGCCGGTTTTCTGCGGCCGACCGAAAACGCCTTACCGACAGGCTGGAGTACATGCAGCCCCGTTTCATCCGCGTGATGGGCGGTATCCGGTCGTATCTCACGGACGGGCGGTTCGACCCGTCGCGGAACATGGAGGATTTGCACATGATTCTCGGGTTCTGCAATACGCATGGCGTGACGGTATTGCTCGGCGACTGGGGCGGAAGCTTGGTCGATCGGCAGGCGCAGACCGTCGACCAGGCGCTGATCGACAGCAGCGGAGAGATGGTGCGCTACTTGGTCGAAGAGTGCGGTTACGATTGCATCCGTTACTACAATATCGTCAACGAACCTAACGGCTCGTGGGCTTCGACCCGGGGCGACTATGCCCTCTGGCTCCGCGCCGCACGCGCCATGGATGCTTCCCTGCGGCGGCACGGCATGGCCGGCCGGGTGAAGCTGGTCGCTCCCGACGCGGCGGTATGGACGACCCTCGAAACACACTGGGTAAGTAATTCCGTCCGGGATCTCGGCGACGCCGTGGGGCTTTACGACATCCATACGTATCCTTCCAAGGCCCAGGTCAATACGGGGGAGTATTCGGCGATGATTTCGGCTTACCGTGCTGCGGCTCCTGCGGGGACGAAGATGATCCTCGGCGAGCTGGGGTTGAAATTCATCGACGAACGCGATGCCGCCTATGCCGCCGAGAACGAGCGGCGGATTGCTGCCGACCCCGATGCATCGCCCGGCGATTCGCAGATGTTCGTCTTCGACCACATGTACGGTATCGACGTTGCCGATGCCGTCATGCAAACGGCCGCATGCGGCTATTCGGGCTGCGTGGTCTGGATGCTCGACGATGCGATGCACATGAACGAACCCGGGAAACTGAAAATATGGGGGTTTTGGAACATCCTCGGCGAAGAGCGCTACGGCGCCGGCAAGGAACGGATCCGCCCCTGGTACTATGCCATGTCGCTGCTGTGCCGCTATTTTCCGCAAGGTGCGCAGATTCTCGCCTCCGGAGTGTCGGGCGTCGGCGGAGTCCGTTCGATGTTCGGACGCACCGAGAAGGGCGTGACGTTGGCTGTGGTCAATACGGATTCGGAGCGGACGGTGGAGTTGACGCTGGAAAATCCTCAGCCCGGACTTTCCGATCTCGCGCTTTATGTCTACGCCCCGGGGCGGCTCAGGCTCGGGGGCGAACGGTTGCTTCCCGTGGAGCGCGGGGTGGCGCTTGCGCCCGGAAGCCGGATCAGCCTGGCCCCCGAGACGATGCTCGTCTACACCTCGATGGAATGACCGGGTATTTTCCCCGAACCGGAAAAACGAATCCCGCTTCCCCGAAGGAAGCGGGATTCTGCCTTTCAGGACGAGGGATTACTCTTCCGGTTTTTGGCCGATGTAGAAGACGTAACCGTAGTACGCTTTGTATTTTTCGTAATGGGCGATCTCGTTTTTCTGCATTTCGGCCAGCAGGAGTGCTTTTTCACTGTGCCCGTATTGCTTGAGGAATCCCGGGATGCGTGCGCTTGCATGGGCGAAGTAGTTTTCCGTCCAGCAATGCTCGGGCAGCGCGAAATGCGCCAGCGGTGCATATCCCGCCTCTTCGAGGATCCGCACTTTCCCCGACGGGCTGTCGATGTCGGGGAAATAGTCCGAGATGAATTTCGACGCCAGGCGTGCGCCCGAGAGCCACGAGCACTCGGTCACGGCGATTATGCCGCCCGGTTTGAGGTACTGCCGCCACTCCCTCAGCCCGCGTTCGAATCCGATGTTGTAGATCGAGCCTTCGGCCCAGATCACGTCGAATTCCCCGGGGCTGAAGGGCAGTGCGTCCATCGAGCCCTGTATGGCCGTGACGCGGTTTTCCAGCCCGGCCTTTTTTATCCGGGCGCGGAATTCTTCCAACAGCTCCGGCAGCAGGTCGACGGCCGTTATCGTACAATCCCTGTTCCGGGCGATCGTGACGGTCTGTCCGCCGGTGCCGCATCCGATGTCGGCGATCCGCATCCCCGGCCTGTCGGGTACGAATTCCAGGGCGCGGAGCGTCTGCTCCACGCCGCCGGGCCCCTGCCTGTCGAGTTCCCTGAAGAAATCGGCGATCATTTTTAAATCGAAATCGAAGATCTGTTTATTTTCCTGTTCCATGGTTGTTTGTAGTTGAGGCCGCGCGCGGGATGGATTGGGAAATCCCGTGCATGGCGAATTTAAAAAAATAAGGCAAAATGAATATCCGCCCGGGCAGAATGCCCCCCGGGAGGGAAGAATGGGACGGAATCCGTGGTGAGGTACGGATTCCTACAATGCCGAATCCAAATTAAACATCCAATGGTTTTAGTCGTTGTAAAGGTAGGTACAATTTCCCGAACCAGCAAATCCGTCTGGGAAAGAGCTCCCGGGAAAAGGGAACCCCGATCCCTTTTCAGGAACCGGGGCACTCCACAAGAGGCGCTTTCCCACTCTGCATCAGAATGATATACCGACGCGTATGCCGAAATTATTGAGATTGTTGACCGAGTAAGTCAGGACATCGCCGCTGTTGGTGGCATAGCTGTAATAGAGTGCCACATGGAACCCGAAACGGTAGTCGGGGCGCGGGAAGATGCTCACGCCTATTTCGGGCGAGAGGTAGAATCCCCACGTGTCGTTGTACTGCTTGACGACGTAGTAATAGGACGAAAGCTCGGCGTAGTTGGCACCCAGCTTCAGGCCCGCATAAGGCTGGAATACGCTGTCCGTAAGCCAGGTGTAACGGCTGGTGACGCCGAACGGCAGCTGGAATACGGAGTGCTTCTGGTTGACCGTGAGGGCCGAACCGTTGCCCAGGTCGAGTGTCTGGCGCGGGATCGTTTCGAGGTTGGTCTGGTAAGAGATGAACGGGCCCACGGCGATGGCCGGCGTGATGAAATAGCCGCCTTCGAAGTTCATGCCCCAGCCCGAGGCTTTGTCGGCCAGGCTGCTGCCCAGGGGCACGCCTACCTGCCAGTCGACGTTGATGTAGCTGTTCGGGAAGACCTGTGCTTTGCCCGTGCGCGCGGCGGCGAGCAGGACGACACAGAGTGCGATGGTTTTTAGAACCTGGTATTTCGATGTTTTCATAATCGGACGTGTTTTTACGGTTAAATTATTTTTTCAGATAAGGCGACTGGTCGAACGCCTGTTCTACGGCGTCCACCGTGCGCTGCTGGTTGAGGCTTTCCGACGAGGTGAGCAGGCCGCCGATGTAGCTGTCCCAGATGACGGGAAGTTTCTTGCCGCTCTGCTGGTCGGCTTCCAGATCCAGCATCTCGATCAGCAGCGAACCGGCCGTATAACCGTAATATACGCGGTAGGGATAGTGCCATCCCAGCCAGTCGCCCCAGTATCCGGGCGTCCAGTAGTAGGGGTAATACCACCACCAGTAGGGATAGTCGTAACCCACGAAATAGGTCACTTTCTGCACGTAGCTCAATTGCAGTCCGACATTGGCCGCCTCCTTGTCATCGGTGCGGGTGTAGCCGGCGGCGTTCATGCGGCCGGCGACCGTGTTGACGATCTCCAGCGCATTGTCGTCTTTCCAGTATTCCGTCTTGTCTGCGGCGCCGATCAGCAGGATGCTGTCGGGGAGGTAGTAGGTGTCCAGCGCACCGAAGTCGGCTTCGGTGTCGTAAGCGGTGTAGACCAGATAGTCTTTGTGGAGGCCCGATGTCGAGGGCTCTTTCTGGCACGCGCAAAACGCAACTGCAACGAGTGCGTATGCGAGGTAACGTAATTTTTTGACGGTCATGATTTTGATTTTTTAGTTTGCTGTCTCGGAGCATGTTCAAAATTCGTTCCTTCCACACCCTTTTTGCGCATGGAAACCCGATCGGGGTATAAAAAAGCGGTTTTGCGATACGGGAGGGTGCCGACGGAGTGTTTTATGGTCGGGCACAGGAATTTACCCCTGTGTGAAACGGCCCTTAAAGGGTCTCTCGATACATCCTCGGGCTGAAAGAGCGTCTTTGCGGGCTTTTCCTGCGCCATTTTTGAAAGGTAATCGCGCCGCATTGCGGCCTGAAGTCATCCTTCCGAACGGGATCGTTGCCGTGCCGGTCGTAATCGTTGGGGGTACGGCGCCGATTTCGGCCGGAAAATGGTTCGTCATTCGGAAAATATATTACTTTTGTAACTATCTATGCATAATGATCACAAGGTATGAGCCGATACGATAACTGTTCCCGTGAGGAGCTTCTCCGCAGGATCGAAGAGCTCGAAGCACAACTCGATACGCCGAAGGGTTCCGGGAGCCGGTTCCGGGAGCGTTATGCCTGTAAGATTCTCGATTCGATACCCGACATGCTGACCGTGCTCGATCGCGACGGGACGCTGGTCGAACTGGTTTCCGCGGATGAGACCAACCATGTCGGGGTTCCGGGCGGAGAGCTCGCCGGGCAGAACATCCGCACGATGCTTTCGCCTGCGGCCTGCCGCAATGTGAAGAACAACCTCGACAATGTTTTTGCGACGGGGTGCGGCTCTTCGTCCCACCACGACATTACGCTCGACGGCCGAACCCGCAACTACGAAAACCGGATTTTCCCGCTCGACGGGGAGCATGCCCTCTGCATCTGCCGTGACATCACCGAGGCCGAAGCTGCCAAGCATGAACTGGAGATGGTCAAATATGCACTGAACAATGTCGACGAGGAGATCTACGCCTGCAGCCTGGACGGTACGATGGAATATGCCAACGAGCAGTTCAGGGTGCGGCACGATGTCGAAGGCGACCTTTCGCAACACAAGGTTTACGATTTCTGGTCGTACGAAGGTTCCCGTTTGCAGTGGGAAGCCCGGCTGGCGAAAATACGCCGCGATAACGGCTCGCATAAATACACCGTCCGCTTCAAGAACGAGCAGGGACGTATCGTGGCGTGGGACATCGTGGCCTACATCATCTACGACTATTTTCAGGAGCGCGAGATCGTCTGGTTCTTCGGCCGGGACGTGACGCAGCGCATCGAACACGAGAACAAGGTCAAGGAGATGAACTCCATCCTGGAGTGCATCCTCAACAACATTCCGGTCTATCTGTTTGTGAAAGACCCGGGCAACGAGTTCCGCTACCTCTACTGGAACCGGGCGTTCGAGGAATATTCGCGGATTCCGGCCTCCAGGGCGCTCGGGCATACCGATTACGAGATTTTCCCCAGCCCGAAGGATGCGGAGCATTTCCGCCAGGACGACCTGACGCTGCTGCGTACGGGTGAACGCCAGACCTTCATCGAGGAGTACGTCTCGGCCACGGGCGAGACCCGTATCGTCAATACTTCCAAGTCGCTGGTGCCGGTCGAAAACCGCCTTCCGCTCATCATCGGCGTCTCGTGGGACATCACCGACATGAAGAATGCCGAACTGGAGATCGTCGAGGCGCGTATCCGCGCCGAGGAGTCCGACCGTCTCAAATCTGCCTTCCTGGCCAACATGAGCCACGAGATCCGCACGCCGCTCAATGCCATCGTGGGTTTTGCCAAGCTCATCGGCGAGGTGGAAACCGAGGAGGAGAAACAGCAGTTCATCGACATCATCGATGTCAATTCGGAGTTGTTGCTGCAACTGATAAACGATATCCTCGACATTTCGAAGATCGAGGCCGGGACGCTCGAATTCCGCTTCAGGCCGATGAACCTCAACGACCTCTGCCGCTCGGAGCTGGAAGTCCACAAACCCCGCGTCAAGCCGGGCGTGGAACTGGTCTTCGAGGAACGGGTCGCGAACGTGGAGATCGTCTGCGACCAGAACCGCCTGGCACAGGTCATTTCCAACCTGCTGAACAACGCCGGCAAGTTTACCGAAGAGGGGGAGATCCGCTTCGGGTTCGACCTGAAGGACGGGTGTGTGGAGTTCTTCGTCCAGGATACGGGCATGGGCATACCGCCCGAGAAGGCGCGCAATATCTTCGACCGGTTCGTCAAACTCAACGATTTCGTGTCCGGCACGGGACTCGGGCTGGCCATTTCGAAGATGATCGTCGAAAAACTCGACGGAACGATCGGCGTGGATTCCGAACCCGGGAAGGGCACGCGGTTCCATTTCTCGATCCCCGTCGTCCACCGGGACGGCAGCAAAAACGACGAGCAGCTTTGCGCCGCCCCGGGCCGGGACGACGGCAAGTCGTGGGTGCTGCTGGTCGCCGAGGATTCGGACACCAATTTCAGACTCATCGAAGCCGTCCTCAGCCGCCGCTTCAGCCTCGTGCGTGCCCATACGGGAGCCGAGGCCGTGGACATGTTCGGGACGGTACAGCCCGATGCCGTGCTGATGGACATCCGCATGCCCGTGATGGACGGCCTTGAGGCTACGCGGCGTATCCGCAGCGTTTCGGCGGACGTCCCCATCATTGCCATGTCGGCCTATTCATCCGGCAGCGAGATCGAGAGCGCCCGCAATGCGGGGTGCAACGAATTTCTCGTCAAACCACTCTCGCAGTATTCGCTCCACCGGGCGCTGAATGCCGCTCTGGTGGAGTTCAAGGGTAAGGGCAAATCATAACCGGGTCGCCCCCGGAAACGGAACGTCCCGCAAGCCGTGCGCTGCGGGACGTTCCGTTTTATCGTGCGGCGGGTCTACCGGTACCGGTGCGAGATCAGGGTCATGAACTCTTCGCGCGTGCGGTGGTCGGAGAGGAAAATCCCGGTGAAGGCCGAGGTCGTCGTCGCCGACTGTTGCTTTTCGATGCCGCGCATCTGCATGCACATGTGGCTCGCTTCGATCACGACGGCCACGCCCATGGGGTTCAGCGCCTCCTGGATGCAGTCGCGGATCTGCACCGTCAGCCTCTCCTGTACCTGCAGGCGGCGGGCGAAGCACTCCACCACACGGGCTATTTTGGAAAGCCCCGTGATATGGCCGTTGGGGATGTAGGCGACATGCGCCTTGCCGTAGAACGGTAGCATATGATGCTCGCAGAGCGAATAAAGTTCGATGTCCTTCACCAGCACCATCTGCTTGTACTCTTCGCGGAACGTCGCCGAGCGGATGATCTCCAACGGGTTTTCGTCATAGCCTTTCGTCAGGAACGACATTGCCTTGGCCACCCGTTCGGGGGTCTTCTGCAACCCTTCGCGTGCGGGATCCTCGCCCAGCAACCGCAGTATTTCGGTGTAGTGGTGCTTTAGCTCTTCGATGGCCTTGGCGTCGAAACGCTCCACCTTGTTGTAATTTCTCTCTTCCATAGGAACGGCAAAGATAGTGCAAGCCGAGGGCAAAAGCAAGTTTACTTGCAATTTGCCGAGGCGCCGCCTGTCTAAAACAGGGTTAAAGACGATGCAAGCCGGGCGCAATGCCGAATTTATTCGGACATTGCCGGGGCGCCGCCTGTTTTTCGTAAAGACGCTTATTTCTCGACGGAATGCAAATACGCGGCGAGTTTGCGTACGGCACGGGCCCGGTGCGACACTTCGTTTTTCTCCCCGGTGGTCATCTGCGCGAAGGTTCGGTCGTATCCGTCGGGGATGAACAGCGGGTCGAACCCGAATCCCTCGTGCCCCGTTTCCCGGTCGATGATGCGCCCCTCGACGATCCCTTCGAAAAGGTGCTCTTCGCCGTCCAGGAGCAGCGATATCACCGTGCGGAACCGTGCCCGGCGGTTGGCCTGCCCTTTGAGGTTTTTCAGCAGCAGCCGGTTGTTGGCCGCGAAGTCGTGCCCGTCGGTGGCGTAGCGTGCCGAGTGTACGCCCGGGGCCCCGCCCAGCGCTTCGACTTCGAGCCCCGTGTCGTCGGCGAAGCAATCCATTCCGGTGCGTTCGTGCAGGTAATGCGCCTTCTGCGAGGCGTTGCCTTCGAGGGTATCCTGTTCCTCGGGGATCTCCTCCGTCACGCCGCAGTCGCGGGGTGTCAGCAACTTGTATCCGGGTCCCAGTACGGCCTGCACCTCGGTGAGCTTGTGTGCGTTGTTCGTTGCGAAAATAATGTCCATATTCTCTTTTTCCGATGCTTGAATCTTTCGTCGGGATGCCCGGCTTTCCTCGCTGCCCGTCTCCGGGGGCGTCCCGGGCATATCCGCTTCCCGTCCCGCTGGCCGGGTTATTTCACGACTTCAAGTTTTTCGAGCCTGTCGTCCAGGTCGATCTTGTCGATGATGGTTTTGACCAGGATGTCCATGTCCGAGCCTTCGGAATAGTCGGCCGGGCAGACGTGGCTTACGCGGTTGTCGTGGATCAGCGAGGCCATCTCCTTGCGGGCACCCTTCTGGTCGGGGTTGTAGACCGCGATCGAATGTCCGCCGGAATTTTTCACCAGCCGCATGCAGGGGATGTCGGTCGTCCCGTCGCCCACGTAGATCATGTGCTTGAACGGCACGGGACGTTCGTTTTCGGGGATGTAACGGTTCACCATCTTGCTGTCGAATACCGATTCGACGCCTTTGTTGATCTTGAAGATGAACTGCGTCTTGTTGGTGTAGTTGACCGCCACGGCGGGCCAGTAGGCGATGCCGTCGACGTCGTAGAGAAACGAGCAGGCATAGATCTTCCGGAACTCGTGTGCGATCTGAGTTCCTTCGATGATCTCCTTCATCCCTGACGAGTTGATGTAGTGCAGGATTCTTATCCCGTGTGCGGCGCCGTAGGCGTTGATCCGCGCGAACCACTCCTTCACGCCCTTGTAAAGCGTCACGCGGCGTCCCGAATCCTGAAATGCCTCGCGCCGCAGCGACAGCCCTTTCGACTTGGCTTCCTGTAACATGCGTGCCATATAGGTCAGTACCATGTCGGCATCCTGTTCTTCGGCCAGCGTGTTGGCCTCCGTCCAGAATTCCTTGTTGCTTTTGCCCACGGCGGGTATGAAGTCGTACTCCTGCATGTTGCCGGGGGCGAGCGTGCCGTCGAAATCGTAGATAAGGGCTATGGTGAATCTGAATTCCATCGTTTTCAAAGTTTTGAAGATCAAATATGTATAAATGAATAGGTCAAAAGATATCTATGGAGTTTGGATTGGTGTAGACAGCGTACTGCATTCCGAATTCATGTATCTGTCCGGTTTTGGTTACTACTTTCACCCTGTATGAGAAAAAAGGATTGTTTTCGAATGTCGTATAATCGAAAAAGTAGAGCTTATGATAAGAGTGATGGTACCGATTAATACTTCCATTGTCTACGAAATGATATAAACATTGATGGAAGTTTCTTTTGATCCCCTTCTTCCTTGCTAATTTAAGCAACAGACTTTGTATCTCTTTATTATTGCAATAATCTGCGTAATCCGACGTATTGTCGAGTGGAATCCCGTTCAACAGTATCTTTCCTTTGAAAAATTTTGCCGGAACATCGGCCGGATCCGGATCGTCATAGTCGTATTCCTTTTCTTTAGGCAGGTAATCCCAATGCAGATTGAACTCCATTACTTCTTTTTCGGGGGAGACTAAAGCTGTAAAGCCTATCGTGTCCCAGAAATAGCGGTTGTATCCTGTATTGTAATCTTTTCCGTAAAGGATTCTCTCGCAAGGTCCGAATATCTCGATAAGCGAGTCAATGGGTATGTTTATCGAGAATGTCCGGCCATTGTAAGTAGCACGCTCCTCCGTAAATACGAACAGATGCTGGGTATTGACTCCCTTTGCGTCTAATTCCTCCTTTGTATAGCCGGAACCCATGTATCCTTCGTCGGCAACTTCGCCTGCTCCGCTGCATGCGACGGTGAAAATACCTAATAGAAACGAGAGGATTATATTTTTTATTTTCATCATTTTAAGTAATAGGTATTTCTGTGCTTCCCGGTTGGGAGTGCTGTATGGAATGTATGGCTGATTTTGTTGCATTCCTTTGCCTGGATGCGGTGAACGTTTGGTTCGGTAAATAATAGTTCGGTATATCGGATTGCGAATCCTGCTGAAATATTATCAATTTAACAAAGATAGTTTTTTTTCACTATTTTTGCAAAAGAGAGGCCGAAAACACAAAATATAAAAACAGATGGAATTCAAAGAGTTGATCGAAAAACGCCGCAGCATCCGCAAATTCTCGGAGCGTGCGGTGCCGCGTGAGGTCGTAGACCGCATCCTGCACGAGACTCTGTCGGCGCCATCGGCGCGCAATACCCGTACGACGCACCTGGTGGTGGTCGACGACCCTGCCCTGGTGGCCCGCATGGCCGACATGCGCGATTACGGTTCGGCGTTCATGAAGGGTGCCCCGCTGGCGATCGTCGTGCTGGGCGATACCACGAAAAGCGACCTGTGGCGGGAGAACGCCGCGATCTCGGCGACCATCCTGCAACTGGCGTGTGTCGACGAAGGACTGGCTTCGTGCTGGGTGCACATCAACGGCCGCCCGCGCCGCAAGGACGAGCCCGGCGGGGAGACTGCCGCTGGCTACCTGCGCAGCTTCCTGCCCATCCCGGCGGACTGCCAACCCCTCTGCGCCGTTGCGGCGGGGTATTCCGACTTCACCCCCGCCCCGCTGCCCGGGTCGGACGACGATGCGCGGATCATCCGCCTGGAGTAAGAACGGATACGGGCACCGATGAAAAAGGAAGCTCCCGACGGGGCTTCCTTTTCCATTTAAATCAGCGTCATGCGCTTGCGAAGCATGTCGAGTACCTGTGTTTTGAGTTGCCGGGCGTTGATCGGCTTGGGCATGTAGCCGTCGAATCCGCTCGAGAGTACCTTCTGTTCGTCGGATGCGAAGGCGAAAGCCGTCACGGCGATGATTGGCACGTCGGCCGACTGTTTGCGGATCTGAGCCGTGGCTTCGTAGCCGTCCATCTCGGGCATGTTGATGTCCATGAGCACCAGGTGCGGGGTGTACCGGTTGAATAAATCGACCGCTTCGCGGCCGTTCCAGGCGTGCAGGAGTTTGTATTCGTGCCGCAGGATCGACTCGAAAAGACGGTAATTGCTTTCGTTGTCCTCGGCGATGAGGATTACCAGTTTGTCCTTCTCGACCGTCGGGACGGTCTGCAGCATCTGTGCCGGGATCTTCGCCGGTTCCTGTTTGCCGGGGACGTACGGAAGCGTGAACCAGAAGGTCGAACCTTTGCCCTCTTCCGATTCAACACCGATATTTCCTCCCAAATGCTCTACGATCGTCCGGCAGATGGAAAGCCCGAGCCCTGTGCCCTGCTTGAACGAGTTGAGTTTGACGAAGCGCTCGAAGACCGCGTCCTTCCGTTCGGCGGGGATACCGCAGCCGGTGTCCGCAACCCAGAAATAGAGTTGTCCGGCACGGAGTTCGTAGCCGAAGCGGATCGATCCCCGGTGCGTGAATTTCGCGGCGTTCGTCAGCAGGTTTATCATCAGCTGCGAAAGGCGGTTGCGGTCGGTGCGGACGTGGCAGGTTTCATACCGCTGTTCGAATACCAGCTCCACGTTCTGGTCGGTTTTCAGCCTCATGACGTTCTCTTTCTCGCGCATCAGCTCGTTCAGTTCGAAATCCGTATGGACGAATTCGAGCGTCCCGGCCTCGATCTTCGAAAGGTCGAGGATATCGCTGATGAGTTGCAGCAGCAACGTATTGTTGCTTTCGATGATCGACATGTATTCCTGCTTTTCCTGCTCTTCGTCCGTCGAGGCAAGGATGCCCGAAAACCCGACGATGGCATTGAGCGGCGTGCGTATCTCGTGGCTCATGTTGGCCAGGAATGCCGATTTCAGGCGGTTCGACTCTTCGGCACGGTCGCGTGCGGTGAGCAGCTCCTGCTCCATCTGTTTGCGTTCGGAGATCACGAGCGATGTCCCCACCAGCGACAGCGGCCTGCCATCGCAGTCGCGGGTTTCGACCGTGGCCTGTGCCTCGACCCACTCCATGTGCCAGTGCCCGCTCTCGTTGGATACGACGCGGAACTCTTCGCAGACCTTCTCCGTATGCCCTTCGATCAGGTTCCTGTAAGCTGCGCGGACGTGTTCCCGGTCTTCCTTGTGGACTTTCGAGAAGTAGCACTCCTCGTCCACCGCAAGCGAGGCGTTGTTTGCCAGCGACATTCCGGCGGCCATCTTGGCCGCCTTGTTGAGGTCGCACAGGATAGTGTGGTTCGTAAGATCCCACTTCCAGGGGATGATGTTGGCCACGTTGAGCGCCAATGCGAGTTTCCGGTTCACCGAATCCACCTTTTTCTGGGCGTTGTGCAGGGCCGTGCTGTCGATGCAGAAAATGTCGACCGTGTCCTTTCGGTACGAAGGGCAGATGACGACTTCGTAGAAGATATCCACCGGTTTATGGTAATACGGGAAGGTGATGCTCCGCTTTTCCTTCAGGACGATGTCGATGATCGGCATGAACTGGGACTGCGACTCGGGAAAAACCGTCGCCCCGGATTTGCCGATCACTTCGTCCCGGCGGTAGAAAGAACGTTCAAAATAGGCATTCACATCGACGTAAACAGTGTCTATGGCCGTTCCCTGTGCGTCGAACACGGCCCGTTCCTGCATATACAGGATCGGCATGTTGTTGAACAGGTGCGAATATGTGGCCTGGGTTTCCCGCTCCTTCTGGTGGGCTGCGTCGACTTTGCGCAGGACGGCGATCCTCCATTGCTGGAAGATGAGGAATAACAGGAAAATACCGCCGCAGACGCCGATCCATGTTTTATACCGCTCCATGAACGAGGCAGGTTTGTCGAAAAACAGAGTGTTCGTCGGGCAGGTGTTCGGGGAGATGTTGTGCCGGAGCAGTACCGGGTAGTTGAAGACGGGTTGTGCACCGGCCGGGGTGTAAAAGGGAATGTCGCGCGGCTGCTTGCCCTCCAGCACTGCATCTATGGTGGCGATCAGCCGGTCGGAATATTCGTTCTCGCCGTATACGTAACCCCCGATCATGCCGCTGCTCTTGAGCCCGGTTGGGCGCAGCGAGAACAACGGTACGGACGAACTGGCGATGACCTTGAACGGGTTGGTCATAATTTCGTTACGCCCTGACATGTTCTTCAGGTAATGCCACGAGGAGAAGAGTACGCCGGTCTGTTTTACATCGATCGTACTCAGCGAATCGAGCAGTTGGTCGATCCCGATCTTGTCGGCCGAATAAACCGTGTATTTCATGCCGGGGTATTTCGAGCCGAGCAGCTCCGCGAGGTCGTGTTCCGTTTGCCGATTGACGTAGCGTGCGTCGTCTATGAATACGAGCCTGTCCATGCCGGGCAGTATGCGCTTCATCAGGTCGACGCTTTGGTCGAGATAGGCCGGCGAATAAAGCAGGGTCAGATTGTCCTGGTCTGCCAGCGCCCGGAGGGGAACCTGTTCCGATGCGGGGATGGGCTGCCTTTTGAGGTAGTATTTATCCGGCCCGATGAAATCCTGTTCGGCACATACGATGGTCGGGATATCTTGCCATATGCTGTTGATGAAGTTGCGCAACAGGGCAGCCGGGGTTCCGATCAGCACCAGGGCCTGGGGAGGTTTTTTGCCGTATTCGCGCAGGAGGTTCGCCTCGAATGTCCTGATGTCCTCGGGGGAATCCACCAACAGCAGGGTCATATGTTCGGTGTAGAGTTCCAGGTTCTCGATCTGTTCGACGTGTGCCGTGATGTCTGCGATGATACCTCTGCTCCACGGGGTCGATTCCGCATAGGTGTTGATTACCAGTATATAATCGCGTTTGTCGCCGGGAGGTCTGCTGACGGCCGGTGAGAAGGGGTATGTTAAAATGCAGCCTAAAAGCAGGGCCCATACGAGGGGCCGGAACCGGAGGCCGGGCCGGGTGGTCGGCATGTTCATGGGGAAAAAGGGACGCAAGGTAGTAGTGTATGACGCAAAAATAGCGGGAGGGGGCTGCCGGAAGACAGCCCCCTCCCTTCTTATGTAAAGTTATCGGTTCATGACCGGTTTGATGTCCTTGATGCGGAGTTGGGTGGTTACCGTCCCCCGGTAATGGTTCTCTACGATCTGGTAACATACGTCGATCGGGCGTCCCGAGCGCACCCATTCGTAATGCGTGGGTTGCTGGAAGGCGATCGACTGGATCTTCGTGTTGGGCTTTTGCCGCTGGATCAGATCCATGCGCAGGTGTTCGCACTCCACGCCGACCAGTTTGGCATCGCCGTGGTTGCTTACGCCGTAGGTCGCGAAGACCGGCGCCGTATTGCCCGGGCCGAAAGGCTGGAAGCGGTTGAGGTCTTTGCGGAACGCGGGGGTGATGTCCGAGAAGAGCAGTTCGCTGTCGATATCCACCTGCGGCATAAGCATCTGCGGGTCGATGTTCTCCTCGACATAGGCGTTGAACCTGCGCGTGAATTCCTCGACGTTCTCGGGTCGCATCGTCAGCCCGGCGGCATACATATGCCCGCCGAAGTTCTCCAGCAGATCCGAGCACGACTCCACGGCCTGGTAAAGGTCGAAGCCCGGTACCGAGCGTGCCGACCCCGTCACGAAGCCGTTGCTCATCGTCAGCACTACTGTCGGCCGGTAATAGGTCTCGATCAGGCGCGAGGCGACGATTCCCACGATGCCCTTCATCCACTTGGGATTGTAGATCACCGTGCTCTTCAGCTCTTTCATTGCGGGGTTGCGTTCGATAAAATCGTGCGCTTCCTGCGTCACCGAACGGTCGATCGACTTGCGATCCTGGTTGTAGGCGTCGATGACGTTCCCGAACTCCGCGGCGATGCTTTCGTTGCCTTCGATCAGCAACTCGACAGCCGCATGCCCGCCCGAGGGCGAGGCGTTTTCGTCGTTCTCGTCCATCCGCATACGTCCGGCGGCGTTGATACGCGGCCCGATCTTGAAGACGATGTCGTCGATGGTGATGTTGTGCTTGTCCAGGCCGCAGATCTTGATGATCGACAGCAATCCTTTCGACGGTTCGCGGTTGAGGTCTTTCAACCCGAAATGGGCAAGGATACGGTTTTCGCCCACCAAGGGTACGATATCCGAAGCGATGCTCACGACCAGCAGGTCTAACAGCGGGCTGATCTGTTCGAACGGGATCCGGTTTTTCTGCGCATAGGCCTGCACGAGCTTGAAGCCTACGCCGCAGCCCGACAATTCGTCGAACGGATAGGAACAATCGACCCGCTTGGGATCCAGGACAGCTACGGCACGGGGAATTTCCTCGGCCGGGAGGTGATGGTCGCAGATGATGAAATCCACGCCCTTCGTCTTTGCATAGACTACCTTTTCCGTGGCTTTGATACCGCAGTCCAAGGCGATGATAAGACCCACGCCCTTGCGGGCTGCCAGGTCGATACCCTTGACCGAGATACCGTAACCTTCGGTATAGCGGTCGGGGATGTAGAACATCAGGTTTTTATGCCCGATCTGGCGCAGGAACTTGTACACCAGTGCAACGGCCGTACAGCCGTCCACGTCGTAGTCGCCGTAAACCATGATTTTCTCATTGTTACGAACGGCCCGCTCGACCCGCTCGACCGCCTTGTCCATGTCCTTCATCAGGAACGGGTCGTGGAGGTCGGCGAGACTGGGTTTAAAGAACTTGTCCGCCTTTTCTACGGTGTCTATGCCTCTCTGTACGAGCAGGTTCGCCAGCACGGGAGAAATCCTGAGCACGGCAGCGAGCTTCGCCACCGCCTCGGAATCGCCCTGCGGTTTCACTACCCATCGTTTTTCTATAGGCATACGATTTACTATTTATATATTCTAACATTTAATATCTCACTTAAAAATTTGACAACGAGCTCCTTTACTTCGCCCATTGCGGCCTTGCGGCCCGTTTCCCGTTCGATCGAGGTCACCCCCCGGTCGGTAAACCCGCAGGGATTGATGCGCGTGAACCACCCCAGGTCGGTCGTGACGTTCAGCGCGAACCCGTGCATGGTGATATAACGTGACGACCGGACACCTATTGCGCAAATCTTGCGCGGCACCCTTGCGGATGTCCGGTTCCCGACGCCGATTTCGCTATCGCAGGTTCTGCCGCTATCGCAGGTTCTGCCGCTGTCGCAGGTTCTGCCGCTGTCGCAGATTCCGGCCTCGTTGCGGTTTTCGCCGCTGTCGCCGCTTTTGCCGCCGTCGCTTTTGTTGCCGCAGTTACCGCCGATGTTGCAGTTGCCGCCGCCGTTATCTCCGCGGCAGCCGGTTGTCCGGCTCCCTGTTTCCCCGCCGATTCCGGGGCCGATCCAGACCCCCGAGGCGCCTGCCATGCGGCCGGCCGTGATGCCGTATACCGCCACGGTGCGGATGACGGCCTCTTCCAGTGCCCCGATGTAGTCCCTCAGCCCGATGCCCAGGCGTTCGAGGTCGAGGATCGGATAGCAGACCAGCTGCCCCGGGCCGTGGAAGGTGATGTCGCCCCCTCTGTCGATGTGAAAGAACTGTGCGCCCATCGCTTCGAGCGCTTTGCGGCCTATCAGCAGGTTTTCGGCATGGCCGCTTTTGCCGAGTGTGTATACCGGCGGGTGTTCCACCAAAAGGATCGTGCCTGCGCTGGCGGAGCCTTCTCCGGTGGCGCCTGACGGTTCGACGCCCTCTGCTGCGGATACGCTGCCCGTTGGGGATTCCAACCCTTTGCCGGATTGCGTTCCCGCCTTGCTGGGCATTGCCTCTGCCGATCGCTGTGCCGGCTCCCGCGCGGATGCCTGATCTGCTTCCGCGGTGCCGGCGTATGCCGCCGGGATTGCCGCCGCCTGTTTCGTTGCGCCCTTGCAGGCTGCCTTGCGGGCTACCAGGGCATCGAACAGTCCCTGCTGCAATTCCCAGCAGGTTTTGTAGTCCATCAGTCCGAGATCCCGGCAGGAAGCTTCCATCGCTACAAACTTTTGACGCTCTTCAGGGCCTCTTCCGCCATGTACGACGAGCGGACTAAGGGTGCGCTCGCGCAGTAGCTGAAGCCCATTTCCAGCGCTTTCAGTCTGTACCATTCGAATTTTTCAGGAGTGATATACGCCGCAACGGGGTAGTGCTCCAGAGTGGGACGAAGGTACTGACCGAGTGTTACGATCCCCACGCCTGCGTCGCGCAGGTCGTGCAGGGTTTGTAATACTTCATCATCGCTCTCGCCAAGTCCGACCATCAGTCCGCTTTTCGTTGCGACACCCTGTGCGCTCAGGTAGCGCAGGGTTTCCAGGCTCGTACGGTACTTTGCCTTGGAACGCACCACCGGGGTCAGCCGCTCGACGGTTTCGATGTTGTGCCCGATTATATCGGGCTTCGACGCGACGACCACGTCCAGCGGGGCGGGCTGTGCGTCGAGATCGGGAATAAGGAGCTCAATTACGGCGTCGGGATTCTGTGTGCGGATGGCGCGGACGGTTTGGGCCCAGTGTGCGGCACCGCCGTCCGGCAGGTCGTCACGCGTCACAGAAGTAACGACGACATACCTCAGTTTCATCAGTGCGACGCTTTCGGCGACCCGTCGGGGTTCCTCGGCGTCGGGGGCAAGGGGGTGTCCTGTTTTCGTTGCACAGAAGCGGCAGCCTCGGGTGCAGATGTCTCCCAGGATCATGAAGGTTGCGGTTCTGCGGCTCCAGCATTCGGCCTTGTTCGGACACATGCCGCTGCTGCAAATCGTATGCAACGCATGTTTGTCGACTATTTGCTGTACCTCGGCATATTCCGGGGTGCGGTGGAGCCGGATCTTCAACCATCCTGGTTTTTTCAGTACATCTACCTTGTCATAAAACTTCGGCATTTAAGTTCATTATTTTCCAATTGATGCAAAAATACGAAAAAATAATTGATAATTCCTATGAATGCCCTATTTTCTTTCGGCACCCCGCCTCTGGTATGCCTCTTCGCGGGTTTGCCTTCTCCGGGCTGTTTTCGGGCTGTTTCCGGGGGAGCGCCTGCGGCGGCCTGCGTGGCATCCAATTAAAAAAATAAAAAATGCGGCCCTGAAAACCGCAATTATTCAATATCGAATGCTGTCGGGTGGCTTTTCCGGACAGAGAAAGGGGTTTGCTGCCTGGCAGTAGCAAACCCCTCTGGTTAGGTTAGTTAGGTTAATGAGAGTGGGAGAATCCCACGTTTTGTTATACAAAGATAAATGGAAAATCACAATCTTCCAAATCTTTTGTAACATTTTTTTAACCTAACCGAAAAAAATCTGTTAAATTATAATTAAAATTTTTAAAATACTAACGGTTTTGTAAGTTGCGAACTATAACGCCTCGCGGATTTCCTCGGTTTCCTTAGCGGCGGGCTGCGCCTCGGGAGCGAGCGAAGTGATGTGGCGGTTCCGGTAAGCGGCCGGCGTCATCTGGTACTCCTTTTTGAAAAGTTTAATAAAGTGCGACGTGTTGGGGAATGTACAGGCATTGCCGATTTCCGAAATTGACTTCGAAGTCGAGATCAGCAGCAGGCGCGAATGCATCAGGCGCTGGCGGATGTACCATTTGTGCGGCGGCATCATGAAATGGCGCCGGAATTCCTTTTTGAACGAGGTGAGCGAACGGTTCGTCAACTTCGAGAGTTCTTCGATCGAAATATCCTTGAAGATGTGGTCGTAGACGATCTGTTCGAAATTCTCCTTGGCTGCATCGACGTTGCTGAGCAGTTTGCTCTTCAGGCAGCAGTCTTCGTGCGAGGCGATGAGGTAGATCAATTCGGTCATCTTGATGTTCTCGGCCGTCTCGTCGCGGTGGAAATCCTCGTCGCGCAGGTAGTTGTTGGTATTGACGAAAAAGTTGCGGATCGAATTCCAGGCGGGCATCGAGACATGCGAACGGTTGCGGCAGTTTTCGCACGAATGTTCGTTCGAAATGTTCAGCCCGTAGGTGATGTTCAGGTGTAGCAGTATCCGCTGGAGGTCTGCCGGCGTATAATAAAAGAGCACTTGTTCGAAGGGCTGCCCGTTTTCCGGGAAGTTCTCGATATAGTGGTGCCCGATGCCGAGGTAGAATACGTCTCCGCGCGTGAGGGTCTGGCGCTTATCCCCGTCGTAAATATATTTCGTGCCACGGAGGATGTAGCCGATTGCGTAGCGCGAAAGCGCCTGAGACTGGATTCCGTTGTGAAGGGCCTCAACGTACTTCACAATCATCGGCTGCTGGGCCGACGAATTTAATGAATTCTTCATACCAAATCGTATTTTAAGTTTTTTTGAACAACGAGTTGCGTCACCGATTGCTCATTTCAAAAATACAATTTAATATTTATTTTATAAAATAATGAATAGTCTAAAAAGGCATAATAAGGCAAATAAGCCTAAAGATGCCATAATAATGACTAAATATAATATTGTAAAAATATTCCGGCGAAGGCTGCCGCCAGAAAAATCAGGTATACGGGCAATGCCATTCCCCTGTGGATGCGGACGAAAAATACCGGGATCAGTATGGCCGACGGGACAGCGAGCAGGGCGAATGCTTCGGGTGTTGCGGCGGGGCTGCATAGCAATGTCAGGGCCAATACCAGTATACCTATGTTATAAAAGAGGATAAAGCGGGGTTTGGTGCCGGCGGCATAGATGTCGGCCAGGAAAAAGAAAAGCGCCGTCAGGTCTAGCAGTACGATCCCGCCTGCCATGACGAGTGCGGGGAGGGGAATATCCAGGAAGAGTTGCAGCGGCATACCTTCGATGGCCGACTGCCCCACTGTGACCAGTGGAGCCGTAAATTCCGCCCCGCTGCCCCAGCTGACATAGCAGGCCGTGAAGATCGGCAGCAGCAGTCCGGCCGTTGCTACCACGACCTCCCGGAAGGTACGCCGGAAAAGCAGTACGGCCAACGGCAGGAGCAGCAACAGCGGCAGTGCGGGGGCATAAACGAGCGGCATCAGCCCCAGGTAGAGCGAGGCACGGAAGATGGCGTCGAACCCGTACCCGTTGCAGAAGGCGCGGCAGTAATTTTTCGTTGCCAGCGCGAGCAGCATCGACGCTGCGAACCCTGCGAGATAATTCCCGCCTGTTGCGATCCCGCAGGCGACGATGGCATAGAGGGGAATCGGGAGGCAGGTGCCCACCGTATAGAGGTTGTAGCGGATCGTGATCCGTCCCGCACACATTCCGGTGAAGAGCAGCATGAACCCGGCGGCAAACTTCGACCATACCGGATATGCCGCCTGAAACCGGGCGAGTTGGCCGCCCAGAAGCGGGAGCGCATCGCGCACCGCTCCACTGGTATCGGACACGGGGATTCCAGCACACATGGCCGCAACGGCGAGTGCGAAGAGGGTCATGAAGGCCGGTACGAGCGGCTGCCGGGCGATGTCGATTTTCATGTCGGAAGGCTTTTTTCCTCGGGCAAAATTAGCGAAAAAAGCCGGAATAATGCGTAACTTTGTGGTACGATGTTAGAAAACCAGTACCAATACGAGTTTCGGGAGGCCGGTTGCGACGAGGCCGGCCGGGGGTGTTTGGCCGGGCCGGTATTCGCCGCTGCGGTGATCCTTCCGCCCGATTTTCACGACCCGTTGCTCAACGATTCGAAGCAGATGACCGAGCGGAACCGGGACAGGCTCCGCCTGATCATCGAGCGTGAAGCCGTGGCCTGGGCCGTCGAGGCCGTTTCCGCAGTCCGGATCGACGAGATCAACATCCTGAATGCTTCGTTCGAGGGGATGTCGCTGGCGGTCGCCCGCCTCGATCCGCCGCCCGAATTCCTTGCGATCGACGGCAACCGCTTCCGGACACGCCTTGAATTACCCTACCGTTGCGTGGTCAAGGGCGACGGCAAATATGCTGACATCGCCGCAGCTTCGGTGCTGGCCAAAACCCATCGGGACGAGTACATGTTGCGCCTCGCGGAGGAATACCCGCAGTATGGCTGGAAAAAGAACAAGGGGTACCCGACCCGCGAGCATCGGCTCGCAATCCGTGAATACGGACTTACGCCCCACCACCGCCTGTCGTTCAGCCACGGGATCGGTCAGTTGGAGTTGCAATTCTGAGCGGGGATTGTCTTTCCGCGTGTTGCCGGGAAATCCCGTGGTGATCGGATACGATCATCTCCCGCGCTTAAATCCCCGGCCCGAATTTACCCTGCCGTCTTGCAGTGGCGGGCATCCGTTTGAAGATGCTGGAGGCCGTATAACTATCGGTATGGCACATAAAAAAAGGGCTGAAGTCCGACTTCAGCCCTTTTTCGATATGACTCGGGATTTAGTATCCCAGCGACTTGGAAGCGGCGTAGGAGACTTTCAGTGCATTGGCACGACGAAGTTCCTGCTTCACGTCGGTTACGATACCCATCTTGGTTGTCTGGTCGGCCTTGAGGCAGATCGTCATCGAGGCACGGTCGGCCTCGCTGAGCTTATCGCGCTCTGCGGCTACGAAATCCAAAATATCCTTGGTCGTTTTGTATGAGTCGTTCAGCTGGATACGGGGTGCAGTACCGAATTTGGCCTGCATCACCAGCGAAGGCTGTCCGATGTGGATGTAGCTTACGAGCGATTTCTTCTCGAGCTTTTGCACTTCGGTTGCCTCGGGGAGTTTGTACCTCACGAGCAGTTCCTGGTCGCGCATGGTGGTCGACACCATGAAGAAGAAGAGGATCATGAAGATCACGTCAGGAAGCGATGCTGTCGAGATAGGGGGCAAACCTTTATTGCCCTTCTTTTTCATTACTGCCATAACTTACTTCTTTATATTACGCGGTTCGGCCTCCGAAATCTTCAGAGGTACTGCTTTGGATACTGCATTGCGCTGATCCTCGGAAAGCTCCGAGAATTTTGCTCCGAATTTCTTCATGGCGACTTCGTCACGTACCTCGTTGAAAGCGCGTGTGAGTTCGTTCTGCACCATGATGTAGGACTGATAGCCCGTATCACGGGTGGTCTGTAACGAAACAACGCCCTGGCTTTCGGGATATACCCACTTGCTGCCGTCGGCCAACTCGATTTCCTTTTCGGTTTTCTCCGGGAGGTTCTCGTCGTCCATCGGGTTGAGGATGAATTCCTTCGTCTTGTCCTTGAGTTGTCTCAGGTCGATGATCTCCTGTTTGCCCGAGGGCCCGGCCATGATGTTGCCGCTGCCCGAGATGAGCACCAGGAAGAGGTTGCGCTCCTTGACCTTGATGTCCTCCTGCTTTTGGTTTTCGGGGGGCATCGGCGGAAGCATACGCACCAGACCGGTGTCGACATTCATCGTTGTGGCCACAAGGAAGAAAATCAGCAGCAGGAAGGCGATGTCGGCCATTGAGCCGGCGTTGATCTCCTGTATTTGTCTTTTATTTCCTGCCATTGTTCGTTGTTATTTGAAAGCGCCGTAAATTTCGGTTGCGATAGCCGTCACGAACGCAGCGACCAGGGCAACGTACGTTACCAGGATGCTGGTGTCGGTCAGGACGGTTTCACCTTGGGAGAAAAACCCGCCGTTGGCGAGGTCGGGGATCTGGATGTCATGTCCCGAAGCCACGAAGTAAGCCACGCCCACGATCACGATGATCAGCGCGAGCGAAATAATCGTGCCCTTGATTCCCGCTGGGTTCTGGATCATGCCGAAGACCGCGCAGAAGATAGCTGTGAACACCGCAAGAGCCAGCAGGAAATAGCACCAGATGAGGTTCAGGCTGATAGCCGCCTCGGAGCCACCCGTAGCAATTGCGTATATTCCCAGTACCGCCATCACGGCCAGCAGAATACCCAATATGATATTTAAAATCTTTTTCATAATTGCCTTTAACTCTTTTTAAATCGTTGGGATTATTTCTTGCTGTAAGCCGTCAGGATATCCATCAGCGTGATGGACGAATCCTCCATATCGTTTACCAGCGAGTCGATCTTCGAAACGATATAGTTGTAGAACAGCTGAAGAATAACCGCAGCGATAAGACCCATGAGGGTCGTCAGAAGGGCGACCTTGATACCGCCTGCAACGAGGGTCGGGCTGATATCGCCGGCAGCCTGGATGGCGTCGAACGCCGCGATCATGCCGACAACGGTACCCATGAAGCCCAACATAGGCGAAAGGGCGATGAACAGGCCGATCCACGTCAGGCCCGACTCCATCTGGCCGGTCTGAACCGAACCGTAGGAAACGACAGCCTTCTCGACCGAATCCAGACCCTGATCGTAACGGTCGAGACCCTGGTAGTAGATCGAAGCGATCGGGCCGCGCGTGTTGCGGCAAACTTCCTTGGCAGCTTCGATGCCGCCGTTCTTCAGGGCTTCTTCAACCTTGGTGATGAGTTTCTTCGAGTTGATCGTCGACAGCGAGAGATAGAGAATACGCTCGATGGCAACGGCCAGACCGATAATCAGGAAGATAAGGATCGGGAGCATCCATGCCCAACCACCCTCGAGGAACTTCTGCATCATCACGTGGTGCAGGCTATCGCCGGCGAGTTGGGTTTCGGCAGCTGCAGCAGCCTCCTGCGCGAAAGCGTTAACAGTACCCAATGCGAACAGGGCCACTGACAGAATCAAAAAAAGTTTTTTCATAGTTGTGATTAGATAAAATTAAATTTGTTTAGTTGTTTTTTATTTGTGTTTTTAGGTATTTCACAATACGTTCTTCCGCTTTCCATCGTATTTCGTCAATTCTCCCGGGTTAAAAAAATCCTAAAAAAATATTTTTTTTATCCTTTCCGGATACTCACGGCGTCTTTTTACCCCGATCCATGGCTTCCCCCTGCCGGCTTTGCAAGTACAGGCAAATTCCGGAAATTTCACTCCGAATTGGCTCAAACGTTTGTTTACCAGCGAGTTATGCCTCTATTCCCCTTCGTGTTGCCCCTCTTTGGCGACCCGATAAGGTACGTTAGCAGTGCGAAATATAGAAAAAAAAATCGTTCCGTGCAACGTCTTAGGCTGTAAATTCGCCTCGCAGAGGGCGCCGCAGCAATGCGCGGGTCTGCGCGTCGGAAAGGCCCAGCCCGAGCACGTACATCAGCTTCGTGACGGCCGCCTCGGTGGTCATGTCGTGGCCGCACAGGATGCCGATTTTCTGCAATCTCAGCCCGGTTTCGTAAAGTTCCATCGAAACCTTGCCCCCGCCGCACTGCGTGATGTTGAGGATGATGACCCCGCGGTCGATCGCCTCTTTCAGTACGCGGATGAACCATTCGTTGGTCGGGGCGTTGCCCGCGCCGAATGTCTCCAGCACCACGGCCCGCAGCCCCGGTGCCGAGAGCATCGCCCGCAGGATATTTTCGCCCAGCCCCGGGAAAAGCTTGATGACTTCGATTCCGTCGGCCAGGCGGGTTGCGATGCGCAGTTCCGGCGAGATTTCCGTCGGGTGGAGGATCGCCGCGAGGTTATAGGCGATGTTGACCCCCACCTCGGCAAGGGGCGGGTAGTTGTAGGAACGGAAGGCGCTCAGCGCCTCGGCGCTGCGTTTGGTGGTACGGTTGGCGCGGAACAGCCGGTTCTGGAAATAGAGCGACACTTCGGGAACTTCGGGGCGTCCGCCGATGTGCGCCCCCGCGATCTCGATGGCCGTGATGAGGTTTTCGCGGCCGTCCGTGCGCAGCACGCCGATCGGGATCTGGCTGCCGGTGAAAACCACGGGCTTGGCCAGGTTTTCGAGCATGAAACTCAATGCCGATGCGGTGTAGGACATGGTGTCCGTGCCGTGCAGTACGACGAACCCGTCGTAGCGGGTGTAGTTGTCGCGGATCAGCTCGGCCAGCGCCGCCCAGTTTGCCGGGGTGACGTTCGACGAGTCGATCACGGGATCCATCGTCAGCACGTCGATGTCCACGTTGAGCCGCTTGAGCGAAGGGAATTCATCGTAGATGCCGCTGAAGTCGAAAGGCACCAGGGCGCCGGTTTCGGCATCGTTCTTCATGCCGATGGTACCGCCCGTATAGATGATCAGGATCGAAGATTTCATCGTATGGTCTTATGGTGTTATATTCCGAAAATACGTTTGGCGTTCGCCGTCGTTGCGGCCGCCACTTCGCCGGGGGGCAGCCCTTTCAGTTCCGCGACTTTCTCGCACACGAACCGTACGTAGGCCGACTCGTTGCGCTCGCCGCGGTGGGGTGCGGGTGTCAGGTACGGGCAGTCGGTTTCGAGTACGATGTCGTCCAGTTCCATTTCGCGCACCGTATCGGCCAGCTTGCTCTTCCTGAAAGTCACCACGCCGCCGATTCCGAAGGCGAAATCGCCGCAGGCTTTCAGTTTCCGGTAGGTGCCGGTATCCTCCGAAAAGGCGTGGAACACGCCCCGCAGCCGTAGCCCCGTCTCCGCCGCGGCCTTCGCCTCTTCCCCGACGATCCGGCACATGTCGTCCCATGCCGCACGGGTGTGGATCGCCACCGGAAGCCCGAGCCGTGCGGCCAGGCGGCATTGCGAAACGAAAGCCTCGACCTGTTCGGCGACGAACTCGCCGCTCCAGTAGTAGTCTAGCCCGATCTCGCCCACGGCGCAGAAACGTGCGATGCCCTCGGGCGGGGCTGTGAGGTAACGTTCGGCGAGCGCCAGCTCCTCGCGCCAATGCGGGTTGTCGTTCACCGAGGTGGGGTGCAGTCCCATCATCGGGACGCATTGCCCCGGGTGGCGGCGGCAGAGGTCGAACAGCGCCCCGTGGCTTTCGGAGTCTATGCCCGGGAGCAGCAGGTGTTCCACGCCCGCCGCCGCGGCGCGGGCCAGTGCCTCTTCGCGGTCGGCGTTGAACGCCGTATCGTACAGGTGTGAATGTGTATCCGTCAGTTTCATCGTGTTTTCATATATCGGTTGCCGGGCAGTTGCCGTACGGCTCCCGCCAGTTCCAGCCCTACGAGCAGGGCAGCCAGTTCACCCGGATCCAGTCCGCTCAGTTCCGCGAGGGTTTCCACCGCCAGCGGGTCGTCCGTGCGGAAACAGCCCAGCAACCCAGCTTCGTCGGGCGTAAGCTCCGGCGTGGACGGTTTTTCCCGGAATGCTGCCGGTTCCGGGCCGAGATCCCACATCAGTTCGCGGACAATATCGTCGGCGGTCATTACGAGTTGCGCCTTGCGGTTGCGGATCAGGTGGTTCGTCCCCGATGACATGCCGTCCGTGGCGCGTCCCGGTACGGCCATTACCGAACGGTCGTAGCCGTCGGCGCAATGCGCCGTGGCGAGCGACCCGCCGCTGTCGGGCGACTCTACGACCACGCAGCCGGCACCCAACCCTGCGATGATCCGGTTGCGGGCCAGGTATGCCGTGCCGTTCTGCCGCGTCTGCGAGTGGAGCTCCGTGACCAGTGCCCCGCCGTGGTCGAGGATGTCGCGCGCCACGGCCGTGTGTTGTGCCGGCATGACGCCGGGGAGCGGGTTCGCCAGTACCGCGACGGTTCGTACCCCTGCGGCCAGGGCTGCCCGGTGTGCCGCGACGTCGATGCCGAAGGCCAGCCCGCTCACGATGCAGAGCTCCGGAACCTGTGCCGCGAGCCCCTCCACCAGCCTGTTGCACATCGTCTGCCCGTAGGGTGTTGCCCGGCGGGTGCCGACCATCGCGACGCAGCGTGCCGAGAGGGCGGCGGCGTTGCCTTTCAGGTATAGTACATGGGGATAATCGGGTATTTCCCGCAGCAATACCGGGAATTCGGGGTCGGTCGAAGCGATCGCGGCGATCGAATTGCGGCGGCAGTAGCCGAGTTCCTTTTCTGCGGCGGCGAAGCCTTTGCGGTGGACGATATTCCGGATAATGTCTTCCCGCAAAACGGCTTTCATAGCCAGCTCCTCCGGTGCCGCCGCGAAAATGCCCCGTGCGTCGCCGAATATTCCGAGCAGGTGCACGGCGCCTTTCACGCCGATGCCCGGGGTCATCTGCAAGGCGATATCCTCGATGGTCATAACCGCAAAATGTCGTTTATTATCTTGTAAAGGTAAATATTTTTGGGAAATAGCGCAAAGTTGGGTCGAAGTTTTGCAGATTTTAGAAATGTTTGTATATTTGCACTCCCGATGCGCTTGAAAATAAACCGGATGTTTCCGGCGCGGCATGCAATCCGGAAGCAACGGACTTGTAGTTACGGAATGAAAGCCGAACAGGAACCTGTCGGGGAACAATGGTCTGATGGCCGAGTGGCTAGGCAAAGGTCTGCAAAACCTTGTACAGCGGTTCGAATCCGCTTCAGACCTCACCAAAACACCGTTGCAAGCAATTGCAACGGTGTTTTTATTTTAAGTTGTCATACATTTGTTATGCAAATTCGATCAATTATATAGCGATACCTGTTGATTGCTTTTCATATTCGACTATTATAAAGCGTTCAAGATTAAAGCCATATTATCTGTTGCCTGTGCGAATAAGCGAGAGTTTATATGTTAATCAATCTATTGTCTGTATGTCCTACCCGTATTTTAAATCGTCTTAATTTATTTGGATAATTGCTTTTGGCGTAATAATTTACAGGAATATTAAAAAGGTTGACACATTTTTTTACTGTTTCAACAATGTCCTCCCTTCGCATTTTGGAAGCGTCTATTTCATTAATGAGGTGGTAAAAACAAGGCCAAAATAGCGCAGATTTATCAAATCTCAAATTAATCGGTACTCCCAATAAGGAATATGCATTGTTTTTTGACACTAATCTCGCCGCTAAATCTCTATTTGCGGCCTTACAAGCGGATAAAAATATTCGTCTATTTTTCAAAACGTCTTTTGAAATAGACTCGAATTCACTATTAGTGATTTCATCTCCATTAATCTCAAGGCTGGTTTCGTTGGCATGACATGAAATGTGTAAATACCTGAACTTACTCTTCTTAAATTCTTGTAACAATTCGGCTAAATGTATTTTATTGTTGGCCCATTTGTAAATTACGTCAATGTTGGACAGTTCTAATATTTGACTTAATATTTCTCCATCCGCACAATCATCTGCACGTAAAAATTCAATAATAAATACACCGTATTTGGAATTATCATTCATAAAGTATTGTTTTTCTTCCTGTAAAGATAATAATATATGACTAATATAAGAGTATGGTCTAAAAATAAATTCCTACCTTTGCCCCTGCGAACAATATGTTATAAAATTCTTTTACGTGGTAGCCAGCAAAGCAACCATATTAAAGGTATGCGCAGAGCCGTTGGGGTTTAGCGACCCGCGAACGGCACTTTGCTGAGCTTGTAAAAGAGTGATGTATTGTTCGCAGCTGCGCATATTTTTATCTTTATGCGAACAATGCATCATGTCCGTACTCCGGTACAGGCACGCCGCAAGGCCAGCCGCAGGCGGTTCCCGCCATGCAACCTCTCGATTTGTTTCCATTTCCACCCGCCGGATTAGCAAGTAACTGCTAACTAAACCGTTATTCTCTTTGTTGTGCCCAGCGCACGATAAGGACAGCCCTCACTATGTCTAAATTCTAACAATCAACCAAATGGAAACGAATCAAAACCCCGTGCAGAAACAGCCTGCGCAACCCCAAACCCCCGAAAACACCCAAGCCGAACAACAGCCCGTACCCTCTCCGGAACAGCCGACCGGGCAACTCGCTCCAAAGCCAGAACCGCAACCCGAACAACCAACGGAAAAACTCTACAATCCCGCCGAAGCCGCCCGGATCGTCCAAAGCCTGACGGAAGATTATTTCAACCCCGAATATATTCTGCTTTTCGGGAAATTGGTCGGCGGCACACGCCATAGCGACGCCATGACCTATGACTTGCTGATGGTCGTACGGGAAACGCCTGAATACGACTGGATTCAGGCGAAACGCATCCTGCGTTACAAAGTGCCGTACAGCAGGCGCGAAATCACCTATATCAACCTTTACATTATGCCTTTGAGCTATGTCGAGTCGAATAAAACACCATTCCTCTACTTTGCACACTCCGAGGGCGAACTGCTCTATTGCAGCGACCACTGCCATTTCCGCCGCCCGAAACACCCGATCAACTTTGCCGCAGCCTATGCGGACGCCAAATTTCATTTCGATACGTTCCGGATGCTGGGCAACGAATTGATCGAACAGGCGCAGGACGCCTTCAGCGAAAGCCGCAATATGCGTCTGGCGGCTTTGTTCATGGCGCAGGCTGCGGTCTACTTTTATCACACTCTCTATTATGTTTATCACGGGCTGGAGTTCGATATTCACGATCCGGTCGTGATGCACGAACGGATGCGGACGCTCTCGACGCAGCTGATGCTGGTTTTTGACGATAACCATATCGAAAATATCTTCACGCTGCCGCGCCTGAAGAGTTTTCTGGTAAAGGCACGCTACGACATTGGTTTCGATGTTGCGCCGCAGGAATTGGAAATGCACCTGCAACGCGTCGAAAAAATGGGCCATATCATCGAAAACTACTGCGGCTTGCGGCTGGAGCTTTATAAAGAGTTGAGCGAACGACAATAAGCGTCCAATCATCCGAACGAACAGGGGTTTGCGGGATCACTGACAATCCCGCAAGCCCCTGTTTCGTTTACGAAAACACAACCTTGCCGATAGGCACACGGCAATTCATGCGTTCTGTTATCGGGCACATGCAGCTACCGTTTGGAAAGTTTGATTGGAACAGTTCGTGCGGCGGATTTCCTTCAACTATCAGACATCCGTAAAGAGGTTGAGCTGGTGGAGCATCGTGAAGGCGAAGGAGGCGCCGATGATGATGCACAATACCACCAGCAGTGCGTTCAGTACCCGGGGCGAAGGCTTTGTCGGCCGGCCCTCGTTACTGCGGATATATTCGCGGAAGAAGATGTAGAGTGCCGGCACGATGCTGCATGCCAGGAGGTAGTCCTCGGGGATGCCGAAGAAGTAGACCTTCGAGAGCCCGATCAGCGCCCAGTGGCAGAGGAACATGGCCAGCACGATGTTGATCCGCTCCGAAAAGGCCAGCATCAGCCCGATGGTGAACACGGCGACCGAACACGGCATCACGGGCGTGGTGACCATCGGGAACGTACGTCCCAGCGCCAGCGAAAAGAGCGGGTAGACGAGCGGCATGGCGAACAGCAGCAGCGCGAAGCCTGTATGGTTGTGCGTGCGTTGGAGCGAAGCGTGTTTCACAACCAGGTCGTATACCCAGATGCACCCCATGATCGCCCAGAAGAGCGCCAGCATGTCGTTGTGCTCGCGTTGTTCGCCGTATAAGAGGTAATAGACACCAGCGATCCAGAAATTGAGCAGCGCCATAAAGGTCTTCATGGCGATACGTACCCCGGGCGTCGGGCGCAGGTAGAGCAGCAGCGTCAGTGTGGCCGCAACCAGCGTCAGTAGGATCTGTACGGGCCATGTCGCGGCGTTATAGGAGGCGATGGTGTTCCAGAAGATTTCCATGGATCGTTATTTGTCGGTATGCTTGCGGCGCCGCGTGAGCGAGAATGCCTGGTGGTTGAATACGAAGATGGGCAGCGTAGCCCCCGCTGCCAGCAGTGCGATCACGCTCAGCGATACGGTGGCGTTGAGGAAGAACTGCTGCATGAATTGCAACCCCTCCCCCGGGTCGTTGAGCGATTGCAGGAACATGATGAGCGAAAAGACGGTCTTGTAGGCATAGATGCCGGGAACCATCGGCAGCAGGGCGGGGATGTAGAGGGCCGTCATCGGGCAGCGGATACCGCGCCCCAGCCACAGGCTGCCGAACCCGATGCTGATCGAGGCGAACAGCGAGGCCGTGGCGATGTCGACCGAAAAGTAGTGCATCAAGCAGAACCGCAGGGCGTGCCCCATGGCCGCCAGCAGGGCGATACGGGGAAAAGCCCGCATCGGCGGGTCGGAAACGGCGCCGAAACCGATGGCCGCGATGGCCGCAAAGAGCCCGTCGAGAAGGATGTCCGCAGCGATCATAGCAAACCGTCCTTAACCATTAACAATGTCGCCGACAGGCCGATGGCGATGCAGATGATAAGCAGCAGGGCGTTGATCAGGCGGCTGCACCCGATCAGGATGTGCCCCTCGACGATGTCGATCACGCCGTTGATGAGCGGTACCCCCGGTACGAGGAACAGGACGCTCGTCGCGAGCGCCGTTTCCGCCGAACAGTCGAACCTCAGGGCTGCCGAGGCGCACAGCGACGCCATGAAAGCCGAAATGATGAAGATCAGGAAGTGGTTCACGCCGTGTGCCTGCATACGCTGTTTGGCGGCGAAACCCACGAGCGTCGAGGTGAAGACGATGCCCATGGCGATCCAGTCGCCCCCGAACAGCCGGCAGAACGAGGCGTTGGCCAGCCCCACGGTCAGCAGGACGAAGATTGGATCTATGCGCGGTTTTGCAGTCAGTTCGTCGTAGCGACGCCGGATTTCGGAGAGCGGAAACCCTTCGTCCAGCGCATCCCAGCTCAGGGCGCTCAGGTCGGAGTTGCGCTCGAAGCTGATCGGCAGCGCCGGGATCTTCACTACGCGGGTGATGGCCTCGCCGCTCTCTTCGTCGTGGGCGGTGATGATCGTGCTTTTCTGGAAACTCGACAACTGGAGGTCGACCCCCTGCGAGGCTCCGATACGCTGCGAGTTGCGGATCACGCGCGAGGTGTGCACGCCCGATCCGAGCAGGTAAGTCGCATATTCCGCAATGAAGTCGAGGACTTCCGTCAGCTCTTGTCTGGTCTTCATAACGAGGGCAAAAATAGTCCATTTCGGGCAAACCGCCATTGTTGGGGCCGAAAAAATTACACCGTGATGCCCGTAGGGTTTCTGCGCCCGGTTTCCCGGGGGGGGCGGACAACTCCTCCGGGGCGCCCGGAAAAAACCTACGGCCTGCGCCGGAACAGCTCCGTGATGTCTTGCATGGCGCCTTCCTTTCCGACCCTGTAAAGGCGCTGGTTGGTCGTCGGCGACGTCAGCGGCCCCAGCTCCTCGACCCAGCCTCCCAGCTTGATGTAGTCGAACGACTGCGGCCGCAGCCCCTCCGGCAGCCAGGCTCGTCCCGAATACCAGCCTGTGTGCAGCACCGGGAATTTCTGCCGCACGACGTCGGCCAGCGCGGCGATCTCGTGTGGTGCGGCGTCCCCGCCCATGAAACAGACGCAGGTCACCGAGCGCCCGTAGCGGGCGAGTATCCCGCACAGCTCCGCCTCGTCGAGCACCCGCCCCATGTCGGCCTGCAAGTGCAGGCTGTGGCACCCGCGGCAGCGGTTGGGGCAGTTGGTGATGTTGATCGCCAGCGTCGTTTCGCAGGGTATTTCCGCGAATACGATGTCGAAATTGTGGTATCTGACCATCGTCCGTTTACTCCGCTTTGGCGTAATAGCGGTGTGCGGCCTCCTTCTGGCGCGCGGCCGAGAAGTTCGACACCCGTTTCATGTAGCCGATCACGCGGGTCAGGTAGTCCAGGTTGTCGCCGTGGCACTCGGGGCACTCCTTCAGGTAGCGCTTGTCGATGTGCCCGCACTCGTTGCATACCGTGTTGGGGATGTTGAACGTGAAATAGTTGCATCCCTCGGCGGCCGCTACGCGCAGCAGGTGGCGGTACTGCTCCTTCGAAAGGTGATCTTCGAGGTTCATGTGTAGTGCCGAACCGCCCGTGAGGTGGGCGATGTAACGGCGGCCGTGGAGTCGGAACTTGTCGATCACGTTCAGCGATTCGTCCTCGACGACATAGAAATAGGAGTTGTAACAGTCGCGCGGTACGACGTAACCGTCCTCGCGATCCCATTTGGCGTGTTTCACGCCCACGTTCTCGGCCGGGATCATCTCGCAGTTGAACATGAGCTCCTTCGAACGGTACTTCTTGTTGTAGCGTTCGATCAGCCCCAGTACGCCCTGTACGAAACCGACGTAGTCGTCGTTGTCGTTGATCGGGATGCCCAGGAACTCGGCCGCCTCGACCAGCCCGTTGACGCCGATCGTGAGGTACTGGCGCGCGAGGTTGATATAGCCCGCGTCGAACAGGGGCAGCATCCCCTTGGCCTGCAAATCCTTGAGGTTCTCGTTGTAGGCCGTCTGCACTTTGTGCACCAGATCGACGATCTCTTCGAGGTAGGTCAGGTAGTGCATGCCGTTCTTCACGGCATACTGGATGCAGCGGTTGAGGTTGATCGTCAGCACGCTCTTCGAACCGGTCGATACGCCGCCGGCGCCGAGCGTGTAGCTGAACCCGTTGTCCTGTATCTCGTTGCGCAGGCGGCAGCACGACGACAGCGAGTCGGCGTTGTCGCTGATATAGGTGAAGAACGAGTGCCCCTCGGAGTACATCTGCGCCGTGATGTCGCCCCACTCCTTGTCCATCACGTCACCGTCCCTGGTCAGCAGGGCCATCGTCTCGACCGGGAAGGTCAGCACGGTCTTCGTGCGCTCGCGGTTGAACCACGTCATGAAACGCTTTTGCAGCCACGACAGCGATTCCCAGTGCGGCTTCGTCCCGTCGGGGAATACGAATTCGCCGAACAAGCTTTCGAAATAGTAGCGGTCGTAATAGGCCACGTTCCAGAACACGGCCTGGAAGTTACGCGCCCCCGTGGGCTGGTTGATCGAGTAGACGATCTGTTCGAAACAGTCCGTAATCATCTTGTCGATCGTCCTGTGCTTTTTCGAGAGGTCGACCACCTCGTCCGCCCGCTTGTAGTAATCTTCTCCGTACTCCTGTTCGATGAAATAGTTCATATACATCAGGAATTCCGGCGTGGCGCAGGCGCCCGAGAGCATCGACGACACGATGAAGACCATGTTGACGAAGCCGCCGCAGAACGACTTGAGGTTGGTCGGGCGCGTCGAGTTGCCGCCCACCGAGAGCGTGCCGTTCAGCAGCCACGGGTACATCGTGATCGAAGCGCAGTAGTTGGCCATCGACGTTTCGTCGTTCTTGTAGATGAAGTGGTCTTTCAGCAGGCGGAGGTATTTGTCCGAGAGTTCCTTGCCGTACATCTCCTTGATGCGGTCGGTCAGCAGCCGGCGGTTGAGCCGGATGAAGTTCTGTTTGGGCAGTTCGCCGATCAGCGTGGCGATGTTCTTGTTCTCGACGTTGGCGTTGGCATCGTATTTCGAACCCGTCGCGGGGTTCGAGGCATCGCAGTAGTTGATCAGGAATTCGAGTTTTTCGCGGTCTTCGCGATCCTCTGTGTGCTTCTGGCGGTAGAGCATGTAGCTCTTGGCCACGGCGAAATAGCGTTCGGCCATGAGCGCCACTTCGACCTGGTTCTGTATCTCCTCGACATTCATGCCGTCGGAGATATGTACGCGGCTGAGTACCGACGTGAGGTCGTCGTCGGTGGCGTATCCGCCTACCGAAAGGAATGCCTTGCTGATCGCGCGTTTGATCTTCTCGAGCGAAAAGGGGGCGCGCTTGCCGTCGCGCTTGACGATGTAAATTTCCGAAATGCCCATAATGTATCTGTATTTGTTTGTAAGTCTTGCCGTACGGAGGCGGCATCCCCGCCTGCGCAGTACGCAGGACAGCCATGTCCTTACCCCTGAATTGTCCGGTGTAAAATCTGTTCCGGGCACCGCCCTAAATCCCGAAGGCGGATGTCGCAGCTCGCAAGGCAGGTCTTCTGGCTCGCCCCATCCGCACGCCTTCCCGTCCCGGGGGACAGTGGCTCAAGAGAGTGCGGAACGCAATCAAGGCTTACAGCTACGGGAATAGCCCCTGATTCTCACAGGAGTTCCCTTTTGATCCCGTGCCGGCAGCCGCCGGCGGGGAACCTTGCTCCGGAACAAATGTAGACATACTTTCCCGGATCGCAAATATGCGTGCGGGCAATTAATGAACAAATTGTAAACAAAAAATGCAGGGACATTCCGGCCCTGCATTTCCTTTTCCGGGACGCCCGTCCGCAACCCGGTGAGCGTCAAACCTCCTGCCTGTCCGCGCCCGTTCGCTCCCCGCTTTATTTGCGCATCGAGAGCGAAATCCGCCCGCGGGCGGTGTCGATCCCGGTGACCCGCACCTCGACCTGCTGTCCCAGGTGCACGACCTCCGCCGGCGAGGCGACGTAGCGGTCGGCCATCTGCGAAATGTGCACCAGCCCGTCCTGCTTGATCCCGATGTCGACGAAAGCCCCGAAGGCCGTGATGTTGGTGACGATGCCCGGCAGCGTCATCCCTTCGCGCAGGTCGCCGATCGTACGTACGTTCGGGTCGAACGAGAAGGCCTGCAGCTGTTCGCGCGGGTCGAGGCCGCACTTGTCCAGCGCTTCGACGATGTCCGTCACGGTCGGAATCCCGACCTGTCCGTCCACGTATCTCTCGGGTTTGATGCCCCTGCGCAGCTCCTTGTCGGCGAGCAGCCTGTCGACCGTCACGCCCGCGTCGGCGGCCATCCGCTCGGCTATGTGGTACGATTCGGGATGCACGGCGCTGTTGTCCAGCGGATTCTGCCCGCCGACGATGCGCAGGAAACCCGCGGCCAGTTCGTAGGCCTTGGCGCCCAGCCTCGGCACCCTGAGCAATTCTTTGCGGCTCTTGAAATCGCCGTTCGCGGCGCGGTACGCCACGATGTTCTCCGCCAGCGCCGGCCCCAGTCCGGAAATATAGGTGAGGATGTGCTTCGAGGCGGTGTTGATGTTCACCCCGACCCTGTTCACGCAGCTTTCGACCACCGTATTGAGCCTGGCCTTGAGTTTTCCCTGGTCGACGCTGTGCTGGTATTGCCCGACGCCGATCGACTTGGGGTCGATCTTCACCAGCTCCGAGAGCGGGTCGATCAGCCTCCGGCCGATGCTCACCGAGCCGCGCACCGTCACGTCGTAATCGGGGAACTCCTCGCGGCCGGGCTGCCGCCGAGTAGACCGATGCGCCGTCCTCGCTGACCATGAATATCTCCACGGCTCCGTCCAGTCCCAGGCCGCGCACCAGCTGCTCGGTTTCGCGCCCCGCCGTACCGTCGCCGATTGCGAAGGCTTCGGCCCTGTATTTCCCCGCCAGCGCCCACAGCGTTTCCGCCGCTTCGGCATAGCGGCCCTGCGGCGGGTGCGGGTAGATGGTCGTATTGTGCACGAGGTTGCCCTGTGAGTCCAGGACGACGACTTTGCAGCCCGTGCGGAATCCGGGGTCGATGGCAATCACGCGCTTCTGCCCCAGCGGCGCCGAAAGGAGCAGCTGCCGCAGGTTTTCGGCGAATACCCCGATTGCCTCGTCGTCGGCCTTCTCTTTGGCGGCCGCGAGCAGCTCGGTCTCTATCGACGGTCGGATGAGCCGCTTGAGCGAGTCGGCCACGGCGGCCTCCATATATGTGCGCGTTGCCGATCCGGGACGTATGAACCGGCGGCAGAGCGCTTCGGTGATGCGCTCCGTGTCGGCATCGATCGAGATGCGCAGGATCCCCTCGTCTTCGCCGCGACGCATGGCCAGGAACCGGTGCGACGAGATGCTGCGCAGCGGCGACGCGGCGTCGAAGTAGTCCGAATACTTCGCTCCCTCGGCCTCCTTGCCCTTCACGAGCTTCGAGTGCACCGCCCCTTCGCGTCCCATCGTGCGCCGCACGGTGTTGCGGGCCTGTTCGTCCTCGGATATCCTCTCGGCGATGATGTCGCAGGCTCCTGCAATGGCCTCTTCGGGGGTCGCTACCTCGGCCGTGACGAAGCGTTGCGCCTGACGCAGAAGGTCGTGTGCCCGTTGTGCCATGACGATGTCGGCCAGCGGTTCCAGCCCCCGTTCGCGGGCCGCCGTGGCGCGTGTGCGGCGCTTGGGTTTGTAGGGCAGGTAGATGTCCTCCAGCTCCACTGCGTCCCAGCACTCTTCGATCCGTTTGCGGAGCTCCCCGGTCAGTTTGCCCTGCCCCTCGATGGTTGCCAGGACGGTCTGCCTGCGGGCTTCCAGCTCGGTGAGCCTGTCCAGTTGTTCCTTGATCGCCCCGATCTGCAATTCGTCGAGCGAGCCGGTCGCTTCCTTGCGGTAGCGGCTGATGAAGGGGATCGTGGCGCCTTCGCGCAGCAGGCGTACCGTGCCCTGCACCTGCGGGAGGCTGATCCCGAGTCTTTGTGCTATGATTCGTTCCGTCATTCTAATATCCGAACTTCGCCGCCGCCAGCCGCATGTGGCCGATGATGTCGACGCCGAACGGGCAGTTCCGTTCGCAGCGGCCGCAGGCGATGCACTCCGAGGCGTGGTGCGGCAGGAGCCTGTAATGTTCGCGCACCGTCTCCGGTATCTCGTGCTGTGCCAGGGTCAGGTTGTAGTATTTGTTCACACCGGCGATGTCGATCCCCACCGAACACGGGGCGCAGTGCCCGCAGTACATGCAGTGCCCTTCCCACGAGAATTTGTCCAGCCCGGCCAGCGCCCCCGTGTAGTCGCGTTCCGCGACCGTGGCCGAACACCAGGCCAGTGCCGCTTCGATCTCGGCGCGGCTGCGGCAGCCGGCCATTACGGCCGCTACGCCGGGGCGCGTCAGGGCGTATTCGAGGCATTGTACCGGGGTCATCGGGCGTCCGAAGGGCGAGTTGGCGTCGCTCAGCAGGTCGCCTCCGCCGTAGGCCTTCATCACGTCGATGGCGATCCCTTCGCGTTCGCAGAATTCGTAGAGCCGTTGCCGTTCGGGGTCGATGTTGTGCAGCTCCCGCGCGTAACTCTCGTCCGCCCAGAGCGTATCCACGTCGTCGCTCGGCGGCAGCAGGTCGTAACAGGGGTTCACCGAGAACATCAGCACGTCGATGAGCCCCGTCCGGGCCGCCATGTGCGCGACCACGGGGTTGTGGCTGCTCAGGCCGATGTGGCGGATGCGCCCTTCCGACCTGAGCCGTTGCGCCAGGCGCATGATCGGGCCGTCGAGCACCTCGCGCAGGTCGGCCTCGGCGTCCACGTAGTGGATCATCCCGATCTCCACATAGTCCGTTCCCAGCCGTGCGAGCATGTCTTCGAACGCCGCCAGCGATTTCTCCGGATCGCGCGTGCGCAGGTACTGCCCCTCTTCCCATACCGAGCAGAGGTGCCCCTGTATGACGAACTTCTCGCGCCTGCCCGCCAGCGCTGCGCCGATGTTGCTGCGCAGCGTGGGGTTCGAGGCGTAAAGGTCGAGGAAGTTGATGCCGTTGCGGATGGCGAAATCGAAATCGGCCCGTACCTCTTCGGCCGTCTTGTCCGTGAATCCCTCGCAACCCAGCGCAATGGCGCCGACCTTCAGTCCTGTGCGCCCCAGTATGCGGTACTCCATCCTATTCCAGTTCCACGAGTTCGTATTGCTGCGAGCCCAGCCCGATCGCTTCGCCGTGTTCCAGCGTGTGGATGCCGTGGCGCGACTCCATGCGTTCGATCAGGTGCACCTTGCCCGGGTCGGGCGATGCGTAAACCAGGTCGACGCACGCCTTGTCCAGCGCCACCGGGTCGGTCGAGGCCAGGATGCCGATGTCTCCCATCTTCGGGTCTTCGGGGTGCGCGTCGCAGTCCACCGACAGGTTGTTCATCACGTTGATGTAGAGTATCTTTTCCCCGCAGTGGTCTGCCACCGACTTGGCCGCCTCGGCCATCGACTCCAGAAAATCGTCCTGCGCGGGCAGGTTGCCCCACATCTGGGCGGCATTCTTGGTCTTCCCGGCCGAATGTATCCACGCCTTGCCCGCCGACGAGGCGATGCCGATCGAGATGTTCTTCACCGCACCGCCGAAGCCGCCCATGGCGTGCCCCTTGAAGTGCGAGAGCACCACCGTGAAGTCATAGGCGGGGTAGTGCGACCCCACGAAGTTCTCCCTGAGGTGCCTGCCGCCCTTCACGGGCAGGCTTACCTCGCCCTCGGCATCCATGATGTCCACCGGGGCGATGGCCGTGAAGCCGTGGTCGGCGGCGGCCTTCAGGTGGTTTTCCGTGCTGGCGCGTCCGCCGCCGTAGGCGGTATTGCATTCGACGATCGTGCCGTCCACCTTCTGCACCAGCTCCTTGATAAGCTCCGGCTTGAGGAAGTTGTGCCCGCCGGGTTCCCCCGTCGAGAGTTTCACGGCCACCTTGCCCGTCGCCGGACGCTCCAGCGCCTCGTACAGGCGCACCATATTCTCCGGCGTGATGTCCCGCACGAAATAGACCTTGGGTGCCTCGGGCGCTTCTCCGCCGCCCTGTGCCGATCCGCAGGCCGGGGCCGTGAAAGGCAGGATCGACAGTAACGAAACCATATACATTTTTGTCATGTCTTGGGATTGTTAATTACGTAATAGGTACCTGAGCACCGCGTATCCTGCAAATACCTGTGCCAGCATACCGGGGAGCCCGATGCGGATGTCCTGCAGGGCGGCGGCCGCCGAGCCCGTCCAGGCCCATTCGCCCAGCGAGCCGAACAGCTGGTAGAAGAGGACGACGCCCGCCAGCAGGGGCAGCGTCACACGCCCTGCCCGCCATGCAGCGAGGCTTGCGGCGACGGCCAGCAGCACCGATTTGAGCAGGATCACGGGCAGCATCGCCGCTGCGGGCATGCCGAACAGCGCCGAGTTCACCGCCGGCGAGAGCACGGCGGTCAGCAGGCCCACCCGCCAGCCGTATTTGTAGGCGCCGACCAGCGTGAAGAAATAGATCGGCAGCCACCGCAGGCCGCCCTGCGGCACGAGGTGGCAGATTTGGGGCAGGACGATGTTGCCTGCCACGAAGAGCGCCGCCGCGAGGTAGGTCTTCGCCTCGCGGTAGCCCGTCGAATAGAGTTTTACAGCCGTTGTTTCCATATTGTCGTTATTGATTGTGTCAAAAATAGTGTTTTCCGCCCGTATTTAAAAATCCAGGCGTATGCCGCCGATGAAGGTCGCCCGCGGCATGGGGTATCCGGCGTTTATCTCGTAGCGCTGCGCCAGCAGGTTTTCGCCCCGGGCGAACAGCGTGAGGCAGCGGCTCACGCGCAGCGACGCCCGCAGGTTCCACAGCACGAAATCCTCGGTGTTCTCCGTGCCCCGGCCGTTGGCCTTTACCGAAGTGTAGAGCCCCGCGACGTACTGTACGCCCGTAGTCACCGACCAGCGGCCCCGGGCAAACCCGGCCTCGGTGTAGAGCTTGTGCTCCGGTGCGGCGATCACGGGGTTCTCCATGTGCAGGTAACTGTAATTGGCGGCGACCGACCAGGCCTCCGAAATGCGGTAGGCGGCCTGTGCCTCGACGCCGGCGTTGTCGATCTTCCCGGTGTTCATATTCAGCGGCGTCGTCCCCTCGCGCGGCACGGCGACGATCAGGTTTTCGCCGTCTATGTAGAAGAGGTTGATGCCGTAGGTGAGCCGCCCGCCGAGCAGCCGCTGCGAATAGGCCACCTCGTAGTTCCACATCCGCTCGGGTTTCAGGTCGGGGTTCTGCGGCGGGAACATATACATCTCGCGGATGGTGGGGTAGCGGAAACCCTTCGAGGCCGAAGCTTTCAGCTCGATGGTGTGCGGCAGGTGGAACGAAAGCCCCGCCTGCGGGATCCACTCCGTCCCGATGTGCGAATGGTGGTCGACGCGCAGCCCGGCGTCGAAGGTCAGCCAGCCCCCGATGTCCTGCCGGAAATCGACGTAGCCGGCCACCTCGTCCTGCGACTTGTCGGCGATGTCGGAGCGCTCGCCCTTGCGGTCTCCCCCGACGTATCTGTTCCACGCCTCGCCTCCGAAGCGGTAGTAGTCCGCGCCGACGGTCAGCCGGTTGCCCCTGAAAAGCCGGGCGCTCTGGTACCACGATACGCCCATCATGTCGTCCCGTGAGTTGAAACGGTAATCTTTCGGATTGTTCGTGTCGTTGGGATCGACCGTGTAGCCGTCGTTGATCCGGTGGCGGCCCCAGTTGTAGAAGAGGCTCAGGGCCCCGGAAGTCCGGCCGTAGTTGTTCTCCACGGAGAGCGAAGTCATGCCGCGTGTGATGCGTTGGTCGGCATCGGCCATCGGGTTGGTCACCGTCCCGGGCTGCGAGGCGTTGAAGTGCGTCACATTGACGTCGGCCCGCACGTTCCATGCCTGCGAAATCTCATAGCCCAGCTTGGCATAACCGCCGTACTGCTCGAATCCCATGTCGGCGCGGTGTCCGTCGGTGCGGTTGTACGAGCCGCTGACCACCGACGTGAAACGGCCCTTGCGGATGCGGTTCGTCGCCTCCGTCTGCAATGTGTTATAGGAGCCGTAGCCGATGTCGGCATAAGTCTTCACGCCCTGCTCGCGCATCCCGCGGGGGACGATGTTCACCACGCCGCCCATCGCGTTCGAACCGTAGAGCACCGATGCCGGGCCGCGCAGCACTTCGACCCGTTCGGCCATCAGCGACTGGTAGGCATCGGCGATCGGGTGCCCCATCAGCCCCATGTACTGCGGGTGCCCGTCGATGAGCACCATCAGCCGCCCCGAGCCTCCGCTCAGCCCGCGCAGGGAGATGCCTCCCGCGGCGCCGTCCGACACGCCGTAGCCCATGATCCCGCGTGCGGTGGTGAACAGCCCCGGAACCTGCTCGGTCAGGGTCGGCAGCAGCGAAGGCTGCAAGCTTTGTTCGATCTTCTCCCGGCCGACCACCGACACGGTCATCGGCAGGTGGCGGATGTCCGACGCATAGCGCGCCCCCGTCACGACGACCGAGTCGATCTTCACGTTTTGCTCCGCCGGGGCTTCCGCCTGCGGCGTCACGGCGTGTACCGCGAATGACAGCCCCGTGCAGAGCGCCAGCAAACCCAATTTTTTCATTAGCCTATCCATGTCGTTCCTTCATTTTCTGCATGAACCCTTCGATCAGCGGCAGGCACTCGGCGGCCGACGCCGCCCCGGCGCAAAGCTGCTCCACGGGGCAGGTGCCCGTCCCGGCGCGGTTCACGATGTTGGGCACTACGACCGTGTATTCCACCGCGATGCCGGCCCCGGCGAGCAGCTCCAACGCAGGGCGGCTCACCACGTCGGCGAAAAGCCCTTCCACGCCGCCCAGTACCATCAGCGCCGCGGCGCCTTTGCCGACGACCTTGTCCGCGATGAAAGCGCCCCGCAGCAGTTGCGGCTCTTCGTGTAGCAGCCGGAAGAGGTCGGCCACGCCTCGTTCGCGGAATATCCGCATCGAATCCCCGTTGCGGATTACGCACGAGCATTTTTCTGCGAATAACAATTCGATAGCCTGTGTCTTTTGTTCTTTTGTCATGTTCGTTCATGTCGCAAGTCCCTCCGCTCCCCGCCTTTCGGGGAAACGGCTGTTTCCACGATGCAAAGATAATATGTCCTGACCTACTATCGGTTACCCCGATTACGGTTCATGCTACCATTTTTACCGTGCGCCCGCCGCGTCCGGTTCCGGCCTGCTCTTGTGTCCCGGTTATCCCCGCTTCCTTGTTTTATTCTCCTCTTGTCCGGTGGCCGTCGCCGGATTCCCGGCTGCCGGATCGGCGGATGTATCGTTTTGTTTCGATTTATTTCGATGCGAAATCCGAAAAAAAGACGGAAACTGCGGAATCCGTGCTTCGTTCCGGCTTGAAACCGGTGCTGAATCGCCTCGTTTATGCCGGTTTCGGCCTTCCCGAATCTATATAACATTCTGTACGGTGTATTTATAAAATAATTATTATCAATAAGATATGAAATTTTAATTTCTATATTATCGGTCGTTGCTCTTTACCTGCCCTTTTAAAATGGATACTTTTGTTGCTGCGCAGTGTTCCCGACTTGCGATTTGTAATTTTTTTAAAAACACCTACATTCATAATATCACAAACTAAACCTGCTAATCTATGAAGAAAACATTTTTACACTTGTTGCTTCTGATGGGTTGTGCCTGTTGTTTTCCGTCCTGTGTCGAGGACAAAGCGGAAGATGCGGCAGCCAGACTCACCGTAAGTAAAGTCAGCGTAGAGGTTATCCGAACCGGTACGCTGAGTACGGGGTCGAAAGCGACGCTGGATGTGCTGGCCAACCGGGGGTATGCCATTACCTCCGATGCGGATTGGCTTTCGGTCGACAAACCTACCGGGAAAGGCCGTGTATCGGTCGTTCTGGATGTCAAGCCCAACGAGACGGAGGATATCCGTGTCGGACACCTGGCCGTCGTGAGCGGCGGGCTTTCCGAAACCGTAACCGTGACCCAGACGCTTGCCCCCGATACCGACGACGGGCTGGAAATCGACCATGTTTATCTCGACGACGACTTTTCGTGGTGCGAGCAGTTCGGGGGCCAGGATCAGGTGCAGTTCCCCGACCAGGGCTCCACGCAGGCCGTGCGCAACCATGCTGCGGCCAAGCTCAAATTTACGCAGATGGGGTACAGCGAGTACAATTACGGCGGCAATGCCTTCTACATGGCCAAGCACTACTTCAAGATGGGTAAGAACAACCAGCAGAACGGCCTGGCCATCGACATGGGCAAATATATCCAGAAAGGCAAGTCGTCCACGATTACCCTGACGTTCGACGCGGCTCCGGTCGTTTCGATTGACGGTACGGGCAGCGGCATAACGCTGCGCGGTATCGACGACACGGCGGTGACCGTCGAGGTTTACGAAGGTCCCGGAACGGTCGACAGCCCCTCTGTGAAACAGAGCGCGTCACTTTCCATGTCGAGCGTTAGCTCGTGGAACCAGTGGGTGAGCATGAAAGTCACGCTCTACGGTGTCACCGACCGCTCGCAGATCGTTATCCGCTCCACCCAGTTCGGTGTGTCGGGCTATCACCGCTGGTACCTCGATAACGTTAAGATGGTCAAGGCTCCCCGCGACTAACAGGTGTCCATAATCATAAACAGAACCAACATGAATTTCAAGCATATGTTATTCAGGGCCGCATCCGCCCTGCTGCTCGTCTCGGGCCTCGGTTTTGCGGGGTGCGACGACGCTGATCCCGACGCGTTCCTCTCGGTTACCCGCCAGGAGATCGAAGTCGAATACACGGGCCTCACCACCGAAGGGGAAATGGTCAATTTCGAATTGGGTACGAACCGCTCGTGGCGGGCCACCTATGTCGAGGAGTGGATCCACCTCACCCATACCGAAGGCGACCGCGGCCGCGTGCGTATTTTCCTCTCCATCGACGAGAACAATACGGGCGAGGATCGCACCGGTTTCATCATCTTCGAAGGCGACGGCGGCACGCGCCGTACGATAGCCGTGACACAGAAACTCAAGGTCGATGCACTTTCCGTTACGCCGGCGAAGATCACCGTCGTGAAATCGGGTCTGCTCGAAACCGGCGAGAAGGCTGCGATCTTCATCTCCACCAACTGCGACTGGGAAATATCCGTCGCCGACGACAGCAAGTGGATCTCCCCTGTCAAGACTTCGGGTGCTCCCGGAGACGAGAGCATCGACCTGGATATCGCCCAGAATACGACCGATGGAGTACGTACGGGTACGTTCACCGTTACGGCCGATTCGAAAACGGCGACCGTCACCGTCACCCAGAATCTCGAAGGACTGAAGGTTTCCGTCAACAGCTTTTCCGTCAATAAGTTCGGATTTGCCGACGAGGATCGCACGCCGCTTACCTTCACCGTCACGGCGGCCGAGGCATGGACGGCGGAGTCCGACGGCTGGCTGACGCCCAGCCCGGCTTCGGGCGATGCGGGCCAGACCGAGGTGACGCTCACCGTGGGCGAGAACACCACGGGTGCGCCCCGCAACGGAGAGGTGAAGATACTGACCTCGCTCACCGGCCTGGAGACCGTTGTTCGGGTCGCCCAGAATGCGAAGAACTCGCTCTTCGACGACGACGGCAAGGAGGTCGGCTATGTCTATTATGACGAGCCGTTCGACTGGACTTCGAAGTTCAAAGGTACCGACTGCGTGGGCGAACATACACAGAAGGGAGCGGTCAATATCTACTCGGAGGTGAACGGTAAATATGTAGTAGACAAAGTGTTTTCCGATGCCGGGCTGACCGATTTCAATCCCGATGTACGGACGATTTACGCCTGCTCGGATTATCTCAAAATGGGTGCAGGCGACAAGCAGACCGGAATCATCCTGCCGGCTCTTGCGATTCCCGAGGGTCAGGCCACTGATATTGAACTGACGTTCGTGGCCGCATCGAATATCGGCGGCGACGGTACGGGCAAGCCCGACGCGGTAACCGTCACAGTCGCCATTCTCGAGGGCCCCGGCAGCATAAACGGCGATCAGGGAAAAGAGAGCGAGCCGATGACACCCGGAGAGCATTGGGAATGGACACCTATGAGCGTGAAGCTTTACGGGATTACGGGTGAAACCCGGGTCGTCATCCGCTCCACCCAGCAGGGATTATCGGGTTATTACCGCTGGTACCTCGACAATGTCAAGATGACGAAAATCGCAGCCGAATAGTCCTGCGGTGACAAATCAATGAAAAACAAGAGAGAAAAAGATATGAAAAACAGATTTGCAGATACGGGGAAATCCTATGCAGGGTATTTTCTGCGTTTCGTGTTCTGCCTGGTGCTGACGGCGTCTGCGTTGTCCTCACAGGCGCAAAGCCGCAATCAGGTGAGCGGCAAGGTGACCGACACGGCCGGCGAGCCGCTGATCGGTGCCACCGTGGTGGTGGTCGGCACGACGACGGGTACGACCACGGGCATCGACGGAAGTTACACGATCAATGCCGCGGCAGACAGCCAGCTGAAATTCTCGTTCATCGGCTATGCCGAGCAGACCGTGAATGTCGGGGCGCGTTCGGTCATCGACATCGTCATGGAAGACGACAGCCAGGTACTCAAGGACGTCGTGGTGATCGGTTACGGTACGATGGAAAAGAAGTCGGTGACTTCGTCCATCACCTCGATCAAGGGCGATGACCTGACGGCCGGCATGGGAGGTTCGACCATCGCCACGGCGCTCCAGGGCAAGGTTCCGGGACTTACCATCTCGGGCAGCGCCAGCCCCAACAGCAGCAATGATTTCCAGCTGCGCGGCATCGCGTCGGTCAATGCCAGCCAGAGCCCGCTCGTGGTTATCGACGGCATCCCGGGCGGTGACATGCGGGCGATCAACCAGGAGGACATCGAGTCGATCGACGTGCTGAAGGATGCTTCGGCGGGTGCGATCTACGGTACGCGTGCCGCCGGCGGTGTGATCCTCATTACGACCAAACGCGCCAAGCAGGGCAGCGTGACGGCCAACTATACGGGCGAGTTCTCGTTCGAGACCGTCCGCAAGTACCCCGAGCTGCTCTCGTCGAGCGAGTATATCGAGTACGGCCTGGGCGAGGACTACGGCGCCGATACCGACTGGTATAAGGAACTGACCAATGATGCGCCCTTTTCGCAGCGCCATACGGTGAGCATTGCCGGCGGTACGGAGGTGGCCCAGGTCTATACTTCGTTCATGGCCCAGAACCAGAAGGGTATCGTCATCGGCGACAACCGCAAGGACTATTCGGGGCGTATCAACGCCCGGTTCAACCTCTTCGACGGCGTGGTAGAGGTGCGCGCCAACGCCCAGTTCCGCGAGGCCGAGCGCGACAACCGCAACTCGTCGGGCATCTTCAAGATGGCCTTCGGCCTCAATCCCACCATTCCGCTCTACGACCCGGCCAACCCCTCCAAGTACAATGTGGTCGGCAACGGCATCTCCGGCACGACCTTCAACCCCGTGGCCGACATCATGCTGCGCACAAAGAACGGCAAAGACCAGTGGCTGCTGGCCGACGCCACTGTGAAGATCAACCTGATGAAGGGCCTCTCGCTGCAGGGAACCGTGGGTATCGACAAACGCCAGTACCAGGAATATACCTACGTTTCGCATGACCACAAGGAGTCGGTCGACAACAGCCGCCGCGGCGGTGCGTCGCACAAGTTCAGCAAGGACAACCGCATTTCGGTCGAGGCCTATGCCAACTACCACCGCGTATTCCGCGAAGACCATACGCTCGACGTCGTGGCCGGTTACAGCTTCTGGCAGGCGGGCGGCGAGGATTTCAGCATGTCGAACTACGACTTCCCGGTCGACGGCGTCGGCCCGTGGGACATGGGCGTGGGTTCGTACCTCACGGACGGCCGTGCCTCGATGGATTCGAACAAGGATCCCCGCGAGCGCCTGCTTTCGATGTTCGGGCGTGCCAACTATTCGTATAAAGACCGTTACATGGCTACGGTGAGCTTCCGTCGTGAGGGATCCTCGAAGTTCGGCGTGAACAACCGCTGGGGTAATTTCTGGGCCGTTTCGGGCGGCTGGCGTCTCTCGAACGAAGCGTTCATGCGCGACGTTGCCTGGATCAGCGACCTCAAGGTGCGCCTGGGTTACGGCGTCACGGGTAACAACGGCTTCGGGAACGGCTACACGACCCGCATGTACAAAGCCAACGACATGTGGCCCACCAACGGGGTCTGGCAGCCCGGTTACGGTTCGATTCGCAATATCAACCCCGACCTGAAGTGGGAGGAGAAATCCGAGCTCAACTTCGGTCTCGACTTCTCGCTTTTCAACGACCGCCTCTGGGGTAAGTTCGACCTCTACTTCCGCCAGGTCGACGACATGCTCTATTTGGCCAACGCCCCGATGCCTCCGATGGTACACGACGAGGTGATGAAGAACATCGGCAGCCTCGAGAACAGGGGTTGGGAGTTCGAACTGGGCGGGGACATCGTCCGCAGCAAGAATTTCCGCTATACGTCGACCCTGCGTCTGTCGCATAACAAGACCAAGATCAAGAGCATGGGCGACGACGGGTTCTTCCTCGACGAAGTGAAGTTCCCCTCGCCGGGCAACCCGGGTACGGCAGTCCGCCTGCAGAACGGCCTCGAGCTGGGGCAGTACTTCATCTACAAGTACGCCGGGCTCGACGAGAACGGCAAGTGGCTGATCTACGACAAGAACAACGAGATCGTGCCGGCCACCGACGGCAGCACGTCGAACCTCGTGGCCGAGAACAAACATTTCGTGGGCAATGCGATCCCCAAGGTCATCCTCTCGTGGGATCACACGTTCAAGTACAAGAACTGGGATCTGTCGATCTTCCTGCGCAGCTGGCTCGGGTACGATGTCTTCAGCCAGGTGAACATGTACTACGGCCTGGCCAACGATTCGCAGCTCAACGTCCTCAAGTCGGCCTACACGCGCAACCGCAACATCAAGGACGAGAAAATCCTCTGCGACTACTGGCTCGACGACGGCTCGTTCCTCAAGATCGACGCCATCAACCTCGGGTATACGTTCAACCTGCGGAAATGGACGCGTTATATCCAGTCTGCGAAACTTTACCTGACCATCCGCGACGTGGCCGTATTCACCGACTACAACGGCCTCAATCCCGAGGTCAACATCAACGGCCTGTACCCCGGTTTCGAGTATGTCAACGACACCTCGACGATGTACCCGCAGACGACCCGTTTTACGCTGGGCGTGCAGTTAAACTTCTAATTCCAAACCGAGAACCATTATGAAACTGAAACATATAATTGCCGTGACGGTCGGGGCTGCCGCCCTCTGCGCGCCTTCCTGCGACCTCGACGAGAAGTTCTACTCGGAAGTCACCCCCGATACGTTCTTCACCTCGCCCGAAAGCACCTATGCCGTGCTTTGCCGTCCCTTCACCCACTGGAAATGGTACATCGGTGCCGACCGGTGGTACCTCCAGGAGCTGACCACCGACGAGATGGTGTGCCCCAAGCGCGGCAGCGACTGGTATAACAGCGGCGAGTACTACCGCCTGCATTACCACACCTGGTCGCCCGACGACCGCTTCGTCGTCAATACCTACGACGGTACGACCGGGGGCATTTCGCGTGCCCTGGAAGCCAAGTCCGACCTCCAGGGGGTCGATTACAACGCCATCGGGCTCAACGACGCCGTCAAGGCCGACCACATCAACCAGCTGAATGCCATCACGGCCTACTTCTACATGCGCGGCCTCGACTATTTCGGCGGTATGCCCATTTACTACTCGGTGGACGACGACCTGTGCGCCCGCAGCACGGCGCGCGAGACCTACGCCCATATCGAAACCCTGCTCAAGGATGCCATTCCCGCCCTGTCGAAGAAAACGACGCTCGGGGCTTCCGAAGACGGTTACATCAAGCAGGCTGCCGCCGCGGCGCTGCTGGCCCAGCTCTATTTCAATGCGGTGGCCTACATCGGCGAGGAGCATTTCGACGAGTGCGCAGAGATTTGCCGCGACATCATCGGCGGTGTCTACGGCACCTACGAGCTGGACAAGACCTGGTACGGCCCCCACTGTTTCGACAACAACACCTCGCCCGAGGTGATCTGGACGGTGCCTTCGGAGAACTCCAAAGTCGAGTGGAACTGGTATTTCAAATATTTCTACCATTATTCGGCCTACGAATATTTCGGTATCGAGACCGCAGGCTACAACGGTTTCATGCTCACGCCGTCGCTCGATCCCCAGGGACGCTACTACACGCAGTGGAAACTGGGCAATCCCTACCAGAAATTCAACGACAAGGACTTGCGTAAAAAGCCCTACCGTTACCTGGGCAGCCGCAAATACGAAGGCATGTTCCTCGTCGGCGACCAGACCAACCCCAACAACCCTTCCCAGCAGTGCCTGGGGCAGAAGGAGTATAGCGGCAAGGTGATCAACCTGGTCGACCAGGTCGCCCGTTTCTCGGAAGTGGGCACCAAATACAATTCCGTCGCCGAGCTTACCTCGACGATGGCCGACGGCGAGGAGAATTCGGGCGTACGCCTGGTGAAGGCTCCGCAGCCCAACCTCGACGACAAGCTGCTGCGCTGGAATCCCGATTGCCCGGTCATCCGACTCTCGGAGATCTACTACATGCTTGCCGAGTGCGAGCTGCGTGCCGGTGACAAGAAGACGGCTGCCGGCCTGATCAACCAGGTTCGCGGGCGCAACTTCGAGGGCGGCGCGGATCCCAACCCCGTGACGGCCGACAACCTCGACGAATACCGTATGCTCGACGAATGGATGATCGAATTCCTGGGCGAAGGACGCCGCCGTACGGATCTGATCCGCTGGGACAAGTTCGTGACGGAGTCCTGGTGGGATCATACGCCGCTCAACGACAAGAACAAAAACCTGTTCCCGATCCCCAACTCGGCGATCTCGGCCAACAACCTGATCGAGCAGAACCCCGGTTACTGATCCCCGGCGATCCCGGGGGATCCCGCCTGTCCGGGGCCCCGGGGCAAGATATGAATTTTAAAAAACCGAAAAAATGATAAAATACATCAAATATCTGTTGGTCTTCCTGCTGGCCACCGGCTTCGTGGCTTGCAGCGAGGACGAAGGCGCCCAGATTCTCGGCGGCCTCTACGAAAAGGTGGACATCACCCCCGAGCCCGGCATGAACCTCGTGGGCCGTGTCACCGACGGTGCCGGCCCGATCGAGGGCGTGGTCGTGAGCGACGGCGTCACGGTGACGACCACCGACGCCCAGGGCATCTACCAGATGCGCGTGAAGCGGAACGCCCCGTTCGTATTCGTCTCCGTCCCCGCCGAATACGAAATTCCGGTGGAGAACGGCATGCCGAAGATCTACAAGAAGATCGCCATGGGCGACAACGACGTCGTGCAGCGCAGCTTCAAGCTCGAACGCACGGGCAAAAAAAAGCGTTTCACCCTGCTGGCGCTGGCCGACGTGCAGATCGGCCGCGACGACGAGGTGACGATGCTCGACGAGGAGGTGTTGCCCCTGCTGATCCCTTACGTGCAGCAGGAACTGGAGGCCCCCGTTTACGGCATTTCGCTGGGCGACCTGGTCTGGGACAACATGCCCTTCCACGAGGTTTACAAGCAGCGTATCCGAAAGATCGGCGTGCCCGTTTTCCAGGTCATCGGCAACCACGATCACAATAAAGCCATAACCGTCGATGCCGATGCCGATGCCAGCTTCGAGGCGGCGTTCGGCCCCACGTACTACTCCTACAACATCGGCGACTGCCATTTCATCGTGCTCGACGACGTGCTCTACACCGGCTCGTCCTCTTATACCGCCGACATCACGGACGAACAGATGGCATGGCTGGAGCAGGATCTGAAATATGTCCCCAAGGACAAACTCATCATCATCGGCCTGCATATCGCCACTTCGCGCCGCAACTGTCCCTCGAGCCATGTCGCCGATTACAAGGAGCTTTACGCCCTGCTCGACGGCTATAATGTCCGGATACTTTCGGGACACTCGCACAACAACTATACGACCACGATTTCCGAAACCATCGAGGAGAATACGCTCGGGGCGGTGATGGGTGCCTACTGGAACGGCGAGGAGCTGTGCAACGACGGCAGCCCCCGCGGTTACGCCGTCTACGAGATCGAGGGCAACCGGATCAGGAACTGGTACTATAAGGGCACTGCTTTCCCGCGCGAATACCAGATGTACCTCTACGGCCCCGGCGAGGCGGTTTCCGAAAAATACCGCGACGGCCTCATCCTAAACATCTTCAACTGGCATACCACCTGGACGGTCGAGGTGCAGGAGGATAATGCCGGCTGGGTAACGCTTCCGTCCGATTCGAACCTCAGGTACGAAATGGATCGCCGCGCCTACGATTTCATGTTCGGCGACACCAAACCCGAGCACCGTCCGACGGCCGAACCCGAATCCCAGAACGACCACATGTTCTACTACAAACCCGCGTCGGAGTCTTGGGGAACGGTCACGGTGAGGGCTTCCGACCCCTACGGGAACGTATATACCGAGAGCATCCGCAACGAATAGATCCATTTTTCGCAAACACGTTTCTCCGCACTGCCCGTTCCGACGGTGCGGAGAATTTTTCAACCATATCCCGATCATGAAATATCCTTTTCTGATTTTTCTGCTCTTCCTGTGCGGCGGGTTTTCCGCCGTCGCACAGCCTTCGGGCAACCCGCTCGTTTTCGGCGAGAACCGCCTGACGCTCATCACCCCGACGCTGTTCCGACTCGAATTCGCACACGACGGCAAATTCATCGACGACCCCACCTATTTCGCTTACGACCGGGGCAGCCTGCTCCCCGCGTCGGAGTTCAGGGTGCGGGAGCTGGGCGGGAACCGCTACGAGATCTCCACCTCGGCCCTGCGCATCGTCTACGAGCACGACGGATTCCCGTTCGGGCTGCATAACTTTGCGGCATACTACAAGCTCAACGGCAAGGAGAAGAAGTTCACCAACCGCTGTATTTTCCGCAACAACCTCGGCGGCCCGGTCGAGACGCTCGACCGCGTTACCGGGGAGATCCCCATGCAGAACGGCCTGCTGAGCCGCGACGGCTGGTATGTGATCGACGACGAACGCTCCGACCTGCTGGTCGACGGCTGGCTTTGCCCGCGCGATACGAAAAGCCATGTGCAGGATCAGTACTGTTTCGTCTACGGCAACAACTACAAGGCCGCCCTTGCCGACCTGGGCGCCATCAGCGGCCGCGTTCCCATGACCCGCAAATACATCCACGGCGTCTGGTACTGCCGTTACTGGGACTATACGTCGGAGGAGTTCCTTTCGATCATCGACGGCTACGAGGAGAACGATTTCCCGCTCGACAACCTCGTCTTCGACATGGGCTGGCATACCTACGATGCCAGGATCGGCACCGGGCATGCCGGCAGCCGCAGCTGGACGGGCTATACGTGGGAGCGCAAACGCATTCCCGATCCCGGGGCGCTGATCGCCGAGGTGCACCGCCGCGGCGTTACGGTGTCGCTCAACGACCATCCCCACGACGGCATACGCCCCCACGAGGAGATGTACGCCGCCTTTATGGCGGACATGGGGGCCGACCCCGCCCATCCGCTGCTTTTCGACCTCGGCGACCGGAAATACATGGAGACGTTTTTCAAACATGCGCACCATGCCACCGAGGATATGGGCGCCGATTTCTGGTGGCTCGACTGGCAGCAGAACTACCTCTATCCCGAGGTGCGCGGCTACCGCTCCACGTCGTTGCAGTGGATCAACGAGCTCTACTACCGCCAGACCGAGCGCAAGGGGCTGCGCGGCGCCGGTTACAGCCGTTGGGCGGGTTGGGGTGACCATCGCCATCCGATCCAGTTCTCGGGCGACGCGCAGGCCAACTGGGAAATGCTGGCTTTCGAGGTTAAGCTCACGGCTGCCAGCGGCAACGCGGGCTGCTACTACTGGGCGCATGATATCGGCGGGTTCCGCGGCGATCCGAACCCCGAGCTGACGGTGCGCTGGACGCAGTTCGGCGCCCTTTCGGCCGCCCTGCGCGTACATTCGACCAAGGACGCGCGGCTCGACCGCCGTCCGTGGATCAGCGGCGAGCGCGAAACGGCCGCCATGCGCCGCATGTACCACATGCGCTCGGAGCTGATGCCCTATATTTACAGCAGCGTATGGCAGACCCACTCGACGATGGTGCCGCTCAACCGGCCGATGTATATCGACTACGGCAGCGACGAACGCGCGTATGAAAACGAACAGGAGTTCCTTTTCGGGGATATCCTGCTCGCCGCCCCGATCGCTTCGCCGGGCGAAGGCGCGGACAAGACAGCCTCGCAGAAGGTCTGGTTCCCGGCGGGCGACGTGTGGTACGACTATTTCACCCACGAACGGTTCGACGGCGGGCAGGAATGCCGCATCGCCAAGCCGCTCGAAGAGTTCCCGCTCTACGTCCGGGGCGGTTGGGTGCTGCCGATGCAGCCTTATACGCCCCGCCCCGCTTCGACGCCGCTCACGACGCTCGTCCTGCGCGTTTACCCCTCGGCGGGCGATGCCGACAATACCTATACGCTCTACGAGGACGACGGGCTTAGCCGCGATTACGAACGCGGCATCCATGCCACCACAGAGCTCAACTACCGCCGTGCGGGCGATGTGACGACCGTCACCGTCCGTCCCGCCGCCGGCAGCTACCGGGGGCAGGAGCCGCGCCGCGCCTACCGGCTCCAGCTCCCCGCCGCCGGGGAGTTCCGCCGGGTGAAGGTCAACGGCCGCACGGTGAAGCCCGTGTTCGACGGGCAACTGAGGTGCCCGGTGGTAGAGGTGCCGTCGACGGACATCCGCAAGGAGGTGAAGGTCGAAATTTTCGGATAATCCGCCCGGAGCCGGTGCCCGGGAGGCGGTTCGCGTGTCCACCACGGACGCGGGAACCGTTTTTTTTGTAAATTTGTATCCAAACCGTCGAGCCGATGAGAAAGCTGAACATTTCCCCCCCCCGCCTTGTTTTTATGGCCGGTGTAGCCCTGCTCTGTGCGTGCCATAAGAGCGAAAACGAGCAGATATTCGATAAACTGGATCGGGTTATTGCGAAAAAGCATCTCTATGAGGAGCGTTTCGTCCGCCATGCCGATTCGTTGCGCCGGGAGCTCCGCGCCGCGGGCGACGACACGCTGCGGTGGCAGACGGCCAACCGCCTGTTCGATTCCTATATCACCTACAATATCGACACGGCCGCCCGTTACGCGGGGCTGATGCACAATTACGCCGACGCGACCGGCAGCCGGGAGATGAAATTCCTTTCGACGACCTGCGATGTTTCGGTGCTGATCGCCCGCAACAACATCGAAGAGGCCTACGAACGGATCCTTTCCCTCGATACGGTCGGCATCACCCGGCGGATGCGGGCCAGCTATTATACCCAGCAGATGGTGGTCTTCGGGCGGCTCGCCTCGGGCGACGGGTCGGAGGCGCGGCGGAAGGCCTATGCCGATTCGCTTTTCAGGCTCCGCCACACACGGATCGGTTTCGACGGCCACTCCCGTGTCACGCGGCAGCGGATGTATGCCCTCGAACTGATGGATCTGAACCGTTATGACGAAGCCCTGGAGGTTTTGCTGCCGCTTTACGATCCCGCGAAATACAATAGCCGCACGCTGGCCCGCATCGCCTACAACATTGCCAACGCCTATTATCTGCTCGGTGACGTCGAACAACACAAGTACTGGCTCGCCACGGCGGCGATCTGCGACCTTCAAACTCCTGTCAGGGAGTACCTTTCCCTCTATAACCTAGCCCTGCTGATGTTCGAGCAGCAGGATATGGAGCGTGCGGCGCGCTATATCCAGTGTACGATGGCCGACATGCTTGCCTGTAATTACAACACCCGTATCCTCCACTCCAGCCAGGCCGAGATGATCATCAATCAGGCCGTCGTTTACAGCATCAATTCGCGCAGCCGTATCCTGACCGTCATGATCAACATTTTCATGGGGCTGTTCGTCATCATCGTGCTGCTGCTCATCCATACCCTGCGGCAACATGCCAGGCAGCGGCGCACCAACGCCCAGCTTTCCGCGGTCAATGCCCAGCTCAGCGAACGCAACGAACAGTTCCGGCAACTGAACGACTGCCTGCGCGACGCCAACAAGATCAAGGACAACTATGTGTTCCGCTACATGCTCCTGGCCACGCAGTACCTCGGCCGGGTCGGCGAATACCGGGGCGAGCTGCTCAAAACCGCAAAGTCCGAAGGCTCCGAGGCGCTGATGCGCAAGCTGCGCTCGCCGTCGGACGTCGACCGCGACTACCGCGATTTCTACCGGATCTTCGATGAGACCTTCCTGGGTATCTTTCCCGATTTCGTCGAACAGGTCAATGCGCTGCTCGAGGAGCCGGCGCGGTTCCCCGTGCGGGCCGACCGGACGCTCCCTACCGAGCTGCGTATCCTGGCCGTCATGCGCCTCGGCATTACCGACAGCGGCCGCATCGCCGGTTTCCTCAACTGCGCTTCGGCGACGGTCTATACCTACCGCACCAAGCTGCGCAATTCGGCCCTCGGTTCACGCAGCGATTTCGAGACCCGGATCAAGCATATCGGCCTCTGACGGGTCGGCGCCGAGTTCCCGAAGGGCTTCTGAGGGCATTTTGCCCAGTCTATACCAAGCTTCTGACGGCCTTTTGCCGAGCCTCTGCCGGAATTCCGCCGGGTCTTTGCCGGGCTCCCGACGAAGTGTGCCGCAAGGTGGTGGCACACTCCTGCCGCAAGCCCGGCACGATCCCGGCGTTTACTCTTCCCCGCGCACGATCACATAGTCGCCGGGCGTGAGCGACATCCCGCCGAGCCCGTCGAGGACGCCTGCCTTCTGCCGCCTGCCGTCCGAGATGCGGTAGAGCGTATATTTACCCTCTTTCCACGCCTTGAGCCCGATGCTCATCGTGTTCGGCGTGTCGTAGTCGAGCGCGCTGACCTTCGTCTGCAGTCGGCTGTCCCACGGCTCCCGGAGCCATCGGTGGTTGGGTTCCAGCGTGACGAACAGTTCGCCGTCCCGCTCGTCGATGAAGTAGATGCCCGTTCCTGTGTAAGTCACCAGCGGCGAACTGCCTATGCCGACGATGCTCCTGACCCCGTCGCTGACATTGAGCGGGCACCATTGCGTCACGTCGCCCGAGTGGTAGAATTTTTCCGGCGAGGAGAAGATGCTCACGTCGCGGCTTTTCGAGATGGCGAAGTTGCTGCCCAGTTGTTCGTTGACCAAACGGTCATACATTTGTCCCAGCGGGGTGGATTTGTAGATTTCGCCCGCCACGATGAAGCTGGCGGCTTTTTTCGGCGTGCACGTGAGGCTCAGGAAATGCGAACCGCAGTGGTAGGGGGCGTATTCCTGCATGGTATACGTCCACATCGAGGCGCACTGCACGCCCAGCGCCCGGAAATACTGCGCCTGTATGGGGTAGAGATAGGCGCTTTGGTTGAAGAAGGTCTCGAACTCGTAGACGGTCTTCGCCTTGCCGGCGTATTCGGGGAGCGTCATCCACCCGTAGCCATTCACGTCGTCGAAATACTGGTTGAACCAGCCCGAATAATCCTGCGACGTGAGGTCTTTGGGATTGCTCCAGTAGTTCTGCGGCACGAGATCCTGCCCCGGATAGTTGCAGCAGGCCACGGCTTCGGCCTTCGAGGCGAGGGCGCCTTTGAAAATATCCGGGTTGCCGTTGCGGTAACGGTGCCAGTTGTGGCTCCAGACGACGGGCTGCTGCGCCCCGGCCTCCCGGATGACGTCGTACATGCCGTCGATATAATCCCGGATGAGTTCCTGCCGGAAGAGCGCATACGAAGCGTCGTTGTCCTGCTGCCCGTTGCCGGCCGCCCAGGACTGGAAATCGGCGTAGGCGGCGGGGTTGGACTGTATGTCCGTATAGCTGAAGGCTTCGGGTTCGTTGATCAGCTCCCACAGGGCGATGTGTTTCTCAGCCGCATAGGTCGTCCCCGAATAGTTGTTTTTGCGCGTGAGCAGCTGGCGGACGTAGTTTTTCGATTTCCGGACGACCTCCTTGTCGTGTACCCACTCCTGGCGGGCGGCGGTCATGAATACCGAATTGGGCACGTAGCCGCTGCCCATGTGGTTGATAAGGGCCAGCGTAATGTAAATGCCCCGTTCGGCAGCTTCGGCGACCATGTAGTCCAGCACGTCCAGGTAGGGCGTTTCGACCAGGTTTCCCTCCGCATCGGTGAAATCGGCGGGTGTCAGGTGGCAGCGGATGACCGAAACTTTGAGTTTGGTCACCTCTTCGAGGTTGTTTTCGGCCACGCGCCTGAGCGCCTCGGCCGTTTGGGGTATCCCGTGCCTCTTGAGGCGGTCGTTGTATTCCCAGCTCAGGCAGGGCTGGAAGTTGACGCCCCATAACGAGAGCTCACCGCCGTTGGGCGCATATATTTTCCCGTTTTGTACCGATACGTAATCCCCCGTCGCGGGTGGCGTCGGCGGCGTGGGCGGGTTGGGGTCGGGGGTCTGGTCGGTTCCGGAGTTGGAGCAGCAGGCCAGTGTCATCAGCAGGCCTATTGCAACGATAAAGCGTGTCTTGATCATGGTTCGGGTTTTTGTTGGTTTCGTTCCGTTTTCAAATATAGGTTAAATCCCGTACACCCCGGCCTGCGAGAAGGCCGGGGTGCCGTGCCGCGTTATTTTTCCCAGGCGAGTTTGGGGTAGCCGCCGCCCGCGCTGCCCAGCGTCCGCCAATAGGCGGCCGGGGTGTCGGCCGTGGTTCGCCATGCCTCATGCGTCGAGGGCTGGGGCCATGCGGCGCCGAATTTCGCATTTCCGGTCTGGCTGCCTCCGCCGCCTGCCGGGATACCTTCCAGGTCGCCGTTCCAGTAGCAGTAGGAGATGTTGCCCGAATTGTGCTCGCCGACGATCGCCCCGATGGCACTGTCGCCCGTCACCTGCCCGATGTGGTAGCAGGCCGTGATGGTTCCCTTGTGGAACCCGCAGATGCCGCCTGCCCCGGCCCATCCCGAGGTCTGGCTCTCTATCAGCCCGTCGTTGTGGCAGGCGATGATCTCGGCGTCGGTGCTTTGACCCGCGATGCCGCCCGAATTCCACTTGGCGCCCACCTTGCCCGCATTGTAGCATGAGCTGATCGTCGCCCCGGCGTTGAGCTGGCCGCAGATACCCCCGGCCTGCGACCCTTCGACCGTGACGGTGCCCGTATTGTAGCAGCGCGTGATGAGCGTGGCATTGTAGGTGAGCCCCGCGATGCCGCCGTTGTTGTCGCCTGCGCCCCACGGCAGGACGAGGTCGCCCGTGTTGTAGCAGTCGGCGATCTGGCAGTCGTCGGCCTGCCCCGCGATGCCGCCCGTCTTGCTGGGTTTGCCGCCGATGCCGCCCGTGTTGCCGCAGCCCGTGATCGTCCCTTTGCCGCAGTAGCCGACGATGCCGCCCGTGCCGTCCGACGGTACGGTGGCGTCGATGGTCAGCGTGCCTGTGTTCAGGCACTCCGATATGGTGCCGTTGTTGTTGTACCCGCAGATGCCGCCCAGCGTGTTGCTGCCGCCGTCAGTCACCGATGCGCGGTTGGTGCATCGCTCGATCGTTCCCGTGTTCTCACCGCAGACCATGCCTGCATGCCACTGCCCCCTGAGTGCGCTGGCCGAGGCGATCACGACGTTGCGGATCGTCCCGCCGTTGGCTGCGAAGAGCCCGGCATTGCCGTTCCCGAGCGAAACCCTGAGGCGGGCGACGGTGAAGTTGCCGCCGTCATAGATGCCCTCCAGTTTCGAGATCGGCGTCCACTCGGCGTCGAGCAGGTCGATGTTGCCCTGCTGGAGGTATTTGCGCCCCCGGCTGGCGTCGTCGAGGTCGATCATCTTCAGTTCGGCGATCGTGTTGACGGGGATGAAGCCCTTGTCGTCCGCCTCGCGGAAGGCTACTTTCCCGTCGACGATCCGGAGGCTGATCTGGCTGCTCTCCTCCCGCCCGATCTCGTATTGCGTACCGTCGCAGGCGATCCTGGCGACGATGCCGACCGGAACCCCGGCCTGCTGCATGGCCTCGCCCTTTGCATCGAGGGTGATCTGCGTGGGGCTGTCCGACCCGGCCAGGTAAACTTCGATGGTGCGGTTTTCCAGCCCTTCGATCCGGTAATGCGTCGGGGTCATGCCCTGGGCCGTACCCCCGGCTCCTTCGTCCCAACTGCCCACGCCGATGGTTCCCAGCGTCAGTTCGCTGCCGTTCAATACCAATGGTACCGTGTAGCGGTAATCGGCCAGGAACACCCCGTCGGTGGGGGATGCCGCCGCGCTGACCTCCGTCGTGCTGACGGTGTTGTTGACCGTGACCGAAACCCTGAACCCGGGTGTCGACGGCTCGATGATCGCCTGCCATTTGTTGCCGTTCCCGACGTGGCAGGCTTTGAGGCCGTCGACCGTGAGTGCCGTGGCGGCGATCGTGCCCAGTTCGAATTCCACCATGGTCTTCAGGTGCCGCATCGGGACGTTGGCCATCTCCCGCAGCGGTACCTGGGCAGGGTTGTCCCACCCCAGCTGGTCGGCGTCGATAAGTCCCTGCGCCGTACCGTCCTGGATGGCCGTGCCCTCCTTCCTGAGGATGATCCCGACGGGCTGGCGCTTGTTGTCGGGGAATACGACCGCCTCTCCGGCGGGGATCCATTTGCCGCCGTCGTATTCATACGTGGCCTGCATGCGTTCGCTGCCGCTGCCGAGCGTCACCGTCATCGTGTGCCCCGCACGGGTCGATGCCGGGCCCATCGTCGGGTCGTCGTCTCCGGTTTGGGCGCGTGAAACCTCGGCCATTTGGGTGCGGATGGAGATGCTTTCCACCGTCGTAGGCTCCGTCCGGCCCTCCTTTGCGGTGTCGTCGTCGGAGCATCCTGTCGCTGCCGTGCCCAGTGCGAGCATGGCCAGATAGAGGATATGTCGTTTCATGATAGGCTCTTTTATATTAGAAATTGATCTCGATCGTGTGGTTTTCCCCCGCTTTGAGGGCCGGCATCGTCTTGACGACGAAGTTCCGGGGACGCTCCTGGCCGCCGATGGTGACGGTGCCGATGGCTTCGAGGGCTATTTCCGTATTACCCGGCAGCATAATCAACTGGGCATCACCGGTCTGAGGGTCACAGTAGGCATCGTACCCGGCGACCGAGAGCGCCGTGATCCTGCTGCCCGACATCGTGCCGGCGAGCGTGAATGTGAGCTTCGGCCGTTCGTGCCCCAGCGTCAGGGCGACGGCCTGCGCCGGGGCGACCTCCTTCAGCTCGGCCGAAAGCCAGTCCGCGGCGAGGAACGCTTCCTTCTCCCGCTGGTCTTTGGCGATGGCGCCGCCCTGTGCCTGGCGTACGGCCTCCTCCGGCCAGTATACCTTGACGGAGGCCAGGGCGCTTCCGTCCACCGGGAAGTAGAGCACGTCGTCCGGGGTGGCGCCCGCCAATGTCCCGTCCGCATAGATATAGGTCGTTGTCCGGGCCTTTACGCTTACCGAGGCCCCGGCCATTCCCCGAAGGCCGAAGTAGTCGTCCGCCGCGTAGTTCGCCGCCGCCCGGCTTCCCGGGCTGATGCCTGCGACGCTGAGCCGGACGGGCATCGCGGCGTCGAAGGGTTCCTGCTCCGAGCAGGAACTTCCGGCCAGGAGCGCCGCCGCGGCACAAATGAGTAAGGATTGTTTCATAGTTTATCAGGTTTAGGTTGTTTCTCCCGTGGTACGGTATAACAAAAATAGTCCGCCCGCCTGACTTAAATTATCCCGGAATTATCAAATACTATTACGTTTCCGCCATTTGCCTTCCCTGCCCGGCCGGAGGGGCCATGCGTCTTGATCCCGTGCGGGGGCTGGAAACGGAAAAGCGGCCGGATCCGTGTCCGGCCGCCTCTCCGTCCCTGCGGGTTCGGGCTATTTCCTGCGGTGTTTTTCGGCATACTCCTTGGGCGAAAGCCCGAAATGCTCGCGGAAGCATTTGGTAAAATAGGAGTGTGAGTTGAACCCTACGCTATACATGATCTCCGAGATGCGGGTGTCGCTTTGCGCGAGGTATTGCGCCGCCCGTTTGAGCCGCACGGTGCGGATGAATTCGTTGATCGACTCCCCGGTGAGCGCCTTGACCTTGCGGTAAACCTGCTGGTAGGAGTAGCGCGAAATCTCGCACAGCTCCTGTATGCCGAATTCGGAGTTGTCGATATTCTGTTCGATGGCCTTGACCAGCGTGTCGATGAACTTGTCGTTTTCCGATTCGATCTGAATTTCCGAAGGGTCGGTGAGCAGCTTCTGGCGGTATCGTTCGCGCAGTTTGATGCGCTGCTCGATGAGCGAGTTGACCCGCGTGCGCAGCGTCTTGATGCTGAACGGCTTGGCGATATACCCGTCTGCGCCTGCCGAATACCCCTCTGCGCGGTTCTCCTCATCGCCCTTGGCCGTGAGCAGCAGGAACGGGATGTGGCAGGTGAGCAGTTCCGCCTTGCTGCGGCGGCACAGTTCGAAGCCGTCCATGCCGGGCATCATCACGTCGCTGACCACCAGGTCGGGGTAGATGTTTCGGATCTGCTCCCACCCGTCGTTGCCGTCGTGTGCCGTGTATATTTCGTACTGTTCTTCGAGGTTTATGCGCAGGAAATTCCGCATGTCCTCGTTGTCCTCGACGATGAGCACCTTCGGGTTGCGCTCGGCGGATCCCGCTTCGGGCTGCCTATCTGCCGTCCCGCTGGCGGGTGCCGCCCCCGCCGGGTCGACCGGGAGCGTGAACGTGAAGGCGCTGCCCCGGCCCGGGGCGCTTTCCAGGGTCAGCGTGCCGCCGTGCAGCTCGACGAAATCCTTAGCGAGCATCAGCCCGATGCCCGTGCCTCGGATCGACTCGAACGACGGATTGCTGCCCTGGTAGAACCGCTCGAAAATATGTTCCCGGTCGGCCTCCGTGACGCCTATCCCGGTGTCCGACACCTCGACTGCGGCGAACCGTCCTTCGTCGCTGCGGCGCAGCGAAATCGTGATGCCGATATGCCCGTTGTCGGGCGTGAACTTGAAGGCGTTGGAAAGCAGGTTGTACAGCACCTTCTCGACTTTGTCGCTGTCGAATTGGAAGGTGAGCTCGGGTTCGGAGGTTTCGAAATCGTAGTCGATGCCCCGGCGTTGCGCCTGGTAGGCGAACGATGCGTAAATCCTGCGCACGAACGACACGAACTCGCCCGTGCTGGGGTTGAGTTTCATCTTCCCGTTGTCGAACTTGCGCAGATCCATGATCTGGTCGATCAGCCGCAGCAGCCGTTCGCCGTTCTGCCGCATGAGCGAGAGCTGCTCCAGCTGGCGCTTGTCCCGGATCTGTTCCCCGAGGCTCTCTATGGGGCCCAGGATGAGCGAAAGCGGGGTTTTGAATTCGTGCGATACGTTGGTGAAGAAACGCATCTTGACCTGGTTCAGTTCTTCGGTCTTCATGCGTTCGAGTTTTTCGAGCCGGAGTTCCGAGAGGAGTTTCATTTTGGTGAGCGTCAGGTTGTAGGCTACGACGATCACCACGGCGACCAGCACCCCGTAGATCAGGTATGCCCACCAGCTCAGCCACCAGGGCGGCAGGATGCGCACCTCGATCCGCGCCGTGCGGTCGCTCCATATCCCGTCGGAGTTGCAGCCCCTGACCGTGAAGAGGTACCGACCCGGCGAGAGGTTCGAATAGGCGGCGTAGTTCTGCCTGCCGCCCGTCATCTGCCACTCCTTGTCGTACCCTTCCAGCCGGTAGGCATACTTGTTGTTCGACGATGCGAAGTTGAGCAGCGAAAAGTAGAAACGGAACGAATTTTCGTTGTGCCGCAGCCGCAGCCGGTCGCTGTGCAGGATCGAGCGCGGCAGTACGACGCGTTTGCCGATCCGGTGTCCGGGGCGCACCTCCTTGTTCCACAGGCTGAACGATGTGACGACCGTCGGCGCCTTGTCCTCGTTGAGCAGGATCGCGTCGGGGTGGTAGCGGATGTAGCCCCCGTCGCCGCCCATGTAGATATGGCCCTGCGGGTCGATGAAGAAACTGTTGTAAATCAGTTCGTCGATCCTCAGATCCCGGTTGAGGTCGCAGACGATCTTGTTTTTCCGCACCGGGTCGTACATGATGAGCTTGTTGGTTGTGGCGGCCCAGATGCGGCCGCGGTTGTCCGACGTGAGCGTGCGGATCGACTGCGAGAGGTCGAGGTCGTTGTCGAAACGCTCGAACAGCCCGCTCGCCGGGTCGAGTTTGCAGAGGCCCCGGTCGGTGCCCGTCCACACATTCCCCTTACGGTCAACGTGGATGGTGTAGATGCGGTTGCTTATCAGGCTGCGGGGGTCGTCCGTGCGCACCTTGTACTGTATGAAGCGGTCGTTGCGCTTTTCGTATTTGAACAACCCCTCCTGCGTGGCCGCGAACCAGATGTTGCCCTTGGCGTCCACGTCGAAATAGCCGATGTCGCAGTTGTCCGAGTTGATGATGCCGCTGATGAGCCGGGTCTTGTAGCTCAGGTGCGAGATACCGCCGTCGGGGCGGTAATGCGGGGTGATGAAGCAGAGTCCGCTGCTGATGTTGGTCACGATGTCGTGGTCGGCGTCCTCCTTGATGTCGTAGATGTATTTGAGCGAGAAGTTCTGGTTCGAGTGCTCGGCGCGTACGAAACGGTCGCGCGCGGCATCGTAGTAGTCGATCCCGTCGTTGGTTCCCAGCCACAGGGTGCCGTGGCTGTCGCGGATAAGCCGCTTGGCGATGCTGTGCGAAACCCCTTTGTCGGCCATGTAACGCGTGTATCCTGCGTCGCGTCGCGTGCTGTCGTACCGCAGGACGCCTTCGTTCGTGGTGAGCCACAGGCTGTGGTCGGGGGTTCCGAGCAGGTCGTTGACGATGACTTTGCGTTCGGCCCCTTTTCTGTCGTTGGTCAGGCGGACGCAGTCGATCTTCTTGCGTTTGAGGTCGAGTTTCGCCAGTCCGCTGTCCGTTCCGATCCAGACGATGTTCTGCCGGTCGCGGAAAAGCGTGCGCAGCGAGTTGTTGGGCAGCGACGTCGGGTCGGACAGCGAACTGTAATAGGCGCTGGCCTGATGGCTGCGGGTGTCGTAGAGCGTGAGCCCGTCGGCCGTTGCGAGCAACAGGTGCGTGTCGTCGTAGCTGAGGATGCTCTTTATGTCGTTGTCCGTAAGTCCGCCGTCTTCCGCGCGGAGGGTGCCGAGCGGCTGCTCGGGATGCCGGATGTCGAGGACGACCAGGCCGCTGGAACTTCCGACGTACAGCAGGTCGGGGGTGTTCTCCGGGATATACAGCGCGTTGACCAGGTTGTTGTAGGTGTCGTTGGGCAGTTTCCGGCTCCGGGTTTCATAGCGGACGAAACTGTTGTCCGTGGGGTTGAAGCGGTAGAGTCCGTCGAAGGTGCCGAGCCACAACATCCCGTGCCGGTCGGCGCAGATGCTGCGGATTTCGTTGGCCATCCGGTCGAATGCGTCGGGTACCAGTACGAAATAGTTGATATAGCGTTTCCGCAGGTCGAGGCGGATCAGCCCTTCGAGCGTCCCGACCCACATCACCCCTTGCGGATCGTCGTGGATGCAGCGGATGCGCAGGTTGTTGAGCAGCCGCAGCGAGTCGTTGTCCGCATGGTATTTCACGAAACTTTCCGTCACGGGGTCGTAGAGGTCGAGCCCTTTCTCGGTGCCGATCCACAATTCGCCCGTGCGTGTGAGGTGTATGCAGTTGATGAACGAGGCGCTGACCGACGTCGAATCCCCGGGGTTGTAGCGGAACGTTTCGAAATTGTAGCCGTCGTAGCGGTTGAGTCCTTCGGCCGTCCCGAACCACATCAGCCCCGTACTGTCCTGTGCCACGGCGAAAACCATTTTGTCCGACAGCCCCGCGTCGATCGAGAGGTTGGTGAAATGGAGGTTCGTGACCTGTCCCCACAGGGGCAGCCAGCAAAACAGCAACAGTCCGGCAGCAAGGTGTTTCATCGGTCGTAATTTAAAATGCTACGACAAATATACCTGTTTTTTGCATCATTCCGCCTGTTTGTCCCACAGGAAAACCGCACACTCTTCGGCTCCGAGCCTGACGGAGGTGCCCCTGGGCGACGCTTCGCCGCATAACCGGCGCGCCGAGGCTGGCAGCGGCCGCGAAAGCCCTATTTCGACGGCGTGCGGGCGTTTGTTGACCAGTACGGCCAGCCGTTGCGACGGAGACTCCATCAGGCGCATCAGCACCCCGTCCGCCGGGCGTGAGAAGTGCAGCGGGGCACGATCGATCTGCCCGCGGCAGTAGGTGCCGTAGAAATCCGCGACCCCTTTGTTGTCGCCGTGCCAGCCGCCCAGCTCGATGAGCGAGGGAAGCCACACGGCCTCGCCCTTGCCGTAGCGGTGGCGGGTGCCGACCACGTCGTCGCCGTGCATGGCGATCGCCTGCGCCCTGTCGGGTCGGAGTATTCCTTTCCACAGATGTGCGGGCAGGGTCGTGGCAGGGGTGTCGCATGCGATCGTAAAATAGGGTGCGACGGCCTTGTACTCGCTGATCTGTGCGCCGAAGCACCTGCGCAGCGGAAAGTCGTCCATCAGGATGCAGTGCATGTTCTGGTCGTAGAATCCGGTGAGCCCCGTGGCGATCATCCGGCCGCCTTTACGGACGAAATCGTCGAGCCGTTCCCATGCCCCCGAAGGCAGTGCCACGAGGTTCGTCAATACGATCGTTTTCCCCTGCGGGTCGCTCCAGTCGTAAGCGTCCATTTCGCAGACTTCGGGAACCACGCCCCAGGCGGCGATGGCTTCATAGGCTCCCGCGAGCGATTTCATGGTTGCGCTGGCCTTGCGCCCTTCGTAACGGCCGTCGTCCGACACCGCCGCATTCTTTTGCTGCGTGCGGAGCGATTCGGTGTTGTAAAGGAGCGTGATGCCGCTCCGTACGGGCCGGGCCTCGCGGAAAAAGCTTTTGTGGGCTTTCGCCGTGCGGGCGACTTCCGAGGCCGCTGTCAGGCGGTCGCTCGGCCGCCCCTGGAAATCGAGCATACCCCATTCGCCGGCTTCGAGTGCCGACGCCCGCTGGTTCAGCGTCCAGAAGATCACCCCTTCGGCGCCTGCGGCGATACCCGTCCAGAGCCATTGCGTGATCTCCCGCGCCGTGGGGCAGAGTACCTCCCTTCCGCTGGCCGTGACATTGCCGCCCTGCATTTCGGTGATCCAGAACGGGTTTTTCCCGGCTCCGGAGCGGATGATGTCGGCCATGAGCGAGATTCCCAGCGGGTATTGCGCCCGGGTGAAATAACCGAAGTGCCAGCTCAGGTGCATCGACACGCCCAGCGAGGTCAGAAACCCTTCGTAGGCGGGGAAATCGTAGTCGGTGAGGTTGTCCAGAAGCTGGTGGGGATTGATGTGTTTGTGGTGCGCAGGGTCGTGCAGATCGACCTGCGATGCGATCCATCCCAGGTACCACGTCGTGAAGTCGGTGTGGAACCGCTCTTGCGTGAAGTCGGCTTTCAGGTAGCCGTTGTCGTAGGCCGGAGTCTGCTGTGCGGCTTTCCAGCGTGCGAAAACCTCGTCGGTCAGGTCGTTTCGCCCGGGCCCCGTTCCGCCCGTCCCCGGTTCGTTCTGCAACACCCAGGTGTCGAGGGCGGGATGCCCCCTGAAGTGGCTCACGACGGCTTCGATGTAATCGGCGATTTCCAGCAGGTGGGCTTTCGAGCGGGGGAATTTGAATCCGCCCACGTCGCCCAGCTCGTCGGTCGGCGGGAAGAGCGTGGCGAAGAGTTTTACGCCGTGTTTCCCGGCGGCATCGAATGCTTTGTCGTAAAGCGTGAAATCCCACGATCCGTCCGGGCGCAGCATGTGCGCCCCGAACATCCGGATGCGTGCCGTTTCGAATCCGTGCTGCGCGAGTATCCTGAAGAACCCGTCGATCTGCTTGTCGGTCTGCCCCGGTTCGATGAACACCTGCGCCCCGATCTGCGGGTATTCGGTGCGTTGCGGGTAAAGGGGTTGGCACAGGAATCCCAACGCCAGTAACAGGATTATCTTTTTCATGGTCTATCGTTTGTTGCAAAGCCTCCGGCCGTTGCGGATTGCTTCGGATTCGTTGTTGCAGGGAAGTAGCGTGAATTTATAGGCATAGCGTTTTGCCAGCAGGCGGTACTGCTCTGAGGGGCGCGCATTCAGGCTCCAGGTATCGGTTCCCCCGACCCCGGCCTGTACGCAGTCTATGTTGACCGTCAGGGCATCCGGAAGCCGCTCCACTTCGGTGACGTGGCGTGCCCTGTCGAGCGCCTCCTGCGTGCAGTCCCATACCGACATGCTCAGGGGGCTGTCTCCCGCGATCTGGATGCCGTGCCCGTTGCCCTCCGTCAGCGTGAGCCAACGCACTGCGCAGCGGTTGCCGTTCTCCTGCGGGGTGATGTAGTCGTGCATGAAGTCCCCGGGCGTACCCCGGTAGAGGCCGAGCAAAGCACCGCACGAGCGGTCGGAGTAATTTTCCTGGGGCCCTTTGCCGAAGTAGGCCATCCTCCCCAGTGTATTGGGAACCCGGGTTCGGAGCCCCGCGCGCAGCGGTTCGGGCAACTGCCCGGCGATCTGCAGGTCGTATGCCACGGCCAGCGCCCCCGTGCCGTCGAGCGTATAAACCAGCGTCAGCCGCACGCTGTCGGGAACCCCCTTTTCGACACGCACCGTCCCTGCGGCTTCGTCGATGCGGATGCCTTCCGTCCGGATCCTTCCGGGCATCTCTTTCCAGCATCCGGCGATCTGCCCGACGCGCCATCCGCGCCAGTCGTTGTCGGTCGACGCCCGCCAGAAGTTCGGCCGCAGGGTGTCGCATACCAATGCCTTCCCGCGTACCGTATAGGAGACCAGGTAACCGCTTCTGCGGTCGATTTCCGCCCGGACACCCGCGGCGCTCAGCACGATGCGCTCCCCGTCCTGCGAGACGGCCGCCCTGCCTGCGGCGGGTTTATGCGCGGGAGCCTTGTAGAAAGGCAGTCCGAACTGCTCTTGCGCAGCGATGTGCCCGGCCCCGGCGTAAGGGGTCGCCCGTTTTTCCCGGGCCTGTACGCGGAGCAGGTATTCGGCGCCGGGTTCGGGCTCGAAGGGGCGGAACCCGACGGTGGCCGGGGCGCTCTTGCCCGCGGGCGTCGTCGGCACGTCGAAACTGCCGCGTTGCAATACGCCCTTGTCGGTCGATATTTCCCAGGTGAAGTCGTAGCGGTCGGTTGGGGAGAAGAAATTACGGTTGTGTACGACAACCCTTCCGGCAGCAAGGTCGTCCGCCGTGAACCCGATGGGCTGGAATACGTATTTGCACTCCAGTGCCGCGGGCTTCAGCGTACGGTCGGGGTTGACGATGCCGTTGCAGCAGAACGCCGCGTCGTGATGCTCCCCTGCCGGTTCGAAATCCCCGCCGTAGGCCCAATAGGTGCGTTGGCAGGTGTCTTTTTTGACCAGCCCCTGCTCTGCCCAGTCCCAGATATGGCCGCCCAGCAGTCCCTCATGGCTGCGGATGACCGTCCAGTAGTCGTTCAGCCCGCCGGTCGAATTTCCCATCGAGTGGGCGTATTCGCACATCAGCACGGGGCGGTCGATCCGCGGGTTGAGGGCCATGCGCTCCAGCTCCCCGACCGTGGGATACATGCGGCTCACGATATCCACGTAGGCGGGGTCGGTCGGATTGCCGCCGTCCTGCGGCTGTTGCGGGGTGCCCGGCTTCCCGTCTGCGGGGGCGGCACTGGTGAATACGGCCGCCGAAGTGCGCCTGAGGGGTACGTAAAGCGGGCTCGCAGGTTGTCCCTGCGCCCCTTCGTAGTGGATCAGGCGCGTGGGGTCGTAATCCTTGGCCCAGCCGGCTGCCGCCGCGTGCGCCGGGCCGCATCCCGATTCGTTGCCCTGCGACCACATGACGATGGAGGGGTGGTTGCGGTCGCGGACGACCATCCGGCTCACACGCTCCAGGAACGGAACGGCCCACTCCGGGTCGTTCGAGAGCTTCCCGCCCGAACCGTGGCTCTCGATGTTGGCTTCGTCGATGACGTAAAGGCCGTAGCGGTCGCACAGCTCGTAGAAATAGGGGTCGTTGGGGTAGTGGGACGTACGCACGGAGTTGAAATTCAGCAGTTTCATTAGCCTTACGTCCTGTTCCACCCCTTCGCGCGTGACGGTCTTTCCCGTATATTGGTCGTGGTCGTGGCGGTTTACGCCGTAGAGTTTCACGGGGACGCCGTTGACCAGCATCTCGCGTCCGCGGAGCCGGACGTCGCGGAACCCGACCTTGCAGCTGCGCGATTCGGCGACCTGCCCGTCATCGTTGCGCAGGGTCAGCACGAGGGTGTAGAGCGCAGGGTTCTCGGCGCTCCATTTTTCGGGTGCCGCGATGCGCTGCTCCATCAGTGCGAAGTAGACGTTGTCGCGTTGCGGGTAAGCCTCCGACAGGATTTCTTCGACCGGTAGTCCCATTTCACGGCCTTCGGGCGTCCCGTCGGGGGCATAGAGTTGCGCCCGCAGATGCCATCCTGCCGCCGGGGTGCCCTCGCGCAGGTCGATCGTGGGGCGTATCTGCAACAGCGCGTCGCGCATGTCGCCGTCGAGCAGCGTCCGCACCCCGAAGTCGCCGATGGCCACGTCGGGTTTTGCGGCAAGGTATACTTCGCGGTGTATGCCCGCCATGCGCCAGTGGTCGGCATCTTCGAGGTAACTGCCGTCCGTCCATTTGAAAACCTTCACGGCGAGCGTGTTCTCGCCCGGTCGCAGCAGGCCGGTGACGTCGAATTCCGAGGGCAGGCAGCTGTCCTCGGCATATCCTGCCAGGGTGCCGTTGACCCAGACGTAATAACCCGAGTATACACCCCCGAAGTGCAGCACTACCCGGTCGCCTTCCCAGCTTCGGGGTACGGTGAACTTTCGGACGTAGCATCCCGTCGGGTTGTCGCGTGTGATCGACGGCGGCCTGAACTCGAACGGATAGGGGATGTTGGTGTATATCGGATACCCGTAGCCCTGCATCTCCCAGCACGAGGGAACCTCTATCTCGTCCCAGTTTCCGAGGTCGGCGTCCGGTTGCCAGAACCCTTCGGGGCTTTGGGCGGCGTCTTCCGCAAAACGGAATTTCCAGACGCCGTCGAGCGGCATCATCCGTGATTGGGCGCGGTCTCCCGCCAGTGCATCCTGCGGGGTCTTGTAGGAGTAGGAGGTGGCCCGGGCGGGCAGGCGGCGCAGGGCGTTGACGTGCTGGTCGGCGTCCCATCCGTCGGCGGCTGTTGCGGCGCCGTATGCAAGCGTGCACAGGAAGATTGCCGTAAGTCGTTTCATAGTTCGGATAAGGTAGAGTTTTCGATGGAACAAATATAGGAATACTCCACCCGCCGGATTTGCACGGATTTATCAAAAATTAACAGAAAACCGGCCTTTCGCCCCTCCTGCGCTGTCCCGACGAAAATGTGTTAGCATCTGCTGAACCGGTTACATTCCGTGCGCGGGGAATTCCCTACTTTTATCCTGTCGCTCAAACCTAAGACTACGACCTATGAAACGACTCATCCTTTTGACCTGCCTCCTTGCCTTCGTGTCGGTAGCGGAGGCGTGGGCCAAGCGCCCCGGGCGCTCCTTCAGGCGCTCTTTCGTCCAGGTAAGCGCCCGGGATTCCCGTTATTTCTGCCTTTCGGACGGGCAGCCGTATATCCCCGTGGGATGCAACATCGCCGCGATGGGGTCGGTTGCCGACATGGAACATTACCTCGGGGAGATGCACCGCCACGGCGCCAATTTCGGCCGCGTGTGGCTCAACACGGGCCTCTTCGAGATCGAAACCCGCTACGGCGAGGTGGACAGCGCCAAGCTCGTGCGTATCGACCGCCTGCTGGAGCTCGCCGACCGGTACGGCATCAAGATCAAATTCTGTATCGAGAGTTTCCGCCATATCCGACCGGGCGTGAACAAGTGGGACACCAAAGCCTCGTACCATACTTCCAACGGCGGCCCGTTTGCCGATGCCGACGATTATATCACTTCGCAGCGTGGTGAGGAGGAGTTCCTGCGCCGCGTGCGCATCTTCCGCGAGCGTTACGGCGACCATCCCGCCGTTTTCGGCTGGGAGCTGTGGAACGAAATGAACGCCGTGGAGACGCCCGAGGAGCACCTGCGCGCGTGGAATGTCCGTATGCTGCCGCGTGTGAAGGAGATCTTCCCGAAAAACCTGGTGATGCAGAGCCTCGGCTCGCTCGACCGGGAGTCGAGCTTCCCGATTTATGAATTCATCAACCGCCTGCCTTCGAACGAGGTGGCGCAGGTGCACCGCTATATCGACGAGGGTGCCGAACTGGCCGTGTGCGGCGCTCCGGTCGACAGCATGGCCTCCGATGCCATCGCCGTGCTGCGCGGATACGGCCTCCGCAAACCGATGCTGCTGGCCGAGTCGGGCGCCGTGAAACCCGTGCATACCGGCCCCCATCCTATATATAAGGTAGATACGATGGGTTCCGTGCTCCACGACGTGCTCTTCGCCCCCTTTTTCAGCGGAGCCGCCGGGCCGGGGCACCTCTGGCATTGGGATCACCATATCGACAAGCAGCATACCTGGTTCCAGATGGGGCGCTTCGCGCGTGCCGTCGAAGGTGTCGACCCCCTCCGCGAAGGGTTCGAACCCGTGCGCCGCGATACGGCAGGGCTGCGGGTCTATGTGCTGCGGGGCGAACACACGCTGCTTGCCTGGTGCCGCGATACGGTGAGCACGTGGCGGCACGAGCTCTCCGAACGCATTCCGGCACAGCGACTGTCCGGCCTGCAGGTCGACTTCACACCGCTGCTCGGCGGGCGCAGGGTGAAGAAAGTGCGGATCTACGACCCCTGGCGGGACGAGTGGGTGCGCGCGTCCCGCCGTGCCGACGTATCGCTTCCGGACTTCACGCGCTCGGTGGTCGTCCGGATCGAATATTGAAGCGCAGGAGGGTGGATGATGAAAACGGACAAATAAATGATAAATCCGTTCTTTATATCCCTGTTCCGTCTTCCTAAATTTGTTGTAACGAAAATCCTGAAGCATAACCAAACCTATCAGCCTATGAAAGAAAAAGACGCTCCGACCTTTTCGATTTTGTGATCCGGCCCTCTCGGTGAACCTCAGTGCGGGCCTGTCCCGCGGCGGCGATTCTCCCCGCGGGACGCAATCAACCAACTACAACCTAAATACCTATGAAAATGAACCATTATTTGAATGTGCCGGGGCTCCTGCGCAGATTCGCGAAGATCGGGCTGGCTCTGCTGCTCGTCCTGCCGGTCGCTTTCGGCGCCGGTGCGCAGGACGTCTCCCCTGCCAGGGTCTCCGGGACGGTCGTCGACCAGCAGGGCATGCCGGTCGTCGGGGCCGGAGTGGTCGTCAGGGGAACCCAGACTGGCTCCGTGACCGACCTCGACGGGCGTTTCACGGTCATGGCGGCCAAGGATGCGACGTTGACAGTTTCATTTATCGGCTATACCACCCGGGAGGTGCCCGTAGGAACCCAGACCGATATCCGCATCGTGCTCGAGGAGAATGTCCAGAGCATCGACGATGTGGTGGTGGTCGGCTTCGGCACCCAGAAGAAGGAGACCGTCACCGGCGCCATCGGGCAGCTGTCGGGCAAGGAGCTGATGCGCTCCCCCGTGACCAATATTTCCAATGCCCTCGTAGGGCGTATCGCCGGTATGGCCGCCGTCCAGAAGACCGGAGAGGCCGGCTTCGAGGAGTCCACGATCCGCGTGCGCGGCGTGGGGACGTATGCCGGCGACCAGAATCCGCTGATCGTCATCGACGGCATCGTGCGCGACATGACGGCCTTCAACATGCTCGACCCGAACGATGTGGAGAACGTCAACGTGCTCAAGGACGCTTCGGCGACCGCCGTGTACGGCGTGCGCGGTGCCAACGGCGTCATCATTGTGACGACCAAGCGCGGCCGCGAAGGCAACCTGAAAATCTCGTTCACGGCCAATGTCGGCTTCACCTCCCCGACGACCCTGCCCAGCCTGGTCAATTCCTACGACTATGCCGTGCTGCGCAACGAGGCGTTCGCCAACGACGGCAAGCCCGACGACATCAAGGTCTTTTCGCAGGACGAACTGTGGAAATTCCGGCATAACCGCGACTATACGCCCTCCGAGGTCGAGGCGATGGGACACCTTTCGCCCGAACAGAAACAGGCGCTGCTCGACAGCCCCGCCATCTACTACGGCAGTACGGACTACATGAAGCGGATTTTCGACGCCGGGGTGTCGCCCCAGCAGCAGTACAGCGTCAATATCTCCGGCGGTACCGAAAAGGTGGCCTTCTTCACCTCGGTGGGGTATTCCAACCAGAAGAGCCTCACCAACGACTTCGGGTTCAGCGATGCGGCCTCTAACTCGGGCAGCCACAAATATAATTTCCGCACCAACTTCGATTTCAACATCATCCCGCTCACCGAGATCAATGTTTCGCTCTCGGGGCAGGTGCGCGAGACGAAGATCATCACCGACCGCAACAGCAGCGTGGACATGTGGGGCCGTTACCGCGACCTGATGCTCAATATCTACGAAGCCCCGCCCTTCTCGGCGCCGGGCGTCTCCGACGGCCGCATCATCACCGATTATGCCGGCGGTACGATCATGGACAGCAACAAGGGCGCATGGGGCAAATCCCCGATCGCCTACATGCTCGAAAAGGCACAGGCGCGCATCAACCAGAGCAGCCTGAATACCTCGATCCGCATCCGCCACCGGATGGATTACCTCGTCGAAGGGCTTTCCGTACGCGGGGCGTTGTCGTATGACCATTATTTTACCAAGACGCTGCGCGTCACCCCCAACCTGCCCGTCTATTCGATCACGCGCAACCCCGCCGATCCGGCCGAGCTGCTCTATTACGGCGGCGAACACAATGCCAAATCCTACGAGGAGAGCGGCTGGGGCAAAAACCGCAAGGTCTATGTCGAGGCCGGCATCGACTTCAGCCGCGATTTCGGCAAGCACGCCGTCACGGCCATGGCGCTCGTCACCGGCGAACGCTACACCTCGCCTGGGCTGAAGTACAACGTCCCCCGCGGCTATTACGGTGTGGTGGGGCGTGTCACCTACGGTTACGACCAGCGTTACCTGGCCGAATTCAACATGGGATACAACGGTTCCGAGAACTTCGCGCCCGGCAAGCGGTTCGGGTTTTTCCCGGCCGTTTCGGTAGGCTGGGTCGTGTCGAACGAACCCTACTTCCCGAAGAACGACATCCTCACGTGGCTCAAGTTTCGCGCCTCGTACGGGCAGACCGGCAACAGCGAGATCGGCGGCGACCGCTTCCTTTTCCTGCCCGGCACCTGGGGCAGCCACAGCTACGGCCCCTGGAACGGCACTCCGCTCGACGGGTATTTCTTCGGCTCGTCGAACGGTTCGGTCAATAACCCGGCCTTCCCCGGCAAATACGAACAGTCGACAGGCAACCCCGACGTCACGTGGGAGAAGAAGGAGTCGTACAACATCGCCGCCGAGGTGCGCATGTTCCGCGATCGGCTCTCCGTCACGGTCGACCTGTTCGAGGAGAAGCGCAACAACATCCTCACCAAGCTGGGGGTCACGCCGGGCATCATCGGCCTGAGCGGCGACGCCCTGCCGCCCGTGAATGTGGGGCGCATGAGCAACCGGGGTTACGAGATACAGGTCTCGTGGCGCGACAACGTCGGCACGGATTTCTGGTATGAAGTGGGCGGACAGGTCTCCTATGCCGTCAACAAGATCGACTACAAGGCCGAACCCTCCTACATGTACGCCTGGATGAACGAAACGGGCTTCGCCTACGGACAGTACAAGGCCTATTACAACGAAGGCTTTTACAATACGCCCGAGGAGGTCGCCAACCATCCCTACAATGCCATCGACGGCAACCGTGTCCAGGGCGGCGACCTGCGTATCGTCGACGTCAACGGCGACGGCATCATCGACGACAAGGATATCACCCCGACGGGCTTCTCGAACGTCCCGCGCTTCGCGTTCAGCAGCAACCTGAGCTTCGGCTACAAGGGGTTCGAAATATCCGCGCTCCTTACCGGTTCGGCGCAGGGGACGTTCAACATGAACGGCTACCTCATCACGCCCTTCGCCCAGGGAAACGGTACGCCGCTGAGCTATATGAACGGCCGCTGGACGCCCGAACGCCATGCCGCCGGCAAGCATATCACCTTCCCGCGCATGTCCGTGAATATGGCCAACAGCCAGAACAACCAGAACAATGCCTTCTGGTTCCGTTCGACCGACCATATCAAGCTCAAGAACGTCGAGGTGGCCTATACGTTCCGGAACGCCCGCTGGATGCGCAAAGCGCATATCGGCTCGATCCGCGTATTCGTCAATGCCAACAACCTCTGTACCTGGGGCGGCAAAGACCTGATCGACGGCATCGACCCCGAGCTGGTGCAGGACGGCAGTACGTCCGAAGGCATCATCTACCCGCTCACGCGCGTGTATAACTTCGGTTTCAACATCCAATTTTAAGTCGCAGCCTTATGAAAAAGACCATTTATACGCTTCTCGGCCTGTTGCTGGCGGCCGGCCTTACGTCCTGCCAGGACTGGTTCATCGAGAAGCCCGAAGTGACGGGCATGGATCAGGACGAGGTCTTCAGCACGGCCAAGAACGCCGAGGGGGCGATCGCCGAGGCCTACGCCACGATCCTCTCCTCGGGATTGCCCGTACTGGTGTGGAACAACTCCCCGATCATGCCCTACGAGACGACCGAAGCCATCATGGGCGGCGAAGACCTTTGCCGCCTGACATGGGGATACATGGACAAGCAGGTCGTGGCGGGTATGCTGGCCAACAACGAGAATAACGGCGCCGGTTATACCGACGACTATTTCCCCAACAACTACGCCTACATCCGCAAGGCGTGGCTCGTGTACGAGAACATCGACAAGGTCGCCGACATGTCCGACCGCGACAAAGCCATCGTCAAGGCCGAAATGCAGGTGCTGGTGGCTTTCCGCTACGTAGAGATGCTCAAGCGCTACGGTGGCGTGCCGCTGGTCGAATCGACGCTCACCACGGTCGACGTGCGCCCCCGCTCTACCGTGCAGCAAACCCTCGACTTCATCGTCGGGCTGTGCGACGCGGCCGCCGCGACACTCGAAGGCGTGCGCTGGCCGGCCGACTGGCTGGGGCGCGTGAACAAGGGCGTGGCGCTGGCCGTCAAGGCCGAAGCGCTGATGTACGCCGCCCGTCCCCTCTTCAATGCCGACGCCCCCTACATGCAGATGGCCGACCCCGCGAACAATGAGATGATCTGGCTCGGGGGCTACGATGCCAAGCGCTGGGAAACGGCGCGCCTGGCCAATCAGGAGGTGATCGACTGGGGCAAGGCCAACGGCTTCGAGCTGATCGACACGGGCGACCCCATCAAGGATTACGGCACGGCCGTCGGCACGCCGTCGAACCGCGAGGTGCTGCTGGCCTACAAGCAGCAGCGCGAGGCCGACGACAACGGTATCTACAAGAACTACACCTTCATGCCGACCCACACCGGCCACGACCTGGGGCAGTACCGCGGCACCGGCTACGGTCAGCTCTGCCAGTACCGCAAGGCCGATGGTACGGATCAGACGTGGGCGGGCGTGGACGACTGGCGCCCGGCCGGCGAATACCGCGACAAGGCCGAAGAGTTGGAACCCCGTGCGCAGGCGTCGCTCTATTTCTACGGCGTCAACCCCAAGAACAATACCGGCAACAGCCGTTGGGATCTGTACCAGAACTGGCAGCTCGAATACAAGTGGCAGGACGGCTGTGCCAAGAACATCAAGTTCTGGTACGAAGCCGGTTCGCGCGAATGGTTCGAATTCCCGATCTACCGCATGGCGGAGTTTTACCTCAATATCGCCGAGGCCTACAACGAGGAGGGCAACCCGACCATGGCGCTGCGCTACCTGAACGACATCCGCAAGCGCGGAGGCATCCCCGACGAAACGCAGACCGACCGGGTGGGGCTGCGGCGGAGCATCCACCGCGAATGGGCCGTGGAATTCTACGAGGAGAACCAGTGGTATCCCCACGCCCGCCACTGGAAGCAGGGGGCGTCGATGGTCGGCGGGGCCAAGTACAAGTTCGAGTTCTCGCAGGCCGCCGGCGTGTCGTGGAACCCCCGCAAACCCGAGGAGTTCGCCAATTACACGCGCAAGCCCTCCTATGTCCCCGAATACACGTGGCACGAGCGCATGTCCCTTTCGCCCTTTACGCTCAGCGAGGTGAATAAGGGCTATCTGGTGCAGAACCCCGGATATTGATCCGCCCATACACAATCGTTTACCGAAAAAATCAGAATTACATGAATCCCAACCATATGAAAAGTGTGTTCCTCTCAGGCGCGGCACTCGCGGTTCTGGCCGTCGGTGGTGCCGGCCCGGTTTCCGCCCGGGATACCGCGGCTGCGGAACAGCCCGACAGTGCGGCCCTGGAATATGTGATCCCCGGGACATCGGCCCGCACGAAGGCGGTGCTGGTCACTTCGTCCGTCTCTTCCGTGACGGGTGACGAGGTGTCCATCCCCTCGGCCAATATCAACAACATGCTTTACGGACGTATCCCGGGGCTGGTCGTGTCGCAGACCAACGGGGAACCCGGCTACGATGCGGCTGCGCTCGGTATCCGCGGCGTGGCGACCTACAACAACTCGTCGCTGCCGGTCTATGTCGACGGCTTCCAGACCAATATGGCCTATTTCCAGTTCCTCTCGCCTGCCGAGATCGACCGGATCGAGGTGCTGAAGGACGCCGCGGCGCTGGCTCCCTTCGGCATGAGGGGCGCCAACGGCGTGATTTGGGTCACGACCAAACGCGGCCGTATCGGCCGCCCGCGCGTCACGGTCAATGTCCGGGGCGGCGTGCAGCAGCCTATGACCCTCCAGAAACCGTTGCGTACGGGCGACTATACCCGGCTTTACAACGAGGCGCTGAGCAACGACAACGGCAACGTCTGGACACCCTATTACACGGCCGACCAGGTCGCCCGACTGCCCGACGTGGACTGGTACCGCGAGGTCACCAAGAAGGCCACGCCCTATACCGATGCCGACGTGTCGGTCTCGGGCGGCGACAAGACCGTCCGCTATTTCGTGCTGTTCGGCTACATGGGGCAGCGGGGAATCTACGACACGCCTACCAACGACACGCTGGCCAACGCAGGCATCGACCGCTACAATATCCGCACGAACCTCGATATGAACCTCTTCGGTTTCCTGGAGGCCAAGGTCGATGTCGGGGGCCGGATCGAAGACCGCCGTTACCCCAACCGCGCCGCGGGCGACCTGTGGAACGACCTTGCCAAATACCCCAGCTCGGTTTATCCCGTGCGCAACCCCGACGGGACGTGGACGGGTACCCCGATCTACAATTTCAACCCCCTGGCCTCGATCAAGGCGCTGGGGCGCAATTCCACGCACGACCGTACCCTGCAGGCCAATTTCCAGCTCAAGGAGCGGCTCGACTTCCTCGTGGAGGGGCTCTACCTTTCGGAGGCGATGTCGCTGAGCAGCTGGACGCGCGACGGTGCGAGCAACACGCGCAACTATTCGCGCTGGCTCGACGGGGTGCAGCAGACCACCGATAACGACACCCCCTATACCCGTGGCGAGGACAGCGGTCAGAACCAGTGGACGTGGCAGCACTACAATGCCGCGGTCGGCTACGACGGCACGTTCGGGCGGCATGTGGTCTCCGCCTCGGCCGGGATACTCTACAATATCTACAAGACAGACTTTTCGCAGAACGGCGCTGCCGGCAAGATGGTCGAATACCGTCACATGACCGTCAACGGGGCGGTCAACTATGCCTATGACGACCGCTATGTGGCGACCTTCTCCTTCGCCGCCGACGGTTCGGACAATTACAGGCCCGGCAACCGCTGGGGGTTCTATCCCTCGCTCGGCCTTGGCTGGATCGTCTCCCGCGAGCGTTTCCTGCGGGACAGCCGCATGGTCGATCTGCTCAAGCTTAGGGCTTCGGTCGGTAAGAACGGCTGGGATCCGATGGGCGAGATGCGTTACCTCTGGGAGGGCTACTATACCGGCCGCGGCGGCCTCAATACGGGAAACTCCGAGCACACGTGGCACGGGGGAACGGCGCTGTCCTACCTCCCGAACCCCGATGTTTTTGCCGAAAAGAGCCTGAAGTACGACGCCGGCATCGACCTGCGCCTGTGGAACAGGTTGTCCCTGAACGTTGACCTGTTCCTCGAAAAAAGATCGGGCATCGTGACTCAGGACTGGATGATCCCCGGTGCCTCGGGCGTGGACAATCCGCCTTACCGCAACATCGGCAGGATGACTAACAAGGGCTTCGAAGTCCAGCTTTCCTGGGCCGACCGCATAGGCGATTTCAATTACGCGCTCACGGGCATGGCCTCGTATAACAGCAACAAGGTCGACTATATGGCCGAGGTCGTGACCGTGCCGACCGCGGCACGCACGGGACGGCGGCTCGACGCCCTGTTCGGATATGTGGCCGACGGGTTCTACGACTGGGACGATTTCGACGTCGGCGGCGAACTCAGGGAGGGGCTTCCCAAGCCTACGTTCGGTGCCGTGCAGCCCGGCGACATCAAGTATAAGAACCTGAACGGCGATACGGTCATCGACGAGAACGACCAGACGGCCATCGGCGACTCGTACCTGCCCAAGTTGCAGTACTCGTTCTCGCTGGCGGCATCCTACAAGGGGTTCGACCTCTTCGCCCTCTTCCAGGGGGCGGCCGGCCGTGACGTGAACCTGCTCGATGCGCCCTTGCAGAACGTGGCGTTCCGCGACAACGGCAACGTCTACGGGATTGCCGAAGGCCGCTGGGCCTACTATCCCGAACAGGGCATCGACACGCGGGCTACGGCCACCTATCCGCGCCTTTCGTTGCAGGACAACAGCAACAACTACCGCAATTCGACACTCTGGAAGCGCAGCGGCGACTTCCTCAAGCTGCGCAACGTGGAACTGGGATACACCTTCGCGCAGCCGTCGCTGAGCAAGGCCGGCATCTCGAAGATCCGCATCTACCTGAGCGGTGTCAACCTGCTGACCGTCAGCAGGCTGATGCGCGACTACGACATCGACCCCGAAATCCTTTCCGGCCACCCGGCGCTGAAATCCTACAACCTCGGACTGACCGTAACCTTCTAAACACGACTGCCATGATACGAAAAAATATGAGAATCCTTTTCGCGGGCGCCCTCCTCTGTTCGCTGTCCCTGGCGGGGTGCGATGCGCTCGACACCAAGGAAGACCTGAACCTGACGGACGAGATGATGGCCACGCGCCGTTACCAGATGTTCGACTGGGGCTACCGCGTTTACGAACACATCCCCTACGGGTTCACGGCGATCGACGGCAACCTCTTCGCAGCCGTTTCCGACGAGGCGCAATACGTGACCACGTTCAGTTCCACGCAGCGGTTCAACGAAGGCAGCTGGAGCGCCTATTACAACCCCGACGATTGCTATACGAGCTATTACAACGGCATCTATGCGGCGCACGACTACCTCGATAAGTCGGTGGATTACAGGTATATCCTCGGTATGCACCGCGACACGCTCACTTCGAACGGCCTGGACAGCTACCGCCGCGACATCGTCGACGTGCAGCGGCTGCGCGCCGAGGCGCATGTGCTGAAAGCCTATTATTATTTTGAGCTTGCCAAGCGTTACGGCGGGGTGCCCCTCATCGACCGCGTGTATGCCGACCAGAAGGAGGCCAATCTTCCGCGCGGCACGTTCGACGAGGTGGTCGGCCTCATCCTGCGCGAGATCGAGGGGGTGCGCAACGAACTGGTCGTCGACTGGCGGGCCGAGAACCTCGAGGAGAAGTCGGGCCGGATCACCCGCGGCGCGGCGCTGGCCCTCAAGTCGAGGGTGTTGCTCTATGCCGCCAGCCCGCAGTTCAATCCCTCGGGCGAAAAGTCCAAGTGGGCTGCCGCTGCCGCTGCGGCCTTCGAAGTGATCAACATGGGCATCTATTCCCTGCATCCCGATTACGGCGGGCTGTTCGTCGCCGAAACCTCTACGACCAGCCCCGAGACCATCTGGGCGGTGCGTATGGGGGCGACCAACGAGTTCGAACGCAAGAATTACCCCATCGGCACGCAGGGCGGCGGTACGGGTATCTGCCCTTCGCAGAACCTCGTGGAAGCCTATGAATCTACGGGGGAGGATACGGGCGATGCCTATGCCGGCCTCGACCCGCGCTTCTACGCCACCGTCCTGCGCAACGGCGATACGTGGAACGGGCGCACGCTCGAAATCTATGCGGGCGGCGCCGACGACCCCGCCCGGCAGAACGCTTCGCCCACGGGGTATTACCTGCGCAAGTTCCTGAACGAGAACCTGAACCTCACCAATGACGACAAACGGCTTCGCAGCTGGATCGTTTTCCGCTATGCCGAAATATTGCTTAATTTTGCCGAGGCGATGAACGAAGCCTACGGCCCGGACGACGCCCACGGCTACGGGATGAGTGCGCGCGACGCCGTGGATGCCGTGCGTGCCCGTTCCGGGGTGGGGATGCCCCCGGTCGATGTCGCCCCGGGCGATGCGGCCGCCATGCGCACGGCCATCAAACACGAACGCCGCATCGAGCTGGCCTTCGAAGACCATCGCTACTGGGATCTCCGGCGCTGGGACGATGCCGGGACGGTGCTCAACCGGCCCCTGCGCGGCGTGAAGGTGACCCGCAGCGGCGACGGCTTTGCCTACACGCCGTTCGAAGTGGCCAAACGCATCTTCGATGCCCCGAAGATGAACCTTTATCCGATCCCGCAGGCCGAAATCGTAAAATCGGGCGGGGTACTCGACCAGAATCCGGGTTGGTAGACCGAAAAATATCGAACTATGAGAACGATCGTTACATTCTTTTCTGTGCTGCTCCTCGCATGCGGGGCAGCCTCATGCCAGAAGGCCGACAGCGAGAGGCCCTGGGGCAGTGCGGTGATCTATATGCCGCAGGCCGGTTACATCCCTTATGCCGTGCCCAACGGCGGGACGGCGCAGCAGTCCAACAAGAATTACCGCATCGACGCGCAGGCGGGGAAGGTGCACATTTTCCTGGGCATCTACCGCGCCGGGCTGGCCGAGTTGCAGGCCTATACGGTCAGCGTCTCCGTGGGCAGCACTCCCCTGGACGGGACTGTGTTGCTGCCGGGCCGGGCATACACGCTGCCTTCCTCGGTGAGCTGCCCCGACGGGAAACGCGATGCGACTTTTTTCCTCACGGTCGACATCGCCTATCTGAAGGCGAATGCCGACAAGGATTTTTCCCTGCCGGTCACCATATCCGACCCGACGCGTTATGCGCTCAACGACAAGCTCACAACGACGCAGGTGCGTATCGACACGTCGGAGCTGCTCTCGAAGGAGGGGCTGTAACCCGGCTTTGCCGCCACACCGGCACGGGGTCGCCTCCGGCGGCCCCGACTGCCGTTTTGTTCCCGGCTGTCGCCTGAAATCGTTTTTTATGAGGAAATTATTTGCGTTCCTGTTTTTTGCGCTCTTTCTTGCGCCTGCGCCCCTTGGCGCCCGGTCTTTCTCCCGCGGGCGCATCGTCGTGCATCCCGGCGGGCGTTACCTGCAATATGCCGACGGCAGGCCGTTCTTCTATCTGGGCGACACGGCGTGGGAGCTGTTCCACCGTACGACGCGCGAAGAGGCGCGCCTCTGTCTCGAAGACCGCGCCCGGAAAGGGTTCACGGTCATACAGGCCGTCTGCCTCGCGGAACGTGACGGGCTGCGCGTCCCCAATGCCTACGGCGACCTGCCGTTTGCCGATGCGGGGTTCACCCGGCCCAACGAGCGTTATTTCACGTATGTGGACGAAGTGGTCGCCATGGCCGACTCGCTGGGGCTGGTCATCGGCCTGCTGCCCGCATGGGGCGACAAGTTCTGCCTCAAATGGGGCCCCGGGCCCGAGATCTTCACAACGGAGGGGCGTGCCGAGGCTTTCGGGCGCTATCTGGGGGAGCGTTACCGCATCCGGCGGAATATCATCTGGATACTGGGCGGCGACCGTCCTCCCGAAGGGCGTGAACCCATACTGCGGGCCTTCGCCCGCGGCATTGCCTGCGGTGTCGCCGGCCGCGAGGATTATTCGGCCTGCCTGATTACCTACCATCCGTGGGGGAAATCCTCTTCGGGCGACTGGCTGCACGACGAGCCGTGGCTCGCGTTCAACATGCAGCAGAACGGCCATGCCTACGATTTCGACCTTTGGGAGCGCATCGCCCGTGATTATGCCCGGCGGCCCGTCAAACCCGTGCTGGACGGGGAGCCGATCTACGAGGAACATCCGATCGACTTCGACCGGGAAAAATACGGCACTTCCGAAGCCCTGCATGTGCGGCGGGCGTTCTACCACGAGGTCTTTTCCGGGGCCTGCGGACATACCTACGGCTGCCATGCCGTATGGCAGATGTGGGAACCCGGCCGGTATGCGCCTGTCACGGGGCCCGTGCGGAGCTGGCGGGAATCCCTCTCGCTGCCCGGGGCTTACCAGGTGTGCTATGGGCGGGAACTTATCGAGAGCCGTCCGTTTTTCCGCCGTATTCCCGACCAGGGCGTTATCGCCGGGGATGCCGGCCGGGGGCACGGGCGTTGTACGGCTACCCGCGACAGCCTCGGCACCTATGCCATGGTCTATTCCGAGAGCGGACGGCCGTTTGCCGTCGACCTGGAACGGGTTTCCGGGAAGCGGATCGTGGCCTGGTGGTACGATGTCCGCAGCGGGCGCCCGCTGCGGATCGGGGAATTCCGCCGCCGGGATGCCGGTGCGACGATGACCTTCACGCCCCCGACTTGCGGCAAGGGGAACGATTGGGTACTGGTGCTCGACGATGCGCGCATGAAATATCCGCCGCCCGGGAGATGCCCGGAAGCCCGCTCCGGGGCTGCCGGGTAAGTCCGCCTCCCGGGCGTTTTTATCCGGCGGCGTACAGGGTTTCCTGCCGGTGCGGATCGTGTCTCCGCTCCGGGCGCTCTTTGCCTATTATGACGACACACCCCGCACGAAGCCGTGCGGGGTGTGTCGGTGCGGGGTACCCCCCCCCTACCTGGTCAGGTATTTACCCTGCTTCTTGAGGGCGTTGTATACCGAGCCGGCCCAATAGTTGCGCAGGCCGAACCCGCCGGGCTTACCGGCCATGTCCATCTGGAGGATGACCTCCTGCGTGGCGGGATCGAACAACACGGCCGTGTAGTACCCGATGCCGTTGCCCTTGTCGAGCGTCGTGGCTATCAACACCAGTCCCTTGTTCCCCGAGCCGTTGTCGTAGCGGGCGAGGATTCCGGGGAGCTGCGCTGCGATGTCGGCCTTCGTGCTGCGGGGCGTGAACTGCTCGGCGGCCAGGCCGCCCAACGCCTCGTTGGCCTGTTCGACACTGGTCGAGAGGATGTCGATGCCGGTGAACCCGGCCACGTCGTATTTCTTGGGTTCGCTGAGGAAGAGGCGGTTGATGGCCTCGAACGCCTTGATGAACTCGGCCGGCTGCTCGTTGGCCCCGATGACGCTCACGCAGCTGTAATCCACGCCGTAGAAGTCGGCCGCCATCTTCGTCTTTCCCTTCTGTGCGAAACCGCCGACGGCGATCAGGCACAGGGCTATGCTCAGTAATTTTTTCATGGTTGGGTTTTATTTGGTTTGTTCGCGTAAATCTACGAATTTTATTTGTTTCCGGCTCATTTGGGGCATCTGTTTTTTCGCAATGTACTCCACCGGTTCGAAGACCACCTCGGGTGCTACGCGCACTTTCGAGCGGAACGTGTCCTTGATCTCCTTCTCGAACGCCTCGTCGCGGCGCGTGCTGCCGATTCGCAGCACGATCTGGTCGGTGCCGAGGCTTCCGGTGAATACCTCGATGATGTAGTTGTTCACGCCGGGGATGTTCTCCAGCACGTCGTACAGCGCGGGCGGGTAGAGCGTCGTGCCCTTGAATTTGATCATCTGCCCCCGGCGTCCGATCACCGACGAGAGGCGCATCGTCGTGCGGCCGCAGGCGCAGCGTCCCGTGCGGGCGATGCAGATGTCGCCCGTCTTGAAGCGCAGCAGCGGCATGCCCCGCACGCCGAGCGTCGTGATTACTACCTCGCCCTCCTGTCCCTCGGGCACGGGGTTGTTCTGCTCGTCGAGCAGCTCCACCAGGAGCATGTCGGCCGGGACATGCCCGCCGCAGTGGTGCCCGCATTCGGTGACCGAGGTCTGCATCTCGGTCGAGGCGTATGTCGAGAAGAGCTCCAGTTCGGGCCACAGTTCGGTGATTTTCGCCCCCAGCGTGTTGTTGCTGAAGTCGGTGTCGCGCAGCGCCTCGCCGATGCAGATCGCACGGCGCAGCGACGAGCGGCGGTAGTCGATGCCGTGCTCCTGCGCATAGCCGACGAGTTTTATCAGGAACGACGGCACGACGATGCAGCCCGTGGGGCCGATGCGCCGGATGGTGTCCCATTGCAGTTCGGGGATGCCGTTCCCCACGCGGATCACGCCGCATCCCAGCTCTCGGGCTCCCATGAAGTAAGCCAGCCCGGCCATGAAGCGGCGGTCGATGGTTGTCATCAGCTGCAGGATGTCCTCCCCGGTGCATCCCGCCGTGGTGAACGACACGGCCTCGTTGTAGGCCAGCCGGCCCAGGTCTTCTTCCGTCAGGGCGAACGTCACCGGGTCGCCGAGGGTTCCCGACGTGGTCACGTAGTCGATGATGCGGTGGCGGGGCACGCAGACGAACTCCCCGGGGTGGAGTTGCAGATCCGTTTTGGTGGTTACGGGCAGGTGCCGCAGGTCGTCCGCCGTGCGGATGTCGCCGGGCTGCATGCCGCAGCCGTCGAACATGCGCCGGTAGTAAGGCGAATTTTCATAGAGGTAGGCGACCTCATCGCGCAGGCGTTCCTCCTGGAACGCCGCGATCGCATCGGCCGATGCGAATTGTATTTCCGGGTTTCGTATCATGGCTTGCATTCCGATTTGAGTCTTTCTATCGCCAGGAGTTCGTCCCTGCGGGGAACCCCTGCCTCCAGCGCCTTGCCGAAGCTCTGTGCCGCGCGCCCGTCGTCGCCCTGCGAGAGGTAGTATTCCCCCAACAGTTTCCAGGTGTGGAAATTCTGCGGATTGGTTTGGGCGAAGGTTTCTATCAATTCCCCGTCGGCCTTCCTCCCTGCTTTCATCGCCCGGCGGATCCGGGCGCCGAGTTGGCGGGATGCGACCACGCGCGGGTAGTCTCGGGCCAGGTAGGCCGTGTCGGAAGGTATCTCCTGCGCCGAGTCGTAGAGCTCAGCGGCGGGGTCGGGGTTGCGCAGGATCGCCCCGAGGTCGTAGCAGACAAAGGCGCCGCCCTGCCACGGCGAGGTCGAGACCCACATTTGCAGGGTTGCCGGCTTGAATATGACCGAGTGGTGGGCGATCGACTGGTTCACCGAACAGTCGTTCCCCACGCCGATGTCCTTGCCGCCCGTGCCGCGCTGGTCGCGCAGCATGGCGGCCGCTGCCGGGACGCCGAGGGGTGCATTCGCCGCCATGAGCTCTTCGAGCCGGGCGAAGCGATGGGGGCTGTCGGTCATGGCGATATTCTCGCGGTTGTCCCCGTCGTCGGCGAACGCCTCCGACTGGTAGTGGTTCGTGCATATGAGGTACTCCCCGTCGCCCTCGTAGAGCACGGTTCGGCGGGGCGTTTTCTCGATGATCGCCGCCCTCCCGTCGCGTGCCGAGGCCACGAGCAGCGATTCGCTGACGAAGGTGTCGCGGCGGCGGGCGATCTCCAGCGCCTCTGCGATGGTCGCCGCATGTTGCAGGATCTCGCGTGCGAGGATCGAGATGGGTGTCGCCGATGCGAGCGGCACGGGCCCTTTCGCGGCATTGATCGTCACGGTTAGCCCTTCGGAGTTCATGCCCGACAGCACGCCGATCATCCCCGCCCAGCCGATGCTGGCGAAGGGATAGCCCGCCTGCGGCCGGCAGAAGGTCACGATCTTGTTGCGGGCGAAGTCGTCGCCCATATAGAAATCGAAGTTGCGCCCGACGACCGGTTTCCCGTCGTCGCTCGCACCGCCCCATGCCGCGAACGAACTGCATCCCACGAGCATGTACTGGCTCATAGCGTGCCCGATGTCGTGCGCCGCGTGGTAGTTGAGCTGGCGTTCGTAGGGGGTGCCGATGGCGTCGAAGTCGTGCGAGCAGTAAAGCGACCGGGCGTATATCTCGCGCCGGTACTCCTCGGGGACGTGCCGCCCCAGGTTGCGGTTGAATATCCGGATCATGCCGCCCAGGAATTTCAGGTAGCCCTCCGAGGGGACGAATTCGCGGATTTGGTCTACGAAAACCTGTTCCTGGTAGTGCATCAGCCCTGCGGTGAGGGCGCCTGCCGCCGCCCCCGACTCTTCGGGCGGCCCGGCGGTATAGAGCTCCCAGAGTCCGTGGGGGTTGCAGCGCAGGAAACTGCCGTGGCAGGTGGTGTAGCCACCGTGGTTTGTGACGCGGTAGGCCGCGGTGTCGATCGTCACCGCTGGTTGCTCCATGTCGGCCGTCAAATAGAGGCCGCAGAGGAATGCCGCCGGCAGGACGAGGATCGCCGCCAGTGCGATGAGTGTGTATTTGAAGAGGCGTTTCATGCGTTTGCGATTTTTTTTGCGAGGTATTCCGTGCCCACTATTTCCGAGCAGGTCGCCGCGGCCGACAGCGTGACGCCGATGGCGCCGTGAACCGTGAGGTTCTGCCCCGTGAGCAGCAGGTTTTCGAATTTGGTGCGGGCCGGGATGTGCGACGCCATGATGCTGCGGCAGTCTTTCAGCAGCCCGTATGCCGCGCCGTGCGGTGCGCCGGTGTAGTGGCGGTAGGTGAGCGGCGTGGCGGCATACGTATGGGCGATGGCATCCCTCAGTTCCGGAAGGCGGGCGCAGGCGAAATCGACCGTCGCCTGCGTCATGGCGGCCTTCAGCGCCGTGTAGGCTTCGGGGCGGCGTCCCGGGGCGGAGCCTTCCCACGCCTCCCAGGGGCGGGTGGCGACGGGCGTCATCAGCGTTACGACGTCGCACCATGCCGGGTCGCCGTCCGGAGCCTGTGCGCTGAGCAGCACCATCCCCGGCCGCATGGCCTCCGGGTCGAAAAGCGTCTTCCAGACATCTTTCCCGGCGAAGTAATAGAGGTTCCGGTTGATGTAGGGGAACTGCCCCGGCTTCAGCAGCAGGTATATCGAGAAGAGTCCGTACGAGTCGGGCAGGCTGCCGATCCGTTCCCTGAATGCCTTGCGGACGACGGGCGTCGGGCCTATCAGCCGGAGGGTTTCCGCGGGATGGATGGCCGAGATGACGGTTTTTGCCCGCAGCATTCGCCCGTCGGCCAGCTCCACGCCCGTGACGCGCCGCCCTTCGGTGTGCAGGGCGACGACGCGGCTCCGCACCAGCGTCGTCCCTCCGTGCTCGCGGATCTTGGCCGCCAGTGCGTCGGCGATCTGCTGCGTCCCGCCCGTAAAGCGGCAGGCGCCTTCGATGTTCGAGTGGTTTATCATCGCGTGGTGGTAGAGCGTCGAGCTTTCGCGCACGCCTCCGTAGAGGGGGTTCGTCCCCGCGAGGACATTGCGCAGCAGCGGGTCTGCGACGCATTCGCCGATGAATCCGGCCGCCGGTGCCCCGAGGTATTTCGTTCCCCCGGCCGACAGCCGCCCCGTGCGGTGCACCCTGATGCCGATGCTGCCGCCGATTTCGCGCAGCTTCGCGCAGTAGCGGCCGAGCCCCGCCTTTTCGTGCGGGAACAATTCCCCGATGTGCTTTTCGAAGGCTTCGTAACCGTGCATGTAGGCGTAGTCGCCCGCTCCGGGCAGCGACACGACGTCGAATGCCTCGTCGAGCGGCCGCAGGCGCAGCGAGCCGAGGATGCCGAAATATTCGAAGTAACGGCGCATGATGCCGCCGGCCTGCATGCTGCCGATGTAGTGCATGCCCGTGTCGATCGCATGTCCCCGCCGGGAGAACGATTGCAGGCAGCCCCCGGGGACGTCGGCCTGTTCCGTGACGCAGACCCCCATCCCTTCGCGGGCGAGCATGGCGCCGCACTCCAGGCCTCCGAGGCCGCTGCCGATGACGATTATGTCGAACTGCCCCTCCATGTCACTCCTCCTTTCGGCCCTCCGCTTCCCGCCGGGTCAGTATGTATACCGTATTCGACGTGCGCGTGTCCTTGTGCGCGGCGTGTATCTCCATGCCCAGTTCGCGGGCGATCCGGGCCAGCTCGGGCGTCGAGGTGAAATGCAGCCCGCCGTCGGTCTTGTTGAACCCCACGATCTTCGTCGACCACACCTCGGTCATCGCCGTGGCCTTGTGCCGCTCGGCCTTGCCGCTGTCGCCGTCGCGGATGATGATCCGTCCGCCTGCGTTGAGCCGTGCCGCGCAGCGCCCGATGAGCGCCCGTTGTTCTTCGGGGCGCATGTAGTGCAGCACGTCGACCAGCAGGAAGGCGTCTGCCCCGGGCAGCTCCGCCGTGCGCAGGTCGGCGTGGATGAACTCGATGCCCGGCCGCCGCAGGAAGCTCTGTCCGGCCGTCTCGACCTTTTCCGCATCGTAGTCCATGCCGATGACCCGCCGCCGCTCGCAGAGCATGGCGAGCATGTAGCTCAGGGGGCCGTATCCGCACCCGAGGTCTACGACCGCCGCATCGCGCGGCACGATGCGGTCGAACAGCTCGTAGCTCCGCTCCAGCCGCACCTTGACGCGCATGTACCACTCCAGCACGGGGCCCTTGTAGGTGTAACTCTTGATGAGCATGTCGCGGAAATAGGGGTTGCACGGCCTGTTGTAGGTTTCGTACAGCCCGAGGTACTCCCGGCGCATCAGGCGGCAGGCGGCCTTGGCCTGCGCCGAGCAGTTCGCGGGGTCGGCGGCAGCCATGCGCGGCAGCACGCGGCTTACCACCAGCCCGTGTTTGATATAGATGGGCTGCCTTTTCGACGAGATCATGCCGTTGCCGTAGAGGCAGATCGGCAAGATGTCCAGCCCCAGTTCCCCGGCCAGGTAGAAAGCCCCCTTGTGGAAGCGTCCGATCTTCCCGTCCGCCGAGCGCGTCCCCTCGGGGAAGACGATCACGCTGTACCCTTCGGCCACTTTCTGCGCCAGTGCCGGGGCGAGGCGTTCGTATCCGTCCGCCGCGTGGTAGAACCCCAGGTAGCGGACGATACGCCCGAATACCGGCGAACGCCATACCCAGCCGTTGGTCACCATCACGGCCTTGGGGCAGATGCTCAGCAGCACCAGGATGTCGATGAACGACTGGTGGTTGGCGATCACGACCGCCGGTTTTTCGAACTTTTCGCCCGGCTCGTTCAGGCGTATGGTCTTCGTCGTGACCATCGCCCGCAGGAATCCCCGCGTCATGTGGTGGATCGACCACTGCACGATGCGCTGTTTGCGGCGGCGTGCCATCGGCAACGGCCAGAGCGTGAAGATCAGCGCCTGCAACAACTGGCAGCCCGTCACGAACAACCCGAATGCGTAGGCCGTGTTCACGAGGCTCCCCAGCGTGTAGGGCGCCCCGCCCTTTTCGGTCTGCGAGGTGATCAGCATCCGGAACAGCACGGGTTGTATCGTGTAGGAGACCAGCACCACGGCGACGATGCCGAATAGGGAGATCGTCGCCAGCGAGTGCAGTGCCGGGTGGCGTGCGAAGATCAGCGCCCCGAGCCCCACCACGACGGTGAAGGCCGAAAAGAAGATCGCCGTCTTGTGCGTGTCGAGCATCCTGCGCCCGGTCTTGTATTCGCTCAGCAGCCCGTCCATGATGAAGATGCTGAAGTCGTCGCCGATGCCGAAGATGAAGGTCGAGAGGATGATCGTCACGATGTTGAATTCCACGCCGAACATCGCCATCAGTCCCAGGATGATGACCCAGCTGATGCCCATCGGCAGCAGCGACATCAGCGTCAGCTCGATACGCCCGTAGCAGAGAAATAGCGCCACGGTGACCAGTATCGACGAGATCGAGAGTATCAGGTAGAAGTTGTGGTTCACGCTCCGCGCCATTTTCCCGGCGTAGAACGCCCGGTCGGCGACCACGATGTCGTCCGCCGCCGAGAACACGGCGTAAACTTCGTGCTTGCAGCTGTCGGGCAATGTCACATGGCTCAGGAATATGGGTGTCGCCCCTTGTCCGTCGATCCATTCGCGGAATACCTCCCGTGCCGCCGGGGACGAGTAGTCGAGCCTGGTGTACTCCCTTCCGGCCAGTTCCAGTGCGCCGTCGAAGGCCCCTTCGGCGAATCCGTAGCGCCTTTCGCCCTCCCGGATCCCTGCGCGCAGCACTTCGCGGCGCTGCGGCGTCCAGAACTTTCGCCAGCGCTCCAGCCTCAGCATCTGCTCGGCGCTGTCCACCACGAACGAGGTCACCCCGGCATGGGAGTCGATCTTCCCGGCCTGTTTCAGCGAGTCGAGCTGCCGTCCCAGGCGCAGGTAGCTGTCCACGGCTTCGGCCGGGGTGTCGGCCGCCGTGAGGAAGAGCACCTTCGAACGTTCCCGGTCGTCGTCCATCAGGCGGCCCAGACGCTCCTCGGCCTGCGCCAGATGGGGTGCGTTGTAGTTCAGGTGCATCATGTCGCTGTCGAAGCCGATGCGGTTGAAGAAGAAGAGGCATACCGCCGTGAGCCCGAGTATCGCCGCCACCAGCATGCGGTTGCGGTCGGGGCGCATACTGGTGAGCCGCTCCACGCCCTTGAGCACGGCCGACCCCCCCCCGCGATCCTCCTTACGGATCAGGTGTGGCAGCAGGACGAGGCTGAACAGCGTCGTTCCGACCAGTGTCAGCGAAGCGAAGAGCCCGAAGTCGCGCAGCAGCTGCGAGTCGGTGAAAAGCAGCCCGGCGAAGGCGCCGATGGTCGTGATGCTGCCGATCGTCAGCGGGTAGGCCAGGTCGCGGATGATCTGCCGCGGGTCGTGGCAGTGGTTGGCATGGCAGAGGATGTGTATCGAGTAGCTCAGTGCGATGCCCATGACGACGGTTCCGGCCCCGACGGCTATGGCCGAGATCGTGTGGCACACGAGCGACATGACCGCCAGCGCCAGCAATCCGCCCAGCGCTACGGGGATCAGGGCCAGCAGCACCGACAGCTTGTTGCGGAACGAGAGGGTGATGAACACCACGATGACGAGGATGGCGATGTTCAGCGTCAGCATCATGTCGTGCTTGATCTGCCGCGCGTTGTATGCGGCCACGGCCGGGGCGCCGAAGTAGTCGGCCGAGATGCCCTGGGCGGCGTACTCGGCGTTCAGGCCGGCCAGCACCGCTTCGATCCGCTCCACCAGCCGGTCGCCGATGCCCGTGTCGCTGCTCTCGTACCGGGGCGAGATGAAGACCATCAGCGTCGTCATGTCCTTCGAGAAGAGGTAGTCGTCGAAGAGCGTGTAATTGCCCCCGATATTCAGCTCCTGTAATTTTCCCAGTGCCCCGAACGACAGCCCCAGCGGGTCGTCGTAGATGTATTCGTCGATGAACCCGCCGACGGGCGACAGCAGCCTGCGGTAGTTGCTCTCCATCGCGCGCGCGATGCCCTGCCGCGTGAGGAGCGTGTCCATGCGGGCATAGTCCGCCTCGGTGAGCAGCAGCGGCAGGTGCCCTTGCAGGAACGCCCGCATGTCGTCCGCCAGCTCGCAGCCGAACGAAGCCTCGGCCTGTGCCCAGCGGTGGAAAAGCGTATCGGCTTCGAGCAGTTCCACCAGCCGGTCGGCGCAGGCCATCATCCCCTCCGCCGTGGCTCCCGTGCCTTCTGCACCTTCCCGGGCATTTATCATCACGGCGATCTTGTCCTTGATCTTCAGGTTCGAGAATGCCGCCGCGGCCTTCCGCTCCCCGTCGGGGAAGAAGCCGGTGATGTTCTCGCTGAAACGCAGTTGCAGGGCCGCCGCACCCATCGCCGCGACCAGCACTGCCAGCACCGTGCAGAGCAGTGCGCGGCGCCGTTCGAAGAAGTCGTAGAGGGTGATGAAAAGTTTATTCATGGCCGGGCGTGCGTTTACAGAGTACGAGCAGGGCATAGCCGACCGCCGTCGCGGCCGCACCGCATACGGCGGCCATCGTGAAGCTGCCCACGATGTATTGTACGAGGTCTGCGGCCACCCGTTCCAGGGTGATGTCCGAGAGCGAGAGCGGCATGTCGCGCTGCAAGACCTGCGCCCCCGTCCAGTAACTTCCGTAAAGGATGAACGGGATCATCGGCGGGATGCTGATGTTCGAGCTGATAACCGCCACGGCTTTGTTCAGGCGTGTGAAATGCGCCGTAACGGCGGCCGCGATCATCTGGTAGCCCCACAGCGGGGCGATGCCGAAGAAGACGCCCAGCCCGATCGAGGCGGCCAGCCGCGGGTTCGAGTCCTTCGACCGGGTGATGTTGTCGGCCACGAAGCGCCGGATGTTTTCCCGGGTGAGCGACCGCAGGAACCGCCAGGGATAATAGAACAGCAGCGCTCCGAGCACGAGCAACGTGTTGAGGATGCTAATGCGCGTGAAATCCTTGCCCGGGCGGAAATGCGACACGCGCTCGGCCTTTTCGGGGTAGAAAACCCCCACCGGGATGTTGCGCACCTCGATCCCGCGCCATGCGGCGCGTACCAGCACTTCGACCTCGAACTCGTAGCGGCGCGTCGCGAAACGCATCCCCTTCATCCGCCGCACGGGGTAGAGCCGGAACCCCGACTGCGTGTCGTCGAGGCGGATACCCGTCTCCACGCGGAACCAGAAGTTCGAGAACTTGTTGGCGAAGGTGTTTTTGCCCGGCATGTTGTCCGACCTCAGGTTGCGGGCCCCCACGAGCAGTGCGTCGGGGGTCTTTGCGATCTCTTCGACGAATTTCGGGATGTCCGAGGCGTAGTGCTGTCCGTCCGAGTCGATCGTCAGCATGTAACGGTAGCCGTGCTCCGCGGCGTAGCGCAGCGCCCGGCGCAGGGCGTAGCCCTTGCCCCGGTTCGGAGCGTAGGAGATCGCCTCGACGCCCGCCGTGCCGAGTATGTCCGCCGTCGAGTCGGTCGACCCGTCGTTCACCACCAGCACGTCCGTGCAGTAGCGGCGCACGTCTCCGATGACTCGGGCGAGGGTCTTTTCGTTGTTGTAGGTCGGGATCACCGCCAGTATGTCGTTTTTTTCGCTGGTCATAGCTCTTCGCTGACGGTTCCTTTGAGTTTGAGTGCCGTTTTGCCGTTGTTGGCGACGGTGCAAACGAGCTTCTTCGCCGCGGGGCCGTCGTCCGCGAGCCTGATGTCGATCTCCAGCAGTTCGTCCGCCTGCGGCACGACCATGCCGAGGAACTTGCATTCGCGGATGGCCGCATAGCGGAACCTGCGCCCCGTGCCGCGGTTCAGGCATTCCCGTACGAGTTGCAGCGTGCAGACCCCCGGCAGCACCGGGTGCCCCGGGAAATGCCCCCGGTAGACCGGGTGCGACGCATCGAGCCGCACGCGGAAAGCGTAATGCCCCTCCTGGGCCAAGTAGTTGTCTATGCTGGTGAACAGGTCTTGCATCGGGCGTGGTCTCTGGGTTACGGGTTGAATCTTGCGGGGTCGACCGGGAGGTTGAAACGCTTGTTGCGGAATTCGTAGACCGAACGCCCGCCTTGGGTCTCGCAGAGTTCCATGCGGTCTAAGGTCATGTCCTTCAGGTCGAAGCAGAGCGTGATCGAGTCGATGTACTTGCGGGCGCGCTTCGACTCGGGAACCATTTTCACCTCCCCGACACCCTCCTTTTCGGTGTAGCCGATCTGCCACCCCTGGCCGAACTGCGAGAGGTCGCCGGTCATGCTGGCGCGGATCATCAGCGCCACCTGTTGCAGCATGGGGTTGGCCGACGTCGCGGTCTGGGTCACCTGCCCGGCCGTTTTGAGGATGATGCGGTCGTTGCGGATAATCACCTTGTCGCCTTCGGGCACGGTGTAGTCGAGCGCCATGGCGAGGCTGTTGTCGTAATAGAAGCGGCCTTTGAGCTCGATCTCGTTCTTCATGCGGCGCACCTGTTTGTGCTGCGTGAAGTCGCACTGGATAGTCCTGTTCTCGCGGCTGGCTTCGGCGAGCCGCTCTTTGAACGACGCGGGCAGCCCGGCCCGGGCCGTCAGCCCCGACAGGAGCAGGGCGGGGATGAAAAGAAGTGACGCTATCTTCATGGTTTCTCGGTTTTAAACAGTTCGCATACGGTCGCCGTGCGGTAGCCCCCGCGTTGCAGGTCGTTCAGCACCATCGCCAGTAGCCGTTCGGCACCGGGGCGGTCGTCGTGCAGCAGGATCACCTTGCCGTCGCCCAGCCGTCGGCGGATGCGGCGTGCCACGGCCTCACGGCTGCGCTGCCGGAGCGTGTCGAGCGAGCGGATGCTCCAGCCCACGCAGCGGCTTCCCGTCCGTTTCACGGCGCGTGCCACCATCGGGTTCGTGACCCCGTAGGGGGGCCGGAAAAGGTCGGTTTCCACGCCGGTTATCTCGCGCAGCGACTCCCGGCACCGCAGGATGTCGGCCGCCATCGCCCCGCTTCGCAGCATCGGGAAGCCGGGCGTGTGGCTCCACGTGTGAATGCCGATTGCATGCCCCTCGGCGGCCATACGGCGTACGATCTCCGGGTGCAGTTCGGCCTTGCTGCCGATCAGGAAGAAGGTCGCCCGTACGCCGTGCGCCCGCAGCGTGTCCAATACGCGCGGCGTCTGCTCGGGGTCGGGCCCGTCGTCGAACGTCAGCGCCACGACGCGCCCCGCCGCCCGGTTGCGGCACAGGCTGCGGACATACGCCCCCAGCCTGATCTGGTAGGAGCAGTAGAAAAGGGCGAACCCCGCGGCGATTATGGCGATAATTACATACATGTCAATTCGATGGCGGATACGGTGCTGCCCGGGAAATCGTTGTAAAGCACGATCCTCTGCCCGGCGTTCCCGGTGTCCTCGATGTTCCCGGTGTTTCCGATATTTCCGGCCTTACCCGTATTCCCGGCCTCCCCGGCGACCACGCGGCGGAACACCTCGGCGATGGCCGTGAAATGGGGCGTCACGCCGCTCATCGACGCACGTACCGTCCGGCACTCGCCGCTATGCATCGCATTCCCTGGTTCCTCCCCGTTCCCGGCGGCCGTCCCCGTGCCGGGACTTCCCCCGGCCGGGATTTCACGGCCGGCGTTTCCCCCGGCCGATGTCCTTGTGCCGGCATCTTCCCGGGACTGGATTCTTCCCGTGCCGGCGCTTTCCCCGTCCGGGAATTCACTGCCGGCGCTTTCCCCGATGGCTGTGCCGTCCGTGAACCGGATCCCCGTGATCGCCGCGACCGAGGTGTCGAACGCTTCGGCGGTCAGCACGAAGAATACCGACGATTCGCCCCAGCCGCCCTGCTGTGCCATCCCGAGGCGTTGCAGTACCTTTTCGACCGACGGCGTCGTCTCGTCGAACGCCCCGACCAGTACCGCCCGCGACAACCCCGCGCCGATGCGCAGTGCGGCATCCGTCAGGGCGTTCTCGAAGCTCGTCCAGCGGTTGGCGTAGGTCGTGTTGTAGCAGTGCAGCCCGCGCAGCAGGGCGATCTGAGCCCCGACCGTGTTGAACGTCGACTGGATGAACGGCGTCGGGTTGAGCATCCGCTCTTCGTTGGCGATCAGCGAGTCGAGGAATTTCTCGCTGTCGGCGATGCACCCCAGCCCCGTGGCCGTGACGACGGCCTCGACCGCCGCCCGGTCGCCGAATTCCAGCAGCGATTCGATGCCCGCCGCGACGCCCGACTTCACCACGCGGCTCATCCTCCGGCGGAGGTTCATTTCGGGGATCAGCTCCTTGATGTCGCGGCGCAGCCCGGCGCCCGATGTGATGCAGTTGACGTAGAGTTTCATTTGGCAAAGATTAACGAACAGCAGTTGCCGCCGAACCCGAACGAATTTGAGAGCACCGAACGTACGTCGGCCTCTTGCGTCCGTGCTACGGGGTGCAGCCCGAGCTCCGGGATCGGCTCCGCGAATCCGGGGTTGCCGTAGCGCAGCCCGTGTGTGATAGCCAGCACCGCCAATACGGCCTCGATGCCTCCCGCCGCGGCGAGCGCATGCCCCGTGTAGCCTTTCGTCGAACTGAACGGCGGCACCTGTCCGCCGAACAGTCGCCGCAGGGCGGTACCTTCCGTGAGGTCGTTGTTCGGGGTCGCCGTGCCGTGGACGTTGATGTAGTCCACGCAGCGCAGCCCGCTTTGTGCCAGCGCCCCGGCCATGGCGCGGTATGCCCCCTCGCCCGTTTGCGACGAGGCCGTTTGGTGATAGGCGTCGTTGGCATTGGCATATCCCGCCAGGCGGCAGTAGGTGCGCATGCCGGGCCTTTCGTGCGTGAGGACGAGGTAACCCGCCCCTTCGCCCAGGTTCAGCCCGGCGCGCGTGGCGTCGAACGGGCGGCAGGGTTCCCGGTCGAGCACCGAGAGCGAGTTGAAGCCGTTGAGCGTGAAACGGCAAAGGGCATCCGTGCCCCCGGCCACCACATAGTCGGCCATGCCGCTCCCGAGCAGCAGGGCGCCGGTGACGATGGCGTTTGCGGCCGACGAGCAGGCCGTGCTGACCGTCGCCGTGTAACCTCCGATGCCGCAGTAGCGGGCGATCCGTTGCGTGCTGTCGGCACAGTCGTGCCCCGCCACGTCGCGCAGCCGCCCTTTCGCCTTGTCCGTGCGGAAGTCGCGGTAGAAATTCTCCGTCAGATCCATGCCGCCTACCGAGGTGCCCGAAACGAGTGCTACGCGCGCCCCGGCGGGGATCGCCGCATCCGCTACGGCCTGTGCGGCCGCCGCCATGCCCAGCAGGGCGGTGCGGGAGGGGTGCTCGCGCTCCGGGATGCCGAGCAGCTCCCCGAGCGCCGCGTTGTCCCGCTTCACCTCGCCCACGGGCACGTCGACAGCCGAACCGAGAAGCGTCGGCTTCCCGATTCCGCTGCGTCCGGTGCGCAGGTTCCCGAGCGTCTCCCCGGCTCCGATGCCGATGGCCGAGACGATCCCTATGCCGCAGACGGCTATGCTCATTGCGGGCGGTTCTTGCGGATAAAGTCGGCCAGCGTGGCTACCGAATAGAATATCGGTTTGGCTTCGGCCGGGTTCGCCAGCCGTATGCCGTAGTGTTTTTCGAGCAGGAGGGTGATTTCCAGTGCGTCGATCGAGTCGAGTCCCAGCCCGTCGCCGAACAGCGGCGCGTCGGTCGCTATCTCGTCGGCGGTGATCTCCTCGAGGTTCAGCGCTTCGATAATTTGTTGTTTGAGTTGCAGTTCCAGATCTTCCATCGTATCTTGTCCCGTTTTTTCGGTTAATGTCAGTTCGCAGTCGTAGCTGCCGCCGTCGAATTCGCACCAGCCCCACAGGACGGCGTCCATGCGCCCTTCGGCGATCAGCGAAGCGGCATATTCCCGGATAAAGTTACTGCTTTTGTCCGGGAACGCAAAAAAAGTGCTCTCTCCCTTCAGCCCGTGCTTGATCGCCACCTGCCCCAGCATGATGTTGGGCAGCGTGTAGACGAACACCGCCGGTGAAGCCCCGCACCCGTCCCCGGCGTCGATAATCGCCTGGTGGCGCCGGTCGCTGTCGAGCGAGGCGCTGCGGTTGGCCATCACCACGCCGATGCGCTCCGCCGGGCAATCGGGCCTGTGTCCGGAGAGCAGTTCGCACGAGGCGACGTAGGCCAGCTTGCACAGGTCGTCCATCTTCGAGAATTTCATGTTCGGGTCTGCGAGCGCCCGGTATCTTTCGCGGATAAAGGCGTCGAACGGCAGCGAAGGGTGTTGCGCAATGACGACGTGTGCCGTATCGTGACAGCGGATTCCGCTGCCGTGTCGTCCTGTGCCGGTTTCCGCATGGCCGCCGGCCTTTTCTCCGGTGTCTGGGTTCCCGTGCCCGACCGCATTTTTGCCGTGCCCCCGGTCATTCGCGCTCATAGCCGTTCCGCTTCGGGTACAGGCAGCCTCCAGGCAGTCGTTCCCGCCTTGCACACCTGTGTTTGGCCCACACCCTTGTCCCTCCGCCGTTTCATTTCCGGGCGCGGCGTTGGGGCCCGCTGCGCGGCGGAATACGACCGCGGCGTTGCAGCCCCCGAATCCCGAGGCGGTTTTCAGCGCCGTGTCCGTCCGTATTTCGCGGTGCGCGGCGCTCACGTCGGGCGGGTAGGGTACCCCGCACTCCGCGTAGCCCTTCACCCCGAAGCAGGTGCCCTCGCACAGCTCCCGTACCGTGACGATGCTCTCGATCACGCCCGAAGCCCCCAGCGTATGTCCGAAATAGGGCTTCAGCGAGTTGCAGGGTACGCCGCACAATCCCGCCAGGTGAAGCGCCTTGCTCTCCATCTCGTCGTTGTAGACGGTCGCCGTGCCGTGGGTGTTTACCAGCCCGACCTCCCCGGCTCCGGTTCCCGCCTCGGCGAGTGCCGCGCGGATAGCGTACCAGAGCCCGTCGCCTGTGCGCGAAGGCGCCGATATGTGGTTGGCGTCGTTCGAAATTCCGCCTCCCACCACGCTCACGCCCGTGCCCGAGAGCCGTTGGTCGCGTGTCAGCAGGACGGCGCCGCACGCTTCGCCCAGCGTCAGCCCGTCGCGTGCCGCATCGTAGGGACGGCAAAGCGTCGGGCTCACCGACTTGAAGGCGTTGAATCCGCTGACGATGAAGTCGCACAGCAGGTCGAATCCCGCCACGAAGACATGGTCGTACCGGCCGCTGCGGATCAGCCGTGCCGCGATGACGATGGCCGAAACGCCCGAGATGCAGGCGTTCGAGACCAGCAGCGGCCGGTGCGCGGCGCCGAAATGACGTCCCACGACTTCCGCCGTTCTGTTCAGGTCGCATCGCTCCGGGGCGCTCCCCAGCGATCCGATCTCCCCTTTGGTCGTCGCCAGGACGATCAGCGTCCGCTTGTCGGCGGGTGTGACCCCCGAGCGGGCGACCACCCCGCCCAGCGTCGCCAGCACGAGCCGTTCCAGGGGCGTATATCCCGCGAGTCCCTGCTCCGCTGCCAGCGCCCCGAGCCGCTTCCGGTCGATCAGGCATACGGGTGTGGCATCGTGCCACGACGCCAGCGAGCTTTTCATGGCACGTACGGCGGCCATGTTCTCCTCCGTGCCGAAGCCCAGCGCCGATACCATATCGTCGGGCCCCCACCAGACCGTTATTTCACCTCCCATCGCTCTTTCCATTTGCGGTAGAACTCCGGCGCGAGCAGTTGCAGTTCGCCCCGGCTGTCGAGGAACACCTGTGTCGAGCTGCCTTCGGCCACCACTTCGCCGTCGGTGGCGCTGCGGATCGTGTACTCGAAACAGACCTTTGCCGCCTCGGTGGCGATATAGCGGGTTTCCACCACGGCCGTGTCATTCACTTTCAGCGGTTTCCTGTATTGCAGGTGCAACTCGACGATCGGCGCCGTGTAGCCGCTGGCATAGATGTCCATGTAACCCAGCCCTGCGAATTCGCGGCCGAACGCCTCGCGCCCGTCCTCGAAATAACGCACGTATTCGCCGTGCCACACGATCTGCATCGAATCCACTTCGCTGAACCTCACGCGCAGCGATGTCTTGTTCACGAGGCTCGCCTCGCTCTTTTTCCTGCGTACCATCACTCTTCCAGGTATATTTTCATCCGGCACTCGGCGACGGGTTTCCCGTCGCATTCCGTCCGTGCCGAAAGAAGCGTTACGTTCATCACCGTCTGCTCGACCATGTTCTGTGTGACGAGTCTGCTGCCCACCGGCGGCAGGAAGTGCACCTTCAGGTCGTTCACGGCGCCGATGTACCCCAGCTGCACCCTTCGGCCCATCGTGCGGTTCATGTAACCCGCCCTCAGGGCGGCCGACTGGGCGATGTGCTCCACGATGCCGCACTCGTCCAGCACCCCGTCCGCAACGAGCAGGTTGTCCGCCGTAACGGTCAGCCCGCTGCGTGCGCACCCCCGCTCGTCGATGCCGTAAAAGGTGTCGACCATCACGACCGGCGGGCGCTGCGGGATGTATTCCAGTATCTCCTCCCCCGTAATCAGGGTTTTCTCAGGTACTCCCATAAAGGCCCTTTTTTATTTCGTTTCAACCGCAGCGTATCCGCCAGCGCGCTCTGCGGGTCGTCGGGGAAAACCCACGCCTTGCCCGTGGCCAGCGCGGCAGGCCGCACCTGTTCCAGGTCGAAGTCCGGCGAGAGGTAGTAGGTCGGCCCCAGCAGGTCGTCGTCCCGGCCGACGACACCCTCTTTCGCGGCCAGCTCCGCCAGCCGCGTATGCGGGTAGATGCGCATGCCCGCATAGGGGAACATGACGGTGTACTCCATCCGCCGCGAGTTTTCGATCGTTTCGCGCACGTTTTCGCGCGTGTCGCCGTAGCCGCCCAGGATCAGGAAGTGGGCGTAGTAGACGCCCTCGTCCAGCGCGAGCCGGCTTGCCCGCACGACGTCGCCGAACGTGAAATGCTTGCCGTAAGCCTCCAGCGTCCGGTCGCAGAACGACTCGGTGCCGAATTCGATGTGCGTAAGCCCCGAAGCCCGGAACAGCCGCATCTGCTCTGCGTCGATGCCCCGCGGCGAGAAGTAGGCGCCCCAGCGGATATCCGTGCGGCGGCGGATCAGCGTCTCGGCCAGCCGGACGTTGTATTCCGGGCTGATGTTGAACACCGAATCGGTGAAAAACAGGTAGCTGATCCCGTAGTCGCGCTTGGCGCGGAGGATGTTTCCGGCGATCGCCTCCGGATCCATCGTCCGCACGCACCGCCCGTCGATCGAGGGGTACGAACAATAGATGCAGTCGTAGGGGCACCCCCGCTTGGTCTGTATGTTGAGCATCCCGCTCCGCTTCCAGTAATAGCCCGTTAACTCGGGCTCGAACTGCACCTCGATCGACGGCAGGTAGCTCCTGCGGCCGCTTCCGCGGCGTCCGTCGCGGGTGTAGACCGACGGGATGTCGATCTCCGTCCGGCCGCGCTCCAGCGCCCCGATCAGCTCCGCGAGCGGCCCTTCGCCTTCGCCGTGGATGCCGTAGTCGGCGCCCAGCTCCCGCATGAAGGCCTCGGGGTAGATCGAGAACCCTGCGCCGCCGATGATCAGGGGGGCGTCGCTTGCCGCGCGTATGACGTCCGCCAGCGCCCTGTACTGGGGCAGGAAACCCCGCCGGTCGAGCGAGTTGGCCCCGTCGACATTGCGCAGCGACAGCCCGATGTAACGGGGTGCCAGCATGCGGATACGCTCCGCCAGCTGCCCGTCCGTGAGCAGGTTGCAGTCCGCCATATCGACGCGTATCCCGCTTATCGTGCGCTCCAGATAGGTTTTCAGGTACGAAAGTCCGAGCGGATAAACGGGGTAGGGCGAGGTGTGCCGGTTGGCCGATACGAGTAATATGCTGCATGCGCTCACGACCAGAATCGATAGAAGTTGAACCACTGCTGCGGGTAGCGTCTCACCACGGCTTCGAGCGAGCGTACGTAGCTGCCCAGCACGGCGTCGCGGGTCATGGGCTGCCCGTCCGGGATGTCGAAGATGAACCGGTAGCGCCTGCCGCGCTCGCGCATGGCATAGTAGAAGACCACCGGGACGCGGAATTTCCCGGCGACGGCGAACGGCCCCGCCGGGAACGGCGCTTCGTGCCCCATGAAAGGTAGCGTCACCGTCGGGCTGCCCTCGACGAAGCGGTCGCCCTGGAAGCAGACGTACTCCTTGCGGTCGAGCACCTCCTTGATGCGGAGGATCGACTCGATGCCGCCCTCGTTCACCGCGATCACCTTGTAGCCCTCCTGCCCGCAATGTTTCTCCATGACGCTTTTGATCTGCCGGTATTCGGCGTCGTACATCACCAGGTGCATCTTGCGGGCGTAGTCCCCGAAGAACCCGGCCCCCGTGCCCCAGCATCCGACGTGTGCGCCGATGATCACCGCCCCGCGCCCGCCGTCGAGCACGCGCAGGAAAGCGTCGTAGTTTTCGAATTCGAATTTGTATTTTCGCTCCATGCCGCTGCCGATAGCCACCCGGTCGATGATCGTCTGCCCGAGCGCATAGTAGTGGGCGTAGAGCTTCACCGCCGAGTGCAGCCTGCCGTATCCCAGGATGCGGCGGTTATAGAACCATACGGCCCGCGTGGCGCGGGGTGCGAAGGGGATGAAATAGACGACTACCAGCGAGAGGAAGGCATACGCGCTGCGTATTCCGGCCACCTTCATCAGCAGGATGAAGAAATTGTACCCGAAACCGCCGCCGCGCGAGCGTCCGCTCCACTGTTTGCCGTTATTTCCCATTCGTCCGGCTGATAATCAGGTCGTAGAAGTCCCGGAAGGTCTTCAGCTCCTTGAAATCGGGGCCCGTGAGCGTTACGCCGAAGTTCTTGTCGACGATCACCACGACGTCCACCAGGTCGAGGCTGTCCAGGTCGAGCGTCTCCAGCAGCGGGGCTTCGGGCGTGATGGTCGTCCGGTCGACTTCGAATTCATCGGCCAGTACGGTATCGATCTTTTCTATGAGTTCCTGTTCTGTCATTTTTAGGAAAGGGTTTATTTGTATTTCTTAACGATCAGGGTCGAGTTGGTGCCGCCGAAGCCGAACGAGTTCGAGAGGAAGCAGTCGAACTCCGTGTCCACCCTGCGGACGGGGATGTTGAGCTTCGAGGTGGCCTCGTCGCCCTCGGTGAAGTTGATGTTCGGGGCGATGAACCCGTGCCGCATCATCAGCATCGAGTAGACCACTTCGCTCGCCCCGGCCATCCACATTTCGTGGCCGGTCATCGACTTGGTCGACGCCACGTAGGGGTTGCACCCGGCGAATACCCCGGCTATCGCCTCCGCCTCGTTGTAGTCGCCCAGCGGCGTCGAGGTGGCGTGCGCATTGACGTAGGGGATCTCTTCGGGCCGCATTCGGGCGTCCTCCAGACACCGCAGCAGCGAACGGCGCGGGCCGTCGACGTTCGGCACGGAGATATGCTCGCCGTTCGACGAGAACCCGTACCCGACCACTTCGCCCAGGATTTCGGCGCCCCGTGCGACGGCCGATTCATGGCTTTCGAGGATCACCGTCGCCGCGCCTCCGCTCGGCACCAGCCCGTCGCGGTCTTTGTCGAAGGGGCGCGATGCCGCCGCGGGATCCGATTCGCGGGCCGAGAATGCCCCCAGCCCGTCGAAGCTGCCCACCGAGTAGAGGTTTACCTCCTGTGCGCCGCCGCAGACCACGCGCTCCTGCAACCCCTGCCTGATCATCAGGTAACCCATGCCGATGGCGTGCGACCCGCTGGCGCAGGCCGCCGAGAGCGTGAGGTTGATGCCCCGCAGGTTGAAGATCACCGAGAGGTTCATCGTCACGGTCGAGTTCATCGACTGGAAAATATTGCCCGAGCCGACCATCGCCGTGTTCCGCCTGGCGCGGATGATGTCGATCCCCTCGATCACCGGCGCCGCACTGCTGTCGTTGCCGTAGATGATTCCCACCTCGTTCGCCGCCAGGTAGGCCTCGTCCATTCCGGCGTTGCGCATCGCCTCGGCGGTGGCCATGTAGGCATATTCGCCCTGCTGGGGCAGACACAGCCGCTTGCGGCGGTCGAGCACCCCTTTCAGGTTCGGTTGTTCCACGATCCCCGTCAGCGACGAGATGTATCCCAGCTCCCTGCGCGCCGGGTCGAGCCCGATGCCCGAGCGTCCTTCGCGGAGCGACTGCGTGACTTCTTCCGTATTTTTTCCGATGCAGGCCCAGATGCCCATTCCGGTGATAACTACTCTCTTCTCCATGGTCTCAGGTATATAATCCCCCGTTGATCGAAATGACCTCCCCCGTGATGTAGGAGGCTTGTTCCGAGATGAGGAACATCGCCAGGTCGGCGACTTCGGCCGGTTCGCAGAAGCGCCCGGCGGGTATCTGTTTGCGGAGCTCCGCCTCGTCGATGTCGGCGGTCATGTCCGTGCGCACGAATCCCGGGGCGATGGCATTCACCGTCACCCCCTTTTTGGCCACCTCCTGCGCCAGCGCCTTCGTCGCGGCGATCACGCCGCCCTTGGCCGCGGCGTAATTGGCCTGCCCGGGCAGCCCCTTGATGCCCGAGAGCGAGACGATGTTGACGATGCGCCCGAACCGGTTCACGAGCATCCCCTTGAGCAGCGGCCGCGTGACGTTGTAGAACCCGTCGAGGCTGGTGCCGATCACCGAGTGCCACTGCTGCGGTTCCATCCACATCATCAGCACGTCGTCGCGGATGCCCGCGTTGTTCACCACCACCTCGATGCAGGCGCCTTCGTGCGCTTTCTGCCATGCGGCGATGGCCGCCGTGCTCTCTTCGCCCGAGGCCACGTCGAATTGCAGTGCCTCGCCGTCGCCGCCTGCGGCGCGGATGCCCGACAGGGTCTTTTCGGCCTCGGCGGCGTTCGACTTGTAGTTGACGAGCACGTGGTAGCCGCACCCGCCCAGTTTGAGGCAGATTTCGCGGCCTATGCCCCGGCTGCCGCCGGTCACGAGTGCGTATTTATTCGTTTTTGCCATTTTCTGCGGTTATAGCTTGCTGCAACTCCTCGCCCAGCGAGCGGCGAAAGCGCCGGAAAGACAGCACAATGTCGCGGTCAGGGTGGTCAGGAGCTTTTTCATAGGGAAGCGGAATTGTTTTTCAGGAAATTTTCGATGGCGGCGATCTCCCTGTGCTTGGGCGTGTCGTCGGCAAAGCGCGGCACGATGCCCCGGATGTCGGCATACAACTGCCGCGTGGCGTCGGAGAGCTCCCCGGCGCATTGCAGGTAGTCGGCGGCCTGCACCAGCGCCAGCATCTCGATCGCGGCGACCTGGTAGCCGTTCTCCACGACCTGCCGCGTGAGCATCGCCGCGTTGGTTCCCATGCTCACGATGTCCTGGTTGTCGTTGTTGTTGGGGATCGAGTGGACGTACATCGGGTTGGAGAGCGTTTGCGACTCGGCCGTGGTCGAGGTCGCCGTGAACTGCGCTGCCTGCAACCCGTAGTTGAGCCCCAATTTGCCGAGGTTTACGAACGGCGGCAGCGTCTCGTTGATCCGGTCGTGGAAAAGGTAGTTCAGCTGCCGTTCGGCGAGCATCGTCATCTTCGTCACGGCGATCTTGAGCTTGTCCATCTCCAGCGACACGTAGTCGCCGTGGAAATTCCCGCCGTGGTAGATCGTCCCCGCCGCGGGGTCTACCACCGGGTTGTCGTCCACCGCGTTGAACTCCTCGACGAGGATTTTCTCGGCCTGGGAGATCGTTTCGAGCACCGGCCCCAGGATCTGGGGGATGCACCGCAGCGAGTAGTAGGGCTGCACCTTGTGCCTGAAGGTGGGTGCCGCGCCCGTGTCGCCGCTGTAAAGTTCCGCTTCGCGCTTGCGCAGCCGGCGGCTCGTGGCGCATATGGCGCGCATCTGCCGGGCGATCTCGATCTGCCCCGCGTGGAGTTTGTATTCGTTGAGCGCCCCGGCCATGAAGTCGTCGTACGACTCCACGATTTCGTTGAGCATCACCGATGCCTTCACCGCCCACCCCAGCAGGCGGCGCGCCTGGGCCAGGTTCACCAGTCCGATGCCCGTCATCACGGCCGTGCCGTTCGTGAGCGCCAGCCCGTCGCGGATGCGAAGCCTGAGGGGCGTTATGTCGCATGCCGCCATCGCCTCTGCTGCCGGGACGGTTTCGCCCCGGAACGAGACCTCCGCTTCGCCGATCAGCGCCAGTGCGATATGCGCCAGCTGCACCAGGTCGCCGCTTGCGCCCACGCTGCCGTGGCGCGGCACGAGCGGGTAAATTTCGTTGTTGAGGAAATCGGCCAGTATCCGCACCACGTCGGGGTGTACGCCCGACTTGGCGTTGAGGAACGTTTGCAGCCGCGCCAGCATCGCCGCCCGCACGCAGATGTCGGGCAGTGCCTCGCCCGCGCCGCAGCTGTGCGAACGGATGATGTTGTACTGGAGGCTGTTCAGGTCGGCCTCTCCGATCCGGTACTGCGCCATGGGGCCGAACCCCGTGTTGATGCCGTAGATGACCTTTCCCTGCTCGAATTTCTCCAGGAAACGGTAACACGCCTCCACTTCGCGCAGGGCTTCGTCGTCGATCTGTATTGCGGCCTTGTTGAAAATCCGGTCGTTTATGGTATTTAGGTTCGAACGTAGCATTTTTTGAGCCGGTTTATGGCTCCAAAATTACAAAAACTATCTCAATAAATATTTATAAGTTTGTTTTTTTGTTTATATCGTCGGGCGATGCGGTCTGGCGCCTAAGGCTGCGGGCGGCATCCGTGCCCCGGAAAAACAGCGGAGGGCACCCGATGGTGCCCTCCGCCGCCAAGGCATATCCTGCGTGTTATTTCACGCCGAACTTGTAGATGCAGACCTGCGTATAGGTCTCCCCGGGGCGCAGTACCGTCGAGGGGAAATTGTCGTGGTTGGGGCTGTCGGGGAACTTCTGTGTTTCGAGCGCCAGCGACTCGCGGTAGCGCTGCGGCTTGCCGTATTTGCCGATGCTCGTGCCGTCGAAGAAGTTGCCGCTGTAAACCTGCAGTCCGGGCTGGTCGCTCAGCACCTCGATGGTACGTCCCGAGGCGGGTTCCCAGACCGTGGCGGCCTGCTCGATGCCGCTTTCGGTCTTGCGGTCGATCACCCAGTTGTGGTCGTAGCCGCCGCCGTTGCGCAGCTGCTGGTTGTCGGCTCCGATGCGCTCGCCGATGGCGTGCGGCTCACGGAAGTCGAACGGCGTACCCTCTACCGGGGCAATCTGGCCCGTGGGGATCAGCACCGAGTCCACCGGGGTGGTGTGGCTGGCGTTGATCGTCATCACGTTGTCGAGCACCGTGCCGTTGCCTTCGCCCTTGAGGTTGAAGAACGGGTGGTTCGACATGTTCACCACGGTCGGTTTGTCGGTAGTGGCCTTGTAGTCGATGCGGAACTCGTTGTCGGGCGTGAGCGAGTAGGTCATCTCGATATCCAGGTTGCCCGGGAACCCGTCCTGTCCGTCGGGATGGAGGTAATGCAGCACGAGTTTGTCGTCCGAGGCCGATACCACGTCCCATACCACGCGGTCTACGCCCAGGAGCCCGCCGTGCAGCGTCTGCCCGTTATTGTTCACCGGCAGGGTGTATTCCGCGCCGTCGAGCGTGAAGTGCCCCTTTGCGATGCGGTTGGCGTAGGGGCCTACCACGGCGCCGAGGAACCGTTCGCCCGTGTTGTCTATGTAGCGGCCGATGTTTTCGTAGCCCAGTACGATGTCCTCGTAGCGGCCTTCGCGGTCGGGTGTCCAGAGCGATACGACGCGGGCGCCGTAATTGGTGACCTGCATGGTGATGTCGCCTGCATGGAGCGTGTAGAGTGCGACGGGTTTGCCGTCGACGGTGGTCTGGAATGCCTCTTCGGGCAGCAGCGGGAGTTCCGTTTTCTGCACGCCGCACGCAGCCAGCAGCGACATGCCGAGTAGGATAAGCGATTTTTTCATCGGTTTCGTTTTTTTTAAGTTTTTTCAGCACGTAAAGATAAACGATTCCGGCGAAAAACGTGCGCTGCGGCCCGGTTTTTTGCCGGAGCCCGTACGGTTTCGGCACGCTTTCGGACATTTACGGCGTATATTGGAGGGATTTTGCTATTTTTGTCCGGGACATCAGCCCGCTCCATGAAACAGAAGCAGATATTTACGTTCCGCGACGCGGAGAAACAGGTCGCCCCCGCGGCCTTTTCGATCATGCTCAAACCGGCGGGCTCGGCCTGCAACCTCGACTGCCACTACTGCTACTATCTCGACAAGGCGGTGCAGTACGGCGGCCGCCAGGCCGTGATGGACGACCAGCTGCTGGAGCTCTGCATAAAACAGTACATCCGGGCCAATGAGGTCGACACCGTGCAGTTCTGCTGGCACGGCGGCGAGCCGTTGCTGCTGGGGCTGGATTTCTACCGCCGGGCGATGGAGCTGCAGCGCAGGTACGCCGACGGCAAACGGATCGAGAACACGTTGCAGACCAACGGTACGCTGGTCGACGAGGCGTGGTGCGACCTCTTCGCCGCCAACAATTTCCTGGTCGGCCTCTCGCTCGACGGGCCCGGGGATATCCATGACGCCTTCCGCCTGACCAGGGGCGGCAAACCGACCTTCGAGCGCGTGATGCGGACGGTCGGGATGTTCGGGCGCAGCGGCGTGGAATTCAATACGCTGAGCGTCGTGAACCGGTGCTGCGAGGGGCGCGGCGGGGAGATCTACCGCTTCTTCCGCGACGAGGTGCACAGCCGCTTCATGCAGTTCCTGCCCGCCGTCGAACACGTCGTCGGCAAACCGGGACACCACCGTCCGCTGATCGTCCCGCCCGGACATGAAGGAGCGCGGCTGGCCGGCTGGTCGGTCTCGGCCGAAGGCTACGGGCGTTTCCTGTGCGATGTGTTCGATGAGTGGGTCGTAAGCGACGTGGGGCGCTGTTTCGTGCAGTTGTTCGACGCCTCGCTGGCGCAGTGGTGCGGTGTGCGGCCGGGCGTCTGCTCGATGGGTGAGACGTGCGGCGACGCGCTGGTCGTCGAGCACAACGGCGACGTCTACCCGTGCGACCATTTCGTCTACCCCGGGTACAGGCTGGGCAATATCCGTGAGACGCCCCTTGCCGAGCTCTACCGCTCGCAGAAACGCCGCGAATTCGGGCTGGACAAACGCAACACGCTGCCCGCCGAATGTCTGCGGTGCAACTACTATTTCGCCTGCCGGGGCGAATGTCCCAAGCACCGTTTCGCCCGCGGGGCCGACGGCAGCCCCAAGAATTCACTCTGCGAGGGGCTGAAACGTTATTTCCGCCACGTCGAACCCTATATGGAATACATGCGCGACCTGCTCGCGCGGCAACAGTCCCCGGCCTGGGTCATGCCTTTCGCCCGCAGGCGCATGGGGCTGATGTAGCCGTCCGTTGCCGATCCGGCGCCCCGGCATACACCTGTCCGGCCTTCCCCGCCTTCCCGGTTCTGCTCCTCCCGGCTTTGTGCCTCTCCCGGCTTCCCGTTTTGGCTCCCGGCGCGTTGGCTTGGCTTACCCGGTTCTTCGGTTCGGCCGTCCCAGCTTTCCCGGTTTAACTTTCCCCGGCCTCCCCGGCTGCTCCCGGGTTTCCTGCCGGCGTTTTCTTTCGTTTTTTGCGGAATACCCACAGCAGCGGCAGCCCGGCCGCGAGGGTCAGCCATGTCACTACGCCCAGCGCGTCTGTCACCCCCTCGACATAGGTTTGGGAGGCCGATACCGTTTCGTGCGCCGCATGGAAAGCCGTCCGGGCCGAGTAAACGGCTGTCAGGATGGCGATGCCGACGCTTCCAGCCAACTGTTTGATGCTGTTCGAGATACCCGCCGCAGCGGCCATGTCGTGCTGCGTGAGGTTCCGCAGCGAAAAGAAGTTCAGCGGGGCGAACGTGAGCCCCATGCCCAGCCCGCGGATGTAGAGCACGAAGAGGATGTGCCGGTGGGTGGTGTGGAGCGTGAAACGGCTGGCCAGCCAAAAGCTCGTCGCCAGCAGCAGGATGCCCGCCGCCGCGAGCAGCAGGGGTTTGACATAGCGCGTGAGGTAACCCGATACGGCCGACAGCACTCCTTGTATGAGCCCCACGGGCAGGAATACGCTCCCGGCCGTCAGCGCCGTGTAGCCCAGCCCGCGCTGCATGTAGAGCGGCAGCAGGTAGGTGCCGCCCAGCATGCCGATCGAGAAGAGCGTCAGCACGGCCATCGAAACCCCGAAGTTGCGCTCCCCGAGCAGGCGCAGCTGCAGCAGCGGCGCCGGGCTGCGCAGCTCCGTGCGGACGAAGTAGGCGAGCGCCACGGCCGCCACGGCGAAACAGCCGATCACCGTGGGCGAGGCCCAGCCGTCGTGGTTGGTCGGCGAGTTGCCCCGCGCCAGCGCATAGATCGCCAGCGGCATGAAGAGCGCGATGGCCACGAATCCCCGCCAGTCGAACGGGTGCCGCGCCGGGCTTTTCCATTCTTTCTGGATAAAGGCCGAGAGCAGGATGGCGAACACTCCCACGGGGACGTTCACGTCGAAGATTCTGTGCCAGCTGTATGCGTCGACCAGGTAGCCGCCCAGCAGGGGGCCGAACGAGATCGACGCGGCGGCGGCCATTGCCCACAGGCCGAGCGCCAGGCCGAGCTGCTCGGGGCGGAATTCGCGGGTCACGATCGCCAGTCCCAGTGACTGGATGATGCCGCTGCCGACGCCTTGCAGGGCGCGTGCCCCGATCAGAAACAGGTCGCCCGGGGCTTTGCCGCAGAGCCACGACCCGAGCGTGAAGAGCGCCAGCCCCAGAATATAGATGCGTTTGTTCCCGAAGCGGTCGGCGAACCAACCCGCCGAGGGGAGCATGACGGTCATGGTGATCATGTAGGCGGTGATGACCCATTCGGCCGTCGAGATGCCGATGCCGAAAGCCGACATGATGGCCGGCAGCCCGACGTTGACTACCGTCACGTCCAGCACGGCCATGAACGTCCCGAGCATGATCATGCCCAGGATCCACCATTTGTAAGCGTTGCTTTGCCGGATATGTTCGCCGAGGGTCGCCATCGGCGGGCGATACGTCAAAAAAAATGCCATGCTGCCGATGCCTGCCGCATGGAATGCCCGTCCTTCTGCGTTTTTCTTTCCCGGGCTTCTCTGCTTCCCCGGGTACTGCTCCCGCTCCCGCCGTCCGTCCCGTTGCGGTAGCGGCCCGAAAAAGGGGATGCCGCTTTTTGGCGGCATCCCCGTACGTGCAGGCCCTGTAAGCCGGGTTCTGTTCCCGGGGCGAACCCCGGGCCCCTGTCATTTATCTAGGGCGGCAGTCTCCTGCCGTCTCAAGCAACCTACCCCCCGGCATCGGGCGAGCAACCCTTAATTGCCGGTATACACGGTCTTGCAACCCGCGAGACGTACTGCCGGGCGGCATCGCTGCCCCCGCGGTGGGCTCTTACCCCGCCTTTTCACCCTTACCCGCCGGGATTACGAAAATCCCCTGCGGGCGGTCGTTCTCTGTTACGCTCCTATACCCTCACGGATATCAAGTCGTTAGCTTGCGCGGTGCTCTGTGTTGCCCGGACTTTCCTCTCCCGGCCTCGGCCGGCAGCGACAGGGCGGGCCTGCCCCGCAAAGGTAATAAAATTCGGCGGATTCCCGCTCCGCGGTTGCGATTTCCGGACATAAGCCGGGAATATCCCGGCTTGCCGCCATGGTATTCGCGTCCATGCCGTGCCCGGGCTCCCGGCCTGTGCCGTGACGCATTCCCGCCGGGCGGCAGGGTGCTCCCCGAGGCGGCGGCAATACGCCGCCGTCCCCGGCTTCCGCCTTTTCCCTGTCGCCGGATACGGCGCTGCCTGCGCCGTATCCCCCGTTCCCTTTCGGCATACTCCGTCCGGACACACCGTATGCCCCGTACGGAATCTTTTTTGCAAATATTGGATAAAGTTGTATTTTTGCTTTGTCCCTCCGCCGTTCTTCGGGGCGGCGGGCCCGAAGAATATACCGGCCGATGGCAGATAACGCGCATACGATCGACATACACGACAACCGCACGGTTGTCGGATTGCTCCGTGCGGGGGATGAAAAATGTTTCGATGCGCTTTTCCGCCGCTATTACAAACCGCTCTGCACCTATGCCACGCGCTTCGTGCCGCCGGTACGCGCCGAGGAACTCGTCCAGGACACCCTGATGTGGGTGTGGGAAAACCGCACCTCGCTGATCCCCGAGATGCCGCTCAAATCGCTGCTGTTCACCATCGTAAAGAACAAGTCGCTAAACAGCGCCTTGCGCGACACGCTCAAGAACCGCATCATCCGCCAGCTGGCCGAACGCTACGAAGAGACGTTCGACGACCCCGATTTCTACCTCGAGGGCGAACTGGTGCAGCGGCTGACCGAAGCTCTGCGCAAAATGCCTCCTGAATTCCGGCAGACCTTCCGTATGCACCGCCTGGAAGGTATGACCCACAAAGAAATAGCCGTCCGCCTCAACGTCTCCCCGCAGACGGTCAATTACCGTATCGGGCAGACGGTTCGCCTGCTGCGCGAAGAGCTCAGCGATTACTGGCCGCTGCTCGTGCTGTTGCTGTGGCCTGACCTCTCCTGATAAGGAAATCTGAATTTTTTTTCGCCGTTCCGTTAGCATCCTTTGCTGACGGATTGTATTACTTTATAGACAAGCAAACAGCATGGCAAATTTCGAAATCGACGAAGAGGTATTGGTAGCCTTCCTCAAGGGCGAGCTGGACGCAGCGCAGGCGGCGGCCGTAGAGGCGTGGTACGACCGCTCGGCCGCAAACCGCAGGATGCTCGGCCAGGTCTATTATATATTATATGTCAGCGACCGTATCAACGACGCGGCCGGTATCGACGTCGAGCGTTCGCTCCGGCAGTTCAAGCGCCGCATGCACGCCGGACGCCGTATCTCCCTGCGCCGGAGCGCGGTGCGTATAGCCGCTGCGGCCGTGATCGCCGCGGTGCTCCTGGCCGGCGGGCTCACGACCGTGTTGCTTTCCAAGCGCCTGGCGCAGCCCGTGACCGTCGTCACCCAGCTGGGCGAGCGGTCGCAGGTGGTGCTGCCCGACGGGACGAAGGTGTGGCTCAATTCGTCGAGCAGCGTGGAGTACGTCGCCCCCTTCTTTTCGCGCCAGCGCCGCGTGAAGATGGAGGGTGAAGCCTATTTCGAGGTCGAGCACGACCGCCGGGCGCCGTTCGTCGTGTCGACCAACGGCCTGGACATCGAAGTCCTCGGCACGCGTTTCAACATCCGCAACGACGACAACGAGCATCGTGTCACCACCGTCCTGCTCGAAGGCGCCGTCAAGGCCTATGCTTCGGGACGCGAGCAGGCCTCGGTGCGCCTGCACCCCGCGCAGCAGCTGGTTTTCGACACCCGGACGCACGCCATGCGCCTGACCGACTGCCCCTCGGCCGAACGCTCGATCAACTGGATCGACGGCCGCTTCTGCTTCGAGCACGATACCTTCGGGGAGATCGTCGCCGAGCTCAAGCGCTACTACAACGTCGACATCCGCTTCATGGACAACCGGCTCCGCGACATGCGCTTCTCGGGCAATTTCCGCGTCGAGGACGGCATCTACCACATCATGTCCGTATTGCAACTGACCTATAAATTCAATTACAGGATCGCCGGCAACGACATCGAACTCTACGCAAACCCTGAACGATAACCGAATACGAACTTAAAAACCTTCGATCCGCCTATGGAAAATTAACGTCTCTTTTTTCTCGGATGCCGCACTTTTCGGCGGCCTGTTTCGACACCTAACCATTACACTAACCTAAAATCTGATCCATGAAAAAAACTAACCTTGCGACAGGCAGGGGAGGACGTGTTGTCGCTACATGTTTCCGTTGTCTGTTCGTTATCCCGATGCTGCTCCTGGGATGCTTCGGCGCCACCTCTGCCGCAGCACAGACGCAGCAAGCCCTCTCGCGTGTGAGCCTCGATGCCCCGGACGCGACGGTCATCACGGTTTTCCAGGCTATCCAGCAGCAGACGGGCTGTTCGTTCGTCTACAATACGTCGGACATCGACACCGACCGCAAAGTGAGCCTTTCGGTGCACGACGAACCGCTGCAGGCCGTGTTGGACAAGCTCTTCGCGGGCTCCGACATCGCTTATACCCTTCGGGACAAACACATCGTGCTCTCGAAGAAAGCTAAAAATTCCCCCCCCCACAGCGCTCAGGGCGGCGTTACCGGAGTCATAAAGGACGATAAGGGCATGCCCCTGGTCGGCGCCACCGTGCTTATCAAAGGTACGACAACCGGTGCTGCCGCCGACATCGACGGCAATTTCTCGCTTCCGCAGGCCAAACCGGGGGACACGCTCGAAATTTCGCTCATCGGCTATACCAAACAGGAGCTTCCCGTCTCGGGATCCGCCCCGTTGTCGGTGGTCATGCACGAGGACAACGAAGTGCTCGACGCCGTGGTGGTTACCGCCCTCGGCATCAAAAGGTCGGAGAAAGCGCTGACCTACAACGTGCAGGAGGTCGCGGGCGACATCGTCAACACGGTCAAGGACGCCAACTTCATGAACTCGCTTTCGGGCAAGGTCGCCGGCCTTCAGATCAACGCCAGCGCCTCGGGCGTGGGCGGTTCCACGCGCGTGGTGATGCGCGGCGTGAAGTCCATCAGCGGCAACAACAACGCCCTCTATGTGATCGACGGTATCCCGATGCCCGACCTGCGTTCGTCGCAGACCGAGGGCACCTACGAAACGCCCGACGGCGGCGATTTCGAGGGTATCTCGAACCTCAACCCCGAGGACATCGAATCCATGACGGTGCTTTCGGGCGCCACGGCGGCCGCGCTCTACGGTTCGCAGGGTGCCAACGGCGTGATCGTCATCACGACCAAAAAGGGCGAGGAGGGGCGTGTGCGCGTGAACTACGCCAACAACACCACCTTTTCGTCGCCGTTCGTCATGCCGCAGTTCCAGAACACCTACGGCACCGAAGCTACGGCACCGTCCATGAGCTGGGGTACGAAGCTCTCGACCCCGACCTCGTACGACCCCTCGGATTTCTTCCAGACCGGCTTCGAGGAGACCAATGCGATCTCGGTTTCGGGTGGTACGCGCGTGAACCAGTCCTATTTCTCGGCCGCTTCGCTCAATTCGCGCGGCATCATCCCCAACAACGTCTACAACCGGTACAACTTTACCTTCCGCAATACCACGCAGCTCATCAAGGACAAGCTGACGCTCGACCTGGGCGCTTCCTACATGCGCCAGTACAAGCGTAACCCGCTCGTGCAGGGCCTCTACCACAACCCGCTGATTCCCATTTACCTTTTCCCGCGCGGCGACGACATCTCCAAGTACGAGGTTTACGAGCGTTACGACGCCACGGCGGGCTATATGAAGCAGTTCTGGCCCCTGGAGTTCATCACCGGCGTCGAGAACCCCTGGTGGATTACCAACCGCGAGCTGTTCGAGAATACGGCGCACCGCTATACGTTCAACGCCACGCTCAAGTGGGACATTGCCGACTGGATCACCCTCACGGGGCGCGTGCGCACCGATAACATGGTGATGAACTATACGCGCAAGATCTATGCCTCGTCCGACAAGCTGTTCGCTTCCGAATACGGCAACTACCAGAACAACAAGATCCACCACAACAACCTCTACGCCGACGCCCTGCTGTCGATCAACAAGAGTTTCTTCGACGACAAGTTCTCCCTGTCGTTCAACCTGGGTGCGAGCATCCTCGATGACAAGAACGACGGCGAAGGCTTCGAGGGCCACCTGGCCACCCTCGCCAACAAGTTCTCGGTCTACAACGTGGATATGAGCCATTCGCAGACCAAACCCTACGCCGACCGCTACCACGACCAGACGCAGGCCGTCTACGCCACCGCCCAGCTGGGATATAACGGCATGGTCTACCTCGACGTGACGGCGCGCAACGAGTGGGCGTCGCAGCTGGCCTTCACGCCCCATATGAACATATTCTACCCGTCGGTGGGCCTTTCGGCCGTCATCTCGTCGATGGCCGACCTTTCCAAAGCCGGCATTTCGTTCCTCAAGGTGCGTGCCTCCTATGCCGAGGTGGGTAACGCCCCGCAGCGGTTTATTACCGGTGTCAATACGCCCTTGCAGACGGGCGGTATCGTTTCGTCGGACTCCTATGCCCCGGCTGTCAACCTTACGCCCGAGCGCACCAAGTCGTTCGAAGTGGGCCTGAACGCCAAGTTCCTCGGCAACAAGATCTGGACGGACGTGACCTATTACAATACCAACACCTACAACCAGCTTTTTAGCTACGATGCACCGCCCAGCACCGGCTACAAACGGGCATATATCAATGCCGGCAAGGTCAACAACTGGGGTATCGAAGCGGTCGTGGGTTACAAGAACAAGTGGCGCGACTTCTCGTGGTCGACCAATGTCAACTTCTCGATGAACCGCAACGAGGTGAAGGAGCTGGTTCCCGAAGGCACGCGCGACGTGGCCGGTAACCTGGTGACTGTCGACGAGGTGAACATGGACTACGGCGGCTACCGCATGAAGGTCAAAAAAGGCGGTTCGATCGGCGACTTCTACGTGACGGGGCTCAAGACCGACGACCAGGGACGCATCTATGTCGACCCCAATACCAATACCGTCACCACCGATCCCAATACGTGGCTTTACGGCGGCAATACCGAAGCCCGCTTCCGCCTGGGGTGGAACAACCGGTTCTCCTACAAGGGCGTGAACCTCGGCGTGCTGTTCGATGCCCGCATCGGCGGCCAGGGCGTTTCGGCGACGCAGGCCCTGATGGATCGCTGGGGTGCCTCGCAGGATTCGGCCGATGCCCGGGAAAACGGCGGTGTCTGGATCTCCGAGGATCAGAAAGTCCCCGATGCCAGGGTCTTCTACGCCAACAACGGCAACGGGCTTTCGATGCTTTCACACTACGTTTACAGCATGACCAACGTCCGCCTGCGTGAACTTACTCTGGGCTACGACCTTCCTTCCAGGTGGTTCAACGACAAGATCGGCATGACCGTGTCGCTCGTCGGCCGCAACCTGTGGATGCTCTACAACAAGGCGCCGTTCGATCCCGAGATCACCGCGTCCACGGGTACCTATTACCAGGGGCTCGACTATTTCATGCAGCCCAGCGCCCGTACCATCGGTTTCAGCGTAAGACTCCAATTCTAAAATTTCAGACCAATGAAACGATTCAATCATACAATAGGATTTTTCGCCGCTGCGGCGCTTGCCGCCTGTACCGGGGACTTCGAATCCTTCAACACCAATCCCGATGCGGTGCAGTCGGTCGACAAGAAGACCTACATCACCACCATGCAAATGGATGCCGTGATCCCGTGCAGCGACGTGGGGGCCAACGAGTTCCAGCGCGCTTGCAACCTGATGGGCGACGCCTTCGGCGGCTATCTCTCCCCGATCCAGGCCTTCAACGGCGGCAGCTATACCTGTACCTACGACCTCGACGGTACGGACTATAACAACGTGCCCTTCTCGGTGGCTTTCACCAATGTGATGCCTGCATGGCTCAACCTCAAGTACGCCTACCAGAACGGGCAGGTTACCGACGACGTCTTTGCCGTTGCCGAGGTCATCAAGGTGATGGCCCTCCAGCGTACCACCGACATCTACGGCCCGATCCCCGTTTCGAATTTCGGCCAGACCGAAAACCCCTACGAATCGCAGGAGACCGTCTACAAAAACCTTCTCACGGATCTGAATGCCGCCATCGTGGTGCTCAAGGAGTATGCGGCCAATGCCGCCGACGCCAGGCCGTTGCAGAAGGTCGACGCCGTTTACCAGGGCGACTATGCGAAATGGCTCAAGCTGGCCAACTCGGTCAAGCTCCGCATGGCCATGCGCATCCGTTTCGTCGAACCCGGGCTTGCCCGGACCTATGCCGAGGAAGCCGTCAGGGACGGGGTGATGACCGCTTCGGACGACGGGGCGTGGCTCAAGAGTTCCGGTTCGGTACAGGTATACAATCCGCTCGAAGAGGTGTGGAACGCCTATAACGATACCCGCATGGGTGCGACCATCGACGCTTATATGAACGGTTACGCCGATCCGCGCCTGCCGGCCTATTTCAAAACCTGCGAGGATGGCAAGTACCACGGTGTCCGCAGCGGTCTCAGCTCGATGCTGAAGGCGGACTATACCGGACTTTCGGTGCCCAACGTCGCCAAGGATACGCCCGTCGTGTGGTTCCTCGCTTCCGAGGCCGCTTTCCTGCGGGCCGAAGGCGCCATGCTCGGCTGGGAGATGGGCGGTGACGATGAATCGTTCTACAAGACGGGTATCGAACTGTCGTTCCTCGAACGCGGTCTTACCGCGGCCGCCGCGGCCACCTATGCCGAGAGTGCGAGCGAACCCCAGGCATTCGAGGACGCTTCGGCCGCCTCGACGAAATACAACGCTTCGAAACCTTCGTCCGTCTCCCCGAAATGGAATGCCGGCGCCGGGGATGAGGAAAAGCTCGAACGGATCATCACGCAGAAGTGGATCGCCATGTTCCCCAACGGGCAGGAAGCCTGGTCGGAATTCCGCCGCACGGGCTACCCCAAGGTGATCCCGATCGTCAACAACCTCAGCGGCGGCAAGGTCGATACCAACGTCCAGGTGCGCCGTATGACCTTCCCGCGTTCGGAGTACTCGAACAATGCCGCCGGCGTGGCGGCTGCCACCGCACTGCTCGGCGGAGCCGATACCGGCGGTACGAAACTCTGGTGGGATAAGAAATAATGAACCTAAAAACAACACGAAAGATGAAAAATTTCTTGAAATACGTCGCGGCCCTTGCGATCGTGGGTGCCTTTTTCGTCGCTTGTTCGGATTGGACGGATCCCGAGCGTGAAATTACGCAGCATCCCGACCAGCAGTCGCCCATCCTGCGCGATAATGCCTACTACCAGGCCCTGCGCGAATACAAAAAGACCAAGCACAAGATCGCTTTCGGCTGGTACGGTTCGTGGACGGCCGTCGGCGCATCCTACCAGACCCGCCTGCAGAGTGCTCCCGACTCGATGGATATCATCTCCATCTGGAGCCAGTGGCATTCGCTGACCCCCGAGCAGATCGCCGACAAGGAGTTCGTGCAGAAGATCAAGGGCACGAAGGTGACCTTCACGATCTTCTCGGACAAGATGCCCGAGCCGTTCCTCACCGAGATCGGCGGCGGCGAATATACCGACGAGGCCATCGAGGCCTACGCCAAAGCCTACTGCAAGGACTCGATGGACAAGTACAGCTACGACGGCATCGACGTCGACTACGAACCCGGCTACGGCGCTTCGGGGCCGTTCGTGGGACATGACAACGAGCTGTTCAGGAAGCTGATCCTGGCCATGAGCAAATACGTCGGCCCCAAGTCGGGGACGGGACGCCTGCTTATGATCGACGGCGTGCCCTATGCCGTGCATGCCGATGTGGCCGACTGCTTCGACTACGGCATCGTGCAGGCTTATAATTCTTACGGCTATACCGATTTGCAGGATCGCTTCGACGATGCCTATAAGAAAGGCTGGAAGCCCGAGCAGTATATCTTCGCCGAGAACTTCGAGTCCCTCTGGAAAACCGGCGGCGTGTCGCATGAATGCCGCGACGGCCAGTGGGTCAACTCGCTGCTGGGCATGGCGCGCTTCAACCCCACGCAGGGTTTCGGCGCCGGTTTCGGTGCCTATCACATGGAGTATGAGTACGCCAATTCGTCGATGCCTTACAAGTATATGCGCGAGGCGATCCAGGATGTGAACCCCGCCGGCGGCGACCTGATCGTCGGTCTGACCTCGACCGGCTTGTCCAAATACCTGTTCCTGGTCGGGGACGACGGTACCATCACGGGCGAGGTGGACGAAAAAATCCGGGTCGAGCTGGCTCGTCCTGCCCCGGCCGACGTTTCGTTCCCGCTGGCTATCGACAATTCGCTGGTCGATGCCTACAACGAAAAGCACGGCACCTCCTACGAGCCGATCGACCCCGCGCGTGTTTCACTCGGCACGCTCGGCGTGGCAGCCGGTGCGTTCTTGTCCGACGAGGTGTCCGTTACCGTAAGTTCTGCCGGGATCGAGAAGGGTTACTACCTGATCCCCATCGTCGTGGAACTTCCCGCGGAAGATATTTATACCTCGAAGGAGCCATTGGTACGCTACCTGCTGTTGACGGTGTCGGCGATGGAGATCGACGTCGATGCGACGGCGCTTACGGGCGTGAAGATCGAACCTGCCTCCGGGTGGACGATCGTCTGCTACCAGGGCACCGCTTCGAGCGGCGCCAACGGCGTCTGGAACCTCGATTCCGATGCGCAGAAGGCCTGCATGTTCGACGGCAAGCTCGACTCCAACTGCTGGTATGCCGCGAATGCGTCCTATTCGTGGGGGAACGGCGGCAACTTCATCATCACGCTGGACAAGGCCTACGACATCAACGGCTTCCGCTGGCATATCTACTACGAGGACTCCAACCCCGAATGTACCGATTTCCAGTACAGCGAGGACGGCACCAACTGGTATAGCCTCACCAATGAAATTTCGTTCGTGCCCAAACTCTCGGCCGACAACTGGAAGATATTCCAGTTCAAGAAGACCGTCAAAGCCCGCTATCTCCGGGTATACGTCGGCCGGGTAACCGATTTCACCAGTATGAACGAGGCCGAGATTTTCGCCCCTGCAAACTAAACCTAAAACAAGAGAACTATGAAACTGAAATATTTGGTCGCTCCGCTGTTGTTCGCCGCCGCTGCGGCGACGGGCTGTCAGGAGTCCGCGGAGACCTATCCTGCGATCTACATGACCGATGCGCAGAACAATCCCGACAAATCAATGACCATCGACGAACCCCCTGCCGAGACCTCGATCACCGTATCCTCCTCGGTGGTTATGGAGCACGACGTGCGGATCCAGTTGGAAGTGCGGCCCGAACTGCTGGCTGCCTATAACGACAAGTACGGCAAAAACTACCAGATTCCGCCCGAGGAAAGCTACGCCCTGAGTTCGACCGAAACGACCATCCTGGCCGGCTACAACACCTCTTCGGCGATCGACTTCACGGTGTCGTCCGTCTCGGAGTTCGCCGAGGGCGTGACCTATTGCGTCCCCGTGGGCATCAAGACCGTATCCGGCGGAATAAGCGTGCTCGAACCGAGCCGCACGCTCTTCATCGTGCTGAAGACCCCGGTGATCAGCAAGGCGATCTACCTGGGATCGAGCAACATCTACAAGGTGACTTCGTTCCAGGAGAATTCCGACCTGGCAGCCCTTCCGCAGCTCACGCTCGAAGCCCGCGTATACATGCTCGGCTTCCAGACCCGCGATCCTTATATCAGTTCCATCATGGGTATCGAGGGCATCTGCGGCGTACGTTTCGGCGACGTGAAGGTCGATCCCGACTGCATCCAGATCTGTCACGACTCCTACCAGCCCGCAGCTACCGACAAGCCGTTCGACAAGGAGAAGTGGTACCACGTCGCCGCAGTCTGGACGGGCTCTTCGTGGGACATCTATATCAACGGGCAGTATGCCACGGGCGTGGAAACGCAGGGCGAGACCATCGACCTGACGAGCGACAATTCGGGCGGTTTCTACCTGGGAGCCTCCTATGGCGGCGGCCGTACGCTGAACGGCTATGTCGCCGAGTGCCGCGTATGGACACGCGCCCTCTCGCAATCCGAGATCGCCAACAACATGAACTATGTCGACCCCACGTCCGACGGGCTGCTCGCTTACTGGCGCATGAACGCCTGGGAGCCCAACGACAGCGGTTCCGGCAATATCGTGCGCGACCTCACGGGCCATGGTTACGATGCCGTCGGCGGCAGCTCCAACCCGACGATGATGGACACCAAGTGGAATTAGTCCGCTTATAGACCGACAGGGGCCGTGCGACCCCGGCATAAGCCGGGTTGCACGGCCTTTTTTCATACTCCTGCTTCGGGCTGTCCCTGCTTCGGGCTGCAAACCCGCCCCGGATGGCGGCCTGTCGTGGCCTGTCGGCAGTCTGTCGGCGGTTTCGGTTTCCGGCTGTCCCCGTTCCCCGACGGTTTTCGGCTGCGGTTTGCCTTTGGCTGGCTGTTCTCCGGCGGCGCCCTTCCGGCTGCGGCCACGGCTCGCTCCGCCCTCCTCCGGCTTTGCCGGTTCATCCCGATTTGTTGTTGTACCCGACCTAAAGACCTTATGAAAAAAATCACGCTTATCTCTTTTTGCCTTGCCGCTTTCGCCTTTGCTTCGTGCGCCGGCGGCGGGTGCCCGGCCACGGGCATCATCCCGGCCCCGCAGCAGGTGACGTGGGGCGAAGGTGCCTTCCGTATGCCTGCCAAGCTGCTCTACACGACCGACCTCGACGGGCAGGACAAGGCCGACCTCGCGGCGTGGATGCAGCGTGCCGCGGACGGATTCTTCCCCGCCTCCTTTGCCGAGGCCTCCGACGGCGACATGCCCGCACTCGAACTGCTTCGTACGGGCGACGGCGCCCCCGAAAGCTACCGTCTCGACGTCTCCCGCACAAAGATCACGCTCACGGCCCCCGATGCCGCAGGGTTGTTCTACGGACTCCAGTCGCTCGCACAACTGGCCGGGCACCACGGCCGCCGCATTCCGGCCGTCACGATCGTGGACGCCCCGCGCTTCGGTTACCGGGGCTTCATGCTCGACGTCTCGCGCCATTTCCGCGACAAGGAGTTCGTCGAACGTCAGCTCGACCTCATGGCGCGCTACAAGCTCAACCGCTTCCACTGGCACCTGACCGACGGAGCCGGATGGCGCATCGAAATCAAAAAATACCCCGCCCTGACCGACATCGCCGCCTGGCGTCCCTATCCCGACTGGGAGGGATGGAACTTCGGCGGCAAACGCTACTGCCACCGCGACGACCCGGCGGCCGCCGGGGGCTATTACACGCAGGACGACATCCGCGAAGTGGTCGAATACGCCCGTGCCCTGCATATCGAGGTGATTCCCGAGATCGAGATGCCGGGGCACAGCGAGGAGGTGCTGGCCGTTTACCCCGAACTCTCGTGCAGCGGCAAACCCTACACGGACTCCGATTTCTGCATCGGCAACGAGCAGACGTTCGAATTCCTTGAGAGCGTGCTCTCCGAAGTGATCGGGCTCTTCCCTTCGGAATATATCCATATCGGCGGCGACGAGGCTTCGAAACAGGGGTGGCGCACCTGCCCCGAATGTGCCGCCCGGATGCGTCGGGAGGGACTGCAGGACGTCGATGAACTGCAAAGCTACCTGGTGCACCGCATCGGGACGTTCCTCGCCGCCAAGGGCCGCCGCCTGCTGGGCTGGGACGAGATTCTCCAGGGCGGGCTCGCGCCCGGCGCCACGGTCATGTCGTGGCGCGGCACCGAGGGCGGGATCGCCGCGGCCAGGGCCGGACACCGCGCCGTGATGGCTCCCTCGAACTACTGCTACCTCGATTTCTGCCAGGACGACCCCACCCGCGAGCCGGTCGCCGCCGCGGCGTTCCTCACCCTCGCGCAAGCCTACTCCTACGACCCTGCGCCCGATTCGCTGGGTGCGGATGTCGTGCCGATGATCCTCGGCGTGCAGGGCAACCTGTGGTGCGAGCACGTGCCCACAGCCGAACATGCCGAACACATGATCTGGCCGCGCCTGCTGGCGATTGCCGAAGTGGGGTGGAGCGCCCCCGAACGGAAGGACTACGACGACTTCCACGCCCGCGTGCTCGACGCCGTGGCGTGGATGCAGCAGCGCGGATACCACCCCTTCGACCAGAAAAATGCCGTCGGCCCCCGCCCCGAATCGCTCGATACCCTGCATTGCCTTTCGACCGGCAGGCAGGTGGTTTACCGTACGCCTTACAGCCCGAAATACCCGGCTGCGGGCGACGCTTCGCTGACCGACGGGCTGTGCGGCGGGTGGAACTACGGCGACCGCCGCTGGCAGGGGTGGCTCGATACGGATGTCGAACTGGTCGTCGACCTCGGGGAACGCCAGCCTGTGAAACGTATCGCGGCCTGTTTCATGCAGGGTTTCTATGCCGACATCTGGATGCCCCGTGCGGTCGAAATCTCGGTTTCGGATGATGACAGGCACTATACGCCCCTTGCGGTGGTCGAAAACGACATCCCGTTCGAATACAAGCAGGATTGCTACCGCGAGTTCGGCTGGTCGGGTCAAACCGCGGCGCGTTACGTGCGGCTGAAAGCCCTGCACAACGGCCATCCCGGCGGCTGGATTTTCACCGACGAGATTATCGTGGAGTAACCCCGCCGGGGCGGATTCCCGGGATGCTTTCTCGCGATGTGCCTGCCGCTACAATGGGAAAGGGGGGGCGCCAAGTCTTTCCGGCCTCCCGGGAACCGCGTGTCCTGAAATGCCCCGGATGGCAGCAGTGCAAATAAAAAAGGGCTGTCAACGATATGCCTGACAGCCCTTTTCCATGCCGGGTCGGTTCTTTGCTATTGATCCCGCCGTCCGTTTCCCGGTTATGTTTCCCGATTGTGTTTTCCTTGTTCGTTTATCCTTGCGCCCGTCCGTGTACCCTTGCGTTCTTGTCCCGGTTTATCTTTGCGCTCGTCCGCGTATCCTTCCGTCTTTGTTCCGGCTTATTCTTGCGCTCATCCTTGTTCCTTTGCGTCCTTGTCCTCCTTTTATCTCTGCAATCCGGCCGTCGCTGCGCGCACGCAACCCCTCCGGTTACTTCTCGCGGAAAATGTTGAGGTGCGCCAGCAGCGGGTTGCGGCGGTCGAGCAGCAGGAACTCCGCCAGCAGCAGCACGAGCGCTGCGATGAGCAGGTATTGGTACTGCTCGTTGAACTCTTCGAAACGCATCATCGACAACTCGGTCTGTTCCATTTCGTTGATGCTCTTTACGATCTCGTCGAGGCCGATCGACTGCTTGGTCGAACGCACGTAGGCGCCGCCCGTGATCCCGGCCACCTCGGAGAGCATCTTCTCGTCGAGCTTCGAGACGACCATGTCGCCCTTCTCGTCCTTGATGAACTCCCCGCCGATCTGGATCGGGGCGCCTTCGGGCGTGCCGATGCCGATGGTGTAGATGCGTATGCCCATCTCCGCGGCGCGTTTGGCCACCGCCAGGGCGTCGTCCTCGTGGTTCTCGCCGTCGGTCACCAGGATGATGACCCGGCTGTGTGTCTCTTCCGTTTCGCCCGAAAACGACAGCAGCGCCTGTGACAGCGCCTTGCCGATGGCCGTGCCCTGTACCGACACCAGCGACGGGTCGATGCGCTTGGCGAAGGCCTTCGCCATACGGTAGTCCGACGTGATGGGCAGCTGTACCTTCGGTTCTCCCGCGAAGACGATCAGCCCCACGCGGTCTTGCCTGAGCCCGTCGAAAAGTTTGTTGATGGCATATTTGGTGCGCTCGAGCCGGTTGGGTTCGAAATCCTCGGCCAGCATCGAGTTCGAGACGTCGACCACGAGCATCATCTCCACGCCCTGCGCCTTCTCCTCGCGGAGCTTCGACCCGAACTGCGGGCGTGCCACAGCCAGTATGAGCAGGACGGCGGCCGTGCAGAAAAGGATGAACTTGAGCGCGGTGCGCCCGGTCGAGACCTCGGGCATCAGCTCCTCCAGCACCCCGGGGTTCCCGAAGCGTGCGAGCCTTTTGCGGCGGCGTGCCGCCGCTGCCCAGAAGATCAGTACCAGTGCCGGTATTGCCAGCAGCAGCCAGAGATATTGCGGATTTGCGAATCTGAACATAACGAATGCCTGCCCGGCGTATTGTTTCCCGTTTGCTGTCCCTGTCCGACCCGCCGGGTTTGCATTAGGGCACCTGGGGTGCCTGTCGGACAGCGACATTCCCTCCGCAATTTTCCTTCCGGCAAAGGGAGGGCTTTGCCGGCGTCCGGGGCGTGGTGCCCGTCAGGGTATCCGTTTGAGCACCAGGTTTGCGAACAGGAACTCCGCGAACAGCAGCAGCAGCCCCGCCAGCGCCCACAGGAGGTATTGTTCGTGGTAGGTGACGTGTTCCGTAACCTCCACCTTGCTCTTTTCCAGTTGGTTGATCTGGTCGTAAATGGCTTTCAGCTTGGCTTTGTCCGTGGCGCGGAAATACTCCCCGCCCGTCATCTCGGCGATCGACCGCAGGGTCTTTTCGTCGATCTCGACCTTGGCCATCACCGTGCCGCCCGTGGGCGTGCCGTAGATGTCCACGGCGGGGTAGGGCGCCATGCCCTCGGTGCCGACGCCGATCGTGTAGACGCGGATGCCCTGCGCCTTGGCGATCTCGGCCGCCGTCAGCGGGGCGATCTCGCCGTGGTTGTTCACGCCGTCGGTCAGCAGGATGATTACCTTCGACTTGGCCTCGCTCTCGCGCAGGCGGTTGATCGCCGTCGCCAGGCCGTTGCCGATCGCCGTGCCGTCCTCGATCAGGCCGCTGCGGATGCGCGACAGCAGGGTCTGCAACGTCCCCTGGTCGGTGGTCAGGGGGCTCTGCGTGAAGGCCTCGCCTGCGAATGCCACCAGTCCGATCCGGTCGCCGTAGCGGTCGGCGATGAACGATCCGGCCACCTCCTTGGCCGCCGTGATGCGGTCGGGCCGGAAGTCGCGTGCCAGCATCGAGCCCGAGACGTCGATCGCCAGCATGATGTCGATGCCCTCGGTGTTCGTGTGCGAAAGCCGCTCCACGTCCTGCGGGCGCGCCAGTGCCACGACCAGCAGCGCGAATGCCGCCGCACGCAGCACGAACGGCAGGTGCCGCAGGTAATAACGTATGGTCTTCGGGGCGCGCACGACACCGTCGACCGACGAGATCTGTATCGCCGCCCCGCCCTGCAACGTCCGCCAGACGTAGTAGCCGGCCATCGGTACGAGTGCCGTCAGCAGCCACAGATAGTATGGTGATGCGAAATGCATAGTCCTTGTGTTTTACCAGTTTTTCGTTCCCCGGACGACGACGCCCTGTTTCTCCTTCAGCTTGTCCTGCGTGCGGTCTTCCTGGGCCTGGATGGCATCGAGCATCTGTTCCTGTTCCTGCGGGGAGATACCCGCCGGAACGGGCTGCTGCTGCCCCTCCTGGTCGCCTTCGCCCTCCTTGTCCGGCTGCGAAGGATCCTGCTGCCGGTCGCCCTGCTGCTCCTGGTCATCGCCCTTTTGGCCCTTGTCGTCCTGCTGCTGGTCGCCGTCCTGTTTGTCCTGTCCGTTGCCCTGTTGCTGCTGATCCTGGTTCTGGTCTTTGTCCTGGTTCTTGTCGTCGTCGCCGCCACCGCCGCCGTCCTCGTTGTCGTCTATCAGGCGCTTGGTGTAGGCGTAGTTGTACTTGGCCTGCTGGTCGGCAGGGTTCAGCCGCAGCGACTGTTTGTAGCTTTCGAGCGCCTCCTTGTATTTCTGCTGCTTGAACTGGGCGTTGCCCAGGTTGTAGAACGCTTCGGCGCGCTCCTCGTCCGTACGCAGCGAGTCGGCCGCGGCCCTGCGCATCGTCTGCTCGGCCTTGTCGAACCGCTCGGCCTTGTAGAGGGCGTTGCCGAGGTTGTAAGTCGCCTCGAACGACTCCGGTGCGGCCTCCAGCGCCCGCTCGTAACGTTCGATGCTCTTCTCGTAGTTGCCCTTGTTGTATTGCCGGTTGCCGCGCCGCACCTCGCTGCGTTCGGGCATGTTCTGCGCCGAAGCCCCGAGTGCGGCCAGGAGGAACACCGCTGTGTATATGAGTTTATACATCTGTCACGCATTTTAGTTTTTCACCGGCTCCTGCCCTTCGGTCTCCTCCTCCGTCTCGGCGACCTTGGTCTCCTCGACGAAATAGTAGGCTTTCAGGTAGTCGGCCTCGTTTTGCTCCGCTTCGGGCGTCGCCTTGGCGAACTTCACCAGGTCGGCGTCGCGCAGGATCGCCGTCAGATCCATCCGGGCCTTGTCGGGCAGTTCCTCCGCGCGCATCGCCTCTATGATCTCATCCGAGGTCATCTCCATGGCGCCGAAGCCCCACCGTGCCGCGATGTAGGTGCGCAGGATGTCCGTCAGTGCCGAATAATATTGCTTGTGCTTGTTGTTCTGCCACAGCTTCTGGTGGTGCAGTGCCTCCAGCGCCTTGATCGCCACGACGTGCGGCGGCTGGGGCGGTGACGGCCTGAACAGGTCGCCGAGGCGTTTGCCGCGGCTCTCCAGGTAGCGCTTCAGCGCATAGGCTGCCGCCAGCAGCAATACGAGTGCGAGCGCGCCCCATTGGGCGTAGCCGCTGACCTCCCCGAAGCGGAACGGCAGGTTCCACTGAGGCTTCACGTCGTAGATCGACTGCGACGTCGAGTCGATCTGGAAGGTCGCCACCTGCAGGTAGAGCGAGTCGCGTGCCCAGAGCGTGTCGACGATGTTCTTGTCGGCATAGAGCACCGCCGGGCGGCCGAGGTTCCACTTGCCCTCCTCGAACGCCGCCAGCGTGTAGCGCTTGCGGAGTTTGAGGTGGCGGCCGTCGCGTTCGAGCGTGTCGACCGGATGCTCCTTGTGGAGTTCGATGGGGCTCCCCGGCTTGTCCTCGAATTCGGGGAACTGCACCACCTGCACCAGGTCTTTCTCGACGTCGACCATCAGGTCGAAACGGTCGCCGATCATGACGCTGTCGGGCTGGATGTGCGCCGTGACCTGCGGCACGTCGGACTGGGCCCGTGCCGCTGCGCCCGCGAGGAGCAGCGCTATTGCAAAAAGTCGTTTCATCGCTGTTTGAACAGTTTTATCAGTTCCGCCACATAGTCGCCCTCGGTCGAGACCATCGCCGTGTCGATGCGGTTGTGCTTGAGCGTCGATTCGATCTGTGCGCTGCGCTGCCGCCATTTTTCGGCGTAATGCTCCCTCACGGCGCGCGACGACGTGTCGACCCAGACCTTACGTCCGCTTTCGGCGTCTTTTAGCTCGACGATGCCCACGTCCGGGAGCTCCGTTTCGCGCGGGTCGTAGACGCGTATGCCCACCAGGTCGTGCTTGCCGCCGGCGATCTTCAGCGCGTCGTCCAGCGCCGCCCTGTCCTTCGAGGAGTCCATGAAATCCGAGAGGATGAAGGTCGTGCAGCGTTTCTTGTTGACGTTGGTCAGGAAACGCACCGGCTCCGAGAGCTTCGTCCCCGCCGATTCGGGCCGGAATCCCACCAGCTCGCGGATGATCATCAGGATGTGGCTGCGCCCCTTCTTCGGGGGGATGAACTTCTCGACCTTGTCCGAGAAGAAGATGCAGCCCACCTTGTCGTTGTTCTGTGCGGCGGAGAAAGCCAGCACGGCGGCGATCTCGGTGATGATGTTCTTCTTCAGGCGTTCGGTCGTGCCGAACATGCGCGATGCCGAGACGTCGACCAGGAGCATCATCGTCAGCTCGCGTTCCTCCTCGTAGATCTTGATGTGGGGTTTGCGCGAGCGCGCCGTCACGTTCCAGTCTATATCGCGCACGTCGTCGCCCGCACGGTACTCCCTGACTTCGGAAAACGACATGCCCCGTCCGCGGAAAGCCGTATGGTACTTTCCGGCGAAGATCTCGTTCGAAAGACCCCGGGTCTTGATCTCGATCTTCCGGACGCGTTTCAGAATATCGTTCTCGGTCTGCTGCATCGTTAGGGTACGATTACGTTGTTGAGGATGTCGGTGATGATCTCTTCCGAGGTGATGTTTTCGGCCTCGGCCTCGTACGTCAGGCCTATGCGGTGGCGCAGCACGTCGTGGCAGACGGCGCGCACGTCCTCGGGGATGACATAGCCGCGGCGGCGGATGAAGGCGTAGGCGCGTGCGGCCTTCGCCAGCGAGATCGACGCACGGGGCGAACCTCCGTATGCGATCAGGTTCTGCAGTTTCTGCAGGTTGTATTCCGCCGGCTCGCGCGTGGCGAAGATGATGTCGATGATGTATTTCTCGATCTTCTCGTCCATGTAGACGTCCTCCACGACCTTGCGGGCCTTGATGATGTCCTCGGGCGAGATGACCTTGTTGACCTGAGGCATGCCAGCGCCCGAGAGGTTCATGCGCACGATGTCGCGCTCCTCCTGCTTCTTGGGGTAGGAGATCTTGGCCTTGAGCATGAATCGGTCGACCTGCGCCTCGGGCAGCGGGTAGGTACCCTCCTGCTCCAGGGGGTTCTGCGTGGCCAGCACCAGGAACGGCTGCGGCAGCGGGTAGGTCTGGTCGCCGATGGTCACCTGCCGCTCCTGCATGGCTTCGAGCAGTGCCGACTGCACCTTGGCCGGGGAGCGGTTGATCTCGTCCGCCAGCACGAAGTTGGCGAACACGGGGCCTTTCTTGACCACGAACTCCTCGTTCTTCTGCGAGTAGATCAGCGTACCGATCAGGTCGGCCGGCAGCAGGTCGGGGGTGAACTGTATACGCGAGAATCCGGCATCCACGGCTTTTGCCAGCGTGGTGATGGCCAGCGTCTTGGCCAGTCCGGGCACGCCTTCCAGCAGGATGTGTCCGTTCGACAGCAGCCCGATCAGCAGCGTGTCGACCAGATGGCTCTGCCCCACGATGACCTTGCCCATTTCCGTGCGGAGCGTATCGACGAATACCGATTCGCGTTCGATCCGCTCGTTGAGTTCTTTGATGTTGATGACTTCGCTCATTGTTTTATTATATGTTGAATTTCATGCTTCATACCCTGCGCCCGGCATCTTTTGCCCGCAGCCTCCGCATCCGCCCGGCGCAAACGTTGCCGTATTGTCGTCGGATACGCAAGACTCGATTTATTATTGGGAACGATTCCCGAATGAAATTATTGCAAAATTAATAAAATTACGGATAAAATGTTTTGAATTGCCCCTTTTTTGCTATCTTGTAATCACTTACCCCTTGAATCCCATGCTATGCGAAAACTGTATTATTTAGCCTGCAGTATTGTCTTATCCGGCCTTACCGCCTGTGAAGTGCCTCCGCTGGCGGATGGAAGCTCTGCTGAAACTGCTGAAGGCGTTGCGACGGCTCCGATCTCGCACACGATTCCCGCGGCGAAGGCGCTGGAACATCTTGCCGGGGCACTGGTTGCCCTTGACGGGCCGACCCGTTCTCCGGGTGAATCGAGAACCGTGCAACGCGTTACGGCGGTTACGCGGGACGATCTGAGGGCGTCTGCGACCCGCAGCGGAGAATGTTCTGCCGACTCGCTTGTTTATTTAGTCGAGTTCGAAGATGGAAAAGGCAGTGCCATTCTGGCTGCGGACGACCGGCTCGAACCTGTTATCGTGATCTACGATACGTATAAAATGAAGAAGGAAGATTTGCGGGAACCGCCGGTCGATCCGGATGCTTGGCGGACACTTGAAAATCTTTATTGCGAAGAGGATGACGACTATTATCTGGGGGCAAGCGAACTCCCGGAGCTACCTGTCGAAAATACGCTTTTGGAACATCAACTCATCTACGATTATATCAATAAGGAAGTAGAAGATACGGGCGGTGCTGTTTATACGGTTGAGAGCGGTTGGAATCTGAGCCGATCCGTGAGTCCCATGCTGACGACTCAATGGCATCAGGGAGCCCCGTTTAAACTACGTTTTCCGATTAGTACTTCGTGGACTATCTGGGCTCCGCCCGGATGTGTCACGATCGCCGTGGCCCAGATTATGAACTATCACCAATTTCCGCGCAATTATTGTGATTGGTCGCTGGTAAATCAATATAATCCTAAAAAACTCCTTGAGGAAAATGACCAGGATGTGCTGGACGAAGTCGCGTTGTTGTCTAAAAAGGTGGCTGGCGGTTGTCGCGTGGAATGTAATTTTTTTGGCTCTGGGGAAACTTTTTCCACGCCGGCCAAAGCCAAGCGTTTTCTTCGCGATATGGGCTATACCGGGACCGAGAAACATCTCGGATATGACGCGGACGTGATTAAGACAACACTGAATAAAGGTTGTCCTGTCTTTATCGGGGCTTTGTCATCCAGCAATCATGGTCACGCATGGGTGATAGACGGATATCTGAATTACGAAAACATCATCAAAACCTACAACGGCCCTGCCACTTTGTTGGAAACAAAAACAGTGAATAAACTATTCGTACACTGTAATTGGGGCTGGCAGAGTACTCGTAAGAATGGATATTATGCCAGTAAGGTTTTTGATACCCGAAACGGGCCTGCGGATTTGAGCGGATATCCGGTGGCGACTCGTGGGATCGATACTAAAAATTACACATGGTGGTTCCGGATCGTTACTTATAACAAACCCCGATAGTTATGAAAAAACTGATTATATTGTGGGGTGCCGTATTGGCCTCCCTATTGTTTTGCGGATGTCCTCCGGGCTCTGCGCCTTACGAGGATTTTTACTCCCGGTCGTTCGTCTTGCTATATTGTCAGGTAAGCGATATCTCGATCGAACGTCGGTATTATCCCGAAGACGATCCCGATTACAACCTCGGCTATTTTATCTGGTTCGTTGCTGATAAACTTTATCAGGCAAACAGGAACGGTGAAGAAAAACAGGTCTACGATGCACTTTGCGAAAAATACAATGATGTGACCTACAACCGTAAGGTACGATACTCCTATGGCGAATACAATCGCCCGAGATGTTCCTGCTTTTTTACGGACTTGGAGATATGGAGCACTGCCGACTGGGATGCCGGTCATCCGGCGGGAACGCCGCTCGATGACATCGTGCGTTTCGAAAGCGATACCCCCTGGCCCTATATCCGGAGCGGTTATACGCAGCGGTATTCCGACAAGAAAAGGGGCGAGTACTATCCGGTTCACTGTTTGGTTTCGGAACTTACGGCGGACGACATGACCCTGTTGCCGGATTACTTTTTTATCCTGTTTACCTCGCGTCCCGCCCTCGACCTGCAACATACCATCCGTGTCCGGTTGACCGACGATGCCGGGAATGTGTACGAGGCTGGCATCGACGTGGATTTCAGCCTGTGACCCGAACCATCCGTGCGGAAACGGGTATTTCTGTCCCTGTCGTTGGCTGTGTTTTCGGATGTCCCGACAGTATTGCAGCCGGCCGGCAGTCCGCTTTGGGTTGCTGTGCCCCCGAATCGGCGTGCGGGGCTTTCCTGGTAAATTTTATTCCGAAATCGGCAGGGCTCTGCCGAAGGGCTTGCGAAAAAGTATTAACTTTGCAGCCATGGAACCCAAAGAATCTCCGATACTGCAAGGCCTGAACCCCGCACAGCGCGATGCCGTGGTCAATTACGACTCCCCGTCGCTCATCATCGCCGGCGCCGGTTCGGGCAAGACGCGCGTGCTGACCTCGCGCATCGCCTATATGATCGAGCAGGGCGTGGCGCCCTTCAACATCCTGGCGCTCACCTTCACCAACAAGGCCGCCCAGCAGATGCGCGAGCGCATCGCACAGATGATCCCCGATAACCGCAGCCGCTATATCCGCATGGGTACGTTCCACTCGGTCTTTTCGCGCATCCTGCGCGAGAATGCCGAAAAGATCGGTTTCCCCGAGTCGTTTACGATCTACGAGCCCTCGGACTGCAAGAACCTCATCAAGACCATCGTCCGCGAACTGAACCTTCCCGACGAGAAATACAAGCCCAACCTCATCGCCTCGCGTATCTCCTACGCCAAGAACTGCCTGGTGACGCCCGGCGCCTACCTCGCCAACTCGGTCTATGCCGCCGAAGACCGGCAGGCGCAGATCCCCGAGTTCGGCAATGTCTACAATATCTACTGCCAGCGCTGCAAGCGCAACGGTGCGATGGACTTCGACGACCTGCTTTTGCAGACCAACATCCTGCTGCGCGACGCCCCGGACGTGCTGGCGCGCTACCAGGAGCTGTTCAAATACATCCTGGTGGACGAGTACCAGGACACCAACTACGCCCAGTACGTCATCATCCGCCGCCTGTCGCAGCTTCACTCCAAGGTCTGCGTGGTGGGCGACGACGCACAGTCGATCTACTCGTTCCGCGGTGCCAAGATCGAGAACATCCTCTCCTTCCAGAAGGATTTTCCCGCGGCCAAGGTCTTCAAGCTCGAGCAGAACTACCGCTCGACCCGCACGATCGTCGATGCGGCCAACTCGGTCATCGTCCGCAACTCCAGGCGCATGGAGAAACACTGTTTCTCGGCCGGCGACGTGGGGGAGCCGATTCGCATTCTCAAGGCCTATACCGACCGCGAGGAGGCCGAAATGGTGGTCTCCGACCTGCGCGACAAAGTCCGCTCGACGGGCGACGACTGGTCGGAAGCGGTGATCCTCTACCGCACCAACAACCAGTCGGCCGTGCTGGAGGACAACCTCCGCCGCCGAGGCATTCCCTACCGCATCTACAAGGGCAGTTCGTTCTACGACCACAAGGAGGTCAAGGACATGCTGGCCTATATCCGGCTGGTCATCAACCCGCGCGACGACGAGGCGTTCAAACGCATCGTCAACTACCCGACGCGCGGCATCGGCGACACGACCGTGCAGCGCATCGCGCAGCTGGCCGCCGAGCGGGGCGTCTCGATGTGGGAGGCGGTCGACGCGCTGGTCGCCGAACCGGCCGCCGACCCCGTGCAGAAGACCATCGCCCGTAAGGTGGCGGACTTCGTGGCGATGATCCGCTCGCTGTCGCTCGCCCGCAACGAGAAGGGGCTTTACGACTTCGGGCTCGAGATCGCCACTCGCTCGGGCATCCTCGCGGCCTACCGTGCCGAGAATACCCCCGAGGCGACCTCGGCATTGGACAATATCGAGGAGTTGCTGAACTCGATGCAGGAGTTCAAGGAGCGGTGCGACGCCGAAATCCGCAACGGGGAGCGTCCGCAGGACGAAGAGGCGACCATCGAGGAGTGGTTGCAGAACGTCATGCTGGTGACCGACATGGACAAGGACGACCCCGAAGACCGCAACAAGGTGACGCTGATGACCGTCCACTCGGCCAAGGGGCTGGAATACAAATACGTGTATATCGTCGGGCTGGAGGAAAACCTCTTCCCCTCGCAGCGGGCCGCCGAGTCGCCCGACGGCATGGAGGAGGAGCGGCGCCTGTTCTACGTGGCGCTCACCCGGGCCAAGGTCGAGGCGACGATCTCCTACGCCGAGATGCGTTTCAAGTGGGGCAACATGGAGTTCTCGCGCCCGAGTTGCTTCTTGCGCGAGATCGACCCGAAATATGTCAGGGCCGACTTCGGTTCCGACACCGACGACGCCCGTCCGCACCGCTCGCCCGACGGATCCGCACCTTCGGCCATCGACGAACTGCGCCGCCGCTTCGACTACCGTTTCCAGCAGAAACAGCAGGCTGCGGGCGGGAACAATGGCGGCGGCCGGCCGGGCAGCAACCCCGGCCGCGGCAATTTCGGCGGCCGCCCCTCCGACGGCGAATCCGGCCCCGCAAGGCGTTTCGCCCGGGCTGCGGCACCCCGCGACGCCCGCCCGCAGGGGCGTCCCGACCCGGCGCTCGTCCAGGCCCCGCGCCCCTCGACCGACGGCATGCGCCGCATCGGTGTGCGGCAGGCGGCCGACGGCGGCGTACCCCTCGGCGATACGATGCCCGTCAGCGGCGATTATACCGTGGGACAGCGCGTCGAGCACCCCAAATTCGGCGTGGGTATCGTGCAGCGCATCGAGACCCTCGCCACCGACCACAAGCTGGTCGTGGCCTTCGACGGCGCGGGCGAAAAGACCCTGCTGGCCAAATTCGCCAAACTGACCAAACTATAACAGCGATGGCGACCCCCCCCCTTGTGTCGGTCTGCATGACCACCTACAACCACGAAGCTTACCTTGCCCAGGCCATCGAGAGCGTGCTGGCGCAGCAGACCTCGTTCGGGGTCGAGCTGGTGCTGGGCGACGATTGCAGTACGGACTCCACGGCCGCTATTTGCCGCGAATACGCGGCGAAATACCCCGGCCGCGTGCGTTTCGTCACGGGCCAGCGCAACGTGGGCTGGCGTGCCAACTACCGCCGCACGTTCGAGGCCTGCCGCGGGAAATACGTGGCCTACTGCGACGGCGACGACTGGTGGAGCGACCCCCGCAAGTTGCAGATGCAGGCCGACCTGCTGGAGTCCGACCCCTCGTGCGGGATGTGCTATACGCGCGCCAGCAACTATTACCAGAACACCGGCCTCACCGAACCCGATCACGAGGAGCACTTTACCGACTTCGACCACCTGCTTTGCCGGCTCACCATCGCCAACTGCGCCACGCTGGCGCGCCGCGACCTCATCGCCCGCTACTATGCCGAGGTGCGCCCCGACGAGCACCCCGAATGGCTTACCGACGACGCCCCGATGTGGCTCTGGTTCGCGGCCTGCAGCCGTGTGCGCTACCTCCCGGCCATCACGGCGGTGCACCGCCGCCTGCCGCAGAGCGTGAGCCATAGCACGGAATATCCCCGCCGGATCGCCTTCTGCGACTCCCTGATGGACATAAGCCTGTGGTTCGATGCCCGTTACGGTGCACGCCGCAACCGGTTCCGCATCCTGCGGCGGCGCAGTTCGGTCGCGTTGTGGGTACTCTCCTGGAACGGTTCCGTCGGCGAATACCTCGCCCGGTGGCGCCGCGACGTGGCTGCCTGTCCGCGCCTGCTGTTCTGCCCCGAAGGCTGCGGGCTCCTCGTGAAGAAGATTTTGTTCCGACGTAAAAAACAACGACTATGACTACCAAAGAGCGTTACGACGGCGTTATCGCCTGGTTCTCGGAGCACATGCCCGTGGCCGAGAGCGAATTGCACTATACGGATCCCTACCAGTTGCTCGTGGCCGTGATCCTTTCGGCGCAGTGTACCGACAAGCGGGTCAACATGACTACGCCCGCCCTGTTCGAGCGCTTCCCCACGCCGTTCGAAATGGCGAAGGCCACGGCCGAGGAGATTTACCCCTATATCCGGAGCATCTCCTACCCGAACAACAAGGCCCGCAACCTCGCGGGCATGGCGCGTATGCTGTGCGAAGAGTTCGGGGGCGAGGTGCCGAGCGACCTGCAGCAGATGCAGCGCCTGCCGGGCGTGGGGCGCAAGACGGCCAACGTGCTGGGTGCCGTGCTGTGGCAGAAGGAGGTGATGCCGGTGGACACGCATGTCTTCCGTGTCTCGAACCGTATCGGGCTGACGACCAATTCGAAAACTCCGTTGCAGACCGAGCTGACGCTCGAAAAGAACATCCCTTCGCACCTGTTGCCGGTGGCTCACCACTGGCTGATCCTCCACGGACGTTACGTCTGCATGGCGCGCAGCCCCAAGTGCGGCGAATGCGGGATCGCCGCCTGGTGCCGCAAATACGCCGCCGACCACCGGACGAAAGGGTAGGTGCCCCCCCCCGACGTTTTGGGGCGTTTGCCCGGGGAGGCTTTGCCGGGACGGTTCGTTCCCCGATCGACACCCCCGCCCGATCGACAGCCCCCTCCCGGTACGGCCCGCCTCCTGCGCGGGGCATGATCCGGCCGCCGGGGACACCCTGAACACAAAAAAAACAGATCAACCCAATCCAAACCTCAGACCTATGACCAAGATCGTCCTGAAATTCCTGTTGTTGCTGTTCGTGCCCTTTTTTGCGCAGGCGCGTGACACCGATTCGCTGCGGGTGCTGTGGGTCGGCAACAGCTATACCTATTACAACGACATGCCGTCCACCGTCCGGCAGATCGCCGCGACGCAGAAGGTGAAACTCTCCTGTACGCGCTTCCTCAAGGGCGGCGAGCGCCTTTCCGGCCACCTGAAAAACCAGAAGCTGCTCGACGCCATCGCCGCGGGCGGCTGGGATTACGTCATCCTCCAGGAGCAGAGTTCCGCGCCGGCCATGCCGACCCGGCAGGTCGCGCGGGAAGTCTACCCTGCGGCGCGTACGCTCGACAGCCTGGTGCACGTCGCGTCGCCCGATGCCCGTGTGATCTTCTACATGACGTGGGGGCATAAGAACGGCAACCGCTTCCCGATTCCGGAGTACCCGCCCGCCAACAGCTACGGCACCATGCAGGAACGGCTGATTACCAGCTACCTCGAAATGGCCTACGACAACGACGCGTGGTGTGCCCCCGTGGGCATGGCATGGCGCCGGGTGCGTGCCGAAAGGCCCGATTACGTGCTCTATGCGCAGGATTGTTTCCACCCCGGGCCGCTGGGCAGCTACCTGGCCGCGAACGTGATTTTCACCACGATCTACGGCAAGCCCTACCAGACCGCCTGCACGCTGGACTTCCCGGCCGAACAGGCCGAATACATCCAGCGTGTGGCGCAGCAGACCGTGCTGGAAAACCTCACGCTGCTGAATATAAAAAGGTAATCGGATTTGTACGGATTCATGCCCGCGCTTCGACAAGCGCGGGTTTTTTCGGATCTTGGACGCCCGCCGGCCTTGCCGCAGGCCGTTCCGCCGGACAGGATGCCTGCTCTCACCGCTCGCTCAGCTCCAGCCAGCGCATCGTCTTTTCGTCGATCGACGCGATCAGCTCCGCTATGCGCCGTGACTGCGCCGTGAGCTCCTCCACCGGGAGCGTCCCCGACGAGAGCGACGCCTCGAGTGCCGCTTTCTCGGCCTCGAGCGCCGGGATTTCCGTTTCGAGCGCTTCCAGCTCCCTCTTTTCGTTGAACGAGAGCTTGCGCGGCACAGCCTCCGCCGCCTGTGTTTTCGCCGCCTGTGTTTTCGCCGCCTGCGGTTTGGGGCGGGCCTGTGCGGCTTCGGCGCGGCGTGCCGCTTCGTATTCGCGCTTCCAGGCCACGTATTCCGAGTAGGTTCCCGCAAAATCCCTGATCTCGCCCCCGCCGCAGAAAACCAGCAGGTGGTCGGCGACCTTGTCCACGAAATAACGGTCGTGCGACACCACGATCACGCAGCCTCTGAACGCTTGCAGGTACTCTTCCAGGATGCCCAGCGTTACGATGTCCAGGTCGTTCGTCGGCTCGTCCAGCACCAGGAAATTGGGGCTCTGCATCAGCACCGTGCAGAGGTATAACCTCCGCCGCTCGCCGCCGCTCAGGCGTGCCACGTAATTGTATTGCGTTTCCGGCGTGAAGAGGAAATGCTGCAGCAGCTGCGAGGCGCTCATCCGCCGCCCGTCGCCCAGTTCGACCTGCTCGGCGATCGCCGTCACCACGTCGATCACCCTCATCGAGTCGTCGAATTCGAGCCCCTGCTGGCTGTAATAGCCGAAGCGAACGGTTTCGCCTATGTCGATCACGCCGCTGTCGGGTCGTTCGATGCCCGTCAGCAGCTTGAGCAGCGTCGACTTGCCGCAGCCGTTGTCGCCCACGATCCCCAGCTTTTCGTAGCGGGTGAAGTTGTAGTTGAACCTGTCGAGGATCACCACGTCGCCGAAGCGTTTGCTCACGTCGCGGGCCTCGAATATCTTGGTGCCGATCCGCGACGCCCCGACGTCGAGCCGCACCTCGCCGCTGCGGCGCGTCGTTTTGAGCCGCGATTCGAGATCGCGGAACGCGTCGATGCGCGACCGCGCCTTGGTCGCCCGCGCCTGCGGCTGGCGGCGCATCCACTCCAGTTCGCGGCGGTAGAGGTTCATCTCGCTCGCCCGCTGTGCCGCGTCGGCCGTTTCGCGCTCCTGTTTCTTTTCCAGGTAATAGGAGTAGTTGCCGGCATAGTGGTAGATCCGGCGGTTTTCCATTTCGAGGATGTCGCTGCACACGCTGTCGAGGAAATACCGGTCGTGGGTCACCATCAGCAGTGCGGCGCTGCTCGCCGCGAGGTACTCTTCGAGCCACTCGGTCATGTCGGTGTCGAGGTGGTTGGTCGGCTCGTCGAGGATCAGCAGGTCGGATTCGCTGATCAGCACGTTGGCCAGCGCCACGCGCTTGAGCTGCCCGCCCGAGAGGGTTTCCACTTTTTGCCCGAAGTCGCGGATCTTGAGCCGCGAAAGGATCCGCTTGGCGCGCTGCTCGTAATCCCACGCTTCGAGGGCATCCATCCGCGCCATTGCCTCCTGCAACCCTTCGCCCGACGCATCGCCGATCGCCCGCTCATACTCCGCGATGGCCTTCAGGGCGGGGCTCTCCGAGTGGAAGCAGGCTTCCAGTACGGTCATGCCCGCCGGGTATGCGGGGCTTTGTTCCAGGTAGGCGATCCTCAGGCCGCGGCGCGGCACGACGCTGCCCGCGTCGTGGCTTTCCTTCCCCGCGATGATGTTCAGCAGCGTGGTTTTCCCCGTGCCGTTCTTCGCCACGAGGGCCACGCGCCGGCCCTCCTCGATCGTGAACGAGATATTTTCGAAGAGCACCTGCTCGCCGTACGATTTGGTGAGGTTTTCCACCTGGAGACAAGAAGCCATAACGTGTGATTTAGATTTGCAAAGCTACGCAAAATTCCCGAACCGTGCCAATCGCCGTCCCGGAAAGGGGCTCCGGCCCCCGGAAAACGGGCTGCCCCTCCCCGAAAAAAGGACGGCGCACGACGGTCATATCCCCTCGTGCGCCGTTTCTCGTTGCCGGACTTCCCCCGGAAACGTTGTGCCGTTCCGGTTTTTCACCCCTCCCGGCGCCATGCTTTCCGGGCGGTTCCCTTCTTCCGTCAACCTCCCTTTTCCCGGGTTGCGGGTTCCCGTCACAGTGTTTTCTCCGGCACCGGATCCCTCCCTGCGGCATCCGCTTTCCCGGACACCCGTTTCCAGACACTATTTTTCCCCGCCCTGCCTTTCGGGCGCACTACCAGTTCTTGCGCAGGTCGCGCGTCAGGGGGAACTCGGTGATGCGCAGCGTCGTGCAGCCGTAGGGGATCAGCGTGATCTCTTCGGCGGGGTTGGCGGTCTCGTTGGTGCTGTACGGCTGGGGGCCGGCGCTCTCCTGGTAGAGCACCCATTCGTCGAGTCTGCGCCCGCGCGCCCTGATCTCCACCGGGGCGTTTTCCAGCGTCCACGGATAGGCGTCGCCGATGTCGCGCCGCTCGACCCTGAATGCCTCCGCAATGCGTTCGGGGCGGATGTCCTCCTCGAAGAGCGTGTAGTTCCACGGGGTTGTAGGCCGCACCTCGTAATACCACGGGCCGTAAATCTGTTTGCCCGGGTTGCGGACTTTCGACCATTGTTCGCCGATGCGCAGCGAGTAGACCAGCGGCCCGCGCTCGACGACGGCCGAGCGTTCGTACCAGCGGCTGACGGCGACCTCCATCGGCAGGCGGAGCGTCACCACGTCGCCCGTGCGCCATGCGCGCCGCACTTCCGCCACGGAACCTTTCCCGGGCGACGCCACGGCCTGACCGTTCACCGCTACGGTCGCCCCCTCGCACCAGCCGGGGATGCGCAGGCGGAGCGGGAATTCGGCCGTTTTCACCTTGCGGCCGTCGATCCTTATCTCGAAACGTATCTGCTCGTCGAAGGGGTATTGCGTCCGCTCGGCGATCGTCACCCGTACGCCGCCGGCCACTTCGGCCGTGACGTTGCAGGGCGAGTAGACCATCGCGGCCAGCCCGCCGTCGTGGGTGGCATACCACAGGTTTTGCGTGAACTTGGGCCATCCCTGGTGCATGTTCGACGTGCAGCAGGCATAGCCCGTCAGCAGGCCGTAGAGGATGTCCGTGCCGTCGTGGCTCTGCTCGAAATTGCGGCGGTGGTCGGTAATCATCACCTGGTTGACCTGCTGGTAGTACTGGCGGGCGTCATAGGCGTCCGTGGCCTGCGTGGGCAGGGCGTTGAACGCCACGCGCTCCAGATGGTCGGCGAACTGCACGTCGCCCGTGATTTCGGCCATCTCCTCCAGCGAGTACATCATCTCCACGGCCGTGCAAAGCTCCGAACCCTGCGTCGGGGCGGCGCCGTGCAGCGCCTCGTCGCCCCCGTACAACCCCGTCGGCAGGCCGATGTAGCGGCGTATGTCCTCGAAGCCTTTCTTCACGGCCGCCACATGCGCCGGGTCGTTGCTGCGCTGGTAGTAGACCACCGGCTCCTTGATCCCCTGCGCGAGGTTCACGCAGTGCAGCGAGAAGGGCGTCGGGATCACCTCCCCGCCGGCGAGGATGCCCGTCCAGTCGAACGTCTGCCGGTGGATCAGGTCGCCCAGCTCCAGCAGGAATTCGTCGCCCGTGATGTTGTAAAGCCAGTAGACGATGCCCAGATTGTCGCCGCCGCGCTGTTCGCCCCAGAAAGTCCAGTGCCCCAGCGGGGTCTTCGGAAGCTCGCGCAGCTGGTAACGGAAATAGGCGCTCATCAGTTCGATGACGCGCTCGTCGCCCGTCGCCGAGTAGTATTGTTGCAGCACCTTGAGCATGACCATCTTGGGCCACCAGTCGCGGGCGTTGTCGCGCTGTATGGCCGGGCTTTCGAACGGACGGTCTTCCGCCGGGCCGAAATAGCCGTCGGGCTGCCGGCTGCCGAGCGCCCACTCGACCCAGGGGCGGGTCTTTTCGATCAGCCGTTCGTCGCCGAGGATATAGGCCAGCGGCAGCAGCCCGTCGATCCAGTAGGGGCCGCGTTCCCAGACGTCGCCGTCGCCGCCCAGCCAGCCGTTGCGCGGGCCCATCACCTCGGGGTAGACCGAATCGAGGTGCCCCGTCAGCCCGTCGGCCTGACGCTGCAACTGGTCGCGGAGCCACCCTTCGGCGCGGATGGCGCCCAGCGGAAGTTTCACGAAGGGCTTTTCGCGCAGCGGGGCGCGGTTGTTGGCATAGGGTGCCGCGGCCGTCGCGGCGGTCGTTACCAGGAGCAGGCCTGCCAGCAGCAGGGACATGAGTTTTTTCATACGTACGGTTTTGGTTAGCCGGGACAAAATTAACGAAATTCCCGGCTGCGGGGTGTATGCAAACGTGCAAATTCAGTATGCATCGGCGGGCGCGGTTTGTTATCTCCCTCTTTTTTGCTACCTTTGCCCAGTATCACCAATGTGAAGCAAGGCTGAAATGGAGCTATCGAAAGAGCGTATCGAATCCCTCAGGGAACTTCTCGCCCCGGCAAACCGTAAGATCGTGATTGTCGCCCATACCAATCCCGACGGCGATGCCGTGGGTTCTTCGCTCGCCTGGGCCGAGGTGCTGCGGGGAATGGGACACGAGGTAACGTGCATCGTCCCGAACAAATACCCCTATTTTCTCGACTGGATGCCGGGTATCGGCCAGGTCGTGGTCTTCAAGAACGACACCGCGGGCGATGCCGTGCGCGCCATCGCCGAGGCCGACCTGCTCTTCTGCCTCGACTTCAACGCCGTGTCGCGGCTCGAAATCCTGAGCGATACGATCGAGGCCAACACCACGGCGCGCCGCGTGCTGATCGACCACCACCTTTCGCCCGACGGGCATTTCGACCTCTCGTTCTCGTATCCCGATTCGTCGAGCACCTGTTTCCTCGTATACAGTATCATCGAAGCGCTGTTCGGCACCGATGCCATTACGCGGCAGATGGCCGAGGCGCTCTACGTGGGCATCATGACCGACACGGGCAACTTCGCCTACTCGTTCCTCACGCCGGAGCTGTTCCGCGCCGTGGCGGTGCTGGTCGAGAAGGGCATCAGCATCCCCGAGATACACAACAACGTCTATAACGCCTATACCGAAGGCCGCGCACGATTGTTCGGCTATGTCATCAACCGCAAGATGGAGATCATCCAGGACGGGACGGTGGCCTATATGTCGCTGATGGAGAACGAAATGCGCCGTTTCCAGTTCCAGCAGGGCGACAGCGAGGGTTTCGTGAACTACGCGCTGACGATCAAGAAGATGAAGATGTCGGCCATGTTCCTGGCCCACCGCAAGTTCATCCGCGTGAGTTTACGTTCGCGCGGAGATGTCGACGTCAACCTCTTCGCCCGCAAGTACTTCAACGGCGGCGGCCACAAGAATGCCGCGGGAGGTAAATCGTTCGTTTCGATGCAGGAGACTATCGACCACTATATCAAGTCGGTAAAGGAGTTCGCCCAAGACGGGCATCTGGGTTGAGGACGCTATGGCTGGTGGCCTTGCGCCGATAACCTACGAAAGTTATGGACGATTTCCGACTTAAAGTTTTTATCACCGCAGCCCGGACGCTCAGTTTCACCCGGACTGCCGAGCAGCTGTTCATTTCCCAGCCCGCCGTCAGCAAGCATGTCGGTGAGCTCGAATCCCGTTATAAGACGCAACTCTTCGTCCGCCGCGGCAGCCGCCTGGAGCTGACCCCGGCCGGTGAAACCCTGCTGACCTGCGCCGAACGGCTGGCCGGCGACTACCGCCGCATGGAGTATGAGATGAGCCTCTGCGCGAGTGCGGTCGAGGGCGAACTGCGCCTCGGTGCCAGCACGACCATCGCCCAATACCTCCTGCCGCCGATCCTCGCCCGCTTCACCACGCGTTTCCCAGGCGTGCGGGTCTCGATGATGTCGGGTAACAGCGACCAGGTCGAACAGGCACTGTGCGGGCGCAGCATCGACCTGGGGATGGTCGAGAGCCTCAGCCGCCGGCAGGGGTTGCACTATACGCTCTTCGCGCCCGACGAACTGGTGTTGGTCGCACGTACGGGCGGCCCCTATGCGCGGACGGATGCCGTGACGCCCGACCGTTTACGGCAGATTCCCCTCGTGCTGCGCGAGGGCGGGTCGGGGACGCTCGAAGTCATCAAGACGGCACTCGGCAAGGCCGGGATCCGCATCCCGGAGCTGAACGTGGTGATGCGCCTCGGCTCGACCGAGGGGATCAAGGCATTCGTGCGCAACAGCGACGCCATGGCCATCCTGTCGGTGATTTCGGTCGTGGACGAGCTGCGCAGCGGTACGCTGCGAATCGTCGATGTCGACTCCCTGGCGCTCACGCGCGACTTCGTGTTCGTGCATCCCGAGGCCGAACCTGCCCGGCTTGTCCGGCAGTTCGTCGATTTCGCCCGGGCCGACCGCTGACCCGGCGGGCATCCCGTTCCCGTTTTCGTATTCTGTTCCCGCATCCCGTTCCCGTTTCCATTTTCGGGCATCGCTGCGCGGCTGCAGTTTGCGTTATAACTTATGGTTATGTAGGATAACCGGTTCTTGTTCCATATCCCGCCAAAAGATGCGATCTTTGTCGGCGAAACAAAGGAAAAGTTATAACGGCTTCTTAAAAAAACACGAAGGATATGTTGAAAAAAGGTAATAGGGCGAATACCCTGCACGGGATTCTGCTGATCGTCCTGTTCTCGTTCGCGGCATTCTACATCGCCGGGTTCCCCCTCGTAAAGAAACTTTCGTTCAGCCCGCTGATCGTCGGCATCGTGCTGGGCATGCTCTATGCCAACAGCCTGCGCAACAAACTGCCCGAAACGTGGGTGCCCGGCATCAGGTTCTGTACCAAGCAGGTGCTGCGCTGGGGCATTATCCTCTACGGGTTCCGCCTGACGCTCTCCGAGGTGGCCGCCGTGGGTATTCCGGCCGTCGCGGTCGACCTGGTCGTCGTGACGGTCACGATCCTGGGCGGCGTCCTGCTGGGACGCCTGCTGAAGATCGACCGCGACACGGCGCTGATGACCTCGACGGGCAGTGCCATCTGCGGCGCGGCGGCCGTACTGGGTGCTGAGCCGGTCGTGAAATGCGAGGGGTACAAGACCGCCATCGCCGTCTCCACGGTCGTGATTTTTGGCACCCTCTCGATGTTCCTCTATCCCCTGATGTACCGCACGGGGATGCTCGACGCCCTGACGGACACGGGCGTGGCCGTCTATACGGGCAGCACGCTGCACGAGGTGGCCCATGTGGCGGGGGCGGGCAACGCAATGGATCCGACCGATACGCTGGGAATCGCTGGGACGGCCACCATTACCAAGATGATCCGCGTGATGATGCTTGCGCCCGTGCTGGTTATCCTGGGGTTCGTGCTGGCGGGCCGCCGGAAAACCGCCGGAGGGCACAAGGAGAAGAGCAAAATTACCATTCCGTGGTTCGCCTTCGGCTTCATCGCGGTCATCGGCCTCAATTCGCTGCTGCAATACCTGACCGGGGCGGAGAGTGTCCGCGACATTCCGTTGAACGGCGCCATCGAATATGTCGATACGTTCATGCTGACGATGGCCATGACGGCGCTGGGTACGGAAACGAGCATCGACAAGTTCAAACATGCCGGGGCGAAGCCCTTCGTGCTGGCGGGACTGCTGTATGTCTGGCTGGTCGTGGGCGGTTATTTCGTCACCAAATACCTGGTCGGGATCCTGTAACGGGGTTTTCGGCCGGGCGGCTTCCGGAGGGATCCCGTTTTTGCGCCCGGCTCCATTTTATGCCGATATGGCGCCTATCCGCCTATCCGCCTGCATCGTCTGCATTGCCGGGGATGCCGGGAAAGAAATCCCGCCGCTGAACGGCCTATGCCGGTCGGAACCGTTGTCTTGCTGGAAGCGATCCGCTTTTTACGCTAAATTCGGCAGAGTGGGGGCTTCGTGCTCCGAATAGCGGAGGACTGCCTCCCGTACGAAGTCCGCGAAACTGCGGGCTTCTTCGTAGGTGATGGCGCCGGGATAGCTCATCAGCACCAGCCGGTGGGGCGTGAAAGGCTTGCGGAACGACGGGTGGATGTACCGGTAGGGGTTGGCGACGAACCCCAGCCGCTCGTAGAAGTGCAGGCGGCGGATCGAAATGTCGTCTGCGGGTGGGTCGATCTCGAGGATGACGCGCCCGACCTTCCGGCAGAAGGCCGAGAGTGCCGCGGAGCCCATGTTTTGTCCCCGCAGGGCGGGTGAGACGGCCAGGTGCTCGACATAACGGTACCCGTCGGCACCCCAGTGGAAGAGGATGCCGATGAACTCGTCGCCGCGCCAGATGCCGTCGGCTTCGAAATTCGGGTCGCCGAATGCCCGGTCGTAGCCTTCGGCGTTCCAGCGTTCGTTGTAGGGGAACGACTTTTCGTAAAGCTCCCAGGCCTCGGCCCAGCCTTTGTCCGAGCGGGACTTGAAAGGTATGAATTGCAGTGGTCGTGTCATCGTCCGTATTGTTTTGCGCAAAATTACTACAAATTCCGCGCATTACCAATCCGGTTGTGCCGGGAGGGGCGTTCCGTGACATAATGGTAAAAGGGACACCCCGGAGCGGGTGTCCCTTTTACTGCCTTGCGGCGTGAACTTTTTATTACTCCGTTTTCCCTCCGGTGATTTCCTCGGGGATGCCGTCGCAGCGTTCGTAGACCGAAATGTCCGAGCGGTCGTCCTTGGCTGTCCATATCATCTGTGTCTTCGAAAAGTCGGTCACGATGTAGCGGTGCTGCCAGTCGCCTACGCTGTAATCGTAGTTTCCGTAGATGATGGCGCCCAGCTCCTCGTCGGTTTCGATGGCGAAGCGTCCCGTGAGCTTGCGGGCGCCGAAGCTGTCTAAGTTCTGGTACATGACGTACTTCTGGTCTTTGCGGATGAACTCGATGTATACGTAGCTGCCCTCGGCGAGGGGCGCGCCGTTCCATTGGGCGAGCTGCCACGTGCCGGCGAGGTTGTTGGGCGTGACATCCAGGGGGGCTACATACGACTTGTCGTCATCGCAGGCGCAGAAGGCCGTCGCGATAAGTGCAAGGAGCGTAAATCTAAAAATTGTTTTCATATTACTCGTTTTTGTCTGTTTCTTACTCTGTTTCTTCGAACCGGATTTGCAGCGTGCGCCCGCTCGGCGGAACATCGGGCCCTTCGAGGATCAGGGGCAGCTGCACAGGTGGCCTGCGCGTTGCCTGCGCGGGGTCGAACCCGATGACCAGGTCGCCTTTGGCGCCCGGGGCGAGGGTTGCGGGCTCGCACCGGAAGGTGATCCCCGGGGGGAGCAGGTGCTCGTCGCAGCGTGGCCGCATGGCTTTGCCGCCCGTGTTCAGGCATTCGATGCGCTCGTTCTGCAACCTTTCCGGGGCGAGGCGCACGGACTGCTGTTTGAGCCGCAGCGCACCCATTGCATAGGGGTAGTCGCCGTCCGTGCGTTCCGAGGCTATGACCGTGCCCGTGAGGTGCAGGATGGCCGTCGGCATCTTGTCCGAGAGCTGCGTATAGACGAAGATCCGCCTGTCGAAGCTCCCCGGGTGTCCCTTCGGGTGGTAGGTGACCGTCACCGTGCCTTCGCCGCCCGCGCGGACGGGCTGCCGGCCGTAGGTGGCCGCGGCGCAGCCGCAGGTGGTCTGCACGCGGGTGATGACGAGCGGTGCCGTCCCTGCGTTATGCCATTTGAACGTGTAGCCCGGCGGCGTGTCGTCCTCGCCGATATGCCCTGCGTCGATCTGCGTGCGTTCGAAGCGCATCGCTTCGGCACCGTCGGCCGTGGCGGGGTGCGCCAGGCTGTCGAGTTTGGCACGGGGGACGATGCGGATCTGCGAGCAGAGCGGTGTGGCGGCGGTTACCGCCCACAACGCCCCGCAGCAGAAGAGCATACGTGCTATCGTCGTTCCGCAGCGCATCGTCCGTTAGAGCCAGCCGTTGCCGTTTGCCGTTTTACGCACCGTGATGTTGAAATTGTGCGTCTCGCCCTTGCTCGAAGTGATGCTTGCCTTGGTCGTGCCGGCCTTCAGCCCCCTGACCGTCAGTTTCGCACCCTCCATCGACGCCGTGGCGACCGCCGTGTCGGCGATGCTGACCGTGTAGGTCAGCGTTTCGCCGCCGAGGAAGTAGTTGGCCGGGATGGCCTTCACCTCCTTGCCCAGCGAGATGTAGAGGTTCGGGAACGAAACCTGCTTGCCGTTGCCGGAGACCGCGTTGAGCAGCCTGGCCGCATTGACCTGGCCCGTGCCCATCTGGTTGCGGTAGTTGGCCAGCGTCAGCTGCATGGGCTGGTTCAGGCCGACGTCGGCGACGTAGCGGTAGTAGTTTTTCAGGCCGGTCATGTAGGAGTCGATCGGCGTGGTGGTTTGGTAGAGTAGTGCCTTGAACTCGTCGGCCGTGAAGTGGCGGCGGAGCTGTGCGGCGTACGAGAGCCCGAGCGCGGCGACGCCCGAAACGTGGGGGCAGGCCATCGAGGTGCCTTCCATGTAACCGTAGCCCGTTTCGCTGATGGCATAGGGCAGCGTCGAAAGGATGCAGCCGATCTCGCCGCGTTTGTGGTTGTCGTCGAAGTACTCGTAATAGTAGTCCTGGTCGCCGCCCGGGGCTGCGATCGTCGTGCCGGGGCCGTAGTTGGTGTAGACGGCGGGCGTATAGTCGGCAGCCGTGGCCGATACCGAGATGCACTCCTCGGCAGCGCCCGGGAACCCGGCCTGCGGGGCGCTCTCGTTGCCGCCTGCGAAGATGGCCAGGCCGCCTTCGATCGGGCCGTTGGGCGATCCGGCGTTATGCAGGAAGTAGTCGAGGGCGTCCTTCTCCAGCGGGGCGTTCGTCGCCCACTCCTCTTCGTCCTTGAAGCCCGGCGCCCCCCACTCGTAGCTGTTGGCGCTGCCCGAGATATAGCCCCAGCTGCACTGCAGGATGACGGCGCCGTTGTCGGCCGCGTACTTGATGGCCCGGACGGTCGCCAGCGAGTTGCTGACCGCGTTGCCCGAGAATATCTGGCAGCTCATGATCTTCACGCCCGGGATGTCGGCGTTCCCGCCGGCGATCGAGCTGATGCCGATGCCGTTGTTATTCTGTGCGGCGATCACGCCCGCCACGTGCGTGCCGTGACCCGTATCGCTGACGTCGTCCCACGAGATAACGCCCGTGTCGAAGACGAAGTTGTAGCCGTAGACGTCGCCTTTGTAGCCGTTGCCGTCGTTGTCCTGCTTCGAGCGGTAAACCTCGCCTTCGTTGACCCACATGTTGTTCTTCAGGTCGGGATGTTCGACCATGACGCCTTCGTCGAGCACGGCGACGATGATCGACTTGTCGCCCGTCGAGGATTTCCACGCCTCTTCGCACTGCACGTCGGCATCGACGATCGACTTCTCGCCGAACAGGTTGCCTCGGTTGATCAGGTGCCACTGCATCGGCAGCAGCTCGTCGTTGAAGGGATAGCCCGTATCCCCGGCGGCACGGGTCGCACGCTGCATGGCGGCGAGGGCCTCGCGGGTGAGAGGCATCGCCTTCTTGCCGGCGTTGTAGGCACGGCGGATCGTGCGGTTGAGGTTCACGTGCTGGACTTCGCCCAGGGCCGAAAGTTTCTCGGCGACCTCCTCGGCGGAGTAGTCGTCGCCGAAGCGTACGACGTACCACAGGTGCAGCTCCGATTCGCGGGTGCGCTCCTCGTTGCGGCCGTCTACGGGGAAGACGCGTTCGATCTGGTAGCCGCCCACGATGTCGAGAACCTCGTCGACCGAAAGGATGCCCGAGCGGGTGGCGGGGCCGCCGCTGCGGGTCGCTGCGGCCGCCTTGTCGAGTATCTCGCTCACGTAAGGCGAAAATTTGACGAGTATCTCCCCCGATTTGTGCTCGACAGGGGTGTCCTGTCCGGTGCCGGGCGTCGGGAGCTCCTCGTTGGTGCAGGCGGTAAATGCCAGGAATGCAATGGCAAAAATGCCGTATAAATAGTTTTTCATCGTCTTGATTATTTGGTCGTATCCTCGTCTTCCTCTTCTGCGCCGGGGTCTTTCTTGTACCCCTCGTAGAATTCGTAGTAATAGTTCAGGTTGGCGGGTTCGTTGCCGAATCCGGCCGATGCGCCCGTCGCATCCTTGCCTTCCTGCGTGAACACGAGCTGGAAGGGTGACCACCAGTCGAGGGCGGGGTGGTAAAGCAGCCAGTCGGGCAGTTCGCCGGTCAGGCGGTTGAGGTTGATGGCGAAGCGCTTGGTGTGCGGCATCACCTTCGGGGTGCCGATCAGCGCGCGGGGCAGCGTGTCGGCGTCGATGATGTCCTGCTCGGTGTATTTCTCCCAGTCGTCCATCTTGGGCAGCGGCCCCTGCAGGTAGTTGACCGAGAGCTGCAGCGTGTCGAGATCCCATTCGATCATGCGGCGCGGGAATCCTTCTTCATCGACGAGGCCGCCGTAGTTGGTTTCGACGGTGTTGCTCAGGTCGTAGATGTTCCTGCGCGTGTTGGCGCCCATGAGCAACGTCCGCAGTTTTGGGAAGTTGGTCGGGTTGATCTCGTCGGGAATCTTCTGGAAGTTGTTGCTGCTCAGGTCGAGGAACTCGAGGTTCTTGAGCGCCGTGAAGTTCTTGTCCAGCGAAACCAGCCCGTAGGCGGCGATGGTGAGGCGTTTGAGCTGCGTGAGTTTGGTGATGTACTCGCCGGTGGTGAGGTCTTTCAGGAAGGCGTTGACGTTGCTGTAGAAGTTCAGCTCGTCGGCGGCCGTCAGGTACTGCACTTCGAAAGGCAGCTCTTCCTTGGTGTCGAACATGAAGAACCGGGCGTATTTCACGCGGCCGTTCTTCTCGGGCGTGTAACCCGCCATGCCCTCCTCCCAAAGGGTGACGTCGTCCCAGTTGTCCATGCGTTCGCCGTTCTCCCACGAACTGTTGGTTCCGAGCGTGCGTGCGATGGCCAGCAGGGCGATCGAGTCGCCGCTGCGGGTGTTCTCCTCGATGGGTTCGGCGGCGCCCTGCGTGACGAGCAGGTTGTCCTGGCGGGCGAGTTCCACCTCGCGTTTGGGCTTGAACACCACGTCGGCGATACGCTCGTTGGGCTGGGAGTTGATGCTCCAGTTGAAGCGTACGGTCACCTCGCGCGGGCGGATGCCGCGGTCGAGTTCGACCTTATAGCTGTCGAATTTGAGCCAGCTTTCGGCCGAGGTGGGGACTTCGACGGCGAAGTCGACGTTGGTCTTGACCTTCACGTCGAAATAACGGGTGCCGAAGGCCGAGAAGTTGGCCACGGAAACCTCTTTCTCCCCGAGCGTGATGGCGTAGTCGAAACCCTGCTGGTCGATGGTGATCTCCTTCTTGTCCCAGGTGTTCTGCTCCTGGATGCGTACCACGCCGCGGCGGGGCGAGTCGGTCAGCGCCGAGTCGATGAGGATCCTGCACTCGGTGGTGCCGCGGCCGTTGGCCGGCGAAATGGAAATCCACGGCTCGTCGGTGGTGGCGACCCAGTCCCCCGATGCCGATACTTTGATCTTGTGGCTTCCCCCTGCGGCTTCGGCTTTGATGGCGTCGCTGTCGAGCCCGAACGCGATGTTCTTGTCGGCGTCGGAGCAACTGCATAATGCGATCGAGCAGAGGATGACCGGTATGTAATTCTTTATTTTCATTGTCGTTTCTCCTTAGGTGTTATTCGAGCATTTTGTCGCAGTTCAGGATGTTCTGGGTCTTGTCGTAGATCAGGTTGTAGACCCCCTGCTGCCAGTAGTAGCAGATGGCCGAGGCATCGAACGTGATGTTGGGGTTGTCGCTGATGTCGAGGTGGTAGATCAGGTAGGAGATCGTGTCCTCGATCTTGCGCAGGTCGTTCGAACCGATGTAGAACCCGCGCAGGCCCGTGTGCTGGTAGAGCCCCGTGGGCCACTCGCGCAGGCAGCGCTTACCCTCGGCATCGCGCTGGCCGCGGATGGCGTATACGGTCAGCCCGGCGCAGTTGAGCGGCCCGAACGGGAACTTGTCGAACGAGTTGTACGATATATCCAGCCCGTAAAGGTAGGGCAGCTGCTCGGCCGTGAAATCCTTGGACAGGGCCTTCAGTTTGTTGTAGGTCAGGTCGAGCGATATGAGCGCCGTCGAGTTCTTGCCGCCAAAGCTGCCCTCGGGGATTTCGTCGATGCTGCAACCGCGCAGGATGATGTAGGAAACCAGCGAATTGGTCGTGCCGAGGCATTTGGGGAACTTCGTCAGCCCGGGGTTGGCCGCCAGCGAGAAGGTCTCCACCCGCAGGCCCTTGTATTTGCCCTCCTCTTCGCCTTCGAAGCCGTCGATCTCGTTGTAGGAGAAATCCACCGATTTCATGACGTATTTGGACTTGGCCGAGAAGATGTTGGGAACCTTCTTGAGCTTGTTGTAGGTCACCGAGAAGGTCTCCGTGTCGTCCGTGCCGCAGAAGATGCCGTCGCTGTTGGCCGGGAGCGAAGTGATGTTGTTGTGGTCGAGGTAGAGCTGTTCGGGTGCGACCTCCTTGCCCAGCGGATGGAGCGTTTCGATCTGGTTCCGGGACAGGTCGAGCAGGCCGATCTTCTTCAGGTTGCTGAACGACTCGGGGATCTCCCTGAGTTTGTTGTTGGTCGCATAGAGGATCTGGAGCTTCTCCTTCGATGGGCCGTTGGCGATGGCGTCGAGCCCCTTGTATAGCTCTTCGGCCGACCATTGGGCGTTGTTGGAGATGTTGACCGAAACGAGCTCGGGCATCTGCGCGATCTCCACCGGGAAGCGGGTCATCTTCGGGCAGTTGTAGACCTCCAGGTCGGTCAGCGACTTGAGGTTGGCTACTTCGGCGGGAATCTCCTCCAGCTCGCCGTTGGCGATGTTGAGGTACTCGAGCTTTTCGAGTTTGCCGATGGCCGGGTCGATCGACTTGAGCCCGTTGGTGAGCTTGCCGTGTACGACGTCGTAGGGACGGATATTGTTCTGGAGGCCGGTCTTGCGGTCGATGATCTGATCCTCGGTGAAATTCTTGTAGAGCGACGTGGCCGGGATCGAGATGCCGTGTTCGGCCAGGGCCCGGGCGATCGGCTCGGACGTCTGGGTCGGGATATGGATCAGCGAGAGGAACTCCTTGTGACGCTCCATGCGGGTGCGGTTGCGCTCGGAGAGGCTCTTGTCGTGTGCCAGCGAGGGGTCGTATTCGAGCAGGTTGCCGTCGTTGTGCGTGCCCAGATACAACTCGACGAGCTCCGAGAGCTGGCCGATGGCTGCCGGCACGTGCCCGCGGAAGCCGAACTCGCCGATCGAGATCTTCGCCACGCGGCCGTTGGAGTGCACCTCCACGCCCGGCTGGACGCCCCACAGGTCGGGATCCTTGTTGAAATCCCAGTTGACGCCGGTGGGATAGTTTTCACCCCTGTAAGACCAGTGCTCCCCGTCGAGCGCCTTCCAGATTTCGTAAAGCGCGTAGTAGTCGCGGATATACTCGTCGGCCTCGTAGAGCGTGACGCCGACTTTGGCCTCGGTGGTCTTGTTGTCCTCGATGGTGAAATCCAGGTTCTTGGGACGCTTGTTGGTCTCCAGCAGGATTTTGTTCTTGTCGTAGGCCTGGTATCTCTCCAGGCTGTAATCGCCCGCCTTGAGCGAGAGCAGCGTGTCGCATTCGAGCGAGGAGGTCTGGTAGCCGTCCTCGATGTCCTCGGGGGCCCCGTCCTCGCGGTCGTCCCTGAAGTGGATCGAGAACTTCGCGGGGAGTTTTTCGAACGTGGTGAGCTCGTTGGTCGTCTTGTGCCTTACGGTCAGGTCGAGGAACGCGATCTCGTCGAAGGTGTACTGCCGTTCGGCGGCACGCGTCACCACGGGTGTCTCGGTGAAGTCCGACAAGTCCTTGGAGATCGAGAAACGCACCGTGCCGCGCGGCTCCACGTCGACCGTCAGGTCGTGCGAAACGAGGCCGCCGGCCACGATGTCGAGCCTCTCTTCGCCCGGCATGCCGTTGTAGATCAGCTCGTCGTCGGCATTGAATAACGAGAAGGTGATGATCTGGTATTGTCCCGCCAGCAGCCGGAGCTTCTCGCTGCGCAGCCCGAATTCGGCGCTCTCCTTGTCGGGGGCCGAGAGCGTCAGCGACTGGGTGATGGTCGTGCCGTCGTAATAGAGCGAGACCTGCACCTTGCTGGCTTCGGAAAGGTAGTCGAGCTGGGGTTTCTGGGCCCGGCTCACGGCGTCGTAGGACGCCTCCTTGTGTAGTTTGAACTGAACGTATCCGTAATCGCGGTCGCGGTTGTCGATGCCGTCGTCGTCGGAGCATCCGCCGAGGAAGGCCGTGGCCAGTGCGAGGAGTGCCGCTACGGAAAATTTAAAAAGTTTCATATCTAAAAACCTGGTCTGTATGTTCTCCATAAATTGTAGTCGTATCGAACAGGGCCCCTGCCCCTTCGGAGAGGGGCCCTGAATCATTGGGGTCAGATGTTGAGCGTGCAGATAATCACCATTACCACGTTCCAGTTGGCTCCGTAGAGGAACATGACGCCCTCCGCGGCGGTCTGAGAGTCCATGTTGACGTAGATCTGGGTCGGGCCGTAGGATTCGGCCGTAAGCCAGCTTTCCGCATCGCCCTGGGCCATGAAGCTCGAGTAGGTCGGGACGTTCATCGCGGCGTTCGTGGTTTCTCCCTCGTAGGTCAGGTGGTAGATCGGGGCGCCGTACTCCGCATACTGTTCATAGTATTCGCCCGAGGTGATCTCTTCGAGGGTTGCGCCGGTGACGTATTCGGGATATGCGAACCCGATGTCCGTGCCGCCGATGTCCGCATTGGGATCGTAGAGGCAGTTGACGGCCGCGATGTTGCCCTGGGCGTCGTAGAAGACGATGTAGCCTTCGTCCTCGCGGTCCATGTCGATGATGGCCCCGCCTTCGACGCGGCGTACCGAGAGCCAGTTCTCCTCGTCCGACAGCGGCTGGCAGTCGGCGTCGTAGCATTTATAGCCGGTGAAGTCGCGTTCGAATGTCAGCGTGGCTTCGGGGTCGTTCGACCAGGCCTTGGTGTAGGTCAGTTTGTAGGCGTCGTCGACTTCGAGCTCGCGGAGCGACCAGTGGGTCGAGGGGAGTTTCTCGAACATGGTGCCGATCTCCGCCATGCCGTCGGGGTTGGCAGCCTGGATCGGGCCGGGGCTGGCCAGCTGCGTCAGCGTAGCGAAGACGTAGGGCTGGAACTCTTCCTTGATGTCGTAGTCGAAGAGTTCGTTGGGGTCTTCTACGGCCAGCGATGCCGGGAGTATGATGATCTGTGCCGTGCGGGCGTCGCCCTGGTTGACCTGCGTGCCGATGGTGAAGCCCCTGTCCATGATCACCAGGTCGTCGTCCCAGGCATTCTCCGTGACCGTGACCCATTTGGTGTCGGCTTCGTCGCCGCTCAGGCTGGTATTGCCCCAACGATCCGTGACTTCGGCGATGACGTAGATCCTCGCGCCCCTGATGCTCTTGACCGAACCGCGTGCGGCGCCGGGCGACCAGTCGCCGTTCATGCTGTTGTAGATTTCGGCTGCGGCGTTGAATTTGAGTTCCTTGTCGAGCGTGACGTCGAAAATGTCGCGGCAGGAGGGAATCGTGATCGGAATCTCGACCTTCGCGTCGAGGTTGCTCCTGTCGATGAACACCAGTTTGTCCTGCGCCCCGTCGAGCGGATAGGCCGACGGGTTGCCCTGGATGCGGATCTCGACTTTCGTGCCGGGCTGCCCGACCGTCACCGACGGGGTGGATACCCATTCCGGCATCCGGTTGATCGCCCACTCGTAATTGGCTTCGACCAGGATCGGCATCGAGAAATCGGTGCGCCCCTCGGGCCAGGTCAGGTCGATGCTTTGGGCTTCCCCTTCGTTATAGGAGTAGGTGAGGCCGGTTTCGCTGTCGCCGTATTCGAAGTCGCCGTACTCGTCGATCTTGCATGTGCGCAGGCTGAAGCCGCGTTCGAGCGTACCGCGCGTGATCGTGGCGATGACCTTGCTTTGGCCGCCCATCTTGAGGGTTACCTCGCAGACGCGCGTGTCGTCGAACTCATCGAGTTCGGCCACGCCGATTACGATCCGCGATGCACCCGCACCGCCGCGCAGCGTCCAGACTTTTTGTGTTTCGTCCTGTATCCAGAACCATGCGGCGGTGGCCGTCGGGACACTCACCTCCCAGTTCTGGTTGGGCTCTATCTCGAGCGTGTAGGTGCCGCCGGCTTCGATGGTCGCCGAAACCGCCTCGGGGAAGTTGGGGCTGGGGAGCTTCGTATCCTCATCCGAATCGGAACACGAAGCGGCCGCCAGACATGCTCCGGCGAGCAGCGACATCACCAAGTGTAAATAATGTCTTTTCATATTTCGTTTCTTTATTTACGTTATGATTTAGAGCGATCCGGACGCCGTGACGCCTCCCGGGAGCATGCCTTCTTCCCGCTGGAGCCGTTCGGCCTCCTCGTCGCTGACCCATTCGATGATGTTGTAGAAATGGCCTACCAGGCCCATGTTCACGCCCATGTCCTCGACATGCACCTTGATCCACAGCGCCACGTAGTGCTGGCAGCTGTTGAAATAGGAGTCGTAGAGCGGGCTGTTAGTAACCAGTATCTTGTTGTCCCCGACGATCTGTCCGAAGACCGAAGCCTCGTCGGCCAGTACCTGGTTCTTGTCCATGGTTACCAGCGGTTCGATCGGATCGCGCGGGTCGAGGCGGATCGTGACGTCGTAGCCCGAGAAGAGCCAGTCGTGCAGGATAATCATGTTCTCTTCGGTGGGGTGCTTCTCGGTGCGGATGAGGCGCTGGATGCTCTTGTTTTCCACGCCGGGGTAGCTGTTGAGGAACGTCGAGGTCACCACGCACCAGCCCGTGAATTCGTTGATGTCGTAGGGGCAGCTTTTCTGCATGACGACCTTCGTCCGGTCGTGGTAGAGATCCCATTTCAGCTGCTCGGGCATGACCAGTTTGAGGATGAAGCCCAGCGAGTCGGTATCTTCGATGTTGTCGTACAACCCGCGCACCTGTACGTCGGCCTTGCGCGAACCGGCCTTTATGGTGATGGTGTTCGACAGGAGGCGGTAGTGCTTCCCCTCGACGGCATTGCTGCCCTGGTCGATGATCTCCACGCCGAATGTGCGGTCGTAATCGCACGCGACGGTCGAGGAGACCGGTACCGAGAAATAGTCTTGGTCTTGGAGTACGGCGTAGGTGGCCAAGGTATCGGCGAACAGCACGTACTCCGCGTCGGAGTAGGTCTTATATTCCTCCTTGCAACCCGTTGCGAGGGCGGCCAGGAGTCCCGTTGCAAACAAAACCGTGATAATTCGTTTCATTGTCTCTCTTCTATTCGTTGTTGCTATCTGTTGCTTTCGTTCGGGAGTATCTCCGAACCGGGGGCTTCCAGCTCGTGCTGCGGGATCGGCCATACGAAAAGCGGGTTGTCGGCTTCGATCTTGAGCGAGCTGCCTTCGGCCTGGGAATTGGCCTGCGGCTTACGCTCGAAGCCCTTGTGCCAGCGTTTGAGGTCGTGCAGGCGGAAACCCTCCATGTAGAGTTCGCGCAGGCGCTCGTCGGAGATGGTCTGCAACCAGTTGTCCTTCGTGACGTTGATCGTACCGCCCGATTTGTAGCGCATCTTGCGCAGCGTCGAGAGGTCGTTGCCGGCCTTCGAAAAATCGTTCTTTTGGCAGTAGGCCTCGGCGCGGATCAGGTACTGCTCCGCCAGGCGGAACGGCTTGGGCATCGAGACATGGTAGATCTGGTTGGCGATCAGGTTGCGGTTGCCGTAGTATTTGACCAGCAGCGGCCAGCTCAGCCCGTGGGCATAACCGGTCTCGGTCTGGTAGAAGTAGCCCGAATAGCGCAGGTCGGCATCGTCGTAGAGATCCAGGGCAGCCTGGCCGGGGACATAGTCGGGATAGAAATAGGTGTAGTCCTTGTTGAAGTTGAGGAACACCGTGCCGAGCGCCCCGCCGTAGGAGGTGTCGGTGAAGCCGATGCGCCAGATGACCTCGTATCCCAGGTCGTACGCCCACATGTAGTCGAAATAGGTGTAGTCGGAGGTGTAGTTGGTCTTGGCATCGGAGAGCTGGAAGGTGGCCTTTTTTTCGTCGATCAGGGTGCTCGAATATTCGATCGCCGTGTCCCAGTCCTGCATGTAGAGCGCAACGCGGGCGTGCAGCGCCTCGGCCGAGGCCGAGGTCATGTAGACGTTGCCGTAGGCGTCGTTCTCCTTGTCGAGGCGTTTCTCGGCCTCGGCCAGGTCGTCGAGTACGAACTGGTACGAGTCGTAGAGCGATGCGCGGCGGGCCGCCTCGGGCGTAAAGTATTTCGTGCGCAGCACGACGCCCAGTTCCGATTGGGCCGTGTCCGGCTCATAGGCCTTGCAGAAGGTCTTGAGCAGCTCGGTATAGCAGAGCGCACGCACGGCGTAGACCTCGCCCGTGTACTGCTCGAGCTTCTCGATGTTGGTGTCGCTGATTTCGTTGGCCATCACCTCGTCGATGCGGTCGAGGTAGAAATTGCAGTTGCCGATCACCTTGTAGAGGGCGGCGTAAACCGCTTCGAGCTGCAGGTCGGTCGGGCGTATGTCCCAGCGCCAGAACGAGCCGTAGGTATTGGTATTGCCTTCGACGGCATAGACCAGGTCGGCCTGGATGTCGGGCAGCAGGGTGAGGTAGCCGCTGTAAAGCGCGTTGCTCTTGAGCGAGGCGTAGATGCCGGTGAGCGTCTGCTCGGCGTCGGCGAAGGTGCGCATGGCCTCCTTCTCCGGGATGGACGAACCGGGGTACTTGTCCAGGCACGAGGTGGTGCTGACAAGTATCGCGAAGGCCGAAAGGTAGAATTTTATATTGCGTAACATGTTCATAGTCCCTGATTAGAATGTTAAGTCGAGTCCGAAGGTGAATTGGCGAGCCATCGGATACTGTGCCTGGTACATATTGCTCGACCCTTCGGGATCGAGGCCCGTGAATTTGGTGAAGGTGAAGAGGTTCTGGGCCTGGGCGTAGATCTTCACGCCGCTGATGAAGCGTGTCTTACGCAGCCACTCCTGCGGGAAGGAATAACTCAGCATGAGGTTCTTCAGGCGCAGGAACGAAGCGTCCTCCAGCAGGCGGTCGTCGAACTCGGTGTAGACGCCGTGGCGCGGGATGTCGGTGATGTCGCCGGGTTTCTTCCAGCGGTTGAGCAGGCGCTTGGACTGGTTGTAGGAGGCGAATCGGCCGTTCGACTCGTCGAAATAACGGTCGTTGTTGATCATCCAGCGGTCGGCGACCCAGCTGAACTGTGCCGACAGCGAAAGTCCCTTCCAGGCCAGCGTCGTGCCGAAGCCGCCCTGCCAGGGCGCCACGTAGCTCTTGCCGACCATGACCTTGTCCTCGTCGCGGAGCTCGGTGGTCAGCTCGCCCTCCTTGGTGTACCACAGCGCGTCGCCGTTGGCGGGGTTGACGCCTGCGAACCGGTTGAGGTAGAACTCGCCGAAGGAGTGCCCCACGACCAGTTTGGTATTGGTGCTCGAAAGCTCGTATTCGCTGACCCCGCTGTAGAGCTTGGTCATCTTGTTCCTGTTGTAGGAGACGTTGGCGTTCACGCTCCACACGAAATCCTTGTGCTGGATGACGTCGGCGGCCAGGCTCACCTCGACGCCGCGGTTGGTCATGTCGCCCACGTTGTCCCAGCGGAAGCCGAAGCCGTTGGAGGTGGTGTAGGAAACGGGAACCTCCATGAGCATGGCGCTGTTCTTCTTGTGGTAGAGTTCGACGTCCACGTTCAGGCGGTTCCAGAAGCCCAGGTGCATGGCCAGGTTGGTGATCCACAGCTTCTCCCACTGCAGGTCTTCGTTGCCCGGCTGCGAGGGGGCGATGCCGGCGTCGCCGTAGTAGTTCAGGCCGCCGCTCACGAGCGCCATGTGTTCGTAGTTGGGGATCGACGAGTTACCCGAGGTGCCCGTGCTGAAGGCGATCTGCGCGTTGGTGAGCCAGCGGCGCGAGTTCTCCATGAATTTCTCGTTGCGCAGGTTCCACATCATGCCCACTGAGCCGAACGCAGCCCAGCGTCCCGAGGTGCCGAAGCGCGAGGAGCCGTCGGTACGGACGGAGAAGTCGACGTAGTAACGGTCGGCGTAGTTGTATTCGCCGCGCGCGAAGAACGACAGGAAGGCGTAGTTGTCGTCGGTGACGTCGCTCCACGACGTGGCTCGCGTCCCCGACGAGATGTTGACCAGCTTGTCGTTGTTCTGGCCGCGGGTCGCCAGCGTGAACTCCTCGTAGCTGTAATCGACGCCCTCCTGGCCCAACAGGAAGTTGAACGAGTGTCCGCCGTCGAGCGAGAAGCGGTAGTTGATCGTATTGGTGATGGAAAGGCTCATGCCGTCGGTCGAGTAACGCTGCGCCGTGCCCGAGCCCAGGTTGGGCGGGTAGTTGGGGTAGGAGGCGCCGAAGCCCGTCGTGTGCGAATAGTCCACGCCGAACTGCGAGCGGATGGTGAGCCCCTCGATGGGGGTGGCCTCGGCGAAGAGCGTCGAGATCACCTTGTATTTTTTATAGGAGATCTTGTTGTTGGCCAGCCATTCAAGCGGGTTTTGGCCTTCGCCCTTCCAGGTGCCGTCCTTGATCGAGGCGAGCGAGCCGTCGGGGCGGTGGGGGTTCCAGTAGGGCATCATGAAACGTGCGGCCGAGATGGGGGTCACGAGCGTATATTCGCCCGACTCGGCGCGTTCGATGGTCTGGTAGTTCATCATCGTGTTGGTGCCGAGCTTGAGCCACTTGGCTGCCTGTTGTTCGACGTTGGCGCGGAGCGAGAAGCGCTCGAAGGCCGAACCTGCGGCAATGCCCTCCTGGTTGTAGTAGCCGCCCGAGACGTAGTAATTGGTCTTGTCGGTGGCCCCCGAAACCGAGAGCTCGTAGTTCTGGAGCAGGGCGGCATCGTTGAACACCTCGTCGAGCCAGTTGACGTTGGTCTTGCCCAGGACGTTGTAGTTCTTGCCGTCGGTGAACCCGATCTCCTTCTCGTACCGGATGCGTTCGTCGGTGTCCATCAGATCCCAGTTGCCGTAGGCGATCTGCGAGAAACCGAGCTGCATGCGGTAGTTGATCTTCGCCCGCTCGGCCATGCGCCCGCGCTTGGTCGTGATGACGATCACGCCGTTGGCCGCGCGCGCACCATATATAGAGGTGGAGGAGGCGTCCTTGAGCACCGAGATGCTCTCGATGTCGGCCGGGTTGATGGCGTTGAAGTCGGAACTGGCGATGGCGACCCCGTCGAGGATGTAGAGCGGCGAGGTACCCGAGTTGATCGAGTTCATGCCCCGGATCATCATCGTTGCCGACGTGCTCGGCTCACCCGAATTGGAAAGTACCGTCAGTCCGGGAACCTGTCCCTGGATGGCCTGATCGAACGCCGCCGTAGGGGTGTTCTCGACCTTTTCGGCCTTGACGGTCGATACCGATCCGGCGATGGTGCCCTTCTTGCGGACACCGTAAGCGATGACCACCACGTCGTCGAGCGCCTGTGCCTCGCTCTCGAGGGAGACGTTGTAGGTCAGCGAGGCGCTGCCGCCCGGAACCGTAAAGGTGGCGGGCTTGTAGCCGATGTACTGGAAGGTGAGCGTCGTCCCTGCGGCGACGCTGATCGAGTAGCTTCCGTCCGCAAGGGTGCTCACCCCGCTGGTGGCCCCGGAAATCACGTTGACCCCGATGAGGGGTTGCTTGTCATCCGCCGAGGTGACGATGCCTCTGACGGTCACATTTCCCCCCCCCTGAGCTACGGACATCGCCGGCAAGGCACATAGGAAAAATGCAAGAATGTTGAGTAGAAGTTTCGTTTTTTGCATAAGTAAATGATACTGTCTTACGCGACAAAGAAAAATAATTAAAACGAATTTGCCAAATGTTCAAAATAGATGAAATGTAAGCAGGAGTGTTCGGAAAGGGTCTTTCCGGCCCTCTTTTCAGGGCGAAAACAGGTGCTATAAGACTAAATATAAATAACTTAACATTTTGTTTTAACCCGAAGAACCATTGTTGAACACGGGTTAAAATATTTTTATAAAAACGAAAATAAAATTCAATATGTTTTGAATATTTTGGGGTTTCGGGCGAAAAAATACCCTCCGGTACGGTTTGATATGCGGTGAGTTTCCGGACGTAGGTGCTTCTGGATACCTTATTTTTTAATATTATTTAATATATACCAACCTGCGGGGTGGTTTTTTGAAAAAATATAAAAAATATAAAAATATTTTTCGCCGGAGGGGACGAACTTCCCCGAAAACCTGAGGAGATAACAATTTTCCGGCAATCGGTGGTGTACGGAGGAAATACGCGAAACCCCGTAAAGAGTTCTCAAAGGGGATTTTATCGGGGGCGATTAGGCTGAAACGGGAAGTAAAGTAAAGGATGCGCAGTTTTTTGGTGTGTTATGCTTACAGATTGTAAGTGATATGCCGTGATTTCATTTTAATACATAACATCAACCCCTATTTGCGCCCGCGGGTCAATGCTTTGGTCGGCGGCGGGTTGTAGCCCCCGTGCATCGCTGCCGTGGGCAACCCGCGGTGCGTCACGGCCGTGGTCTGTTCCGGCGGGTCACTGCCCCTTCCCGCCCCGGAAGCGGGCGCGGTACTGACTGGGGCTGAGCCGTTCGCGGAGGCGGAAAAAGAGCGAGAAGGCGCTCACGCTTTCGAAGCCGAGCGCATAGGCTATTTCCGAGATGCTGTGGGCTGTCGTCGCGAGCAGTTCCCGGGCCTTGTTGAGCCGCATCGTGTGCTGGTATTGCGCCGGCGCCATCCCCACGTATTCGCGGAAGACGCGGCGGAACCACGTGTAGCCCATGCCCACTTCGCGGGCGATCTGTTCGGGCGAGCGGTTGCGGCCGAAGTCTGTGCGCATGATGGCTTTCGCGCGGTTGATCTTCTCGACGACGGGGTTGTCGGAGTAGAGCAGGTTGCTGTGCTTGAAGAGCACCGACCCCAGGATGTGGAGCACGATGCTCGAAATAAGCGGCTGGAATCCCACGCGCTCCTCCTCGACCGTGCCGATGATCTCGCGGTAGCACCGCTCGATGCCGCCGCTGCACCCGATCCGCAGCAGGGGGCGCCGGCGGCAGAGGAACCCCTGCTGTTCCAGGCGGTCGATATTGGCGCCGCGGAAGCCGACCCACCACTCCGTCCATCCGGTGCCGGGGTCGGGCGAGTAGGAGTGCCATTCGTTGGGGAAGAGCAGGAGCATGGTGCCCGCCTCGACCGTCTGCGAGGGGCAGGATGCCGATTCGAAGCGCCCCCGCCCGGCGGTGATGTAGACCAGCTGGTATTCGTCGAGCGTGCGGCCGCTGCCTTTGTAAAACAGGTAGTGCTCGGGATGTTCCGAGACGGGGTAGGGCGTCCCGGGCGGGACGTGCTGGTGCCCGGCCGTGGTGCAGACGATGCCCCACTGCTCGTCGCGCGGGGAGACTGGCAGGTAGTGAAGGATGCTCAGCGGCCGGTCGTCCATAGTGTCAAATCTATATATAGTTTGTCAAAACCATCAACAAAGGTAGGGAAAAGATTGTATAGTTTTGCATCAGTAACCTAAAACTTTCCGTGATGAACCGTTATTTCGTCGGTGTCGATCTCGGTGCCACGAGCGGCCGTGTCATTCTCGCCACGCTCTGCGGCGACGGCATCGCCCTCGAAGTTCTGCACCGCTTCCCGAACCGCCTGCTTTCGATCGGCGGCAAATATTATTGGAACATCTACTCCCTCTATGAGGAAATCCTGCACGGCCTGACGCTGGCCGGGCAGCGAAGGCTTCGGGTCGATTCGATCGGTATCGACACGTGGGGCGTCGACATGGCCTGCGTGGCGGCCGACGGTACGCTGGCCGGGCTTCCGAGGGCTTACCGCGATCCCTATACCAACGGGGTTCCCGAGGAGTTCTTTCGGAAAATACCCCGGCAAGAAGTGTACCGCCGCACGGGTATCCAGATCATGAATTTCAATTCGCTCTTCCAGCTCCGTGCCGCACGCGGGGAGGGGATGTCGGCGCTGGAAAATGCCGCGTCGGTGCTTTTCATGCCTGACGCGCTGTCGTACCTGCTCACCGGCGAGAAGGTATGCGAGTATACGATCCTCTCGACGTCGCAGTTCATGGAGCCCCGCACGCGGGAGATCGACGGCGCACTGCTGCGCGAGGCGGGCGTCGATCCCGCGCTTTTCCCGCGGGTGGTGATGCCCGGCCGGAGGATCGGGGTGCTTTGCGACGCCGTAGCCCGGCAGACCGGGCTGGGGGCGGTGCCCGTGGTGGCCGTCGCGGGGCACGATACGGCTTCGGCCGTGGCGGCCGTGCCTGCCCGGAACAGCCGCTTCGCCTACCTCTCGTCGGGGACGTGGTCGCTGATGGGCATCGAGGTGCCGGAGCCGATCATTACGGAGGAGTCCTATGCGATGAACTTCACCAACGAGGGCGGCGTGGACGGCACGGTGCGTTTTCTGAAGAACATCACCGGCATGTGGCTGCTCGAACAGTGCCGCGCGGTGTGGAGCCGCCAGGGCAGGGAGTATAGCTATGAAGAGATCGTGCGCATGACCGAGGGCGCCGCCCCGTCGCCGGGGGTCATCGACCCCGATGCCGCGGAGTTCGCCGCGCCGACCGACATGCCGCAGGCGATCCGCGCGTGGTGCGCGGCGCACGGCGTCCCCTCGCCGGCGGACGATGCGGCGCTGATGCGGCTGATATTCGACTCGCTGGCGGCGAAATACGCCGAGGTGCTCGGGAAACTGCGGCGGCTGGCGCCGTTCGAAATCGAATGCCTGCACGTCATCGGCGGCGGCGCACAGAACGACCTGCTGAACCGGATGACGGCCGACGCTGTCGGCATCCCCGTCGTGGCGGGCCCTGCCGAAGCCACGGCGCTGGGCAACATCATGGTGCAGGCGCGTGCCGCGGGCGTGGTCTCTTCGCTCGCCGAAATGCGGCGCTACATCGGCCGCTCGATCGAAACGAAAACATATCAACCGAAAAAATAAAACTGTCATTCTTATGAAAACGGAACTTATCGAAAAGGCATACGCCATCGCGCGGGAACGCTATGCGGGGATCGGCGTAGACACCGAACAGGCGCTCGCGGCGCTTCAGAACATCTCGCTCTCGCTCCACTGCTGGCAGGCGGACGACGTGACGGGCTTCGAAAACCGGGGCGGCGACCTTACGGGCGGCATCCAGGCCACGGGCAACTACCCGGGCAAAGCCCGCAACATCGGGGAGCTGCGTGCCGACATCCTTAAGGCCAAGTCGTTCATCCCCGGTACGCACCGCCTGAACCTGCACGAGATCTACGGCGAGTTCGGCGGCGAGACGGTCGACCGCGACCAGGTGGAGCCCCGGCATTTCCAGGGCTGGATCGAGTGGGCGAAAGAGCACGGCATGAAGCTCGACTTCAACTCGACGTCGTTCTCGCACCCCAAGAGCGGCGATCTCTCACTGGCCAACCCCGACCCCGGAATCCGGGACTTCTGGGTGGAACACACCAAGCGCTGCCGCGCCATTGCCGAAGAGATGGGCAAGGCGCAGGGCGACCCCTCGATCATGAACCTCTGGGTGCACGACGGCTCGAAAGACCTTACGGTGAACCGCATGCTCTACCGCGAGCTGCTGCGCGACTCGCTCGACCGCATCTTCGAGACCGAATACGACCACATGAAGGACTGCATCGAGTCGAAGGTGTTCGGCATCGGGCTGGAGAGCTATACCGTCGGGAGCAACGACTTCTACATCGGCTACGGAGCCAGCCGCGGCAAGATCGTGACCCTCGATACGGGGCATTTCCACCCCACGGAGATCGTGGCCGACAAGATTTCGTCGCTGCTGCTGTTCATCCCCGAGGTGATGCTGCACGTGTCGCGCCCGGTGCGCTGGGATTCCGACCACGTGACGATCATGAACGACGATACGCTGGAGCTGTGCAAGGAGATCGTACGCTGCGATGCGCTCGACCGCGTACATATCGGGCTGGATTATTTCGATGCCTCGATCAACCGCATCGGCGCCTATGTCATCGGTTCGCGCGCCACGCAGAAGTGCCTGATGCAGGCGTTGCTCGAACCGCTTGCGCAGCTTCGCCGGTACGAGGCTGCCGGACAGGGCTTCGAGCGCCTGGCGCTGCTCGAAGAGTCGAAGTCGCTGCCCTGGAACGCCGTATGGGACATGTTCTGCCTGCGCAACGACGTGCCCGTGGGCGAGGAGTTCATCGCCGGGATCCAGCAGTACGAAAGGGAAGTAACCTCCAAACGCTAAGGCCATGTACCGCATCGTACTGAACGAGACGTCGTACTACGGCGCAGGGTGCCGCTCGGTGATCGCCGACGAGATCCGCAAGCGGGGCTTTAAAAAGGTGCTGCTCGTAACGGACAAAGACCTCATCCGGTTCGGCGTGGCCGCGAAGATCGAGGAGGTGCTCCGCGGGGCGGACATTCCCTATGAGATTTACAGCCAGATCAAGGCTAACCCCACGATCCGCAACGTGCAGCAGGGCGTCGAGGCGTTCAAGGCTTCGGGCGCCGACTGCATGGTGGCGCTGGGCGGCGGCTCGTCGATCGACACGGCCAAGGCCGTGGGCATCATCGTCAACAACCCCGGGTTCGCCGACGTGCGCTCGTTGGAGGGCGTGGCCGACACCAAGCACCGCGCCGTGCCGACCTTCGCCGTGCCGACGACCGCGGGAACGGCGGCCGAGGTGACGATCAACTATGTCATCACCGACGAGGAGAACCGCAAGAAGATGGTCTGCGTCGATCCCAACGACATCCCGATGTGCGCGGTGATCGACTGCGAGCTGATGATGTCGATGCCCCGGGGGCTGACGGCCGCCACGGGCATGGACGCCCTGACGCACGCCATCGAAGGGTATATCACGCCCGGGGCGTGGACGATGAGCGACATGTTCGAGCTGAAGGCCATCGAGCTGGTCGCCGCGCACTTGCGGAATGTCGTCGAGGACGGCAGCGACCCCGTCGCCCGCAACGGCATGGCCGAGGCGCAGTACATCGCGGGCATGGGTTTCTCGAACGTCGGGCTGGGCATCGTGCACTCGATGGCGCACCCCCTGGGGGCGTTCTACGACACGCCGCACGGCGTGGCGAACGCACTGCTGCTGCCCTATGTGATGGAATACAACGCCGAGTCGCCCTCGCGCGCCAAATACCTCGACATCGCGCGGGCGATGGGCGTCGATACCGCGGGCATGAGCGTCGACGAGAGCGTCGCCGCGGCTGTCGGGGCCGTGCGCGACCTGTCGCTCAGCATCGGTATCCCGCAGCGCCTGCACGAGATCGGCGTGAGGGAGGAGGACATCCCCGCGCTGGCCGTGGCGGCGTTCAACGATGTCTGCACGGGCGGCAACCCGCGTCCGACCTCGGTCGGGGATATCGAAAAACTATACCGTACCGCATTCTAAAACAAAGGCCATGAATACGCTTCTCGGACTTCTGATCATCGCCGTCGGCAGCTTTTGCCAGTCGAGCTCCTATGTACCCATCAAAAAGGTGAAGGAGTGGTCGTGGGAGAGCTTCTGGCTGGTACAGGGCATCTTCGCATGGCTGGTGTTCCCGCTGCTGGGGGCACTGCTGGCGGTTCCCGCGGGCAGCTCGCTCGGGGAAATCCTCTCGACCGACCCCTCCGCCGCCTTCAAGGCCGCCGGCTACGGCGTGCTGTGGGGTGTGGGCGGCCTGACGTTCGGGCTGTCGATGCGCTACCTCGGAGTGGCGCTCGGGCAGTCGATCGCCCTGGGCACCTGCGCCGGGTTCGGCACCCTCTTCCCCGCCATCTTCGCGGGTGAAAACCTCTTTGCGGGCAAAGGGCTCGTACTGCTGTTGGGCGTCTCGATTACGCTGGCGGGCATCGCCGTGATCGGCTACGCCGGGTCGCTGCGCTCGCAGAACATGACCGACGAGGAGAAACGCGCCGCCGTCAAGGACTTCGCCCTTACGAAGGGGCTGGCCGTGGCGTTGCTGGCGGGCGTGATGAGCGCCTGCTTCAACCTCGGGCTGGAGGCCGGGAGGCCGTTGCAGGTCGAGGGCGGCAGCGCCCTGTTCCGCACGCTGCCCGCCACGCTGATGGTGACGCTCGGGGGCTTCGTGACCAATGCCGCCTACTGCCTGTGGCAGAATGCGCGCAACCGCACGTTCGGCGACTACGGCAAGGGGACGCTCTATGCCAACAACCTGTTGTTCTGCGCGTTGGCCGGGGCGCTGTGGTACTCGCAGTTCTTCGGCTTCGGCATCGGGCAGACCTTCTTCGAGCCCGGGTCGGTCGTGGCGGCATTCGCCTGGTGCATCCTCATGGCGCTCAACGTCACCTTCTCGAACGTGTGGGGCATTATCCTCCGGGAGTGGCGCGGGGCGTCGCGAAAGACCGTGGGCGTATTGGTCTGCGGCCTGGCGATCCTGATTTTCTCACTCGTATTTCCTAATTTGTTCTGACGATGAAATCCATACTCGAAAACCGCCCGGCGCTGGCCGCCGAGGTGGACAAAGTGGCCGAAGTGGCCGGTTACCTCTGGCAGAAGGGGTGGGCCGAGCGCAATGGCGGCAACATCACGGTAAACATCACGGAGCACGTCGACGACGTGATCCGCGCGATGGAGCCGGTCAGCGGGCGTTTCCCGATCGGCACCACGCTGCCCCGCCTCAAGGGGTGCTATTTCTTCTGCAAGGGTACCAACAAACGTATGCGCGACCTGGCGCGCCGCCCGATGGAGAACGGCTCGGTAATCCGCATTCTCGACGACTGTGCGTCGTACGAGATCATCGCTGACAAGGCGGTGAAACCCACTTCGGAGCTGGCTTCGCATCTGGCGATGCACAACCAGATGATCGCCTCGGGCAACGGCTACAAGGCGGCGCTGCATACCCATCCCATCGACCTGATCGCCATGACGCACAACCCTGCGTTCCTCGAAAAGGACGTCTTGACCAACCTTCTGTGGAGCATGATCCCCGAGACGCGGGCCTTCTGCCCCAAGGGGCTGGGGATCGTTCCCTATAAGATGCCCTCGTCGGTCGAACTGGCCGAGGCCACCATCGCGCAGCTGCGCGAGTACGACGTGGTGATGTGGGAGAAACACGGCGTATGTGCCGTAGGGCCCGACATCTTCGAGGCGTTCGACCAGGTCGACGTGCTCTCGAAATCGGCGCAGATCTACCTCACGGCCCGTTCGATGGGCTTCGAGCCCGCCGGGACGACGCAGGAGCAGATGGACGAATTGAAACGGGCCTTTAACCTCTGACCCAAAGATGCCGGCGGGCGGGGACGGCAATCCCCGTCGGGAGCGGCAGACGGGCATCCCCGTATGCCGAAAGCCTGCGGACGGGGTATCCCTGCGGCCTTGGGCACCGGATCTGTCCGTACCTGTACCCCGGAACGCGGCGGGTGCCGTTGCCGCCGGAGGACGGAAACGATAATTTTACCGTTTTATGAAAAAGATACTTTTATCGCTTTGTTTTGCGGCTGCCGCGCTGGGTGCGCAGGCCGCGGCACCGTGTACGCCCGTGGGGCTGCGGTGCGAACATCTGGAGACGCCGCTGGGCATCGACGCCCCGGCGCCGCGACTGGGCTGGCGTCTGGACGACAGCCGTTCCGGGGCGCTCCAGCGGGCTTACAGGGTCGTCGTGGGGCGGGATTCCGCCGCCGTGGCCGCCGGATGCGGCGACGTGTGGGATTCGGGGCGCACGGATTCGGACGGGATGCTCGTCCGTTACGCCGGGCCGAAACTCGACCCGTTCACCCGGTATTACTGGGCCGTGACGGTCTGGGACAAGGACTACGCGCGCTCCTCGTCCGGGGTCGCGGCGTTCGAGACCGGCATGATGGGGGCCGGGAACTGGCAGGGATGCTGGATCAGCGACCACCACGACATAAACCATAAGCCTGCGCCCTATTTCCGCAAGGAGTTCTCCGTGGGTAAACGCGTGAAATCGGCCCGCGCCTATGTCGCGGCGGCCGGGTTGTACGAACTTCATATCAACGGGCGGAAGGTCGGCGACCACCGCCTCGACCCGATGTATACGCGCTTCGACCGCCGGAACCTCTACGTCACCTACGACGTGACGCGGCAGTTGCAGGACGGGGCCAATGCCGTGGGCATCCTGCTGGGCAACGGCTGGTACAACCACCAGTCGGGCGCCGTGTGGAACTTCGAGCGGGCGCCGTGGCGCAACCGCCCGGCGTTCTGCTTCGACCTGCGTATCGAGTATGCGGACGGGACGCACGAGGTCGTGAAGTCCGACCTCGACTGGCGCACCTCGGGCGGGCCGCTGGTGTTCAACAGCATCTATACTTCGGAGCATTACGACGCGCGGCTCGAACAGCCGGGCTGGAGCTCCCCCGGGTTCGACGACTCGGCCTGGGGCGGGGTGATGTACCGCGGCGCGCCGTCGCAGAGGGTCACGGCACAGCAGACGGTGCCGATCCGCAATGTCACCGAATACAGGCCGCGCAGCGTGCGCAAGCTCGACGAACGGAGCTACCTCTACGATTTCGGCCAGAACATGGCCGGTGTGACGAAGCTCCGCCTGAGGGGTGAAGCCGGGACGCAGCTGCGGCTCATCCATGCCGAACGCCTGCGCGAAGACGGCCATGCCGACCTGTCGAACATCGACGTCTATTTCCGTCCGACGGACAAGGACGACCTGTTCCAGACCGACGTGGTGACCCTGAGCGGCCGCGACGACGAGTTCATGCCCCGGTTCAACTACAAGGGCTTCCGCTATGTCGAGGTAGTTGCCGACCGGCCGGTAGAGCTGTCTGCGGAGAACCTGACGGCCTATGCCATGCACAGCGACGTGACTCCCGTGGGGCATATCGAGACGTCGAACGACCTGGTGGACAAACTTTGGGACGCCACCAACAAGGCCTACCTCTCGAACCTGATGGGTTACCCGACCGACTGCCCCCAGCGCGAGAAGAACGGCTGGACGGGCGACGGCCACCTGGCCATCGAAACGGCGCTGTACAACTACGACGGCATTACGGTCTACGAGAAGTGGCTCGCCGACCACCGCGACGAACAGCAGCCCAACGGTGTGCTGCCCGACATCATCCCCACCGGCGGCTGGGGCTACGGCACGGCCAACGGGCTGGACTGGACGAGTACCATCGCCATCATCCCGTGGAACCTCTACCTCTTCTACGGGGACACGAAGCCGCTGGAGGATTGCTACGAGAATATCAAACGCTATGTCGATTACGTCGACCGCCGCAGCCCGGGGCACCTCTCCTCGTGGGGACGCGGCGACTGGGTGCCCGTCCGCTCGCAGTCGTCGCTGGAGCTGACCTCGTCGGTCTATTTCTACGTCGATGCCACGATCCTCGCCCGTGCCGCCGCCCTGTTCGGCCGGGAGGCCGACCGGAAGCACTACGAGGCACTGGCCGGCGAAATCCGCGGGGCCATCAACGACAAATACCTCGACCGTGCGACGGGCATCTATGCCAGCGGCACGCAGACCGAGCTGAGCGTTCCGCTGATGTGGGGCGTCGTACCCGAGGAGATGGTCGCCAAGGTCGCCGGCAACCTCGCCCGCAAGGTCGCCGAAGCCGGGTTCCACCTCGACGTCGGGGTGCTGGGCGCCAAGGCCATCCTCAATGCGCTGAGCGAGAACGGCCATGCCGAAACGGCCTACAAGGTCGCGGTGCAGGACACCTATCCTTCGTGGGGATGGTGGATCGTGAACGGCGCCACCACGCTGCTCGAAAACTGGAACCTCGAAGCCACGCGCGACATCTCGGACAACCACATGATGTTCGGCGAGATCGGCGGGTGGTTCTTCAAGGGGCTGGGCGGCATCAAGCCCGACCCCGAAGCGCCGGGCTTCAAACACATCCTGCTGCGCCCGAATTTCGTCGGCCCCGAGGAATTCGAGGCTTCGCACGACGCCCCCTGCGGGCGGATCGTGTCGGCATGGACGCGCCGGGGCAATACGGTGACCTACCGCGTCCGAATCCCGGCCAACAGTACCGCAACGCTCTACCTGCCGGCCAACGTGGACGGCGGGAAGGTGCATCAGCTGGGTGCCGGAAGCCATACGCTGACGCTCAGGGTGGCCAAATGACCCTTCCGCCCCGGGGCGGAAGGCTGCTGCCGCGGGCCGCATTCCCGTGCGGGACGGCTGCCTGCACAGGACGATTTTTACCCATAACCTGAAATATTCCTGCGATGAACAAACTATCGAAACTGATTCTGATGCTGCCGCTGGCCCTCGCTCCGCTGGCGGGGCAGGCCGCCCCGAAGGGCGGCTCCCATGCCGCCCTGGCCGCGGGGTTCGTGGCGCCGCCCGACTCTGTCCAGACCTCGGTTTACTGGTACTGGCTTTCGGGCAATGTCTCGAAGGAGGGCGTGGTGAAAGACCTCGAAGCGATGAAACGGGCGGGGATCAACCGTGCCTTCATCGGCAATATCGGCCTCGGGGAGCTGGCGACGCCCTATGCCCCCGTGAAACTTTTTACGGACGAATGGTGGGAAGTGACCCATGCGGCGCTCAAACGCGCCTCAGAGCTGGACATCGAGATCGGCATGTTCAACAGCCCCGGCTGGAGCCAGGCCGGAGGGCCGTGGATCGAACCCGGGCAGGCCATGCGTTACCTGGCTTCGGTCAAGGCGCATGTCCGGGGCGGCGGGAAGGTCGAGGCGGAGCTGCCGCGCCCGTCGGCCGATTTCCAGGACGTGCGGGTGGTCGCCTATCCCGCTCCCGCCGTGGGGCGTGCGGCGCTGACGGCGGTCGATACGCGTGTGACGGCTGCCGGCACGGCTGCCGGGGCGCAATGCCTCATAGACGGCGACCCGGCGACGGAGCTTCTCTTCGATGGCAGCCCCGAAGCCGTCATCGACTTGGTGACGGACGCCGACCTGGATCTGCGCAACATCACGGTGTGGCCCGCCCGCCGTCCGATACGTGCCGAGGCCGAATTGCAGGTGAAGGGGGCGGACGGCTACCGGACAATCGCATCGTTCGGGATCGACCGCTCGAACCCCAATATCGAGGTCGGCTTCGACCCTTACGCCCCGGTTTCGGTCAGCGTGGCGAAGACCACGGGGCGCGAGTTCCGGCTCATAGTTCGCGGCGCGGGGAAGGATACGGGTTTCGCGGAAGTGCTGCTCTCGTCGCTGCCCCGTGTGGAGCGTTATGCGGAGAAGACCTTTGCCAAGATGTTCCAGTCGCCGCTGCCCTACTGGGAGGAGTACCAGTGGCGCGACCAGCCCGTGCTGGACGATGCCTCGCTGGCGGTCGACCCCGCGGAGGTGGTCGACATAACGGAATGTCTCGACGGTGACCGCCTGGTGTGGGAAGCCCCTGCCGGGGAGTGGGTCGTCATGCGTACCGGGATGCGTCCGACCGGCATCCAGAATTCGCCCGCGGCGCCCGAAGGCACCGGGCTCGAAGTGGACAAGATGACCCCGGCCTACCTGCAGCACCATTTCGACGCCTTTATCGGTGAGATACTCCGCCGCATCCCGGCCGAAGACCGCAGGACGTTCCGCGTGGTGGTGGCCGACAGCTACGAGAAGGGCGGGCAGAACTTTACGGATACCTTCCTGACCGACTTCAGGGAGCGTTACGGCTACGACGCCCTGCCGTTCCTGCCCGTTTACGACGGCGTGGTGGTCGGCAGCCAGGATATCTCCGACCGGTTCCTGTGGGACATGCGGCGCCTGGCGGCCGACAAGCTGGCCTATGCGCATATCGGGGGGCTGCGCGAAATCGCGCACAAATACGGGCTGACGTTGTGGCTGGAGAACTACGGCCACTGGGGTTATCCCGGCGAGTTCCTGCAGTACGGCGGCCAGTCGGACGAGGTCGGGGGCGAATTCTGGGGCGAAGGGTCGCTGGGCGACATCGAGAACCGTGCCGCCTCGTCGTGCGCCCACATCTACGGCAAGCGGAAGGTGTCGGCCGAGTCGTACACCTCGGCCGGGAACGATTTCGGGCGTTATCCGGCGATGGTGAAGCCGCGCGGCGACAGGTTCTTCTCCGAGGGGATCAACAACACGCTGCTGCATGTCTACATTTCGCAGCCGGGCGACGAACTGCCCGGCATGAATGCCTGGTTCGGAACGGAATTCAACCGCAACAACACGTGGTTCTCGCATATCGACCTCTTCACGGATTACCTCAAGCGTGTCAATTACATGTTGCAGCAGGGGCTCAACGTCGCCGACGTGGCCTATTTCATCGGCGAGGACGCCCCGAAAATGACGGGCGTCACCGACCCGGCGCTGCCCCGGGGATACCAGTACGATTATATCAACGGCGAGGTGCTGCTGGAACGCGCCACCGTGAAGGACGGCCTGTGGACGCTTCCGCACGGGACGCAATACTGGATCCTGATGTTGCCGAAGCTTGAGACGATGCGTCCCGAGCTGCTTGCGAAGCTGCAGGCGCTCGTCCGTGAGGGCGGCGTGCTGCTGGGGCCTGCGCCGCAGCGTTCGCCGAGCCTCGAAGGCTATCCCGATGCCGACGCCCGGGTGCGCCGCATGGCTGCGGAGCTCTGGGGCGGGGTCGACGGCAAGGCCGTGAAGGCCGCCCGCTACGGCAAGGGCGCCGTGCTGGACGGCATGAGCATGAAGGAGGCGCTGGCCTATGTGCAGTGCCTGCCCGACTGCGAGGTCGGGGCCGATGTCCCCGTGCTCTTCGGGCACCGCGATGCGGGCGACGTGCAGATTTACTTCCTGACCAACCAGTCGGACGCGCGTATCGCTTTTCCCTGCACGCTGCGTGTGACCGGCTCTGTGCCCGAGGCATGGGATGCCGTGACGGGGGCGATCCGTCCGCTGCCGGAGTTCGAGGATGACGGTCGCAGGACGACGCTGCCGATGGTGTTGGAGCCCAACCAGAGCCTGTTCGTCGTATTGCGCGCGGATGGGGCGGGCGCTGCGCACGGGGACGGGACGGCGAATTTCCCGACCCCGGTGCGGGTCAAGACGCTGGACGGGCCGTGGACACTGACCTTCCAGGAGGGTCGTCGGGGCCCGGCGGAGCCTGTCGTGGCGGACGAACTGAAAGACCTGCGGCTCTCCGACGACGAGTCGGTGCGCTATTTCTCGGGCAGTGTCCGCTATGAGACGACGTTCGACCTCAGGGGGAAGGAGAAATCCGGCCGGCTGTACGTGAACACGGGCCAGGTCGGCGTGATGGCCAAGGTCTATGTCAACGGCAAGTACGCCGGGGGCGTGTGGACGGCGCCGTACAGGGTCGACGTCACGGACTTCGTGCGCAAAGGGAAGAATACCCTCGTCATCGACGTGGTCAATACGTGGGTGAACCGCCTGATCGGTGACAGCAGGCTCCCCGAGGATCAGCGCGGGACATGGACGCTGAACAATCCGTGGCGTCCCGATTCGCAGTTGCAGCCGTCGGGGCTGTTCAACCCGGTGGTAATCGAACGGATGATTGCACGATGAGACGGATAGCACTGCTTGCCCTGCTGCTGGCATTTGCGGCGGCCGTGTACGGGCAGGAGAACATACTGGAGAAGGGGCTGGAAGGCCGGAGTGCCGCGGATGTGATTTCACGCAGGTACGTGACCCCGCTGCGGCTGGTCGCACTGCCCGGCGAGCTGACGGCGGGGGTGGAAAACCCCGAAGCGCTGCTCCGGAATTTCGACGGGCAGCTGACGACCGGGACACCCGATGTCTGCCGCCTCTCGACCCGCGACGGGCGCTCGGCTTCCGTGCTGCTCGATTTCGGCAAGGAGTTGTGCGGCGGGATCGCGCTCTCGGCGGCGATACGCGCCGACCAGCGGGCGCTGAAGGTGCGGATCCGCCTGGGCGAATCGGTGAGCGAGGCGATGAGCGACGTGGGCGGCGACGCCCCGATGGCCAGCGCCACGAACGAGCATTCGCTGCGCGATTTTACGCTCGGCGTGCCGTGGCTGGGCAATGTCGAGGCCGGGAACTCGGGGTTCCGCTTCGTGCGGATCGACCTGGTGGAGCCCGATGCGGAGCTCAATCTGAAAGCCGTGCGGGCGATCCTCCGTTACCGCGACGTTCCTTATCTGGGGTCGTTCCGCTGTGATGACGGGCGGCTGAACCGCATCTGGGAGACGGGGGCCTACACCGTCCACCTCAATATGCAGGAGTACCTCTGGGACGGGGTGAAACGCGACCGTCTGGTATGGCTCGGGGACATGCACCCCGAGGTGATGACCGTCCAGAGCGTGTTCGGCGGCAATGAGGTCGTGCGCCGGAGCCTCGACCACGTGCGCGACAATACGCCGCTGCCCGGGTGGATGAACTGGATCGCGGCCTACTCGATGTGGTGGGTCATTATCCACCGCGACCTGTATATGTATGAGGGTGATTTGAACTATCTCGGTGAACAGCAGGAATATATGCGTGCCCTGCTGCGGGTGCTGGCGTCGCAAATGGACGGCGACCGCGAGAACCTGCAGGGCGGCCAGCGCCTGCTGGACTGGCCCACGTCCCAGATGCCCGACGTGATCCATGCCGGGTATCAGGCCCTGATGGTGATGGCCATGGAGGCCGGCGCCGAAATCGGTGGCTGGCTCGGCGACAGGCAGATGCAGTCGGAGTGCCATGGGGCGCTGCGGCGGTTGCGGCGGCACGTGCCCGACCACCTGCGGAACAAGCAGGCGGCGGCGATGCTCGTGCTGGCCGGGCTGGCCGGCCCCGGCAAGGTGTGCCGGACGGTGATCGCCCGGGGCGGGGCGGAAGGTTTCTCGACCTTCTACGGATATTACATGCTCGAGGCGCTGGCCGAAGGCGGCCTTTACGACGAGGCTTTGCAGATCATCTCCGATTATTGGGGTGCGATGCTCGACCTGGGGGCCACGACTTTCTGGGAAGACCTCAATTACGCGCATGCGGCCGGTGCGGCGCGTATCGACGAGCCGGTTCCGGCCGGGAAATTCGACATCCATGCCGAGTCGGGCGCCTATTGCTACAAGGGGTTGCGCCACAGCCTTTGCCACGGCTGGGCATCGGGCCCCACTCCCTGGCTTTCGCGGCACGTGCTGGGCATCGTGCCGCTCGAACCGGGCTGCAAGTCCGTGGCGGTGCGCCCCCACCTGGGACACCTGAAGTGGGCCGAGGGGACGTTCCCGACCCCGTGGGGCGTTATCCGGGTGCGCCACGAGCGCGGTGCCGACGGGAAGGTCTCGACGAGCGTGTCGGCACCCGATGGGGTGCGGGTCGTGCGCTGACCCCGGAAAAAATCGTATTACTGTTAACAACCGATGGATATGACAAGGAAACTGATTTTGGCGGCGTGGGCGCTGCTGTTCGCCGCAGCTGTCCCTGCACAGCAGAAGGAGGAGTTCAGGTTATGGCCCGAGGCCGGGAAGTATGCCCCGGAGCGGCTCGGTGCCGGATTCGACCGCGACAACGCCCCCTATGTCACGTTGTACCGCCCTGAAGGGAAGAAGCCGGCGCCGGCCGTGGTGGTCTGCCCGGGCGGTGCCTACGGCGGCCTGGCTATCGGCCATGAGGGCTATCAGGTGGCGGAGTGGTTCGCGGCGCGCGGGTTTGCCGCCGTCGTGCTGAAATACACCATGCCCCACGGCAACTACGACCTGCCCCGCCGGGACGTGCAGCAGGCGATCGAGCTGGTGCGTGCGAATGCGGCCGGGTGGGGCGTAGACCCTGCGCGGGTCGGCGTCATCGGCTTTTCGGCCGGGGGACACCTGGCCTCGACGGCTGCGACGCACTTCACCTGCGATGCGAACCGTCCCGATTTCGCCATCCTGGTCTACCCGGTCATTACGATGGACGAACGTTTTACGCATGCCGGGTCACGGAGGAACCTGCTGGGCGAAGCGCCGGCCGAAGGGCTGGTTGCGGCGTTCAGCAACGAACTGCGCGTGACCAGCGGGACACCGCCGACGTTCATCGCCTTCAGCGACGATGACGACGGGGTGCCCCCGGTCAACGGCACGTTGTTCTACAATGCGCTCAAAGCCGCCTCGGTGCCGGGCGAGATCCATATTTATCCGACGGGCGGGCACGGCTGGGGCTGGAACGAGACCTTTAAATACAAGGACGAGTTCCGGAACTCGCTCGTGCGCTGGCTCTCCGAGCGGCTGGGCGAATGACGCCGCATCCGTTCGCCATAAGTGCCGGCAGGCACCAAAATCCCCGTTCGGCAATGCTGCCGAATGGGGATTTTGGTCGTGGACGGTTCCCGGTTGCGGGACAGGTTTACCGCGCCTTGCCGGCAGCGGGAATCGGGCGGGCTTCGACGCCCTCGCGGGTCATCCTGACCGGAACGATGTGCCCCTCGGCATCGAAATACATGCGGTCGATGCAGGTTTCACGGCTGCTGGCTGCCGTTTCGTCCAGCGGGCGGCGGTGGTAGACGATGTACCATTCGTCCCGCCCCGGAACCTGTATGACGGAGTGGTGCCCGGCGCCGCGGGCGATCGCCGGGTCTTGTTCGAGGATCTTGCCGATGCGTTCGAACGGCCCGAAGGGCGAGTCGGTGATGGCGTAGGCGACGCAGTAATCGGGGCCCGTCCAGCCCCCTTCCGACCACATGAAGTAATATTTTCCGCGGTGCCTGAGCATGAACGGCCCCTCGGTGTAATTCGCGGGGGTGACCTCCTTGTAAAGGGTGCCATCGTCGAAGGGCACGATACGCAGCAGATCCGGCGACAGGCGTACCATGTTGCAGTGCCCCCAGCCGCCGTAGTACATGTAGTAGCTGCCGTCGTCGTCGCGGAAGACGAACTGGTCGATGGGCTGGGCCCCGTTGACGATGCTGTCGATGAGCGGCTTGCCCAGCGCATCGCGGAACGGCCCGGCCGGGGAGTCGGCCACGGCTACGCCGATGCCGCCGGTTTCACCCTCGTGGATGTCGTTGCCGGCGAAGAAAAGGTAATACTTGCCGTTGGCATGGACGGCCGCGGGCGCCCACATGGCGCGTTTCACCCACTTCACCTCGTCGTTGGAGACGATCCGGGGGTGCTTCTGCCAGTGTACGAGGTCTTTCGACGAGAAGGCGTCCATGAAGGTCTGCTCGTCGTAGTCGGCCGAGTAGGTCGGGTAGATCCAGTAGGTGTCGCCGAAGACCACCCCTTCGGGGTCGGCGTACCAGCCCGGGAAGACGGGGTTGCCGCTCCGGGCAGCTGCCGAGGCCGTATTTTGCGCCGCGGCGCAGTATGCCGCAAGGCATGCGAAAAGGAGAGTTACGTATTTCATAAGTTATTCGATTAGGGTCGATTGCGGGCCGAGGTAAGAGCGTTTCATGCCCCCGAAGTCGAGGACGATCTTTTGCAGGACGATGCCCGGGTCGCCGACGCGGATGCGCAGCGTGTGGCGTCCCGGCTTGTCGATGTGGAGCGTCGATTTGTTGACGGCGCAGTTGCGCAGCACGCTTTCGAACCACACCTGCGAGTATTCGACGTGCGACGAGGAGGGGGTGGCCAATGCCCCGTCGTCGATCTGGACGCTGTACTTGGTGTCGGTGTTCGTGTTCTCGCCGATGCGGAAATCGCGGTCGGCGTGGAGCGGGAAGGTCGGCAGCACGTAGGTGTAGACATCGACCGAACCGGCGTCGAAGGCGTAGAAGTCGTATTCGGCGCACGGGACGTCGCGGCTGCGGAAGATCTGGAGCGGGGCGGTCGGGTCGCCCAGCTGCAGCGCGGGGCCTTCGATGCCGAGGTCTTCGACGGCTGTTATTTTGATTCGGTCGTTTTCACGGACGCGGTGGCAGCCTGCGGCGGGGATCGAGACGCAGCCGTTGTTCTCGACGTAGATGCCGCGGAGCTCGGCGCGCGACGGGGCGGTGGGGTTGAAGAGCGATACGAGCACCTTCTCGGACTGTTCACCCGCGCGGAAGACGATCTGGGCCGGCACCGCGTTCCCCGAGGGGGCTTTCTCCCAGTCGATGCCCACCGTGATGCGCTCTTCGTCGGCGGTTTTTCCGGCGGATTTGCTCAGGACGACCCAGGGTTCGGAGGCATGCGCCGTCCAGGCGAGCGTGCCGCCGCCCCGGTTGTATATCTCGACGGGGTAGGTGCGGCGCAGGTAGTTGTCGAACGCAGGCAGGGCGTGGAAGGCCCGGGCGCCCGTGACGTCCTCGCCTGCGACCTGCAATGCCAGCCGGGGAGCGCCTGCGGCATCGTGCGTTGCCAGGTGCGGCAGGTTGAAATAGGCGCTCACGCCGTCGTAGTTCTGGCGCATGGACATCATGTGGTTCCATTTGCCGCCGAGCAGCGAGTTGTACCCCCGGGTGATGACCTGCAGGCTGTCGTAGCAGCGCTGCACCTCGTCGCGCACGGCATTGGTCGCCGCGCGGCCCTGGCGTGCGTACCAGCGGTTGCGCTGGCCGCCGAGCGTCATGCGGTTCATCAGTTCGGCGCCGCGCAGGGGGTAGTAGACCAGCTGGTAGAAAGCCGGGCGGGCTTCGTCGCCGATCTCGTGCAACAGGGCTTCGGCCCGGGCGCCGAGCTGCCGGTAGGCCTCCAGCCGCCGCTGTGCCTCGTCGTAGTTGGTGAACGAGAAATCGGTGTCGGTAAGCTGCTCGCAGTTGTGGTCGAAGCGGTTCCAGTGGTAGCCCCAGCCCATGTATTCGGGTTTGCGGGGGAAGGCCAGCCGCAGGTGTTCGCGGGTCATCGCCTCGAGGCGGTCGTAGTACGCTTCGCCGAAGATGCCGGCCAGCCAGCGTGCCGGGTAGCTCACGACGTTGTCGGCCGTGAAGCGGCCGATGTCCCAGGCCATGTCGAGGAAGAGCGAAACCTGCATCTCCGAGCCTTTCAGGTCGCCGCAGTTCACCAGCCACAGCCGGTCGGCCGTGGTGTCATAGGCCTTGCGCAGCTCTTCGTACATCAGCGACGGGGGCGTCGTGCTGAACCAGAGGTAGCTGTGCGGTACGCCCAGGTAGGAGACATGGTAGTAGACCCCGGAGCGCCCCGTGCGCCGCTGCTCGCGCACGCCGCTCAGACGTTTCATGTAGCCGTAGTTGTCGTCCGGCCAGACGATCGTGATGTCGTCGGGCAGTTCCAGCCCGTTGGAATAGATTTCCAGTACCTCCTTGTAGGGTGTAAATGCCTGCGGGACGGTCTCGACCGGTCGGTCGATGTTCTCGGCGAGGATTCGCCGCTGGTCGAGCAGCGCCTGCTGGAGCATCCGCACCTTTTCGTGCATGGGCAGTGTGGTCGACATGGCGCCGTCGTGCAGGCCGCGCAGCGCCAGCGTATAGACGTTCTCGTAGGGGCTGTTCTCGCGCACGCGCTGCGTGAGCACGCGGTTGATACCCTCCTTGTTCTTGTCGTAGTTCCAGGGCCCCATCGTCTTGGTATCCCATTCGCTGGCGGTGTTCAGCAGCAGCGGTTCGCAGTGGGTCGATCCCATCACGATGGCGAACGTGTCGGCTACGAGCTTGTTTTCGGGGATTTGGTTGAACGAGGTGGAAACGGGGTGCATGGCCGGGGCGAGGTAGTTGGCCTTGAGGCGCAGCAGCAGTTCGCAGACCTTGGCGTAGGTTCTGGGGCCGATATTGCCGCGCTCGGGCTCGAAGGTCTGCGAGGCCCAGGGCGTCAGACCCCAGTCTTCGTCGTTGAGGAAGATGCCGCGGTAGCGCACCGACGGCGTCTGGGAGTAGGTCGGCGGGGCGTCGACATGGAGCGCCGCATGTTTTTTCACCGGGACGTCGGCCCACCAGTACCAGGGGGATACGCCGATCAGCTCCGAGAGCGTGAAGAGCCCGTAGGCCGCGCCGCGGCGGTCGCTGCCCGCGATGACGAGGGCTTTGCGGATGCCCGGCAGGGGATTGGCGACGGTCTGGATCAGGTAACGCTCCCAGGCGCCTTCGAGCGGGGCGGTGTCGATCTTCCCCGCTTCGGAGAGCCTGCGGATGAGGGCGCTGCCTCCGACCGTCCCGACGATTACCGCCGGGCCTGTTTCTCCGGTCGCGGAGGTCACCTGCGGGCGTCGGCCCGTTACGGCCTCCACGTCGGCGGCGAAGAGCTCCGCCGCGCGTTTCACCACCGCGGCGTCGGATGCATCGTAGAGGATCGCGGCCGTCTGGCGGGGCGAGGCGAGGGTGAAGGCGTATTTGGTTTCCGGGCTTTTTTCGTGTACGGCCACCTGTGCGTGGCCTGCGGATACGGCCACGAGGGCCGACAACATAAGAATCAAGTGCTTCATGGGTATCGGTTTGCATTGCTAAGGTAGAAATTTCGCAGCAATGCCCGAAATTTTGCATCGGGAAATAAGAGCCGCAAACCGACCGAGGAATAGAAATAGAATAATCCTGCATACACGCCCGTATAAGGCGTGTTTTTGTTTTATCCGAAGTTTTGCAAATGTACCGATTTTCCTTGAAAAAAGTTGTACCTTATTTGTACCTCATCGCAGTATCTACGCTATTTTCCATATATTTGGGACAACTAAGGCACTTATTGCTACATAAATGCACTTAACGCTACCTATTTCGACTTAAATGGGCTCCAACATTTACCTGCAAAAAATCTGCGAACAATGCGGCAAGGAATTCACCGCCCGAACGACTGTCACGCGGTTTTGCTCCCATACGTGCAGCAGTCGGGCATACAAGGATCGCACCCGAAAAGACAAGGTAGAAAAAATTAAGACCGACACTATTCGGATCAAAACCAAGGAGATCGGGGAAATTCAAACGCGGGATGTACTGACCGTATCGGAAGTGGCGGCATTAGTCGGCTGTTCGCGGCGCACAGCATACAGATTGGCCGCAACAGGAACGATCAAGAGTGCCAACTTGGGCCAGCGGCTCACGCGCATCAGACGCTCAGAGGTAGATTCGTTCCTGTCGCTCCCGGCAAAACCCGCCCCGCAAGAGAAAGAGTACGAAATTTCAGAATGCTACACCGTCGGCGAAGCCCTACGAACATTCGGTATATCGGACAAGACTCTCCGTGACATCCTAAAGCGGAACGGCATCCCGAAGTTTCAGCGGGGCAAGTTCGTTTACATTCCTAAAAAGTTACTGAATGAAATTTTTAACTAAATTCGCATATGGCTGTCAAAGTTAAACTTCTGCAAAAGAAGATTTCGGGAGGGCGCAAAACCCTCTACCTCGATTTCTACCCCGCAATCATCAGTCTCAAAACCGGGAAGGAGACGCGCAGGGAGTTCCTCGGCCTGTATATCCACGAGAAGCCGAAAAACGCCATCGAGAAGCAATACAACGCCGAACAGCTGAAACTCGCCGAGGCGATTCGTCAACAGAAAGAGAACACTCACAACAAGCCGGAGATATACAACGAATACGAAAAGGAGCGGCTCCGGAAAAAGGAGCTGGGCGACCGCGATTTCGTCGAATATTTCCGCAGGACGGCAGGCAAACGTTCCGGCTCCAACCACAACAACTGGATGTCCGCACTAACCTATCTGGAACAATTCACAGGCGGCAGGGTGAAATTCGCCGACCTCAGCGAGCAGTATCTGGAAGAGTTCAAAGAATATCTGCTGACCACCCAGAGCGTCAAGAGCAAACGGAAAAAGGAGCCGCTGTCGCAAAACTCCGCCCTCTCCTATTTCAACAAGGTCAAGGCCACTTTGAAGCAGGCATACAAGGAGGGAATTTTACAAACCGATCTGAATGCGCGTGTGGATTCCATAAAAGCGGCCGAAACGCGCAGGGAATACCTCACCTCGGAAGAATTGAATAAATTGGCTAAAACGCCTTGCAAGGATGATCTGCTGAAACGTGCCGCCCTCTTCTCCGGATTGACCGGACTGCGTTTCTCGGACATTGAAAAACTGACTTGGGGCGAGATCGGGCAGGACGAGTCGAAAGGCTACACCATTAATTTTCAGCAGAAAAAGACCAAAGGCATCGAAACGATGCCTATATCCGAACAGGCGTTCAGCCTCCTCGGAGAGCAGCAGAAGCCGGAAAGCCGGATATTCGGAGGACTGCGTTCGGCATCCTACCACAGCAAAGACCTGCGGGACTGGCTGAAAGCGGCAGGAATAACGAAGCACATCACGTTCCATTGCTTCCGGCACACGTTCGCTACCCTGCAAATGTTCCTCGGAACGGATATTTTTACCGTTTCAAAGATGCTCGGCCACCGCGAGATCAAAACCACCCAGATATACACTAAGATCGTGGACGAAGCCAAACGGCAGGCAGCAAACCGGATCAAGTTGGATTTATAATTTCAGATCCCATTATGGACGAATTCACACAACTAAAAAAAGAGAAAATCTATAAAACACTCTCCAACCTCGGCGAAGATATCAGCCTTACGGAGTGGAGCGATACTCAATGGTATGAACTCAGGGGATATTCCACGGAAGAAGCCCGGCAAATGGTGTTTGAAAAATACAGGGCGAAACTGCTCAATGACGATGAAATTACACAGCACATTGTCGGTTACAGGGAGGCCTATATTGCATTTGATGAAGATGAAGAATTCGACGAAGAAAAATACAATGTAAGCTACATAAATAATCTGGCAACCACATTCTCCGCCATTTGTGAATTTTCTATAGTAAACGGGAAGTTGGTCGATCCCAAAGGAAAATTCAGACAAATCATAGACACATTTACTGCCTATGAGATCGTACAGGGCCTTGTCCGGGAGCGAGCGTACAAAGAATCCCAACTGAGACGATATGAAACCTTGAACGGACAGATCGAAACCAAGGCCGAGCGATTCGGCAGAGAGGTTAGCCAATACGGATTTCTCGACCTGCCCAAAGTGGCCTGCCTCACGGAAAAGTCCCAAGCGAAATTGATTGAGAAAATTGCGGGTCAGAAAGTTCCGTATGCCGTCGCAATGTTTGACTACATAGAATTCATTAAACATCTACAGGACAATTATTTTAAAACAAAAGACCAACTATATAGAATGATTTCTAAATTGCTCTGTTCGGATATAGACGGTAGGGTGGTCAAAGGCAATATCGCTTCGCTGAGTGGCTACAGCGGGGAAAACAAAAAGAGATACACCGCCTATCAACACACCGAAACGGTAAAAAACGATTACGAAGCGTTGAAATAGGGAGTACTCCCCCATTTTTGCCCCCAAAACACCTTAGTCTCTTGCGGCATGTTTAACCAAAATATGTCGCATTATGACTGAGAAATTCACTTTCGACGATCTGCCTATGGCAGTGAGTCAGCTTACCGACAAGGTAAATTCGATCTATTCCATGTTGGCCCGGCATTCCATGCCGCAGGAATCACCCCAAACCGAGGATAAGCTCTTGTCCGTTCGTGAGGCCTCCACGTTACTGCGGCTGACCGTCCCCACCATTTACAGCAAGGTGTCGAGGGGCGAACTGCCGTGCATGAAGCAGGGCAACCGACTCTATTTCTCGCTGTCCGAGATCACTGCACACCTCAAATCGGGCAAAAAACGATCCGCTGCCGAGCTGACCGCCCAAGCCGAGGAATTCTGCAACCGCAAGGAAGGAGGGCGTTATGGAAAATAACCGCACTGACCGACAGCCCCGCACCGTTGATTTTTCATTATTCGACCAAATCGAGAAAGCCGTCCCCGCATACGATCTGGACAAAGCCATTCAAAAGAGGGATTACCGAATCGACCTGACACAGCATTACGCCGATGCAGAGTATCTGCTAACTGTCGATGGAATCGGGATGCTCGCCAAAGGCGACATCCAAGCCGTGAAAGGCAAGGCGAAGCAAGGCAAAACATTTTTCATCACGGCATTGGTCGCGGCCGTACTGAACGGAAAGTTCGGGGCGTTAAAGGCCTCCGGCGAGGACTATCGTGTTCTGATCGTGGACACGGAGCAGAACATGAAAAACGTGGCAAGGAACGCTCGGAAAATACACCGCTTGTGCGGGTGGCCGGAAAATGAAAATCATCCCCGATTCAGCGCGGTCGCTCTGCGCGGGTACAACACCGACGAACGGCGGGAGATACTGGAGGGCGAAATCGCATTGCTCAAGCCCGATCTGGTGATACTGGACGGGATCAAAGACCTGTGTCGCAACATTATGGACAACCCCGAAAGTACTGACGTTTTGGATTTGCTGTCGCGGCTCAGCCAAGACAATAACACAGCAATCTGCTGTATCCTGCACGAAAACAAGAGTTCGACGGACAGCAATATGCGGGGACATCTTGGGACGGAACTCATCAACAAATGCACCGAAGAGTACCAAGTGACCAAAAAGGACAATGTGATCACCATAGAGCAGACGGTGAGCCGGGATGCGCCACTTTACGACAAATTGGAATTTACGATCGAAGAGGACGGAATGCCATCGGAAATTGCTATTGCAATAAAAACACACAAAAATTCGATCCGAAAAACAATCGCCAAGACCGATTACTGGCGGCAGTTTTTCATTAACCAAAGCAGTTACACCAGAAAAGAGCTGCACCGTATCATTATGGAGAGCGGAGAGAAAAACCGCACCAATGCCTATGCGAAAATCAGAGCTGGACTCAACGAAGGCAAATTGACCATCGACGAAAAACAAATCATCACGCTCACACAAAAAGAGGATTCGATTTGATTGTGCATTGTGTTGTGTATGCGCCTATATAGGCGCTTATACACATACCACAATTTTATGCAGGAGAAACCGCCCCTTGTGGCTGTCCCCCTAACCATAAAAACAGCAGACAATTATGAAAAACAGATTGGATGTAAAAGTTAGTTTATTTCAGAACTGCAAAGCCAGCGGAATGCCCGTCCGCGAAATTTTCCTGTGCGATTTTTTATCCGGATCCACGTTCCGTGCGAAATACAAAACAACCGTAGACAGGTATCGGGCCGCTGGTGACGAGGACAAAAACCGTTTAAAAACGAGTCTCCCTGCCGTTACGGTAAGCGGAACATTCAGCAAGCGGAACAGTGCGGAGTTGATCGCCCACAGCGGTCTGATCTGCATTGACATCGACGAAAAGGACAATCCGGATGTCGCGGAGTTCGACCGTCTGAACGAACTGATCAGCATCATTCCCTATGTGGCCTACTGCGGACACTCCATAGGTGGAAAAGGCTATTTCGTCATTATCCCTATAGCCTCTCCGGAGAAGCATAAGGAGCATTTCGAGGCTCTCCGACAGGATTTCGCCCGATGCGGCATAACGATAGACAAGAGCGGCAAAGATGTAACTCGCCTGCGGATTTATTCCTACGACGATACGGCCTACATCAATCCTTCCGCCGCCACTTACGAACGAACAGCAACCGTCCGCACCATATACACGGCAGCCGACCATAATAAGCCCCGCATTTCTACACCGAAAGAAAAAATCCCGAACGCTCGGAAAATCGCATCGCGGATTGCAGACCTCATCAGAAATGGAACAGACCCCACAGCGGTTTATGAAAACTGGTTCGAAATCGCCTGCGCCCTAATCAGCGAGTTCGGAGAGAGTGGGAGGACGCTATACCATATGGTCAGCCAAAATTACCCGGACTACAATCCGGATAAGGCCGACCGGCAGTTCGATGCGGCCCTGAAAAAGGACGGCTACTCTTATCACATCGGAACATTTTTCCATCTCACAAACGGGAAATAAGGCTGTATTCCAAATAAATACAGGATCGCATATAACCACCCTTATTTCAATTCGGGGCCATTCCATATGGATTTATATGGCATAAAAGATTAGGTGCGGCAGATTGAATGAAAACACCCTTTACGCGCACAATCTGCCCCCCCCCCAATGATAACCGAGGTTTAATAACCTCGGTTTTTCATTGCCTATTCTTCGCCGCATTTCAGGCGTGTGCTCTCCGCGCGTAAATTCACGACAGGATCGAAGATGATCCACACACTTTCAACATCCCGGAATATTTCCTATCTTTGAGGTCGAAAACATATTGAATAGCGTTTTGCTATTGTTATAGGCACAGAAAACGACCAAATTTTAGAAGCCTGCTAACAATAAGTGAAATGCCTACGTTTTGCGTGGGCATTACTTGTTGGGCTTCGGGTGCTTGGTCGTACCTCTGTGCAGACATCTAATGACCCACGCATTTTTATAGCAGGGTCGGAGAAACAGACTGACCTATGGAGTACGACAAAAACGGGCAGATTCTACGCGAGTTCTATGCCCGGCACGACTTGACCGATTGTTTTGAACGCGACAACACCTACCTCGAATCGGCATTCGACGAGATCAATCGAATCTGGTTCGACAACCTCTACAAAATAGACGAGGTTAACTATCTGATGATTGCCGAAGCTCCGTTATGGGGCAAGTCCAAAAGTTACATTTACAATCCTGCTACACCATTCACCCAGTTCTTTCAAAAGAGCGATCTGGAATATGTCTTAGGCACGAAAATCCGCGACAAGGCAGAATTTATCGACCGTTGCAACCAAATCGGCCTGCTGATTATCGACATCTCCCCATTCGCCCTCAACACGGAGGATACGACCATTAATTACCGCCGGAAATCCAAACTGAATCCTCATGGTATCACCAAACGCGAATACCGTCTACTGATTCAGGAAACCCTGCCGACATTCTTCGACTGCAAAATAAAGGAACTCGTTCCGAAGGCATCGAGCGACATCAGAGTATTTTTCCGCTATGCACGGGTAAAAAACATGTTTCAGAATATTGTGGTTGACACTCTAATAGCCTCCAATATCATCACATCGCAAAACCCTATTCTGGAAATATCGAACCCGGCAGGAGGTATTAACCGAAGTAAATTTAAGAAGATTATAGATGGCAGAGAATAAAATCAAATAATGGCGTATGCTGAAGTGTTATCTTTTCTAAATTACTCTGGTTTCTGAATTCAGGTTGAGCCACAGCTTCGAAACAAAGATACGAAGGTTATTTCATTCTCATAAGGATTAGATTGTACGAATATATTATGCCTGCGTAATTCAGCAGCGATGGTGTTGTTTGATACAATCAAGGATAGTCAAATATTCTACGTAAAATCCATCAACTGTTACGAATTATCCTTTATATTTATTATTTTTGTAGAAAACAGACTATAGTATATGGGAACTATAAAAATTGAAAATGAACATTCTCTGAAAGAAGCTTTTAGATCAGGGGTGAATTTATTTGTAGGAGCTGGTTTTTCCATTGATGCAAAAAATAAAAAGGGAGATAAATTGCCATTAGGAAAAAACTTAGCTTTAGAATTATGTGAAAAATTTGGCAAAAAGGCAAGTGATAATTTGCCAAAGATTTCAACATTGTTGGAGAAGACAAACCGTGCGAATTTCTATAAGTTTCTTGTTGAAAAATTCACGGTTGCAGAATTCCCAAAATATTATTATGCTATAAATAAGCTGAATCTTACGGGTGTTTATACTACAAATATTGACAATCTTATCTCAAAAATAGTTTCTGCCAACCCTCAAAGATATTTACATAATCAGGCACAAAATGGAGTACCTACTGACAGCAAAGCCATACCATATCTTCCATTACATGGAAGTGTTGAAGATGCTGAGCCAAATTTTGTTTTTGATGTTGTTTCTTTGGCAAATATATATAATGATGCTAGTAGAATATGGTCCTTTCTGAGTCATGCGGTGGAGAAATACCCTACAATCTTTGTTGGATATGGGCTTAATGATAGTTCTACAATTCAGGCCTTAACATCTCAAAAAACATTTAATAATGCCCAAAAAGAAAAATGGATATTATTGATTGAAGATGACGAGGATGACAGAGAATACTATAAATCTTTGGGTTTTAGCATAATAATAGCTAATACCAAAGAGTTCTTAGAGTATATAGAGAATGTTTCTTTAGATCAGGGAGCCATAAACTCCAAGAAAAAAAGTGACGAATTGATCTCCTTGTTAAAAGGAAACTTAATTCCAACGAGCATAAAAGGTCAAGTAGTAAGACCTATAGACGAATTCTTTAAAGGACAAGCACCAACATGGGGAGATGTCATTAATAATAATATTTATAAAACATCTCATTACAATACGATTCACAACTCTATATTTGTTCCCGACAAGCACATTATAATAACTGGAGCTCCGGTTACAGGAAAAACCACATTGATGATGCAAATAGCATACAATGTGAAATATAACGGGGTGAAGTTAATATTTAACAACCTAACATTATCAAGTGCTGAATATTACAGCAAATTAATCGGAGATAAAGTAGCTCTTATTTTTATCGAGAATTTCACGGATGATATAAATGCATTCCTAAAGTTGGCAGAATTAAAAAATGCGAAACTTGTGGGGGTAGATAGAAGCCACAATCTTAATATGGTAAATCACAAATTCCCGACAAGTAAGTATGAAATAATAAACGTAACGCAATTAACAGAATCCGATACACAAAATATATTTGATTCTTTGCCTCCGTCGATTCGAGGAAAGTCGATCAAAAAGGAACAAAGGAATCAATATGAAGATGATTCTATCTTTGAATTCGTTATAAGAAATATAAAAGGCCAAAATGTTGCAAGCCGGTATGATGGAGTTCTTAAAAAATTGGAGCGAGAACATCACGAGTTAGCTGAGTTTTTAGTGCTTTGCGGCTATATGCATAGTTCTCGTGTTCCATTGTCTTTTGAGGTGGCATGTAGTTATTTTAGTGATCCCAATCAACTATATAATTATAGAGAGGTACTTGAGATGAGAAATGATCTTGATGACCTATTGAAAGATTATTATAGTAATGAATTGTTGGATCAAGATATGGATTTCTATTATCCCCGATCTTATTTTATAGCAGAATCAATAATAAAAAGTGCTCCCAGAGATGTCTTAAAACAGGTAATGAATAAGGTAATCGACAGAGTACCAACGGTGCAAATATATAATTATAACACCTTTAAGAAGCATGCTTTTGATAAAAGCATTGTTTCAAAAGCATTTCCAGACTGGAAAGAAGGCAAGGAATTTTATGAGAGAGCCTTTTTGTATGACTTTAAAAACCCATATGTCTTGCAACAAGGTGCGTTATATTTATCTATGAAAAAGAAGTATCATGATGCTTTTTCTTGGATTGATAGAGCCATAACAATGACAAACAATAAACACTTCTCAATCCGTAACTCTCATGCGATAATTTTATTTGACGCTAACTATAATGTAGATAGCACTGATGCGGAAAGACAGCTAGATGCAAGTATGGATATTCTTAGTCAATGTATTAATTCTGATCTACGAACCACGTTTCATGCAAAAACATATGCAGATCAAGCCGTAAGGTATTATAATAAATACGGAAATGATAGAGCTGTTTCATATTTGAATCAAGCTAAATTATGGCTTGAGAAAGAAATTCAAGAGAGAGGATGGGATTATGATGTAAGGAAACAATTGGTTAAAATTGATGATATTTTGAAACGCATTTAGTAAAATGGAAATCAGATCTAGAATTGACTACTTTGTACCTCATTTGTACCCAAAAAGGATTAATAGTCTAAATATTAACTGATTTCATTTTCTGCATCGGAAAACAGGGCGCGTGGCAGGATTATGTACTTTTTTGGCAGTATCCGTGACCTGCGGTTCGCCGGGTTACTCCCCGGGGTTGCCCAGGCGGGTGGTGACGACCATGCTCCGGCGTCCGGCGGGGGTGACGGCGACGCATTTGAGCACCCGTTGTTCCCCTGGGGGAACGACCACCTCCAGATAGTCCGGCACTTCGCGGTCGAAGTCGTAGGGCGTGGCGCCGTTGAGCGTGTAATAGACCCGGCAGCCCGGGAAAGGCGGGCGGATCGTGAAGCGGAAACATCCCCCTTCGAGCGTCTCTTCGCGGATGCCGTGGGGTTGCGGAACCTGATAGGCTGCCCCTTCGGCGTCGAGCCGCGCAAGGTATGCCGGAAGGCGCTGCCGGGAGAACTCCTCCCACGACTTGCGCGCCACGGGCGACCATGCGATCTCGGAGAGGGCGTAGATGCGCGGCAGCAACTGGTACTCGACCCGCTTCCCGGTCGCCACGAATTCCGTCCAAAGGTTGGCCTGCACGCCCAGCAGGTATTGCTGTTCCTCTTCGGAGAGCCCCTCCGCCGGGTCGTAGCCGTATATCTTCTCCAGCGGCAGGGAGAGGTTCAGGCTTACGGGCTCGTCGGGCGAATCCGTCCCCCGTTTGTCGAAATAGAGGTACTGGCCGGGGGTCATCACCACATGGTGGTACTCTCTGGCCGCCGCGATGCCGCCCTGTGTGCCCCGCCAGCTCATGATGACCGCCCCGGGCGACAGCCCGCCCTCCATGATCTCGTCCCAGCCGATCAGCTGCCGGCCTTTCGACGTGAGGTAGCTGTCGATGCGGTGGGTGAGGTAGGATTGCAGCTGCGTCTCGTCGCGCAACCCCTCGGCCGCGATCCGGGCCTGGCAGTCGGGGCAGGCTTCCCAGCGGGTGTGCTGGCACTCGTCGCCGCCGATGTGGATCAGCTTCGAGGGAAAGAGCGCGACGACCTCGTCGAGCACGTTTTCGAGGAATTCGAAGGTGCTCTCCTTGCCCGGGCAGAGGACGTTGCCGGGGCCGCAGATCCAACCCGCTATTTCGTAGGATTCGTCTCCGTTCGTGCATCCCAGCCAGGGATAGGCCGTGAGGGCCGCGAGCGAGTGCCCGGGCATTTCGATTTCGGGGATGACCGTGATGTACCGCTCGGCGGCATAGGCGACGACCTCGCGGATCTCGTCCTGCGTGTAAAAGCCGCCGTACCGTCCGAATTCGAAGGTGGCGGGCTTCTCCTCGTAGCTGCCGATCTGGGATTTCGAACGCCACGCCCCGACCTGGGTCAGGCGCGGGTAGCGTTTGATCTCGATGCGCCAGCCCTGGTCGTCGGTCAGGTGCCAGTGGAAGCGGTTGAGCTTCGCGGCGGCCATGCGGTCGAGATAGCCCTTCACGAACTCCACGGGGAAAAAGTGGCGGCAGACGTCCAGGTGGAGTCCCCGGTAGCCGTAGCGGGGGTAGTCCTCGATCTCGGCGCAGGGGATGTTACCGTCGGCGTCGGCCATTTGCAGGAGCGTCTGGAGCCCGTAGAAGATGCCGCTTTCGTCGCCCGCCGTGAGTTCCGCCTCGTGTTCGGCGACGCGGAGCCGGTATCCTTCGGCGGGGATGCCCGCGCGGGCGTCCAGTTGCAGGAGGAGCGTGTTCCGCGTTTTCCGGGCCGGCTGCTTTCCGTGCGGGGCGGCCAGTGCCGAGGCTACCCGGATCAGCCCTTCGGGCCGGGAGGCGAAGCCTTCGGCGGTGACTTTACAGCCCGGGGCGGCGAAGTGCCCTTCGCGGAGTTCGGCCCGGACGGGCTGCGGGATGAGTTGCAGGGGGCGCTGCGCCGCGGTTGCGCACAGCGTGGCCAGCACGGCGATCAGGGGGAATAGTTTTTTCATGGCGCAAGTATTTTGTCCGGCCGGGCCGATGCCGGCCCGGCCGGGGCTGGCGGGATTACTCCGCCGCCTTGAGTTCAAGTACGTGGCTGGCATGTTCGCCGCCCACCTCGAAGTCGAGGCCGGTCTCCATCAGGAACGCCCCGGTGAAGGTCTTGCCGTCCTGGGGAATGGGCTTGCCGTCGAGGCTGAGCTCCCTGACGAGGTACCTCTTCTGCGGGTCGAGCCCGGCCATCCGGAACGCCGGCCGGGGCATGTTGTGGTACTGTTCCAGCTTGTAGACGAAATAGGCCGCGTGGTCTTTTTCGGGCGAGACGTACATCAGCGATGCGTACCCGGTCTTGTCGAAGGGCGAGATCAGGCGGTAGAGGTCGCCCTGCTGCACGACGGGGCGGATCAGCTTGTAGTCGGCGATGGCGCGTCGGGCGAAGGCCTTGTCCTCGTCGGTCATGTGTGCGGGCTGGAGCTCCATGCCCATGCGTCCGCTCATCGCCACGTCGAAACGCAGTTTGAGGGGCGTCTTGCGGCCGGTCTGGTAGTTGGTGTCCACGCTCACGTGCGAGGCCATCGCCACGGCGGGGAAGAAGCTCGAAACGCCCCACTGGATGAAGATGCGTTGCAGGGCGTCGGTGTTGTCGCTCGTCCAGAATTCGTCGTAGTAAGGCAGCAACCCGTAGTTGATACGGCCGCCGCCGCTGGCGCAGGCCTGCATCACCAGATCCGGGTACTTGGCATGGACACGCTTGAGGATGTTTTCCATGCCGCGGTGGTAGGCGATGTAGAGGTGCGACTGTTTGTCGCGGGGCAGGTAGGTCGACCCGTAGTTGAACAGCGTCATGTTGGCGTCCCACTTGATGTAGGCGATTTCGGGGTGCTCCGTCATCAGCTTGTCCACGACGCCGAACACGAATTCCTGCACTTCGGGGTTCGACAGGTCGAGCACGAGCTGTGTGCCTCCGCGACCCTTGTGCATCTCGCGGTGGGGCTGCTGGATCACCCATTCGGGGTGCTTCTCGAAAAGCTCGCTCTTCGAGTTGGTCATCTCGGGTTCGATCCAGATGCCGAACTTGAGCCCTTTCTCCCTGGCCGAGGCCGTCAGCCCCTTGATGCCCTCGGGGAGTTTCTCCTTGCAGACCACCCAGTCGCCGAGGCTCGACGTGCCGTTGTTGCGCGGGTATTTGTCGCCGAACCAGCCGTCGTCCATCACGAACATCTCCCCGCCCATGGCGGCGAAGTCGGCCATCATCTGATCCATCACCTCCTGGTTGACGTTCATCGAGACGCCTTCCCAGCTGTTGAGCAGGATGCTGCGCTGCTCGCCGCCGTGGTTGAGCCGGTGCAGCCGCGCCCAGCGGTGGAAGTTGCGGCTGACGCCGCCCTTGCCCTCGTCGCTGAAGGTGAAGGCGAATACGGGGGTCGTAAAGACCTCTTTCGGTTCGAGGATGTATTGCGACTGGTCTTCGTTGATGCCGGCGAAGATGCGTGTGGTGTGGGCATTGTCGTTGTCGATGGCGATACGGTAGTTGCCGCTCCATGCCAGCGTGCCGCCGATGACCATGCCGTGCTGTTCGTCGGGGCGCCCGTCGAGCGTGAGCATGAACGACGGGCAGCTGTTCTGCGTATTGCGTACGCCGTCCTTGTCCTTGATGACCCTCATGCCGTCGGTCAGCGCTTCCTCGTAGAGGTATGCCTCGGCGCCCCAGGGGCCGTGGAAGTGCGAGAGCCAGTTGTCGCCGCGGCGCACGGGCAGGAAGGCCGACGCGAAACGGTAGAGCGTGACGGGTTTCTTTTCCAGGTGGCGGATCTCCGTCCAGGTCTCGATCACCTCGCAGTCGGGATAGGTCTTGTAGTAGATGGTGACATAGAACGGGTAGAATTTGTCTCGGGTCGCGATCGCCGTGACCTGGCCGCCGTCGCGGTTCTCCCTGGTGACCGACTCCACGACCAGTTCGAGCGACATATTGCCGTCGTTGTGGGTTGCCTGAATGGCTGTTTCACGCGAGCACTGGACGCCGAACTGGGGGTATACCGGGTCGTTGAAGGCGCTCCCGCTGTCGAATACGTCGCCGGGATTCGCCAGCCGGGGGCCGAAGTACTGTATCCGGGGCGATTCACCCTTTGGGGCCGTGATCAGGATAGAGCTTTTCCTGTTGGAAATAACGATGTTATCAGCCCGGAGAATCCCGGAACCCAATAACGCGGCGCATAGCAGCACACTTGCAAAGAGTTTGTTCATAGGTGTTCCTTAGATTAAATAAGTTTTGGTTTAATAGTCATCATTCTAAAAATATGTGGTAAAATTAAGAATAATTATGAGAAAATTTAGCATTGTCGGGCATTATTTTATCACTCCCGGTCGATATTCGTGCCCGGGAGTGTCCCCTGCCCGGGGCGGGAGGTCTTGAAACGCGTGAAATCCCCCGGCTTAGGGGGTGGTTTCGGGGGCGGGTACGGGCATGGCGGCCGGCCGTCGGACGGGGATGTGCGGGCGGGAGGGTTTGGGGCTGCCGGGAGCGGCCCGGGGAAGGGAGTATACGGATTTTTCGGGCGGGAGGTGTGCCTTAATCATACTGTTTGTTGCTGATTATTAGTATTTAATGTGTCCGTATGGAACATTCACGGGTTCTTGCGGGTATCCTGTGATTATACCATTTTGGTAGTATTGTATACAATTCGGCGCGGAATATAATCTACTTTTGAATTACAAAAAAACCACTGACCATGCGCTACGCACATAACCCGATCCTGAGCCCCGAAGATTTGTGTCCGAGCCAACCCTCGATGCAGATCGAATGCCTGCTGAATCCCGGCGTATTCCGTTACGACGGGAAGGTCTGGATGCTGGTCAGGGTCGCCGAACGCCCTGCACAGGCCGAAGGGGAAGTCAGTTTCCCGTTGCTCGACGCGCAGAACCACGTGACGGTGATGCGTGTCCCGGCCGCCTCCCCCGAACTCGACCTCTCGGATCCGAGGGTCATCAATTACAAGGGCGAGGATTTCCTCACGACGATGTCCCACCTGCGGCTTGTGAGCAGCACCGACGGCATCCGTTTCCGCGAGGAAGCGGGATATCCGCCGCTGACGGGCAGCGACCGTTACGAAGCGTACGGGATCGAAGACTGCCGCGTCACGCAGATCGGGACGCAGTATTACCTGACTTATACGGCCGTCTCGGCTAACGGCGTGGCGGTGCGGATGCGCAGCACGTCGGACTGGCGCCGTTTCACCGATTACGGGCTGGTGCTGCCCCCGCACAATAAGGACTGCACGCTCTTCGACGAGAAGGTAGGTGACCTATATTATATGCTGCACCGCCCGAGCAGCCCCGAGATCGGCGGGAATTATATCTGGATCGCCCAGAGCCCCGACCTCCGCCACTGGGGAAACCACAGGTGTGTGGCCCGTACCCGCAAGGGGATGTGGGACAGCGCCCGCATAGGTGCCGGGTGTGCCCCGATCCGTACGGGCGAAGGGTGGCTGACGATCTACCACGGCGCAGACGCTTCGAACCGCTATTGCCTGGGGGCGATGCTGCTCGATGCCGCCGACCCGTCGAAGGTGCTGGCGCGCAGCCGCACGCCCGTCATGGAGCCTGAGGAACCCTACGAACTGGAAGGCTTCTTCGGGAATGTCATCTTCACCAACGGCCACCTGGTCGATGGCGACCGCATCGCCCTGTACTACGGGGCTTCGGACAAGGTGATCTGCCGGGCCGACCTCTCCGTAGGCGAAATCCTGGAAAACCTGCGCAAAGACTTATAATAGAAATCCCAATAAAACCTACTTAAAACCCATGAAGAAAACTTTGACCTATTGTTTCGGTTCCCTGCTTTGTCTGATGACGCTCGCTTCGTGCCAGAACGGCGGTTCGTGCTGCGGCCGCGCCGCCACGGACGTCGACCTGACGGGCAGGCTCTATCCGAAAGTCAAAATCCCGACCAAATCGCTTGTCATCGTAGACCTGCAAAACGACGATATCGAGGGGCAGGTCGCTGCCATCGGCCTGCAGGGTATCGTCAACCGCGACAGCGAACAGAAGATCTATGTGATGAACAGCCGTTGCAAGGACAACCACGGCGGCTGGAAGACCGGCCCGCACGACATGGCCCAGATGGGGCAGTTCTGGCTCGACCGTGTGCTGAAGGACATTCCGCAGGAGACCCTCACGCTCGATGCGACCAAGTCCAACCCCGGGTTCTCGGCGCTTGTCGAGCAGTATAAGAAGCATATCAAGGGCGTAGTCATCTATGACCCCGAACTGGTCGAGGCCACGATCGAGGCGGCGACTACGATCGCGGCACAGACCGACGCCCTGATCGTTTCACCCCGCCTTTACGAGGAGGTGAAGGGGTACGATTTTCCGGTGATCCGGGATCTGCGCGGGATGTTCAAGACCAACATCGAGTGTGTCGACTGGCTCGTGGAAAACTATTTCGAGACGGCCAACCGCGACGTGGCTTTCACCTGGTCGCACATGACCACCGATTTCCAGGAGAGCTGGGGCGCAGCCAACAAGGACTACGTGGTTGCCAACCGCCTGTTCACCTATTTCCTCGACATCCAGGATCATGACCAGTGCGCATATTACGAGAACATCGTCAAGAAATACCCCGCCGGCACCCAGATCATGGGCTGGACGGACGAATTGAAGGCCGACAAGCTCTTCGCCGAATACGGGTATTTCATGGTGCCGTTCATTTCGGTCGAGAACATGACCGTCATGTCTTCGTTCCCCTCGGTGCAGGGTACGCCCATCGAACCCAAGGCGCTCAAGGCCGAGCCCAATACCGTTTATATCGCGATGCTCGTCTCCGACGGCGACAACCTGCTGCATACGATGATCTACATGCCCTACACGATCGAGGAGTCGGCCGCCTACGGCGACGTCCCCGTGACGTGGATCATCAACCCCGCCATCGTAGACCTCGCGCCGCGTGTTTTCACCTGGTACGAGCAGGTGATGAACGAAGGCGGTCAGGAGATGGGCGCCATGATGGGCGACGGCTCCCCGACGACCGACCGTTACAGCGGTTTCTCGTTCTATTGCTCGCTGACGCGGCATTACCTCAGGCAGGCCGGTATGCACACCCTCAAGCAGATGGTCGACGGCGAAGCCGTGGCCTGGAACGTACAGCCCTACTGCCTCGAAGGCGGTTATGCGGGCACCGACTGGCGCGGCATCGGTTCCGACGAATACCACATGGACAACGACTGTTTCCATATCGGTACGACCAATTCGCGTCCCGAATACCTGAACAAGGTGCTGGACAGCGCCCCGGTAGACGAACCGCTGTTCCTGTCGGTCATGATCGGCACGGCGAGCGAGGATGTGACCACCTATGCGTCCGAGCTCAAAAAGCAGATCGAGGCCCGCAACGACGGCCGGAAATACGTGTTCCTGAGGACTGCCGACCTGGCCGCTACGTACCGCGCCTATAAGGGTCTCCCCGTAGAATAATCGTGCGGAATGCCGCGTGCATCGGTGTGCCCCGACGGGCACACCCTGTACGCTGACACCCCTGATTCCTGCGGCGGGTGTTTCCGACTGCACCCTGTAAAAAGTGTTGTGATATTCATAAATACCTAATTATAAACTACTTATTAACTTAACACCTAATTGGCCATAAACTGAAAAGATGTAAAACCTACCGATCCGCCGGGAACCGGGCGTTCCCGCGGGAAGCAAAGAAATGACAACCAACGAACTACATTAATGATTGATTAAAATTATGAAACAAAGCTTACTGAAATTAGCTTTTGCAGCAGTGATGTTGATGCTTGTCGCTCCGTTCGCAGGCAGTCAGGCTGTTGCACAGACGCACAATCTGACCGGAACCGTCGTCGACGCACAGGGGAATCCGGTTGCGGGTGCCGCCGTGGTGATCGACGGGACGACGAAGGGTACCTCGACGGGTTCCGACGGTTCCTTCGCACTGAACGGCGTTATGGCGAACCAGAGCCTCCTGGTGACATTCATCGGTTATGAACCCCAGACGGTTGCGATCGGCTCACAGACGAATATGAAGGTCGTGCTCAAGGAGGACAACCAGACGCTCGACGAAGTGGTCGTCATCGGTTATGGTGTCCAGAAGAAGAGGGACGTGACGGGTTCGATCACCTCAGTGAAGAGCGACGTGTTCGAATCGCGTTCGGTCGAGAACGCACAGCAGGCCCTGCAGGGAAAGGCCCCGGGCGTGCAGGTGCTCTCCTCTTCGGCCGCTCCGGGTTCGAGTCCCTCGATCCGTATCCGCGGATTCAGCTCGAACAATTCGGGCGCATCGGAGCCCCTCTATGTGGTGGACGGCCTGAAGGTGTCGGACATTTCCTACCTCGACCCCTCGTCGATCGAGTCGATGGAGATCCTCAAGAGGACGGTGCCTCGGCGGCCATCTACGGTGTCGAGGCCGGTAACGGCGTCGTACTTATCACCACCAAAAAGGGTAAGAAGGGCGACGGCCGCATCTTCTACGATTTCACCTACGGCATCACCTCGCTGGCCCGCAAGGCCGACCTGATGAATGCCGAGCAGTACGTGGCCTATCAGACGGCCGCCGGCAACAGCCAGTCGCTGTCCGCGTGGGACGGTAAAACCGATACCGACTGGTTCGACGTGCTTTACGGCGACAACGGTTCGTTCCAGCGCCATACGGCCGGCGTCGAAATGGCCAACGACTATGGTTCGGTTTACGCTTCGCTGTCGTATATGGACAACGACGGTATGTACTACGGCAACAAGGACTGGCTGAAGCGTGTCACCTTCCAGCTCAACGGCGACTACAAGGTCAAGAAATGGCTCACCTTCACGACCAACAATACGGTCGAAAGTTCGCGTTCGCAGAACAGCGGCGACGGCGTGAGCAATCTGGGCAACAGCAACCAGTTCATCAACCCCTACGGCATGGATCCGCTGCTGCCCGCTTTCTGGGACAAGGACAACCTGCCGGCATACATGACCGAGCTGATCGCACAGCAGGGCGACAACATGTTCATGAAGAACGAGAAGGGCGATTACGTCGGCATTCCGTTCGCCGCCAAGGACGCGGTCAACCCGCTTACCCACTATTACAGCAACACGGGCGAGCATAAGAACTTCGCCCTGCGCGGTGCGTCGTCGCTGGTTTTCGCCCCCGTCGAGGGCCTTACCGTCACGTCGCGTGTCGGTTACCGGCTCGAATCGACCAATTACAGTTTCTACGGCGTGCCGACCTACTTCGCCGTGTCGTCGCGCACGAAGATGCAATTGGACGGAAAGACCACGATGAACCGCTTCTACATGTGGGAGAACTTCGCCAACTACAACAACACGTTCGGCAAGCACACGATCAACGCGATGGTCGGTATGTCCTACCAGTACGAGTGGAGCAACTTCACTTCGGGTTCGACCAACGGCCTGACCGACAGCAGCAGCAATTTCCACCACTTGGACTTCGCTTCGACCGACGCGACCAAAGGCGTGGGCGGCAGAGTAGGCGAAATTTCCAGTATCAGTTACTTCGGCCGTGTCGGCTATACGTTCGACAACCGTTACAACATCATGGTCAATTTCCGCGCCGACGCTTTCGACCGCTCCAAATTGTCGAAGGAAGCCCGCTGGGGCTATTTCCCCTCGGTGTCGGCCGGGTGGACGATCTCCAACGAGCGGTTCATGCGCGATATCGACCCCAAGATCATTTCGTTCCTGAAGCTCCGCGCTTCGTACGGTGTCAACGGTAATATCAGCGCGCTGGGCGCTTTCATGTACAGCTCGTCGATGAGCGTGGGCGATTATTACCCCATGAACGGCTCGCTGGTTTCCACCGTCTATCCTTCGGATGTGCTGGCCAACCCGGATCTGAAATGGGAGACGGCACGGCAGTTCGACGTCGGCGTCGACGCACGCTTCCTGAACAACAGGCTGACTTTCGGGATGGATTTCTACAACAAAAATACCGTCGACCAGATTCTTACATTGACGCCACCCCTTGCGACGGGTACCACGAGCATGGCGAAGAACATAGGCAAGGTGAACAACCACGGCTTCGAGTTCGAACTCGGCTGGCAGGATCAGGTCGGTGAGTTCACCTACGGCGTCAATGCCAACCTTGCCACCATCAGCAGCGAGGTCAAGGAGATGGAAGGTGCGCGTATCGTGAACGACCTGTCCGATTTCGTCTATTTCGACAAGGGACAGCCCATGTGGAGCTACTACGGTTACAAATACCTCGGTGTCAATCCCGAGGACGGCAGCGCCATCTATTACGACAAGGACAAGAGCGGCACGATCGACGACAAGGACAAGGTGTACCTGGGTTCGGCCATTCCCGACTTTACCTACGGCATCACCCTCAACGCCGCTTACAAGGGCTTCGACCTGACGGTATTCGGCAGCGGAAGCCACGGCGGCCTGCTGAGCCTCTACGGCGCCCGCCTGACGCCTTCGGCCAACAAGCCCTCCGAACTGTGGACGGATTCGTGGGACGTGAAGGGCGCCGGGGCCAAATACCCGCATCCCGATCCGATCGGCGATACCGCTTCCAGAAACTCGAGCATGTGGCTCAAGAGCGGTTCCTATTTCAAGATCAAGCAGATCCAGCTGGGTTACACGCTGCCTTCGTCCTTTACGAAGAAGATCGCCATTTCGCGCCTGCGCGTCTATGTTTCGCTCGACAACTTCTTCTGCATCACGCCCTACTGGGGTATGGATCCGGAAGCTGTCAGCGGTACGTCGGGCATCGGTATGGACAATGGCGACTACCCGACCCCGAAGACCCTGACATTCGGTGCAAACCTTTCGTTCTAACCTAAAAACATTATGACTATTATGAAAAAGCATATTTTGGCATTAGCCGGTCTGCTTGCCGGAGCGATGATGGCGACTTCGTGCTCCCAGGCGCGTCTCGACGAAGTGGAGCACCTCGGGGTCACCGAGGTGGACAAGACCTATGCGGAGGCGAACGATATGACGGCCCAACAGCTGATCGCGAACGTATACGTCACGGCCAAGTACCTGATGATGGGCGACTGGGGCGTACACTACATTGCAACCACCTCGGCCAAAACGGCCGAGTGCTGGCCGGGCGGTTCGGGCCCGAACGACGGTACCGAATACCACCGCATGTCGGCCATGATCGACGATTCGGAGAACAACGCCTACAAGGAGATGTATACCCGTTTCTACAAGATCATGTACAAATGCAACATGATCGTGGACAAACTCAACGACGGTTCCGCCGAGCGCAAGCGCGTGATCGCCGAGGCCAAGGCCTGGCGTGCATGGGCGATGATGCGCCTGACGCAGCTGTGGGGCTCGGCCCCGCTCGTGGATCACGTGCTGGACGGTATCAACTATTCGTTCTATCCCGGCAACTCGAACCCCGAGGACAACTGGAAATGGATCATGACGCAGTTCGACGAGGCTGCTGCCGTGCTTCCCTCGAAGAGCGGACTGGGCGGCCAGAAAGCCATCGGCGGCCGCTGGACGGCCGAAGCCTGCTACGCTTACAAGGGCCAGGGGTACATGTGGCAGAACGATTATGCCAACGCCAAGGTCGAACTGGCCAAGGTGATCAACTCGGGCAAATACGAACTCTGGGATAAGACCGCGACCATGGGCCCGTCGAGCTACGGCACGAACATGCAGCTGGCCAAGAGCCAGAACGAAAACTGGAGCGACGGCAGCGAGGAGTACGAATACCTGACGCTCTACCGTGCCGAGGCCGATTTCTGCGACGAGTTCCTGCTCGAGCTGGACATCGACGGCGACATGACGACGATCACGAGCACTGAGCCTTACTGGTTCCGCGCCTACATGAACTGGCGTAAGGACGAGGTCAACCTGCCGGGCAACACGACGACCGCCTCCGACGGCTGGGGCTTTATCAACCCGACCCGCACGTTCGGTTATGCATTTGCCAAGCACGACGGCAACAGCGTGCGCCGCCGTGCGGCCATCGCCACTTACAGCGAGGTGTACCACGACTTCCCCTACCTGAACAAGGACGTGCGCGGCGTCATGTCGAGCATGTTGTTCGAGAACGAGGGCTATTTCCGCATGAAATACTACGACTATGTGGACGACGTGGTTCCCGAGCGTTTCGCAAGCGGCCAGACCAACGGCAACCGGACGAACTTCCCGCTGATGCGCTATGCCGACGTACTGCTGCTCTATGCCGAGGCTGTCTGCATGTCGGGCGAGGGTACGGCCAATATCTCGGGCCTGGAGGCGCTGAACAAGGTGCGCCGCCGTGCGGGCCTGACCGACGCCCCCGCGCTGGATATGGATAACGCCGAGTACGGCATCAAGGCCGAGCGCCGCTTCGAGCTGTGGCTGGAGGATTGCAGCCGCTATGTCGACCTGATTCGCTGGGGCGATTACAAGAAATTCATCACCGACACTTCGATCGACGGTGTGAGCGAGCATTGGGGTAACGAATGCGCATGGCTCGTCGGGCTCAAGGACGCGACCAAGCGTACGACCGATCCTACCGATTGGAGCAACTACGAAGTGCGCTACGACCCGCTGTCGACGCGCGGCACCTGGAGCGACCGCTTCTACCTGTGGCCGTTCCCCTATGCCGAAACGACGCAGAACCCGAACCTCGACCAGAATACCGGTTGGTAAAAACCGGTTGTGAAGGCCGTACCGGCCGGTTACCCGGGGCGGTATGATAATCCGGCGACGGCGGTGGATCGTTTTTGTTTCACTTCGCCGTCGCCGGGATTTTTTCCGGCCGGGCCGTCCGGATCGGCCTGCATCGGCGGGTTGCCGCCCTTCGCGTGCGTGCGGCCGTGCGGTGCCGGATGACCGGCGGCGTTGAAGCCGTGCGGGAGCGAATAATCTGTAAAAAACGAAGGAATGAAAAAATATCTGTTGATCGCAGCGTCGCTGTTGCTGTGCCTTCCCCTGGCAGCCGCTGTGCAGAAAGTGTCGCTCAACAGCGACGGCCGGGTTGCCGCATGGCAGCTCCGGGCGCAGGACGAGGTGACCGACGTGAAAGCCATGCTCGGGGCGGGCTACGATGCCTCGGGTTGGGTCGCCGCGGTCGTCCCGGGGGCGGCCTTCACGTCGTTCGTCGAGGCGGGGATCGAATCCGACCCCAACTTCGGCGACAATGCCTACAAGGTGGACAGGTGCAAGTACGACCGCAATTTCTGGTACAGGGCCGAGTTCGCGACCAAAGACCTGCCCGCCGGTGCGCGCCGCTGGATCTGCTTCGAGGGCGTGAACCGCGGGGCCGAGGTCTATTTCAACGGCGCGCGGCTGGGGTCGCTCGACGGGTTTATGGATCGCGGCATGTTCGAGGTCACGCACCTGCTGCGGCAGGATGCCGCGCCCAACGTGCTGGCCGTGCTGGTGCGCGTGCCGACGAACCCGATCGCCAATCATGCCAGCCCGACCTATATTTCCAGTGCGGGCTGGGACTGGATGCCCTACGTCCCCGGGCTGTTGGGCGGCATCACCGACGACGTGTATTTCACCACGTCGGGCGACGTGTCGCTCGTCGACCCGTGGGTGCGTACCAGGGTGCCTTCGCGCGAGCAGGGCGTCGTCTCGCTGACCACCGAACTGAAGAACCACTCGCAGCAGGAGAAAACCGGGGTCGTGAGGGGCGTCATCCGCCCGGGCGACATCACCTTCGAGAAGCGATTTAAAATAGGGGCGGGCCAGCAGCGCACCGTGGGCGTCGACCCCCGCGAGTTCCCGCAGCTGACCGTCGACGACCCGGCCCTGTGGTGGCCCAACGGGTACGGCGACCAAAACCTCTATACGTGCGAGCTGACGTGCGAGGTCGACGGCGAGGTTTCCGACTGCCGGACGGTGACGTTCGGCATCCGGGAGTACTCCTACGACTTCGTGAAGGGTGTGTTCCAGCTCTCGGTCAACGGCGAGCGCATCTACTGCAAGGGCGGTAACTGGGGCATGAGCGAGTATATGCTCCGCTGCCGGGGCGCCGAGTACGACCTCAAAATCCGCCTGCACCGCGAGATGAACTACAACATGATCCGCAACTGGATCGGTTCGACGACCGACGACGAGTTCTACGAGGCGTGCGACCGCTACGGCATCATGGTCTTCGATGATTTCTGGCTCAATTCGCATCCCAACCTGCCGGACGACGTGTTCGCCTTCAACCGCAACGCCGTGGAGAAAATCAAGCGGCTGCGCAACCATCCTTCGATCGCCGTCTGGTGCGGCGACAACGAGGGCGTGCCCCTGGCGCCGCTCAACGAGTGGCTGCGCGAGGATGTCAAGGCCTTCGACGGCGGCGACCGCTGGTACCAGCCCATTTCGCGCGAGTACGGATTCTCGGGCAGCGGCCCCTGGGTGAACGCCCATCCGATCTGGTACTTCACGGCCCACCCGCTGGGCTACGGAGACCACAAGCTCGACGGCTGGGGCTTCCGCACGGAGATCGGCTCGGCCGTCTTCACCAACTACGAGAGCTATAAGAAGTTCATGCCCGAGCCCGAGCGGTGGCCGGCTTCGCCCGGGATGCTGGACAAGCATTTCTTCGGCAACTCGGCGGGCAATGCGCGCCCGACCCGTTATTTCGCGGCCGTGGAGTACAATTACGGCAAGGCCGCGGGCGCGGAGGATTTCTGCCGCAAGGCGCAGCTGCTCAACATCGAGGTCAACAAGGCGATGTACGAGGGGTGGCAGCACCACCTGTGGAACGACGCTTCGGGCATCCTGACCTGGATGAGCCAGTCGGCCTACCCGTCGTTCGTATGGCAGACCTACGATTACTATTACGACCTGAACGGTGCCTACTGGGGCGTGCGCAAGGCCTGCGAACCGCTGCATATCCAGTGGAGTTACGCCGACAACACGGTCAAGGTGGTCAACGCCAGCGGCGAGGCCTACAACGGCCTGCGTGCCACGGCGGCGGTCTACAATATGGACGGCAGCGAGGTGAAGCGTTACGCGCAGCGGGCCGCCCTGTCGTCGCTGCCCAATACGGCTGTCAAGGTGATGACGCTGCCGTTTCCCGAAGACCGCAACCTCGCACGGGGTAAGAAAACCGTCGCCTCGTCGTCGGAAAACGACGGCGCGCATGCCGCCAAGTCCGTCACCGACGGCAATACGGGCTCCTCGTGGCGCTCGGGCGGCCCGGGCGAGCAGTGGGTCATGGTAGACCTGGGCGCGCCCACCGAGTTTTCGGACATCGTCCTGACGTGGGAGAGCGAAGCGGCCAAAGCATACGAGATACTCGCGTCGGACGACGCCGAAGAGTGGCGGACGGTCTACACCAGCGGCAAGCCCAGCACGCCCATCGACCGGATACGAATCGACCCCGTGACGGCGCGCTATGTCAAGTTGCAGGGCACGGCGCCCCACGACGACTGGCAGCTGGTGCTCTTCGAAATGGAGCTTTACGGCCCGGAAACCCCGGCCAAAGAACTTTCGCCCGTGCATTTCATCCGCCTGCGGCTGACCGACGATGCCGGGAACCTGCTTTCGGAGAATTTCTACTGGCGTTCGAACCGCCTGGGCGACTACCGTGCGCTGAACGACCTCGAACCCGCGAAACTGGATGTACGCACGAAAGCCGAAACGGTGGACGGCAAGCGCATCATCCGCGCGACCGTCACGAACCGGGGCCGCAGCGTGGCGTTTGCCGTGCGCCTCATGCCGGTCTACGCCTCGACCGGGGAGCAGATATTGCCGGTCATCATGGACGACAACTACTTCACGCTGCTGCGGGGCGAGACCCGGAAGGTCGACATCGAGATCGACGAGTCGCTGCTCGGGGAGGATACCTACAAACTGGTCGCAAGGCCCTATAACGATTGATTGCGGGTATGGGAAGGTTTTGTGCGCTGGTGCTCCTGCTGTGCGCGGCATGGACGCCGTCCGAAGCGAAAATCAAGCTGCCCGCCATCGTGGGCGACAACATGGTGCTGCAACAGTCCTGCAACGTAAAGGTCTGGGGCTGGGCGGCGCCCGAGGCCGAAGTCAGTGTCGCCCCCTCGTGGTGCGGCGCCGTACGGACGCAGGCCGACAAGAAGGGACGCTGGTGCGTGACGGTCGCAACCCCGGCCGCCTCGTTCGAGCCGCGCAGCATCGCCCTCGGCGACGGTGACGGCGAACCCGTCGTGCTGAAGAATATCCTCATCGGCGAGGTGTGGCTCTGTTCGGGGCAGTCCAACATGGAGATCCCCGTGCAGGGAGGCCGCGACTGCCCGATCGAACATGCGCAGGAGATCATCGCCGAAAGTGCGCAGTACCCCGACGTGCGGCTCTTCTCGGTGAAAATCGACGGCGGGCTTCGTCCCCGGGAGGATGTGACGGGTGCCTGGTGCGAAGCCTCGCCCGGGAGCGTCAAGACCTTCAGCGCCATCGGCTACCTGTTCGGCCGCAACCTCCGCCGGGCGCTGAACGTCCCCGTGGGGATCATCAACAGCAGTTGCGGCGGCACGTGGATCGAAGCGTGGTTCCCGGCGTCGCTGCAACGCGGGTTCGCCGATTTCGACCCGGCGTCGGTCGCCACGCGCGAGGGGCAGAGCGGCATGAATACGGTCGAAATCCTTTACAACGGGATGATTTACCCGTTGCATAACTTTGCGATCAAGGGGTTCTGCTGGTATCAGGGCTGCTCGAATGTCGGGCGCAGCACCTGTTACGCCGACAAGATGGTGGCGATGATCGACCACTGGCGGGAGTTGTGGGGCGGCGAACGCAAGCCGTTCTACTACGTCGAGATCGCACCCCATGAGGACGGCGAGCAGAACGTGAACGAGGCGCTGGTGCGTGAGCAGCAGGCGCGGGTGATGGACATGACCGACAACGTGGGTATGGTTTGCACCAACGACCTGGTCTACGACTACGAGACGTGGAACGTGCATCCCAGCCAGAAGGAGCCCATCGCGCGGCGTCTGGCCTATTGGGCGCTGAGCCGGGACTACGGCTACGGCGATGCGGTCAAGACCATCGGGCCGCGGTTCAGGTCGATGGAGGTGCTCGAAGGCGGTGTCGTGAGGGTGCATTTCGACGGCAGCGACTGCGGGTTCCTCGTCAAGGGCGAGATCGAGGGCTTCGAACTGGCCGGCAGCGACGGGGTGTTCCGCCCCGCGAAGGCCGTGCGCCGGCGCCCCGACCCCACGGTGCTCTATGTCTCGAACTACGACGTGGGCAGCCCCGTGTACCTGCGCTATAATTTCAAGAATTGCAGCGTCGGCTGCCTGTGGGATGCCTTCGGGCAGCCCGTAGTGCCGTTCCGGACGGATAATTTTTAACTTTGTGGAACCGATCTAATATTTTGCGGAAATGAAAAAACTGATCTTGTTATGTGCGCTTTGCCTGTTTGGGGCGGGCGTTGTTTTCGGCCAGGCCTATTCCGACCTTCTCTACCGGGACTGGGCGGGGCTCAGGGCCTATGCCCAGGTGAACAAAACGCTGGGCGACGTGCGCCCCGACGTGGTTTTCATGGGTAACTCCATCACCGAGGGGTGGTTCAACCAGCACCCGGAGTTCTTTCAGAAAAACAACTTCCTGGGCCGCGGCATCGGCGGGCAGACCTCGTCGGAAATGCTGGTGCGCTTCCGCCAGGACGTGATCGAACTGCACCCGCAGTGCGTGGCGATCATGGCCGGGACGAACGATATTGCGATGAACAACGGGTACATCGCCCTGGAAAATACCTACCAGAACATCGTTTCGATGTGCGAGCTGGCACGCTTCAACGGGATAAAGGTGCTGCTGTGCTCCGTCACGCCGTGCGTGCGCTACAACTGGCGGCCGCAGGTGGAGCCCGGGAAGATCATCCCTAAGCTCAACGCGATGCTCAGGAAGTATGCGGACTCGGCCGAGGGCGTGGAGTATGTCGACTATTTCTCGGCGATGGCCGACAAGGACAACGCCATGCTCCCGGAATATTCGCCCGAGGGATGCCATCCCAACGGCGAGGGCTATAAGGTCATGGAGAAGATCATCGTGTCGGCCATCAACAAGGTGAACGGTACCGACAAAAACTATTTCGTCTACTAATCCGAAGCTGTCATGAATCTCAAACGAATACTTTTCCTGCTGGCGGCCGTGCTGCCCCTGCAGCTCTCCGCCAAGGTCACGCTCCCGGCGATCTTCACCGACAACATGGTGCTGCAGCAACAGAGCGATGTGAAAATCTGGGGCAGGGCCAAACCCGGCAAGGCCGTGAAAGTCACCACTTCGTGGGACGGCAAGACCTACGCGGCGACGGCCGCCGCATCGGGCGGCTGGGAGGTGCGCGTGTCGACCCCCGTGGCCGGCGGCCCCTATACGGTCACGGTTTCGGACGGCAAACCCGTCGAACTGAAAAACGTATTGATCGGCGAGGTCTGGCTCTGTTCGGGGCAGTCCAACATGGAGATGCGCGTTGCCGACCGGGTGCTGAACTACGAACAGGAGATGAAGGAGGCCGATGCCTACGGGAATATCCGCCTGCTGCATATCGACAACACCACCAGCCCGGTGCCGCTCGGCGAGGCTTCGGTTCGCCACGGCGGCTGGCAGGTGTGCTCGGGCGAACACATCGCCGACTTTTCGGCGACGGGTTACTTCTTCGGCAAGGAACTCTATAAAAACCTGGGCATACCCATCGGATTGATCGAGTCGTGCTGGGGCGGGACGTACGCCGAGTCGTGGACGAGCGCCGAAGCGCTGTCCGAGATGCCCTATTTCCGTCCCCGCGTCGAGAAGGTGAAGCAGATCCCCGAATCCCGGGAGGCGCGTAACAGGATGTTCCACGACGACATGGACGAGTGGCGCCTCCGGATGATGCAGGCCGACATGGCGTTCGAGGACGGCCGAGCGGTGTGGGCCGAGAGTTCGTTCGACGATTCGTTGTGGGGCGAGATCGCGGTTCCGGGGTTCGTGCAGGATCAGGGCCTCGACGGGTTCAGCGGCTTTATGTGGGTGCGCAGGGACGTCGAGATCCCGGCCGGCTGGGCCGGTAAGGAGCTGACGCTCACGCTTGCGGCCATAGACGACAACGATTTCACCTATTTCAACGGCGTCGAAGTGGGGCATACCGAGGGCTGCATGGCTTTCCGGAGCTATAAGATCCCCGCGTCGCTGGTCAAGGCCGGCAAGGCGACCGTTGCCGTGCGTGTGATGGATACGGGCGGCAAGGGCGGCATCTTCGGCGATGCGAACAGCATCGCCCTCGCCAAATCGGACTCGGAGAAACTCCCGCTGGCTGGGCAATGGAAATACAAGGTCTCGATGGGGCTGGGCGACGCCCCCGACATGCCGGTCAACACCGCCACCGAACCCAACTACCCGACGTTCCTCTTCAATGCGATGATCAACCCGCTCGTGGACTATGCCATCCGCGGCGCCATCTGGTACCAGGGCGAGGCCAACGTGGCGCGCGCGGCGCAGTACCGCGACCTGCTGCCGCTGATGATCCATGACTGGCGGCAGCACTGGGGGTATGCCTTTCCCTTCTATATCGTGCAGCTTCCCAACTACATGAAGGCACAGGAAGGCCCCGAGGAGTCGGAGTGGGCCGAGTTGCGCGAGGCGCAGAAACATGCGCTCCGCCTCGAGAACACGGGGCTGGCCGTGTGCATCGACGTCGGTGACGGCGACGATCTCCATCCGAAAAACAAACCGGCGGTCGGCCGGCGCCTCTCGCTCGTGGCACGGGCATTGACCTATGGTGAGCAGATTCCCTATTCGGGGCCCGTATACGAGGGTTACCGCATCGAGGGGAACACGATCCGCATCGACTTTTCGCACACGGACAAGGGGCTCAAGACCTCCGACGGCGGCCCCGTCAGGGGGTTCTATATCGCCGGCCCCGACCATAAGTTCCATGCCGCCAAGGCCGTCATCGAAGGCAATACGGTCGTCGTCTCTTCGGACGGGGTGCGCTTCCCCGTCGGGGTGCGCTATGCCTGGGCCAACAACCCGGTCTGCAACCTCAGCAACGGCGCAGGGCTTCCGGCCGGGCCGTTCCGCACCGACGACTGGACGGACGGCGCGAAACGCTATTAAGGAAACCGTCCGCCCCGTTTCCGGGCCGGATTCGGTCTGCAGGGGGGGCGGACTGCGCGGACGGAACATCCGCAGGGTCATGGCAGGGTGCGCCCTGCCATGGCTTTCCCGTTCTGTGGCGGGGCGGATGATCCGCCCCGGCTTCCCGCTTTTTTCGGGAAACGGCCTGCCGCGTGATTTTGCGGTTCCGGATAAAAACATATCTTTGTAACAACATGCGAAGCGTTATGTCGAAAAAGTTGATTTTCCTGTTGCTGGCGGCGGTTTGGGTTGCCGTGCCTTCCGCCGTGGCCTCCCTCAAGTACGATACGCTGACCAGCGCGGACGGGTTGTCGAACAGTTCGGTCAACTGCATCTATCAGGATTCGACCCTGATGATGTGGTTCGGGACATGGGACGGCCTGAATGCCTACAACGGTTACGGCTTCAGGACTTACAAGTTCGCGCCGGACAATGCGAATACGATTTCGAACAACGTCATCCGCAACATCGTCGAGGAGGCGAAGGGCATCCTCTGGGTCGCCACCGACTACGGGATCAACCGCATCGACGTGGAAAACGACCGCATCGAACGCTTCTACCCCGGCTATGAGGACAACGGCCCCACGGCCGAGCAGGTATTCTCGGTCGCGGCCGCGGCCGACGGCACAATTTTCTGCGCCGCCACGGGGTGGGGCATCGCCTGCTACGACAAGGCGCTGGGCCGGCTTTCGGCGCTCAATGTCCCGCAGTTCAACTCTTCGGAGATACGTGCCGTTTACTACGGCGGGCAGAATACCCTGCTGCTGCATACCGTACAGGAGGAGCTGGTTCGGATTCGTTACGGGCTGTCGGCGACGGGGAGCATGGAGGTGCGGGAAAAGGTCGGGCTCTTCCCCGAAGGCGGGGTCAAGTCGGTGTTCGACAGCCGGACGGCGCTCTACCTGGTTACGGCCGATGCGGAAATTTACCGCTACGAACGCCGTGACGGGGAGCTGGCGGCGGTGGGCAAATTCCCCCCCCCGGCCCGTGAGATACGCGCTGTCGCCCAATACGGCGACGATTACCTGCTGATAGCGACCGGGGCGCCGGACATGTATGTCTGCGACATGCCCGGGCGGACGTTCCACCGGATGTCGCAAATGCCCGACATCAACATCCTTTCGCTCTGCTACGGCAGCCAGGACATCCTGTGGGTCGGCAGCGACGGGCAGGGCGTCTTCCAGGTATACAACGACGGCATCCAGTTCGACAAGATTCCCAACAGCCGGATTTTCGGCGACAGGAATTGCCCCGTGCGCGCCTTCTGCGAGGACAGCCGCGGGAACGTCTATGTCGCCACGAAAGGCAACGGCATCGGCATGTTGCGTCCCGACGGGAGCCGGGGCGCGGTCTGCGACGTATCCGGGGGACTGGGTAATAATTCCGTCTACGCCCTCGCCTGGGGATTCGGCGACGACCTGTTCATCGGGCACGACGGCGCCGGGCTCGATGTGCTTTCGTGTGCCACGGGGCGCATCTCGTCCATCAAACCCGTCCCGGGCACCTATTTCGGTTCGGTGTATGCGATTTACCGCGATCCGTCGGACGGCTGCGTGTGGCTCGGGACGAACGGCTACGGGCTGATCGGGCTGCAACTGGCCGAGGCGGGCGGGCGTTACGAAATCAGACGGCAGCGGGTCTATGTCAACGACAAGAAGGACACCACCTCGCTGAGCAACAATACGGTGTTCGCGATCGTCCCGGCCGGCGGCGGAAAACTGTGGGTCGGAACGCGCGGCGGCGGGTTGAACCTCTTCGACACCCGCAGCGGCAAGTTTACCCATTACACGACCTCCTCGGGCGATTATCCGATCAGCAGCAACGACATCCTGTCGCTCTACGCCGGGCGCGACTCGACGCTCTGGATCGGGACGAGCTACGGTCTGAACCGGCTCAGCCCCACCGCAGGGGGACGGGGCGGTTTCCGCTGGTATATCGAAAAGGACGGGCTGCCGAACAACACCATCCACGGTATCCTGGAGGACGACTCGGGCAACCTTTGGCTCAGTACCAACAAGGGGCTGGCGCAGCTGAACCCTGCCGACAACCGGATAATCAGCTATTACAACAACGAGGAGTTGCAGAGCAACGAATTTTCCGACGGTGCCTATTACCGTTCGCGCGACGACAGGATGTACTTCGGCGGAGTGGCCGGGTTCAACCGGTTCGATCCCCGCGACATCCGCGTGCGGACGTATGCCCCGGCCGTGCAGCTCAACAATTTCCTGATCAAGCAGACGCCCGTGCCCGGATTCCGTGCCGACCGCGAGATCGTCCTGTCGCACAGCGAAAACTTTTTCAGCATCCAGTTCTCTGCGCTGGAATACATCCGCAACGGCAACTGCGAATACGCCTACATCCTCAAGGGGTTCAACGACGACTGGGTGGAGATCGGCACCGACAACACGGCGGTGTTCACCAACGTGCCGCCCGGGGCCTATGAATTCTGCGTGCGATGTACCAACGGCGACAAAATCTGGAGCGACAATACCGCTTCGCTGCATATCCGGGTGCGTCCGCCGTGGTGGAACACGGTGTGGGCCTACATGGTCTACCTGTTGCTCTCGTTCGTGGTGCTGTACGTCGTCTGGTTCGTGGTCAACGACCGGATCGAGCAGCGGCGCAGGCTGCTGATGGAGTCGATGAGCCGGCAGCAGCAGAGCGACAACTACGAGGCGAAACTCCGCTTTTTCACCAGCATCGCCCACGAGTTCTGCACCCCCCTGACGCTGATCTACGGGTCGGGCGAGCAGCTGCTCGACAGTTACAGCCTCGCGCCCGACGTCGCCAAGCATGTCCGCATCGTGAAGAACAACGCGGCGCGCATGCAGCGCCTGATCGGCGAGTTGATGGAGTTCCGGCGGGTCGAGACCGGGCATTACACGCCCCGGTACGTGCTGGTCAACGTCACGGAGCTGATTTCGACCATTGCCGACAATTTCAACGAGGTCAACGAGCAGCGGCGCATCGACCTGCGCATCGACTTCCCGGCGCAGGAGGTCATCCTCGTGAGCGACCAGGGGGCACTGGAGAAAATCCTCTACAACCTGGTTTCCAATGCCTATAAATATACGCCCGCAGGCGGATACATCAGCATCGCGCTGCGTGCGGAGGCCGGCCGTACGACCGTGAGGGTCAGGAACTCGGGCAAGGGTATCAAGCCCGAGGACATCGGCAATGTCTTCAACCGCTTCGAGATACTCGACAATTTCGAACGGCAGGCCAACGAGGGCAAGGTCATGCGCAACGGCATCGGGCTGGCGCTCGCCAAGAGTCTGGCCGACATGCTGTCGGGAAATATCACGGTGAGCAGCAACCCCGGCGAATATACCACCTTCACCCTGTCGTTGCCCGAGGTGAGCCGCGACCTGGTGACCGAACCCGAACAGAAGAGCGTGCCCGATTATCCGCTGCCCGACGTCGAGGACATGCGGACGGGGCAGGCCCGAGAGTCGCGTGCCGCGGGGGCCTCGATCCTGGTGGTGGACGACGAAAAGCAGATCCGCGACCTGATCGCCGAGATACTCTCCGACGAATATTCCGTCATCCAGGCCGCCGACGGGACGGAGGCCATCGAGATCCTCAAACACAAACGCCCCGACCTGATTATCAGCGATGTCAGTATGCCGAACGTGGACGGGCTCGAATTGCTCGAATACCTCAAGGGCAACGAGATCACCAAATATATTCCGTTCGTGTTCCTCTCCTTCAAGAACGATGTCGAACAGGAAATCCGCGGCTACGAGCTGGGCGGCGACGCCTATATCTCCAAGCCGTTCCACCCCAAGCACCTGCTGGCCGTCGTGCATCAGATACTCAACAACCGCCTCTCGCTGAGGGATTACTACAATTCCGTGATCTCCTCGTCGGACGTCTACGAGGGGAATACGATCGACGCCGACGACAAGAAGTTCATCGTACAGCTGGCCGGGATCATCGAGCAGAACATGACCGACGAGAACCTGTCGCTGAATTTCCTGTGCGACAAGATGTGCGTGAGCCGCATGAGCCTCTACCGCAAGATCCGCGAGATCACGCAGATGACGCCGAGCGAATATATCCGCTCGGTGAAGATCAGCCATGCGACGCATCTGCTCCGGACGACCAACATGACCATCCAGGAAATCATGTTCTGCGCGGGTTTCAACAACAAGTCCTACTTCTACCGCGAGTTCGCCAAAATATACCACATGTCGCCCAGGGAGATGCGCGAAAAAGAGCGCTGAGCGGGCAAAAGTGCCGTTTCCCGGCGTGAAGATACGTTTCGGTTACAATAGTATACCTTGCAACGCCCCCGGGGGCTTAATTTTGCAAGGCAATACTAAACTACTGACATGAAAGAAACAACCGTCTCGACCTCGGGCAACGGCATTCTCGGCAGGGCTTTCTCGGAAATCCGGCATTTCGGAACCTATCCGTTCAACATGCGGATACTCCTGCTGACGAACATGCTGTATGCGTTCGTCCTCCCCGTCGTGGAACTTTTTGTCGGCACTTACATCATGCGCAACAGTTCGGAGCTGGCGTATGTGGTGGGCTACCAGCTGGCCGTCTACACGGGCATCCCGCTCACCTTCCTGGTGAACGGCTTTCTCATGCGCCGCATCCGGATTTCGCACCTCTATTCGTTCGGGATGCTGCTGAGCGGCGTTTCGATGGCCGTGATGATGTCGCTCGAAACGCTCGACCTGGCCGGGATCGTCGTGGCGGGACTTATCATGGGGCTATCGTACGGCTTTTTCTGGGCCAACCGCGATTTTCTCGCCCTGAATTCCACCGACGACGGCAACCGCAACTATTACTACGGTCTGGAAAGTTTCTTCAACACCGTCGCCGGCGTCGTCGTGCCCGGTATGATCGGGGCGTTCCTGGGCGCCACGGCCGACCACAACTGGCTCGGGGGAAATATCAACCTGGCCTATAAACTGGTGACCCTCTTCGTTTTCGCGCTTACGATCATCGCTTCGGCCGTCGTATTCCGCGGCAGGTTCTCCAATCCCCCGAAGGAGCGGTTCATCTATCTGCGCTTCGATGTGCTGTGGAACAAGATGATGCGCCTTGCCGTCCTGAAGGGGATCGCCCAGGGATACATCGTCACGGCGCCGTCGATGCTGGTCATGACGCTCGTCGGGAACGAATCCACGCTCGGGACGCTGCAATCGGTCAGCGCCATCGTCTCGGCCGTGCTGCTCTACCTGCTGGGGCGCTTCGCTTCGGCCAGGCACCGGGTGCTGATCTTCTCCTCGGGCCTGCTGCTCTTCGCACTGGGCGGGGCGTTCAATGCCGTGCTCTATTCGGCAACGGGCGCGATCGTCTTCATGCTGTGCCTGGTGATGGGGCGTCCGCTGATGGATCTGGGCTATTTCCCGATCCAGTTGCGGGTCATCGACTACGTGAGCCGGAAGGAGAACCGCAACTCCTACGCCTATATTTTCGTCCACGAATTCGCCCTTTACCTCGGCCGTTTCTTCGGGTGCGGGCTGTTCATCGTCCTGACGATCTGCCTGTCGGATACCTTTGCGATCCGCTATGCGCTGCTCATCATCGGGATCATCCAGCTCGTCTCGATCGGCATCTCCCGGAACATCATCCGGGCGCTCGACAGGGCCGAGGCGGAATAGAATACCCGGCTCGGGGGCAAGAGGGACAGCCCCGGGCCGGGACGATGCGGAGGGGCTCCGTCGCTGCCGGAGGGTACAGGCCCGGCCTGTGCCCCCGGTATGGCGGCCCCGCCCGTATCGGGAATGCTGCCGCCGCGGAGCGGCTCCGGTTTGCCTTACTTTAAAAATTGACCGATATGGATAGGAGACAACTCATGCTGGGTACCGGCGGCTTGTTGCTGGCCGGGGCACCTTCCGGCAGGGGAGATCCGGGAGCAGGTGGCGATGAATATCGACTGGTTCCCGACGCTGCTCGACCTGTGCGGGCTGGATGCCTCGGGGATCGATGTCGACGGGGTGGGCATCGTGCCGCTGATCCGCGACGGAGCCGAAGCTTCGCCGCACGACGTGCTGCACTTCGATTTCGAGAGGCAGTGGGCCGTGCGCCGGGGCGACTGGAAGCTGATCTGCAATGCGATCGACGTGTTGCCCAACGACAGGAACAAGACGCTCGAAGGGCTGTACCTGACCAACCTGAAGATCGACCGCACCGAATCGGAGAACCTGATCGACAGGTACCCCGAAAAGGCGCAGGAGCTGCTCGCGCTGCGCAGGGCCTACGAGGCTTCGCTGGGGAAGGACAAGGAGTAAATCCCGCCCCGCCCTCGGTCGTGAGGCGGATGCACGCCGCCGGGGAGCATCCGGATAAAACAAGGGGAGGCCGCATCGGCCTCCCCTTCACTTGTTTGCAGCCTGCCCGGATCAGTTCGGGCGCAGTACGACCTTGCGCGTCTGCGGCTTGTTGATCTCGTAGATGGTCTCCACGAGCAGTTCCATCTGCTGCGCGCGTGCCTCGCGGACATGCGGGAGCATGAGCTTGGCGTAGTTTTCGCGGTGGATCTGGAGCCAGATGTTCTTTCCTTTTTCCGCGTCGAGCACGCTCACGGCATGTGCGTCGTTGGCGTCGAGCAGCCCCTTGTTCTGAAAGAAATCGTACTGCACCCAGGCGTAGTCGCGGAAGTTGCGTTCGATTTCCCAGCGGTATTCGTTTAGGTGCATCACCTCCATCGCCTGCCGGTACTGCGGCGTCTGCAGCTCCGCGAGGTTGATGCCTTCGCCCAGCTGTTTGCCGCTCCAGGTGCCGATCCGCTCGCCGTCGATGTAAAGCGTGTAGTCGCCTTTCAGCCCCTTGACGGTCAGCATTTCGCGGTTCATCTCCTCGATGAAGGGAACCAGCTTCGTGGCCTCGGCCTGGCTGCGCTTGGATCCCATCCCGTGCGTTAAGGTGTCGAGCGGGTAGGGCAGGGCTTCGGCCAGGTAGTCGAACGAGATTTCGCGGCCGTTTCTGCGCAGGCCGGTGATTTCGCAGTTGCCAGCCTTGAGAACCTTCGCCTTCGCCGCGTCGATTTGCACGTCGGCCACCTCCCTGCCGGCAAAGCCCTGTGCCTTGAGGTAGAGGTAGGCCATCACCATGTGTCCGTCGTTGTCCGGGTGGATGCGGTCGCCCATCGACAGCGAGAACGAAGGTTGTCCGGCCTGCACGCGCCGGCCGATTTCGACCATCGGGGCGCTGAAATCCACGAACTCCCAGCCGTTGGCTGCGGCCGACTCCTTCTGGAACCCGACGACGCGATCCATCACGGCGTTCTTGCCCCGCAGCGGGGCGTTGTTCTCGATTTGGGCCGTTTCGTCGTAGGGCGAACCCCCGAGCATCACGACCCGCACGCCGTCGAGGGTTTGCAGGCGCTTCTCCATCTTCTTGAAGTTGTCGTAGCACTCCCGGTATTTCTTTTCGCCGAATGCCCCGGCATCGTCGCCGTTGTATTCCATGTAGCCCGTGTCGTTCATGCCGAAGGTCACGGTCAGCACCGTGGGGCGTTTGCTGAGAACGTCGCCGTCCAGGCGCTTGTACATGTCGCCTGCGGTCTCGCCGCCGATGCCGGCGTTCATCACCCGCAAATCCATGTACGGGAAGCGGGTCATGTAATAGAGCCAGATGTAGGAGTGGTAGTGGCCGCCGTCGGTGATGCTGTTGCCGAGGAATACGGCGCGGTCGCCGTCCTTGAACGGCGCTACGGTCTGCGCCGCGGCGGAAGCGCACATGCAGAGCGCCGCCGCAAGGGATAGAAGGATTCTTTTCATGGTTATGCGGTTTGTTGTGTTTTGGTGAGCCGATTTATTCGTACGAGGGCGGCAGTTGTGTCCGGCCCCAGTTCCCGGACGGTTTGGCCGAGGTCGTATATTCCAGCGTCGCGCCGTTGCGGAGCGCATCCCAGCCGATCCATGTGCTGCCGTAGGGTTTCCCGTCGAGTTTGAGCGCCGTGGTGTAGATTCGTTTCTCCGAGCCCCCGGTGATGGTGATGTCGCCGTGCTTGAGGTGGATGACCACCTTGTCGAAGACCGGGGTGCTGAGCGTGAAGCCGCCTACGCCCGGGATCATGGGGTAGAGCCCCGTGCATGCGAAGACGTACCAGGCTCCCATCGTGCCCAGGTCGTCGTTGCCCGGCAGCCCGTCGGGGGCGCTCGTGTACTGCTCGTTGAGGATGCGGTTGATGACCTTCGAGGTCTTGTCCGGCCGTCCGAGCCAGTTGTAGACCCACGGGATATGGAAGCTCGGCTCGTTGCCCGAGGCGAACCACGGGTCGTTGTACCCCGCGTCGAGGCGCACGAAGAATTCGTCGAGCCGCTTTTCGGCCGCGGCCTTGCCGCCCATCGTTTCGATCAGCCCCGCCAGGTCGTAGGGCACCATCCAGAAATAGTTTTTATAGGTCGATTCGCGCCAGTCTTCGCCGAGCGGTTTCCACGACCCGTCGGCATTGCGCGACTGCAGCCAGCCGGTCTGGGGGTTGTAGAGGTTTTTCCACGAGCGGGCGTAGTGGAAATAGCGCCAGCTGGCGAATTCGTCGCCGCAGGCGTGCAGCGCGAACTGCCCGATGGAGAAGTCCGACGAGGTGTATTCGAGCTGCTCCGAAGCGTTGTAGTACCCCTTTTCGAGGTATTGTTTCAAGCCCGGGCGCTCCTCCACGTCCTGCGATTTGGCACCCGGCACCTCGGCGTTCCTGCGCATGATCTGGAACAGCGGGAAGGGGTCGTAGTCCTGTGCGCCGAACGCCCAGGCGTTTGCGATCAGGATCGGCGTGGGGTCGCCCTGCATGATGCCGGTCTCGATGTTGGCCATCACCCAGCGGGGAAAGGCGCCGCCCGACTGCTCGGCGAAATGCTGGTGCGAGAGTACCACGTCGGACGCCACGTCGGGCGCCAGCATCGAGAGCAGCTGGATCTGCGTGCGGTAGGTATCCCAGTTGCTGAACGAGGTGTACTGCTTCGAACGGCTTCGGTGCACCCGGAAATCGGCGCCCATGTACTCGCCGTTCACGTCGCTGCATACGTTGGGGTGGATCAATACGCGGTAGAGGTGCGTGTAGAACTGGGTCGTGCGGTCGGGGTTGGTGCCTTCGGCCTCGATCAGCCCCAGGTAGTCGTTCCACCTCCGTTCGGCGGCGTGCTGCACGGCCGCGAAATCCCACCCGGCGTTTTCGGCCGCGAGGTTTGCGCGGGCGTTCTCCACCGAGACGTACGAAACGCCGATCTTGTACTGTACGTTGCGGTTCTCGGTGAGGTCGAACGTGAAGTAGACGCCCGATTCGCTCCCCTCGGCGAAACGTCCGCCGGGGGTGAGCCGATCCTCTTTCCAGATGCCTGTCGTGACGGCCCGCGCGTCGAACTCGGCGACGAAGTAGACCTTGTACGGGGTGCGTACGCCGCAGAAGTTGCCGCCTTCGGCATAGCCCTCGCAGCTGTTGGGGCCGGTGATGACGACGGCGGCCTGTTCGATCGGCGTGGCGGCGATGCCCGCGCCGATGATCACGGTGCCGAACGCCTCTCCCGCGGGGTATTCATAGCGGGCCATGCCCGTGCGCTCGGTGACGGTGAGCCGCGCCTTGACCGCCTCCTGCACGGTGGCTTCGTAGTAGCCGGCATGGCCCTGTTCGCCGCAGATGCCGACCCGGTAGTCGAGGATGTTTTCGGGCGAAGAGTCGAGTTTCCCCGTTACGGGGAAGGTCGGGAAATTACCCATGTGGCTGCACCCGCCGCCGCTCAACTGGTTGATGACGAACCCGCCCCGCTTGGCGAAATAGGTCGGCGTGAACTGTACCATGCCGAACGGGTAGGTCGCCCCGGGATAGAGGTAACCCGAGGTCAGCCCCACGCCCCGGGTGCCGATCAGCGTGTTGACCTTGTGCGCGTAGCTGTCGCTTTGCTGCCCGCAGGCGCTGCTGGCCCCGAGTAAGAGGGCCGCCAGCGACAGGGATATTGTTTTCAGGGATTTGAACATGTCCTTCGGAATTTCGGTTGTCGATCGGTTCATTCTGGTCTGGAAAGCGAGAAGGGAGCCGCATCCTTGCCCGTGCCGCGTTCCTTGTTGGGCTCGGGGCCCATTACCAGGCGCATGACGCCGCCGTCGGCGATGTCCTTGTAGGTGATGTAATTCTTGTCGAGCGGCTTGCCGTTGAGCGTCGCGGACTGGATATAGACGTTCTGCTGCGAGTTACCGTCGGCCTCGATGACGAACTTCCGGCCGTCCTCCATCGTGATGGTCGCCTTGCGGAATACGGGGCTGCCCAATACGTACTGGTCGGTGCCGGGGCAGACGCTGTAAATGCCCAGCGAACTCAAAATATACCACGAGGACATGCCGCCCTGGTCTTCGTCGCCCGGATAGCCGCGCTCCGAGGAGTTGTAGAGCCGCCCGGTGATCTGCCGCGACCAGTATTGGGTCTTCCACGGCTGGCCGGCGTAGCTGTACAGGTAGATCATATGCTGGATGGGCTGGTTGCCGTGGGCGTATTGCCCCATGCCGGCCAGTTCCATCTCCTTCATCTCGTGGATCATGCCGCCGTAGGTGCCCGGACGGATGACGTTCGGCACGGTGAATACCGAGTCGATCTTGGCGGTGAACGCTTCGTCGCTGCCGTAGAGGTTGATGAGCCCCTGCACGTCGTGGAATACCGACCAGTTATAGTGCCAGGCGTTGCCTTCGCAGTAGGGGCCGCCCCACTCGTAGGGGTCGAAGGGTGCGAGCCAGCTGCCGTCCTTGAGGCGGCCGCGCATGAAGCCCGACTCCTTGTCGAAGACGTTGCGGTAGTTATACATCACGCGCGAGAAGATCTCCTCGTAGAACTTGTTGCCGGTCATGCGCGCCAGCTGGTAGCCGCAGAAATCGTCGTAGGCGTATTCGAGCGTCTGTGCCGTCGAGCCCATCGACTCGGGGTAGGAGACGTATCCCAGCTGCCAGTACTCCTTCCATCCCGCGCGGCCGTTGGCACCGCCCCACGGGCCTTTGTTCATCGCCTCCTTGGCGTAGGCTTCCAGCGCCTTTTGGGGGTCGAACGTGCGGATGCCTTTGGCCCATGCGTCGGTCAGCAGCGAAATGGCGTGGTTGCCGATCATGCCGCCCGTCTCGCCGGGCGCCGACCACGATGGCAGCCAGCCGCACTGCTCCTGTGCCGCCAGCAGGGCGTTCATGTAGCGTCCCTGCATCGTCGGGTGCAGGATGTTGGTCAGCGGGAACTGCGAACGGAACGTATCCCAGAAACCGTTGTCGGTATACATGTAGCCGGCGTGTACCTTGCCGTCGTAGGGGCTGTAATAGTAGGGGTTGCCCTCGGCGTCGCGTTCGTAGAACTTGCGCGAGAAGAGGTTGGCGCGGAACAGGCACGAATAGAAGGTGCGGATCTCCTCGTCGGTGCCGCCTTCGACCGCGATGCGGCCCAGCAGGGCGTTCCACGTCTCGGCGCCGCGCTTTCGGGTCGCTTCGAGGTTCTTGTCGGCGCCCAGTTCGCGGTCGAGCGTGAGCAGCGCCTGCTCGGGGCTGATGTAGGACGAGGCGGCCTTGGCCTGCACTTTGGTGCCGGCCTTGAAGCGCACGTAGGCCCCGTAGCCCTTGCCTTCGCCCTCGGTCATGCCCGGGAAGCGTTCGTCATGCTCGTTCTCCCAGAGCCCGTACTCCTCGAACGGCCGGTCGAACTGGATGACGAAATAGTTGCGGAAGGTTTCGGGGTGGTTGACGAAACGCTGGTTGTTCACCCACCCCGAGATCTGCCGTTTGGCGGGGTCGATCTTCATTCCGCTCATGGCGAAATAGCCGTCCAGCACCAGGTAGGCGTCGCCTTTCCGGGGGTAGGTGAAGCGCAGGTGCACGCCGCGCGTGGTGGGTGCCATTTCGGTGGTGATGCCGTTGTCGAGCGTCACCCGGTAATAGTGCGGTTTGGCGATCTCGTTGGCGTGGCTGAATTTCGACGCACGCGCGTCCTCGTTTACGACTAGCTCCCCGACCTCGGGCATGAGCGAATAGACCGCATAGTCGCTCATCCACGGGCTGCACTGGTGCGCCTGTTGGAATCCGCGGATCTTGTCGACCGAGTACTGGTATTTCCAGCCTTCGCCGTTGGGGCCGGTCTGTGCGCCCCAGGTGTGCATCCCGTAGGGCATGCCGGTCGTGGCGTAAGTGTTGCCGTAGCTCAGTTCGAATTTCGAGTCGGTGCCCTGCAGCGTGTTCACGTATTGCACGTAGTCCTGTTTCTGCGCGAAGGCGGCCGACAGCGAGCAGAGGCCGAAGAGGCCTGCCGCGGCGATCCGCCTGAGCGATGACCGCAGCCGGCTGCGGTCTTTGTTGACGGTGTTTTCCATAGGTTTGTCGTCTGTTATTAATGATATGATTAGGTTCGTTCTGTTGTTGCCTATATGCCCCACCGGGTGTTGGGGGTGTCGCCCATGTAGAGTTCGAGCGTCCCTCCGGCCGCAATGTCGGCGAAGTCGATGTGGGATGCCGTGTGCTCCCTGCCGTTGAGCACCGCCCGCTGTATGTAGACGTTCGAGGGGCTGTTCCCGTGCGCCACGACGGTGAATGTCCCGCCCGGTGCGTAGGCCGGGTCGAGGCGCAGTTCGATGCGGTCGAAGACGGGGCTGGTGATCTCCATCCGCGTGTCGCCCGGGCAGGCGGGATGCAGGCCCGCGGCCGCGAGCACGTACCAGGCCGACATCTGTCCGGCGTCCTCGTTGCCCACGATCCCCTCGACCTTGTCGGCGTAGGCCTTTTCGCAGATATGGCGCGTCCATTTCTGGGTCTGCCACGGCTGCCCGAGCCGGTTGAAGAGGAACGGCACGAGGTGGACGGGTTCGTTGGCGTGGTTGTAGTAGTCGTTCCAAAGCATGTCCGACGGAGTTTTGTCGAAGAACTCCGTGAGGTCGCGCAGGACGGCTTCGCGCCCGCCCATGAGCGATACCATGCCCTCGACGTCGTGCGGCACGAACCATCCCTGCTGATAGGGGTTCGACTCGATGCAGCCGTACCACTCGGTGGTGCGGGCGTTCCCGGGCCACGGCTCCCACCCTCCGTCGGCGCGGCGCGGGCGGAACCACCCCTTCTCCCGGTCGAAGATATTGCGGTAGGCCTGCCCTTTGGCGGCGTAGAGGGCGGCGTCTTCCCGCTTGCCCAGCTGCGTGGCCAGGCGCGAGATGCACCAGTCGGTATAGGCGTATTCGAGCGTGTGCGAAATGCACAGTTCCGAGGGGGTGTAGCCCAGCGGGTCGTTGCCGAAACGCTTCGAGGAGTTCACGGCATAGCGGTAGGCCTTCTCGACGTCGTAGCTGCGGATGCCCTTGGCATAGGCGTCGGCCAGTACCGACAGCGCCGGGTTGCCCAGCATGCAGCCCGAGTAGGCGTTGACGATCTCCCAGCGCTCGAAATAGTGGCGCCCGCTCTCGTCGGCCATCGTGACGAGCGAGTTCACCAGGTCGCTGACCAGCTGCGGGTTGATGATGGTCTGCAACGGCATCTGGCTGCGGAACACGTCCCAGCCGCTGAAGATCGTGCGTTTGGTGAACCTGCCTCCCGTGGTATGGATCCTGCCGTCCGCTCCCGGGTAGCGCCCGTCGGCGTCGGTGTAGATGCGGGGGTCGATCATCGTGTGGTAGAGCGCCGTGTAGAAGATCGTCTTTTGCCGGTCGCTGCCCCCGTCGATGCGGATGCGCGCCAGCTCCCGGTTCCACAGCTCGCGCGCCTCGCGGGCAACCTGGTCGAACGCCTTGCCGGCGATCTCCGCCTCGAAATTCTTCCGGGCGCCCTCCATGTCGACGAACGAGATGCCCGCACGAAGGATGACCTGCTCGTCCTGCCGCGTCCCGAATTCGGTGTAGAAACCGATGTGCCTGCCTTCGATGCGGTCGATGCCCGTGACGACGGGCGCCGCGGCTACGCGCTGCAGGTAGGGGACGCTGACCACCTCGTCGCGCTTGCGTACCCAGTCGTCGGGGATGTCGGCGCTCCAGAACCCGTAGTTTTCCATCGGCTTGTCCACCTGCGCGTAGAAATAGACCGTATAGTCGGCCTGTCCCTCGCCGTTGCCCCAGCCGCCCGTGGCGGGGGTGCATTTCATCCACCCGGCGATGGTGTGCTTGTCCACCACCTCGATGTATTGCCGCTCGGCCGTGCCGCCGACGCGGCGCGCCAGGTCGATCTGGATGCGCGACTGTTCGCCCTCGGGAAAGGTGAAGCGCAGGATGCCGCAGTGCGGGGTCGCCGAACTTTCGGCACGGATGCCGTAGTCGGTCAGCAGGGCGCTGTAATACCCCGCGCGCGCGGTTTCCGTGGCCTTGTCGTAATGGGAACGGTAACCCCCGATCGAGCCGTCCTCCCTGCCCGCGATCTTTTGCAGCGGGCCGGTCGTCGGCATGACCAGCAGGTTGCCCAGGTCGCCGAACCAGCCCACGCCGCTCATCTGCGTGAAGGCGAACCCTTCGATGGTCGTGTGCTCGTAGCTGTACCCGGGGCTGTTGTCCTCGCCCGTGATGGTGTTGGGGCTGACCTGCACCATGCCGTAGGGAGTCGTCGCCCCGGGGAAGGTCTTGCCCAGCCCGTGGTAGACGCCCGCGGCGCTCGTGCTGGTGCTCGCCCCGATGAAGGGGTTCACGTAGTCGGCCGGCGAGAAGCTGCCCGTGTCGCCCTGCACGACCGCGGAGCAGCCGGTGAGCCCCATGGACGGGCAGCATAATAAGAGGAAGAGTAAGGTCTTGGGAATGTTGCGGTAGTGCATGGCTTGGTCTTATTTTGTCAGTCGAAGGGTTTTCAGTCCGAAGCGGGGCATCGCCACCTCGATTTCCGATACGCCGCCCCGCTTGCGGATGGCGCAGGCGGCCGTCGCGTTCCCGTTCAGGTCGGTCTGCTCGACCTTCGAAAGCGGGAAGGCGAACCTGATTTTCTGCGGGGTGCCGTCGCCGTCGGCGTTGAACAGGCGCACGACGATCTGCTCCCTGTCGAGGTAGGCGGCCGAAATCTCATAGCCCGTGCCCGTCGCGTCGATCAGCGAGGCTTCGTCCGCGGCGGCCTGCGCCGCAAACGTGCAGAGCAGCGGTTCGTTCCAGCGCCGGTTCTCCTCCTGGATGCCTGCGGCGTCCCATGCCCTGCGGTGGGGTACGACGGCGAACCGGATGTGCGTCGGGCCGTCGATGGGGTAGTCGCGCCCCCAGAGCCCGTTGCCGGAGTATTGCACCGTAAGTCCCAGCGGGGCGTCTGCGCCGTAGGAATAGGAAGTCGTGTGGTCGGAGAGGAGCGCCAAGCCGTAGCCGCCGTCCCGCTCCGCGAGGTCTACCCAGTGCAGGATGACGTTGTGCTTGATGTTGTCCCAGGTGGTGAAGTGGGTGTTTTCCAGCGTGCTTTTGCAGACGTCGAAAGGTGCGTCCTTATACAGCGCGGGGGCGTCGAGGGCGGCCGGGAAGAGGATGTTGAGGTTGAAACGGTCGTCGTAGAATGCCCTGTGGTTGTTGTTGAAGCCGTCCTTCTGGCGGAATGCCCCGATGCCGACATTGTGCTGCCAGTCGATCTTCAGGTCGAAACCGATCTTCCGTTCGCCCTTGCGGAGCGTGATCGTCTGCGTGAAGGGGTGCGTGTCGATCCGGCCGCTTATGCGGACGCTCTTTTCCAGCTCGTTGTCGCAGAGTACGGTCACGGTGGCCGGGGACTGTGCCGAGGAGTGGAACTGCCCCTGGTCGTAGAAGAATCCCCGCAACTCGCCGAATGCGAACCGGTGCTGCGGGTCGGCGAATTCCTTCCCGCCCTCCTTTTTTGCGACGAGGCTCGTGATGGTGCCTCCCCGTGCAGGGTCGATTACGATCCGGTACATGTCGTTCTCGAGGATGTATTCGTCCGCCCCTATCTGGCGGGGTGCGGCCGCGGCCGCGTTGCCGGATGTCTTTTTTACAGTGTAGGTCGTGTAACCGAATGCCGGGACGGAGGCTTCGAACAGGAGCCGCCGCCCGCCCGCCGTCGGGACGATGGCGTGCGGAACCCGTTTGCCTTTGGCATTTGTCACTGCCAGCTCCCCGTCGCCGAGGCCTTCGGGCAGCGTCGCCGACACCGTTTCGCGGCGGGGGCTGCCGAGCGTGTTGCAGACGCGCAGGTAGGTTGTCTGGCCGTCGCCGCCCGGTGCCGCGAAGCTTTGCAGCGCCTTGGCGATCACCCCGTCGCACAGCGAGTCGGTGGCGGCCGTCCAGCGGCGGATGTGCTGCGCCCATGTCCCCTGCCTGTTGAGCCCGTTGTAAGGTACGATCCACGAGTCGTGGTGCTGGGCGAGCATCAGCGTCCGCCAGCCCTCGTCGAGCGTTGCCTGCCCGTAGCGGTAGCCGTTCACGAGGTTGGCGATGACCCCTGCCTTTTCGGCCATGACGAGCTTGTTCTCCGATTCGCGCACCTGCTGCGCGATGCGCTGCAAGACCTGGCTGCCCCACATGAGGCTTACGCGGACATCTTCCTGCGGCATGCGGTAGTCGTCGGAGCTCCTGCCGTCGGTCACCCGTTCGAAATACTCCCGCCACGTGACGTAGACCGAGTTGTTGCGGATGCTGTCGCCTGACCCGATCCAGGGGCCGTATTTCCATCCCGCATCCTGGTAGCACATCCCCACGGGGTGGGCGATGCCGTATGCGATGCAGGCGTCGAGGTACTCCTTCTCATTGCCCCATGCCGTGGTCTGCCATACCGAGTTTTTCTGGAGCTCTTCGCAGGCGTGGCGCGGCGAAGTGAGGATCGAACTGCCGTCGGGGCCGACCCAGTTGACCAGTTCGCCGCCGTAGGGCGCCGTGTACCCGCCCCAGCAGGTATTCGGACATTTCAGGGAGGCGTATTTGAACCCGTAGAGTTTCAGGATTTGCGGCAGGCAGCTGGTGAAGCACGGCTCCTCGACGGAGTAGGTGACGAACTCCACGTCGGGGAAATGACTGCGGATCTTCCGCATGCCGTATCCGAACTGCCGGATGATGCTTTCGCCCGAGATGTTGTAGCAGTAGGGCTGGGCATAGGACGGGTTGGTGAATTCGACGCGCCTGTCGGCGGCGATCGCCTTGAAGCGGGCGTAGTCGGCCGGCGTACGCACCTCGACGGTGTCCCACGTCTCGGGTTCGATCTCCAGCCCGATCCTCCATTCGGGATGCGCGGCCATCTGGTCGGTGATGAAGCGGGTTTTCCAGGCGACCGGGTAGTGGCCGTAGACGCCCCCGTGGTATCCGTCGACGAAATAAACCCGTTGCTGGGAGCGGACGGGGGTGCCCGATGCGAGCAGGAGCAGGGCCAGGCACAGCGCCGTTATGACTTTCGGCTTCCGGCGGTACGATGTGCCGTGCCGCATATCCCCTGTCCTTCCGAAAATCGTCCGGGCTGCCTTGCAGACGGATGCAAACCCGTTGTAAAATGAGTCCATGGTCGTATTTAAGTTTGGTTTGTAGGTTTCGGAACATTGCGTAATTCCACTTTTACAAAGTAACTTAATAAAAATGTAACCCGGGATTATATCCCGGGTATGTTAGAGGTAAAGTAAATATACTTTTTTGGAAAGGTGTTTATAAACAGCGGTTTATGCGCTCGGATCCCGGCCGTTTTGGTAAACCGGATTGAAATCCGCCGACCGGCCTTCCGCCGTGGTTTTTGTCCGGTTTTGTGTCCGGGATGCTGCCCCGGCCTGTTTGTGGCCCGTTTGTGGCGTGTTGTTTTCTTTTGTTAATTTGTATGTTTGCCGCAATAGTGCGGACAGCGTGGCCACACCTTGTTCGGTAAAAGCAAGCGGCAAAGATGATTTTTGCCGCTTTGTCCGGATGTCGTAAATCTTATTTTGGATAACTGTTATTTCTATTGTTCGGGTTTGAGGGGCAGGGCGGTTTCGTTTATTGGGCTATTTTCTGTTTGTAGTAGTCGAATTGTTTCCGGCAAACATTTTCCACAACGTCGCGGAGCAGTTCGACTTTCGGCATAAGCGCGTCGATATCCTCTTTGGTGACGACGAAATCATCGTTATACCGGGCTTCGACGTAAGCGCTTCTTAAAAGTTCGAACAGGCGTTTTTCTTCCGGTGTGTCGCGGAGAAAGACTTTTGCCAATTCCATTGTGTAAATCTTGCATTTCTCAATCAGAAATTCAAGGTCATGTTCCTTATGACCCTAAAGAGCGAATACCAACGGGATAGTCTTTATAAAATATTCAGTCGCTTGGTGCAACATAAAAGAGGTCATTGGATAAGTTTTTCGATCATACGCAATTTTAGTATGGAATAAAAAATCCGTTGCACTCGCAAATTTCTTGTCGTAATACTTTTGCGCCTTTTTCTCAATCTCGCAAAAATTCAGTTCGCGCGGAGTGGCTAACTGGTATTCCCCCGAATCGTAAAGTACAACACCCTGTGTGAGAATATCCGCATAAAAATAATGGCCCTCCGAAAGCGCGTTGTTTAACTTTACAATTCCTTGCAAACTTTAAGGAATTATCACAACTCGGCATAGCCGACGGACATAACTATAAAGGGTAAACAACCCTTTATACCATCGAAAACTTGGAGACTTCTTCGGAAGATGTTTAGCGCGGTATAATGGTTGTCAGTCCTTGTTATGTCCTGCTTGCTTTTTGCGAGCAGGACGACAAGGGCGCAGGACAGTTTCCGCGCAATGGTTTCTCCAAGACCTTCGATGGAAAGTTGACACCGCGCCCCTTTTTTATGCCTGTCCGGGGCGCAAAATCCAGCTTCAAATTCATCCCCTGAATTTATGGAAACCCGTGGCGTCCTGCCGTCCTTGCGTACTGTCGCCGCACCTGCGGATTGCATCCGCCCCCGAACCGGGAACGGACGGAATCGGTATGTTCCGGCGGCAAGCGCCTGCCGTGGTTCGGTGGTAAACAGGTATGCGCGCGTACCTGCGGGAGCAGCCGGGCGAGATGGATTGACTTGGCATGGTTTTTATCCGGCTGTTCTTTTTTTCGGTCTATTCAGCCAATTCCACGATTATAACCGAAATGTTATATCTTTACGCCGTCATTCAGCAAACGGCAAGGTACGTTTATTGCGTTCCTGTGAATTGATACGCCCAAAATTGTTACGCCCATTCGTCGAATTTCATAAGGCAATATTTTGGGTAGGGGGATGGGATCCGTACTCCCACCCCCCGTTTTTCGAATCTTTTCCGCCCATCATATAAACTGTCCCCGCGTGCCGGCAAGGAAACCGTGGCTGATGTAGCCGCCGTATCGTCGCATGCGGCGAAGCATTCGCATGTCCCCGTGTTCGTTCGACCCTTCGTTACCGGGCGAAGTTTTCTATTGTCGCCGCGCGGGTCATGGGGGCAGTTTGTCCGTCCGGTTGGGCTATGACGGGTTCTTCTGCACTATTGCAGGCTGTAAATGTAAATGTGTATGCCGCTGCTGCGACAACATACACGTTATCATTGTCTTTTTCATGGCTGTTGTTTGTTTCGGATGAAAAACCGCGCCCGCGAAAGTGGTGCGCGGACACTTTAATCACAACCTATTTCTTCTCATTTCGCGTAAAACATTAATTGCCATAGTCTTTCGAGTAGGTCTTTCCGGTGTGCGAAACGGTTTCCCCGAAAGCCTGGGCTGCTGCGTTAAACGACGAAAGGCGATAGGGCGACATCGGCAGGTTGAAGAAACAGATACCACGTGCATCGGCGTTCTTGGCCTGCGTTGTGCGAGATCTGATTGCGGTGTCCGAAAGCGGACTGGTCAGGTTTACGAACAGCGGCAGGTATTTGCCAGCCGCGAACGACGAATTGAACCCATAGCCGTTCAGCGAACCCTGGCAGCCCCAATCGAGATGGCTGATAGCCGTGGATGAGAGCGTACCTGTGTTACCCCAATCGAATACGCTGATCGACTTGTTGGTCTTGCCTGCCAGTGCGATAATCATGTTGCTGTACGAAGTGCTGTTAGCATAGGGATAGCCGCGGGTTCCGTACTCCGCCCACTCGTCGTCAAAATCGTAGCCGTCTACGATATTGTCGTAGGCAACCAGATCATCCGTGTAAGTACCGATTTGTGCTGCGGTAAGGTTGGCGAATCCGGCACCGGTGTGGTCGCCGAGGTTGCCCATGATGACCTTGATACCTTTTGCCTGGAGCGGCGCGATGTACTTGGCGGGATTTGCGAGGATTGCGGCGTTGTTCGGGTTGTTGTAGTTGTGGACATTGCCCGATGCGTCGCCGCGGATGTTGGATGCAAAGAGAATGACGTGCGTAAAGAACGGAGTGCCGTCCGACAGGAGATATTCTCCTGCGTTGAGCGGATTGACGTCGTTTACTTCGACGTAAACAACGCGGTAGAAGTTGCCGAGCGTTGCCGCGCGGGTCATCGGGCCGGCCTGATCGGTCGGGTCGTTTGCGATGGGTTCCTCGGCCTGCTGGCACGAGGTCATCAACAATGCGGATGCAGCGAACAAGGTGCAGGCTGCGAATAAGATTTGTTTTTTCATAAGGCAAATTTTAGTTAAAAGGTTGAGGTTTGAGAATTATAGGTTGTAGTTAAAGTGTTTTTTACCAGTCTTTAGTGAAATTGCCGTAATTTCGATCATCCCAGGTTACGTTTATCAGTAGTATCATTCCGTCGTATTCCCAATCCCAATCGGTAACTGCGTCTGCCACCATATTGAAAGCACTTTTGGGGCCTTCTTCATATCCTGCCGAGTTTGTCGGCATATCCCAGAATGCGAATACGTTCCCCGATTGGGTTTCGCGGTAGAGGGATTTAATAAGGGGAGTTAAAATGGGGTTTAGTTGTGCGCTTTCCTGCGTATTATTCGTTTTCAGCAGCGCGCCGCCGTATTTGGATTGCTCCAGCCCGGCGATGGGTTTGAGTTTCGCGCCGTCGGCATAGGCATCTACGACCTTATCGAAAATTCCCGACCAGGCATAGTCGATGTATTTTCCGGCTTCGATGCCGTCGTGTGCCGTAGCGAGCAGGTCGGTGCTCTCCGCGTCGCAGGCCACGGTGACGAGTTTGTCGTCGCCCAATGCTTCCTTTGTCGCCTTTATCAGTTTGGCGTAGGATGCGGGATTTACACCGGGCATACCGTCTTTGCCGTAGGACGCTTCGATGTCGAAGTAGTTTACGCCGTCCAACTTATATGTTTCCACGACATATTTAAGCTGGAAAACAAAATCAGCGGTCTGCTCGTCGGTCATATTGCAGAATCCAAGTCCCGTATTTCCGCCTGTGATGCAAATAAGCACCTTACGACTGCTTTTCTGCAAGGGCATGAGGTATTTGTCGCGGTTGCTCAAGACGTATTGCAGATCCGGTCCGATGTCGAGCATGGCCCGCCGTGTCGTCTTGTCGAATTTTAGCGCCGCGGGGCGGAGTACTTCGATATCGATCCACGTTTGGGTTATCGTATTGAAATCGGGGTCAAATGTTTCTGCATAAAATTTGGTTCCCATCAGCGGGTTCATTTCCTCGGTATTGACATATCCCACGATTTTGAAAGCATAGGCATCGAGCTGCGTTTCGGGTACGATCTCCCCGACCAGGATCCGGTAGTAGATTACCTGGTCTTTTTCGGACGGGGACATGTCGTTATTGGCAACGGTCGCCCGCAGGGGCAGCAGATAGGCGCCTTTTTCGACCCCTTCGCGGCTCAACGTGACGGTAAGAGCAGGAGAGGTTTTCTCTCCTCTCTTGACCGTCAGCGTTTTGCCTCCTTCGAAAGTCACATTTTCCAACGGAAACAGCGTCAGTTTTGCGTCACCTTGTTTGTCTTTGTTGTATTCGTCCACAAGCGTTGCGTCCGCATCGACCGTAACCGTTACGTCTGCGGCTGCGGGCTGGGTCAGTTGGTAGAACACGGCGTCTGTGGTCGTCTGTTCTTCGCTGAGTTTGAGTGCCGAAATCTGATCGGGCGTTTTTTCCCGGCGCAGCACTCCGCCGACGTTTGCAAGGTCGTCCTTGCCGGGAATATCCCCGGCCGTGCGGGTAAAGTCCTCGGCGTCGCACGCGGCCATCGCTGCGAGCGTAAGGCAAAGTGCCGAAGTGCGCAGCAGACCTGTTATTTTATTCATGTTTTTCATAGTTCAAGATTTACGGTTTATTCTTGCTTGTTGAGCTGCGGAATTTCCACCGAGGTATTCCATTTCAGATCGGTATGCGCTACGGCATCGTTTCCGTACTGCGACCAGTCTTTGATGATGTTTCCCGACCCCTCGTTGAATTTCCAATAAGCGCGTAATTCGGGCTTCTCGGCCGGGTTTTCCACGTCGTACATGTCGCGCCAGATGTCGGCCTGCGTACGTGCGACGGACCAGATGCGCACCTCTGAAATATCGCCGCAGAGCTGGCGGAAAGCGTCGTAGCTGTACCCGATGAAGAATTGCCGGGCGTCCGTTTCCGGGTCGGGGTCTATGGCCCGCAGTCCGAGGTTTATGACCTTTACGGTCGGCGCTACCTGCGTCTGGCTTTGGAGTTGTCCGTTTACGTAGATGCAGGCGATACCGGTTTCCAGGTCGTATGTGAAAGCGACATGATACCACTCCTCGAGCGACAGAAGTTTACCCTTGTTCTTTTCGGGGAATTTGCCCAGGCTTACGCCCGATCCGTCTACCTGGAGCTGGTCGGCATAGAAATTCGTGTCGCCGATACGCAGCAGCAGGTGTTGTTCCACACCCATGATCGTAGAGAGCTTTTCTTCGATGTAGGACGAAGTGGGACCTGCATAGTGGAAATCGTGAACGCGGACGATAGCTTCATAGGTTACGGCTGTCAGTCCATTTACGCAGTCGGCGGTTCCGGCTTTGTCGAACGCAGGCACGTCTATCCAGTTATCGGTGAGTACGGCGGCGGTCGTGATGGCCGAAGAACGGCGCACAAGATAATAGACGGTTTGGGAACCGGAGAGGGTCGAAAGTCCCCCCCCCGCTGAAACGATAGTTACCGGAAGCAACTGTGTTGCATCTATATCGAGCTGGTCGAGGTTCTTAAAATGGATGGTCAAAGGTTCCGATACGGATTTCCCGGCTTCTACGGTTGCCGTCCGTTCGGGGAACTCGTAGTAACTTTCATCGAGTACCGCATATTTCGTGTCGTGTTTGGCGTTGTAGGTGGCCGCGAGCGACGGGTCGATGCCAAATGTCACCTCGATATTCTCTTTTGCCGGGGAGATCAGCACGGCGGAGAGTTCGCGGTCGAGCTGCGTAACGGTCTTTTTAAAAGTTACGTTGTTGTCGCTTGACGTTTCGGCTACGTCGATGTATGCTGCGTTGTCGAACGGGTAACGGTTTTCATAATCCGATTCACACCCGGCCAGCAGGATAAAGGCAGCCGATACAAAATACAGATATGTTCTTCTCAATTTCATAAGGCGCATTATTTAGGGTTTGCCGGATTCAGCAGGCCGATGGCATGCTTGGTCTGTTTGTAATTTATGTAAGCGTCGTAGTAATCGTCCCCGATGTTGTAAATACCCAGCCCGGCTAACGGCCCCATTGTAATTACGCTTTTGGCGGCTTCGGCGATTGCGGGTTGCTGCACAAGGTTTTCATCCGTGAGTTTCCCGCCCGGCTCGGCCGTGATGATGATTTTTTCGAGCGCAATGCCGGCATAATCGGTCGCGTATGCAAGCTGGCTGCGGATATTGAACGTATTGACGGCATCCGTAGTCGTGAGTACGAAATAGGTGATGGCGTCGTGGCTCTCCTTTGCGATAAAGAGCGGGTTACCCTCCGCCATGAGGATTTTGCCGGTCAGGGACGACAGTTTGCTGACAATCGTTGCTGCGGCTTGGGTCGCCGCGGCATCCATAGCGCCGCCGTAACGTACCGTTACGCCGTCGAACTTATACCGGTTTACGTCCTCGATCACCTTGTCGAGATATGTTCCCAGCGCTACGGCGTCCGTAGATTCCGCGAGTGTGTTGTAATCTACGGTATAGAGGATTTTCGTGCCCTTGGCCTGCGCTTGGGGTATATCCTCGATGTCGTATTCGGTCAGGTTGCCGGCGTTTTCAAGTGCCACGATGTCGAGTGAATCGGGCAGTGAGCGCAGAAATGCCTTTTCCGAACCCGGTACGGCCGGGGCATTTGCCAGGCTTGCGTATACGACGTAGTGTTCGCTTGCCTTATACGCTTTGAGGGCTGCCAGATATGCGGCGTACTGCGCCTGATCTTGCTGGTCGGGTTTTATGATCTGCTGGTCTATCGGCTCGATGTCCGTGTCGCAGGCTGTGAAACAATAGGCCGCGGGAATGAGCAGCGCCAGAATCAGGTATTTTATAGTCTGTTTCATAGCTTCGGATTAATTTAAGGGTTTGCAGTCCCACCATGTGCGCGTGCCGCCGTTGTCGGGGCCGCCGAGCGAAGTTATCGCCGCTTCGACATTTGTGCGGTTCTCGGAATATTCCTCGGACGGGTAGGGAAGTCTGCGCATGCCGTATTTGGAATTCACCGTTCCGCCGGATTTATTGTCTTTGGCCGGCATCAGTTTCGGATAGCCCGTGCGCCGGTATTCCGCCCACGCTTCATTTCCGAGCGGAAAAATCGCAATCCATTTCTGGGTGATGATGCGTTCGAGGTTTTCTTCGAACTGTGCATCTTCTTTCCATTTGATCGTGATGCGGCTTTGCGGTAATGCGGTGTTGTTTTCGATAACGCCGAGAGGATCGGTGTAGGCTTCGGGGACGTTCGCTTCGTCGGCGATGTAATCCTCCGCACCGGCTACGCCGCGTTCCTCGAATGAAAGCCGTATGCCTTGTTCATAGAAATTCTGTGCCGATACCGCACTTCCCCAGCGCAGTTCATATTCGGAGCGCAGGAACGCGATTTCCGCGGCGTTCATCCATAAGATAGGGTCGGTGTCGGTAATGAGCATCGAGGAGCATGCCGTTACGGCCTTGGACTTGTTGGCCGGTGTCGTGCCGATGCGCAGGCCGTAATAGCCTTTCTCGGCGGCATCGCCCTCTCCGACGGTTCCCTGTGTGAACATCTTTGCCCGGCGCGGGTCTTTGTAGCCGTTCATGTAGCAGAGGATGTCGGCTCCGATGGCGTGATCCTGCCAACTGTTCCAAAGCAATGCCGTGCGGTTGAGTTCGGGCTGAAGCTTCGCATTGTCGGCATTCTCGGTGATGACCCCGTCGGCGATGGCTTCCGCGGCTTTGGCCTTTGCGGTCTGCTCGTCGATATAGGAAAGGCGCATCGCCATACGCAGTTTAAGCGAATTGGCGTATTTGATCCACTTTTTAAGGTCGCCGTTGTAAACCTGGTCGTATTCGCCGAAGGCTTCCGTACTCAAATCCCGGTTGCGCTCCAGCGCTTCCAGCGCGGCGTCCAGTTCTTTGAACATCTGCGTATATGCTTCCTGTTGCGTGTCATAGGGGACGGTCAGGCGTTCTTTTTTGTCCTCTACGATCTTGGAGTAGGGTATCGAGCCGTAAGCGTCGGTCAGGCGGTTCATAATCGCCACGCGCAGGACGTTGGCCAGGGCTACCGCCACTTCGTCGTCGGTTTTGTTGATGATGCCGCGGTAGGCGGGGTAAGTTTCGGTGATGACATCCACGAACGGCGCTTTGAGCCAGTCGGCGGTGGGATTGAACGTTGAGAATTTCGTTTCCCAGCTGTCTACCGTCGCTTCGACATATCCGCCGTAGCTGCCGCCTTCGAGTGCTTCGACAAATTGGTATAGGTGTTCTTCCGAGGGGATCACCATATTTTGCAGTTTGGTGAGTTTCGACCCCACGAGGTAGTTGTCGCGTTCCAGTTCGTCGTCTGTCGCTTCGTTCGGATTACGGTTGTAATCTTCGAAGTTGTCAAGGCATCCCGTCGATGCGCTTACTACTGCGATAAGAGCAACGGCACGAATTATTGTCTTTATTTTGTTCATAGCCGTTAGAATTTAATGTTAATATTGAATCCCAGGTTACGTGTCGAGGGCATCATGAAATAGTCCATTCCCTGATAGAAATTGTTTGTCGATGCCACGGCTTCGGGGTCGAACGGCGCTTTACAATACATCATCCACAAGTTGCGGCCTACGAACGATACGGTGATCGAACATACGTTGTGCAGCCATTTGCGGGGAATCGTGTACCCCAGCGAAAGTTCCTGGAGCCGGACATTGGTTGCCGAATAGGTGTAATACTGGGGTATTCCGCCCTGCGATGCTATGGCCGTATACCAGGTTTCCGGGTTTACCAGGCTGCGGCCGTTTACCAAAGCACCCCCGGCATCGCGCGCGGCAGCCGTTGCTTCGGACACGCCGAATAGATCCATGTTGGCTTGCGTGAGTGAATTGACGATGCCGCCGATGCGTGCCGTCACGAGGAATCCGAGGTTCAGGTTTTTCCACGATACGCTGTTGCGCCATGCGAGGTTATAGTCCGGGAATACGGAACCGAGTTTCATGTCGGGCAGGTTGTCCTCTACGACGACGTTGCCGCCCTCGTCGATCTCGATGTTGCCTTTGTCGTCGCGCCGCAGGTCGGTCGTGGAATAAAGGTCGCCCATCGAACCGCCCTCTTTGAGAATAAATTTCGCACGCCCCAGTTTACTGATCTGGAGTCTGTTCATGGTGATCGTTTCCTCGGTGATCGGGTTGTACCACTCCTTGCAAAGTTCGATGATCTTGTTTTTGTTCCAGGAGAAAGTAAACTGCGAGTTCCAATTCCAGTTTTTCCATTGGTGGTCGTATCCCAGGCTTGCCTCGACACCCGTATTGCGCACGTGTCCGGTCTGAATATAGATGTCGGAGTAGCCGGACGATGCGGACAGATTCGGATTGAAAGTCTGGTTATAGGTGTCGGCGCGATACCACGATGCCGAGAGTGTGAATCCATGCAGGAACCGGGCGTCGAAACCTAATTCCCAGGTTTTCGTCCGCTCCGGGTAAAGCTGCCCGATAGGGTAGTTCGATTTGTCGTCCCAGCCGGAAATGGTGTCGTCGTAAGGGTGTGTGGCGATTGTCAGTTCCCGCGGAAAGGGGTTTGCTACCGAAGCCCACGAAGCACGGATTTTCAGGTAGTTGAACTTCTCCGGGAAATTGAATGTACTGCTGGGCAGCCACGATACGCCGACCGAGGGGTAGAAAAACGACTTTTGGGGTGAGTTGGCAAGTTGCGACGCCCAGTCGTTACGTCCGGTCGTCGTTACGAACAGTTGCGACTTCCAGCCCAGTTCCAGGGAGTAGAAAAACGACTGCGTTTGTTCGTGCCAGCCGGTTTTCGGCGTTTTCTTCTGGCTCTTGTCGAGGTTCACGACATTGAAGATGTTGGGAGCGCCGGCAATGGGGCCATATACCGAGAGTTCGTCGAAGCGGTTGTCTTTGATCGACGCGCCGATATGTGCGTCGAGCGAGAATTTCTCTTTGAACGTCTTGCTGAGGTTGAGCATTACGTCGCCGTAGGTCTGTCGTTCTTCGCCGCGGGTTTCGGTATATTTACCTTTTTTGCTGTTCTCCAGCAGCGTGGGGTTCGATGTGGCGTACAGTTTTTCCGTATATAAACTGTTGGTGTTATCGACGCGGATACGTCCTGCGACATTCATCCAGTCGGTGATTTTATAGGTAATGCCGCCTGTGAACATATAGCGCTTACGGCTGTTTTCGCGGGGGTTGCGGTAGGCGATCCAATAGGGATTCTGCATGCGCAGGTCGCCGCCCTCGCCCTGCGGCCAGAACTGTTCATAGATTTTGCGTGCGGGGTTCCAGCGCTCGAATGCCTTTACGAGCGAAAAATCATCGCCGCGGGGAAAGAGATAAGCCGATACGAGCGGGTTTGAGTACACGCCCTGGTTTATCATGTTGCGGTCTTTCTGGATGATGTAGCTGCCGCTTACGTCCAGTGTCAAACGGTCGTTCAGCAGGTTCGACGTGTTGCGGAATGTAAAGTTATAACGATTATACTTGTTGTTGGGGATCAGTCCTTTGGAGTTTACCGCTGCGGTCGAGAAATAGATTTGGTTTTTCTCCGTACCCCCGGACAGTGTTACGGAGTTCGTCAGGATGTGACCTGTTTGCAGGAAATCTTCGGGCGAGTAGTTGTAACGTGCCGCCTGGTTGAGCGGTGCGCCCCAGCTGTGGATCGTCGAACCGCTGGCTTTGCCTTTACGCCCCGTGCCGTAGCGGGTCTGGAAATCCGGCAGGCGCAGCGGGTTCATAAATTCCGTGTTACTCGAAACCTGTATCTGTGTTGCTCCGGCCTTACCTTTCTTGGTGGTAATGAGCATTGCACCGTTCGCGGCGTCGGAACCGTACAATGCCGCGGCTGCGGCTCCGGTCATAACGGATATGGATTCGATGTCGTCGGGGTTCATGTCGGCGATGGATTCCGTTGTGCCGCGTGATCCGAATTCCATGCTGCCATCGCTGGTGAAGTTGTGCATGGGAATACCGTCGATTACATAAAGTACGTTCGAGGTCTGCATAATCGACTTCATACCGCGCATAATGACTTTGGCCGAACCGCCCACACCGGACGAACTGGTGTTGATAACGGCTCCGGCGACTTTACCTGCGAGGCTGTTTACGAAGTTTGCGGATTTCACGGTCGTCACGGCTTCGGACTTCACTTGCTGCACGGTGTAGGCCAGCGCCTTTTCCGAGCGTTTGATACCCAGGGCCGTGATCACCACGTCTTCAATCTGCTCGGCTGCTTCGTTGAGTGTTATGGTAAAAAAGGTTTGTGTGCCGATTTTTACTGTTACGGGGTCGTAGCCGATGAAATTGATATACAATTCGGCGGTTTCCACAGGTGCGGGGACTTGGAGCGAGAAAGCGCCGTCAAGTCCGGAACTTTCGCCGATGGTCGTTCCCTTTACGACCACCGATGCCCCGACAACGGGTGTCCCTTTGGTGTCGCGCACGACACCGCTGACCTTTGTGGAACCGTTGTTTGCGGTTTTCTTGTCCGGGGCTGCGGAAAGATAAATGTTCTGCTGGTAGATTTTGTACTCGGTATCCGTTCCGGCGACCATTGCCTGCAAAGCGGTATCGAGCGGTTTATCGGCGACATTGATACTGATGGTTCTGTTAATGTCTACGCCTTTATTTACGATGAAGAAATAGCTGGTCTGTTTTTCTATTTCATTCATAACCTGCTCCATGCGAACATTGTCCATCTGCAATGTTACTTTCGCGGTCTGGGCATACGCTCCCCATGCGGAGAACGTGGAGCAAATCATGAATAGAAAAGTAAACCAGCATTTAATTTGCTGAATAAATTTATTATTCATAGATTTGTAGATTAGTGGTTGTTAGATTGGTTCAAATTCTATTAGCCGCTATGCCTGCGGGTGGTTGCTACACCTGCGGGCTTTTTTTGCGACTTTGAAAATTCATAGTCTTATCTCATAGGCATTGTAGGTTTTTGTTAGATAATCTCGTCATAGTTATTTTATGTGGATTACATTGTTTTCGTCTTTCTCATATTGGAACGGGGTTATTTTCTGCAAGGCCCTTAGCGCATAGTCCAGCCCCATATTGACGGGGATTTTTCCGCGGATAACGTCGATCTGCGGAAGTTCGGCCGTTTGGATCTGGATTTTCACACCGTATGTTTTCTCCATTTTGGCGATGATGTCGGCAAACGGGTGTCCAACGAGATTCAGAATACCCTCCGTCCATAAATAGTCGTCCGTATTCTCAATCCTGGTCAATACCAGACGATTCCCGTTTAGGCATACCTTTTCGTTCGGGTCTAATATAATCTGGTCGCCGCTTGCCAGTTTGTTGGTTACTTTGACTTTTCCCCTCAATAATGCAGTCGTGAAGTCGTGTGTCAGTTCGTCTGCCGTTACGTTGAATTTCGTACCCAGCACTTCCACGTCGCAGGCGAAAGTTTCCACGATGAAGGGACGGGCGGCATCATGCTCTACGTTGAACATGGCCTCGCCGGAGAGTTTCACACGGCGATTCCTATTGAACCGTATCGGATATTCCAGTTTTGCCCCGCTGTTCAGGCAAACGCTGGTTCCGTCCTGGAGTGTAATGTCTATACGTTGTCCTGCCGGTGCGGCAACGGACAGATATTGTTTTGCGGTATCTTCGATAATGACGGTTCTGGAAGCGTACCAACTGCCAGCGACCAATAGTAATACTGCGGCAGCCTGGGTACAGATACGAATAAAGCGCTGGCGATACCATTTCAGGCGTCTGGTCGGCAGGTGCAGATGGGGGTGGTGCGGATAAGGGACATTTGCGATAAGTGCGTCCTGCATAGACCATAATGCATTTAGTTCTTTCTGGTTGTTGGGGTTGGCATCGAGCCAGTCTACAATCGTTTTTTCTTCCTGCTCGGAAGTTTGGCCGTTTATGTACTTATATAATAATTCTTTGTCCATTTTTTTACATAGTGTGGCGAGTGCATTATGAATTTGGGCAGCCCGCAGCGAATCCATAATTTTTCCCTTGGTAATTTTTCCCGATAACGAAATTATGCTTTGTCTGTTTACGATTATATGGTGCGTGGGCGCACGACATTTACATCGAAAAAGTGCGTTTTTCGTTAAATAAATTTTCTTAATAAAATGGTAATTTTTTTAATTATCGTATAACGCTGGAATACAGGACGATAATTAAAATGATGAGATAGTCGTTCAGTGCGATTCGCATGATGGCCAAAGCCCGTTGGATATTGGCTGTGACGTTGCGCACATTGATTCCTGTAATTTCGGCGATTTCTTGGTAAGTCTTGCCCTCGAAGCGGTTGTAAAGGAAGATTTGCCGCATGGGTTCGGGCATTTTGTTGATCTGGCTTTCGATGATGGATTTTATTTCCGCCGTAAAGGATGCTTCGGGGTTGGTACTTTCCAAAACGGTGATTTTGGCTTTGATGCTGCGGTAAGCCGTCGTATGTATTTGTTGCTGGATTTTGAGTCTGTTTTTCTGGTTGCGCAGCCATTCAAGACAGCCATGTTTCACGGATCCTAAAATATATGCCTGGATAGTCGTAGTAATATTCAGCTTGTCCTTGTTTTCCCAAAAATAAAGGAAGCTGTCGGTAACGATGTCCTCCGCGGCCATATTGTTGCGGATGTATGACCGGGCGATAATGATAAAACGAGGCTTATACTCGGAGTATAATCGTTCGAAATCTTCGAGCGTGATATGTTTATCCAGTTCTGACATACGTGTAGATTGATTCAAAGGTAAACTTTTTTATCAAAATTCAAAAATTTATAGAATGTCTGTTGATATTGGGCGATGTGAAATACCGGGCTTATTCTTTCATGCGGAACGAACCGGAGAAAAGGAGGAGGTCAAATCATATCGTTATGGACACTTTCGGTCAGACGCGTCGAGTCCGAAAGTGAAACATAAAAAAAGCACATGAATGAGTAAGGCATCAAGGGAGATTATAAAACATTATAAGAAGAAGTGTGCGAGGAAAAAATCAATAAAATTCAGGCAAGTTCGTGTTAATGAGATTGAAATGATCTCGCTGGCTTTTTATTACTCTCGTGCAAGACAGCAAACAAAAAAAAGACAACTGATTGATCATCAATTGTCTTTTTCTTTTAGTTGTGCCCAGGACAAGACTCGAACTTGCACGAACGTAATTGTTCACTACCCCCTCAAAGTAGCGTGTCTACCAATTTCACCACCTGGGCATTGTACGTATCCTTTCGGATTTCGGGTGTGCAAATATAGGGCATAAATTTTAATCCGCCAAATTTTTTCTCCATGTAATATGGATTATTCTTCCGGCAGCGGCGTCGTGGCGACGCAAACCGCCGTGCTCTACCTGCCGCGGGGGCGGTGTCGATGTCTGCGCAGGTGCCTGTGCTTGGTGGTAAAGGCGGCGGAAGCGGTTGGGGCGGAGACCTTAGCGGGTTCATTTGCCAGGCCGATACGGCGGCGGAGCTGTGGCCGAGGTCGTGGCGGAACCGCCGGGCGTGTGTTACGTGCGCCGGTGCCAGGTTAAGAAAAGAGGGGCTGTCTAACAAGTCCCGAAAATCGAAAATCACCCCTGTCAGAATAAACTCCGGCAGGGGTGAAATCGTTAAAATTGGACTTGTTAGACAGCCCCCTCGATTTAGGACGGTCTTCCGTTACTCCTTCGAAGCCGGCAGGAATACGATCATGCCGCTCGGGCGGTTCGATAAGTCGGGCAATGCGATGTCCGTTGCCGGACGTACACCCGGCGCGGTGCTGCGCGTGCCCGATACGCTTACCGATTTCTGTCCCGTGATCTGGCTCAGGGCCGCTGCCAGCATCGGCTCGCTCCGGTCGCCGTAATCTTTCAATTCCCCGTCCCATTCCTCGCACGCGGTGTCGACCGCCAGTCCGTTCTTGTCGACGGTCACCTGCTTGGCGTTGTAGCCCTGGAACGATATCGGGGCCAGTTCGTAGCTGTAATTGCCTACGGTGAATTTGCTGACCTCCATGCCGACGTTCTTGCCGTTGGTCTTTTCGCCGATGAGCTTCACCGTGAAGCCGTCCAACCCGCGCAGCGTATTGATGACGGCTTCGCTCGACGAGGCCGTGTTGCCCGTGACGAGCACGTACAGCCGGGTCATGTTCAGCGCATAATTCCGCAGGTCGACGCCATAATAGTCGCCGTAATAGAATTCGTCGAAGAATTTTTTTGCCGCCGTGTCGTACTCCTTGCCGGTCTCCCTCGCCGTTTTTTCGACCGTGGCCATGCGGCTGTCGTTGTACCGGTAATATTCGTAGACCTTGCCCTGGCAGGCTGCGCCGGCGATGCAGGTGGAAAGCATGTTCGACGAGATGACGTGCCCGCCGCCGTTGTTGCGCAGGTCGAGCACCATGTCGGTAATGTTCCCGTCCTTGAGTTTCTTGACGGCCGCGAGCAGTTCGTCGTCATAGGCCGCGTCGAAGCTGTCGTAGACCAGGTAGCCGATCCTATGCGCACCGGAGGTGATTACTTCGCTGTGGATTACCGGATTGGGGTATATTTCGCGTGCTGTGAGCGATACGGGCTGCGCGCCCTGCTTGTTTTCGGTGAGCTTGACCGTGCTTGCGCCTCCCGGGGCTATTAACGTGCCGTAGACCGAATTCAGGTTTGCGGCAGTGATGGCCGCGCCGTTGTACTGGGCGAAGAACGTGCCCCGCCGGAACCCTGCTTCCGATGCCGGGGAGTCCGGGTAGACCGACGTGACGACCAGCCCGTATTCTCCCGTAGGTTGGTTGTTGCCGTCCACAAACCTCACGCCCATCAGGCCCGCGATGCCGAAGCCGTACTCCTTTTCCTTTACGACCCCGTGGCTTACGCCGCGCGTCGTCCCGGCGACGGCCTTCGTGAGGGGCGTCCGCATCAGGTAGGAGTAAACCGAGTAGCTGCCGTTGCTCTGCCGTTTTTTGTCGAGGTCGTTGGTCGTCATCTCCAGCAGCGTGCGTTTCAGGAAATTGTCGCTGGAACTGATGTAATCCAGCGAGAGGTCGCGCGACATTTGCCGGTATTCGCCGTTCCACAGGTAGTAATACTCCAGGATCTTGTCTACCTGTTTGTTGAGCTCGGTGTCTGCGCCCGTGCCGCCGCTGCTGCTTCCGAGCTGGGTGATGGCGAACTGTGCCGCCCTCGCGTAGCCGCTCACCTGTACGGTGATGTTCGCGCTGCGCGTGCTGCCGGTCTCGTTGGCTTCGACGGTGATGTTGAGCTGCCGGTCGCTGCCCTTGTCGCCCGACGAGGTGAGTATCTTGCACCATTCCGGCTTGTCGCTCTGCGCCACCCAGTTGGCGGAGGCCTTGAACGTGTATTTCTTGGTCGTGCGGTCGGCGCCCACCGTCTCCGATGCTTTCCACGACGAGCCGGTTATGCCTGTCGTGTCGTTGTTCTTCGTGTCGTCATCGCCGCAGGATACTGCCGCCATGCCGAACAGGAGGACGGCGAACCATGTGTAAAGGATTGTTTTCATAGAGGCTGATTTTGTTATGCGGGCTAAATATAGTGTTTTTTTCGTGAACCGCTTCTATTTGCGGCGGCTGAAATCCATTTCGCCGAACAGGTATCCCGCCCCGCCGATGCGGTCGATGACGAACAGCACGTATCGGACGTCGACGGCGATGTTGCGGCAGATCGTTTCGTCGAACGCCACGTCGCTCATCGTCGAGCGCCATGTGCGGTCGAAATTCAGCCCCACCAGTTCGCCCCGGCCGTTGATGATCGGCGAACCGGAGTTGCCGCCCGTCGTGTGGTTGGTGGCCAGGAAGCAGACGGGTACCGTCCTGCGGCCGTCGATCGTCGTCGCCCAGCGTCCGTAGTCCTTCGTGGCATAGAGCTCGCGCAGCGCCTGCGGGATGTCGTAGTCGTAAATCTCGGGGTTGTCCTTGGCGATGATGCCGTCGAGGGTGGTCTGGGGCTTGTGGTATTCGCCGTCGGCATATTCGTAGCCCCCGACATGGCCGTAGGCCACGCGCAGCGTGAGGTTGGCGTCGGGGTAGAAGGCCCGCAGGGTGTCCCACTCGCGCAGCCCCTTGATGTAGGTCGTGTAGAGTTCGTTGAGGCGTCCGCTGTTGAGGTTGCGCAGCGACTTGGTTCCCAGCATCCAGCCGATGTGGCCGAGCATGCGTTCGGTGTCCTTGTGTAGGGCGTGCACCGCCGTGGTGTCGGCGCCCTCCCGCCACAGCGTGTCGAATACCTCGCCGGCATAGGCTTCGGGCGACCCGCTGGCGGCGACGCCGGCCAGGAATGCCGGAATCTGGTACTGCACGGGGCAGCGGCGGGCATACTGGCCGAAAAGCCATTCGAAGAGCGCCCGTTCCGTCTGCTCGCGCCGTGCGAAGGCGGCTTCGGCACGCTCCTCGGGGGTGTAGCGCTCGGGCAGCGCGCCGAGCGTTTCGCGTGTGATCTCGCGGGCGAAATAGGCGTCCGCGATGCGGGCGTATTCGGCTTTGAGGTCGGCGACGACGCTGCGGTATTCGGGTTTGTCCTGCGCCCAGGCGGCGAATTCCTGCTCATAGGCGCGTTTCGAGGCCACGGTGCCCAGGCGGCCGATGCCCAGCGCCTCGCCCTGCCATTTCTTCCATGCGTTGGCGATCGAGGCGTGTTTGGCGGCGTAATGGATGCGCAGCGCCGGGTCGCTCTCCTGTGCCGCGGAGATGATGTCGAGGCGCCCCGTGCGGATGGCGATCTTGGCCGGGTCGGAGCGCTCGGCGATGTAAGCCACGGCGTCCGAGAGGATGTACTCCTGCGTATTGCCGGGGAAGCCGTAGATCATCGTGAAATCCCCCTCTTCGACCCCGGCGGTCGAGATGGTGAAATGCCGCTTGGGGCGGTAGGGAACATTCTCGGGCGAGTAGGCGGCGGGCTTGTTGTCCTTGCCGGCGTAGATGCGGAAGAGCGAGAAGTCGCCCGTGTGGCGGGGCCATATCCAGTTGTCGGTGTCGCCGCCGAACTTGCCGATCGACGAGGGCGGCGCGCCGACCAGGCGTACGTCGTCGAACTGTTCGTAGATGAACAGGAACTGCTGGTTGCCGTAGTACATCTGCTCGACCGAGGCCTTGTAGCCCTTGCCTTCGGCCTCGGCCCGGCGGATGATTTCGGCCTTCGTTTCGCCCGCAGCGATGCGGTCGGTGACCTCTTCCATGCGGACGAGGAAGCGTACGTTGAGCTCCTTGTTGGGCAGTTCCTCCCGGCGCGACATGGCCCAGAAGCCGTTGGTCAGGTAGTCGTGTTCGACGCTCGAATGCGCCTGTATGGCGTCGTAGCCGCAGTGGTGGTTGGTGAGCAGCAGCCCTTCGGACGAAATCAGTTCGCCCGTGCAGCCGCCGTTGAACAGCACCACGGCATCCTTCATCGAGGCTTTGTTGATCGAGTAGATGTCTTCGGCCGTGAGGCGGAATCCTTTGGCGCGCATGTCGTCGATGCGCTGCGAGATGAGGCTCGGGAGCCACATGCCCTCGTCGGCGGAGGCCGCCAGCGCGAGGAGCGTACAGAACAGGGTAAGTAGCGTGCGTTTCATTTATTTGAGGAATTTGTCGAGTTCGGTGTATACTTTCTGGATCGGGAGCCCCATCACGTTGTAGAACGAGCCGTTGATCTTTTCGATGGCGGCGTAGCCGATCCACTCCTGGATGCCGTACGAGCCGGCCTTGTCGTAGGGACGGCAGGCGTCGAGGTAATAGGCGATCTCCTCGTCCGCGAGCGGGCGGAACCACACGCTGCTCTTGGCGGCGAAGGTGTGCGTCCGCCCGGGGGTGCGCAGCGTGACGCCCGAGACCACCGTGTGCCGGCGCCCCGAGAGGCGGCGGAGCATCTGCGCGGCCTCTTCGCGGCCGAGGGGCTTGCCGAGCACCTCGCCGTCGGAGACCACCACCGTGTCGGCCGTCAGCAGGATTTCATTCGGGGCCAGCGCCGCCGGGTAGGCTTCGCTTTTGAGCCGCGAGAGGTAGAGCGGCACCTCTTCGCCGGGCATGCCGGCGGGGTAGACCTCCTCGCATTCGTATTTGGGGGCGAGTTCGTACGGGAGCCCGCAGCCCGTCATCAGTTCCCGTCGGCGCGGCGACTGCGATGCCAGCAGCAGGCGGTAAGGCTTGAGTTTGTCTTTGAGCAACATGGTTATAGCGTGTTTTTAGTTTTCATGTGTCTTCGTTCCCGTTCCGCCCCGGGTCAGCGGATGTCGAAGTTGAGCAGTTCGCGGCCTTCGAGCACGGCGCGCAGGTTGTCGCCCGGGCGTACGGGCCCCACGCCGGCCGGCGTGCCCGTGTAGAGCAGGTCGCCCATGCGCAGCGTCATGTACTGCGACACCGAGGCGATGATCCGGTCGACAGAGAAGAGCATCCCGGATGTGTCGCCCCGCTGGCGCGTCTGCCCGTTTACCTCCAGCGTGAAGTGCAGGGACTGCACGTCGCCGCCCAGCTCCTGCAAAGGTACGAATCGGGGCGAGAGGGCCGCCGAGCGGTCGAACGCCTTGCAGCGCTCCCACGGCAGCCCCTCGGCGATGGCCTGCCGTTGCAGGTCGCGGGCCGTGAAGTCGATGCCCAGTCCCACCTGGTCGTAATAGCGGTGCGCGAAACGTTCGGCGATGCCCTTGCCTACGCGGTTGATGCGTACGACCAGCTCGCATTCGTAGTGTACCTCCTGCGAGAAGGCGGGGATGTAGAACGGGTCGTTGTTGCGCAGCAGCGCCGTGTCGGGCTTGAGGAACCAGGTAGGCTCCGGCGGGCACGGCGTGCCGCCGCCGACTTGGCGGTCGAGCTCCTCGGCGTGTGCGGCGTAGTTGCGTGCTATGCAGATGATTTTCATGGCGTTGTCTTTCGTTATTTTCAGTTGTGGTCGTACCGTTGTGCCCGAACGAGCATCCAAACGACGTAAGGCAGCAGGTAAATTACGTAAATCACTGCCAGCGTGTCCGTCTGGTCGGTTAGTTCCAGGACGACCGTAAATAGGATCCATAAAGCTCCCATAATCACGAGGTGGCGCCGCATGAACGAAGACAAGCCCCCGATGTCGACGTTTTTCTTCTTTGCGGGCGGCATGGTGTTGTAGCCCGCGATCAGCATCGGGAACCGCTTTACCAGCAGGCCGACGACGATCAGCAGTACGCCGCCGAGCAGGAGTATCGTGAAATCGTCCATAACTTTTGGTTATTTCGTTTCCGGTGCGCGCAATTCTGCGACCATCCGGGCGGCGAAACGGTCGCTGGCGCCCGGCCCCCCGATAACCGTACGTAATTCGGCGAAGTCGGCGAGCATCCGTCCGCGTTTCTCCCCGCCTGCGACGATCGCCCGCAGCTCGCGTTCGGCGCGCGTGGTGTCGAGGTCGGACTGGATGACCTCGGCGACCGCCTCGCGCCCGAGGTTGAGGTTAACGAGCGACACCCAGGGTACTTTCAGTACATAGGGCCGGAGCCTGACCTGGAACCAAAGCGTGCGGTAGACCACCACTTCGGGGATGCCCAGCAACGCCGTTTCGAGCGTTGCCGTCCCGGACGTTACCACGGCGGCTTCGGCCGCGGCGAGCGTCTCGTAGGTCTGGTCGCAGACGTAACGGATGCCGCTGCCGGCCATATACTGTTCGTAGAGCGCGCGGTCGAGCCATGCCACGCCCGCCACGACGAACTGGTGCCCCGGGAATTTGCGCGACAGGTCGGCCATCAGCGGCAGGTTGTCGCGGATCTCGCCCCGGCGGCTGCCGGCCAGCAGGGCGATGATCGGCCTGCGGTCGAGCCCGTGCCGGCGGCGGAACTCGTCGGGCGAGGGGAGCGAGGTGCGCCGGGCCTCGATGGCGTCTACGAGCGGGTTGCCTTCGAAAATCGGTTCGACGCCGTGCCTGGGGAAGTAGCCGCATTCGAAGGGGAAGATGACGAACAGCCTGTCGACCCAGCGGCGGATGGCCTTCACGCGCCACTCGCGCCATGCCCAGACCTTCGGGGCGATGTAATAGAAGGTGCGGATGCCGTGCTCTTTGGCCCAGCGCGCCATCTTCATGTTGAAGCCGGGGTAGTCGACCAGGATCAGCACGTCGGGGGCGAATGCCGCGACGTCGGCCCGGCATTCGCGCATCTGCCGTTTGATCGTCCTCAGGTTTTTCAGCACCTGCACGATGCCGAAGAACGAGGTTTCGCGGTAGTGCTTGGCCAGGTTCGCCTCGCCGCCCGCCGCGGCCATCAGGTCGCCGCCCCAGAAGCGCAGCCGTGCTTCGGGATCGGCTTTGAGGAGTCCTTTTATCAGATTCGAGCCGTGCAGGTCGCCCGAGGGCTCGCCGGCGATGAGGTAGTATTTCATTGCGTTGCGTTTAGCGGTAGGGTTTGTAATTCAGCGGGGGTATCCAGGAATCCGAGCAGGGTGTCGCACTGCGGGATGCCGTAGCCCGTTTCGAGGTCGGGCGCTGCGCTGCGGGTGCCCGAAGCGTGCAGCAGGCGGATCAGCTCGCGGCGTTCCATCGGCCTGTACCCCATGAGGACGGCGCACAGCCCCGTGACCACGGGCGTCGAGAACGACGTGCCGTTCGGGGAGTCGTACACCACCAGGTCGGGCTTGACGGGGTGCGGGTAGTAGCCGGTGCCGCTCTTGCCCGAACGCCCCGTGCCTTCGGAGTCGGCCGCGCCGACCGTGACGGCCTCGGCGACATCCCCGGGGAACGAGATGTGGCGCCATTTGTTTTTCCCCTCGTTGCCGGCGCTTTGTACGACGACCATGTGCGGGTGCGCATCGAGCAGGCTGTCGAGAAAACGCGAGCAGAGCGCCGTGCGGCCGTCGAGCATCTGCGGCGTATAGCCGTCGAAATCGTCGAATACGGTATAGCCCAGCGAGATGTTGACCACGTCGACCTGCCGCTGTGCGAGCCAGGCCAGGGCCCGGCACAGGCGGCGTTCGTCCTCGCGCGGCTCGCCGTGCTCGAGGTCGGATTTCACCAGGTAGTAGTCGGCTTTGCAGGCCAGCCCCAGCAGGGTGTCGTTGGAGAAGCCCCCGATGTTCCGTGTGACCCGGGTGCCGTGGTCGCAGTCGTCGCGGAAGAATCCCGTCGTGTCGCCGTCCGTCAGGTCGAGGTAGTCCGCGACACGGAGACGGCGCGTGAAACGGTCGTCGCGCAGCCCGCCGAAACCGGCGTCGACCACCCCGATGCGGATGCCCTCGCCCCGGGGTGCGAGCGAATCGAACCGCGGCCCCATCATCTGCCCGATGGCATGCGAATAGGTGTGTGCGTAGCAGGAAGTATAGCTGCGCCTGACCTCCCGTACGATGTCGTAGATGCCGTAGGCGGCGAGCAGCAGGACGGCACCCCAGACGATGAGCGAAGTCTTCCGTTTCATGGCATTCGCTTATTCGCCGAGCAGGTCGGGCCGCAGCTGCCGGGTGCGTTCGAGGGACTGTTCGTCCTGCCACCGGGCGATCTGGGCGAAGTTGCCCGAGAGCAGCACGTCGGGAACCCTCCAGCCGCGGAACTCGGCCGGGCGCGTGTAGACCGGCGGCGCCAGCAGGTTGTCCTGGAACGAGTCGGTGAGCGCCGAGGCTTCGTCGCCGATGGCGCCCGGGATGATACGCACGACCGAGTCGGCGATGATGCAGGCCGCCAGTTCGCCGCCCGTGAGCACGTAGTCGCCGATCGAGATTTCGCGTGTGACGAGGTGTTCGCGGATGCGGTGGTCGATGCCTTTGTAGTGGCCGCAGAGGATGATGATGTTTTCGAGCGTCGAGAGGCGGTTGGCCTCGTGCTGGTCGTAGCGTATGCCGTCGGGCGAGGTGTAGATGATCTCGTCGTAGTGCCTCTCGGACTGGAGTTTCTCGACCAGCTCGAAAACCGGTTCGCACTTCAGAACCATGCCCGCCTCGCCGCCGAAGGGGTAGTCGTCGGTGGTCTTGCGGCGGTCGTGGGCGTAGTCGTGGAGGTTGTGGACGACGATCCGGACGAGCCCCTTCTCCTGCGCACGGTGCAGGATCGACTCGTTGAGGGGCGAGGTCAGCAGTTCGGGTACGACGGTGAGGATGTCAATGCGCATGTCTGAATATGATGTCTTTGGTCGTGTCGGGTGCAAGGGGTATTTCTCGGCCCCGGTCGAGGGTGAAGCCCGCGTAGCCGAGCGTCGTGAAGAGCGCGACGATCTGCGGGCGGTTTTCGCCGCCGGTCTCGATCAGCACCGTGGGACGGAAGCGTTCGAGCAGCGGGCGCAGTTCGTTCATCACCACGACCTCGTACCCCTCGATGTCGCACTTGATGAAATCGAGGCGCCCGAGGCCGGCGAAGAGTTCGCTGCCCCGGCGCATCCGGGCCGGGAACTCCGCGGCGGCGGACGTGCCGCCGTCGTTCACGAAGTTCTGTCCCGTGCCGAAGTAGCCCGTCGCGCGCGCCGAATCGTTGGCCATCGTAACGGCCTTGTCCTCGGTGCCGAGGGCGTAGGGGAGGATCTCCACGTTGCGACAGCGGCGCAGGTTGCGGCGCAGCACGGAGAGGATCGGCGGCACGGGCTCCACGGCGTAGACCCTGCCCACGCCGCCGGCCAGGCGGGAGAGCGTGCGGGCGTAGTAGCCGAGGTTGGCGCCGATGTCGATGGCCGTGTCGCCAGCGTGCACGAGCTGCGGCAGGTGGTAGACGTATTCCGTGGCAGGGGCGTAGCGCCCGATGCCGAGCCGCTGCCAGAGGAAGAACATGCGGCTCACGGCGCGCAGGTATCCTTCGAGCGGCAGGGTTTTATAGAGGATTTTATGGATCAGTGTCTTCAAGGTCGGTTCCGGGTTTTATTGTTTTAATCGTTGTTCGATCCAGTTGCGGTTTTCGAGGCCCAATCGGGTTTCGGCGAGGTCGAGGAAAGCCGGGGTGTCTGCGATGCGGGCCCGGATCACAGCCGCCAGGAAGTCGAAGAAGGGTTCCTCGCCCACCCGGACGAGCAGGTCGGCCAACAGGACAGATCCCTTCTCGTAAAGTGCGGTGTGCGCTTCGCGGTCGGCCCGGTCGATCCCCCAGATCGGACGGATGCGGCGCGTCTTTTCGCGGTACATTTCGACGCGCTCGGCGTAGGCCTCTTCGCCGCGGGCGTGCCGCAGGTATTGCAGGGCGCTGAATTCGGCGAAAGATTCGTTCAGCCAGTCATGCCAGGACTCGACAGGGGCTTTGTTCCACCAGAAATGGCTGATTTCATGGGCGGTATTTCTGAGTATATATTCGTTGAAAGACCCGGAATTGAGCGTAATGAAGTTTTTGCGGCTGTAACCGCCCGAAGTGCCGGAGGCTGAAAGCGAGAACTTTATATAGGTATTTTCCTCTCCCGCGATCTTGTAAAGCCGCCGGAAGAATTTCAAGGCGTCGTAGCTGCAGTTCAGCGCCGATTCGGCGTCGGCATCCGGAAAATCCGTGTAGATGAATTCTATGGTGGTGCCGTTGTCGCTCATGCGGCGGGTTTTCAGCACGGGCGAGGCCAGGATGACATTGTCGAAACCCTCCCAGGGCTGATCCATCTCCCACATGCCGTCGTCCGTGCGGGAAATAATACCCGATCCGCTCACCGTATAGCCGTCGGTAATGCCGATCCGCAGGTGCGAGCGATCCGCCGAGGTGCCGTTGCAGACGGGATACCATCCCGTATAGTAACCGATCTCGATCCAGCGGTCGTTGAACGATTTTGCGGGGCCCTGCACCTCGTGCATGTCGAGCGTGTAGCGGGTGCCGATGCGGCAACGGTCGGGGCTCCCGGCCGGCCGGTAAAGGGTCAGGGCGCGTCCGTCGGGAATGAACCGGGTGGGTGCGGGGGCGAGCGTATCGAAACGGTAGGCCGCTTCATGGCCGTCGCAGCGCATCGTGTCGATACGGGCGTGGCGCCACAGCACCAGTGCGATCGAGTCGCTGCCGAGGAAATTGACATCGAACGACCCGCCGACCGTGACCCGCCTCTCCGGCACGTCGATCCGCACGGTCAGGTCGTAGCAGGCCACGCGCGGGGAATCCTGCGCCCGGAGTGCCGGGGCGGGGAGCAGGCAGGCTGAAAGACAGGTGATCGCAATACGCAGTTTCATGGCGGGCTAATCCTTATAGTTCACTTCCTCGTTCAACACTTCGACGATGAAGGGGTTGTAGAGCACTTCGTGGCCGATGGTCGACTCAGGCCCGTGGCCGGGGTAGACGTGCACCTCGTCGCCCAGCGGGAGCAGGATGTCGAGGATCGAGCGCATGATCCACGAATAGTCGCCTCCAGGCAGGTCGGTGCGCCCGATCGACTCGCGGAAGAGCGTGTCGCCCGTGAAGAGCGATTTGGACTGCGGTTCGTAGAGCGCGACATGGCCGGGCGTATGGCCGGGCGTGCGGAGCACGCGCAGGACGGTGTGCCCGAAACGGATTTCGGGCGTCGTGTCGAGGTCGGTGTCCACCGAGGGCATCTCGCCGACGGGCACGCCGAAGATGCTGCCGCTGGTCGAGGCGTTGTCCAGCAGGAAGGCGTCCTTGAGCGACATGGCGAACGGGATGCCGTAGCGTTTTTTGAGGTGGGCGACGCCCAGCGTGTGGTCGAAGTGGCCGTGGGTGTTGGCCGCCAGGACGGGTCGGAGCCCGTGTTCGGCGATGAAATTGTCGAGCGCGGCGTCCTCGCGCGGGTTGCTGTTGCCGGCGTCGATGACGACGGCTTCGAGCGTGTCGTCCCAGACGACATAGGTGTTTTCCTGGATAGGATTGAATTGCAGGCAGGCTATTTTCATGGTGCTGGCGTTTTTTTGCGGTTCCTGTTTCCGGAAAGACAGTGCGGGCCGGATGCCGGCTGTCTGCCTGTCTGAGCGGAGTATATTTCCTGCAAATATAGTGCTTTTTGCGGGATTTTTACCTATCTTTATGACCCGAATAAACTCTCTTGGATGAAACGATTGGTTACTTTGTTCTTCGTGCTGGCCGTGTGCGGCACGGGGGCGGTGGCGCAGGAAGGCGCCTATAAGACGGTGAAGGACATTGCCTACCGCGATGCCGCGGGCGATGGGAACATCGACACGATGTGCCGGCTGGATATTTATTATCCGGTCGGAAAAACCGGCTTTTCGACCGTGGTGTGGTACCACGGCGGCGGGCTGACGGGCGGACGGCGCGAGATCCCCGAGGCATTGAAAGACAAGGGTCTGGCCGTGGTGGGCGTGGAGTACCGCCTCTCGCCGACGGTGAAGGTCGCCGACTGCGTGGACGATGCGGCCGCAGCGGCGGCATGGGTGGTGAAGCACATCGCCTCGTACGGCGGCGACCCCGGGCGGGTGTTCGTGGCCGGGCATTCGGCAGGGGGTTACCTCACGTCGATGATCGGGCTGGACAAGCGCTGGCTGGAGCCTTACGGCATCGACCCCGATACGGCGTTCGTGGCGCTGATCCCCTACAGCGGGCAGGTGGTGACGCATTTCGAACGGCGCCGTGAACTGGGGCTACCCGATACGCAGCCGCTGGTGGACGACATGGCGCCGCTGAGCTACGTGCGCCCCGACTGCCGCCCGATGCTGATCCTTTCGGGCGACCGCGAGCGGGAGATGCTGGGGCGCTACGAGGAGAACGCCTACTTCTGGCGCATGATGCGCGTGGCGGGGCATCCCGACGTGCGGATCTGCGAGTTCGACGGCTTCGACCACGGTAACATGCCGCAGGCCGGGCATTTCGTCGCGGTGCGTTATATCCGGGAAATGGAGCGGAGAATGGATCGGTAGTTGCGGGGAGGACGGGTATGAAAATGAACAGATATACGCTTTGCATGGCTGCGGCAGCCTTGTTCGCCGCGTTGGCGCTCACGGGGTGTTCGCTGCTGAAGGTGGCCGTGGCCACGGGGGATCCGCTGTCGAAGGAGGAGATGAATATCCGCACCATGACACGCGGTTTCTATTACGACATGGCTTCGGAGGTGTCGCGTACGGCCGACTCGATCGCCGCCGCGGCGCCCGACATCGCGACGCGTGTGGCGGCCGTGAGGTGGAAGATACGTGCCACGCGGGCCGGGGTTTCGGCCGCCATGCAGGGTATTCCCGACGTGGCGCTGGCCGACATGTGGATACTCTGCCGGCGCATGGACGAAGGTTTTGCGGCTGCGCCCGACTCGCTGCTGTTCGGGGCGCAGAGCGACCTGGCACGCGATGCCGCCGCACGGCTCGACCGCCGGGCGGCACGCCTGGCGCGGCAGGTGCTGGCGGTCGACCGCTACGGCCTGATGGAACGGTTCGTGGGGGATTATGTACGCGAGAACCCCGCCGACGGGGAGATGGAGGGTTCGAATACGACCCTCGCATGGATCGAATTCCTGCGTGCGAACGGCATCGAGCATGCCTATGCCACGGGGTCGATCGCCGAAGTGCTGGCCGACGTCAACGACCGCGTGAGCGGCCAGACGCAGCAGCTGGCCAACAGCGTCGGCTGGTCGAAGGATCTGATCGCGATGCAGTTGCAGCAGGACAGTATGCGCCTGGAGGTGGGGGCCCGCCTCGACTCGCTGGAACGCAATTTCACCCGGATCGTGGTCGTCGCGGAGCACCTGCCCGAAATTTCGGACAAGGTGCTGGAGGAGCTCAACAAGCAGGTTACGCAGCTGATATATACGATGAATTACAGCCTCGACAACGCCTTCGCCAACTTCGACCGCCAGCGCGACGAGCTGCAGCGGTATGTGACCGCCGAGCGGCAGGCGCTGGTCGACCAGCTGCGCGAGTCGGCCGACGGCGTGGTGCAGAGGGCACTCGACGCCGTGCCGGGACTGGTCGGCAAAGTGCTGCTGTATGTGGTGCTGGCGCTCGTGGTGCTCATCGGCGGGCCGTTCGCCCTGGGATTCTGGCTGGGCGGCGTGCGCGAGCGGGGTCGCAGGAAGAGGGAAAAGGGCGCGTGACGGCGTGTTTCCCGCTCTGGATTTATCTCTGCGGCAAAGGGATTTCTGCTCAGACAGGCGGCGCCTCGGCATATTGCAAGCAGAGCTTGCATCTGCGCTCGGCTTGCACTATCTTTGCGGCAAAATCAGGATTATGGCCCGAAAAAAAGCAAATTACCCCCTGATCGAGGGGCTCGAAATAACGACGCTCGCCGCCGAAGGCAAGGCGATGGGACGCTGGAACGACGTGGTGGTGTTCGTGCCGCTGACCGTGCCGGGCGACGTGGTGGATGTGCAGATACGCTCCAAACGCCGCCGGTTCATGGAGGGATTCGTCGTCCGCTATGTGAAGAAATCGCCCCTGCGCGCCGAGGCCTTCTGTGAGCATTTCGGCGTCTGCGGCGGCTGCAAGTGGCAGAACCTTCCCTACGAGGAGCAGCTGCGCTTCAAAACCGGGCAGGTGCGCGACCAGCTGGCCCGCATCGGCAAGATCGCCCTGCCCGAAATCGCCCCGTGCCTGGGGTCGGCCCGGACGCAGTTCTACCGCAACAAACTCGAGTTCACCTTCGCCGACCGCCGCTGGCTGACGCGCGAGGAGGTCGAGGGCGGTGCGGATATCGGCGCCGCGCCCGCGCTGGGGTTCCATATCCCCGGCATGTTCGACAAGGTGCTCGACATCCGCAAATGCTGGCTGCAGCCCGACCCGTCGAACGACATCCGGATGGAGACCAAACGTTTCTGCGTCGAGAACGGCTATACGTTCCACAATGCCCGCGAGCATACGGGGCTGATGCGCAACATGATCGTCCGTACGGCCTCGACGGGCGAAGTGATGGTGACCGTGGTCTTCGGTGCGGACGACCGCGAACGGATCGCGGCGCTGCTCGACCATCTGGCGGCCGCATTCCCGCAGATCACCTCGCTGTGCTACGTCGTCAATACGAAGCTCAACGATTCGGTGGGCGACCTCGACCCGGTGTGCTACAAAGGCAAAGACCATATCGTCGAGGAGATGGAGGGGCTGCGTTTCAAGGTGGGCCCCAAGTCGTTCTACCAGACCAATTCCGAACAGGCCTACGAGCTCTACAAGGTGGCGCGCGAGTTCGCAGACCTGAAACCCGAAGACGTGCTCTACGACCTTTATACCGGTACGGGCACCATCGCCAATTTCTGCGCCGCGCACTGCCGCCGCGTGGTGGGCATCGAGTATGTGCCCGAGGCGATCGCCGACGCGAAAATCAATTCCGAAATCAACGGCATCGGCAATACGGTCTTTTATGCGGGCGACATGAAGCAGGTGCTCAGCGACGAATTCGTGGCTGCCAACGGCCGCCCCGACGTCATTATCCTCGACCCGCCGCGGGCGGGCGTCGACGAACCGGTCATCGGGGTGATCCTGCGTGCCGCGCCCGAGAGGATCGTCTATGTGAGCTGCAACCCGGCTACGCAGGCGCGCGACCTGGCGCTGCTCGACGCCGATTATCGCGTCGAGGCCGTGCAGCCCGTGGACATGTTCCCCCATACGCACCATGTCGAGAACGTGGTGAAGCTGGTGAGGCGGTGACACGGTGACACGAAAGTCGCTTCCGGGGCCTTTTTCGTCCGGGCGGAGAAACCGAAATGGCAATAAAAGCAGGCGTGCGGCGTTTTTATCAATGCCGCGCAGGGAGCCGCGTCCGGAAAAACAGACCGGGGCGATGCAGTATCCTGCGGTTTTGGCGTTTTATTTGTAAGACAGTTACCTAAAAAACGGAAAACATGAAAAAACTGATTTTAATTGCGGCGGTGGCGCTGATGGCACTTCCCGCGGCGGCACAGGTGCAGGAGGCATTCCCCAGCTATATTCAGGTCAACGGGCGTGCCGAGAAGGAGATCACGCCCGACGAGTTCTACCTCTCGGTCATCATCAACGAACGCGACTCGAAAGGCAAGATTTCGGTCGAGAGCCAGCAGCGCGACATGATCGCGGCGCTCAAGCGGCTCGGCGTGAACGTCGAGAAGCAGCTCAAGGTGGCAAACCTGTCGAGCGAGTTCTTCAAGAAGAACACGTCGGTGGCGACGGCCAAGTACCAGTTGCAGCTGGGGTCGGCGGCCGAGGTCTCGAAGGTGTGGCAGGCGTTGGACAACCTGGGGATTTCGAACGTCTCGATCCTGAAGGTGTCGCATTCGAAGATCGACCAGTATAAGGAACAGGTGCGTGTGGAGGCCATGCAGAATGCCAAGCAGAGCGCGCAGACGCTGGCCCAGGCCATCGGGCAGAGTGTCGGCAAATGCTTCTACATCTACGATTCGAACAACAACGTGATGCCGGTCTTCTACGACAACATGGCCGTGATGCGCAGCGCCAAGGCGGCCGGTCTGGCCGAGGATGCCGCAGCGGACGAGCCGCTCGACTTCAAGACCATCAAGTTGCAGTACAACGTCCAGGCGAAATTCGTGCTGGAATAGCCGTCCGGCAGCGTATGTCGAAGAGGGTGTCCCCGAGGGGCATCCTCTTCGTCGTCCCCGGAGATGCGCTCCGCGGCGGGAAAAACACCCCGGTTGTTGGACGATTGCGAAATTTATATTATCTTTGTTTACTTTGCCCCTAAAAACAGGAGGAGTTATGGAAAAGCAGTTCTGTTTCAATTACGAGCACTATGCGGCCCTCGCCGGGCTGTCCGATGCCGACCGCCGGCTGGTCGCGGAGGCCCAGCGGGCCACGGAGAACGCCCACGCGCCCTATTCGCACTTCCGGGTCGGGGCGGCGGCGCGCCTGCGCAGCGGGAAGATCCTCTACGGAAGCAATTTCGAGAGCGAGGTGTATCCGGCGGGGCTTTGCGCCGAACGTTCGCTGATGTTCTACGCGCAGGCCAATTATGCCGACGACCCGATCGAGACGCTGGCCATCGCTTCGAATCCCTCCGCGCGCGAGTGCTACCCCTGCGGCCAGTGTCGGCAGGTGATGGTCGATGTCGAACGCCGCCAAGGCTCGCCCATGCGGGTCATCATGAGCGGAAACGGTACGGCCACCGTCGTGGATACGGCGGCACGGCTGCTGCCCTTCACGTTCGTGCTGTGAGAGGGAACCGTCAGACTCAATACCCCGAACATGTTTACACCGGAAGATATTCTCTACGAAGACAACCACCTGCTGGTGGTCAACAAACACTGCGGAGACTTGGTGCAGCCCGACCCGTCGGGCGGAAGTGCCCTCGAAGACCAGATCAAAGCCTTTATCAAACGCCGCGATGCGAAGCCCGGCGAGGTGTTCCTCGGCGTGGTGCACCGGATCGACCGTCCGGTGAGCGGCGCGGTGCTCTTCGCCAAGACCTCGAAGGCCCTCACGCGGCTCAACGAAATGATCCGCGAAGGGCGTATCCGTAAGATATACTGGGCGCTGACCGAGCAGGCTCCCGATCCGCTGAGCGGTGAATTGTGCCACTACATCCTGCGTGACGGACGTGCCAACCGTTCGCGCGCCTGCGATGCGCCGAAGGCCGACGCCAAGCAGGCGCGGCTGCGCTATGCGACGCTGGGCGCGGGGACGCACTATACGCTCGTGGAGGTGGAGCTGCTGACGGGGCGCCACCACCAGATACGCGCCCAGCTGTCGAAGATCGGGTGCCCGATCCGCGGCGACCTGAAATACGGCGCCCGGCGTTCGCTGCCCGGGGGCGGCATTTCGCTCCACTCGCGGAGCGTCGAATTCGAGCATCCCGTGCGCCATGAGCCCGTGGCGGTCACGGCGCCCGTGCCTGCGGACGACAACCTGTGGGCTTATTTCGAAAACCGTTGACTGCCTGGAGTATGCGCATACTGATACAACGTGTGAAGAGCGCTTCCGTCACGATCGGCGGCCAGCTCCGGTCGCAGATCGGGGCGGGGCTGCTGGTGCTGCTCGGCGTGGGCGCGGACGATACGGACGAGGACGTCGAATACCTGGCGGGCAAGCTCGTTCGCCTGCGGATCTTCGACGACGCACAGGGGGTGATGAACCTCGATGTGAGGCAGGTCGGCGGCCAGGTGCTGGTCGTGAGCCAGTTCACCCTGCTGGCCTCGACGCGCAAGGGCAACCGCCCGTCCTATATCAAGGCGGCGCCCGAGGCGGTTTCGTACCCGATGTACGAACGTTTCGCGGCACGTGTCGCTGAGCTTCTGGGGCGGGAGGTGATGACGGGCGAATTCGGCGCCGACATGCAGGTGGCGCTGGTGAACGACGGCCCGGTAACCATCTGGATCGATTCGAAAATGAGGGATTGTTAACCAAAAAATAGCATGAAGAGATTTTTAGTAGTTTTGTGTGCCGGGATGGCGGCGTTTTTCGCCTCCTGCAACGACGAAGAGACAGGAAAGGAGACCAAATGGTTCTACGCACCCGAGGCCGGGGTTTCGGGGACGACCGTGGAGGTGTCGTGCCGGACGAAATTCGGCGACGGCGTGCTTTCCTCGGCGCAGGCGGGATTCGCCTATGCGCCGATCCGCTCCGACGATACGGGGAGTTTCACGGAGACGACCGACGTGACGGTCGACGGGCAGGTGATGTCCTGCCGCCTGACGGGGCTCGATGCCGAGACGTCGTACCTGATCTACGCCTATGTGGACATGGGGAGCGGAGGCCGGATGCAGAGCAAGCCGGTCGTCGTCAAAACAGGAGTAGACCCGGTGTTGCCGGACGATCCGAGGTTCGGGGTGCCGGATTGTTCGCAGGTGACGGCCTCTTCGGCGACCGTCTCCTGCACGTTCGATTATACGGGCGGCAAAGAGGTGTCCGAGGCGTATTTCCTCTGCGGGACGACGTCGGACGACGGGCAGCGCGTGGCGGTCACGACCGAACCCGGCGCCAAGAGCGCCACGCTCACGGGCCTGAGCGCTTCGACGGAGTATAAATTCCGGCTGTGCGTCGTGGTCGGCGGGGAGACCTTCGGAAGCACCGTCGGGACGTTCGCCACATCCGCGGCCGGCGGCGGGGACGACAGGACGAAATACGCGGGCTGGGCGGAGCTGCCGGTCGAGGCGGACAACGGCGATTATCATTACGCCTACCATATTTGCCCCGATTTTAAAGTCGACGGGCATGAGGCCCGGAACTTTACGGTATGTTACAGTGCCGAGCACCACAGTCCGGTATGGGTGGCGGCTCCTGTCCATAATTGTTATGTCGGCAGTTCGGGCAACCGCAATTACGGCCCCGATCCGGTTATCCCGTCCTCTATCCAGCCTTCGGGCTCGAAGGCTTCGATGGGCTCGCCCTACAACCGCGGGCATATGCTGGGCAACTACGAGCGTTCGCGGACGAGCGGCATGAACAAGCAGGTGTCGTATTACACCAATATCGCGGCGCAGCACGGCTCGACGTTCAACACCGGCGACGGTGCGTGGAACAACCTCGAGGACAAGATCGACGACTACTGGTGTGCCGATACGCTCTATGTGGTGGTCGGAGCTTATTATGACAAGTGGACGGATTCCTACGGGAACAGCGCCCCGCAGCGCAGCACGAGCTTCGGGAACATCACCACCGATGTGCCGACGATGTTCTATACGCTTTGCCTGCGCACCAAGAAGGGGAATACGAATAAATCCGTGCTGAACTGTGCCGCCGACGAATTGCAGTGTGCGGCTTTCGTGATGAGCCATGCCATGGGGAAAGGGCACGACCCGCAGGCCGGGGACATGCGATCGGTGAAGGAGATCGAAGAGCTTACCGGGTTTACCTTCTTCGCCAACGTGCCCAATGCGCCGAAGGATACCTATAACGCTTCCGACTGGGGGTTGTAGGCATGTATGCGTGGGGCGACCACAGGCGGTTCAACTCCTATTCGGGGTATTTCCGCCGCACGTTCGGCGGGCGGGTGCAGAAAATCTCGGTCGATGCCGGGTTCACGTGTCCCAACCGCGACGGGAAGATAAGCGAGGGAGGATGTACGTTCTGTAACAACGGGGCGTTCACTCCCTCGTACTGCATACCGGCCAAAAGCATCGGGCGGCAGATCGCCGAGGGGATCGAATTCCACGGCAGGCGCTACCGTGCGGCGTCGCGCTACCTGGTTTATTTCCAGTCTTTTTCGAATACCTACGCCCCGCTCGAAAGGCTCAGGGCGCTCTACGGCGAGGCCCTCGCATATCCCGGCGTGGCGGGTATCGTCATCGGGACGCGCCCCGACTGCGTGGACGCCGAGAAGCTCGATTATCTGGCGGAGATAGCGCGCGACCGTTACGTGGCGGTCGAATTCGGCATCGAATCGACCTGCGACGAGACGCTGCGCGCCGTGAACCGCGGCCACGATTTCGCCTGCGCGCGCCGGGCCGTGGAGATGGCCGCCGAAAGGGGGTTGCACGTGGGGGCGCATTTCATCCTCGGACTGCCGGGCGAGACCGACGAAATGCTGTTGGAACAGGTCGCAACGATCAATTCGCTGCCACTCACGACGGTGAAATTCCACCAGCTGCAGGTTTTCCGCGGCACGCCGATGGCCGCCCAGTACGATGCCGACCCCCGCAGGTTCCGTTTCTGGGAGGTCGGTCAGTACATCGACCTGTTCGTCGAGATACTGCGGCGGCTGAGGCCCGACCTGGTCGTCGAACGCTTTGCCAGCGAGGCGCCGCCCCGCTACCATTACGGCCGCAACTGGGGATTGATCCGCAACGAAACCCTGCTGGCGATGCTCGAAAAAAGATTGGAGGAGCGCGGTGCATACCAAGGCGAAATTTTTATACCTTTGTGCTCGAATCACTAATACCCGTCGCTATGAAACCCATCACTATGGAGCAGGTGCTGAAAACCTTCAAGGAGTACTTCCTGATGACGGTCGGCATGATGCTGTACTCTTTTGCATGGATCGGATGCATCATGCCCGCCGACGGTACCGGAGGCGGTGCCACGGGCCTTTCGCGCGTGCTGTGCCATGCCGTGGAACATTGGGCCGGCATAAGTATCCAGATCGGTACGATGGCTTTCCTGATCAATGGCGTGCTGCTGCTCGTGGCGGGGTTCATCATCGGATGGAACTTCGGCGTGAAGACCGTGTTCTGCGTCTGCGTCATATCGTTGGGGCTGAATTTCTGGCAGTCGGTGCTGCCCGAGGGGGATTTCCTCCATCTGGAACGGATCCTTTCGGTGATCCTGGGCGGCATCCTGGCGGGTATCGGCGTGGCGATCTGCTTCATGCAGGGCGGCTCGACGGGCGGCACGGACATCGCCGCCATGATTATCAACAAGTACCGCACGATCAGCTACGGCAAGATCGTCATCTATTCGGACTTCGTGATCATCGGCTCCTCGATGCTCGTGGGGTTCCATATCGACACGGTGATCTACGGCTACGTGATGACCGCGGTCTTCGGCTATACGGTCGACATGATCATGGCCGGGAACCAGCAGTCGAGCCAGGTATTCATCGTCACGCACGACTATGAGAAGATGGCGCAGGCCATCGTAGACAATATCCACCGCGGCGTGACGCTCATCGACTCGCAGGGGTGGTACACCAAAAAGGAGTCGAAGATCGTGATGGTGGTCTGCCGCAAGCGCGAGACCACGATGATCCTCAAGTTCGTGAAGACGATCGACCCCGAAGCCTTCATGACCGTGGGATCGGTGATGGGCGTCTACGGCAAGGGGTTCCAAGCCATCAGTAAACCCTGATGCCCCTCTATGCCGATATAGTCCTGCCGCTGGCGCAGCCCGCCTATACGTTCGCAGTGCCCGAAGGGATGCATGTCGAGGCGGGGCAGGCCGTGGCCGTACAGTTCGGCGCCCGCAAATTCTACACGGGGATCGTATGGCGCGTGCATGACCGCCGGCCCCCGTTCAAAACCGTCAAACCCATACAGCGCGTCCTGTACGGCGCACCCCTGCTCTCGGCGCAGCAAATGGCCTTCTGGGAGTGGGTCGCCGCATACTACATGTGCACGCCGGGCGAGGTGATGCGCGTGGGGTTGCCGTCGCTGATGAAGCCTTCGGGCGACACGGAGGAGGAGTTTACCGAAGAGGAGTTCCGCCCCCGTACGGAGTGCTACGTGGCCCTGGCGCCCGGGCTGCACGACGAAGGACGGTTGCACGAAGCTTTCGAGAAGCTTGAAAGGCGTGCGCCCAGGCAGTACGAAGCGCTCCTCGAACTGGCCTCGGCCGGGGACGGGGAGCGGATCCCGACGGGCGAGGTGGCACGGCGCCTGCTGCGGGCCGACTATGCCGTGCTGCATGCCCTCGAACGCAAGGGGTACATCGTCTCGGCGGAGCGCGAACGCACCGTCGAGCGCGGCGGATCGGCATTCCGCCTGCCGGAGTTGACCCCGGCGCAGCTCGCGGCGCTGGAGTCGCTGCGGGGGCAGTTCGCCCGGAAGCCCGCGGCGTTGCTGCACGGCATTACGGGGTCGGGCAAGACCGAGGTATACATCCACCTGATCGCCGAAGTGCTGGCGCGGGGCGGCGACGTGCTGCTGTTGGTGCCCGAGATCGCCCTCACGGCGCAGCTGATCGAACGCATGGAGCGCATTTTCGGCAGCCGTGTGACCCCTTACCACTCGAAACTTACGAACCGCCGCCGCACGGAGACCTACCTGCGCCTGAACCGCTCCCAGGGGGGCGAGTTCGTGGTCGGCGTGCGCTCGTCGATATTCCTGCCGCTCAAACGGCTGCAGCTGGTCGTCGTCGACGAGGAGCACGATGCCAGTTACAAGCAGGCCGACCCTGCGCCGCGTTACAACGCGCGCGACTGCGCCGTGGTGATGGCACGGCTGTGGGGCGGGCGGACGCTGCTGGGAAGCGCTACGCCTTCGCTCGAGACATGGGTCAATGCCGGAAGCGGAAAGTACGGGCTCGCCTCCCTGACGGAACGGTACGGGGATGCCCGGCCGCCCGAAATATTCGTTTCGGATACGATCCGCGCCGCCAAACGCGGCGAACGGCATGCGCATTTCAACAAGTTGTTGCTCGACAAGATGGAAGCGGCGCTCGGGCGGGGCGAGCAGGTGATGTTGTTCCAGAACCGCCGCGGGTTCGCGCCCTATGTCGAGTGTTCGGAGTGCGGGTGGACGGCACGCTGTCCGCACTGCAACGTGACGCTCACCTACCACAAGGGAGGCGGGAAGCTCGTCTGCCATTACTGCGGCTATACGGCCCCCGTGCCGGCGAAGTGCCCGTCGTGCAAGGTGACGGACGTGGTTCCGCGCGGCTTCGGCACCGAAAAGGTCGAGGAGGAGATCGCACGGCTGTTCCCCGCGGCGCGCGTGGCGCGGCTCGACCGCGACAGCGTGACTTCGGAGCGGGCGTTCAACGCCATCATCGCCGACTTCGAGGCTCGCAAGACCGACATCCTGGTCGGAACGCAGATGATTACCAAGGGGTTCGATTTCGGCGGCGTGTCGCTCGTGGGTATCCTCAATGCCGACAACCTGCTGAACAACCCCGATTTCAGGGCCGCGGAGCGGGCGTTCCAGCTGATGATGCAGGTCGCCGGCCGCGCAGGCCGCCGTTCGGACGGCGGGGAGGTGGTGATCCAGACTTCGGAGCCGGGGCATCCCGTGATCCGGCAGGTCGCCGCGGGCGATTACGACGGCATGGCGCGGGCGCAGCTCGCCGAGCGCGAAGCCTTCTTTTACCCGCCTTACGCGCGGCTTACGTTGCTGACGCTGCGCCACCGCGACGTCGCCCTGCTGCGGCGCGGCATCACGGAGCTGGCGGCGCGCCTGCGCGGCCGTTTCGGTCGCCGCGTACTGGGGCCGATGACGCCCCCCGTTGACCGCATTCGCGGCGAATACCTCGCCGGGCTGCTGCTCAAGGTCGAAAGCGGCGCCTCGTCGGCGCGCGCCCGGGAGTTGCTGGGGGCGGAGCTGAAGGCTTTTTCGGAGAACCCCGAGTTCAGGAATATTACCGTCGTCGTCAATGTCGATCCTCAGTAGCCTGTTGCGTGACGTGGCGGCGCTCTTTTTTCCGCCTCGCTGCCCTGTGTGCGGCCGGATGCTGGCGCAGGGCGAGCACACGGTCTGTACGCTGTGCCGGGCGACGGCACCCCTGACGGGGTTTTGGCGCCAGGCCGACAACCCCGTGCTGGGGCGGTGCCGCGACATGCTGCCCGTGGAGCGGGCGTCGGGGCTGCTCTACTATGTCCACGGCAGCGGGTGGCGGGAGCTGATCCGGGGGTTCAAGTACCGCGGGGCATGGCGCACGGCGCGGGCGATGGGCGAGTGGTACGGTCGCTGCCTGAAGGAAAGCGGATTATACGACGACGTGGAGGTGGTCGTGCCCCTGCCGCTGCACCCCGTCAAGCGCTGCCGCCGCGGGTACAACCAGTCCGAATACATCGCCGAAGGGATTGCCGCGCAGCTGGGCGTGGAGGTCGACCGCCGCAGCGTGCGCCGGAAGCGCAATACGGAGAGCCAGGCCCTCAAGGCGCGCCGAGACCGGGCCCGCAATGTCGAGGATGCGTTCGCCGTCGTCCGTCCCGGGCGGCTTGCGGGGCGGCACGTCCTGCTGGTGGACGACGTGTTCACCACGGGCAGCACGATGCTTTCGTGCGCCGGGGAGATTCTGCGCTCGGCGCCCGGGTGCCGCATCAGCATCGCCGCGCTCGCCGTCTCGCGGCACGCTCTGGGCGAGAAGGGGTAGGGTGCGGAAATTATTTTTCAACGGGCCGGACGTTTCCGCAGGGGCGGTGCCGGGCCGAAACTATGTTAAAACATAGTTTTCGGCAGAATATCCCCCGGCGGGGTTTTGAATTCTCCCGGCTTATTGCTACTTTTGGCCTTTGAACGAAAGCGTATATCATGGCAAAAGATTATAACCCCTCCCGGCGCAACAGGGAGGCATTCGAGGCGCTCGCCGAGACCCCGGGGAACGTACCCCCGCAGGCGGTCGAACTGGAGGAGGCCGTACTCGGCGCGCTGATGCTCGAAAAGGACAGCATCATCGCCGTGCAGGAGTATGTGACGCCCGATGCGTTCTACACGGAGGAGCACCGCACGATCTACAAGGCGATCGAGGAGCTGTCGATGGAGCTCAAACCGATCGACCTCTATACCGTGACCGAGCGGCTGAAAGGCAAGAAGGAGCTCAAGAAGGTGGGCGGGGCGTCGTACCTGGCGCAGCTCACGCAGAAGGTAGGCTCGGCGGCCAACGTCGAGTTCCATGCCAAGATCATCGCCCAGAAATACGTGCAGCGCGAGCTGATACGCTCGGCGACCGAGATACAGAAACGCTCGTACGACGAATCGACCGACGTGACGGAACTGATCGGGTATGCCGAAGGCGAGATATTCAAGGTCGCCGAGGGGCATGTGAAGCGTTCGGTGCAGGTGTCGAAGGATATCCTGGCGCGGGCGCTGATGCAGATCGAGGAGGCGTCGAAAAACACGAGCGCCTTCAACGGCGTTCCGTCGGGTTTCATGGCCATAGACCGTGTGACGCTGGGCTGGCAGCTCTCCGATTTGATCATCATCGCCGCCCGCCCTTCGATGGGTAAGACGGCCTTCGTGCTCTCGATGGCGCGCAATATGGCCGTAGATCACGAGCAGGGTGTGGCGTTCTTCTCGCTCGAAATGTCTTCGGTGCAGCTGATGATGCGTCTGATCATCGCCGAGACGGGACTCAACGGCAACGACGTGAAATCGGGCCGTCTGACGCCCGAGCAATGGCGCCACCTGGAGTCGGCGACCAAACCGCTGGGTGCGGCGCCTCTGTTCATCGACGATACGCCGGCGCTTTCGGTCTTCGAGTTCCGCTCGAAGGCACGCCGCCTGAAGATACACAACGACATCAAGATCATTATCATCGACTACCTGCAGCTGATGACCGGCAACCAGGATTCGAAGGGGAACCGCGAGCAGGAGGTGGCCTTCATTTCGCGTACGCTCAAGGCCATCGCCAAGGAGCTGAACGTGCCGGTGATCGCCCTGTCGCAGCTGAGCCGTGCCACGGAGATGCGCGGCGGGTCGAAGCGCCCGCAGCTCTCCGACCTGCGTGAGTCGGGCGCCATCGAGCAGGACGCCGACATCGTGGCGTTCATCCACCGTCCGGAATATTACGGCATCAACCAGGACGAGAACGGAATGCCTACGGCCGGCATGGCCGAAATCATCATCGCCAAGCACCGTAACGGCGCTGTGTGCGACGTGAACCTGCGCTTCCTGAAGGAGCAGGCGCGTTTCGCCGACATGGACGACTCGATGCTGCCGCCCGCGCAGGCTTCGGACAGTCAGCAGGCCTACGACGATTACGCCAGCGGTTCGAACGGCACCACGGGGGCTGCCGCCGCGCTGGGTTCGGGGATCGGCGGCGGGGAGTTCGACCTGACGCCCCGGGCGCTGGACGAAGAGGCGCCGTTCTGAGTGGCGGCGCGATGCGGCCGAAAGGGAGCCCCCGCCACGCCGGAAGACGGGCGGGGATTATGTGAAACGAACTGATAAATTTTCGATATATGTTTGTCCGGACTTATGCGGGTGCGATCGTGGGGATCGACGCCGTGGCGGTGACCGTCGAGGTCAACATCGCGGGCGGCGGGCTCGGCATGTACCTGGTGGGACTGCCGGACAATGCCGTCAAGGAGAGCGAGCAGCGCATACGTGCGGCGTTCGAGAACTCGGGGGAGCGGATGTCCGGCCGCAAGGTGGTCGTGAGCCTCGCCCCGGCCGACCTGCGCAAGGAAGGCGCTTCGTTCGACCTGCCGATCGCCGTGGGGATACTCGCGGCGATGGGGCGCGTGGATGCCGGGGCGCTCGGCGGGACGATGTTCGCGGGCGAGCTGTCGCTCGACGGGACGCTGAAACCCGTGCGGGGCGTGCTGCCGATGGCCGTGCGGGCCCGCGACGAAGGGTTGCGGAGGCTGGTGCTGCCGGCGGACAATGCCCGGGAGGCGGCCGTGGTGGAGGGTATCGACGTGCTGGGCGCCGGGAGCCTGAAGGAGGTGATGGCGCTGCTGAACGGCGAGGCGGAGATCGTGCCCGCCGTGCCCGGGGCGGCGGAGCCGTTCGAAGTCGCCGCGGGGCGTTACGAGGAGGATTTCGCCGACGTGAAGGGGCAGGCGCTCGCCAAGCGGGCGCTGGAGATCGCTGCGGCGGGAGGGCACAACGTGCTGATGATCGGCGCACCGGGTTCGGGAAAGACGATGCTGGCGCGGCGTATGCCGACGATCCTGCCGCCGCTGTCGCCCGGGGAGGCGCTGGAGACGACCAAGATACACTCCGTGGCCGGGAAGGCAGGGGCTGCCGGCGGACTGATGGCGCGCAGGCCTTACAGGGCTCCGCACCACACCATCTCGCAGGTGGCGCTGATCGGCGGCGGGCAGTCGCCGCGGCCGGGCGAGGTGTCGCTGGCGCACAACGGGGTGCTGTTTCTCGACGAACTGCCCGAGTTCGGGCGCAGCGTGCTGGAGGTGTTGCGACAGCCGTTGGAAGAGAAGAAAATAACCGTGTCGCGGGCCAAATACAGCGTGGAATACCCGGCGAACTTTACGCTCGTGGCGGCGATGAACCCCTGTCCGTGCGGGTATTACAACCACCCGGCCCGGGAGTGCGTCTGCTCGCCGGGGTCGGTGCACCGCTACATGAGCCGGATTTCGGGGCCGCTGATGGACAGGATCGACATGCATGTCGAGGTGACGCCCGTCTGCGCGGCGGAGCTTTCGGCAGCGGCGCCCGGGGAGTCCAGCGCTGCGATCCGTGCGCGGGTCGTGCGGGCGCGGGAGGTGCAGGCCGTGCGGTTCCGCGGTGCGCAGGGGGTGCATACCAATGCGATGATGAACGCGGCCATGCTGCGCGAATACTGCCGCCCGGATGCCGCTTCGGCGGCGCTGCTGGAGCGCGCGATGGAGCGGCTGAACCTCTCGGCGCGGGCTTACGACCGTATCCTGAAGGTGGCGCGCACGATCGCCGACCTGGCGGGGCACGAGACTGTCACGGCGGCCGACGTGGCCGAGGCAATCAATTACCGGTCGCTGGATCGGGGTAACTGGGGACGGTGATGAAAAAATGGCTGAAGACAATGGCATGGGCGGCCGCCGCCGGGGCGGTGCTGGCTACCGTGGCGGTATCCGCCGCCGGATATGCCGTGCAGCGGGCGACAGACGGCCGGGTATACGCCTCGCCCGGGGAGGTGCCCGCCAACCGGGCGGGGTTGCTGCTCGGGACTTCGCGGACGGTGCGTTCGGGACGTCCGAATGCGTATTTCTACAACCGGGTCGATGCGGCCGCGGCGCTGTACCATGCCGGCAAAGTGGAGTACTTGGTCATCAGCGGCGACAACGGCCGCAAGGGTTACAACGAGCCGCAGGACATGAAGGAGGCGCTCGTCGGACGGGGCGTGCCGGCGGGGGCGATATACCTCGACTATGCCGGGTTCCGGACGTACGATTCGGTCGTCCGCATGGAAAAGATATTCGGGCAGGAGAGCTTCACGGTAATCTCGCAGGAGTTCCATAACCGCCGTGCGGTTTACATCGCGCAGGCGTTGGGGCTCGATGCCGTAGGGTACAATGCCGCAGACGTGGCGGCGTACGCTGGCATGAAGACCAGGCTCCGGGAAAAGCTGGCGCGGGTCAGGATGTTCATGGATTTATGGACGGGAAAAACCCCGAAATTCCTCGGGGAACCCGTCGAAATAGGAAAATAACGGGATATGAAGAAGATCATACTTTCGGGCGGCGGAACGGGCGGACATATCTATCCGGCCGTAGCGGTGGCCGAGGCGCTCAAGCGGCGGTTCGGCGGCGATGTGGAACTGTTGTTCGTCGGCGCCGAGGGCAAAATGGAGATGGAAAAGGTGCCGGCGCTGGGCTACCGCATCGTGGGCCTGCCGATTGCGGGGTTGCAGCGGCGCATGGACTGGCACAACCTCGCGGTGCCGCTGAAGGTGCTCCGGAGCATCCGGATGGCGAAAAAGACCATCCGCGATTTCGGGGCCGATGCGGTGGTGGGCTTCGGGGGCTACGCCAGCGCCCCGGTATTGTGGGCCGCACAGCGGCTGGGGGTACCGACCGTGATCCAGGAGCAGAACTCCTACGCGGGGCTGACGAACAAGATCCTGGCCCGGAGGGCGCAGCGGATCTGCGTCGCCTATGAGGGCATGGATCGGTTCTTCGCGCCCGGTAAGATCACGATGACGGGCAACCCCCTGCGGGGCCGTTTCTCGAAAGAGGGTGCCGACCGCGGCGAGGCGTTGGCCTATTACGGCTTTAGGGCGGAGCTCCCGGTGGTGCTGGTAGTGGGCGGCTCGCTCGGGACGCGGTCGCTCAACGAGATGATGAAGGCGTGGATACTCTCGCTCGGGGGCGCCGACGCTCCGGTGCAGGTAATCTGGCAGACGGGGAAATACTACGAGCGCGAGATGCAGGCTTTTCTGGCGGCGCACCCGACGGGGAATATCTGGCAGGGAGCTTTCATCGACCGCATGGACTACGCCTATGCGGCGGCCGACCTGGTCGTGTCGCGCAGCGGCGCCGGAACGGTCTCGGAGCTGTGCCTGGTGGCCAGGCCCGTGTTGTTCGTGCCTTCGCCCAACGTGGCCGAGGATCACCAGACGAAGAACGCCCGGGCGCTGGAGGCCAAGGGGGCTGCGGTGGTGGTGCCCGATGCCGAGGCCCGCACGCGGGCGATGGCGCGGGCGATGGAGCTGCTCGCCGACGGAGAGGCGCTGCGCAGGATGAGCGAAAACCTCGAGAAGCTGGCGCGACCCGACGCGGCGGAGCGGATCGTGGATGAAATCGAAAAGGTAATGAAGTGACCGCACGGCCGTGAAGCCGCAGGGCGCAGGCGGCACCTGTCTTCACGGGACGGGCTGCGCGTGTCCGACGGGCGGCGGAGGCGGTGTGAAAATCAAGAATTGAGCAGATGGAGTTTCAAAAAGTATATTTTCTGGGTATCGGCGGCATCGGCATGAGCGCCCTGGCCCGCTATTTCCTGCACGAGGGGAAAAAGGTGGCCGGTTACGACCGTACGCCTTCGCACCTGACGGACGAGTTGTCGGCCGAGGGGGCGGCGATCCATTTCGAGGACGACGTGCGGCTGATCCCCGCGGAGTTCCTCGACCCGGCGGCGACGATGGTGGTTTATACCCCGGCCGTGCCGCAGGAGCACGGCGAGTACCGCTATTTCGCCGACCACGGGTTCCGTATCGAGAAGCGCTCGCAGATGTTGGGGCACCTCGCCGAAGGCAAGTACGTGATGGCCGTGGCGGGGACGCACGGCAAGACTACGACGTCGACGCTCGTGGCATGGCTCAACCGCGCCCTGACGGGTGGCGGCAGTGCCTTTCTGGGCGGTATCTCGAAGAATTTCGGCGGCAACCTGGTGCTGGACGGCTGCGGGGTGCAGGGGATGCGCCCCCCCGCGGGGAAGGGATGCGCCGCTGCCGGATCACGCCTTCCGGGCGGGCGGCTGGCCGTCGAGGCCGACGAGTTCGACCGTTCGTTCCTGCGGCTCTATCCCGATGTGGCGGTGGTTACGTCGGCCGACGCCGACCACCTCGACATTTACGGGACGCACGAGGCGGTGAAGGAGGCTTTCGCGCAGTTCGTGCGGCAGATACGCCCCGGCGGATTCCTCGTCATCAAGCAAGGGGTCGACATTGTGGTGGACAATCCGCAGATTACGGTGTACCGCTATTCGTACGACGTGCCGTGCGACTTCTATGCCCGTAACGTGCAGCTGCTCGAGGGAGGCCATTACCGATATGACATCGTAGTGCCGGGCGGTGTGGTCGAAGGCTGCACGCTGGGCATTCCGGGCTGGGTCAACATTGAAAATTCGGTGGCGGCCGTGGCCTCGGTATGGTGCGCGGCCAGGGCCGAAGGGGTTGCGTTGGATGCGGACGCCCTGCGCGGGGCGCTGGCGTCGTTCTCGGGCGTGAAGCGCCGGTTCGAATTCTATGTCAACACCCCCAGGCAGGTCTACATGGACGATTACGCGCACCATCCGCGCGAACTGGCGGCGACACTGACCTCCGTGCAGAAGATGTTTCCGGGACGGCGCATTACGGCGCTGTTCCAGCCCCACCTCTACACCCGCACGCGCGACCTCTACGAAGAGTTCGCCGAGTCGCTGTCGCATGCCGACGAGGTGGTGCTGCTGCCGATTTACCCGGCGCGCGAGGAGCCGATCCCCGGCGTCACGTCGGAGCTCATCGCCCGGCACGTGGCCGTGCCGTGCCGCATCGTCGGCAGGGAGGCGCTGGCCGATACGGTCGCGGCGATGGATACGGACGTGGTGGTGAGCTTCGGGGCGGGCAATATCGACGCCTGCTGCGAGGCGCTGGCCGAAAAACTCGGAGCGAAAAGCTGACGTGCGATGAACCGCTACCTCCGATACGCATTGCTGGCCCTTTTGTGGAGTGCCGTGGCCGCATATATCCTCTATGCGGGCACCACGGCGCAGCGTCTGCGTGCCGCGAGGACGGTCTGCAAGGTCGAGATCGAGGTCGTCGACAGTTCGTCGATGGGTTATCTGGTGTCGGGGCGCATGGTGCGCGGGTGGATCGCGCAGAGCGGGATCAAGACGAAAGGCACGGCAGTTGATAAGGTGCCCTTGACGCAGATCGAGGAGATGATCGCCAGGAACGGGTTCGTGGAGCGGGTGGACGCCTATGTCTCCTATGACGGGGTGCTGCACGTGGATATCAGCCAGCGAAGGCCGCTCGTGCGGCTGCTGGTGAACGGCGTGGATTCGTACGTCACGGCGGAGGGCTATGTCTTCGCCGCGCCGCGGGCATCGTCGCTTTACGTGCCGGTCGTGACGGGCAGCTACCGCCCGCCGTTTCCTGCGGCGTATGAGGGCCCCGTGCGGGCGCATATCGACATCGAGTCGGCGAAGGTGGACAAACGGATCGCGGAGCTGGAGCGGGAGAAGTACCCGCTTTACAGACGCGAACTGCAGAACGACCGCAACCTGTCGGCGCTGCGCCGTATGCGGGTCAAGAAACAGTGGTGGCGGCTGGAAAGCTCGGCCGAGTTCGACAAACGGGTCGGCGAACTGCGCCGCCACAAGGTCGAAATGCGCCGCAAATACCGCTACGAGGCGCGTATGATCCAGCAGGGGATCGACCGTATCGCACGGCAGCAGGAGGCCGAGCGGCTGAAACAAAAAAAGTTGGAGAAAAGCTACGAAGATTTCATGAAACTCCTTACCTTTGTAGAGTTCGTCGAAGAGGACGATTTCTGGAGGTCGGAAGTGGTGCAGATTGCGGCTCGGACGACCCCCAGCGGAGCGTTGGAGGTGGAGCTGGTGCCGCGGAGCGGACGCCACACCATTCTTTTCGGGCGCATCGAGCAGGTGGAGCGTAAGTTCGACAAGTTGCTGCGCTTCTACCGCAACGGGTTGCAGAACATCGGCTGGGATGCGTACAGGACGATAGATATCAGATACAAGGATCAGGTGGTTTGCAAGAAATAAAAAGGAAATATACCGTGGAAAGAAAGAATTATACCGTTGCCGTCGACCTGGGCTCGTCGAACGTCGTGGTGGCTGTCGGCGAGAAGGCCGCCGAAGGGCAGATGGAGGTGGCGTCGATCGTGTCGAAGCCCGTTGAGGGGGTCAACGCGGGCAAGATCGAGAATATCGAACTGGTGAGCCGCGCCATCCGCGAAGCCATGTCCGAAGCCGAAGAGCAGCTGGGGATCCGGATCACGGAGGCCTATGCCGGTATTTCGGGCGATTTCGTGCGCTGTGCGCGCCATACGGATCATGTTTTCGTCTACGATCCCCAGAACGGCGTCAACCAGAAGGACGTCGACGCGCTGTTCGACCGCATGCGGAACGTGCAGGCGCCCGACGACGAGACCATCATGGAGCGTGTGCCCCAGAACTATGTGGTCGACGACAACCAGGAGGTCAAGAACCCCGTGGGGTCGTTCGGCAAGAAACTCTCGTCGACGTTCAACTTCATCCTTTGCCTGCGCACGCCGATGCAGCGGCTCGATATGGCGCTCAAGCGGCTCGGCATAAAGATGCTGGGCGTGACGTCGAACGCCATCGCCACGGCCGAGGCCGTGCTGCTGCCCGACGAGAAGGAGGAGGGCGTAGCGGTGGTCGACATCGGCGGCGGCGTGACGGACGTGGCGGTTTATTACCGCAATGTGGTGCGTTATATCGCCACGATCCCGATGGGGGCCATGGCCATCAACCGCGACATCCGCACGATGAGCGTGCCCGAGAAACATGTGGAAAGCCTCAAGCAGAAATACGGTTCGGCGGTGGCCGACCTGGCCCCGGAGGACAAACTGATTCGCGTCAACGGCCGCACGGCCCGCGAAGCGAAGGACATCCTGCTGCGCAACTTGGCGACGGTGATCGAAGCCCGTGCCACGGACATTGCGGAGTTCGTATTGCAGGAAATCCGGGATTCGGGGTATGCCGGCAAGCTGGCTTACGGCATTGTCCTGACGGGAGGTTCGGCCAAGCTGAAGGATGTGGACGAGTTGTTCCGCCGCGTGACGGGCATGGACGTGCGCATCGCATCGGCCGAAACCGGCGTTGCGGAGGAGTCGAGGGAAAAGGTCGTAGACCCGGCCTATGCCACGGCGGTCGGTATTTTGCTCAAGGGCGCCGAACAGGGTGCCTGCGCGGTGATCGAGCGTCCGGCCTCGCCGGCGTCCCGGTCTGCGGAACCCCGCCCGGGATTCCAGCCCCGGCAGCCCCAGGACGTACCCGAGTTCCGTCATATGCCGCGGTTCCAGCAGCCCGCACAGGGGCCGGCTTCCGCGGCGGCACAGCCTGCGTCCGATGAGGATGCCGCGGCAAGGGGGCAGGAGCGGGAAGATGAGCAGCTGAAGGCCCCCGTGATCGAACCCAAGCGCAAGCGCGACTGGGGGTCGATCTTCCAGAAGACCTTCGACAAGATCAACAAGAGCTTTACGGCCGCCGAGGACGAGGAGATTTGATCCTGGGGGGCTGAAACCGGCCTTTTAAACGGCCGGGCGTGAGGAGGATTTGCGGGCGTTCGCCCCGCGTGGGAATTAATCAGAAGAAAGGAGTAAAGAGATATGACAGACGAATTGATGTCGGAAATCAAAGCCCCGAAGACGGACGGGTCGATCATTATGGTGGTAGGTGTCGGCGGTGCCGGCGGGAATGCCGTGAACCATATGTGGAACCTGGGTATACGGGGCGTGACGTTCATGGTTTGCAATACCGACCAGCAGGCGTTGGACAAGAGTCCCGTGGAGCAGAAGATACGGCTCGGAGCCGAAGGTCTCGGTGCGGGGAACGACCCGGAGAACGGCCGCCGTGCCGCAGTCGAGTCGCTGCCTGAAATCCGCCAGCACCTCGAAGAGGCCGGGACTCGGATGCTGTTCATCACGGCCGGCATGGGCGGCGGTACGGGTACGGGCGCTTCGCCCGTCATCGCCAAGCTGGCCAAGGAGATGGGGCTGCTGACTGTGGCGATCGTTACCTCGCCGCTGGCCGTCGAGGGTAAGATCCGCTACGAACAGGCTTTCCGCGGGATCGAGGAACTGCGCCAGAATGTCGATTCGCTGCTGATTATCAACAATGAGAATATTCTCGAAATATACGGGCGCCTGTCGCTCAAGCAGGCGTTCGGCAAGGCCGACGACATCCTGTGTTCGGCGGCGAAGGGCATCGCCGAGATCATCACGGTCGAAAGCGACCTGGTGAACGTCGACTTCGCCGATGTGTCGAAGGTGATGCGCGATAGCGGCCGCGCGCATATGGCCGTGGCTACGGCCGAAGGCGACAACCGCGCCGAGACTGCAGCCGAGGCTTCGCTGCGTTCGCCGCTCCTGGATCACAACCTGATCTCGGGTGCGAAGAATATCCTGCTGAACATTTCGGTGTCGAACGCCGACTCGCTGATGTACGAGGAGGTGGTGCGCATTCTGGAGTATATCCAGGCGCATGCCAGCGTGCAGGACGACAACGGCGTGATACACAACGCCAATATTATCTGGGGTACGAGCGAGAAGCCCCAGCTGGGCAACGCCATCGAACTGGTGGTGGTGGCCACGGGGTTCTCGGGCGATGCGTCCGTCGACGTGATGAAGCAGATCATCCCCCCGGCGCGTATCACGGAACCGGTGAAGGAGCCTGTGGCTCCCGTGCTGGAGCCGATCAAGCCCGTTGCGCCGCCGCAGCGGCCGCCCGAGCAGGTGATGCTCGGCGCCAAGTCAACCCGCTACAACAACATCGAACTGCTGCTGGCCAAACCGGCCTACCAGTCGCGCAACTCGAAGTTCATCGTGCAGATGCCCGGCGGACGCAAGGAGGTGCTGCGCGAGGAGTCCGAAAACAGCCAGCAGGCTGCCGATTCGCAGGGCGGATCGCTTTTTGACTAACTAAATCCGCGCAAGTTTGGAGAGTACCGCTTCATGGATCGCATTCAACGGGTTTTCGGGCCATATCGCCGTGCTGTGCGCGGTGACGTTGGGACTGCTGTGCGTTTCAGCGCTCGTATCGGGGGCTGAAACTTCGTTTTTCTCCCTGTCGCATAAGGATATCCGCCGCCTGCAGACGCGCACGACCGCTTCGGCGGAGGCGGTGTTGCACTTGCTGACGAATGTCGACGTGCTGCTGGCGACGATTCTGGTGGTCAACAACCTGGTGAATATCTGCATCGTCATCCTCGTGTCGGGTATCATCGACTCGGTTTTTACGTTCCTGCGTTTCGAGTTCCTGTTCAAGACCGTACTGGTGACTTTCCTGCTGCTGCTGTTCGGCGAGATACTGCCCAAAGTATTGGCGCAGACCATGCCGGTGCGTTTCGCGCAGTTCGCGGCACGGCCGCTCAGGGTGTTGCGGTGGATTTTCTATCCGCTCTCCTACATCCTGGTGCGCACGAGCAGCCGCATCAGCGAAAAGGCGGCGCACAAGAGCGAGATTTCGCTCGACGAACTGGCCGACGCCGTGGATATGACCCAGAGTTCGAGCCCCGAGGAGCATGTGATGCTGTCGGGGATCGTCAACTTCGTGAATACCGAGGTGCAGGAGATCATGAAACCCCGCGTGGACATTACGGCGCTCTCGGTGACGGACGATTACGAGACCGTCAAGCAGACGATCATCCGGTCGGGTTTTTCGCGTATCCCGGTATACGAAGAGGATATCGACAATATCAGGGGGACGCTCTATGTCAAGGATCTGCTCCCCTATATCAACCACGGCAACGAATTCGGCTGGCAGCAGTTGGTGCGCAAGCCCTATTTCGTGCCCGAGCATAAGAAGATCAACGACCTGCTGGGCGACTTCCAGTCGAACAAGGTGCACATGGCGATCGTCGTCGACGAGTACGGTTCGACGCTGGGGCTGGTGTCGCTGGAAGATATTATCGAGGAGATCGTGGGCGAGATTTCGGACGAAAGCGATGCCGACGAGAGTTTCTTCACGCGTCTCGACGAGAAGAGTTACTTCTTCGACGGCAAGAGCCACCTGGGCGATTTCGAACGGGTGCTGGGAATCGACGAGGAGACCTTTGCCGACGTAAAGGGCGATGCCGAGACCCTCGCCGGGCTGATGCTCGAACTCAAACGCGACTTCCCCCGCAAGGGCGATGTCTTTACGTCGCACGACATCCGTTTTACGGTGCAGGAGATGGACGGGCACCGTGTCGATAAAATCCGTGTGGACTTGCAGTGAACGATGGGAAAGGCACTCTTCATAGAGCCGCCGATGGACGAGGCCGGAGTAGCCGGGTGGGTGACATCCGACGAATTGGCCGAGGCCGGGCGTTTTGTGCGGGAGGGCCGGCGCCGGGAATACCTCACGTGGCGAGCCGTCGTCCGCCGGGAACTGGGGGCGGATGTGCGGATTGCCTATGATGCCGCCGGGGCTCCGGTCGTCGACAGGGACGGGGTATACGTCGGGGTTTCGCATTGCAGGGGGCGTGTGGCCGTCTGTCTGTCCGATGTCCCCTGCGCGGTCGACATCGAGCCCGAGGCGCGGGATTTCAGCCGTGCCGCGCCGCGTTACATGTCCCCCTCCGAGCTGGCGCTGTCCGGCGATCCGTTGTTGCCTGCCGCTGTCTGGTGCGCCAAAGAGACGCTCTACAAATATGCCCGGCGCCCGGGGCTGGACTTGCTGCACGACCTGCGGGTGGAGGCGGTGGATTTTGCGGCCGGAACCGTTGTCGGGCGCATCGGCGGCGGGGAGGCGATCCGGCTCACGCTGCATCGTGCCGACGGGTTTATCACGGTATATACGGTATAGTTCCGGCGGGATTACCGCATGGGAAAGCCCCTCCCGAGGAGGGGCTTTCCCATATGTGTCATGTTCGCGCGGCGCAGGCTCTTAGAAGGCTTCGGAGGCCGTGAAGAGGAAGGCCGAGGAGCGTTTGCGATCCCACGGCAGGTTTTGGTTGCCGTAGACGCCCCAGCCGTAGTCGAGGCGGATGTTCATCCGGTTCTTGAACTCGAACCGGTAGCCGCAGCCGAAGCTGTAAAGGGTGTTGTCCCAGCGGAATTTGTCGGTGCCCCAGACCTGTCCGCCGCCGATCCAGGCTACGACGCCGTGGCGGCGGTAGATTTTCTGGCGCAGCTCGATCTGCGTCTCGACGAGCCTTTTGTCGCGGTAGCGCCCTTCGTAGTAGCCGCGCATGCGTTCCATGCCGCCCATCTTGGCGTACATGTGCCACGAAGGGGTGCCGGCCGTGAAGTCGGCGTAGAGGTCGTAGGCGAAGATGGCGCCTTTCCAGAGTTTCCGGTAGAAGTCGAAGGTCAGGGTGAAGCGTCCGAAGTTGCGGCGCGTATTGCCCAGCCATTCGGGATACCACTTGGCTTCGGCCTTGATGAAGATGCCCCTCGAAGCGTTGAATGTCACGTCGCGCGTGTCGTATTGGGCGAAGAGGCCGAGGCTGGTGTTGAAGGCGTTCGGATTGTCGCCCGATTCGGTAATGTAATTCGAGAAGGGATCCTGCTTGGCCGGGTCGTAGCGCCCCTCCTGCCAGAGGGTGTAGAGTTCGCCCATCCTGCCGCCCGGAACCGGCTTCCCGGCGTCTACGTCGGCTTTGACATTATTCATATAGGCGACCATCCCCGTGTCTTTGTACTTCGCCCCGGTGTAGTCGATGCCCCCGCTGACGCCGATGTAAAAGCGTCCGGCGAGCGCCGTGCAGTAGGAGATGCGGAAGATGCCCATCGTGGTGGTGAGCTCCTGTGCGTAGCCCTCCGCGCCGGCGTTGTAGCCCACGCCGTAGAAGGCACCCGGAAAATAGACGAAGGCCCCGGCGTAGCTCAGGCGTTGTTTGTTGTGGTTGAAGATGTTGTCGCCCGAGAAGCGGAGCAGGACGAATTTTTCGGTCGTGACGTTGCCGTAGATCGAGATATTCGACGGGGCGGTCACGGAGTCCGTGCGGTCTATTCGGTAAAGCCCCGCCACGAGGAACCCGATGCCGAAGCCGACATCCGACGAATAGTTCGGGCCGGGGACGATGCTCCAGTCGATTTTCTTCTCGAACGTACGGTCGATATTCGAACGGCTGTAATAGTCGATGATACGGCGTATGAAGCCTTTGCGTTGGGCAGGCGATGTGAGGGCTGCGGTGTCGGCAGGCTGTTTCGGGGAGCGGGCTGCGGCGCTTCCGATCTGGGACAGGGCTTCCTCGGTCGAGGGGAAGGCGTCCATGTCCTTCTCGGGTTGCTGCCCCGCGGCGGTATATGCTATCAACAGCATACAGGCCGTCAAAATGGTTCTGTATCCCTTTTTCATGAATCGTTCGGGTGAAAGGCGACCCAAAGATAGGAATTATTTTCCGTATGCGCAAAACGGCGCGAGCGTGGCGGAGAAGGGCGCGGCCTTCCGGGATAAATTCTTACCTTTGCTGCGGCGACCCTTCCGTACGCGGCTTTGCAGGCGGGGATACGGGTGGCCGTTTACTGAACTTAAAGATGCAGATAACCAGACCAGTTCCGGCCGCCGATCCCGTGGAACATACCGATGGCAGGGCGTTGACCGAAGGCGAAGAGATTGCCGGAGGCATTTTCCGCAGCATTGTTTTCCCGCACCTCGACCGGGAACATATCTGGGTGCAGTCGTGCCTTTTCGCAGGCTGCCTTTTCCCGGCGTGCACGCTGCGCGGATCGCATTTCACGGATGTGACCTTCCGGAACTGCGACCTGTCGAACGCCGACCTGACGGGGTGCAGTTTCCAGCGGGTGGAGTTCCTGGATTGCAAGCTCATGGGGACGAACCTCTCCGAGGCGACGATGCAGCATGTGGCCTTCGAGCGCTGCAAGGCGGAATTCGCCAATTTCGCATTGGGGTGCTTGCGTTTCGTGGCGCACGGGCAGGGAGTCATGCGGGGTGCCGTGTTCGACGAGTGCCGCCTGGAGAAGGTCGCCTTTTCGCGCTGCGACCTGACGCAGGGCGAATTCCGCGGCACGCGCCTGCGCGGGCTTTCGTTCGCCGATTCCGACATCCGCGGCATGCGGGTCGGCGAGGTCGATTCGTTTGAATTAAAGGGTTTGAAAATTAACGCATTGCAGGCTGTTGACCTGGTGCGGCTGCTGGGGGTAGAGGTGGAGGAATAAGGGTTTATTCAAAAAATTTACATATTTCTTAAAAAATCTTAATAAAATATTTGGAAGTTTGCTTTTGCCGTAGTACTTTTGCCTCGTCTTAAATGATAAAATATTTTAAGAATTATTTAAAATTATTTAGTATGAAAGCAAGGATCAATGAGTGGTTACGCACCGCCCTGATTATGTTGGGAGAGAGCATCAAGTTGCGCGAGATGTAATATCTCCCTTTTATTTTCGGAAAAGAGTTAAAACTTCGATATACGAAAGCGGCCCGACTGTCAAAGTCGGGCCGCTTTTCATTTCGGGCTCCCTGCCGCCATGCGGCTGAGGCTTCTCAGGGGCGGTCGTTACGCCCGGGTTATTTGATGCCCAGTTTCTTGGCGATCTCCTTGGGCAGGGCGTGCTTGTTGACCATGACAGAGGTTGTCTTGTAAGCGACGAACGGGCGCGAGAAATACCAGAATCCGTCGTAGGGCGGACGTACGTCCCATGAATTCTGCACCTTGTAGTAGTGGTTGCCTGCCTGGTCGGTGGCCGTACCCATGATGACCATGCCGTGGTCGTCGGTGGTTTCGTAGTTGTCGAAAGCCACCTGACGCATCTCCTGGGTGATGTCGAGCTCCTTGCCCGGCTTGTCGAACTTGTAGAGTGCGTCATCCTTCTCCTTCTGCGTCAGTTTTCCCCAGCGCTCGGCTTCGGTGCCGCCCATGCCTTCGAGGTCGGCGGCCGGTACGATACCGATCGCTTTGGTGCGGCTGAATCCCTTTTCGCTTACGTCGGTGCCCCACGCGACGGGATAACCGTTCTCCAGTGCATTGTCCACGACGGCCATCATTTCGTCGAGCGGAAGGTTGTAGACCGTGCCCCACATCCAGTTATCGGGCACCTCGATGATGAACTGCGTATAGAAGGGGTGGTGTGTGAACGAACTGATGTCGATATAGTCGTCGATGTCGATCGGCAGCGAGGCGGCGAACGTCCGGGGCGTGTATTCCTTGCCCTGATAGGTGAAAGTCTCGGGCATCGGGCCGAAATATTCGTCCAGAATGGCGTTGAAACCCCGTTTCCAAGCCGTCGAGAGCGGCTTGTTCGAAGATTTGGTGCTGGCCTCCATCACTGCGTCGAGGTAGGCTTTCAGCACGCGCGAGAGTTCGTGGAAATCGGCTTTCTCGGTGCCGTAGTTGAAGCCCGGGTAGGCTTCGAACGGGACGATGCCGTAGTTGCGGATGCCTTCCGTCACGTCGCGCGAGGCCCCGCCTTCGGCGAAGTTGATCTCACCGTGCATGCGGATGTATTTCACGGCTTTTTCCATGAACGTATGGCGGACGATCCACATTTCGGAGAGGTGCACGGGGGCGCCTCCCGCACGCAGGATTTCCCCTTCGAGGAACGAAAGGGTCGAGTAGCACCAGCAGGTGCCGCTACGGCTCTGATCCTTGACCGGGGTCATGGGGATCAGTTTGACGTCGGTGAACCGGTAGCCTTCGGCGGCGGTCGTGTCGGGTGTCTGTGCCGCAGCCGCAAGTGCGGCGCAGAAGGCAACGAGGGTCAGCAGGAGTTTCTTCATTGCTTTAGGGTTTAGGTTGTGGGTGTTGCTATTTTTTCGAGTCGGCGACGATCTTCAGACAGTCGTCGAGCGTGAGCTCTTCGGGTTTGCTGCCCTTGGGCAAGCGGTAGTTCTTGCCCTTGTAGGCGATGTAGGCCCCGTAACGGCCGTTCTTGACCAGCATGTCGGGCTCTTCGGGGAAGCTCCGCAGCGGAGTGTTGGCCGCGGCGGCCGCCGCCTGCTGGGCATGGACGATCTCCACGGCCCGCTCGTAGGTAAGCGTGTAGGGGTCGTCGCCCTTCTGCAGCGATGCGAACGATTTGCCGTGGCGCACGTAGGGCCCGTATTTGCCGATGCCCACCGAGAGCTCTTCGCCGTCGAGCTGGCCCAGGTCGCGGGGCAGCGCGAAGAGCGCCAACGCCTCCTCGAGCGTGATCGACTCGATCAGCTGGCCCTTTTTGAGCGAGGCGAAGCGGCCTTTCTGCCCCTCCTCGCCTTCGATCTCGACCATCGGGCCGTAGCGGCCGATGCGTGCCTTGACGATATGCCCCGTCTTGGGGTCGTTGCCCAGGGTGCGTGCCTGGCTCTTCTTGTCGGTCTGCGTGCCGATGGCCGTGTCGACCATCTGGTGGAAGGGGCCGTAGAAATCGTGGATCATCTTCACCCACGTGATGTCGCCGTCGGCGATGCGGTCGAATTCCTTTTCGACGCTGGCCGTGAAGTTATAGTCCATGATCGGCTTGAACTGCGTTTCGAGGTAGTCGTTGACGACCATGCCGATGTCCGTCGGCGAAAGGCGGTTCTTCTCCTTGCCGTAGCTTTCCGAGAGGTTTTTCGTGGCGAGCTTGTCGCCCGTGAGGGTCATTTGCACGTAGTTGCGTTTCTGCCCCTCCCTGTTTTGCTTGACCACGTAGCCGCGGTTGATGATCGTCGTGATGGTCGGCGCGTAGGTCGAGGGGCGTCCGATGCCCAGCTCCTCGAGGCGCTTGACGAGCGAAGCCTCGTTGTAGCGTGCCGGGGCCTGCGTGAAGCGTTCCGTGGCGGTGATCTGCGTCGAAAGCAGTTCGTCGCCCTGTGCCATTTTCGGGAGCAGCCCTTCGCCGCTTTCGGCGGCCTGGTCGTCGTCCGTGGATTCGGAGTAGAGGCGCAGGAAGCCGTCGAAGCGGACGACTTCGCCCGTGGCGACGAATTGCTGCGACGACCCCGACATGTCGATCACGATGGTTGTGCGGTCGAGTTCGGCGCAGACCATCTGCGAGGCTACGGTGCGCTTCCAGATCAGGTCGTAGAGTTTCTTTTCGGCCGGGGTGCCCTCGATTGACTGCCGGTCAATATACGACGGGCGGATGGCTTCGTGCGCCTCCTGGGCACCCTTGGTCTTGGTCTTGTAGTTATGCCACGACGAATATTTTTCGCCGTAGAGTCTGGTGATCTCCTCTTTGCACTGGGTCAGTGCTTGTTGCGAGAGGTTTACCGAGTCGGTACGCATGTAGGTGATGAGACCCTGCTCGTAGAGGTGCTGGGCGACGGACATCGTCTGCGAAACGGACATTCCCAGCTTGCGGCCCGCCTCCTGCTGGAGCGTGGAGGTCGTGAAGGGCGGTGCCGGGAAACGCTGTGCGGGTTTCTCTTCGGCTTTCGACACGGTGAATGTGGCGCCGATGCAACTGCGGAGGAATGCCTCGGCCTCGGCCTGCGTTTCGAAGCGCGACGGGAGTTCGGCCTTGAAGAGGGTCTTTTCGGGGTCGTTGGCCGCGTAGAACTGTGCCACGACGCGGAAATAGGGTGCCGAGCGGAAGGCGATGATCTCGCGCTCGCGCTCGACGATCAGCCGTACGGCGACGCTCTGCACGCGGCCGGCCGAAAGCGACGGCCGCACTTTCTTCCACAGCACGGGCGAAAGCTCGAAACCGACCAGGCGGTCGAGGATACGGCGTGCCTGCTGTGCGTTGACCAGATCCATGTTGACCGTGCGGGGGTTCTCGATGGCTTCGAGGATCGCCCGCTTGGTGATTTCGTGGAAGACGATGCGCTTGGTCTGGTCGACGGGGAGCCCCAACACTTCGGTCAGGTGCCATGCGATGGCTTCTCCTTCGCGGTCTTCATCGGACGCCAGCCATACGGTCTTGCTCTTGGCCAGCTTGGTCAGTTCGTCCACCACTTTCTTCTTGTCGCCCGGGATTTCATAGACGGGCCTGAACTCGTCGTCGATATTGATACCCAGGTCTTTTTTCGACAGGTCGCGGATGTGTCCGAAACTCGACTTGACGATATAGTCCTTGCCGAGGAACTTCTCGATGGTTTTGGCCTTGGCGGGGGACTCGACGATTACTAAATTTTCCTGCATGCGTTCTTTATGGCTTTTCTGAAATGCGAAAACCTAAGCATGAGTACTTAGGTTTCGCATTCCGTGCTGTTGATCCTTTATTTGACCAGGGTATAGGCGATGTCGATCTTGATCGGGGCATCCTCCTTGGTCAGCGATCCGTCCGAAGGCGTCATACCCTGCATCACGCTGTAATTCTGGGTGTAGAGGCCGTATGCCTCGGGCCCCATGTACATAGTCCTGGTTTTGATTCTCTCGGCGATCTCTTCCCACGGGGCGTTCTCGCCCAGCTCCTCCACGGCCTCCTGGTAGTAGTTCCACATGCTCTGCACGTGGCCCGTGATGTCCATCACGTAGCAGCCCCGGCTGCGGTTGATGTAACCGCCGTAGGTCAGCGTCGTGCTGTAGGTCTTCTCGTAGGCATAGGCGTAGTCGGTGATGCCCGAGAGCTTTTTGTAATTGGTATAGAGGCCCAGGCGGCTCTGCGAGGCGTCCATCTGCTCGATCATGTGCTTCACGTCGGTCAGGTTCTGCCAGTCGTAGTTGCTGCCCGCGAAATAGACCGACATCCGGGCCTGGTTGATGGCCAGGGTATTGAACTCCTTGGCGGAAGCGGCGTTCTCGTCCTTGATGATCTGCGCCAGCTGCCTGAAGAACTCCTCGGTGAAGGTCATTTCCGTTACGACGCCGCCCATGCCCTCGACGTAGACCTGCTTGCTGAGGGGGCGGTTCTCGTTGGTTTCGACCGCATCCGCGATGTCGAACCTCTGCGGAGAGGTGGCTTTCGAGTAGTCGTGGCGGATGGTGTTGACCGACACGTTGCCGTAGTCGACCGAAGAGTCGTAGAAAATGTAGGGGATCGAGAGCGTGTCGGCGATCAGCGTAGGGTCGCTCTCCAGGCGGTTACGCCCGTAGATCGCAAAGCCCGAAGCGTCGAGCGACGTGGCGTAGATGTTGCCCTTGTTGGGGGACGTCTGGTCGACGGCCGGGACGATGTAGAGCCCCTTGAATTCGGCGACCCACTGCTCGAGGCTGTCGAGGCTGTAAATCGAATAGTCGCCCTTGTACGTGCCCTCCTGAAGCATCAGGCGGTTGATGAATTCCCGTCCCTTCTGGGTCGGTTTCATGGTGGCGTACGTGGTGGCGGGACCCGTCTTCTCTCCGTCGGGGAAGGTGAACGTGAAGAGCACCTCGTTGCCTACGGCGCCCGCCTTGACGGGGTCGAAATTGAGGTAGAAGGTCGTGTCGCGCTCGGACTTTCCGCTTTCGACGGGTTTCTCGGTCAGGTATTTGTTGCTGACGACCTCGTATACGTTGTAGAGCTGCGGGGTAAGCGTGTCGCTCCCGTAGCTGGAGATGGAAAGCAGGATGATCGCCGAGTCGAGGATCGGGCGGAACCCGAAATATCCCGAATCGATTTCATAGGGGATGTATTGCGTGAGGAACCCTGCCGTGCGCAGTCCGAACGTGTCGCTGAGCATCGAACCCATGTACCCGTAGCTGAGGTTCGACGTGATGAGCGAGTCGGTCTGGTAAAGCCGCGTCTCGACATAGCGCCTGGGGTTGAGATCCCCCGTCAGCGTCAGGGCGCCGAATGTCTGGTAACCCGCTTTCATCTGCTGGTTGTCCGGCACGAGGTTCGACCCCAGTGTGTCGTCGACCTTGGTGCAGCCCGCGAATGTCATCGCAGCGACGACCGTCACGACGGCGGCGGCGCGGAGCAAACGGCGGAAATTATTGAATCGCTTCATAGAATCGGTTGTAATTATCGAAAAAGTCCGCTGCCTCGGGCGACTGGTATTCGAGCATCGGTTTCCCGCTCGCACGGGCGATCTCCAATACCTTGGGGTCGGCATCTGCGGAAGCTGCGACCACACCGTCGGCATATTCCATAACGAAGCGGCAGAGGTTTTCGTATGACGGGACGTCGAGAATTGCGAGATTTTTATCCTTGACCCCCTCGCCGGCGATCTTCGCGGCGAAGCCCTTGTCCAGTTCCCCGGGGAAGCCGTCGGCGTAGAGCGAGACGACGACTTTCACGTCGCGGAAAATCGGGTCGTCGGCGAAGACCCGTTTCAGGTAGACCGGGATCACTCCCGAGAACCAGCCGTGGCAATGGACTATGGTCGGCGTCCAGCGCAGTTTTTTGACCGTTTCCAGCACGCCGCGGGCAAAGAAGATGGCCCGTTCGTCGTTGTCGGGGAATTCCGCCCCTTCGCTGTCGGTCAGCACGGCCTTGCGCGAGAAATAGTCGTCGTTGTCGATGAAATAGATCTGCACGCGCGCCGCGGGGATCGAGGCCACCTTGATGATGAGCTGGTGGTCGTTGTCGTCGATGATGAGGTTCATGCCCGAAAGACGTATTACCTCGTGGAGCTGGTGCCGGCGTTCGTTGATACAGCCGTAGCGCGGCATGAAGGTACGGATTTCGTTCCCACGCTCCTGCATCGCCTGCGTGAGAGCGCGGCAAAGTCCGGAAGCCTCCGTCTCTGGAAGATAGGGTGTAATCTCCTGACAGACGTACAGAATCTTATTTGCCATGGTTCGAGTATTTGATCTTTCGCGGTCTATTGTGCAAAGATAGTGAAAAAATCTTAAAGAATGAGCATCGCGTCCCCGTAAGTGCCGAATCGGTACCCTTCTTCCTTGGCTATCTTATAGGCGTTCATGATCGTTTCGTAGCCGCCGAACGCCGCAACCATCATCAGCTGGGTGGAGTAAGGCAGATGGAAATTGGTCACCATGGCGTCGGCCACCGTGAACTCGTAGGGCGCGAAGATGAACTTGTTCGTCCATCCTTCCATCGGCTTGATCATGCCGTTGGTCGAGACCGCCGTTTCGAGGGTGCGCATGACGGTCGTGCCGATGGCTGCGACCTTGCGCCCGTTGCGCTTGGCCTCGTTCACCGCCCCGGCAGCCTCTTCGGTCACGAAGAACTGTTCGGAGTCCATCTTGTGCTTCGAGAGGTCTTCGACGTCGACCGTACGGAAGTTGCCCAGCCCGACGTGCAGCGTGACGAACGCACGGTCGATGCCCTTGATCTCCATGCGCTTCATCAGGTGCTTCGAGAAGTGCATGCCGGCCGTCGGGGCGGCAACGGCGCCTTCGTGCTCGGCGAAGATCGTCTGGTAGCGCTCGGCGTCCTCGGGTTCGACCTTGTCGCGCACCCATTTGGGCAGCGGTGTCTCGCCCAGGCTGAAAAGCGTCTGCTTGAACTCCTCGTAGGAGCCGTCGAACAGGAAGCGCAGCGTGCGCCCGCGCGAGGTCGTATTGTCGATCACCTCGGCCACCAGCAGGTCGTCGTCGCCGAAGTAGAGCTTGTTGCCGATGCGGATCTTGCGGGCCGGGTCGACCAGCACGTCCCAGAGCCGCAGTTCGCGGTTCAGTTCGCGCAGCAGGAAGATCTCGATCTCGGCACCCGTCTTCTCCTTGTTGCCGTAGAGGCGTGCCGGGAAGACTTTGGTGTCGTTGAATACGAAGAGGTCTTTTTCGTCGAAGTATTCGATGATGTCTTTGAAAATACGGTGTTCGATGGTGCCTTTGGCGCGGTCGATGACCATCAGGCGCGAATCGTCCCGGTTTTCCGTCGGGTGTTTCGCCAGCATTTCGGGGGCGAAATCATACCCGTATTGCGATAATTTCATAGGTGGAATACTCTATTTTACGTTCGAAATAAACAACACAGATTAATTTCTATACGCAAAAAAGCCTATTTTGTTTCAAGTTCCTGCAATTTTTTTAGAAAATCATCGAGGCTGTGGGCGTTTTCGACCCTGAAGCCGCCGCTGCGCGTCCGGCAAAGGGAAGTCAGGTGCGCGCCGCTTTCGAGCGCCTGCCCGATTTCGTGGGCCAGCGAACGGATGTAGGTGCCCTTGCTGCATCGTACGCGGATGCGGATGCGCGGCAGGTCGTACTCTTCGAGCTGCATTTCGTAGATGTGGACGAGCGCCTTGCGCATTTCGACCTCCTCGCCCGCTCGAGCCAGTTCGTAGGCCCGCATGCCGTCGATCTTTTTGGCCGAATAGACCGGCGGAGACTGGAGGCGTTCGCCCGAGAGTGCGGCGAGGGCTTCGAGTACCTTCCCGCGCGTGATGTGCTGCGTGGGGAAGGTCGCGTCGACGGGATGTTCGAGGTCGTAGCTGGGGGTCGTGGCACCCAGCATGACGTCGGCCACGTACTCCTTCTCCTCGGCCTGCAGGGCGTCGACCATCTTGGTGGCGCGGCCGATGCAGACCAAAAGGACGCCCGTGGCCAGCGGGTCGAGCGTGCCCGCGTGGCCGACCTTGATCTTGCGGTAGCCGAGCCTGCGGAGCGCGGACTTGATCTTGCGTACGACGTCGGTGGACGTCCAGCTCAGGGGCTTGTCGATGACGGCGATGTAGCCCTCCTCGAAGTTGAGGCCCCGCAGGTCGAGTGTCTCCTTCATCAGCAGAAATAGCTTAGGATGGATACCAGGCCGGCCAGCGCGCAGTAGAGCGAGAACCAGATGAGCTTGCCCCGCTTGACGATCTCGATCATGAATTTGCAGGCCAGGCACCCCGTGATGAACGAGGCTGCGAACCCGGCGGCGAGCGTGCCCGTGGCGATGCCGGCCGTGAGATCGCCGCTTGCGGCTTCGAGCAGCGTTTCGCCCAGGATCGGCGCCAGCACCATCAGGAACGAGAATTGTGCCACGGCGGCCTTTTTGTTGCCCAGCAACAGTCCGGTGGCGATGGTCGTCCCCGAACGCGATAGCCCCGGCATGGCGGCGCAGGCCTGCGCCAGGCCGATGATCAGGGCGTCGCGGTAGGAGATGGTCTCCTTCTGGCGCGGCTTGGCGTAGTAGGCGAAAGCCAGCAGCGTCGCGGTAAGCAGCAGCATGGCGCCCACGATCACCAGGATGTAGGGGGCGTCGAGCATGGCGTTGATCCGGTCTTTGAAGAGGAAGCCGATGACCCCGATGGGGATCATCGAAAGTACGAGCTTCAGCACGTAGGCCTGCTCGGCGTTGAAGCGGCGCGAAAAGAGCCCCTTCAGGAGGCGCCAGACCTCGCTCCAGAGCACCACGATGGTGCTCAGTACGGTGGCGGCGTGGAGCGCCACGTCGAACGTGAGGTTTTCTTCCAGTTCCACGCCGAGCAGCTCCTTGGCGATCTGCAGGTGGCCGCTGCTCGACACGGGCAGGAATTCCGTAATGCCCTGCACGATACCGAGCAGGATGGCTTGTAAGGTGTCCATAACTGATTTAAGCGGGTATATCTCCTGTGCCGTCGCGCCGCACCGGGAGTCCCGGTGCGGGGGCGCGCTGTGCCTCGGCCGGAACGGGCCGCCGGAGGCCGGGCGCCGGGACGGCCGGGCGGATTATTTTTCGAAGCGTTTCATGATGGCGTAGATCTCGATGACGAAACCGCTGATGACCAGGATCGGGGCCAGCGTGATGCGGCGCCACGAGAACATGGCGTAGTTGAATTCGTCGGGCGAATCGCTGCCGCCGCCGGCCATCAGCACGAAGCCCAGGAGGATGACGGCGAACCCGACGGCCAGCAGAATGTAGTTGCGGCGGGTCAGGGGCATACGGGGATTTTCCTGTTCCGGAGGGGTGTTATTGGCTTTTTTCATTTAATAAAGGTATATCTTGTTCGACTTCATGTTGATGAATTTGTTCAGCGCGAGGATCGTGAAAAGCCCCGAGATTACGATGCCCCCGGCAATCATCGCGCCGAGGATGATGGCGACCTTGCCCGCCTCGGCGATCGTCAGCAGTTCGGGGACGGCTTCGTTGAGCCCGTAGACCGAAAGCCCGAACAGCAGCGAGGCTCCCAGTCCGGCCAGGATGCCCTGCGTGATGCTGCTGCCGAGGAAGGGCTTCATGATGAACCACTTGGTGGCGCCGACGAGTTTCATGGTATTGATCAGGTAGCGCTTCGAGAAGATGGCCAGCCGGATGGTGTTGCCCAGCAGGATCAGCGAAATGACGAGCAGCGCCCCGCCGAAGAGCACCAGCACCAGCCGGATTTTGCCTACCGTGGCGTGCAGCCGTTCGGCCATCAGCGCCGGGTAGCTCACCCGTTCGACCCCCGCGATCTTCGAGATGCCGGCGATGAAGCCGTCGAGCAGCTCCTTGTCGGCCGAGGCGGCCGTGAGGGTCAGCTCGAACGAGTCGAGCAGCGGGTTTTCGTCCAGGATTTCCTCGAATTCGCTGGCGAACATCTTGCGGAACTCGGCGTCCTCGATCTTCTCCTCCTTGCCGACGTAGGCGATCGTCGCCACGAGGTCTTCGGCCGTGAGCTGCCGGTTGACTGCGTCCTTCTGTTCGTCCGAAAGCCCGTTTTCCAGCTCCACGGTCACGGCGATGCTCTCCTGCAGGGTGTCGGCGACCTTCATCGCCGCGACCATCAGGTAGCCCACCGAGCCCAGCAGGAATAACACGAGCGTGATGCTCACCGTCGATACGATGTAGGAGTTGCGGACTTTCCGCTTCAGTCGCTTGTCGTCTTTCATAGCCGAAATGCTTTTTCGACGGCTCTTTTCCGTCGTCCGATTCATTCACGGCGTTTCGCCGTGTTTATAAGTCTGACCCACCCCTAAACCCCCGCCTCGGCGGGGGTTTGTCCTGGCGGGATTCGTATGTTATTCGTCCGGATTATTCTCTTTCCTCTTTTGTCGAATCCAATAAACAATTGCAGCGGCAGCTCCGAGCAGGATCACGAGCGACGAGACGAGCGTCACGGCTTCGGCCGCCGTCCATCCCGGGGCGCGGAATTTCCATTCGACGGTATGTTGCCCGGCAGGCAGCCTCATGGCGCGGAGCACGTAGTCGGCCCGGAAACAGGGGGCTTCCGCGCCGTCGACGTAGGCCGTCCAGCCGTAGGGGTAGAAGATCTCGGAGAATACCGCCACGCTCTCTGCGGGGGCGGTGTATTCGTACTTGAGGTAGTTGGGACGGTATTCCGTGAGGGCGATGGTGCGTACGGCCGCCGTGTCGGCGGGGGACGCCGTCCAGCCCTGCGTGTACGGCTTGTCTTTTTCTGCGATTACGGCGGTTCGTTTCAGGTCGGTTTCCCCGAGCAGGTCGATCTCCTGTTGCGGACTCCCCGCCACGGCGATCGTGTCGACGAACCAGGCGGCGCCGTTGGCTGTCGGGCGGAGCACCGCTTCGGGCTGTCCGCCGTCGCCTGGCACGATCAGGTAGCGCGTGTTGAGCATGTCCAGAACGGCGTCGTTGCGGTAGCTCAGGTAGCGGTCGATCAGATCCTGGTAACGGGCCAGCTTGGCGCCGTGGTAGCCGCCTACGGAGCGGTGGAAATAGGAGGTCGTAGCGTCCTGGAAGGGGCTGACCGTGAGGTTGAAGACGCGGAACCCCGGCTCCTTGTCGGCCATGATCGCCTTGTCGGCGGCCGTGGCCGTGACCTGGTGCTGGCGCGCCGAAATGAAGTTGTCGTGCGAAATGAACCGCAAGTCGACCGGCACCAGGTCGAGCAGCATCACGGCGGCGAGCAGTGCCGTGAGCACGTATTTGTTGATCCGGCGCAGGGCGAACAGCGCTACGCCGCCCGCTGCGAGCAGGATCATCAGCAGCGAGCGCCATGCGTCGGCCTGCATCATGGAGGCGCGTTCGGCAGCCATGGCATTGCCCGTGGCGATGCCCATTTCGGCATCCATGCCGCGCTGGAGGTAATCCTGCATGTTGTTGGCCTCGAACAACTGGCGGAACTGTTCGGTCATCATCCCGGTGCTTTCCGCGCGGCCGAAATCGAAGAACGCGCTGCCGGCGACGGCCAGCAACAAACAGAGCCCGCCCGTGACGCCCGCGGCCCATGCCAGCGCCCGCAGCAGCCTCTGGCGCGGGATCTCCCCGCGCCACAGCCGCATGAGTGCCAGTGCTCCCAGCAGCGGCACGGCCCATTGGACGACGACGAGCGCCATCGAGACGGTGCGGAACTTATCGTAGCCGGGCAGCAGGTCGAAGGCCAGTTGGGTGAACCACATTAGGTTGCGTCCCCATGCCAGCAGGAGCATCAGCACCGAGACGGCGACGATCCACCATTTGTTGCGTCCGCGTGCCAGGGCGATGCCCAGCGCTGCGAGGAAAATGGCCGCGGCGCCCAGGTAGGTCGGGCCGCCGGTGTAGGGCTGGCTGCCCCAGTAGGCCGGCAGCTGCTGTGCGGCGCCGCGCAGCCCGTATTCGTTCAGTACGGCAGCCACCTCGCCGTCGGGCGAGAAGGTCGTGCCCGATTCGCGCCCCATGAAGTCGGGGATCAGCAGGTTCAGGCTCTCCGTACGTCCGTAGCTCCAGGCCGTGGCGTAGTCGAGCGCCAGCCCGTCCTGCGAAGTCTCGGAGGTCGAGGCCAGTTCGGAGCCGCCGCGCATGGTCTCTTTGGAGTGGCTGGCGGTGTACCACAGGGGCGAGAAATTCGACCCTGCGGCGAGTATGCCTGCGGCGGCGAGTACCGCCGTGCGTTTCCAGAAGTCCCCGAGGTGTTTCTCCCTGAAGGCCGCGATCCCCTCGCTGATCCAGAAGGCGGACATGGCCAGGAGGAAATAGTAGGTGATCTGCGGGTGGTTGGCGCCGATTTCGAGCGACGCCGTGAGCGCCGTGAGCGCACCGCCCGCCCACATGTTTCCCCGCAGGGTCATCCACGCACCGCCCATCATCAGCGGGGCATAGACCAGCGCCCACATCTTGGTGATGTGCCCGGCGCCTATGATCAGCAGGAAATAGGTCGAGAGCCCGTAGGCCAGCGCCGGGACGATGCCGACCCAGGGGTCGACGCCGAAGACGAGCAGCATCAGCCACATGGCAGTCATGGCGAAGAAGAGGAAGGCCGCGGGCGTGTCGATGAGTTTCACGACCTGTCCCACGGTGCGCTTGACGATCTGCGCGGGGTAGGCCACGTTGATCAAAAAGGCGGGCATGCCGCCGAACATGCCGCCCGTCCACTGGGGGTCTTCGCCCGTGGCCGCGCGCATGTCGCTGATGTCCTTTGCCATGCCTTCGTACTGCACCACGTCGTGCTGGGGCAGTACTTCGCCGCGGAATTGCGGGGCGAAATAGGCCGCGCTCACCACGAAGAAGACGACGAGCGCCGCCGCTGCCGGCGCCAGCCGGCGTATGATCGTTTTCGAAAAATCCATTTTCCCTGTCGTTAACCGTTGCCAAGGATAGTGCAGGGCGGGAGAAGTGCCGAATTTGTTCGGGCATTCCCGGGCTGCAGCCTGTCCCGGTGAAAGATCCAAGTTTCGCAAAGGTACGAAAAAACATTTACTTGACGAGTCGCGATTGCGAAAAATCACTATCTTTGCCAAAGATATGCGGCGACCCGGTGTGCGGGATGTCCGGATTATCCGGGCCCGTCCCGGGCGATGTTGCGTCCGTTGCCGCTGGGTTAAGTTTGTTTTATGATTACACTCGATACGATCCGCAAACCTGTGACTGCGGAACTGGAGGCGTTCGACGGGTTCGTCGACCGTCAGTTTACGGCCGAAGGGGAATTGCTTGCCGACATGCTGCGTTATGCGCTTTCCTCGCGCGGGAAGGGCATACGTCCGCTGTTGGTGATGCTGTCGGCGGCGATGAACTCCCCGGTGGAGGGTGCGGCCAAAGGGCGGAGGGTGCATCTGGCCGCGATGCTCGTGGAGATGATCCACGTGGCGTCGCTGATCCACGACGACGTGATCGACGAGTCGGATACGCGGCGGGGCCGCCCGTCGGCCAATGCCCGCTGGCAGTCGCACAAGGCGGTGATACTGGGCGACTTCATCCTTGCGAGGAACATGAATATCGGCCTTTCGAGCGGCCAGTTCGACCTGGTGACGCATGTATGCGGTTCGATGGCGGCGTTGTGCGAGGGCGAGGTGTTGCAGAGCGAGTGTGCCGAGAAGCACACCATGACGCGCCAGGCGTACCTCGACATTATTTATAAAAAGACCGCATGCCTGATCGGGGTCAGCGCATCGGCCGGGGCGATGGCCGTGGGTGCCCCGCGCGAGAAGGTGGCGCTGATGCGCCGTTTCGGCGAGGCGATCGGCATGGCGTTCCAGATACAGGACGACATCCTCGACTACATGCGTACGGCGCATACGGGCAAACCTGCCAACAACGACCTGCGCGAGGGGAAGATCACCCTGCCGCTGTTAGCGGTGCTGGACAAGGCGACTCCCGAACGCCGTGCCGAGTTGCTCGGGCGGCTGGCCGGCTGCCGCGAGGAGGAGGAATCGGTGGAGTATTTGCAGAATACGGTCGAGAACGAGGGCGGGCTGGCTTTTGCCGCCGAAGTGATGCGCAGCTACGTAGCGCGGGCCGTCGAGATGCTCTCCGAATACGAGCCCTCGGAGTACCGTACGGCGCTCGTTAACCTTTGCGCCTACATCGCCGAGAGGGACAGATAACCGCGAAACTCATTAACCTAAATTCAGATAAAATCGTATGGAACAGAAAAAAAATTACACGCTGCCCATCATCATGATGTTCTTGCTCTTCGCAATGATCTCATTCGTGACGGGGCTTTCGAATCCGCTGGGCGTAATTGTCAAGAACCAGTTCGCCGTGGCGAACTGGATGTCGCAGCTGGGCAATTTCGCCAACTTCATCGCCTATGCGGTGATGGGGATTCCGGCCGGTATGATGCTCAAGCGCATCGGCTACAAGAAGACGGCGCTTGCGGCCGTGGCAATCGGTTTCGTCGGCGTGGGTATCCAGTATCTTTCGGGCGAAGCGGGCAGTTTCCCGATTTACCTGATCGGCGCATTCGTCTCGGGCTTCTCGATGTGTATGCTCAACACCGTCGTCAACCCGATGCTCAATACGCTCGGCGGCGGCGGCAAGAAGGGTAACCAGCTGATCCAGTTCGGCGGTTCGCTCAACTCGATTTCCGCGACCATCGTTCCGGTGCTGGTGGGTTACCTGATGGGCAACGCGGCCAACGCCACGATCAGCGACGCAGCTCCCGCACTGTGGATCGCAATGGGCATCTTCGCCGTGGTATTCGTCGTGCTCTACATGGTCAACATTCCCGAGCCGTTCGCCATCCAGGAGAAAAAGGCCGAGGTCAAGGACAAGCACAGCGCCCTTTCGTTCCGTCACTTCCTGCTGGGAACGATCGCCATCTTTATTTATGTAGGTGTCGAGGTCGGTATTCCCAACTTCATGAACCTGTTCCTTACGGCGGCACCCGACGCTTCGACGAGCGGCGTGGGCATGGCAGCGGCTGCGGCCGGTTCGCTGGTGGGTACCTACTGGTTCCTGATGATGTGCGGCCGTCTGCTGGGCGGCCTGCTGGGCGGTAAGATTTCGAGCAAGGTGCAGCTTTCGTTCGTCGCCTCGCTGGCGCTGATCTTCGTGCTGGTGGGCATCTTCGCCCCGACGGACGTGATGGGTGCGATGCCCGTGTTCACCGGAACCGGGTTCGGAATGGTGGAAGTGCCTGTCGGCGTGATCTTCTTCACCCTTTGCGGCCTCTGCACCTCGGTGATGTGGGGCACGATCTTCAACCTCGCGGTCGAAGGCCTTGGCAAGTATACCTCGATGGGTTCGGGTATCTTCATGGTGATGGTTTGCGGCGGCGGTATCCTCCCGCTGATCCAGGGCGGCGTGGCCGACTTCGCAGGTTACCTCTCGAGCTACTGGGTGGTTGTCGCAGGTCTGGCCTACATGCTCTTCTACGCGCTGGTAGGTTCGAAGAACGTCAACAAGGACATTCCGGTCGAAGAGTAATCCGCAGAACCGGTTGCGAGTTACGGGAAACCCGGCGTTCCGAGAACGCCGGGTTTCTTGCGGCATGTTGTCAGCGGCGCTTCATGGCGGGATGCCCAATATTTCGGGGTTCCGCTCGTCGCCTTTCCCGGTTATGCCGGATCGTGCGGCGGAGAACCTGCGCCGGGAGGGGAGTTCGGGGCGGCGGGCCTGTAAGTGCGGACGGCAGGCTGGCGCGGGCCGCGGCCGGGGCGGAATTCCGGGCCGGAACTTCTGTTGCTGTTGAAACAGGCCGTCGAAGATGGCCGCCTGTACAGGCCGTTACTCGGGGCGGCGGGAGTTTTCGGGGGCGGGCACAAAAAAACAGGAAGGGGAACCTTCCTGTTTTTTCTTGCTGACGGCCCGGACTATTTCTTGTCCGCGCTGGTCATGCGCTTCTCCTTGATACGGGCCTTCTTGCCGGTCAGGTCGCGCAGGTAGTAGATGCGTGCACGACGTACGACACCGATCTTGTTGACCTCGATCTTGTCGATGTGGGGCGAATAGAGGGGGAAGATACGCTCGACACCCACGCCGTTCGAAACCTTGCGGATCGTGAACATCTTGGTCTTGCCCGAACCCTTGATCTGGATAACTACGCCGCGGAAACTCTGTACGCGCTCCTTGTTACCCTCGATGATTTTGTAGGATACGGTGATCGTGTCACCGGCCTTGAACGACGGTACATCGGCATCCGTCTTTGCCCACATCTGCTCGTTGACGAGCTTGATGATTGCGTCTTTGTTCATTGTTGCAACAAATTTAATGTGTTTCGCACCCAACATTCCCGCTGCGCCCGCCGTACCATACGGATACCCTGATCCGTAATTCCGCGTTCCCGGCACGCCGGACGGGCTGTGCCGTCCTTGTGTCCCCGCAACTGCGTAGCGCCCAATGAAAGAGGTTGATATACGCCCCGTAAGGGACTGCAAATATACGAAGTTTTTTTCATTCGGTGCAAGTGCGGCATGAAAATATCTTCCGTGAGCGTGATTTATTGTTATCTTTGCAGGTAAAATACCGACTATGAAAGAAGAAAAACTGATACTCGTAACCAATGACGACGGGTACGATTCGAAGGGGCTGGCGGCGGCCGTCGAGGTCGCGCGGGCCTTCGGCCGCGTGGTGGTTGTGGCACCCGAGACGACGCAGAGCGGCATGAGCCAGGCCATCACCATGTACAATCCCCTCTACCTGCGCTGCGTGCGGAAGGAGGAGGGGCTGGAAGTGTATTCCTTTTCCGGTACGCCGGTCGACTGCGTGAAGATGGCCTTCGACTACCTGTTGCGCGACGAGCGCGTCGACCTGGTGATTTCGGGCATCAACCACGGTTCCAATTCGGCCGTGAACGTGCTCTACTCGGGGACGATGGGGGCGGCTATCGAAGGCAGTTTCTACGATTGCCCGTCGGTCGGGCTGTCGCTCGACGACCACGGCGCAGACGCCGATTTCGAGGCGGCGGTGGTCTACGGGAAGCGGATCGTGCGCAGCGTCCTGGAAAAGAAGGTCGAACTCCCGTTGTGCCTCAATGTGAACGTCCCCGTAGGCAAGCCCGGCGAACTGCACGGCATCCGCCTCTGCCGCCAGAACCGCGGGTTCTGGCGCGAGGAGTTTTACCGCCACGAAGACCCGCGGGGCCGTGCGTATTTCTGGCTCACGGGCGATTTCGTCAACGGCGAGCCCGGGGCGGAGGATACCGACGAGTGGGCGCTCGCGCACGGCTATGTTTCGGTCGTGCCGGTGCAGGTCGACCTGACGGATTACCGCCAGCTCGCAGCCCTTGCCAATGTGTTGGAATAATACTATATTTGTAAAAAATCGGGACTCCTATGTTGATTAAGATCCTGCTTGTCATCGCCATCCTCATCCAGACGGTCGCGACGGCATATGCCCTCAAACTGGTGCGGGCTACCAAGTACAATTCGGTGTGGATTCTCTTCATCGTGGGGTTTTCGCTGCTCTCGGTCGAGCGGTTCGTGCAGCTGCTGATGGCCAGCGGGCAGTACGTTCCCCGGTGGTGGTTCGCCTACCTGGGGATCGTGATCTCGATCTGCCTGTCGATCGGCGTGATGTACGCCCACAAGCTCTTCAAGTACATCGGCAGGCTTAACCGCCAGCGGCAATTGCTCAACAAACGCATCCTCACGGCCGTGCTCCGCACCGAGGAAAAGGCGCGTTCGCGCTTCTCGAAGGAACTGCACGACGGGCTGGGGCCGCTGCTCTCGTCGGCGAGGATGTCGCTTTCGGCGCTGGCACGCGACGAACGCAGCCCCGAGCAGAAGGAGATCATCGACAATACGACCTATGTGATCGACGAGGCGATCCGTTCGCTGCGCGAGATTTCGAACAACCTTTCGCCCCACGTGCTCAATGACTTCGGGCTGGCGCGGGGCGTGCAGAACTTCATCGACAAGAGCGCCGCGATGCACGACGTGAAAATCCGCTTCACGACCAACCTCCGTTCGGAGCGGTTCGATACGGACGTCGAGGTGATCCTCTACCGGGTGATCTGCGAGCTGATCAACAACTCGCTCAAGCATGCCGCCTGTTCGTCGATCAACCTTTCGCTGTCGCAGAACGGGACGGAACTGGCGCTGGACTATACGGACGACGGGCGGGGGTTCAACCCGCAGGCCATGATGGACTGCGGCATGGGGCTTTCGAACATCTCGTCGCGCATCAATTCGCTGGGCGGCGTGTTCGACATTGCCAGTGCCAAAGGCCGGGGGATGCGCGCCGCGATCCGTGTCAATACGCAGGAGGAGCAGGCATCGCAGAGGCTCCGCCGCCGCAAACGCAAATGATATGGAACGCACGATCGTACTTGTAGACGACCATTCGCTTTTCCGCAACGGGCTCAGGGGGCTGCTGGAGCATTGCGCCGGGTGCCGCGTGGTGGGCGAGGCGGCCAGCGGCGAGGAGTTCCTCGCCATGCTGCCGGAGTTGGAGGCCGACATCGTTTTCATGGATTTCGCCATGCCCGGTATCGACGGCGCGCAGACCACCGAGCGGGCGCTGGCGCGGTGTCCCGAGCTGAGGATCATTACCCTTTCGATGTTCGGCGAGGAGAGCTACTATACGCGCATGGTGCAGGCCGGGGCTCGGGGTTTCCTGCTCAAGGACTCGGACATCGGCGACGTGGTCGAGGCCATCGACACGGTGATGGCCGGGGGCAGCTATTTCAGCCCGCAGCTCCTGTCGTCGCTCGCGGGGCGTATGCGTACGCGCGAGGATGCCCCCGACGAGGAGCTTTCGGCCCGCGAGCGCGAAATCCTGGTGGCCGTATGCCGCGGCCTGTCGAACCAGGAGATCGCCGACGAACTGTTCATCTCGAAACGTACGGTCGACAAGCACCGCGCCAACATCCTCGAAAAGACCGGCTGTAAAAACACCGCCAGCCTGGTCGTCTATGCCATCCGCAAGGGGATCGTGGAGATCTGACACCTAACCTAAACCCCATACCGATGAAAAAAATCCTTTGCCTTGTCGTGTGCGCCGTGTTTGCCGCGGCGCTGCCCGCCCGTGCGCAGTCGGACGAATACCGCGATGCGGTCGCCGAGATGATGGAGCTGACCGGGGCGCTCCGGAATGCCGATGTGGTCATGACCCAGATGGTCGGGTACCTCAAAACCTCCGCCCCGTCGGTTTCGGAAGCCGTTTGGGAGAAGATAATCTCGAAATTCAATGAGAAGATGCGCGCCCGCATGGTCGATATCTATGTGCCGATCTATTCCAAATATCTGACGCTCGCCGATCTGCGTGAGCTGAATGCCCTTTACGCCAAGCCGGTCATGCGGAAGGCGGTCGGTGCGACCCCTGCGATCATGCAGGAGGGCATGTCCGCCGGTGCGGCGCTGGGACAGGAGATCATGACCGAATTGCAGCGGGAACTGCAGGCCGGAGGATACGAATAGCCGCCTGCCGCGTCGGAAATTTACAGCAGCGGCGAAAAGACGCGCATAAGCGATTCCGCGACGCGGCGGGTGCGCGGGCGGGTGAACCATTCGCCGGGGGTGACGGTATGGCAGTGTGCCAGGTCGTCTTCGAATATGGCGGCCATGCGGCTTGCGAATTCGCGGTCGTAGACGAAGGCGTTGATCTCGAAATTGTGCTCGAAGCTGCGGAAATCCATGTTCGCGGAGCCGATCACCGAGAGCATGTCGTCGATGATCAGCAACTTGGAATGCAGGAACCCCGGTTTGTAGAACGAGATTTTCACCCCCGCCTTCATCATGTCGTCCAGGTAGGAGTGGGTCGCAAGGTCGACGACTTTCGAGTCGGAACGGGCCGGAAGCATCAGGTGTACATCGATGCCTGCGAGCGCCGCTTCCTGAAGCGCCGTGTTGAGTACCTCCGAGGGCAGGTAGTAGGGGGTCTGGATCCAGATCCGCTGCCGGGCGCGGGCGATGGCGTAACTGTCGGCCTGCAACAGGGCGCGCCACTTGCCGAACGGGCCGCTGGGGGCGATTTGCAGGATGTCGTCGGTAAAATGCCCGACAGGCGGGTAGTACTCCGGCCCCGAAATATGCGTTTTCGTAGTCGCCGACCAGTCGCTCAGGAACGAGGCCTGGAGTCCGGCGGCGCCGCTTCCTTCGATCCGGAAGTGGGTGTCGCGCCATGTGCCCCATTGCGTGCCGCGGACGTAGCGGTCGGCGATGTTCATGCCGCCGATGAATCCGATGCGGCCGTCTATCACGACGATCTTGCGGTGGTTGCGGTAATTGACCTTGCTGGTGAAGAGCGGGAATTTGACGTGCAGGAAGGCGTATACTTCGATCCCGGCGTCGCGCATCCCTTTGAAAAAGGAGTTCTTGGCACCCCGGCTGCCTACGTCGTCGTAGAGGATGCGTACCCGGACGCCTTCGCGCGCCTTTGCGACCAGGGCGTCCCGCAGGCGGCAACCCGTCTGGTCGTCGTTGAGGATGTAATACTGGATATGGATGTGGTGCCGTGCGCGGGCGATCTCCTCCATCAGCGCTTCCATCTTCGACCGTCCGTCGGTATAGACGGCGATGCGGCTGCCGTAGAGCGGTACGGAGTGCAGCGTATTGAGCAGCAGTGAGGCGAGCGGCCGGTAGCGGGGCGGGATGCCGGGGCCTTCGGGGTGTTCGGGCTCTTCGAGCTGCATGGTGATGCGCTTGCGGGTGCGGCGCGAAATGATGCGCTGCTTGGAGAGGTTCTGCCCGAAGAAGAAATAGAAGACCAGCCCGACCACGGGGGCCAGTACCAGCACGACGATCCACGGCAGGGTCTTCAGCGGATTCCGGTTTTCGGTGATGATGACCAGAATGATGCCGAGGATCGTGACCGAGTATACGACCAGGAAGAAGTATGTCAGTATTTGTTGCATGCGGGTTTCTTCTTCGGTGCGTGCCGCTGCCGGGCGGGCTCTATTGCCGCTGCTCTTCCTGCGGGGCTTCCGCGGCGGGGAATTTTACCAGGTAGAGCAGGTGCTCCACGCCGCGCATGTAGTTGCGTTTGGGGTTTTTGGGCGAGTAGATGTAGCAGTCGAGCGTGAAGACGCGGTTGGTCGCCGTGTCGACGGTCGTGTAGCTTACGAACGGGCCGCCCATGAAATCGCCGTGCACGTCCCAGAAGCCGCGCATCTCGCACCAGAGGCGCCCCTCCATGCGGAACATGCGGAAATCGGGCGCGAAGGCGTCGGAGGTGGTCATGTATGAACCGTCCGACGGGCCGGGAATGCGGGCGGCGAACTTGTTGCGGGCGGCGAGCAGCGCCCCGGGCGAAAGCGACTCCTTGCCCTCGTAGGGGTAAGAGTAGATGAAGAAGCCCTGGCTGGCCGTGGGGTATTCGTAGCGCGCCCACAGGAAATCGGGTTCGTTCGCGGCAAGCGCATAGCCTTTCGGCACGTTCATCTCGACCCCGAAGTTTTTCAGAATGGCGTCGTGTATGCCCTTTTCGTTGAATTTCTCCGCGTATTTGATGGCGCGGTCGCGTTCGGCGTTTTCGAGGGCGAGGACGATGTTCCCGCGGTTGGCCGAGAGGAACGCCGTGATCGACTTGTCGCTGGGCCCCATGAGCGTCATCACGATCTGGGGCTCGGACGTCACGTCGTACTGGACGGCGACGCTGGACTCGGTGAGCGTGGGGTCTTTGAGTACCTTGAGGATGTTGCGGTGGTCGGCGACCATGCCCGTGAACCCGCGTTCGGTGACGCGCAGCACGTCGAACAACGGCTCGGTTTGGTTGAGGTAGGGGATCGGTGCCGTGAATATCGCGCGCAGCGTATCGCCCACCTCGCCCGTCCACTCCTGCTGCGGGCAGACGACGATCAGTTCGTAGGGGGCGCCTTGTGCGGTTTTGAGCCGCGAATCGGTCAGTGTCCTGAATGCCTTGCAACCTGCCATCGTTGCGACGACGGCCGCGGCCAGCGCGATACGGAAGATAGTTTTCATAGCCGGTCTGGAATTGAATCTACTACAAATATAGTTATATTTTTCGGAAAAGCGCGGAATTTCACTATTTTTGCCTGGAATAAGCAGCCATGCGTTTAAAACCACCGAAAATAATCCGGCGCCTGATGCCGGATCTGATCTGGGAGATCGACGACCAGGACGGCGTGTTCCTCACCTTCGACGACGGCCCCACGCCCGGTGTCACGGAGTGGATACTTTCCACGCTGGACAAGTACGATGCCAAAGCCACGTTCTTCGTGCTGGGCAAGAATGTCGAAATGTACCCCGACCTTTACCAGCGCATCCTCGATGCCGGGCACAGGGTCGGCAACCACACCTACTCGCACCAGAAGGGATGGGGGATGAGCCTCGAACGCTACACGGAGGATGTGGATTTTGCCAACGATCTGGTTCACAGCGAGCTGTTCCGGCCTCCGTATGCGCGGATCACCCCGGCGCAGGCGCGTTTCCTGGGGCAGCGCTACAAGCTGGTGATGTGGGACATCATCTCGCGCGACTACAACCGTAAGCTCTCGCCCCGCACCTGCCTGCGGAATGTGACCAAATACCTTGCCCCGGGGGCCATCGTGGTGTTCCACGACAGCGAAAAGGCGTTCCGCAACATGCGTTACGCCCTGCCCCGCACGCTGGAGAAGATCCGGCAGATGGGGCTCAAATGCAAAGCCATCGAATTCTGACATGAGGTTCGTCGTCGCCATAACCGCCGCCAGCGGCGCCATCTATGCCCGCCTGACGATAGAACGGCTGCTCGCCTCGCCGTGCGTGTCGGAGATCGCGCTCGTGTGCAGCCGCCACGCCCGCGAGGTGATGGCGCACGAGGGAGTGTCGCTGCCCGTGGACACGCGCATCCGCGAATATGCGAACGACGACATGTTCGCCCCTCCGGCGAGCGGCTCGGCGCGTTACGACGGCATGGCGGTCGTGCCGTCGACGGTAGGTACCGTGGGGCGTGTGGCCGCCGGTACGGCGCAGAGCCTGATCGAGCGGGCCGCCGACGTGATGCTCAAGGAGCGGCGCCGGCTGGTGTTCGTCGTACGCGAAACGCCCCTGTCGCTCATACACCTGCGCAACATGGCGGCGCTGACCGAGGCCGGGGCGGTGATCCTGCCCGCATCGCCGTCGTTCTATGCCGCGCCGCAGGGCATCGAGGAGCTGTGCGGTACGGTCGCCGACCGCGCCGCAGCATTGCTCGGGGTCGATATACAGCGCTATGAATGGGGGAAATAGGATATTCCGGATTTTTTTCATAACTTTGCGCCCACGAAAAAATCAATTCAAAACAATACCTTATGGCAACTACAGCTGACATCAAGATCGGTATGTGCATCGAAATGGATGGCAAGACCTTTCAAATCGTGGATTTCCAGCATGTGAAGCCGGGCAAAGGCCCAGCTTTCGTACGAACCAAACTCAAGAACCTCGAATCGGGCCGCGTGCTGGACAATACGTTCTCGGCAGGTGCGAAGATCGAACCCGTACGCGTGGAACGCCGTCCCTACCAGTTCACCTATGAGGATGACCTGGGGGCGCATTTCATGCACACCGAGACTTTCGAAGAGATCAACATCGACAAGAACCTGATCACCAACTACGACCTGATGGCCGACGGCCAGATCGTGGAGGTGATGTTCCACACCGAGAAGGAGACCGTGCTTTCGGCCGAGCTTCCCCCGATCGTGGACATGGAGGTGACCTATACCGAGCCGGGCATCAAGGGCGACACCGCTTCGACCAACTCGCTCAAACCCGCTACGGTCAACACCGGTGCGACGGTGCGCGTTCCGCTGTTCATCAACACGGGCGACAAGATTCGCGTCGACACCCGCACCCGCGAGTATTACGAGCGCATCAAGTAAGCCGGCAGCGTTCCGGAGGGCTGTTTAACAAGTCCCGAAAATCGAAAATCACCCCTGTCAGAATAAGCTCTGGCAGGGGTGAAATCGTTGAAATCAGACTTGTCAGACAGCCCCTTTTGTCCGGGGCGGATCGGACGGTGCGCCCGTTATTCGAATTCGGACATCACGCGCTCCATCTTCCGGCGGATTTGGGCGGTGCAGAGGTTGCCGATGCTGCCTTCGTGGGTGTGGTGCACCTCGCGCGTCGGATGGTACTCACCGCGCTGTACGGCCATGCCCACCTGCTTGTAGGCTTCGCGGAACGGGACGCCTGCGAGTACGAGGCGGTTGACGTCCTCGACCGTGAAAAGGTAGTCGTATTTCCGCTCGTCGAGGATGTCGGTGTTGACCTTCAGGTGCGCGAGCATGAAGTCGCACATCGAGAGGGTGCGTTTGATTTCGGTTGTCGCCGGGAACAGGATGTCCTTGAGCAGCTGCATGTCGCGGTGGTAGCCGACGGGAAGGTTCGCCGTGAGCAGGGCGATCTCGTTCGGTACGGATTGCAGGCGGTTACAGCGTCCGCGCATGATCTCGAAGACGTCGGGGTTCTTCTTGTGGGGCATGATGCTCGACCCCGTGGTGAGGTTGTCGGGCAGCGATACGAAGCCGAAGTTCTGGCTCATGAACAGGCAGATGTCCATCGCCAGGCGGCCGATGGTCGCAGCGACGGCCGCGATGGCGTTGGCGGCGGTGCGTTCGCTTTTGCCGCGGCTCATCTGTGCCGCCACGACGTTGTAGTGTAGCGCTTCGAAACCCAGCAGGCGCGTGGTCATCTCACGGTCGAGCGGGAACGACGAGCCGTACCCGGCGGCCGAGCCGAGGGGGTTCTGGTTGGCGATGTGCCATGCCGCGGCGATGAGCCGCATGTCGTCCACCAGCGTTTCGGCATAGGCGCCGAACCACAGGCCGAACGACGAAGGCATGGCGATCTGAAGGTGGGTGTATCCCGGCATCAATACCTCTTTGTACTGCTCGCTGAGCGTTTGCAGGCGGTCGAAGACCGTTTTTACGGCTTCGGCGGTCTGGCGCAGTTCGTCGCGCAGGAACAGTTTGAGGTCGACCAGCACCTGGTCGTTGCGTGAGCGGCCCGAGTGGATTTTCTTGCCGGCGTCGCCCAGGCGGCGGGTGAGCATCAGCTCCACCTGCGAGTGGACATCCTCGGTGCCGGGTTCGATTTCGAAGCGCCCGGCCTCGATCTCGGCGGCGATCTCTTTCAGTCCCGCCGTCAGCTTTTCCAGTTCGCCGGCCGTCAGCAGCCCGATCGTTTCGAGCATGGCGATATGCGCCAGCGAGCCCTGGACGTCGTAGCGCGCCAGCCGCATGTCCAGTTCGCGGTCGTTGCCGACGGTATACTCCTCGATCATCTTGTCGGGCTCGAAGCCCTTGTCCCAAAGTTTCGTTGCCATATTGTGTATATTCGTTTCTCTCTTTGTACCGGCTCCCTATTGCCGTCGGCCGTCGGCTTGCGGCGGTGCGCCGCGTTTGCCGGGCTGCCATCTGCCTCGGAGGGGGCTCTTTCGCAGCGGGGTTGCAGTCTCCTGCCGCGGGCATCAGAGGGTTTCAGCCAGTTGTGTTATGAATTTTTCGTAAATTCCGATGCCCTCTTCGATCTCCGGCAGCAACACGAATTCGTCGGCCGTATGCGAGCGCGAGGATTGCCCCGGCCCCATCTTGAGCGACGGGAAGGGCATCAGCGCCATGTCCGACGTGGTGGGCGATACGTAGCTTTCGCGCCCCGTGGCGGCGGCCGCCCGTGCGAGCGGATGGGCGGCGTTGAGCGCCGAGGCACGGATGCGTGTCGAGCGGGGCGTCACCTCGCTGCGTAGTGCCCGACGCAGGATTTCGACTGTTTCCTCGTTGGTGTAGGCGTCCGTGGTGCGGACGTCGGCCACGAAACGGCAGGTGTCGGGAACGACGTTATGCTGCGTGCCTGCCGCGATCTGCGTCACGGCGATGCCGATGGGGCCCAGCAGGTCGGAGCGGCGGTCGAAGCGGAAAGTACGCAGGCGGGCGATGTCGTCGAGTGCGATATAGAGCGCGTTGACGCCCTCGTTGCGGGCCGCATGGCCGCTTTTGCCGCGGGCTTCGCAGTCGAGGACGACCAGCCCCCGTTCGCCGACGGCGGCCTGCATCCCCGTGGGCTCGCCCACGATTGCCATGTCGATCCGTCCCAGCTGCGGCAGCAGGGCGCGCATACCGTGCTCGCCCATGCACTCCTCTTCGGCCGAAAGCGCCAGCAGGAGGTTGAACGGCAGGGGGCGTGTGCGCAGCGTCAGGAAGGTCTGCGTGAGGCTCACCGCCGAAGCCCCGGCGTCGTTGCTCCCCAGGCCGTAGAGGCGGTCGCCTTCGACGGTCGGGGCATACGGGTCGCGGGTGTAGCTGGCTGCGGGGCGTACCGTGTCGTGGTGGGAGTTCAGGAGCAGCGTCGGGCGCGCCGGGTCGAAGCCTGCGGAGCGGGCGAAAACGTTGTTGTGTAGTCTTTCGGGTGCCGCGCCGTGTTCCGCCAGGTAGGCGAAGATGAGGTCGGCCGTGCGGCTTTCGTCGCGCGACGGGGAGGGCGTTGCGATCAGCGTCCTGAGCAGGTCGATGGCTTCCTTGGTTTTTGCATCCATGTCGTTTGTGAGCTGGCTGTCCGTTCCCCTGTGGCCGTGCGGCCACAGGGATCGGGCGTATTACCTGATTACCGTTCCGGTGTCGTTCAGCAGGTTCTCCGAGTGTTTGATCGTGACGCTCCGCACGCCGTTGGCAACGGCTTTCAGCGCGTTCTCGACCTTGGGGATCATCCCTTTGCTGACGATGCCGCCGGCTTTGAGCGCGGCGTACGATTCGGCCGTGATTTCGCGGATGAGCGTCGTCTCGTCCTCCGGGTCGCGCAGCACGCCGCTTTTTTCGAAACAGAAAACCAGCTCCGTGGGGGCGATCCGGGCGGCACCGAGTGCCACGGACGAAGCCACGCTGTCGGCGTTGCAGTTGAGCAGCGTGCCCTGCCCGTCGTGCATAATGGCGCAGAATACGGGCGTGACGCCTGCCCCGAGAAGTTCCCCGAGCAGCGTGTGGTTGACACTTTCGATGTCGCCCACGAAGCCGTAGTCGATCGGTTCGGGTGCGCGGCGGCGTGCCATGACGGCGTTGCCGTCGGCGCCCGACAGCCCGAGTGCATTGCATCCGGCGGCCTGGAGCCCGGCCACGAGCTGTTTGTTGACCAGCCCGGCGTAGACCATCGTCACGATGTCGAGCGTGCCCTTGTCGGTGATGCGGCGCCCGTCGACCATCTGCACCTGCAGTTCGAGTTTCTGGGCGAGGCGCGTGGCGAGCTTGCCGCCTCCGTGGACGAGGATCTTCGCCCCGGGCAGCGAGGCGAAGTCCGCGAGGAAGCCTCGCAGGGCCGCGGGGTCGTCGATGACGTTGCCCCCGATCTTTACTACCGTGATTTTTTCCATCACTTCGACCCCTCCAGCAACCTTTTGAGTACTACCTGTGCCGAGATCTCGCGGTTGGCGGCCTCGGGGATCACCAGCGAGCGCGGCGATTCGATCACTTCGTCCGTGACGATCATGTTGCGCCGCACGGGCAGGCAGTGCATGAAATAGGCGTCATGGGTGAGCGCCATCTTTTCGGCGTCTACCGTCCAGCTCCGGTCGCGGCTGAGCACCTTTCCGTAATCGGGGTCGGCGTAGGCCGCCCAGTTCTTGGCATAGACGAAATCCGCCCCTTCGAGCGCCTTGCGCTGGTCGTATTCGACGCGGGCGTTGCCGACGAACTGCGGGGCGAGCTCGTAGCCTTCGGGATGGGTGATGACGAAGTCGTAGCCGGCGGCGTTCATCCACTCGGCGAACGAGTTGGGCACGGCCTGAGGCAGGGCGTTGGGGTGCGGTGCCCAGGTCATCACGACCTTCGGGCGCTCCGTGGTCTTGTACTCCTCGATGGTGATCAGGTCGGCGAAGCTTTGCAGCGGGTGCCGCGTGGCGGCCTCCATCGAGAATACGGGGCGGCCCGAGTAGCGGATGAACTGTTCCAGTACGCGTTCCTCGTAGTCTTCGGCCTTGTCGTGGAAGCGGGCGAACGACCGTACGCCGATCACGTCGCAGTACGATCCCATGACGGGGATGGCTTCGAGCAGGTGTTCGGCCTTGTCGCCGTCCATCACCACGCCGCGCTCGGTTTCGAGCCTCCAGGCACCTTGGTTGACGTCCAATACCATGACGTTCATGCCGAGGTTCATCGCTGCCTTCTGCGTCGAGAGCCGCGTGCGGAGGCTCGAATTGAAGAACAGCATCAGCAGGGTTTTGTTGCGGCCGAGCCCCGTGAACTGGAACCGGTCGCGCTTGATCTCCATGGCTTCGGCGACGGCTGTCGTCAGGTCGCCGATGTCTGCTACACAGGTGAATTTTTTCATCGTACGAGTTCTTTGAATGCGTTGAGGAAGCGGTCGGCCAGTTCGCGTGTCAGGCAGAGCGCGGGCAGCAGCCGCACGGTCGAGGCGCCGGCGCCGCCCGTGAAGATGTGTTTTTCGAAGAGCAGCCGTTTGCGGAACTCCGACCCCGAGCCGTCGAGTTCGATGCCGATCATCAGTCCGCGGCCGCGGACTTCTTTCAGCCCGCCGATCTTATGCAGTTCGCCGAGCAGGTATTCGCCGACCGTGGCGGCGTTCTCGACGAGCCCGTCGCGCTCCATCACGTCGAGCACGGCGATGGCCGCTGCGCAGGCGAGGTGGTTGCCGCCGAAGGTGGTGCCCAGCAGCCCGGGGCGCGCCTCGAAATGGGGCGCGATCAGCACGCCGCCGATCGGGAAGCCGTTGCCCATGCCTTTGGCCGTGGTGATCAGGTCGGGGCGGATGCCGGCTGCCTGGTGGGCGAAGAAGCGACCCGTGCGTCCGTAGCCCGACTGTATCTCGTCGAGGATAAGCTGCGTGCCGGTTTCGCTCGCCGCCGTGCGCAGTCCGCGCAGGAAGTCGTCCGCGGGGCAGTGGATGCCGGCCACGCCCTGAATGCCTTCGATGATGACGGCTGCGAACTCGCCTGTGGCGAGTTTCGCGCGCGCGGCAGCGAGGTCGTTCAGCGGCACGAATTCCACGTTGGCCGTGCGGTTGAAGGGGGCCGAAATCGCGGGGTTGTCCGTCGCGGCGACGGCGCCCGAGGTGCGGCCGTGGAACGCCTTGGAAAAGGCCAGCACCTTCGTGCGGCCGGTGTGGAACGAAGCCAGTTTCAGGGCGTTCTCGTTCGCCTCCGCTCCCGAGTTGCAGAGGAAGAGGCTGTAATCGTCGTAGCCCGATGCGCGGCCCAGTTTTTCGGCCAGGGTGGTCTGGAGCGAGTTCTCGACCGAGTTGGAATAGAATCCCAGCCGTGCGGCCTGCTCCGAGAGGGCCCGTACGTAGTCGGGCTGCGCATGGCCGATCGAGATGACGGCATGGCCGCCGTAGAGGTCGAGGTATTCGGTGCCTGCCGCGTCGTAGACGAAGCAGCCCTTGCCCCGGACGGGCTCTACGGGATAGAGCGAATATACGTTGAAAAGTTCCATTTTTACAATTTTTGCATTATTGCACCTTTTGGTGGCAAAAGGGTGCCCAAAACCATCCGCGTGTCGTTCCCTGTGGGGCGGTAGGAAGGCTGTGCTAAAACGGGCGTCTTCGCGGGGTGTGCGGGCAACCCGTCCTCCGTTTCTTGACGCTTGGCTTTTATCCCGCCGGTTTCCCTCCCCGAACGGCAATGCGGAGATGTCGCGCCGCATTTTGCCGCCCCGAAAGCGGCTGTTATAGGCGGCGTTTTAAAATGCCGATGCTTTCAGCCGCAGTCCCGTGGTTTCGTCCAGCCCGAACATCAGGTTCATGTTCTGCACGGCCTGTCCCGAGGCGCCTTTGAGCAGGTTGTCGATCACCGAGACGATGTGCAGCTTGTCGCCGTATTTCGATACGCCCACGAGCGCCTTGTTGGTGTTGACGACCTGTTTTAGGTCGATGCTGCGCGTCGTGGCGTGCGTGAAGGCTGCCGCGGCGTAATAGTCGGCGTAGAGCTTGCGTGCAGCCTCTTCGTCGAGCGGGCAGGCGGTGTAGACGCTTGCCAGGATGCCCCGCGTGAAATCGCCGCGCATGGGTACGAAGTTCACCGCCTTGTCGAACGAGGGCTCCAGCCGACGCAGGTTGCGCCCGATTTCCACGAGGTGCTGGTGCGTGAAGGCTTTGTAGACCGAGATGTTGTCCGAACGCCAGCTGAAATGGGTCGTGGCCGAGGGCTTCACCCCCGCGCCCGTCGAGCCGGTCACGGCCGTCACGTGCACTTCGCCGGTCAACAGTCCCGCTGCCGCGAGCGGGAGCAGTGCCAGCTGAATCGCCGTGGCGAAGCAGCCCGGGTTGGCGACGCACTGTGCCGTGCGGATACGGTCGCGGTTCAGCTCGGGGAGCCCGTAGACGAACCCGCCGCTCTCGTCGCGGAAATCCTGCGCCAGGTCGATGATCTTCACGCCTGCGGGCACCGTGTTCGCCTCCATCCATTTGCGGCTCTCACCGTGTGCCGAACAGAGGAACAGCACGTCGATGGCTCCCAGGTCGTAAGCGTCGCTGAAACGCATTTCGGTGTCGCCCTCCAGTCCCCCGTGTACGTCGGCGAGGCGGTTGCCCGCGTTGCTCGTGCTGTGGACGAAGACGATCCGGGCCTGCGGGTGGGCGAGCAGCAGGCGGATCAGTTCGCCGGCGGTGTACCCGGCGCCTCCGATGATGCCGGCCCGGATCATTTCTTGTTGCGTTTCTGGACGTTGTGGTAAATCTTGATCTGGTTGCCGAGGATCTTCGTGAAGCCCTTCACGTCGTCGGCCGTCCAGGCCTTGTTGACCTCGCCGTATTCGCCGAAGTCGGTCTTCATCAGGTCGAAGGTCGAATCGACGCCCACGAGCGTGTAGCTGTACGGGCGCAGGATCAGCTCGACCGTACCCGTGACGTTGCGCTGCGAGGAGGCGAGCATCGCCTCGATGTCGCGCATCACCGGTTCGAGGTATTGCGCCTCGTGCAGGAACATGCCGTACCAGTTGGCGACCTGCTCTTTCCAGTAGATCTGCCATTTGGTCTGGGTGTGTTTCTCGAGCATCCGGTGCGCGGCGATGATGAGCATCGGGGCGGCGGCCTCGAAGCCTACGCGGCCCTTGATGCCGATGATCGTGTCGCCGATGTGCATGTCGCGGCCGATGCCGAATTTCGAACCGATGGCCTCGACGGCGCGGATGGCCTCGACCTTGTCGGCGTAGGGCTTGCCGTTCACGGCGGCGATCTCGCCCTCGTGGAAGGTGATCTTCAGGCGCTCCTCGGCGTGGGCCGTAACCTGGCTCGGGTAGGCCTGCTCGGGCAGCGTCTGCTCCGAGCGGAGCGTCTCCTTGCCGCCGATCGACGTGCCCCAGAGCCCCTTGTTGATCGAGTATTCCATCGTCTTGAAGTCGGCCTCGAAGCCGTGCTCGCGGAGGTAGTTGATCTCGTATTCGCGCGTCAGGGTCATGTCGCGCGTCGGGGTGATGATCTCGATCTCGGGTGCCAGTACCTGGAACGTCAGGTCGAAACGCACCTGGTCGTTGCCGGCGCCCGTCGAGCCGTGGGCCACGCAGTCGGCGCCGATCGACTTGGCGTATTCGATGATGGCGATGGCCTGGAAAATACGCTCCGAGCTGACCGAAATGGGGTAGGTGCCGTTGCGCAGGATGTCGCCGTAGATCATGTATTTGATGCTCTTTTCGTAGTATTCCTGCTCGATGTCGAGCGTGGCGTGCTTCACGGCGCCCAGCGCCAGGGCGCGTTTTTCGATGTTCGCAAGCTCCTCCTTCGAGAAGCCGCCCGTGTTGGCGATGGCCGTATAGACATCGTACCCTTTATCCTCGGAGAGGTATTTCACGCAGAACGAGGTGTCGAGACCTCCGCTGAATGCCAGAACTACTTTTTGCTTTCCCATTTTCTTATATCGTTTTGTTTATTTCAGGTGGAATAATTTTTTGAACTTGTTTTTGAAGAACATGACGTAGGGCGCCATGCGCGACTGTACCTGCGGGGGTTCCTTGGCAGGGTCGTAGAGCATACCCGTGCAGAGGCACATGCGCCGGTTGTTGCGTTGCAGGATGTCGTAGTTGCAGCAGCCCTGGCAACCCCGCCAGAACTCCTCGTCCTCGGTGAGCTCGGAAAAGGTTACCGGAGTGTAGCCCATGCGCGAATTGAGTTTCATCACGGGCAGCGACGTCGTAATACTGAATAACTTGGCGTACGGGAATCGTCGTCGGGCCAGCTCGAATGTTCGTCGCTTGATCTGCTCCGCGAGTCCCATATGGCGGTACTCCGGGTCGACGATAAGTCCCGAGGTCGCGACGAAATCGCCGTGTCCCCAACACTCGATGTAGCTGAAACCGATAAGTTTCTCACCGTCCAGCGCCACGACGGCCTTGCCACCGGTCATTTTTGCGGCGATGTATTCGGGCGAACGCTTGGCGATGCCCGTGCCACGCTGCAATGCCGACTCGTAGATCAGATCGCAGATACGCTGGGCGTAGTGCGCGTGTGACGAGTCGGCAAATACGACGCTGATAGAGTTGTTATTCATTTACTTTTATGTGGGTAAAATTGTGGTATGAATCAGTTGTTGATACGGAAGGCGCGCTGCACGCCCTTGATCCGCATGATGGAGTGGATGAGCGTGTCCACGACGCCCGCGCCGGGCACCTCGACGCTCACCGTGCCCCCGATGCACCCGTTGGCGAGCGATGAGAAGTTGATCGAGCGGATGTTGAGCTTCAGGTCGCGGCTGATGACCTCGGTGATGTGGTTGGCCATGCCCGTCGTGTCGGCCGCCACGATGCGGATCGAGACGCGGAAGGCACCCTCGGCTGTCGAACGCCAGCGCGCTTCGATAACCCGGTAGGGGTAGTTCTCGCGCATGCGCTTGGCATTGGGGCAGTCGTTGCGGTGGATCGTGATGCCCGAGTTGATCGTCACGAACCCGAAAACGTCGTCGCCCTTGATCGGGTTGCAGCATTTGGCCAGCTTGTACTGGATCTTCGAGATGTCGTCGTCGATCACCAGCGCGTCCTGCGGCGCGGTGCTCTCCTTGACGTTGTGCACCTTGTTGCGCTCGGCTTCGGCCGCGGCGGCACGGCGCTGTTCGTCGGCCTCACCCGAAATATGGCGGGCGAGGATCTCCTTGATCGTGCCCAAGTCGACTTTCTGCGTGGCGATCAGTGCGTAAACCTCCGTGCCGGTGCGAACCTTGAAGTATTTGACCAGGTAGGCCACCGCCTCGTCGATGGTCAGCGTGAATTTCCAGTTCTTGAGCTTGCGTTCGAGCTCTTCGCGTCCCATGCGCGTATGTTTGGCCTGCTCTTCGCGCAGGTAGGACTTGATCTTGTTGCGGGCCTTCGACGTGACTACGAAGTTGAGCCAGTCGGACTTGGGCGTCTGGTTCTTCTGGGTCAGGATTTCGACGATGTCGCCGTTGTGGAGCTGTTCGCGGATCGAGACCGCCCGGTTGTTGACCTTGCCCCCCACGCACGTGGAACCCAGCGAGGTGTGGATGTCGAACGCGAAGTCCAGGAGCGAAGCCCCCTCGGGCAATTTCCGCAGGTCGCCGTTGGGCGTGAAGACGAAGATCTCGCCCGAGGCCGGCTTGGCGTCGAAGCGCTGCGCCAGCGAATGCGTGGTGTCCTCGAGCAGTTCGCGCAGGCGTCCCAGCCACATTTCGCTGGTTTGGGCTCCCTGGTTGACCCCCTTGTAGCGCCAGTGCGCCGCGATGCCGCGTTCGGCCACGGCGTCCATGCGTTCGGTGCGGATCTGCACCTCGACCCACCGGCCGCCGGCCGACACGGTGGTGTGCAGCGATTCGTACCCGTTGGATTTCGGGATCGAGATCCAGTCGCGCATGCGGTTGGGGTTGGGCGTGTAGAAATCCGTGACGATGGAATAGGCCGTCCAGCACTGCTGTTTCTCCTGTTCCTTGTCGCAGTCGATGATGATGCGGATGGCGAAGATGTCGTAGACCCCTTCGAACGGGACGTTCTGCTTGTGCATCTTCGTCCAGATCGAGAAAATCGACTTGGTGCGGCTCTTGATGTGGTATTTGATGCCCAGCTTGCCGAGCCTCTCCTCGATGGGCACCAGGAACCGCGCGATGAAAGCCCTGCGCTCCTCGGCGCTCTCTTCGAGCTTGGTGACGATATGTTCGTAGTCCTTGGGTTCGAGGTATTTCAGTGCGATGTCCTCCAGTTCGCTCTTGAGGCTGTAAAGACCCAGTTTATGGGCGATCTGGGCGTAGAGGTTCATCGACTCCCAGCTCTTCTTGCGCCATTTTTCACGCGGGAACATTTCGAGCGAGCGCATCACTTCGAGCCGGTCGGCCAGCTTGATGAGGATCACGCGCGGGTCTTCCGAATAGGAAACCAGCAGGTCGCGGAAATTGTCGGCCTGTTCCTTGGCGACCTTCAGTTTCAGTTCGGAGATGTTCGCAAGGCCCATTGTGAGGCCGACGACCTGTTCGCCGAAGCGGTCGCGGATGTCGGCGGTCAGGGCGAGGAACTCTTCGGCGGGGAGCTGCTTGTGGGCCAGGCGCACCACGTCGTGCAGGATGGCCGAGACCGTGGAGTTGCGGCCGAGGCCCACTTCCGAGATTACGACCATAGCCACGGCTACGGCATGGTCGAGCAGCGGCGTGCCGTCATAGCGGCACAGGCCCGTGAGCTTCCCGTCGGCGTAGACGAGCGCCTCGTCGACGAGGGCCCGGGTCTGCTCCGAGAAGTTCGCGCGCACGAGCGTGCGGAGATTTTCATACCGTGAAAAGTCCATTTTTGCCTAACCGCTTAACCTTGCTGGCAAAGATATGAAAAAATTTCATAAATTTGGCACGTCAGACCAATACACAGCGTTATGGCAAATAAAAAGGATGTTTATATTCCGACCGTGGGCGAGGAGATCGCCAACACGGTTACGCACGGAGTGATGTCGCTCGTGGCTCTCGTGGCGCTCCCGTTTGCCGCCGTGTGGGCCTACGTGCATGACCCCAACCCGGTTACGGCATCGGTTTCGGTGAGCATTTTCGTGATCTCGATCTTCCTGATGTTCCTTGCCTCGACGCTCTACCATTCGATGAACCCGGCGTCGAAGCACAAGGCCGTTTTCCATATCCTCGACCATATCTTCATCTATGTGGCGATCGCCGGCAGTTACACCCCGATCGCCTTGTCGGTCATCGGCGGCTGGCAGGGGATATTCATCACCATCCTGCAGTGGGCGATGGTGCTGTTCGGCATCTTTTACAAGTCGTTGTCGCGCAACTCGATCCCGGCCATCAGCCTGACGATTTATCTGGTGATGGGGTGGACGATCATCTTCTTCCTGCCGCTTTTCGTGCGGCAGGCCTCGACGGCGCTGCTGGTGCTGATCGCAGGGGGCGGCGTGCTCTACACGCTCGGCGCCTGGTTCTATGCCCGGCAGGGGTTTCGCTACCACCACATGGTATGGCATCTGCTGATCAACCTTGCGGTCGTGGCGCATTTCATCGGGATCGTGTTTTTCCTCTACTGACGGGGCCCGCATTGCCGTGCGTTTCGGCCTAAGCAGGGAACCCCGGAAAATATTCCGGACACCTCGGACACCTCGGACACTTCAGACACCCCGGGCGTCCCAGGCTGCCGGGCGAGGCTGCGGGCACCGTGTCCGGTTGCCGGGTCAGTGCTTATAGACGGCGTAGATGTGATCCGCGGGCAGGGCGTACAGTTTCCGCTCTGCGTCGGTGAAGCTCGCGGCGTAGTCGATATCCGCGGCCTCGAAGCCCGCGGCGCGCAGCCGGTCTGTGTAGTCCGCGCCGTAGATGCGGCGGTGGTCGTATTGCCCGAAGATGCGCGTGCGCTCGTCGGGGTCGGTGATCGTGTCATCCTCGAAGGTCTGTTCGTAATCCGCCTCCACGGGCGAGAGCAGGATGCCCCAGCCGCCGGGTTTGAGGATGCGGTAGAGTTCGCCGAGCGCCTTGCGGTCGTCGGCGACGTGTTCGAGCAGGTGGTTGCAGAGGATGACGTCGACCGAATCGTCGGCCAGCGGGATTTGCTGTACGTCGAAATGCAGGTCGGCCAGCGGGCTTTCGAGGTCGGCCGTGACGTATTGCCCCGGATGCCCCGCAAAATGGGGTTTCAGGTGGCGCATGATGCAGACCTCGGGCGCGATGTGGAGCGTGCGGGGATAGCATTTGAGCAGGTCAGTCTCGCGCGTGAGGTAGAGCCACAGCAGCCGGTGGCGTTCCAGTGACAGGCATTTGGGGCAGAGTGCATTGGCGCGTGTATGCACGTAGCCGTAGGGCAGGAATTTCCGGTATTTGGCTCCGCATACGGGGCACTCGGCGCCGCGTCCCCTGTAAAACAGGCCCGCCATCGGCACGGCCCAGCCCGCGATGCGTTGCAGGAGCGGCCGTGGCACGTGGTTAAGCGTCCATTTGATCAGTTTTTTCATCGTCATTCCAGAATCTTCGATACTTCCTCTTCGGCCTTGTGCAGGCGCGCTTTGCAGCTTGCGATCAGCTCCGTGGCGCGTTTCACCTCGGCGGCGAGGCTGTCCACATCCATCTCTTCGCTGCGGAAGCGGGCGAGGATTTTCTCGATCTCGGCGATCGCCTCGGCGTAGGCCGGTTCTTTTTTCTTTGCCATATCTCTCGTGGTTTAACAACTGTTTCTCATCGTGCCCTTACCGTGCAGCCTTAGTTCCCTGCCCGAACAGGATTTCGCGGTAGCGGGCGATGTCCAGCCCGTCGTCGAACTTGCGGGCGAAAAGCGGGGAATTTCCCCCCCCCTCGACTTGAGCACGGACAGTTGGGACAAGTCGCTTGTGGACAATGTTTTCGGGTGTGCCCCGGGGTGCGACCAGTCGGCATGGACAAGCGAATAATTCGCGTTGTACCCGGCAAATGGGGAGTCGCCGAGCAGCGTATGGAAGAACATTTCATCGGCTGCATGGCTGTACCGAAATGCAGGGATAAAGTCCGGGTGTGCAGCGAGGTAATCGAAGATGAAATCGCGCATACGATCCGTAATCGCAATCCACTGGCTGCCTTTCTCCAGCGGCGGGAGCCGGTCGAAAAAAGGGTTGTCCGCACGCATGGTGCATTTCATGGCGATCCGCAGCAAGCGGCGGGCGAAGGTCGATTTGTCGGGGCAGAACCTCCTCCGGCGTATCCGGTCGGCCTCTTCGGGGGTGATGGACGGATTGGCCGAAATGAACTGCCGTCCCCGGGCATAGGCTTCCCGGAGTACCGTACGTATCGTTTCGGCAGGGTATAACGGCAGGGTGTCGCCCGAAATCAGGACGACGTAACGGAAACCCCCGTCGCGTGTCGCCGAGAAAAGCCGGAGCGTACTTTCTACCATGCCGAATCCGCCCCAGTAGACTTTCGTACGCGGTTCGACGAAACAAACGCGCCCGGTCTTGCCGAGTGCGGCGAAGGCCCCGATGTCCGCCTTGCCGTCCACATGGATGAACAGCCCGTTGCCGGGTGCATCGAGCTGGTGCACGAGTTCCGCCAGCACGGGCGTGTACTTGTGGCACAGCACGCAGAACGCGATCCGGAAAGGGGTGTCCTCTTTCATGGCGGGGTCATTTCGTTTCGGTGTATTGAACGGTGCCTTCGATGCGGCCGTCGGCGACCTCGATGTCGAGCGTGTCGCCTTTTCCGACTTGTGCGGCGGAGAAAACGGCTTTGCCGTCCGTGCGGACGATGGCGAAGCCCAGCCGCAGGATACGCTCCGGGGAGCGTCCGGCGACCAGTTCGGCCGCATTGCCGAGCCGGGACGTCTGGCGTGCGAGGAAATTCCCGGCACTGGCCGCGAGGGTTTCGCGCATCTGCTCCAGGGCCATTTCCCGTTGTCTGAGCAGCCCCTTGGCATGGAAGAGCAGGTGGCTGGACAGCTCCTGAAGCCGCAGTTCCTGTGTCCGCGAGGTGACCAGTACGTTGTCGCGCAGTTGCAGGGCGGCGTTGTCGAGCCATGCGTCGATCGTGTCCATCCGCTCCACCAGCCACCCGGCCACCGCCGTCGGGGTTTTGAGCGCCGTATGCGCCACCATGTCCGCCACGCTCGTGTCCTTGTCATGGCCGATACCCGTCAGCACCGGCAGCGGGAACTGCGCCACGTGGGTGCAGAGCCGGTAGGCATTGAAGCAGTTGAGGTCGCTGGCCGAACCGCCGCCGCGGATGATGACCACGGCGTCGAACTCCTCCATGCGGTCGGCCACGGCGCACAGCGCCGCAACGATCGACTCCTCGGCCGCCGCACCCTGCATGAACGCATCGAAGAGCGTGAGGCGGAACCGGTAGGGGCTTTTGCCGATCTCCTTGCAGAAATCCTGGTAGCCGGCGGCATTGGCGCTCGAAACGATGGCTATGCGCTGTACGACGGCGGGCATCCCGACCTCGCGGTTCATGTCCCACACGCCCTCCTTGCGCAGACAGTCGATGGTCTGCTGCCGCTGCCGCTGCATGTCGCCCAGCGTGTAGGCAGGGTCGATGTCGGTGATCTGGAGCGAGAATCCGTAGAGTTCGTGGTAGTTGACGGCGACTTTGGCCAGGATCTTGATCCCTGCGGCGAGCCGCTGCCCGGTTTCGGCCTCGAAATAGCCCGCGATGCGGGAGTAGGCCGTGCGCCAGATCACGGCGCGCGACTGTGCCAGCGGCACGCCGTTATCGCCCCCTTTCTCGACGAGTTCCAGGTAGCAGTGCCCCGAATAGTTGACTTTGACCTCGGAGATCTCGGCGCTCACCCAGACGGGCAAGGCAAAACGCTCGTGGAGGGTCTCCTTCACGAGCCGTTGTAATTCCGACAGGGTGATATGGGCGTGCGGCAGCATGGGTCAGCGCCAGACCAGTTCTACGGGACGGGGCATCCGCTTGCCCTTGGGGAGCTGGATGTGCAGCACCCCTTCGCTTGCGACGGCGACGCCGTTTTTCTGCGCCGGGTGCCAGTGCGGGGCTTCGGAGAGTGCCTTCAGCACGCGCCGCTTGAGGCGGTTGTCCGTCGATTCGAGCTCCTGCGCCAGGACGGCCTTGCCTTCGGGAGTTACGGTGTAGCGCAGTATGATGCGGGCTGCCGGTTCGTCGTCGTCCCATTTGACCTGCCCGGCGATGTACTCGTCGAAGGTCGTGCCGGCCTCGAAGACCGCGGGTTTGTCGTAGCGGAGCGAGATGAGTATTACCCCGTTGGCGGCTTTCTCCCCGTAGCGGGCGATGGTTTCCTCGTCGGCCGGCAGGGATTCGATATTTTCGATGTCGTCGGGCGGGATCGATTCGATCTCTTCGGTTTCGACGCCGTTGACGATATACAGAGGACGCTGCGCCACGGCGGAGAGTGTCGCGGCGAAGAGTGCGGATAAGAGCAGGATGTATCTTTTCATGCGGTGCTTTTTCCCGGTAAACGCATTCCCGGCGGGGAATATTGCCCGTCGCGTACGGCGGGGTGTTGCGAAGATAACGGTTTTGGCGCGGAATGCCAAATTTTTTCCGGCGATATGTTGCCGCGGCCAGCCGGGCGATCGTGTCCGGCGGGAGGGGCGAATGACCTTCCCGGCGGGGTTCCCGGTGCTCTTCCCGTCGCAGCTCCCGATGCGGGTTCCGGTCGTGGGGCAGGTGCGATGCGGGTTACAGGATTTCCTCCCACATGAAGCGGACGACGTCGGCGCAGCCGTTGGCCTTGAAGCGAACGCCTTCCTTTTCGAGCAATTCCCGTTGCTGCGGCCAGCCGGGGGCGGTGCGCCCGGCGCTGTTGACCACGCGATGGCAGGGGAGTTCTGCCGGGGCGGAGGCCATGGCGCGGCCTACGCGGCGGGCGTGGTCGGGCATGCCGATCAGCCGGGCGATCTGCTTGTAGGAAACGATCTTCCCGGCGGGGATTTGCGCCACGACGGCATATACCTCGTCGTCGAATGCCCGGCCTGTCAGTTTGTCGGTTTGCAATGGTTTTCGGTCGATAGCGGTTTGCGGCGGGTTCCCCGTCCAAGCCCGTTGGCCATGGAAGGCAGGGGTTGCCCCGGTGCAGCCGGCCCGGACGGGGGCAGTACGCATGCGGGGATGGGGGCTCCCATGGGGACGGTTTTTACAACTCGCTTTCCTTCAGGCGCTCGGCGTTCTCCGCTACGATCAGGTGGTCGATCACGTCCTGAATGTCACCGTCCATGAAGGCCGAGAGGTTGTAGATCGTATAGTTGATGCGGTGGTCGGTGATACGTCCCTGCGGGTAGTTGTAGGTGCGGATCTTGGCCGAGCGGTCGCCCGTCGAGACCATCGTCTTGCGCTTCGAGGCGATCTCGTCGAGGTATTTCGAGTATTCGAGGTTGAACACGCGCGTACGCAACTCTTCGAAGGCCTTGTCGAAGTTCTTGAGCTGTGATTTCTGATCCTGGCACTGTACGACGATGCCCGTGGGGATGTGTGTCAGGCGGATGGCCGAATAGGTCGTGTTGACCGACTGCCCGCCGGGCCCCGAGGCGCAGAAGATGTCCTTGCGGATGTCGTTCATCGAGATCTCGACGTCGAATTCCTCGGCTTCGGGCAGTACGGCCACCGAGGCGGCCGACGTATGGACGCGGCCCTGCGTCTCGGTCTGGGGCACGCGCTGGACACGGTGCACGCCCGACTCGTATTTGAGCGTGCCGTAGACGTTCTGCCCCGTGACTTTGAGGACGACTTCCTTGTAACCGCCCGCGGCGCCGTCCGAGAAGGAGGTGACCTCATAGCGCCAGCCCTTCGACTCGATGTATTTGGTATACATGCGCAGCAGGTCGCCGGCGAAGATGGCCGCCTCGTCGCCGCCCGTGCCGCCGCGGATCTCCATGATGGCGTTCTTCGAGTCCTGCGGGTCTTTGGGGATCAGCAGCAGTTTGATCTGCTCTTCCATCTGCTCGATGGCCGGTTCCAGTTCGGTGATCTCGCCGCGTGCCATTTCGCGCATCTCCTCGTCCTTGTCGTTGGAGAGGATGTCCTTGGCTTCGGCCAGGTTGGCCAGCGCCGTGCGGTAACGCTCCGAGGTTTCGATGATCGGCTCCAGCTCCTTGTACTCCTTGTTGAGCTGCACGAACTGTTTGACGTCGGCGATGACTTCGGGGTCGGTGAGTTTCTGCCCCGTCTCCTCGTATTTGAGTTTCAGGCCGTCGAGACGGCTCAAAATGCTGTTGTCTGCCATAAATCCTTATTTTGCCGGCAAAGATACGCAATAATCGTCAAACGGCAATGCGCCGTCTGAAAAAACGGGGCTGCGCCTCTCCGTGGGGAGATTATTGCCCCGCAGGCCAATCCGACTCCCGGCGGGAACGAACCTGTTGGCCGAACTCCTGTACGGCTGCCTGAAGCACGGCTTCCGCGAGTTCCCTCCCTGCGCTTTTGCGGCTTGTGGCCGGTCGTATCCCGACATCCACGCAGCCGGGCAGGCCGGGCTGCCGCAGGAGCACGGAAGCAGTGTTGCGGTCATCGTTCAGCTCTTTCAGCCAGTCCAGCGTTGCCTGTTGCCACTGTTCCTTGTATTTGAAGCGGTCGCGGATGCCCCAGCCGTGTCCGCCGGTGGGGTAAATGTGCATGGAGGCTTTTACGCCGTGCTCCTTGAGGGCGTTGTAATAGAGGATACCGTTGACGGGCGGCACGACCTTGTCGTCGTCCGAAAGCAGCAGCAGCGTCGGCGGGGTCTGTGCCGTCACGCGGTTCTGGAGTGAATACCACGTGTCGCTCTCCGCATTGCGGCTGCCGCCCAGCAGGGCGTTGAACGACCCCTGGTGCCCTTTGCCCTTTTCGGCCGTGATGACCGGGTAGAAAAGGATCGAGAAGGCGGGCTTGGTCTCGGCCAGCGTCGAGGCCGAGGCCGCGAGGTGCCCGCCTGCCGAGCTGCCCACGATGCCGACCTTGCCGGCCGTGAACCCGGTGGCGCCCGCTTCGAGCCCCATCATGATGCGCAGCGCCTGTTCGACGTCCTCCAGCGGCACCTCGGGGTGGCCGTTGGGCATCCGGTATTTGAGTACGGCGGCCGTGATGCCGTTGGCGGCGAACCACTTGGCCATGTCGTAACCTTCGTAGTCGATGCACAGTTTCACGTAGCCCCCGCCCGGGCAGATCACGACGGCCTGCCCCGTCGCTTTTGCGGGGTCGGCCGGGAAGATGTAGAGCACGGCCTGCGAAACGTCGACAATCCGGTTCGGCTCGGGTTCCCGTTCGGGCGTGGCGATGCCGTTGCTGTGGGGCGCCGTCGTGTTGTCCCAGATTTTCAGCGTCGCAGCTTGTCCGTAGTCCTGTGCGGCCGCCGTGCCTGCGGCGAGCAGGAGAGCGGCGAGCAGTGTGTGTGGTCGTCTCATGGTCTTATCGTTTTTGTCCCCACAGGGCGGGGCGGGTTGTCCGGGAATGCGGGCGCGGATTCGACCGCATCCGCCGTGTCGGGGGCGTCGGTGGCGCCTTGCGCCGGGGTGCGTCAGATCACGATGTTGATGATCTTGCCCGGGACGACGATGACTTTCTTCGGGGCCTTGCCTTCGAGCCATTTCTGCGCCTCGGGCTGCGTCACGACGTCGGCCTGGATCTGGGCGGGCGTCATCGACGTGGCGTACTCCTTCTTGAAACGGAGTTTGCCGTTGACCGAAACCGGGTATTCGAAGGCGTTCTGCGCGAGGTGTTTCTCATCGTAGGCGGGGTAGCTTGCCGTGCAGACCGAGGTCGTGTGTCCCAGCGCTTCCCACAGTTCCTCGGCGATATGCGGAGCGAAGGGTGCCAGCAGGACGGTCAGCGGCTCGAGCACCTCGCGCTTGTTGCATTCGCCCAATTCGTTGAGGCAGATCATGAAGGCGGCGACGGAGGTGTTGAACGAGAAGTTCTCGATGTCCTCGCTGACTTTCTTGATCGTTTTGTGCAGCGTGCGGAGCTCCTTTTCGGTCGCCTTTTCGTCGGTGACCGCCAGCTTGCCGTCGCGGTCGTAGAACAGGCGCCAGAAACGGCGCAGGAACTTGTAGACGCCGTCGATGCCGTTCGTGTCCCAGGGTTTGGACTGTTCGAGCGGGCCGAGGAACATTTCGTACATGCGCAGCGTGTCGGCGCCGTAGTTGTCGACGATGTAGTCGGGGTTCACGACGTTGTAGAACGACTTGGACATCTTCTCGATGGCCCAGCCGCAGACGTACCTGCCGTCTTCGAGGATGAATTCCGCGTCCTTGTATTCGGGCATCCAGGCGCGGAAGGCGTCCAGGTCGAGGATGTCGTTGCGGACGATGTTCACGTCGACATAGAGCGCCTGGGTCTGGTATTGGTCTTTCAGGCCGAGCGACACGAATTTGTTGGTGCCGACGATGCGGTATACGAAATTCGAGCGCCCCTGGATCATGCCCTGGTTGACGAGTTTGCGGAACGGCTCCTCTTCGCAGACGACGCCCAGGTCGTAGAGGAACATGTTCCAGAACCGCGAGTACATGAGGTGTCCCGTGGCGTGCTCGATGCCGCCCACGTAGAGGTCGACGTTGCGCCAGTATTCGTCGGCTTCACGGCCGACGAGCGCCTCGTCGTTGTGCGGATCCATGTAACGCAGGTAGTAGGCCGACGACCCGGCGAATCCGGGCATGGTCGACAGCTCGTAGGGATAGCCCTCCGGCGTCGCCCAATTCGTGGCACGCGCCAGCGGCGGCTCGCCCTGCTCCGTGGGGCCGAAGTCGGCGATCGGAGGCAGCTCGAGCGGCAGTTTGTCCTCTGCGAGCGGACAGGCCACGTCGCCCTTATAATAGATCGGGAACGGCTCGCCCCAGTAGCGCTGGCGCGAGAAGATGGCGTCGCGCAGGCGGTAGTTGATGCGTTTGCGGCCCAATCCGCGCCGCTCGATTTGGTCGAACATGATCCCGATCGCCTCCTTTACATCCTTGCCGTCGAGGAAATCCGAGTTGATTACTTTGCCCGATTTGGCGTCGTACGACTCCTGCGAAATGTCGCCGCCTTCGACTACCGGGACGATCTCCAGCCCGAAATGGCGGGCGAAGGCGTAGTCGCGCGAGTCGTGGGCGGGGACGGCCATGATGGCCCCCGTCCCGTAGCCGGCCAGCACGTAGTCCGAGATGTAGATCGGGATGGCCTTGCCGGTGAAGGGATTGATGGCGTAAGATCCTGTCGCCACGCCGCTTACGCGTTTGGTCTCGGCGATGCGCTCACGCTCGGAGCGTTTCTTGGCCTGGCAGATGTACTCCTCGACGGCGGCCTTGTTGCCGGGCGTGGTCAGTTCGCCCACCCACTCGTGTTCGGGGGCGATGACCATGAAGGTCACGCCGAATATCGTGTCGGGGCGGGTGGTGAATATTTCGAGTTTGCGCGCCGAATCCTTTATGTCGAAGAAGACCTGGGCCCCCTCCGAACGGCCGATCCAGTTGCGCTGGATCTCTTTCAAAGAGTCGCTCCATGCGAGCCTGTCCAGCCCGTCGAGCATGCGCTGGGCGTAGGCCGTCACGCGCAGAAGCCACTGTTTCATCCGTTTCTGCTCGACCGGATGGCCGCCGCGCACCGAAAGCCCGTCGTGCACTTCGTCGTTGGCGAGCACGGTTCCCAGCGCCGGGCACCAGTTGACCATCGTGTCGGCACGGAACGCGAGGCGGTAGTTGTGGAGCGTCCGTTCCTTCTCCTCCTCCGGCATGGCGCGCCATTCTTCGGCCGTGAAATGCAGTTCCTGCGTGTAGGCCACGTTCAGTCCCTGGGTGCCGCCTTGTTCGAAGGCCGCGGTCAGCTCTTCGATCGGGCGCGCCTGCTGCTTGTCATAGCAGTAATAGGAGCCGAACATCTTGAGGAACGCCCACTGCGTCCATTTGTAATAGGCGGGGTCGCAAGTGCGCACCTCGCGATCCCAGTCGAACGAGAACCCGATCTTGTCGAGCTGCTCGCGGTAGCGGGCGATGTTCCGCTCGGTCGTCACGGCGGGGTGCTGGCCGGTCTGTATGGCGTACTGCTCGGCGGGCAGGCCGAAGGCGTCGTATCCCATCGGGTGCAGGACGTTGAAGCCTTTCTGGCGTTTGTAGCGCGAGTAGATGTCCGAGGCGATATAGCCCAGCGGATGGCCTACGTGCAGGCCGGCGCCCGACGGGTAGGGGAACATGTCGAGCACGTAGAATTTGGGCCGCGACGGGTCGGTCTCGACCTTGTAGGTTTTATTTTCCTGCCAGCGGCGCTGCCACTTGGGCTCGATCTCCTTGAAATTGTACTCCATAGCTCTTCGTAACGGTTTGTTTCGGATTTTCCTGCAAAAATAGCAAAAGTTTCTTGTTTTGTCGTCTTTTTTGGCGGCGTCGCGGCATAAAAAACGGGACGCAGCCGTTTTGGCCGTGTCCCGTCGCTGTTTCGGCGGTGCTGCCGGCCAGTCGTAGCGCGGTACGACGCATATCGAATAGGCTTTGCCGTGGCTGTGGTTGTGGCTGTGTATGTCGAGTTCTGTGTCGTTTTCCCGGAGCGTCGCCACGGCTTTCCCGCCCGGTGTCTTGCAGCCTGCGGTATGGGGGTCGAAGCCCGCAGGTTTCGGCCCGGTTCGCCTTCCGGGGTCGAGCCCGTACCTCATTCCCCTGTCGTATTCGAAGCCGCTATCGTGCTGATGACAAACCGATTGTTGAATTTTGCATAACTAATACTTATTATTTTGATGATTTTATAAATAAAAAGAATTGCAAGTCGGCTAAAATGCTGTAAAAAGGCGAAAAAAGATGTGCATATATATTGTATTTCCGAAAAATTGCGTACCTTTGCAGTCCATTTTGGACAATGGAGATAGATTTTTTAACAATTAAAGGACAGTTTAAGAAATGCCAACTATTCAACAGTTAGTGAGAAACGGTCGAGTGAGCATGGAGGACAAGAGCAAGTCTCCGGCACTCGCAGCGTGTCCCCAGCGCCGAGGCGTATGTACCCGTGTGTACACCACGACCCCGAAGAAGCCTAACTCGGCTATGCGTAAGGTTGCGCGTGTAAGATTGACCAACGGCAAGGAGGTCAACGCCTACATCCCCGGTGAAGGCCACAACTTGCAGGAGCACTCCATCGTGCTCGTCCGCGGCGGTCGTGTGAAAGACCTCCCCGGTGTACGTTACCACCTCGTGCGCGGTGCGCTCGACTCGGCTGGTGTCGACGGTCGTCGCCAGCGCCGTTCGAAGTACGGTGCAAAGCGCCCCAAGGCAGGTAAATAATCACGAGAAACATTAATTAGACAATTTTCGAATAAACAATGAGAAAAGCTAAGCCAAAAAAGCGAATTCTACTTCCGGATCCCAAGTTCGGCGACGTGTCTGTGACCCGTTTCGTCAACAACCTTATGTTGGACGGTAAGAAGAGTATTGCCTACACCATTTTCTACGATGCGTTGGATCTGGTAGGCAAGAAGATGAAGGATGCTGATAAATCTCCCCTGGAAATCTGGAAACAGGCCCTGGAGAACATCACGCCCCAAGTCGAAGTGAAATCGAAGCGTATCGGAGGTGCGACGTTCCAGGTTCCTATGGAGGTTCGTCCGGAGCGCAAGATTTCTATTTCCATGAAAAACCTTGTCCTCTATTCTCGCAAGCGCGCCGGAAAGACGATGGCAGATAGGCTCTCAGCAGAGATAATGGATGCCTTCAACCAGCAGGGCGCCGCCTTCAAACGCAAGGAGGAGATGCACCGCATGGCCGAGGCCAACAAGGCATTCGCACACTTTAGATTCTAATAAGGAGACCGAACAGATGGCAACCAGAGATTTACATTACACTCGCAATATCGGTATCATGGCACACATCGATGCCGGTAAGACCACCACGTCGGAGCGTATCCTTTTTTACACGGGTAAAACCCACAAGATCGGTGAGGTACACGAAGGCGGCGCTACGATGGACTGGATGGTTCAGGAGCAGGAGCGCGGTATCACCATTACCTCGGCCGCTACCACCGCATTCTGGAACTATAAGGACAAACAGTACCAGATCAACCTGATCGACACCCCGGGACACGTCGACTTTACGGTCGAGGTGGAGCGTTCGCTCCGCGTGCTGGACGGCGCCGTTGCGACGTTCTGCGCCGTAGGCGGCGTAGAGCCCCAGTCGGAGACCGTATGGCGCCAGGCGGACAAGTACAATGTCCCCCGTATCGGCTACGTCAACAAGATGGACCGTACGGGCGCCGATTTCCTGGCAGTCTGCGCACAGATCAAGGAGCACTTCGGTGCTACGGCCCTTCCGGTCGTCCTGCCGATCGGTGCCGAGGACAAGTTCGAAGGATTGGTAGACCTTATATATAATAATGCGATCTATTACTACGACGACAAGTCCGTCCGCGATAACTTCGAACTGAAGGAGATTCCCGCCTCGATGGCCGAGGAGGCTGCCGAATGGCGTGCGAAACTCATCGAAGAGGTCGCTTCGACCGACGAGGCGCTGATGGAGAAGTTCTTCGAGGATCCCGATTCGATCACCCCCGAGGAACTGCTCGCAGCCATCCGCAAGGCTACGATCTCGATGCAGGTCGTTCCGATGCTCTGCGGTTCGTCGTTCCACAACAAAGGCGTACAGAAACTGCTCGACTATGTCATTGCGTTCCTGCCCTCGCCGCTGGACGTGCCCGCCGTGACGGGTGTCAACCCCAAGACCGAGCAGGAAGAGGTGCGCCATGCGTCGGAGAACGATCCGTTCTGCGGTCTGGCGTTCAAGATCGCCACCGACCCCTTCGTAGGCCGCCTGTGCTTCGTGCGTATCTATTCGGGTAAGCTCGATGCAGGTTCGTACGTGCTCAACTCCCGCAGCGGCAAACGCGAGCGTATCAGCCGTATTTACCAGATGCACGCCAACAAGCAGAACCCCATGGAGACCGTATCGGCCGGCGACATCTGCGCTGCCGTAGGTTTCAAGGAGATCCATACGGGCGACACGCTCTGCGCCGAGAACGCACCGATCGTCCTGGAGCAGATGACCTTCCCCGAACCGGTGATCGGCCTGGCCGTCGAGCCCAAGACCCAGAAGGATCTGGACAAGCTCGGCATCGCCCTGTCGAAACTGGCTGAGGAAGACCCCACCTTTACGGTTCACACCGACGAGGATTCGGGCCAGACCGTCATCAGCGGTATGGGTGAGTTGCACCTCGACATCATCGTCGACCGTCTGCGCCGTGAGTTCGGCGTCGAGATCAACCAGGGTGCCCCCCAGGTCAACTACAAGGAGTCGCTTACCAAGACGGTTCAGCACCGCGAGGTGTTCAAGAAGCAGACCGGTGGCCGTGGTAAGTTCGCCGACATCATCTTCGAGATCGGCCCTGCCGACGACGGTGCGATGGGCCTTACGTTCGTTGACCAGGTCAAGGGCGGTAATATTCCCAAGGAGTTCATCCCTGCGGTGCAGAAGGGCTTTGCTTCGGCGATGACCAACGGTGCGCTGGCCGGTTACAAGATGGACTCGATGAAGATTACGCTGCTCGACGGTTCGTTCCACCCCGTGGACTCCGACCAGCTGTCGTTCGAAATCGCTGCCCGCAACGGTTATCGCAACGCTGCCCCCAAGGCCGGCTCGGTGATTATGGAGCCCATCATGTCCGTGGAGGTCGTGACCCCCGAGGAGAACATGGGCGACATTATCGGCGACCTGAACAAGCGCCGCGGCCAGATCACCGGCATGGAGTCGAAAGGCACCGCCCGCGTGGTGAAAGCCAAGGTTCCCCTGTCGGAGATGTTCGGCTATGTGACCGTGCTGCGTACGATCTCGTCGGGCCGTGCAACCTCGTCTATGGAGTTCTCGCACTTCGAGGAGGTTCCTGCCAACCTGGCTAAGGAGATCATCGAGAAAGCGAGTGGTAAACGTAAGGATATAGAATAAGCAAACATATGAACCAGAAGATTAGAATCAAGTTAAAGTCATTCGATCACAATCTCGTGGACAAGTCGGCCGAGAAGATTGTGAAGACCGTGAAGAGCACGGGCGCCGTTGTAAGCGGCCCGGTGCCCCTTCCCACGCGCAAGCAGATTTTCACGGTGAACCGCTCGACTTTCGTCAACAAGAAAGCCCGCGAGCAGTTCCAGCTCTGCACCTTCAAGCGTATCCTCGACATCTATTCGTCGACGCCCAAGACGATCGACGCACTGATGAAGCTGGAACTCCCCTCGGGTGTGGAGGTCGAAATCAAAGTGTGATAACGGAAGGCTTGTACCTATATTAGTATAGCACGAAAGATCACTTTATTTATAACAAACAATCGACAACAAATGTCAGGACTTATTGGAAAGAAAATCGGAATGACTTCCGTTTACAGTGCCGAGGGTAAGAATATACCATGCACTGTCATTGAGGCTGGGCCGTGCGTTGTTACGCAAATCAAGACCGTGGAGAAGGATACCTACGAAGCGGTACAGATTGCCTATGACGAGAAAAGTGAAAAGCACACCAGCAGCAGTTTGTTAGGTCACTTCAAGAAAGCCGGCACTACCCCCAAGCGCAAGATGGCTGAATTCAAGGGTATGCCCGAAGTGAATCTCGGCGACACGCTCACCGTAGACCTCTTCTCGGAGGAGGACTGGGTCGACGTGACCGGGATATCGAAAGGTAAAGGCTTCCAGGGCGTTGTGAAACGCCACGGTTTCGGCGGCGTGGGCGGCCAGACCCACGGCCAGCACAACCGTCAGCGCAAACCCGGTTCGCTGGGTGCGTCGTCCTATCCCTCGCGTGTCTTCAAGGGCAAGCGTTTGCCCGGCCAGATGGGTGGCGAGCAGGTCAAGGTTTTGAACCTGCGTGTTTTGAAAGTTATTCCCGAAAGCAACCTTATCCTCGTGAAAGGTTCGATCCCGGGTGCAAAAGGTGCTTATTTAACAATTGAGAAGTAGTATGGAATTAGCTGTTTTAAACACACAAGGAAAGGAAACGGGTCGTAAGGTAGTCCTTTCGGATGCCGTTTTCGGCGTGGAGGCTAATGACCACGCTATCTACCTGGACGTGAAGCAGTATCTCGCTGACCAGCGCCAGGGTACGCACAAGTCGAAGCAGCGCAATGAGGTTGCCGGTTCGACGCGTAAGCTCAAGCGCCAGAAAGGCACTGGCGGTGCCCGTGCCGGCAGCATCAAGTCCCCCCTCTTCCCGGGCGGCGGACGCATCTTCGGCCCCCAGCCCCGCGATTACAGCTTCAAGCTCAACAAGAAGCTCAAGCAGTTGGCCCGCCGCAGCGCACTGACCTACAAGGCACAGGCCGGCGTCATCAGCGTAGTGGAGCCCATCTCGATGGATGCCCCCAAGACCAAGGCCGTCGTTGCCCTGGCCGATGCGCTGAAAGTAGCCGACAAAAAGGTGCTGCTGGTTCTCCCGGAGTCCAATGCAAACCTTCAGCTCTCGTGCCGCAACCTCCCCTACGTACAGCCCGTGCTGGCGCAGAACGTCTGCACGTACGACGTGATGAACGCTTCGGCGATCGTGATGGTGGAAGGCGCTGAGAATGTATTGAATACGATGTTAGCTTAAAAACGCAAGACACACAATGGAAATTATTATTAAGCCGGTTTTGACCGAGAAAATGACGATTCAGGGCGAAAAGTTGAATCGCTACGGTTTTATCGTTGACGTGAGGGCTAACAAGCTGCAGATTCGCAATGCCGTAGAACAGATGTACAACGTCGTCGTGACGGATGTGAACACCGTGAACTACATGGGCAAACTCAAGAGCCGCTACACCAAGGCCGGTCTCTTGGAGGGTCGCGCTAACAACTTCAAGAAGGCTATCGTCACCTTGAAGGACGGAGATAAGATAGATTTTTACAGTAATATCTAACGGAGATGGCAGTAAAAAAATTTAAACCTGTTACCGCAGGTACGAGACATAAGATTATCGGCACGTTCGAGGAAATCACGACGAACAAGCCTGAGAAATCGTTGCTCAGCCCCAAGAAGAGCTCGGGTGGACGTAACAACTCTGGTAAGATGACGGTTCGCTACATCGGCGGCGGTCACAAGCAGATGTATCGTAACATCGACTTCAAGCGCACGAAGGACGGCATTGCTGCAACTGTAAAATCTGTCGAGTACGATCCCAATCGTACTGCACGTATTGCACTTCTGGTATACGCCGACGGTGAGAAAAGCTACATCATCGCACCGAACGGCCTCCAGGTGGGCCAGACCGTAATGAGCGGCGCAGGCGTTGCTCCCGAGGTCGGAAACACGCTCTTCCTGAGCGAGATTCCGCTGGGTACGGTCATCCACAATATCGAACTCTACCCCGGCCAGGGAGCCGCCATGGCTCGTTCCGCCGGTTCTTACGCCCAGTTGCTGGCTCGTGAGGGCAAATTCGCCATCATCAAGCTGCCCTCGGGCGAGACTCGTATGGTACTCGTAACTTGCCGTGCTACGGTAGGCGTCGTGTCGAATGTCGACCACAGCCTCGAAAGCTCCGGCAAGGCAGGTCGTGAGCGTTGGCTCGGCCGCCGTCCGCGCAACCGCGGCGTGGTGATGAACCCCGTGGATCACCCGATGGGTGGTGGTGAAGGCCGTGCATCCGGTGGTCACCCCCGTTCGCGCAAGGGTCTGCTGGCTAAGGGTTACAAGACTCGCAACCCGAAGAAGACGACCTCGAAGTTTATTATTTCCAAGAAGAAAAAATAATTAAATAAGAGTACATAATGAGCCGTTCATTAAAAAAAGGACCGTTTATCGACCCCAAGCTCGAAGCGAAAGTAGTCGCCCAGGCGGAAGGCAACAAAAAGTCGGTCATCAAAACTTGGTCGCGTGCAAGTATGATCTCGCCTGATTTCGTAGGTCAGACGATCGCTGTCCACAACGGAAACAAGTTTATTCCGGTGTATGTAACAGAGAACATGGTAGGGCACAAGCTCGGTGAGTTTGCCCCCACCCGTAACTTCCGCGGTCACGCAGGTAACAAGAAAAAATAGGTAGAAAATGGGTGCAAGAAAAGCAATAAAAGCCGAGAAAATCAAGGCTGAAAAGAAGCAGAAGGCAATCGCTATTCTGCGTGATTGCCCGACCTCTCCCCGCAAGATGCGCCTGGTGGCCGACATCATCCGCGGCGTGGAGATCAACAAGGCATTGGGCATCCTTCGTTTTTCGAAGAAGGAGGCGTCGATCCGCATGGAGAAACTTCTCAAGTCGGCAATCGCCAACTGGGAGGCCAAGAACGAGAACGAGCGTCTGGAAGACACGAAACTGTGTGTAAAAGAGGTGTTCGTAGACGGCGGCCGCATGCTGAAGCGTATTCAGGCTGCGCCCCAGGGCCGCGCTCACCGAATCCGCAAGCGTTCGAACCACGTGACGATCGTAGTTGACAAAATGGTAACCGTAGAAAACAAGTAATCAGATGGGACAGAAAGTTAATCCGATAGCAAATCGTCTTGGTATCATCCGCGGTTGGGATTCCAACTGGTTCGGCGGCAAGGACTTCTCCGAGAAGCTGGTCGAGGACGCCAAGATCCGCAAATACCTGAATGTCCGTCTGGCCAAGGCAAGCATCTCGAAGATCATCATCGAGCGTACGCTGAAGCTGGTTACGGTGACCATTTCCACCGCTCGTCCGGGTATCATCATCGGCAAGGGCGGCCAGGAGGTCGACAAACTGAAGGAAGAGTTGAAGAAGCTCACCGGCAAGGAGATCCAGATCAACATCTTCGAGGTGAAGCGCCCCGAGGTGGATGCCGTGATCGTCGGCCAGAACATCGCCCGCCAGCTGGAGGGCCGCGTATCGTTCCGCCGCGCCGTGAAGACGGCCGTAGCGTCGACCATGCGCATGGGTGCCGAGGGTATCAAGATCCAGGTTTCCGGCCGTGTAGGCGGCGCCGAAATGGCCCGCAGCGAAACTATAAAGGAGGGTCGTATTCCGCTGCACACGTTCCGTGCCGACGTGGATTTCTGCCTGACCGAGGCGCTCACCAAAGTGGGTATCCTGGGTGTGAAGGTCTGGATCTGCCAGGGCATCGTGTACGGCAAGCGCGACTTGTTCGAAATCGCAGGCGCATCGGCGCAGGCTCCCTCGGGCGACCGCGGTGAGCGTGGCGACCGCGGCGACCGTCGTGGCCGTGGCGACCGTCGCGGAGACCGGCGTGACCGCGGCGATCGTGGCGGTGACCGTCGTCGCAACAACAATAATAAGTAAGTCGGACCTTTTTAAAGCAAAACAACAATGTTACAGCCGAAAAAGACCAAATTTAGGAGAATGCAGAAAGGTCGCATGAAGGGTATTGCTCAGAGAGGAAACCAACTTGCAACCGGTTCGTTCGCAATCAAAGCACTTGAATCCGCATGGATCACAGGTCGTCAGATAGAGGCGGCGCGTCAGGCCATCACCCGTTACATGAAGCGTGAAGGCCAGCTCTGGATCCGCATCTTCCCCGATAAACCCATCACGAAGAAGCCCGCCGAGGTGCGTATGGGTAAGGGTAAGGGTAATCCCGAAGGGTTCGTGGCGCCCGTTACTCCCGGCCGTATTCTCTTCGAGGCAGAGGGCGTGCCCCTGGAAGTGGCGCAGGAAGCGCTCCGCCTGGGTGCCCAGAAACTGCCCATTACCACCAAGTTTATCGTAAGGCGTGACTACGTCGAAACCACAATCTAACGAGACGACAAGATGAAAAGTGCAGAAATCAAGGATATTTCGATCAAAGACCTGCAGGAGCGCATCGAGACTGAGAAGGCTCAGCTTGCAAAGCTGAAGGTGCAGCACGCGGTGTCCCCCGTCGAGAACCCTTCTATCATTAAGAAAAACCGCAGAGATATAGCTCGTATGCTGACAATCCTGCGTCAAAAAAACGCCTAATAAGGAATAGCTATGGAAAGAAATCTTAGAAAAGAGCGTATTGGGGTGGTTGTCAGCAACAAGATGGAGAAAACCATTGTGGTTGCAGTAGCACGTAAGGTGAAGCATCCGATCTACGGCAAGTTCGTCAACAAGACGACGAAGTTCGTCGCCGAGTCACTCGACGAGACCTGCAAGGAAGGCGACACCGTCCGTATCATGGAGACCCGCCCGCTGAGCAAAACGAAGCGTTGGAGATTAGTACAAATTATTGAAAGAGCTAAGTAATTATGATACAGCAGGAAAGTAGACTCGTAGTAGCTGATAACAGCGGTGCAAAGGAAGTTCTCTGCATCCGGGTGCTGGGCGGTACCAAACGCCGCTACGCATCTATCGGCGATAAGATTGTGGTGGCTGTCAAGAGCGCGACTCCTTCGGGCGATGTCAAGAAGGGTGCCGTGTCGAAAGCAGTCGTCGTAAGGACGACCAAGGAAATCAGACGTGCCAACGGTTCGTACATTCGTTTCGACGACAACGCCGTGGTGCTGCTTAACAACCAGGGTGAAATGCGCGGTACTCGTATATTCGGCCCCGTAGCTCGTGAGCTGCGCGACCAGTATATGAAGATTATCTCCCTCGCACCCGAAGTATTGTAATCATAAAAACAATTTCGGATATGTCAGTGAAATTACATATTAAGAAAGGGGATATGGTGCAGGTCATCGCCGGTGACAACAAGGGCCAGCAGGGCAAAGTCCTGAAGGTCGAAGCTGAAAAGCAGCGTGCCATCGTCGAGGGGGTGAACCTTTGCAAGAAGGCCACCAAACCCAATGCGCAGAACCCCCAGGGTGGTATCGTCGAGAAAGAAGCGCCGATCCACGTATCGAACCTGCAGGTGCTCGACCCCAAAGGCGGTAAACCCACCAAAGTCGGTCGCAGGCTCAATGCAAAAGGTAAATTAGTCCGTTACGCTAAAAAGTCAGGGGAGGAGATCAAATAATGGCATACGTACCTACACTCAAGACACAGTATAAGGAGCAGATCGTAGCTGCCCTTATGAAGGAGTTCGGTTACTCGAGCGTTATGCAGTGCCCGAAGCTCACGAAGATCGTTATCAACCAGGGTATGGGACAGGCTGTCGCCGATAAGAAACTCATCGATGTGGCCGAAGCCGAGCTGACGCAGATCACGGGCCAGAAAGCCGTGCAGACGCGTTCGCGCAAGGACATCTCCAACTTCAAGCTGCGCAAGGGCATGCCGATCGGCGTGCGCGTGACGCTGCGCGATACGAAGATGTACGAGTTCCTCGAGCGGCTGATCGCCGTGGCGCTCCCCCGTATCCGCGACTTCAAGGGGATCAACGAAAAGTTCGACGGCCAGGGCAACTATACTCTCGGCATCACCGAGCAGATCATCTTCCCGGAGATCGACATCGACAAGATCACCAAGATCTTCGGTATGGAGATTACGTTCGTTACCACGGCCAAGACCGACGAGGAGGCGTATGCCCTGCTCCGCGAATTCGGCCTCCCTTTCAAAAACGCTAAAAAGAATCAATAAGCTATGGCAAAAGAGTCAATGAAGGCACGCGAGGTAAAACGCGTGAAACTCGCAAACCGCTATGCTCACAAGCGCGAGGAGATTGCTGCCAAGGTGAAGAGCGGTGAGATGGATCACGAGGAGGCTTGGATCGCACTGTCGAAACTGCCCCGCAACTCGAACCCCATCCGCCAGCACAACCGCTGCAAGATCACGGGCCGTCCCAAAGGCTACATCCGCCTGTTCGGCATCAGCCGTATCCAGTTCCGCGAGATGGCTTCGAAGGGCCTGATTCCCGGCGTGAAGAAAGCAAGCTGGTAATATTTTCGGATGCCGGGAATCCCGGTATCCGAAAATCCGTTTTTCTGCCGGGAGGCGAGTCCGTGGCCGCAGGAATGCGGCCGGCGCAGAAGGTGCGGGTGCGCCGACCTGCGCGGCGGCGGAGAATCCCGGAAACGAGTCTGGATGCTGAGGGCGTATGCCCGTGGGAAAAGGCCGGACAGGAGCAGTTCCTGTACCGGGCGGTGAAATGCCGGGACGATGGTGCGGCCGCCGGGCTGCCTGCCGTTCCCTCTTTCCGAAGGAATCGGGGCTTATATGGGTGCAGAACCCGAGTAGTTACGTCGCAATGTCGAGGAAAGTGCCGCCGCAAGCGGTAACTTCTCGGCGGCGGGGCGGAAATCGAGGGGTTAGGCATTTGGTTACAAATTTCTCGACCGAAGGGCCGGGGAGGGGTATCGCCGATTGCGGCGGCTCTCTTCCGAAGGGTCATTGGCAGCATTGCCGAACGGGGATTTGTACGGGTTATGTTAGCAACGCATCCGTGCTAACATTGTCCGTATTCCGGGGCCGGGGCCTAAAAACGCCGAAAACAGGGCGTTAGCTTGGTTTTTTGAGAAATTATACGTATATTTGCGCGCTTTATACCCCGGGCGTAACCCCCGTGCGAAGGGCGCGAAGGCGCTGGGAATGAGGCGCAAAACAATGAAACATCCGAGGCGGCGGTGAATCCGGGTGGATTCCAAGGTGCTGAAGAACAAATAATTAACTTATTACTTTAATTTTTAACTTCTATTCGTTATGACTGATCCTATTGCGGACTTTCTGACCAGAATTAGAAACGCAGTGAAAGCCAACCACAAGGTGGTTGAAGCTCCTGGCTCAAAAATTAAGCAGGAAATCACTAAGATTCTTTACGAGCAGGGTTACATCCTCGCTTACAAATTCGACACCGACGAGAAAGGTCACCCGTCGATCAAAATCGCGCTCAAGTGGGACGCTGCCACCAAGGGCAACGCCATCAAAGACCTGAAGCGCGTGAGCCGTCCCGGCCTTCGCCAATATGTCTCGGTGGGGGATATGCCCCGCGTGCTGAACGGCCTGGGCATCGCTATCCTGTCGACTTCGAAAGGCATCATGACCGACGCCAAGGCCCGCAAGGAAAACGTGGGCGGCGAGGTGCTGTGCTACATCTACTAACGGAAATTTTTAAACGCAAGAACAATGTCAAGAATTGGTAAATTACCTGTAAACCTGCCCGCCGGCGTTACCGTAGAGGTTTCGGCCGACAATGTGGTAAGCGTGAAAGGGCCACTCGGGACGCTGAGCCAGAAAGTTGACTCGGACATCAAGGTAGAGGTCGGCACGCACAAGGACGTTCACACGGGCAACGAGGCTCCCGCCGTGCTCGTATCGCGTCCTACCAACCAGCCCCGCCACCGTTCGCTGCACGGCCTGTACCGTGCGCTGATCAACAACATGGTCGTCGGTGTGTCGAAGGGTTATGAAATCAAACAGGAGCTCGTGGGCGTCGGTTTCAAGGCCGAAGTCAAGGGCCAGATCCTCGAAATGAGCCTCGGTTATTCGCACGATACGCATTTCATGCTTCCCAAGGAGGTTACCGCTACGGCTGTGACGGAGAAGAAGGGCAACCCGATCGTAACGCTGAAGAGCATGGACAAGCAGCTCGTCGGCCAGGTCGCTGCCAAGATCCGTTCGCTGCGCAAGCCGGAGCCGTACAAGGGCAAGGGTATCAAGTTCGTCGGCGAACAGCTGCGTCGCAAGGCGGGTAAATCAGCAGGTGCTAAATAGTAAATAGTTTAGAGTTATGTCACTGAACAAGATAGAAAGAAGAGAGAGGATCAAGATGCGTATCCGCAAGATCGTGAGCGGTACGCCCGAACAGCCTCGCATGACTGTATATCGTAGCAACAAGCAGATCTACGTGCAGTTTATTGATGACCTCGCAGGTGTGACCCTGGCCACGGCATCCTCGCTGGACAAGGAGGTGGCGGAAGCCGCCGCCGGCAAGAACAAGTGCGACGTGGCCGCCCTGGTGGGTAAACTGGCCGCCGAGCGCGCTGCCGCCAAAGGCATTTCTACCGTAGCGTTCGACCGCAACGGCTACCTGTATCACGGAAGAGTTAAACAGCTGGCCGAAGCAGCACGCGAAGGCGGTCTTAAATTCTAAGCGATTATGTCAAATACCAACATAAAGAAAGTACGCACCAGCGACCTCGAGCTTAAGGACAGACTCGTAAGCATTCAGCGTGTTACCAAGGTAACCAAGGGAGGTCGCACATTCAGTTTCTCGGCCATTGTCGTCGTAGGTAACGAGGACGGTGTCGTGGGCTACGGCCTGGGCAAGGCTTCGGAGGTTCAGTCGGCCATCGCCAAGGGCGTGGAGGACGCAAAGAAGAACCTGGTGAAGATCCCCGTTATCAACGGTACGATTCCCCATAAGCAGGAGCTCCGTTACGGCGGTTCGCTCGTCATGATCCGCCCGGCCGCCCCCGGTACGGGTATCATCGCCGGCGGCGCCATGCGTGCCGTGCTGGAGTCGGTGGGCGTGAAGAACGTGCTTGCCAAGAGCAAGGGTTCGTCGAACCCCCACAACCTGGTGAAGGCAACCATCGGCGCCCTGTGCGAACTGCGTGATGCACACAGCATCGCCCGTCTGCGCGGCATCTCGATGGACAAGGTGTTTAACGGTTAATTTTGTAGAGACAAATGGCAAGATTGAAAATCACCCAGGTCAAAAGCCGCATCGGCGCTACCGAGCGTCAGTGCAAGAACCTCGACGCGCTGGGGCTGAAGAAGATCAACGCGAGCGTCGAGCACGACGACTCGGCGATCATCAAGGGTATGATCGAGCGCGTGAAGCACCTCGTCAAAGTAGAGGAGGTAGCCGTAAAGAAGGCTGCAGCACCCAAGGCCAAGAAAGCCGAAGCTGCCGAGGCCGCAGAATAAGTTTAACAGCTAAGAAGTAATTTTTACGATGGAACTCAATAATCTCAAACCTGCAAAGGGTTCAACGCACCACGACAAGCGAATCGGTCGCGGTGCAGGTTCGGGTCACGGTGGCACGGCCACGCGTGGCCACAAGGGTGCGCAGTCGCGCTCGGGTTACTCGCGTAAACTGGGCTTCGAGGGCGGTCAGATGCCTCTTCAGCGTCGTCTTCCCAAGTTCGGTTTCACCAACCTGAAGCGCGTCGAATTCAAGGCTATCAACCTCTCGACGCTCGAGGAGCTGGCAGCCAAGAAGTCGCTCTCCGAGATCACGGTCGACACGCTCGTGGCCGCAGGTTTCATCTCGTCGAACGACAAGGTGAAAATCCTCGGTAACGGTGCGGTTACCAAGGCGCTGAGCGTAAAGGCTCACGCATTCTCGAAGAGCGCCGAGGCGGCCATCGTGGCAGCCGGCGGCAGCGTCGAAAAACTGTAAGAACCCTAGAAACCGAAAATTATGAATCAGTATCTCGTTGTTGGTATCGTCTTTTTAGTGGTAATCGCTCTTTTGGCGACCAACAAGAAATTGGTTGAAACGCTCAAGAATATCTACAAGATCGAGGAGCTGCGCAAACGTGTGATCTACACGATCGGGCTGCTGCTGGTCTACCGCTTGGGTAGTTTCGTGGTGATTCCGGGTATCAACCCCAACGCCCTGGGCGAGGGGTCGGCGCTTGCCAGCCAGCTCGACGGCAACGGACTTCTGGGTCTGTTGAACGTCTTTTCCGGCGGTGCATTCGGCAATGCGGCCATCTTTGCACTCGGAGTCATGCCGTACATCACCGCCTCCATCATCATCCAGCTCATGGGTATGATGATCCCGTATTTCCAGAAGATGCAGAAGGAAGGTGAAAGCGGCCGCCGCAAAATGAATCAGTGGACGCGCTTCCTTACCATCGGCGTGCTGATCCTCCAGGGCCCGGCGTACATCGCCAACCTGTACCATCAGGTGCCCTCTGCATTCGTTTACGGCAACTCGTTCGGCTTCGTAGCCTATGCGACGACGATCCTCATCGCCGGTACCATGTTCATCATGTGGCTCGGCGAGAAGATCACGGACAAGGGTATCGGCAACGGTATCTCGCTGATAATCATGATCGGTATCGTGGCCCGTCTGCCCCACGCCCTGTTGGCCGAGGTCAATGCGCGTTTCCAGACCGCCAGCGGTAGCGCCATCATGCTTATCCTCGAGCTGGTGTTGCTGTTCCTGGTCTTCATGGCTACGATCGCCCTGGTACAGGCAGTCCGCAAGGTACCTGTACAGTATGCAAAGCGTATCGTCGGTAACAAACAGTACGGCGGTGTACGTCAGTACATCCCCCTGAAGATGAATGCTGCGAATGTGATGCCCATCATCTTCGCGCAGGCTCTGATGTTTATCCCGGCGCTGTTCTCCGGTACGGCCTTCGCAGCTGCTTTCAGCTCGATGACCGGTTTCTGGTACAACTTCACGCTTGCAGTGCTGGTAATCGCGTTCACCTACTTCTACACCGCGATTATCATCAACCCCCAAATGATGGCCGATGACATGAAGCGAAACGGCGGCTTTATCCCGGGTGTGAAACCGGGTAAGCAGACCGTGAACTACATCGACACCATCATGACGCGTATCACGCTCCCCGGCTCGTTCTTCCTGGCCATCGTGGCGATCCTGCCCGCGCTGGCGATGAAGTTCCTGGGCATCCAGCAGGCGTTCGCCTACTTCTACGGAGGTACGTCGCTGCTGATCATGGTCGGCGTGGTGCTCGACACTCTGAAGCAGATCGAGAGCTACCTGCTGATGCGTCATTACGATGGTCTGATGAAGACCGGACGTATCCAGGGTCGTCATTAGGAGTTTTTCCCGAAGAGTTCTTAACGAAGAGAATGATCTATTTAAAGACAGACGAGGAGATAGAGCTGCTCCGCGAGAACAACATCCTGGTGTCGAAGACACTGGCGGAAGTGGGTCGCCACATCCGGCCGGGTGTCACCACCAAGTTTTTGGACTCGGTTGCCGAGGATTTTATCCGCGCACACGGAGCAGTTCCCGCCTTCCTCGGGTATCAGGGATTTCCCGCTTCGTTGTGTATATCGGTAAACGAACAGGTAGTTCACGGTATCCCATCCTCGAAATGCGTCCTCAGAGAGGGCGACATCGTTTCGGTCGATTGCGGTACGTTTATGAAGGGGTTTGTTGGTGATTCGGCGTATACGTTCGCCGTTGGAGAGGTTGCCGGGGAAGTTAGGCAGCTGATGGAGGTCACCAAAGAGGCTCTTTATAAAGGTACGGCACAGGCTAAGGCCGGCAACCGCGTAGGCGACGTGTCGGCAGCCGTGCAAGAGTACGCCGAAAGTTTCGGCTACGGTGTGGTGCGGGAATTGGAAGGACATGGGTTGGGTCGGAAAATGCACGAAGACCCCGGTGTCCCCAATTACGGAGCACGCGGCAGGGGGCCGCTCCTCAAGGAAGGAATGGTCATCTGTATCGAGCCCATGATAAATATGGGTACCAAAGCGGTGGTTTTTGAAAGGGATGGCTGGACAGTCCGCACGCGCGACCATAAACCCGCGACGCACTACGAGTTCGCCGTTGCGGTTCGTAAGGACGGGCCCGACGTGCTGACGGACTTTAGTATCATCGAACAGGCAATAAACAAGTAAGACTCTATGGCAAAACAGGCTGCTATTGAAAGGGACGGTACGATTATCGAAGCCTTGTCCAACGCGATGTTCCGCGTCGAGCTGGACAACGGCCACGTGCTCACCGCCCACATCTCGGGGAAGATGCGTATGCACTACATCAAGATCCTTCCCGGAGATAAGGTAAAAGTGGAGATGACGCCCTATGACCTGACGAAGGGGCGTATATCTTTCCGGTACAAATAACATTAGATTGCTTGAAAATCATGAAAGTAAAAGCATCCATCAAGAAAAGAAGCGAGGATTGCAAGATTGTGAAGCGTAAGGGGAAACTCTACGTCATTTGCAAGAAGAATCCCAAGTTTAAAATGCGCCAAGGGTAATGTTTAAACGGTTTAGTAAAAAAGAAAAAGATTTTATATGGCACGTATAGTCGGTGTAGATTTACCAAAAAATAAAAGGGGCGAGATCGGCCTGACCTATATCTACGGTATCGGTCGTTCGACGGCCCGCAAGATTCTCGAGGTCGCTGGCATCAGCTACGACCTCAAAGTCCAGGATTGGTCGGACGACCAGGTCGGTGCGATCCGTTCGACGATCGCTGATCTGGGTATCAAAGTCGAGGGCGAATGCCGTTCGGCCGTCCAGCTCAACATCAAGCGTCTGATGGATATCGGCTGTTACCGCGGCATCCGTCACCGCCTGGGTCTTCCCGTTCGTGGTCAGTCGACCAAGAACAACGCACGCACCCGCAAGGGCCGCAAGAAGACTGTCGCAAACAAGAAAAAGGCAACAAAGTAATCTTTAGAGAATTATGGCAAAGAAAACTGGAACAGTTAAGAAAAAGGTTGTTAAGGTCGGTGCCCTGGGCAATGCCTATGTTCACTCCACTTTCAACAACGTGATCATCACCATCACCAACGAGGTGGGTGACGTCATCAGCTGGTCTTCGGCCGGTAAGATGGGTTTCCGTGGTTCGAAGAAGAATACTCCGTATGCCGCACAGACCGCTTCGGCCGACTGCGCAAAGGTCGCTTACGATATGGGCCTGCGCAAGGTAAAAGTGTATGTCAAGGGCCCGGGTGCCGGTCGTGAGTCGGCCGTGCGTACCATCCACGGCGCCGGTATCGAGGTGATGGAGATCATCGACGTTACGCCGCTGCCGCACAACGGTTGCCGTGCTCCTAACCGCCGCCGCGTATAATCGGTGTCGTGGTAAGGAATATTTCTAAGGTTTTAAAAAAGTCAGAACAATGGGAAAATACATAGGACCAAAATCGAAGATCGCCAGAAAGTTCGGCGAAGCTATTTACGGGGCGGACAAGGTGCTTGAGAAACGCAACTTTCCTCCCGGACAGCACGGTCTGGCGCGTAAGCGCAAGAAGGTGTCGGAGTACGGCACGCAGTTGAGCGAGAAGCAGAAGGCAAAGTATACGTACGGCCTGCTCGAGAAGCAGTTCGCACGTACCTACGATCAGGCTGCGCGTATGGGCGGTATCACGGGCGAGAACCTGCTGAAGCTGCTCGAATGCCGCCTGGACAATGTTGTTTACCGCTTGGGTATCGCCCCGACGCGTGCAGCTGCCCGCCAGCTCGTTTCGCACTGCCACATCTGCGTGAATGGCAGCGTCGTGAACATCCCCTCGTACTCGCTGCGTGCGGGTGACGTGGTGTCCGTTCGCGAGAAGTCGAAGAGCCTGGAAGTGATCTCGGCATCTCTGGCCGGCGGTTCGAAGAGCCGCTATGCTTGGCTTGAGTGGGACAATGCCTCGATGAGCGGCAAGTTCCTGCAGAAGCCCGAGCGCGAGGAGATCCCCGAGAACATCAAGGAGCAGCTCATCGTCGAGTTGTACTCGAAGTAGTAATCAAACAAACTGAATATATTATGGCAATATTAGCATTCCAGAAACCTGAAAAGGTTATTATGCTTGAATCCACTTCGTCGTTCGGAAAGTTCGAATTCCGACCGCTGGAGCCCGGGTTCGGTATGACTGTCGGTAACGCTTTGCGTCGTATTCTGCTCTCCTCGCTCGAGGGTTACGCAATCACGACTGTCAAGGTAGCCGGTGTCGACCACGAGTTTGCCGCTATCCCCGGCGTGATGGAGGATATGTTGAACATCATCCTCAATCTGAAGCAGGTTCGTTTTATCCGCACAGTCGATAATCAGGATGCCGAAAAGGTTTCCATTAACGTTGCGGGTGTGACGGAGCTGACTGCCGGATATATTTCAAATTACCTTTCGTTCTTCAAGGTGTTGAACCCCGATCTGGTGATCTGCCACCTCGCGCCCGGCACGAAGATGCAGATGACCCTCACGATCGGCAAGGGGCGCGGCTACGTTTCGGCAGAGGAGAATACCCCCGCCGAGTGCGAGTTCGGCACCCTCCCGATCGACTCGATCTTCACGCCGATCAAGAACGTAAAGTATTCCATCGACAACTACCGTGTCGAGCAGAAGACCGACTACGAGAAGTTGAACCTGGAGATTACTACCGACGGGTCGATTCACCCCAAAGAGGCTCTGAAAGAGGCTGCAAAGATCCTTATCCAGCACTTCATGCTCTTCTCCGACGAGAAGATCACCGTCAACATGGAGGATACCAACGGTACCGAAGAGTTCGATGAGGATGTACTCCACATGCGCCAGCTGCTGAAGACCAAGCTTTCGGATCAGGATCTGAGCGTCCGCGCCCTGAACTGCCTGAAAGCCGCCGACGTGGACACCGTGGGGGATCTCGTGAAGCTCAACCGCAACGACCTGCTGAAGTTCCGCAACTTCGGTAAGAAATCGCTCACGGAGCTCGACGAGCTGCTGACCTCGCTCAACCTGAAGTTCGGTATGGACGTATCAATCTACAAACTTGACAAAGATTAATTATGAGACACAATAAGAATTTCAACCACCTTGGCCGCCAGGCAGGACACCGTAAAGCGTTGATGTCGAATATGGCTTCGTCGCTCATCCTGCACAAGCGTATCGAGACTACCGTTGCCAAAGCCAAGGCCGTTCGCCAGTTCATCGAACCGCTGGTGACCAAGTCGAAGGATGACTCGACGCACTCGCGCCGCATCGTCTTCTCGTACCTCAAGCAGAAAGAGGCCGTAACCGAGTTGTTCCGCACCATCGCTCCGAAGATCGCCGAGCGTCCGGGCGGCTATACCCGCATCCTGAAGACCGGCTTCCGTCTGGGCGATGCTGCCGACATGTGCATCATCGAGTTCGTTGACTTCAACGACGCTTACACGCTGGGCATCGCTCCCGCAGCTGCTGCCGAAGCCAAGCCCAAGACGCGCCGTTCGCGCAAGCCCGCAGCCAAGAAGACCGATGCGGTCGAGGAGGCTACGGTCGTGGAAGGCGAAGCCAAGAAGGCCGCACCTAAAAAGGCTGCCGCTCCGAAGGCTGCGAAGCCCGCGGCTCCGAAGTCTGCCAAGGTTGCAGCCCCGAAGGTTGCCAAGAAAACCAACGTAGGCAAGAAGATGTAAATTCGCGTCTGCTGTCAGAAAAAGGGACGACCCCGATGTGGGTCGTCCCTTTTTTTGTCCGGGATGCCGGGGCTTGTCGTCAGCCCTGCTTTTTGGCCGGGTATCGGTTGCTTGTTTGCCGGGGAGGGCGGTTGCCTGCCGGTTCGGACGGACGAACCTGGGCTTTTCGATCCCGTAGGCGACCGGCATCTTTATGTTTTCGACCTTGGGTATCCGTGTCCGGAGGTGCGGGAGTACCGGGCGGAGCAGATAGACTTGGGCAATGGTGCCCTTATCGGGACTTTCCGCTTTCATGTCCCTCTTCCGGCTTCGTGCGGGCCAATGGTTTTCAAGGAAAGTTTGAAAAAATCCCCGGAACATGCAACGTTCCGGGGATTCGTTCTGTGTGTCGGAGTCGGTTTATTTCGCGAAGCCTTTGCCGATGCCAAGGAAATCCTCGGCCTTGAGGGCTGCGCCGCCGATCAGGCCGCCGTCGACGTCTTCCTTGGCGAAGAGCTCCGGTGCGTTCGAGGGCTTGCACGAACCGCCGTAGAGGATGGCGGTATCCTGTGCTGCCGCGCCGAATTTGGCTGCCAGCACCTGGCGGATGTAAGCGTGGATTTCCTGTGCCTGCTCGGCCGAAGCAGTCTTGCCGGTGCCGATAGCCCATACGGGCTCGTATGCGATCACGAGGTTCTTGTACTCCTCTTCGGTGAGGTTGTAAACCACCTCCTCGATCTGGGCCTTCACCACGTCGAAGTGTTTGCCGGCCTCACGCTCTTCGAGGTTCTCGCCTACGCAGTAGATCGGGGTCAGGCCGTTGGCGTAAGCCTGCGCCATCTTCTTGTTGAGCGTAGCGGAGGTTTCGCCGTAGTACTGGCGGCGCTCCGAGTGGCCGAGGATCACGTATTTGCAACCCAGCGCCGCGATCATCGAAGCGGCGATCTCGCCCGTATAGGCGCCTTTGGCCTCCGTGGCACAGTCCTGTGCCCCGAGGGCGATGTCCGAACCCTTGAGTGCCTCGGCGACCTGCGAAAGGTGCGTGAAGGGGGGGCACACGATGAAGTTGACGCACGAGCATACCTCGCCGCGGCCGGCTGCGATGCCTTTGGCCAGTTCTACACCTTCGGCGGGAAGCGTATTCATCTTCCAGTTGCCGGCAACAATTTTCTTTCTCATTTTCTTAGGTTTTTATTGTTAAAATCCGAATTGTCACGTTATTCCTCGCACCATTTTTTGACCTCCTCGATCGAGGGGGCCTTCAGGCCGAGCTTGTTCTTTTTGTTGAAGCCGCACAGGTCGTTGAAGAACTTGCCCAGGGCGAGTTTCTTCAAGGCCTCGACCGTGATGTACCCCATTTTCTGGATCACGGGCACCCACTCTTCGGGGATGCCGGCGGCGGTGTATTTCTCCACGGGGTCGTTCACGACCTTTTTTTCGGGGCGCATCTGCGGGAAGAAGAGCACGTCCTGGATCGAAGCCTGGTCGGTCATGAACATCGTGAGGCGGTCGATGCCTATGCCCATGCCCGAGCACGACGGCATGCCGTATTCCAGTGCGCGTACGAAATCCATGTCGATGAACATGGCCTCGTCGTCGCCCTTTTCGCTCAGCCGCAACTGTTCCTGGAAGCGTTCCAGCTGGTCGATCGGGTCGTTGAGCTCCGAGTAGGCGTTGCACAGCTCCTTGCCGTTCACGAACAGTTCGAAACGTTCCGTGAGGTCGGGGTTCGAGCGGTGGCGCTTGCAGAGCGGCGACATTTCGCGCGGGTAATCGCACACGAACGTGGGCTGGATCAACTCCTCCTCGCAGTACTGCCCGAAGATGGCGTCGATCAGCTTGCCCTTGCCCATCGTGTCGTCGATTTCGACGCCGAGGCGCTTGCAGGCTTCGCGGAGCTGCTCCTCGCTCTGCCCCGTGATGTCGTAGCCCGTTTTCTCGCGGATGGCGTCGGTCATCGTCAGGCGGCGGAACGGTGCCTTGAACGAGATCTGCTTGCCGTCGAGCGTCAGCTCCGTCGTGCCGTTCACGGCCACGGCCACCCGTTCGAGCATCTGCTCGGTGAACTCCATCATCCAGAGGTAGTCCTTGTAGGCCACGTAAATCTCCATGACGGTGAATTCGGGGTTGTGCGTGCGATCCATGCCCTCGTTGCGGAAATTCTTGCCGAACTCGTATACGCCGTCGAATCCGCCGACGATCAGTTTCTTGAGGTACAGCTCACTGGCGATGCGCAGGTACTGGTCGATGTCGAGCGCATTGTGGTGCGTGATGAACGGGCGTGCCGAGGCGCCGCCCGGAATCGGCTGCAGGATCGGGGTCTCCACCTCGACGTAGCCGCGCTCGTTGAAGAACTGGCGCATCGTGGCGACGATCTTGGCGCGCCGGACGAATACGTCGCGCACCTGCGGGTTCACCACCAGGTCGACGTAGCGCTGGCGGTAGCGGACTTCGGGGTCGGTGAAGGCGTCGAACGTCTGGCCGTCCTTGGCCTTGACGACGGGCAGCGGGCGGATCGACTTCGAGAGCACCGTGAACTTGCGGCAGTGCACCGACAGTTCGCCCGTGTTGGTGTGGAACGCGAAGCCCTCGACGCCGATGAAATCGCCGATGTCGAGCAGTTTCTTGAACACCGTGTTGTATAGCGTGGGGTCTCCTTCGGGGCAGACGTCGTCGCGGCGGATGTAGACCTGGATGCGGCCCGTGTGATCCTGCAATTCGAAGAACGAGGCGCTGCCCATGATGCGGCGCGACATGATGCGGCCTGCGATGCGAATGTCCTGGTAGTTGCCTCGGGCCTCGTCGTAGTTGTCGGCGATCTCCCGTGCCGTGGCCGTCACTTCATAGCGGGCGGCGGGATAGGGGTCGATGCCGAGCTCGCGCAGGGCTGCAAGCGACTGCCTCCGGAGCTGTTCCTGTTCACTGAGTTCGATGCTCATATCTTGTGTTTTTGAATGTTTGGACTATTGACCGTGCAAAGTTAATAAATTCTGCGCAAATATGCTTCAGCCGGGGTGGGTGAATCGTCTGTTCCGGCTCTGTGCCAGCCTGAGGTAGCCCCGCAGGGCGGCGTAGCCCAGTCCCAGGCCGACGAGCGTGCCCCATACGATATCCATCGGGAAATGCTTGCCCAGGTAGATGCGCGAATAGCAGATGACGAGGGTGCAGACGACCATCAGGGCGGTGAACCACTTGCGGCGGATCGCACCGCACGAGAGTACGGCCAGCGCGACGATCGTGGCCGCGTGCGCCGAGACGGTGCCGTACATGCCGCTTACGGCCTCGGGCGGGACGTGCACTGCCCAATCATGCGGCATTGCCGCACGGCGCAGGGCGCGCAGCGAATCGGGCGTGATCTCCAGCCCTTCGAGCGAGGGGGTGAACATCGGCCGCGGGCGCGGTTCGAACTGCGGCAGCATGTCGCCCAGCAGGCCGTTATGCTTGAAGATGCCCGAAACTATGTCCGACAGCCCCAGGGCGAGAAGCATCAGCACCAGGAAAACCGACATGCCCCGCCAGCCGCTGCGGCGCCATACCAGCCACAGGATCAATGCATAGAGCGGCAGCCACATCGCCGTGCCCGAGATGGTGAGCATCACGCGGTCGAGGGCCGTGCCGCCGTCGAAATTGAGGGCCATGAACAGGCCGTGGTCGAAAGTATACATGGGTCGATGGATTTGTCGTAAATGGCTGTGGGCTGTTTTTGCCGCATTGCGGGAAGCTTTCCCTCAGCAGGGGCTTGGGGTGGGGCCAGACTTGCAAACACGGCCGTCGGCCGCGGGAAGAACATACCGGGATGCAAGGCGGCCGTCATACGCATTTTAAAACTGAAAGTAGATGAACGGTTGTATGTCGCTCGATTTGATCTGCATCACGCACCAGATCATCGCGGCGGCCATCACGACCTGCAACACCAGCGGGGCGTTGGCTACCAGGCGCTGTGCCGCGCGGTCGACGCAGCCCGGCATGAGATGGAGCAGGTAGCCCGCACCGATCAGGGCGAAGACACCCGCGTAGCCCGCGATGACCTGCGGGATCATTGGAACGTTGAAGTTGGAGAAGATCTGGTGCAGCATCAGTTCGACGGTCTGCATCGACTCGGCGCGGAACATCAGCCAGCCCAGGCAGACGAGGTTGAACGTGAAGAAGACGCCCGCCGCACGGCTCCACCAGTGCATCTGCGCCCCGGTGGCCTTGACCCCCGGGACGACGGCCATCCACAGTTTATGCAGCGCCAGCGCTACGCCATGCAGCGTGCCCCAGAGGATGAAGCGGATCGCCGCACCGTGCCACAACCCACCCAGCACCATCGTGACGAGCAGGTTGCCGTAGGTGCGCAGTTTGCCTTTGCGGTTGCCGCCCAGCGAGATGTAGAGGTAATCGCGCAGCCACGAGGAGAGCGAGATATGCCACCTGCGCCAGAATTCGGTGATGGTGGCCGACTTGTACGGGGCGTCGAAGTTCTTGGGGAAGCGGAAGCCCAGCAGCAGGGCGATGCCGATCGCCATGTCCGAGTAGCCCGAGAAGTCGCAGTAAATCTGCAAGGCATAGCCGTAGATGCCTGCCAGGCACTCGAAGCCCGAATAGAGCAGTGGCTCGTCGAAGATGCGGTCGACGAAATTGAGCGAGATGTAGTCCGAAATGATCGCCTTTTTGAAGAGTCCCGTGAGGATCAGGAAGACTCCCGTGCCGAACATTTCGCGCGTCACGACGACCGGGTTGCGGCGGATCTGGGGGATGAAGTCCCGGGCCCGGACGATCGGGCCTGCGACCAGCTGGGGGAAGAACGAGAGGTAGAAAAGGTAGTCGCACCAGTTGCCGAGCGGTTTGAGCTGTCCGCGGTAGATGTCGATCGTGTAGCTCATCGACTGGAACACGAAGAACGAGATGCCGACCGGCAGGAAGATGTTCTGGAATTGGAGGAACCCCTGCCCGAACATCTGGTTGGCGATGTCGACCAGGAAGTTGGTGTATTTGAAATATCCCAGCATCCCGAGGTTCACCATGACGCTCAGTACGACGAGCCACCGTTTCGCGGCGCGGCTCCGCACGCGGTAGATGCCCTGCGCGATCAGGAAGTCGCTCGTGGCGGCGAAGATGAGCAGCAGGAAATAGATGCCGCTTGATTTGTAGTAGAAATAGAGCGAAAAAAGGATGACGTAGACGATACGGGCCATTGGCGCACGGCGGAAAGCATTGTATATGAGCATGAACCCGGCGAAGAGGAACAGGAACAGCCCGCTGCTGAAAATCAGCGGCGAAGAGGCGTCGTACGCGAGCAGCGCCTGCAGTTTTTCCAGGATGCCGTCCGTTGCGGGGAGTGTCATTTCCGGGGTGTGTTGAGGTTTCCGATTGCGGAGACGGGCCGCAGCTCCCGGTCGATCTTCAGCAGACGGACACTGTCGAGTACGGCCTGCTCGGCCTGGCGGCGGATGCGTGCGGCTTCCGCGGCGGCATGGGCTTCGTATGCCCCGGCGTTGATCGCATCGACGAGCGACCAGGCCACGCGGCGCCCGCCGGCGTAGTTGATGTGCGTGTAGTCCTTGCCGGCCCAGCCGTTGGCGACGAACTGTTCCATGCCGCCCAGCGAACGCATGGCGTCGCAGGTCGGCCAGAATGCCGCGCCCGTGTTTTCCGCAGCCCCGCGCTGGTAGTCGAGCATGTAGGGGATGGCATCCATGGGTTCGAAGCCTGCGTCGGTCTTCACCGAACGGTCGCTCACGCCCAGTACCAGCACGGCCGCCGTGGGGAAGCACTGCTGTACGTAGACGACCATTTTCTCGATCTGTCGGGCGTAGTTGGTGTAGTTGTGCACCCCCGTCTGCATGATGTTGAGCCCGTATTGCAGGATTACCAGGTCGTAACCCGCGTGGGCGTTGATCTGCGCATTGACCGACGGGTTTGTCCAGAACATCGCCTGCCCGTTGTTGCTGCGCACCGAATAGTTGTCGACCACGACGCCGTCGGCTTCGAAGACAGCGCCGTAGCCGATGAATCCTTCTGTCCCGGAGTTCACCTTGAATGCCAGCGAACGGATATGGGGTGCCGTGACCGTGACCTGCCGGACGGCGGCGGCTCCTTCGACCTCGAATTCGCGGCGGAGCGAATCGTTGAGCGTCAGTTCGATGCGGCTGTCGCCGGGGCTGATGAAGAACACCCGTGCCGTGGTGCAGGAGTCGAGCCGCTGCCGGTAGTCGGTGTTTTCCCACCGCGTGGAGGCGCCCTCCGAGGGCTGGCACACCCAGCCCGAGACGAAGAAGTGCCCGCGCAGGTTCTGGGGCGCTGCTTTGCGCTGCATGATGTTGTATGCCGTCCAGCCTTTCGACTGGGTTTTGATCGTGCGCCGGAAGGCCGTCAGGGGCGATGCCATCGGGGCGAAGCCCGCGCCACCCCCGCCGTAGGCCTGTTGCAGTTTCTCGCGCAGGTCGGCCGTGAGGATGTCGCCCTCGATGAACGAGTCGCCCAGTACGGCGATGCGCACCGGACGGCGGGCATAGAGCAGCGTGTCGTAGAATGCCCTGAGGCGTCCCGAATCGGCCGGGGCGAACTGCTCGATCGCCACGAGCGCCGGGTTGAGCCGCACCGTGTCGGGGACTACCGCCCTGCGGCCGGAGCTGTCCTGCCGCAGCAGCCATTCGAAGGTGGTTTGCACGGGGCGGGGCGCTGTGTCCGCTTCGATGCGCTCGGCCTCGATGCGCCGGGCGACCTGTGCCATGTCGACGTGGAAATCGTCCTCGTCGAAGAGCGCCGGTTCGGCGGCTTCCGCCGCGGCGTCCTCGAACGACAGGATGTCCGACAGGATGTTGGCCCGGCGGAGCTTGACGCCGCCGAGGCTTTGCGGGGGGATAAAACTCACGGCCCCAAGCACTGCAATCAGCGCCAGGGCCGCGATCCATCCCCGGTGGGAGTAGTCTTTTTCGGGGGTATTCATCGGCCGTTTAGTCGCGTCGTCCGAGGATCAGGAAGACGTAGTAAAGCACCGAGGCGATGGCGCTGAGGGCTGCTACGAGGTAGGTGCGCGCTGCCCACGAGAGGGCTTCCCGGGCTTGTGCGAGCTGTGCGCCCTGCATCGTGCGGCTGACCTGCAGCCATTCCAGCGCGCGTGCCGAGGCGTTGTATTCGACGGGAAGCGTCACCAGCGAGAAGACCGCCGACATGGCGATCAGCCCCACGCCGATCCAGCACAGCAGTTCGTTCTGCGTCGTGGCGAGGATCACCAGTCCGAGGATGATGACCCATGTGGCTGCGGTCGAGGAGAACTGCACGATGGGTACCAGCTGCGAGCGCAGCGTCAGGGGGGCGTAGCCCCGGGCATGTTGCACGGCGTGCCCGCACTCGTGCGCCGCCACGGCTGCCGCTGCGACGCTCGTCGACGAATAGACGCTGTCGCTCAGGTTGACGGTCATCGTTTGCGGGTTGAAGTGGTCGGTCAGGTTTCCGCCCACGTGCGTCACCTTGACGTTATGGATGTTGTTGTCGCGGAGCATCTTCTCGGCCACCTCGGCGCCCGTGAGGCCGCCGGGGAACTGCACCTTCGAATATTTGCGGAATACCGATTGCAGGCGTGCCTGCACGGCGTAGCCGGCGATACCGATGACGATGATCAGGACGAACATTCCCATCGTCGCCGCCGAATAGTGTGCCGCACCGGAGGCCGGTTCGGCGTAGTATCCTGCCTGGAGCAGGGTGAAAAGCATGTGTGTCATAGTCATTTAGTTTTTTCTGTGTGTGTAATATGCGCCCGCCTGCTGCGAGGGCATCAGTACCATTTCATTAACGGTCATATGAGCCGGTAATTGTGCCGCCCATGCGATCGCCTCGGCGATGTCATCGCCGGTGAGCGGCTCGACGCCGTCGTAAACCCGGTCGGCGCGCTCCTTGTCGCCGTGGAAGCGCACCTCGGAGAACTCTGTCTCGACCATGCCGGGACGGATCTCCGTCACCTTGATGCCGCTGGCGAGCAGGTCGGCGCGCATGGCCTGCGAGATGGCGTGCACGGCGTGCTTCGAAGCGCAGTATACGGCGCCGTTCTCGTAGGGTTCCGTGCCGGCGATCGACCCGATGTTGAAGACGTGCCCGCCGCCTGCGGCCACCATCTTGGGGGTGATGACGCGCGTGACATAGAGCAGCCCCTTGACGTTGGTGTCGATCATGGCGTCCCAGTCGGCCGTGTCCCCCTTGTCGATGTGTTCGAGCCCGGCCGCAAGCCCGGCGTTGTTGACCAGCAGGTCGACGCGCCCGAGCGGTTCGAGATTGCGGCGCACGGCCTCTTCGCTGCGGACGTCGAACGTGAGCGTCGTGCAGCGGCCGCCTGCCGCCTCGATTTCGCGGCGGAGCGATTCGAGCCTTTCGCTACGCCGTCCCGTCGCTATGACGTCGTAGCCTTCCGTCGCGAGCCGGAGCGCCGTGGCGCGTCCGATGCCCGATGTGGCCCCTGTGACCAAAGCCTGTTTTTTCATCCGAATAACGTGAATATGTTTGTGTCGCCCCATGTCGGAAGCCGTCCCTCGGGGGGGCGGTTTGCCCCCGGCTGTTTCCGGAACTGCAGGGTTTCGTGTCCGTACCCCCCCCCGGATCCCGCCTGCACGAAGCGGAGCTTCCAATTAATTGGGTTATTTCGGACAAAAATACGAAATAATTGTGTTTCTTTGCATAAATTTTCCAGCAAAATCAGCAGCCGTGAACCTCGCCTTTTTCATCGCCCGCCGGACGGCGCAGCACACCCCGGATAACAAACCCGGGGTGATGGAGCGTATCGCCGTGATTTCCGTGGCGTTGAGCGTGGCGGTGATGATCCTGGCCATGGCCGTGATCATGGGGTTCAAGCACGAGGTGGCACGCAAGGTAACGGCCTTTGCGGCGCATGCCGTCGTGACCGACGTGCGGGGTGTCGGGACACTCGATTCGGAGCCCGTGCACCGCAGCGCCCGCACCGAAGGGCTGATCCGCTCGACCCGGGGATTCGCTTCGATGGCTCCGTATGCCGTCAAGGGCGGCATCGTCCGTACGGCCGACGCTGTGGGAGAGGTGATGCTCAAGGGGGTGGATACGGCCTACGACTGGTCGGCCTTCCGCGGATGGCTCGTCGACGGGGATTTGCCCCGCGTGGGGGATTCGATCCGCACGAAGGACATCCTGCTTTCGCGCAGCCTGGCCGACCGGCTGATGCTCGGCGTGGGCGACCGCGTGGAGATGCTCTTCGTCGAGGCCGGCGACACGCCGCGCCGCGACCGGTTCAAGGTGGCGGGGATTTACTCGTCGGGGATGGACGAGATGGACAACACGGTCATTCTGACCGACCTGCGCAACGTGCAGCGCCTCTCGGACTGGGCGCCGGACGAGATTTCGGGATACGAGGTCTTTACCGACGACCTGGCCGGGGCGGACGATTTCGCCCGCAGGCTGGGGCATACGCTCCTCTACGACGAGGACGACGCCACGGCGAACCTGGCCGTCACGAGCGTGACGGAACTTTATGCCAGCATCTTCGACTGGCTCAAGGCGCACGACGTGAATGCCGCCGTGATAATCGTCATCATGCTCGTGGTGGCTTTTTTCAACATGACCTCGGCGCTGCTGATCCTCGTGCTCGAACGCACGCGGATGATCGGCCTGCTCAAGGCCTTCGGCATGCGCAACGGCCAGCTGCGGCAGGTGTTCCTGTGGCGGGCGTCGTTCATCACCCTGCGCGGCCTGGCGTGGGGGAATGCCGTGGGGCTGGGGCTGTGCTTCGTGCAGCGGTATTTCCATGTCGTGCGGCTCAGCTCCGAGGGGTACCTGCTCTCCGAAGTCCCGATTTCGCTGGGGTGGGGCTGGTGGCTGGCGCTGAATGCCGGTGCCGTGGCGGCGATCGTCGCGCTGCTCGTGGTGCCGACCTATATAGTATCGACCGTGAAACCCGACGAATCAATCCGTTACGAATGACCGTGAAACCCTATAACACCGGACAGACCAAGAAGGAGGAGGTGCGCGAAATGTTCGACAACATCGCACCCAAATACGACCTGCTGAACCATACGCTCTCGATGAACATCGACCGCATCTGGCGCCGCCGCGTGGTGCGCATCGTGCGCCGCAGCCGCCCGCACCGTATCCTGGACGTGGCGACCGGAACGGGCGACCTGGCGATCGAGATGGCACGCCGCATACGGGACGTGCACGTGCTGGGCGTCGACCTCTCGGAAAAGATGCTCGACGTGGCGCGTTGCAAGGTCGCCGCCCGCGGCCTCGACGAGCGGGTCGTGCTCGATGTGGGCGACGCGGAGCACCTGCGAGTCTCGGACGCTTCGGTCGACGTGGTGACCGTAGCGTTCGGCGTGCGCAACTTCGGCGACCTGGAGGCCGGCCTGCGCGAGATGGCCCGCACAATAAAACCCGGGGGCAAGGTCGTTATACTGGAGTTCTCGCGTCCCCGCAACCGGCTGTTCCGGGTGCTGTACGAGTTCTATACCTATAAGATACTGCCGCGCATCGGCGGCATGGTGTCCAAGGACAAACGTGCCTACGAATACCTGCCTGCCTCGGTCGGGGAGTTCCCTGCGCCCGCGGAGTTCATGTCCATGATGGAGCGGGCGGGGTTCCGCGGCTGCCGGGCCCGGAGCCAGAGTTTCGGGATCGCGCAGATATATACCGGCCAGCGATGAGGAAATGGTTATACTGCATATTGCTCACGGCGATGGTGCTGCCGATGGTTTCGTGCCGCCGGGCGGTCGAGAAGGCCCGGCGCAATATCCGTCTGGAAGCGGTCGAAAAGGTCGAACGCAAGGGGATGGGCGGCGCCGAGGCCGTAGTGCGCGTGAAGAACGGCACGGGGTACAAACTGGTGCTGGAGCGTGCGAAGGTCGATCTCTTCTACGCCGGGAGCCGCGTGATGAGCATCATCCTCCACGGCCGTGTCGAGGTGCCGCGCCGGACGACCGGAAGTTTTACGTCGCTGTGGCGCGTGAGAACTACCGACCCGATGGCCTATTACGTGATGGTGAAAAAAATCCGCGAGGACGATATTTCGCAGGTCGCCGTTTCGTTTGCGGTCGAGGGGCGCGGGGGGCCGGCTTCGGTAAAAAATTCGGAAGAGATGGTGCCGTTGTCGGAATTTTTGAATATCTTTGGGCTGTCCTTGCAGGACGTGAAAAACTATCTGGACGAGTAATGCGCAGACTGACGACTTTCATAGCGGTGATTTTCGCCGCGGCGGCTTTCGCTCCGCTGCGGGCGCAGTCGCTCGATGCCTTCAAGGAGCGCCTGGCCGCCCCGGTGGTCTCCGACGCTGCGTTCGGCACGGCCAGGGTCACCGTTACCGAGTACGGCGATGCGGAGAAGGCTGTCGACGACGCTTCGCGCGGAGGGCAGCGCCTGCGGCTGCGCGGTTACAGGGTCTGCATCTTCTTCGACAACGGGCAGGATGCCCGCGCCGGGGCCTTTGCCGCGGAAGCCCTTTTCAAGGAGACCTATCCCGGGATCATGGTATACCCGGTATACGAGAATCCCTATTTCAAGGTCGTGGTGGGAAACTGCCTGACGGCGGAGGAGGCCATCATCCTGAAGGGTAAGATCGCATCGACATTCCCCAAGGCATTCGTGAAGAGCGAGGAGTTCTCCATGGCAGACCTTTTGAACTGAAAGGTTGGATTCCCTGCTCCGTTTTCGGCGCGTGGCACGGTCTGCGGGCAGCCTATGCCCCTGCTTGCCAACAACATACGCACGCCTTGAAAATATCGGAAATTTTTATTTGCAATATTCTTACGAATATATATCTTTGCGACGTTACAGAATAACTAATAATTAAACCTTTAACGCTTATGAAAAAGATTTTTTCTTTTGTTGTCGTCATGGCTGCCGTAGCAATGGTAAGCTGCTGCGGTAATTCGAACAAGAAGGCTGCCGAGAGCGGGGCTGCCGCTGCTGCGACCGAAGCTTCGGCTTGCGCCGGCTGCGACGCGAAGTGCGATGCCGAGGCATGTGACTCGACCAAATCCTGCTGCGCCGAGAAGTGCGATTCGACCAAGTCGTGCTGCGCCGAGAAAGCTGAAGATGCATGCTGCAACAAATAAATTGTCGGGCATGAGAGTGAGGGAGATTCGAATGAACTGCACCCCAAAAGTTGGACATAACTTTTGGGGTGTTTTATGAAGTACAGT